>ERZ827520.230-NODE-230-length-94312-cov-12.199253_pt1 | contig 94312 bp, 85 predicted proteins | sample MGYA00519581_ERZ827520 | MGnify/ENA primary metagenome ERZ827520 (study PRJEB31778, sample SAMEA3449339) | human gut metagenome | biome: human gut; feature: human-associated habitat; material: faeces | place: United Kingdom | collected 2010/2012 ... | reverse complement strand
TTGACTCGGTTACCGCCACACTTTACAGTCTTGCGGCTATTGTGATAGGGCTGATCGTCTTTGCATCCGTCTCTCTTATCTACAATGCATTTTCCATTTCCATATCGGAAAGAACAAAGCAGTTCGGTCTGCTTTCGTCGGTGGGCGCTACCAGAAAACAGCTCAGAAGGATGGTCACATTCGAAGCGTTGACCGTCAGTGCCATCGGCATCCCGCTTGGTATTGTTGTCGGAATCGGCGGCATCGGCATAACGCTTCTCCTGCTCGGCGACAAATTCAGCTCCATCGTCGGTAAAGCGCATATCCCCCTGCGGCTCTGCGTATCGTGGGAGTCGGTCGTTATTGCCGCTGTGATCGCACTGATAACGGTGCTTATCTCGGCATGGATTCCCTCGAAAAGAGCCACAAAGGTATCTGCCGTGGAAGCCATCCGCCAGAGCATGGATGTCAGGGCAGACAATAAACCGGTAAGAACCTCAAAGCTCGCCTATAAGCTGTTCGGACTTCCCGGGGTCATAGCCGGAAAGTATTACAGGCGCAGCCGTAAAAGGTATCGGGCTACCGTTGTCAGCCTGTTTATGAGCATTGTTCTTTTTATCTCCGCCTCTGCCTTCACCGATTATCTGGTAAAATCGTCGACGGGAGCATTATCCTCCGAACGATTCGACCTGAAGTACACGGCAGACCTTGATACTCCCGATTCAAAAACGCCGGACGAGCTGCTGGAGCTCCTCTCGTCCGAGCAGAATATTACCGGCAGTGCATATGCCAAAAGCCTGTTTTTACAAGGCGACATCCCCCGTAAATATGTGACAGATACCTATATCAACCGCTTCGCCGATTTTGGCTCCGCAAAGGATAAATCAGACACGGATACCGTGGGAATTTCGGGATATCTGTACTTCGTGGACGATGCCGAATTTAACAGGTTGCTGAAAAAATACAGGCTCAGCGAAACGGACTACTATAACAAAGAAAAACCTTTGGGCATTGCAATTGACAAAAATATTGAATTTGACCGGACACTTGAAAAGTATGTCACGCTGGATACGCTGAAGGGTGACCGTTGTGAGATCGAATGTCTTCTGTATCGTAAGATTGACGGATACTCCCGGAAGGGAAACAAATTCGACGAAAATGACAACGAGTTTGTCATATATCAGTCGCGAAAGGATGAAAAGGACACAATAGAACTTCCTTATGAGGAGTCGCTCGTCAGGTACACCTTGAGAGCCGAGAAAACCATCGAAGAGGCTCCGTTCTTCGTCAGCCGAAGCACGCCGGTGAAGCTGAATATGATCTACCCTTACAGTATGATGGAAAGCGTTATCCCGAAGGAAGGGCTGAACAGCTTCAGGGAGACAGACTTCTTTCTCACATCGGACAATCATGCCGCAAGCTTTGAAAAGCTGGCAACAATGCTGACCGAGAACGGACTCAGCACCAGAGAGCTTACAGACATTGCCCGACTTGCCGAGGCAAACCGTAATATCATAACGATTATCAAGGTTTTTGCCTACGGCTTCATTGTGCTGATCTCCCTAATTGCCGCGGCGAATGTGTTCAATACGATCTCCACGAATATCAGCCTGCGCCGCAGAGAATTTGCCATGCTGAAATCTGTCGGGATGACGCAGAAGGGCTTTCACAGGATGATGAACTATGAGTGCCTGCTGTACGGCTCGAAAGCGCTTATGCTCGGATTGCCGGTATCCTGCGGAATCACATATCTCATGTACCGCTCGGTAAATCAGGCTTATGAAACCTCCTTCCGTCTGCCGTGGGCAGCTGTCGGCATCGCCGTGATGAGCGTGTTTCTTGTCGTATTCGCCACGATGATGTATTCAATGAGCAAGGTAAAAAAGGACAATCCCATCGACGCCTTGAAAAACGAAAATTTGTAAGGAGGACGCGAAAATGTACAATAATGAAGCAACCGCACATGGGAAACTCCACTTGAAATCCTTGCTGATCTGTTGGGGGATCATTCTCGGCGGATACCTTTTGATCCGTATGGTTTTTCTTATATTCGGGCTGCAGCTGCACCTAACTGCTCAGGGAGCCTGCCTTGTGTTGCTACCGTACTGCTTTGGGGCGCTGTATCTGTGGAAGCGCTGCAAGAATCGGAAACCGCTGTTTTACGCACTTGGCATCCTGCTTCCTGCCGTTGCCGAGAAGCTGTCGCTGTATTTCCTCGGCGCATATCTGTGCGGGGTCAGTCCATTCCGTGTCACAACGGTCATGGAGGCAATCGGAAGGGTCGAACCGTATGCGGTGCTCTTTACACGGATGCCGATGCGATATGCAATCAATCTGCTGTTCTTCAACCCGATATACATTCTTTGCGGAGTAGCCTTTGCCGCTCTCTGTACATTTGGCTTATTTGCTTTGCAAAAACGAGAGACCGACTGAATCCGACACCGTTTTTCTTTCAGAAAGCCCCGCAGGGTCTTGATTCTATGCTACACACCGGAATAAGTCCCGCAGGATACCGACCAAGGCATGGGCGGAATGTAAGCGGAAGCGGTTGAAAAATGGGAGGATTTATGATATAATTAGATATCGATAGATTGGAAATTTTGCGATAATCATCGAGGGGGTCTGCAAATGAAAGCAATAGAAACAGAACGATTATTTTTACGAGAATGGCAAAAAAATGATGTCAGAGATTTGTTTGATATTATGAAAAATCCTTTGGTCATAAACGGAGGCTGGAAACCTCATTCAAGCATAAATACTTCTGTTGGGATTTTGAACGAGTATATTAAAAGCAACGAACGATGGGCTGTTGAGTTGAAGGATACAGGGAAAGTTATCACAATAGTCTGCGTTTGTCAAAACTCTTCGCAGAAAAGTAACAAAGGCGCCGCATTTCTGCGACGCCTTTGACTTATAGATTATTTTGCTTTAATAAATCCGCATCCAAATGTTCCTGCAAGAAGTAAGGTGATTATAACACCAATCACGGTGATATAGTCAAACCCAAACATCAAAGGCATAAGGGATGCTGCGGTTGCGAAGCCTGACACATTCAAAATGGCGGTATTCAATCCATTACGTGGTTTGAACAGGTATACAGCCACCAGAACAAGTAAAATACAAGTCAGTATAGCAGTAATGAAGGGACCGACGTTTGCATAACCAAATGGTGTCAGACTGAAATAGGAATATGTTCTGCGCCACGGCTCACCTTCGGGGTTGGCAAAGTTCAGCACAACGCCGTTAGGAAGAAGTTCAAGTATTAGAGTAGCAAGAGGTAATACAACGAAGAGACTCTTTTTAATCTTCATATCGACGCCTCCTTATTTCAGTTCGGTGCCGCCCCATTCAACAACAGTGAAGCCATTACGTTCAGGTGCGGTCAACTCCTGCTCAGGCAGATCTACGGCGGTTTCTGATGCCTGCCAAGCCATAAATACACGAATCAGCGTATCAGGAGCAGGATTTACCTTAAGCTGTGCTGCTTCGGTGTAAATATCAGTCTGGAAGGAAATGATGTTATACTCATTCTGCTCCATTAGAGGCAGCCAGTAAACGATGAACTCATTGGCTTCACGGCGGTTAAGACCGAGCTTTGCAAGAGCATCCTCAAGGAATACTGCGGTTTCTTCACCCTTTACACAGAAGCCTTTGGACATGTCATACTGCGCGTAGGTTTCGCCCTCCCAGTAGAGGTAATTATAGGTCTGTCCATTGGTATCAGTAAGCGTGCCATCAGGAGCTGCGGTCACATTCCAACCATTGTTATATGCCGGATAGGTACAGGTCAATTTGCCATCAAGAGTCAAAGCAACAGACACTTGCATTTCTTTTTCGGGATAGAGATAGATCACCGGTTTATATGCTGCATTAGGATCGGGCTGCCAATCACTTGCCTCAACCGAGGTAAAATCACACTCTACACGCTGATTCTCCTGGTCATAATAGACATTGGAATAGGTTGCTGTAATTTGGTCGCCTACACACCATTCATCAGATAATGATCCGTTTAGCTTAATTTCATAGGGCATTGGAATAACCGTTCTTGCAAAGAAACAGTTGGAATAAATCTTAGTTATTTTAATGTGGTCAAATATGTTGTTGTCGTACTTCTCGGCTGTTGCTTTATCAAGCCACTGTTCGGTGTATTCCAAATGGCTAAGGTCATCGGAGAGTTTCCAGCTCGTTGCATTGACCTGAGCCGGATAGGATTCCATCACATCGCCTTTGTAAGTTACTTTAACAACACTGCCAATCTCAACCTCAATTTTCTCCAGTTCGGACGTTCCAAAGGAGACCTTATCAGTGCTTATAAATAATGCGCTATCTCCAACAGGCTGAACGGTAACAGAGGAACCATTGATTTCAAGCACTGTAGCTATGAAACTATGCTCAACTTTATCTTCCTCATAATACCAAAGACCATCAATGGACTTGAAGTTATATGGAAAGAAATACACCTTTGTTTTATCATAGGTGGCATCGCCGGTCATCCGGTTCCAATCCACAATCTTATAGGTCAGAGCAGTGTATTCTCTCGTTCCACCATCCTTATATACTCCTGTAGGAATAGGAATAACAAGAATGGCTAACAAAGCAACGATAACTATTGGTATCCAAATTTTCTTTTTCATCGTGGCACCTCCTTATTCACCATATTCTACATCGATGATTTTACCTTCGTGTGTAATAGTAAAGACCTGATCTCCGCCTGCTGTGTTTTTCTTTGAGAAGCTCACAGTCCAAAGACCTTTTTCAGTATCAAATCTTGCGCTCGTCTGATTGTATTCTACGGTAACATCTTTCTTTGCAAGGTCGATGATCTGCTGTTCGGTTAAAATATTTTCCGCAATCTTAACAGAACTGAGAATTTGCATCGCTTCATCACCATACTGACTCCACCACTTATCGGCACCTTCATTCATTGCAACATAGGAGCCGGGCATACCTCTGAAACTGATAAAATCCCAAACTTTCTTGTTATCATAGGTACCCTGCCAAGCCTCATATTCTCCGACAGTAATTTCCTTTTCTTCAAGACCCGTACCGCACACACCGAACGCGGTATAGTACCACATTTTGATTTTACCTTCGGTTTGATCGGCGGGCCAGAAGGATATGCAATACTCATCGGGATTGTTTCCACGTTCTGTCGTATATTCCCAGTCGTAAGGAATGGTGAGTGTAATGTTTGAATACGCTCCTGACTCGTACACGGTGTTCGGTTGTATCTTTGGATTTACACCGTCCAGATAAACAATCACATCAGACTCACTTGCAACAGTAATATCTTTCTCCGGCTCAATTAAGATATGCCATTCAGCCATATCGCATGTACCAGCTTCCGGCACATCCCTTCTTATGCTGACATAGAGTTTTCCGTCAGAGCCGTACTTTACATTGTCTATGTTATGGCGAATAGATCCGCTGCCTTCTTCCAAGAGAACCATTACAAGAATTTGTTCTTCGAAATATTCTGCAGTGTATTTATCACAGGCATCAAGGAAACCAATTGTACTATCGGATGCAGGATCGCTTCTGCGTTCAAGATTGTACTTATCCTTATTCGCATTGTAATACGCATTCAACTCATCAACAGAACGAATTATTTTAACTACCGGATATTCTATATCTTCATGGTATCCGTTTGTGCGGATGTATTGTGGGACGAAGTCAACAAAGGTTTTCTTTACATCTCCGCTTGTATCTCCAACACGGGTAACGGTAAACTCTACCCATAACTCGCATTCTGTGCTTTCACCACCACGTCCTTTATCATAGACAAAGCAATCGGTAGTAAAGCGGTATTTGCCGTTCTCTGAAATATCAAAGATATCAGTTAACTTGTATGTTTTCTTTTGTGTTGCGCCGGATTTAAGTTCATATCCAATTGAATTGAACGCAAGATTGTCAAGGGTAACACAACTGGTCCATTTGCCGCCATCTTCACGTTCAATATCGTAAGAATCGCCATACACAACCTCATGCCCGGTTTTATTGATCCAGTTGACATCGAACTTTGTTTCTTCATCATTCCAAACAGCATTGACGATCTGAATTTCCGTTCCGTCAAAAGCGGTATGCGTTGAACCGATTTCGATGGTGGCTTTATCCGCTTTTATTATGCCATCTGCATGCCGACCAACATTTTGATTGCAGGCGGTGAGATCCACCAAAAGCAAGACAGATACCACAAGAGCCATTATTCGTTTCACTGGGGATCCTCCTCCCGTGTAATTGTTAATCCAAGCATATCCAACAGATTAGAACGCTGGTCTTCTGTCAAAATGGTTTCTTGCTTCGTTGTTTCATTGATTAACTTATCCCCGGAAAGAGAATAGATGGTTTGTACGCCATTCTCGGTGGTAAAAATTATTCTAAATCCGGAAGACAGATTTGTAGTTCCACTTTGCGAATAGTCCTTGTTTTCTTCCGTTAACGCATCGTCTTCTGCTTTATCATTGACTGACTCCTTATTACCTCCACTGGAGTTCACAAAGGACGATTGCACGGTATGGTAAATCTGCGCCACTTTATCGGCATCATCCTTCAGGATAGCGGACTGTGTGGCGGTACCGGTGCTCATAACTTCTACACGAACAAACGCTGCTTCAGTACCATCAACACCACCCATTATGTCCATACCTTCGCCAGCACTATTCTTACTTTTATTGGCCGGCATCATTGCAGGCAGTATCATAATCGACCAAACAGTTATGACTAAGCAGATAGGGATACACATAGCCAGGATGCGATTTCGATTTCTCTTACGCTTTTTTATTCTGTTTTCACTGCGGCGAAACACTTCCGCTTTTCTTTCTTCAAAATTTCTCATAATAACAACTCACCATCCTTTCCAAGAATGATGCGAAGTTCCTTTTTGGCACGATATAAAAGGTTGTCAACCTGTTTGCGGTTTTTCTTCATAACCTTGGCCGCCTCGTCATAAGACAGATCTTCAAAATAGATTAAGTGAATGACAACACGCATATCATCCGGCAGAGCGTTCAGAGCGTTGTTTACCACGCGCTTTCGCTCGTCTGCGAGGACGAGTTCTTCTAATGTTTCCTGTTCGGACGATGCCTTATCTGCCTCAGTAAGCTCTACAAAGTCAATAACCTTGCGGTGCTTTATGTAGTTTAAGGCACGGCTACGACCGAGCATAAACAAATAGGTTTTCAGTGTTACCTTGAAATTGTACCGATGTTTATTAACCACCAAGTCTGAAAAGGCATCAATGGCAATATCTTCGGCTACGTGGATGTCATGCACAAAACGGTCAATGAAGAACACGAGGTTGTCAAACAACTCCTTCATTATTTCGTCAAAGGCACTTTCATCACCATTAAGGAAACGGCGGTAGCTACTTGCACCGTTATCCATAGATTTTTTCTCCTGACACGGGATCACGTCTGACCCCTTCACTTATTATACAACTGAGCAATACTAAACTCCTAATGCGAACACAAATACTAACATCAAAAATAAAGATATGATCTTTTTCATAAACACTCCGCCTTTACAAAAGTTCTCTTAACCTATCGAGGAACGCTTCTTCACCCCACGTATTTATCTTGAAGAACAGCGCTTGGCTTCCTCCAGCAGTAATGGCAGAAAGATTTATCGGTCCATCACCATTCTGAAATAGTGTTACACTAAGGCTTACGCGGTTGCCACCAGAATAACTATATCTTTCAAATACTCGAACGCTGCAACGGGCATCACCGCTTCTAAAGTCACTGGATTCCTCCAGCGAAGCAGACATACTGCCATTCAATATTCCATCTTCAATCTTACTTAACCATTGATTGAAATTACCATTTAAGGTTTGCTCTAATTTAGCCATTACTTCATCTCCTTTACGAAGCGTTTCACTCGTTCCATATCAAGCGTTACAATCAGTTGTCGTGCTCCTTTGTGGCTGGTGATATATGTAGGCTCATTTTCCGTAACATAGCCGGTAAGTTGTGCGTAGGGATCATAGCCTTTTTCTTTTAACACTGCAACGATATGCTACATCGATGCAATGAATTGTCGTTCGTCCACTTTTCGCGCATCCAAATTATTGTGCATCTTTCTCCGGCACAATCTCCATAATCTCATCAAACTCACAATGCAGTGCAGAACAAATCTTTACAAGGATATCACTGCTTACGTGTTCATCGTGTCCCATTTTTGTGATTGTGGACCAACTAATACCTGCACGAGCCATCAAATCTTTCTTTTTCATATCACGGTCAATGAGCAGTTTCCAAAGTCTCTTATAACTGATAGCCATTGTGTTTCCTCCAGTTATTCCATATAGCTATACTTTATTATACCATTCCATTCGTGCAAATACAAGATTATTCGCTCAATTAGAGCAACACGAGAGCAAAAAATATATGTGGGCGAGAGAAGAAGCTCAATAGCCTTGCAGCCACAGCTCCGCGTGCCACCGTGCTTCACCTGCGTAGCAGGAATCTCCTTGGTGTTTCCGCAGTCACATTGCCAGAGCCACACAGCCTGCTTCTTTCCGGTTTGCTCGACCGTGGTATATCCGACATGGCACACGGCCACAAGTCGCCCCCAGCGTTGCCCTGTGATGTCCAGGCGTGCCTGTCTCTCTGCGTTCATACATCCGCAGCTCCGAGTATGCCCATTAAGTAAATAAGCGGCAGGAACTTCTTTCTCCCCGCCGCATTCGCACTCACATCTCCACATGTTTCCTTTTCCCAGTACCGTCCGAACAACCTCCTTGGCCGTGAGGCGTCCGAACTTCTGATTGGTTATATCCTTTTTCATCCTACAGGCAAAAGCAGCTTTGCCATGACATCCTCATAAGAAACAAATGGGTTCTCCCAGTACCGGGAATCGTGGGAGCTATCCGTATTGTCTCCGAGCACATAGAAACAGTTCTCCGGAACGGTCACTTCTGTTTCCTGATGAATGAGGCTGTCTCCTTCGCACGCTGCTATCCTCTTCACGAGATAAGAGCCATCGTGTCGGAAAATGATGATATCACCATTTTGCAGATCATCACAGCACCTGAGCCCAAGAATCAGGCTTCCGGTCTTAAGAGTGGGTTCCATAGATTCTGTCGGGACATACCCGAGAAAGAAGATGCTATGAAAGAGAATGACTACGGTCAGTGTTATTGCGACCGGTATGATAAAAGAACGAATCTTTCTGAATAACAATTTCATAGTTACCTCCAAATGAAAAGAGACGCCAAAGATTTAATCCTTAGCGTCTCTTGCTTTACATATTGCCTGCCAGGTCAAGGACGTCTTTCCTTGACTTAAGGAATTTACGTGCCTTGGATATCCAGGCGGCTACTACTTTGTCGGTGGCACCCATCCGCTCTCCGATCTCTCTGCAGGTGAAACCATCGGCCATCAATCTGATAGCTTCAATACCTTTGACAGTGGATGGCGGAGCTTCCAGCTTTGCTTTCTCCAAAGCCCGGTCAATTGCTATACCCAGTGCCAAATCGTTTTCATCTGCCTCTGCAGTATACGGTGACACGTCGTAAGTAACCTCGTTGGCTTGGCGACGGGTCGAGTAGATCAGGGCGTCACATATCTGATTCCAAATCAGTCTGTAGGCATAGGTCGAAAAGTTGCCGCCTTTGTCCGTCGCGGCAGCTTTGCAAAGACCGATACATCCAATCTGGAATAAGTCTTCTCGGGAATAGATTCCCATATGGTACGGTCCGTGTACTTTGTCGTTGATTACCTTGTTTATCAGACCGAGATTTTCTTCCACCTTTCTTTGAGCTTCGGCATTCAGTTTCATGAGGCAACAGCACCTCCTCTGAGGACTTGAAATCGCGGAACCTGTTTGATTCTTTGAGATCTGTCCAAAAGCTTACAGCTCTCTTCGATTACAAGCTTGCAGTAATACTCGCCGAGATGACCGATATGCGCCTCGGACAAAGGCGCGCAAATAATATCAGCGAGCCAATGGTATGCATCCTGCTTGGACATATAGCCGGTGAGATGAAGCTGATCAAAATAATGATGAGCCGTTCTGCGCAAGGAACGGAGCTCGTGATTGGCCAGACTACCGACCGGGATATTGGTGCCGGCGTGAACTCTGACATATGCATCGCATTCCGGAAAGTTGCTGCACACATACAGCATGGTACCTTTTTTATTCTCGTGATAGATTCCGTCTGCGCTGCGGTAAACAACCGTGCTGCCGCAATATGGACAGCGCATGCTGCTTGCATTAAATCCCTTTCTTTTTTTCTTAGTTTTATTCATTTCGTTTCCTCCGATTAGATAAAGAAAAAAACCGGAAGGTCTGCAAAACAAATAAACAGAGCCAAGCGCTGGAGTTCTATGTCTCATCCAGCATTTGACTCTGTAATATTCGAGCAGCCTTCCGGCTTAATATTCAATTGACCTGCGTTGTTGTGGATCTGCTCATTGCGCGAGATCCGTAACGGATCCCTGATTCCCTTGAATCAAGTCTGACGTTATCCTTAAACGTTCCGAGAGCCTGAACGCAAGCCCTGCCACGACTATAGTATAGCCGATTGGGTGCTATTTGTCAAGCCTTTTCGGAACATTTGCAGAATATTCACATTAAAATCGTGCCGATTAGGTGTGATTTTCCTCCAAACTCAGTCTGGAGAGTTATTCATCGTCATCTTCGTCATACACAGGTTCGTTCTCACGGCGTCTTTTCACTACATGCATAGCAATCAAGGCGCCGATCGCCACCACCATACCGCCCGCAAAGAGCACGATATGGAGTACCGGAATGCCGGCAACGGTTGCGCCGCCTTCTTCTGCTGTGTCAGTTTCGGAATTATTTTGTTCCGAGTCAGTCTCTGTTGTGGCAGGAGCTTGCGTCACCTCCGGAACCTCGACAGCAGAATTCATACAGGTTAAGATGTACGATTTGCTGCCGCCGATTTCCATACGGAGCACACCGTCCTGTCCTACTTTGACAGTGCCGGGATATAACCCGGCATCCGTCTTAAGCTGAAACTCCACACCGGCCCATTCGGTACCGAGCTGGATTTCCAATTTCTCAGCTTCCATCAGCTGAAGTTCATCACCTGTGGTACCTTGCTGTGGTTCTGCGGAGACCTGTACAGGAAAGCAAAAGATGCACAGCATTGCAATACACAGGATAATAGATTTAATTGTTTTTGTTTTCATGGCTTATACCTCCGCATCTTTGCGTTTTCTTCTGCGACCGTAGATCACGGTGCCTACCATACCGAAGCAGCTCAAGCCTAAGAGAGTGAACCAAAGAGCCATGTTGGACTCATCACCTGTCTTAGGCGGCTCTTCGATAGTAATCTTATCGTTATGGACTTTAACGGTGAGGGTTTCGTCCGCAACCAATTCTACTTCAACCGGGTCAGGACGCTTATATCCCGCACTGACTTCATCTTCTACTTCGGTTACAGTGTACTTGCCAATACGAAGACCTTCGATGAGAATCTCACCATTGGCATCCGTCTTGAAGGTTTCATCATAGTTCTCACCGGTTACACGGAAAGAGAAACCTTCGATACGTCCGTCAGAAGAGCTCTTTACAATCTTGAGGTTGCCAACCATATGATTGTTAATAAAACCGATGCCGGCTTCGTTTTCAACCTCTACCATCTCACCGTCATTCACAATAGCAAAGTAATGATAAGCATCGTCCTTGACATAGTTTGCAGGTGCTTGCTTCTCATAAAGGAAGTAGCCACCGTATCTGAGGTTTTCAAGCTCGTAAAGACCGGGCTCATACTCAACCATTTCGCCAACGAGGGTATCGGTATCAGCGTTGAATTCCTTATTGCCATCCACATCCATGAAGATCTCAAAGATTGCTCCGGCAAGCAGACAGTCCGGATAATCCTTATCCACCTTGGTGGTGTGGACCATACCGTAGATATGACGATTTTCAGCTTCGATTTCAATTCCTGCGCCATCGGTGGTTACGTCGATCGGGAAAACAGTGTCATTGGCCACAAAGCCTTCTGCAGGTTTGAGTTCTTTTACGACCCATTTGCCGAAACGAACGTCATCGAAGAAGAAAACGCCTTCTGCATCAGACTTGGCTGTGAGCACAGCTCTCTCCTCGGTGAATTCGGTTTCATCCTCAGTAAAGAGTCCGAACAAAGCGCCTTCGACAGGTTTGCCGTCTTCGTCAACCTTGTAGCCCTTAATATCGCTACGAATGAATTTGTTCTCGAAGGAAATATTGATTACTTCGCCTTCAGTCTGGATATTCACCTCAATAGGAGTTTCATTGAGGACATAACCTGTAGCAGGTACGAGTTCACGAACAATCCACTTACCAAAGCGAATGTCTTCAAAGCGGAATTTACCTTCAGAGTCAGACTCGGTTACGAGCACCGCGTTTTCTCTGGTAAACTCTGTGGTACCAGGCTTAAACAAACCGAACTTCGCGCCGGCAATGACGTTGCCGTCTTCGTCCAGTTTGAGACCTTCGATGTCACCTCGGATATAACGGTTTTCGAGTTTGATTTCTACGACATCGCCGTCTTCCTTGATGGTGATCTGATATGCCTTTTCGTTGAGCACGAAGCCAACGGCAGTTTCGATCTCACGAACCACCCAGGTACCGTAAGGAATATTCTCGAACTTAAAGGTACCATCTTCTGCGCTTTCTGTTACCATATACGCGTTTTCGCGAGTATACTCATTTTCATCATCGCTGAAGAGACCGAATACGGCACCTTTGATAACCTTGCCGTCTTCATCGAGCTTAAGACCGGACGCAGAACCGTACTTAAGCTCGTTCTCAATGGCTGCACCGTTATTGACTGCGAGTTCAATGACCTCTATGGTCTGTTCACCGTAGGTGAATTCAAAGCCATACTTTTCATCGCTTAAGATGTAATGGTCATCGGTGCTGCGCTCCTGCACATAGTAGCTGCCCAAAGGCAAGTCGGTGGAAATAACAGCCTTACCGGTTTCATCAAAGGCGATGATCTCGATGAGTCCGCCCGCCGGAATCTTGCTTCCGTCAGCTGCAAGGATGTCAGTCTGAGCATAGAGACCGAAAGTGATGTTCTTCAGCTCAGCATTCATGCCGATGCCGAAGAGTTCGTTCTGCTCAAGAGCTTTTTCCAAACTCACTTTGACTTTCTGGCGTTCGTTGTAGAGATTACCGGATGTCTCAGTGATAGAAATCTCTTGGCCGGCATACACGAGCTCAACAGTCTGAACTTTTCCGTTGAGTACCATGGAGTGAGGAGCTGTGACTTCCTGGATATCATATTTACCAAGGTAGAGTTCCTTACTGGTGGCAATTCCGTCAGACCCAGTTGTAATTGTGTCTACCAGCTCGCCCTTCGCGTAATGCATCACGCCATCCAGGGTGTAAATGTCTTCTGCAGCACGGATCTCGAAGACCGCACCTGCAAGAACCTTGATTTCGTATACCGGTTTGTGCATATCATTGGTGATTACAACAGACTGGAACACCTCACCGGTCTTGGTGATATGGATGACACCTTTCTGCGGCATGTTAGAACGGGTTACGTTCACAATGGTCAGACCGCCTTCTTCCGTCGCATCATCTGCAGTAACGTCGAAGTAAACCGGGTCTGAATTAAGTACGTATCCGTAAGGCGCCTTCATCTCAACCAAATAGTAGCCCTTACCGTATCCCAGTGTCTCGGGAGTGATAAGATAACCATCCTCGTTGGTGTAGAAGGTGTCGATTACAGTGTGTTCCGGATAGGTGTATTCCATAGAAACCTTGGTTCCATCCGGATTGTAAATTTGGAATGCTGCACCGGCATACGGAATTGCCAAACCGGATTCAGCATCGGTCTTCTGGATCTTCACGTAGCTGGTGAACGGTGCGTTATTGATAATAAATTGCTGCCATGTCCAAGGCTCACTGATGAAGACATCAAAAGGCTTCATCAAATCAAAGCCTTCGGAACCTTTAACCTGTTTTACAGCGTAAACACCGTAAGGTAGCGTGTTGGTTTCAGCGTAGCCCCACTCATCGGTAATGAGGTAAGCACGCTCGGTTTCCTTGGCATTCTCATAAGAACCTGCAGATTTCAGGTATACCTCGAATTCAGCGCCGGCTTCCTCAGTTTCAATCTGAGTATCACCGTTATCCTTATGCTTCAAGAGATAGAAACCGCCGTAGATGATGTTCTCATAAACATCAAGCTCTTCGGTGTTTTTCTCAACGGTATACTGACCCGGTTCTACGTCAAGCCAGTAGATAGACTCATCGAGCAAATAACCCTCGGACGGAGAAATCTCACGGATGTTCCATCCATCGCCGCATACATAGTAATCGGTGAGGATATAGCCGTTCTGGTCAGTCGTGTAGGTATCGACAAGCTCGTCGTAGCGATACACACCGTACACTGCGCCTGCAAGAGACGCATCACCTTGAGACTCACCGTAAGGGAAACCAAGTCGCTCTACGATCTCATCAGAGTTCAAGGGCAACTGCACAGGAACGGGATCGCCGCCTCCGCCATAACGAAGATCTGCGTCTACCTTGAGGATATCAGCACGCCATTTTTTGAGGACATTGTGGAACTGACGCTCAGTTGCCTTGTTCCATTCCACGGTAATGTTCTGCACCTCAGGAATTACGTATCGGTCAGGGGTACTCACTTCGGAGAGTGTGTAATCGATGCCAATTGGCACGCGTTCAAACACTGCAACGCCCGCCGCATTGGTGGTTGCTGTCATACTGACTTCTTCACCGTAAACAGAGGTGCCGGTAAGCTTGAACTTAAGTCCGTTTACCAAACCGTCTTCAGCGGTCTTGATCACTTTGACGCTGCCATACTGACGAAGGTTTGCGATGTCCAATGTGATCAGCGGACTGTTGTCGTCGATGGTAATGTGCCATTCGGCGTCACCGTCAGGCTGATAGTTTACAGGAACCTTGGTCTCCTTGACAATATAGCTGCCGTAGATAATCTCACCAGATTTTGCATATCCGTCTTTGTTGGTAGGACCGATAACAGCAACTTCTTCACCATCGTAATCATATACAGTGAATTCGGCGCCACTGAGGTCAATACCAGACTCAGCATCGGATTTCAAAATCTCAACGTGACCCTTCTTGAGTTTGTTGGACGCGTTAATGGTCGCGAGGGCACCCTTAACTGTGTTAATGGTTACAGTCCACTCAGTCTGACCATCACCCTCGTAATTGAACGGGAACGTTGTCTCGACTACTCGATAGGTTCCGTAAGGAATATCTGCGGATTTGGCATAACCACGGTCATTGGTAGGCCCGATGGTAGTGACCTTCGCACCGGTCGTATCATAAACCGTAAAGACCGCGCCGCTAAGAGCTCCGTTGTTCTCGGATGCTTTCTTATAAACCTCAATGTTACCTTTCTTCAGCTCGTTAACTGCATTGATAGTGACAACACCATCATTGACAGAGCTGACGGATCTGGTCCATTCCTTTGTGCCCGAATAGGTGTAGTCTGTCGGGAACACAGTCTCAACGATTTTATAGGTACCGTAAGGAAGGTCTTCCTGAGTACATGCATAACCGTTTGAGTTTGTAGGACCGATACCGTATTCCTCGCCGGTTTCAGTGTTGGTAGCAAGGAAGTAAGCACCGCTGAGGTTCTTACCATTAGGATCCTTCTTGTACACTTCGATTTTACCGGACTCTTCCACAAACTGAGGTACAGCTATCTGAACTACAGCTTCCGGATAATCGCCCTTACTCATACCTTCAATGGTGCTGAACTCAGGGCCACGGTCATTACCAACGTGGGTAACAAAGTGGATACCGTTATAGTAGCCGGCATAGATAGCAACGTGAGCAATGTCCCCGGTCGGAATATGCTTAAATACGATAAGCGAACCAATCGGGATTTCTTCACTCGGTCTAAAAGAGCTGCCATCTGAGTTCTGGGAGAAACTGATTCTGCGTGCGGTACCTGCATTTACCCAAGCGTTTGCTGCAGTGTTATAGGAACTGGCAGAACGAGGGTTGGAAGGTTTCGCAACATTGCTGGTGTCAATACCGGCGATATTCGGCAAGTAGTTATAGTACACGTAGGATACATAACTGGCGCAGCAAAGACCGCTGCTCTCGAATCCGGCAATATCCGGAGCAAGTCCGGTAGCCGTACCGGATTTTGTTACGGTTTCAGTACCGTATTTTGTGAGGCCATACGAGATGTCCGAGCCGTAGGCCGAAGCTCGGGGACCATAGGTTTTGTAAATGGTTCCGTCATTCTTTTGCGCCTGTACCTGATAACCGGTATACGCAAGCGCATCCAAATAGACATTGTCCAGCATCTCATCCGGGATGTCCGATGCCGGTGCCGCAAATACTGTTGCCGGGATCATCGAGACGATCATCAACATCGCCAGGAAAAGCGACAGGAAACGTGAACTGAGTTTGGTTCTCTGGGTCATAACTTTCAATCCTTTCTGTTTTTTTGATATGAAAAGAGCCCCAATGCTTTCGCACTGAGGCTTCGATTCCAAATAGGTTTAGTATTCATCTGTGTTTTCGGATGCCACTGTGATGGTACAGTACCACATATCACTCTCATAGGTCACACCCACTGCGATGTAGGTGTACTGAGAGTCGCCGATGTAGTTCCAATGGTTTGGACTGTTCTTGACGAGCGTTGCCAGTTTCAGTGCAACTTCATCAACCGTACCAACATAGCCGGCCTTGGCAATGGCTTCACGGGCGTTGGCTCTGTAATAAGGCTGTCCGCTGCCACCGAAGACACCGGGATCTACGTATTCTCCATACTGGAGTGCGGTTGCTGCCGCACGCTGATCTGCAGTATCATGCGCAAAGTTGGATACCAACTGTCGACTTCGATACTGAGCGTATTCTGTCAGACCCGAAAGTCTTGTGGCAGGGCTTGAACGGTACTGGTTGATATATTCCAGAACACGCTGGGCAACTGCCGCAGTGTCATTCTTGCCTGCGCAGGGTTCTGTCGGAACAGTTTCCTCTGCAGGAGGCTGGGTCGTTTCAGTCTTGCTCTCAGTCGGTTCGGTCTGTGGCTTTGTGGTCTCTGTTGGCTTAGTCGTCTCCGTCGGCTTTGAACTTTCTGAAGAATTGTCATCACCAGATGACTGCGAAGGAAGGGTTTCTTTGGGTTTATCCTTACCCGTAGTGTCTTGGCCTTGGTTCGAGCCTGGCTTCACTCCCGGGTCATTTCCTTCCTGGTTTTTATCGTCTCGGTCTGACGCGGATGTGGTATCCAAAGAATTCTCAGAGCCCTCTTCAGCCGTGGAGCGACTTTCCAGGGTATCTTCGGACTCAGTCTGAGAGATTGAGCCTGTATATGAGCTATCCGGATTGTCAACTCCCGAAGGGGAAGAATTTCCAGATGAGTCTGATGCAGAGCACGCGCAAAGAAGCAGCATACTCAGCGCTAAAAGAATAGCTGAAAGCTTTTTCATGATGTATTACCTCCATTCAGGTCGTTTACTATCATTACACGACTGAGTTTGGAGAAATACAACTAACAGGCGAGCTTAAGGAACCCTCGATTCGCCTCATCCACACAGCGATTGAGCATCTCAAAGAAGCGTTCGGCATTTAATTCGGTGTCCAACCAGTGAGTAGCACGGTAAGAATAGCAGCCGACTTCGTCATTGATGGCGTGGCTACCGAGAATGCTTCTTAAGTTCAGCTCGTTGGCAATTTTCTCTTGCTTGGCTGTATTTGGTTTGGTGATTGCCTTTGCCAGACAGAACACCATCAGCGGGTGCAGCTCGGAAAAGGAAATCTGCAGATAATAATCTCTGTACCCACACATAATGGAAGTTTCATCTTCTGCATCTACATGCAAAAGATTTACCACCAATGCACGAGTGTGGTCTGCGATTTCTTTACGCCGCACCTGCTCTGTTTGAGTCAGATTATACTGGGTCATTATATAGGTCTCCTTTCTTAAAACTCGAATCAGATTGCTGTGGTCGTGTGTGTGATCACGCCCCAGATTCGCTGTTTACCTCGGTCTATACCGAGAATCTTCACCGTTACCTGTGAACCGATTGGCGGACGACCGCGTTTCGGATAATCACATAGGCAATCGATGCCGCCCTCCATTGCCACGAACACACCGTTTGGATCGACCATTGTTACAGTGCCGATATAGTGGCTACCGATACCGTATTTCTGGATTGCTTTTTCAAGCGGATTCTTCTGAGCTCTCTTAACGGACGCTGCAACCTTAACATTATTTCTGTCGCTGCGATCGACCTTGAGGATTCTCACGATAATGCGTTGACCAGGTCTGTAATAAGCACCTGCGTCAATGAATCTCTGGTAACTCAGTTCTTTCATTGAGATGAAGCACTCTGCGCCGAACAGATCTACAAAGATACCAGACTTGATGACCGATACGATTCGAGCTTCAGCAAGAATTCCTTCGTAGATCTTATTGTTTCCATCCCAGTCTCGTGTGAAGTAGTATTCTTTTTGGCGGGCCTTCATTGCATCGAGACGGGACGCTACTGCGATGCCAGTCTCAGGATCCACACCTTTTACGATGTAATCGAACTCGGCACCGAGGCGCTTGGTAAGCATATACCTATGCACCACCTCAGGATCCTTGCCTCTGTAATCTTTCGGCGGGATAATTGCTTCCGTTGCGGGAATGATTACCTTGAAATCGCCGTGATACAGGACTGAGGCAAAACTGCCGTTGATTTTCTCGACGCCTCGAACGAAATCCGTAAGAACACGTTCTGCTTTATACGACTCCATAAGGTCAAGCAGTTGATTCTTTGCTTTGTCAGACTCGGTCTGCGCATCTCTGCGTTCAGCAACAGAAATGACAGGCTCGTCGATTGGTGAGTACTGAGTCACATATCGCTTTTTCTCACTTGCATCATCGGCGTCTTCTGCAGCTTTCTTGCTGGTTTTTGCTTTTGTGCCAGACTGGGTTTTCTTCGGAGCCGTCTTCGGCTTGGCATGCGTCTTCTTGGCGTCATCCGGTTGCTCGCCCTGCACGGTTTGTTCCAGTTCCTCAGCAGGGGATTTGGGTTTCTTCAATGCCATGGTAGTTAACCTCCTTTTTAAAAATCAGCCGGCGGCTTTGCCGAACTGTATAGTTTCTTACTCGATGGCTTCTTCGGTTTTGCCCCCGAAGTAGGCTCGGTCTGGGGAGGCGTAACCTCCTCAGGTGTTGATGCCGGCTTATAATCCAGAATTGACCTCTGGACAATATGCCTTGCCATTGGGTGCTTGGTAAAATCGAGCTTGTCAAGCTTTAGAATGTTGTGACCGCGAATGATACACAGCATTTCTTCGTTCGGCAATCTCAGTACCTCGTCGGGAGTGAGGAGTCTGCGACGTCCATGTCCCTCAAGGCTTCGGTATTGCGGGATTACCTGTGCCAGTGCCAAGGTCTGTCGCACTGTCATTGTGGATTTGACCTGCACCGACATGTCTCCCGATCGTGCGGAGAAGAACTCAGCGGATACATCATCAGAGCAACCCATCATTAGTTGGATATCACAGTTGCCTATGATTTCAGACCACAGGTTCTTCGGGTATCGGTTCTGTAACTGGCCTAAGCTCTGTACAGCGAGCATCACGCGGATATCTCTGGATCTGACAACCGAGAGTGAACGAGCAAAGTCGGAACCGTCCTCGGCACCGCCGATGCGTCCCACATTGTTAAACTCATCTAAAATCAGATTAACGGGAACGGGACACCGTCCACCGGGTTGTACATCAGCGAATCTGCTGAGTTTGATGAACATACAGCTGAAGAACAGAGATGAAAGGAACGACATCGTCGCATCCTGATCACTGAGTATGATGTAGTACACACACTTTTTCTTCGCCGGTGCTATTAGGTCGATATCCGAACTGCTGGTGATACGCTGGACCGCTTTGTTCTGCAGCACTTGGAGTCTCGTACCCAGACCCAGTATGATACCAGATTTCACCGTGTCACTGGACTGAGAAAAAAGATTAAACGGGGCACGTGCTGGATGGTCAAGCGGTAGCTTATTGAACTTGGCTATCAGCTGACCCTCACTGTTCTGGGTAAGCATCTGGTAAACTGAGGTCAGATTCTTCTGACTGGGATTAAGTTTCTTATCTTGGTCAACCATTAAGATGAGTGCTTTGAGAAGATTGCCTTCACCGTTGTCCCAGAAGTGATCACCCTTACCGGAACTGGTGTTGCCGATAATGACGTTAGTCAAAACCTGCGCCATCAGGGTATCTCCGTTCAAGTCTGACATACAGTTCCAGGAATCACCGTGCTCAGGGTTCACGAGATTGAATACTTTCACCTCATAACCTGCATTGCGGAACAGTTCCACTGTATCGGTATACATCTCGGATTTGCTATCAGTCAAAATAGCAGACTCGCCACGTCTTATAATCTGGAATAACGCGTTCCGGATAATAGCGCGTGATTTCATGGTGCCGGAAGCACCGAAGATGGCAATGTGCCGGTTCAGTCTGGTGTCTTTTGGCATACACACAGCTTTTCCTTTGTACTCACCAAGGATCGTTCCTTCTACCTGTCCGATAGAGGAGATTTCGAGCACCTCGTGCATCTCTTTTTCATCCATCCAGGAAGCTGTTCCGTAGATACCGCTGTCACTCTTGGTGAAACCTCTGGGATCCTGGTGCTTTCCGTCAAACCGATTGTAAAGCTTATAGACAATAAAGATAGCCCCGCCGATAAGTATCATACCGACAATGGCTTTGAGTCCATTCGCTGTGAATGCCAGAGGTATGCATACCAGGGGATTCATATTTACCGGTTTCATCATCGCCTGTCCGGTAAGTCCGCCGTTATTCATCCAGACTGAGTAGTTGCTGAGCACCTGGCTCATCATTCCGCCCAGATAAAGCACTGCGAATAAACCGAGTACCACGGCCATGATGATACCGATGGTTCTTTTTTTATCCTTCAAATAAGTTCCTCCGATCCGGGCCAAGCTCATCTTCCACCGCGTCAAAGTCGATAACCTTCAGTTCGACCAATGGCCCAAAATATTCACGGAGAAAGGCAACCTGGTATGCAAAGCACAGGACGACTACGTCTCGCTTCTGCGCATTCAGTGTTTCGTGAAGTCGCATCAGTCTGGCAATATCTGCATCCAGATAGGAATATATGTAGACATCATCTACGATTGCGTCATACTCAAATCGACCTCGGTTGTAAGATCTCTCTTCCGGGTCAAAGAGCAGATTTAAGATTTTTTCTTTCCAATCCGGAACGGTAAGGAGGCGAAGTTGCCGGATGCCATCCTCGTTCAGCGGAACGAAATATATGTGGTCATATACGGAATCAAATCGAAACTCTTGCTTCTGCGATTTATCTGATTCCACGATGGTGTTCAGGGCTACTGTACCAGACTGACCTAAAAGAATCGCCGAATTAACAATTGATATCTCGGAGTTCATATTGGACAAGTCTCGCAAAGAGTCCCTTGCTTTGAACTCACCCTTACCGGACCATTTCATTGTGGCGCTGCGCGTGTTGTACATGGCGTAACAGGTCCCGCACGCAAACAGTGCGCCAACCATTCTGGTGAAACTGGTCTTGCTCATCTCATCTTCGCTGAGTCTCTTAAGATCCTTGGACGGATACATAACGGCTTCGCTGGGTATGATGTGAACAAACGCTTCGTTCTGAAGTTCCGGTAACAAGAACGGTCTTGCTTCGATGCCGGCACGCATACATATTGTAACAACCTCACCGATGCGGTGATTTCGTTCTCTGTGTGAGACTGAGCTGGAGAAGTTGTGCTTCCTGAAGGAATTCAGGTGATAGCTTTGGCATTCGGGAGAAATCCATTCCAGTATGGGGAGAGCCACCTTGCAAAGGCGGATGTTTCGGTTTCGGTCGTCGCCCGAGACACTCAGGAGTCGGCAAGTCATCGTGTCGCCGGTCTCAGTGTTGCAAAAGGTTTGTGGTCGGTTAAGTTTGTGTACGAGGTTTTTGAAGACGGCTTTGTTGCCAAGTAAATGTCGCGAACCAAGTGGATACTCACCGACGATTGAAAGAAGCGTGATGAACTGCCAGACCTGACTGCCGGGAGTGAACCACACCATCAGCGGAGAAACCTCGTGATGGAAGAAATTTCGGCACGATGACTGCACTCTCCGCCTAAAATCCCGTCAGCCAGATTCTCGAAAGTCCTTGATTTACAAGGACTTTTCGCCATTCTCTCACGTGTTACGCAAATGGGGGTCAAAAAAACGGCTTTGCGTAACATGGGTTTACGCCCCGCAAATGATGTTTTCATAGAGCATAACCCCCTTATCCGGCATTGCTTTTTCTTCCACAAACCACACTGGAAAATCGTGCTTCGGGACCACATAGACCTCGGTACGATCTTCACTCGCTGCAGCACTGCAATAGTAATGGGTGCATACATTTGGGTTATCGTCCGGCATTACTTTCGTGGCAACAATGTCTGTTACCATATTGACCTCGATGTTATCGTGATCGCGCATCCTTCGTTCCGGACGTCTCATATCGTAGACGTGTCGGACTACGAGAACACAGTCGCGATAACGAATCTTCGGACGACCGTTAAAGAACTTATCCATAGCCGGCAATAAATAAGTTCGGATGTAATCGTGAGACCCGGATGATTTCTTCGGGAGTAAGGTTGGCATCCTGAGGCAGAACCAACCTTCAGCGGTAAACCCGATTTCCACCGGAATCTCATTTGCAATAATCTCGGCCACATCTTCCTTTGCGGTACGGTAGCCGGTATAAGCAGGAAGTACTCTCGTCAGAAGCGTTGTCTTTTCGGTAACTGCTTCTAACCCCAGTGCTTTGTCATAGGCCGTATCCAAATCATCTGCTTCCAGATACCAACGCACCGCTGCAGCCTGTTCGCTCATTCGCTTGATGCCGTTCTCGATTTTGACGAGCACCTGATAGAATTGATTTTCTTTATTCATTGGCTACATCCTCCTGCGTATAGAAATGGACCTCCGGCTCGTCTTCACCCTCAAAGTCGATGGTGGCAAACAAGCACGGTGCATCCGGGAGCTTCAGGCGAGGTATCATGGAGGTGTTCGGTACCACGATAATGTACTTGAGGTCTTCATCCGGCTGAAGAAGCTTTACCTGATGTTCTTCGCCTTCATAAAGAACCACAATTTCATATCCGGTGTTTTCCTTGAGAAAGTACACCTGTGCGGGATAAGTCGCCGGGTAATGAGCTCTGGGATCTACCTGATCAATAAACTGAAGAAGAACCCAGATGGCAAGCTCTGTTCTTTGCTCGGGCTTACACAATCTATCAAGGCCCCAGTAGTAACCACCGCCAACCTCATTGATTTTTCGGTGCCTTTGGAGATTCTTCAAAATCTTTTCTTCAGCAATCTCCGGCACCTGCAGAAGCTTGGATATCTGAAGCTTGGGCAAGGCTCCATATTGCGAGAGCCATTTGATAATGTTTTGCTCATCCTGCAGAAACACTTAAAAACACCTCCTTGTGCGTATTTGGTATCAGAATGAGTATTTTACTCGGAATGAGTATGTTCTTTCTGTCTTTCCCGTAGAATTGCCTCCAGTTCAGCACGGTCAGTGGTAATCATTTCGTGCTCAACCTTGGACGCCTTCACGAGAACAGGTACTTTGTTATTGTTGGAATAAATCAGTGCCTCACCACGCTCGAAACGGGTAATGGACTGAATCTCGGTCTTAGTCAGTTTCAAAACATCCTGCACATACTTGGCTTCATCCGGCTCAAGGTTAAGAATAATTTTGTTCTTGGAGTTGTTGATAATGGCACGACCGTATTTGCCATCTTCGAGTCCGAAGAAGTCGCTGAGGTCCTGTGTAGCGGAAATCGCTGCGCCACCGAAACCACGAATGGTTTTGAAGATAGTCAAGCAGAACTCTGCGGCTTGTTTATTGGAACTGGTACCGACAAGCTTCCATATCTCGTCGATCAAAACTGCCTTCTTTTTGGTCAGGTCTTTCTTGACCGAGTCCCAAATATAATCGAGGGCAATCATCATACCAACAGGAAGAAGCTTTCCTTTCAGTTCGGAAAGGTCGAACACAATGTACTTGTTTGACAAGTCCACATTGGTCTGTCGGTTAAAGGACTGTGCCGAACCAGTAACAAATCGGCTTACGATAACAGCGATACGCTCAGTCATCTTATTTTCAAGCAGATGCTTGTGTAGGTCGCCAAGGATAGGCATCTGCTTCATCTTTGGAGGAGAAACCGTTGCATCCTCATATACCGATTCATTATCGTGGGTAATACCGTAATCAGCATAGGTCTTAATGAGAGCTTCATCCAAAAGCTGTTCTTCTTCATTGGTCATGTCCGGAATCAGCAAGGAAAAGAAAATCATAAGCTGCTGAATCTTATTGGCCAGCATCGAGCCAAGCTCCACGTAGTCCATCGCATCGATAAGCTCCATTTCGGGAGCAATCGTATGTCTGATCTCCATAATGTTGATACAGTGCGGTGAACCCGGAGCAATACGGATGAACTGACCACCCACAGCATTACACGCACGTCTGAACTCGTGTCCCTTAATCGGTGCCAGAATAAAGCATTGTATGCCGCGCATTCGCATACGCAAAGCCAAGAGCTGAAGCGTAAAGGTTTTGCCTGCGCCACTGGTGCCGATAAGGTTGAGGTTCGCGTTTTTGTTCTTCTTGGTGTTAAACAAGTCCACGATACACAGCGAGTTATTATGACGGTTGATGCCGAGCAGAACGCCCGTATCATCCGAGAGCTCGTAGCTTGTGAACATATAGGTAGATGCCGCACCGCTGGTTAGCACGTTTCTTTTTGCTTTCTTCTCAAGGGAAGGCGCAATCTTTAAGAAAGGCATTACCGAGCGAAGTGCCGTTTCCTGTTGGAACCTGCAATCGCTCACGTACATATCCATAGATTTGAGCATATCTATCATTTGCTGCTTACGCCACATCAGTTCCTCATATGTCTTAGCGGACACGGTGACAAAGACAGACATATAAAACAGATCTTCGTTATAGTTGGCGATGCCATGCTTGATGTAATAGCCGGCCTGAATGGAATTTGCAAGTTCCTCGTAGTCGGTACTGGTATCCTGCATACTCTTGATTTTGGTGCGGTTGAGTCTGATACGCTGAGCAACCTTATCAATGGTCTTGCTTCGGTTTTCACGGCGCAGATGAACGTCAATGTCCACGCCTTCGCCGGCATTGATCAGCGCCGACATCCATCCGGCTCGAACTCTGCTCGGATATCCGTCTCCTTTGATATACAGGAAGGTGTAATACAGGCCATCCATAACCACGTAATTGTGATGCTTCAGGTCAATACCTCTTGGAGCAATAAAGTGAGCAAAGCGGATATGCGGTACTTCATCAATACCGATAACTTTATTTTTTGCTGCCATCGTATCCAAGACCACACGCTCCACGCGGCTTGAAAACGGCTCGTTGACACAGGAACGACGGTTGAAGAACATATAGAGAATTTCTGCAGTTGCTTCGTCCGAATCCTCCGGCTGAAGAATGTTATTGCCACACTGCATAAAGTAAGCTCTGGCATTCTGTTCCGCCGTCTGCATCATATTGTAGATCTGTGAGAAGTCGTCCGTTTCATTGCGACGGATTTCTTCGTATTGGAAAATCAAAAAGAAGCGCCGTGTGAGCGCTTCTCGGCTTCCGACATCCTTGATAAGATTGATGTAATCTTCTCCAAGGTGCTTACACTCTTCGCTCGGTTCTGCTTCCAGTTCCTCACGAACCATTGCTACGTGCTTATCGGAGTCTGCACGACGAGTGATAGATTTGAATTGTAATTTTATCGGCGAGATCTTGAGCCAGCTTGCAAAAGTCGAGATGATACTGAACTGCTCATCATCCGAGCGAAGCATAAAGTTGATGGGCTCGATCTCAAGGATCTTAATGTACCTGCCGTCTGTGGTTTCAATGATACCGTGACGCAGTTCTTTGATTGGTATGAAGTCCTGTACGAACTCAAGCTTTTCTGGCTTTTTTCTTCGCTTTTTTCCTTTTGCGGAATTGCGCTGGGTCATATTTATATCCCACCCTTCTAAAAGTTAGTTTTCTGCGGCTCACAAAATAATAAATGATGTGGCCTAAATACTGGAACAGTGAGTCTCCGTCAATTCCCATCATTGCAACTACGCCGAGTGGAATAAGCGTTACTGTCATTACAACGATGCGAATGGTACTCGGCATCGGTATCAGCATCAGCTCCGGATAGCCAGCGAGCACGATTAAAATCAATGCTTCAATCGCATTACGGGGCTCAAGCATACCGCCCAGGATCTTACCTGAGTCTGTGTAGTTTGCCGGTATAGAGAAGACATTACTGAATTCCTTATCGTCCATAGCTACACCTTCTTTCTATTCAACGTCGGGGACTACCGACGAATCTTCAAAGTTAACCTCTTTCGGTCTACGCAGGGAAAGACTTGCTTCATAACTCGGTGTGTTGAGTATGACACCTTCACCACCGGAAGAATGTACCCACATACGCTCTCCGTTCTCACCGTATCCGGCGAAGATGAGCACGTGGTTCCAACCCTGACCGTCGGCATCCATCAGAAAACCGAGGTCGCCCGGGAGAAGTTCATCAGCAGTGATTGCATAAGACTCATCCCACTGGCTCAAGGTTCCTCCGTAAAGACTGACGCCCACGGCTGTTTTATAAGTCCAGTCTGTAAAGCCCGAGCAATCAAGCCCGAACGGTCGAATGGTTCCGCTTGTGGTAGAACCTGCGGCTGTTACAAGCTTTGGCGTATTCCATTCATCGTTCCAACCTGCAGCCGATTTACCACCCCAGAAATAAGGAACCTTACCTACAAGGGAAAGCCCCGTCTTGACAATATGCTTGCGAGTCTCACTGCAATTTTGTCTTGCAAGGAATGCGATAAGCTCAGTGTCGGTCAACGGAACAGCACTACCGTTTGATGCAGTACCATAAAGCGTCATTTTAAGCGCTTGGGCACGGCTATCAATCACTTCGCCGTAAGTTGTACCAAACTGGCTGTATTCCGCATTCAGATCCAAACCGAAGGCACTGGAAATGACCGTATTATCAAAGGGATGAATGGTGCATTCCAGATACTTAACGATTTCTTTTGTCGGAGTCAAAGTCTGTTTGCCTGCAGACTGATAATAGGTTGCTGTTCGGGTTCCGCTGATAGAACCACCCAAGTATACGGGAAGCGTTACCGTTACGGCTGTATAAGCATCAACCTCGATAGCAATATCCGAAGTTTTTTCTTCATCCTGCGCATAGTAGGTCTTCTGGGCTGTCTCATATCGGTATTGAGGAACACCATTGATGGTGCCGGTTTGAACGATTCTTGTGACAACCGTCATCGTGACCGGCTTATAGGTATAATATGTAACCGGTGTGATAACCTCGTTTTCTTTCTCAACCGACGTTACGGGGAACATATTGCCCGACACACCGGTCAACTTTGCTTCCAAGTCAGTCTGGGTAGCACTGAGCTGATCGACCGACGTGGAATAAGCGGACATAATATATGCCACATCATATCCTGCTGAGCTTTGGGCGTGATTTACAAGGGCATTCATTGAAAGCTCGTAATCATAACCGCCATCGGCTATAAGCGTTTCTACCTGTGTCATTGAAGAATCATATCCAAGCCCGATAATGTTTGAAATTACATCCGTTAGCGTCTCGAATACTGTTACAATCGTAACTTGCTCGGTCGGCTGACTACCGTCAAGACCTAATGCACGGTTTATAAGAATGCCGGGGAGCTCTACTATGAGCACGATTAAGAAAACCACACACAAACAGATGCAGACGAGAATCTTGAAGAGTGTGTGGCGCATTGCCCATGCTGCAGCAATAATTGCACCCCAAGGTCCACCCGAAGCTGTACCAGCCGCAATCTCGGCTACTGCTTTACCGCCTTCCACACCGGCTTTCACCGTTGCGGCTGCGGCATTGGCTGTAGCTTCAGCACCTTTCGCGGCGGCAGTTGTTGCGGCAGTTTTACTTGCTTCTTTGCCTACATTGGCCGCTTGTTTCGCTGCTTTCGCGGCATTTTGCGCTGCGGCACTGTAACTGTCGGAACCGTCACCGATTTGTTGTTTGTTCGGCTCTGCCATTATCTGCACCTCCTATATTCAACTGCATATGGCAGTGTTATTTTCGTTTTTATAAGGCAAACAGCCGAACCGGAAGAACCGATTCGGCTGTCGCCGTTGTTTTACCTCTTACGCTTAGGAGACTTGATTTCGCCATCATTTCTGGCTTCAGGTTCTCCGTAACGAGTAGGTGTTGCTTTATAGCGAACTGTATCAACGTTAACCGTTCGCACGTTGTCTCCGTCATAAGCGGGTTTACCGTTTTCAAAGACGGGTCTGCGATCCACAGCAGCCTCACCGTGAATTGAATACCATTGACTTCCGTTGACATCCTCAAACACCTGATAATCTCCACGAGGGGGAGCAAACCGGGAGGTATCGTAGAACATCGTACCGGAACCGTTCTCGTGTCTGACTTCAAAGTGTCCGTCGAGCCTTTCGGAGCCATCCACAGAAGAAACAGGCTGATCGAATCCTGGCATAAACTGTTGGAAATAAGCCTGATTGTATACGTAAGCATCATCGCCGACCTCAAACTGAGGAGCATCTGCGTGCTGTTGCATAGCGTACCAGTCTACACCGTTTGCAGCTGTCATAACCGTATGAGGCGCATCCGGTTCATCATAGTAAGCACTGTTGTACCACCTTGTATTGTGGCCGTCGTGACTTGCTTCGATAACACCGTCGCCAACGGTTCTGAGGGTTGTTCCCTCGGCTGCATCCGGGAATGTGGCAGCAACTCGTGCAGCTTCGGCTGGGCTACCGTTAAACTGAGGAGCATCGTAGAATGCGCCTGCGCCGGGACCACTTGCCATCTGATACCACTGACTGCCATCCGAAGCCGTAACAACGGAATGAGGACCGTCAGGTTTCTCAAATTGGGCTGCACTGTACATTGCGACTGAAGTTTCCTTTCCGTCCGCACTCACAACCTTGGCTGTGATTTGACCACCGGTGATTTCAGCACCCGAAACATTCATACCACTCATATGAGGCATATAGTTTGCAAGGCTTCTATCAGCGATATCTCCGGCAATAGTACCGGACATATTCGGTGTTCGTGCTGCAACGGAAGCAATAGAGTCACCAGTCAACTGCGCACCGTTACGTGCGGCTATACCACCAAAGGCTCTGCCCACAAATCCAATTGTTCCGCCGGCGCCCATACGTTGACCGCCTTGCACAACAGCATCGCGAACGTAACTGTTGCCTTTGAATTTGTTTGCGAACCCGGCAGCGAAACCACTTGCTGCGGCACCGGTACCTGTGGCAGTTGCACCACCAAATGCATTACCTGCACTCCTTGCACCGTGTCCGATACCTGTGACAACTCTTGCTGCCATCAAAAGTTCCATACCCATACTGGAACCGGTCTGAGCTACGTTAAGCCCGATCGAAGCCAGATAAGAGTCAAACTTCTGAGCAGTTTTTAAGAATGCCAAGGCGCAGAACAACCAGAGAAATACGCTACCGTACCCGGTAGATAAGGCACCACCGTTTCCAATGTAGGCACCCATAGAGGAGTTAAATCCTCGTAGGAACCACACATTCATAACGAGCAATAAGAGCTGGGATCCAACCATACGACACCAACTTCTGAAAACCGGTGTCGTTGCTTTTGAGGCACCCATGGAAAATGCCAGAGGTGACGTATAACAGAGGACACCAACCACGATATATCTCTCCACCGTCTCAAGCAATAGCTTGAAATAGTTCCAACCCAATGCAATCTCCAGAATTACAAGAAGCAATAGTCCTACAACGGATATGGTCGCTATTAGCGTCGTTAATCCGTTCATAAGCATTGCTTCTATACCCGCAAAGGTAAAATCTTCAGCGGTCATCTGGATATCCATTAGAGCTGTGTACGGTGCCGTGGCGATGTTTAGACACGTTGTAAAAATCGGCTTTGCATAACCGATAAGCAGCGCAAACAATGCACTTCTACCAATCAGTGTCCACGGGTTTTCCGCATCTGTAACCGGCCCACCGAATACTCGGAATAATTGCCAGACCGTGATGAGGAAGAGAAGAGCCCAAGCCGTATACTGCATAACAGTGAAGGCTTTACTTACGAAGGGGAAATATTCTTCCATGGCTGTCATGTCTGTGCCAAGCGCCTGCAGGAACATACCTGAGACGGCATCCATCAGGTCGGTTACAACAGAACTGACCCATGTAATTATCCCTTCAAATATCCAGTCAAGCATCGGCTATCACCTCCATTCCTGCTTGACTTGGATTTTTACGGATTGTAATTACCACCAGAAATGAGAGGCTGCAAATACGCAACGATGAAGCCAAGAGAGTTGAGAATGATCCATGTGATCACAATTCTCTTAAGCCACTGCGTCGCTTCGTCCACTGCACGCTGATTTCTCGAAACCATTCGGATGATCAGGGCAATGGCACCTACTGTGACTGCCACGATGGTACTGATCGCCACAATCTGACCGTAAATGTCCTGCATAATCGCTGAGAAGCGATCCCAGATCGTTGCGGCCATAACGGGCTGCATAGAGAAAATCATTGCACACGCCGTTCCGATGAACGACCAATAGGCGGATTTAATTTTGCTACCGCCCAGCCTGAGTTGCTTAATCATGCCTGTGTACCTCCTTTTTTCAGAGTTTCGGGCAACAAAAAAAGCCGTCTCTTTCAAGCATTTCTGCTAAAAGAAACGGCCTCGTCTTCACCCGAGCCCAGTTTTGGACAATAACAGTATACCACATTTCCTTTTGCTTGTCATCGGCAAAACTGTGCCAATTTAGTGCCAATTTACTGTCATCATTCAAGGTTTTCGAGAAGGGTGAGCATATCAAACCAAAAATCAATTCCAATGACGGGCGTTGCCCACAAACGAATTGAAAGAATTGTGATTGCCTGCTGACGAAGCCGATAATACGTTCTCTTCGAGATTTCAAGCTGATCAATCATCTCTTGCAGGGAAAGGTGCTCTGTTGCAATGTAGGTCATGTATATGACATCATACAGGAGTTTTCCGTTTCCAGGCTTACTCTTGAGTACGGTTAGAGCCTCATTCACTCTGTCGAACAGAAGTCTCGACTTGCGAACACCTTCCATTCGTCCTTCAAGCTTACGGTTTCCCATAGCCATTTCTATATCAACCTTGTCAATCAGCTGATCAATATGGTCAAATGGGGTATCCAGCTCTGCAGCAACGTCTGTAGGAAAACACTCAAGAACCCATGCAATCGTTCGATAGTGTTGCAAAAGCATCTTGGTATTATGATAACTGGTCTGTGTCCTTTTTTTCTGTGCTGTGCGAATTTTCTCGTTATCAATCTCGTGATCACCGAGAATCCCACGCTTTGTCAGAAGTGAAATAAAAGCGTCTGACTGCGCTAATATGCGGTCTTCTTGCTGCTCATACAGCGATTTTTCGTCTGTTTGGCGGGTCATATGTAAACATCTCCTTTGCTATTATCGTTATATCCACTGCGCCACAAGGTCCACGGATTTTACTTGTATCTATAACCGGAGGGGAATATATACTGTTACCCTTGCAGTCATATATACACTTCTTACAATTCGAGTGAGAAAAATACGCGTGTAATATATATGGGTCAAAAAGTGCAACGCGATTTTTAGGCGGAGTGTTTTCGCTTTCTTCAGCACACTCAGTTATGAGCTGACGGCTGTACAAAGCAATCCGTCTGCTTAAATTCTCGCTGTCGGAACCCACTTTCTGCTCATTCTTTGCCAAAATGCGTATTTCGGCAATTATACGCTCAATCTTCTCAGACTCCGGCATTGTAAACTCTGCATCCATCGGATACAGCTTATTGAAAATGAGGCAACCATAGGCGCCGGGAAGACGGTGCAGCATAAAAACATCCCCATGCTTCTGAAAGAAACGCCACACTTTAGTCTTTTCCCAGTTCCATCGCTGTCCCAGGGTTTCCAAAGTCAGTACGGCACCGAACTTACCGAACTGGATTGTCGGTGCCAAAAAAGAAAACGCATTGCCCAAGTCTTCTGATACCGTGTGGCACCAAAGATCAAGCCATGCGTCTGCTTCATCAAATATATAGTTTTGTTCTACCAGTCTGTCTGTGATACTGCGAGGGAGGCAGAGGAAACCATATCCTTCGGTTGCATAAACAGAACCGTTCATGCACTCCTCACCGGAGCATTCAATAACCCAGTCTGTTATTTGATACGTGAGCTTCTTTGTCTTTGCATTCAACGAATATCTCACATAACCGAGCTCAGAGAGCTTAGAAAGCGCCTCAAGGCTCTGTGCGCGGCTTTTGAAACCGAGAATACTCTTGAGTCCCACAACGCCTCCGGACCACATTCCTAGGCTTACAGCGTTAATATGGCCGCAATAAGAAGCTTGTCCCTTACGGAACGCTGCACGGGATGCAAGCTTCGCCCAGGCACTCATAATACCTTTGCCTTCAGGTAGATGATTTCGGGGCAACTTTACCCACTGATACTTCATCAAGCATTTCATAAGGGACACCTCCTTTGTTTTTATATAAAAGAAGGGCGACCTCAATAAAGAAGCCGCCCAGCAAGACATATCTATTAAATTCTAACAACCAGACCAACCAATTGGTCTGTGGGAACACCAACGAGAAACCAACCGTCTCCCATTTCAATTCGGGTATGGATCCATTCACCATCAATCAAAACATCCAGGCATTCACCACAGTGAAGACCACCATAATAGTCCATCAGTCCAAATCGAATATCCATTCGGCCACTTTCTTCGTCCGTGACCATAGTACCTTGCTTCATCATAAGTGTTTTTTCAGAATCCTCACGAGCTTTATCCTGTAATTCTTTCTTATAGATTTTCCTAAGATACTCATCAAAAATAGTTCTGCGAATCAAGACCTTTTTTCCGATCTTGTAAACAGCTCCGGCTTCACGTGCCATACGTGTAAATGATTTCAAGCCGAGGCCATAATAATCGGCGCCTTGATACAACGTGATAAAATCATGCTTTTGCATCTCGATATCCTCGTCGTCAAGCATATCCGAGAACATCCAAAGGTTTCCACTCATTTTTGTTCCTCCTTGGGGAGTAGGGTGCTTGGCTCATGGAACCTTTCCAAATACTCCTCAAAAATATCGCGGTTAATCAAAACCGTTCCATTCATACGGTAAATAGCACCGGCTTCACTGGCAAGCTCCAATATTTTCTTATGTTGCAGGCTATATACAATCTCTGCATCCTTATACCGCAAAAACTGCCTGCGAATTCTCTTGGCGCTCGCTCTAACGTCATTTCTCTTTTTCAGATCGTAGTATGCTTTTGTCTCTTCGCTAATCATAGTATTCAGTCCCTTTCAGATAAATATGGTTGTCATGACAAAAGCAGACCCAACGAAAAAGAGAACACCTCTTGAAATTTCTTTCAATAAGTGTTCTCTAAATAGCAAGTGCTATATTGTGTTTCGTCCTGCCAACAATTCATATTGCATCACAATTCTTCAAAATTACACGAAAAATTGTTGTCAATTTGTTGTCAACTCGGATTTGATGTGCCAAAAGCCCTTGATTTTACTGGGTTTTTTGGTCGAGCGACTTCATTGTCGGGAAGAGCAGCACGTCGCGGATGGACGGCTCGCCGGTGAGCAGCATAACCAGACGGTCGATGCCGATGCCCAGCCCGCCCGTCGGCGGCATACCGTATTCCAGCGCGGTGAGGAAATCCTCGTCCACGTCGTTGGCTTCCTCGTCGCCGCAAGCCTTGAGCGCCGCCTGCGCTTCAAAGCGGGCGCGCTGGTCGATGGGATCGTTCAGCTCGGAAAACGCGTTGGCGTGCTCGCGGCCGACGATGAACAGCTCGAAGCGTTCGGTGTAGGCCGGATTTTCGGGCATCTTTTTCGCCAGCGGTGAAATTTCCACCGGATGGTTGGTGATGAAGGTGGGCTGGATCAGCTTGTCCTCGCAGTAGCGGTCGAAGAACAGGTTGAGGATGTCGCCCTTCTTGTGCCGCGCCTCGAATTCGATATGGTGCGCCTTGGCAAGCGCCTTTGCTTCGTCGTCGGTCTGCACGGCGGAAAAGTCAACGTCCGCGTAGCGCTTGACGGCGTCCACCATCGAAAGCCGCGCAAACGGCTTGGAAAGGTCGATTTCGACGTCGCCGCAGGTCACGACCTCGGTGCCGAGGACGTTTCGCGCGACCGTGCGGATGAGGTCCTCGGTCAGATCCATAATCCCGTTGTAATCGGTATACGCCTGATACAGCTCCAGCAGCGTAAATTCGGGGTTGTGGCGCGTGTCCATACCCTCGTTGCGGAACACGCGGCCCAGCTCGTACACCTTTTCGAAGCCGCCGACGATCAGCCGCTTGAGATGCAGTTCCAGCGCGATGCGGAGGTAAAGGTCGATGTTGAGCGAATTATGATGCGTGATGAAGGGGCGCGCATTGGCGCCGCCGGCCATGTTGTGCAGGATCGGCGTTTCCACCTCCAGAAATCCGCGCTCGTTGAGATAGCTGCGGATTTCGGCGATGATGCGCGAGCGCTTGACGAAGCTGTCGCGCACCTCGGGGTTGACGATCAGATCGACGTAGCGCTGGCGGTAGCGCAAATCCTGATCCTTCAGCCCGTGCCATTTTTCGGGCAGGGGGAGAAGCGACTTCGACAGCAGCGTAATCTCCTTGGTGTGGATGGAAATCTCGCCCCGTCGGGTGCGGAACACAAAGCCCTTCACGCCGACGATGTCGCCGATGTCCCACTTGCGGTATTCCGCAAACGCGTCGGCGCCGATGTCGTCGGATTTGATGTAAACCTGCATCTTGCCGCTTTCGTCGACAAGGTCGATGAAGTTGGCCTTGCCCATATCGCGGCGGGACAGGATGCGGCCGGCGACGATCACGTCGCTGCCCTCAAGCGTGTCGAACGCGTCGCGGATGGTTTTGAAGTCGTGCGTTTTGTCAAATCTGCGGATGACGAACGGGTCCTTGCCGTTCGCGCGCAGCTCGGCGAGCTTTTCCCGGCGGATGCGCAGGATGTCGCTCAGATTCTCTTCGGTTTCGGCGGCGGGCGCCGTTCTGTCTTCTGCCATATATGCAATTCCTTTGCTTTTATTTCGCCGTGGGAGAAAAAATTATTTTGCGATTTCGATGATGGTGTATTTCAGAATGCCGACCGGCGCCTCGACGGTGATCGTGTCGCCCTCGCGGGAACCGATGAGCGCCTTGCCGAGCGGCGAGTCGTCCGAAATTTTGTTGGCAAACGGGTCGGCCTCGGTCGAGCCGACGATGGAAAACTCCTGCTCGGCGTCGTCGAGCACGTTATAGATGCGCACCTTGTTGCCGACGGAGACCTTGTCGGTCTTGAGCTGCGTATCGTCGAGGACGGTGGCGTTTTTGATTGTCTCTTCCAGCTGCGCGATTTTCGTCTCGATTTCGGCCTGCTCGTTTTTCGCCTCGTCGTATTCGCTGTTCTCGGAGAGGTCGCCGAACGAACGCGCTTTTTTGATCGCCTGCGCGATCTCGGCGCGTTTGACCGTTTTCAGATGCTCCAGCTCGTTTTGCAGTTTCAGATAACCGTCCTTGGATACAAAAATCTGCTTTGCCATAAATACCAAAACTCCTTTTGCTCTAATTGCTGCCTTCGCTGCCCGCGAGCAGGGAAAGCGCTTTTTGTAGCTGCGTGTCCAGAGCGGGGTCCGCGATTGCGCTGGACGCCATTTCCAATTCGTAGTCTGCGGGGATGCCGACGCCGTTGTAGTTGTCCGAGTAGGGCGGGTTATAGTAGTGCGTCGTCAGCCGGATGCCCGAGCCGTCGGGCAGGGTGATGATGTTCTGCATCACGCCCTTGCCGTAGGTCGTCTGTCCGACGGTTACGCATTTGTCGTAGTCCAGCAGGGCAGAGGTGAACAGCTCCGCGGCCGAGGCGGTGTTTTCGTTGATCAGCACGACCATCGGCGCCTGAATCTCGCTTTCGTCCGACGTATAGGTATGCACCACCTCGCCGGAGGCGTCCACGATGCGGACGATCGGTCCCTCGGGCAGCAGATAGTCGAGAATCTTGACGATCACGCCCAGATCGCCGCCCGGGTTGTTGCGCACGTCGAACACATAGCCCGTCGCGCCGGCCTTCTGTGCTTCCTCCATCGCGGCGATGAAGTCGTCCGCCGCGTTGCCGGTGAATTCGTAGATGCGGATGAGCGCCGTATGGTTTTCCTGCATTTCCAGAAATACGGCTTCGCTGCGGACGAGCCGGCGCGTCAGCGTCCGCTCGAACGTCTCGTCGTTCCGCAGGATTGTAACCGTCAACTCTGTTCCGGCCTCGCCGGCGACGTCGTTGACCGCCGTGTTGTAGGTATCGGCCGTCACCTCTAAGTCGCCGACCTTAACGATGACGTCGCCCACCTGCAGGCCCGTCTCGAGCGCGGGGGAGTCATGCATCACGTTCAGAATGCGGATGCCGCCCGTTTCGTCGTCCATCATGACGCGCACGCCGATGCCCACTAAGTCGCCGTTGCTCTCGTCCGTCAACGCCTGCATCTCCTCGGCCGTGTGGTAAACCGAGTATTTGTCGCCGAGGGCGTACATATAGCCGTCCAGCATATACTGCATGGCTTTTTCGTAATCGACCGTGCCGATGAAATTGGCGCGTACATACGCGTCCACCTCCAGCAGCTTGTCGAAGTCGATGCCGCTTTCGCCTTCACCGCTCGAGCTGACGATGTCGCCGCCGAGCTTGGCCTCGTAGGAGGAACGCAGCAGGACAAACGTGGTCATAAACGTGACCAGACACGCGAAGAAAACGATCAGCAGAACCGCTGTCAGGCTGAGCTTGCGATTTTTCATAACCATAACAACGCAGACGGTTTCCCGTCCGCGTTTCCTTTCCTATTTCGTTTTGCCGTTTACGGCGTGTAGCTTGCCAGCGAGTGCAGGTTCAAGCCGCGCGTATTGATTTTGTTGAGCATATCAGCCGGCAGGAAATCGGCCGGATTATAATATGTAGAATCCTTGATGAAGGCGATGTGGAGGTGGTTGCCGGTCGATTGGCCGGTGGAGCCGACGCGGGCGATGACCTGATTCTGCAGCACCTTGGCGCCGGTATTCACAAGCCGCTTGCTGCAATGCGCGTACATCGTGGACATGCCGTTGCCGTGATAGATGATGACGTAGTTGCCGTAGCCGCTGGCGGAATAGCCGCTCTCGATCACGACGCCGTCCATCACTGCCTGAATCGGCGTGCCGTACGGGGCGGGGATGTCGATCCCCTTGTGCAGCTCCGGACGATTGGTGACGGGATTGGTGCGCCACTCGAACGGGCTGGAGATGTACAGGCTGCTTGTGACATTCGCGGCGAACGGCCACGAATAGCCGCTTCCGCTGGGCGTGAAGCTCTCCTTGCTGTCGATCTGCTCCTGAAGCTGCTGGATGGACTGCAGAATGCGGTCGTCCTCCGCCTTCAGCTTCTCGATGTCGGACTGCGTTTTGAGCTGCTCGTCCGACAGGTCGGAAAGCAGCGACTCCAGCTCCGCCGTCCGTTCGTCGTAGGCGGCGCGGTTGACGGCCAGCTCCTCGGACAGCGCAGTGCATTGCGCGAGATAGGCTTCGTTCTGCGCCTTGGCGGTCTCGATGTCCTGCGTCGTGCGCGTGATGTCATCGACGATGGTATTATTATACTCTAAAATGAAGCCGACATTGTCAAGTCTTGTAAGAAAATCCGAAAAACTTTTCGACGAAAACAGGATTTCAAACGTGCTCGCTTCGCCGTACTTGGCGTAGTAGCAAAGCACCTGCCCGTAGATTTCCATCTCGTCGGCCAGCTCTTGCTCCAGCGCGTCGAGCGCAATCTCGTTGCTTTCGATCTGGAAACGGTACTGCTCCATCAGCGTTTCGTTGGTCTCGATGGAGCTGTCCAGCAGCGTGATTTCCTGCTCCAGCTCGCTCTTTTCGGCCAGCAGCGTCTTCTCCTCGTTCTTCGAGGCGTTGATCTGCGCCTGAAGCGCTTCGAGCTGCTGCATATACGCCTTGCGCTGGGCTTCGAGATCGTTGAGCGCCTGCTGGTCCTCCTCGATGGTGGTATCGGCCAGCACATCCGTCGGCAGCGCCGTAAGCAGGCAGATCAGCAGCAGGCAGAATGCGGTCAGCAGGGCCGGCAGCTTATGAGAGAGAGCTTTGTTCATCGTATTCGTTCCTTTCCACGGTTATACGGCGGCGGGTGCATCAGCGCTCATGCGAATAGCGCTTCACGCTCAGGCCGGAGGCGATGACGCCCGTAAACAGTCCTACGGCGGCGAACGCGACCGCCAGCAGCGGCGCATAGTGCCAGAACGTATTCATAAAAAAACCGAAATCGGACAGGATGTCCACAAAAACATAGGTGTAAATATAGTATTGCAGCCCGAAAGCCGCCGCTGCGGCCAGCAGCCCGATGAAAGCGCCCTCGGTGATGAACGGCATCGTGACGAAGAAGCCCGTCGAACCGACGTAGCGCATAATATCGATTTCCTCGCGGCGGGCAAAAACCGTCAGCTTGATGGTGTTCATAATCACGAACAGCGAGACCAGCAGCAGAATGCCCATCAGCACCACGGCGACTACGGTCAGGCCGTTTTTGACCCGGTCGATGTTCTGCGCGACCTCCAGCTTGTCCGACACCTCGGTCACGCCCTCCAGCTTTTCCAGTTGGTAGACGAGCGTGTTGGCGCTCGCCACATCGGCGAAGGTGACCTCAATGGTGTTCGGCAGCGGGTTGGTCTCGTCCGTTACGTTGGACACGATTTCCACGCCGTTTTCGCGCAGCTGCTCCAGCGTTTCCTCCTTGGACTTATAGGTCCAGGACAGGATGTTGTCCAAGCCGGCCACGCTCTGCTTGACTTCTTCGATCTGCTCGTCGGTCAGCGACTTGTCAAGCGTGACGACAAGCTGATTGAGCTTGTCCGTCATTTTCGCGTTTTCGCCGATGTTGTCGATGATCATATAGAACGAGCCGAGCACCAGCAGGCAGGAGAGCAGCGTCAGCAGCGAAGCGACCGACATCACCGCGTTCTTGAACACGCTTTTGACGCCCTGCGAAACGAGGTAAAAGAAGTTACTCAGTCTCTTCATCGTAACTGCCTCCGATCCTGTCGCTGACGATGCGGCCGTCCTCGATGGTGACGACGCGCTTTTTGTAGCGGTCGACCAGCTCTTTTTCGTGGGTGACGACGATGACCGTTTTGCCCAGACCGTTGATGGTCACGAGCATGTCCAGCAGCTCCCGGCTCATTTCCGGGTCGATGTTGCCCGTCGGCTCGTCCGCGATGACGATGTAGGGATTGTTGACCAGCGCGCGCGCGTAGGCGATGCGCTGCTTTTCGCCGCCCGAAAGCTCGGTCGGATAGCTGTCCGCCTTGTTGCGCAGGCCCACGATGTTGAGAAAATAGGGGACGCGCTTTTGTATGAGCTTTTTGCCTTCGCCGGTCACGCGCAGCGCGAAGGCGATGTTTTCGTACGCGGTTTTGTTGTCGAACAGCCGGAAGTCCTGAAACACGACGCCCATTTTGCGCCGCAGATAGGGGATGCGCCGGCGCGGCAGCTTCTCCAGCTTATACGGGCCGATGTGCAGCCTGCCGGACGAAACGCGTTCCTCACACAGCAGCAGCTTGGTCAGCGTGGTTTTCCCCGCGCCGCTGCGGCCGACGATGAATACGAACTCGCCCTGCCGGATGGTCAGATTGACGTCCTTGAGCGCCTCGTTGCCGTTCGGGTACATCATGCAGACGTCCTCGAAGGTGATGTCGTAGCGCGCGGCGGGCTTTTTAGTAGATGGTGGGTTTTGAGATGACATATTTTTTAACCATTAAAGCGACCTTGAAGGTGATGGCGTGGTCGAATTCACGCAGATCGAGGCCGGTGAGCTTTTTGATCTTCTCCAGCCGGTAAACGAGCGTGTTGCGGTGCACGAACAGCTTTCTGCTCGTTTCGGAAACGTTCAGGTTGTTGTCGAAAAAGGCCTGAATGGTCATCAGCGTCTCGCGGTCGAGCGATTCGAGCGACCCGCGGCGGAACACCTCGGAGAGGAACATTTCGCAAAGCGTTGTGGGAAGCTGGTAAATCAGCCGCGCGATGCCGAGGCTTTCGTAGTTGATGGTCGTCTTCTCGGTGTCGAACACCTTGCCGACCTCCAGCGCGACCTGCGCGTCCTTGAACGAATGCGCCAGCTCCTTGATGCTGCTGACCACCGAGCCGATGCCGACGGTGACCTTCAGATAAAACTCGCCGGACACGGTGTCGACGATGCTCTTCGCGTTGGCCTCGATGCTCTTGGTCTCCTGGGCGGTTTTCAGCTCCTTGACGAGTACGATGTCGTTTTCGCCCACGCTGATGACATAGTCGCGGCTCTTGTCGGGGAACATATTCTGAATGATTTCAAACGGAACGGCGTCGCTGTTGTGATTGTGGAATCGGATCAGGTAAACGACGCGGTTGACCTCGCTGTCCAGATGCAGCTCTTTGGCCTTCAGATAAATGTCGCTCGGAAGGATGTTGTCGAGAATGATGTTTTTGATAAAGTTCGCTTTGTCGTATTTCTCGTCATACAGCGCCTTGACGCTGGAGAGGGAAACGGTCAGCAGACCGGCGATGTGCTTGGCGTCGTCCCCCGTGCCCTCGACGAAAACGACATACTCCGCCTTCCCGTGCGTGCCGAACGGCTTATAGGTGTACCCGTTGTACACGACCGCGCTCGTGGAATAGGAGACCGCCTCAAACACCAGCTTGTCGGTCTCGCCGATGCGGGTAAGCTGGCTGCAGGCAATGATGACGCCCTTGTCGTCGATCACGCCGACGGCGCTGTCAAGCTCTTCTTTCATCTGATAGATAAGGCTTTGGAACAGTTTGTTTGACATACTCGCTCAATCCTTTCCGAAATGATGCGGCGCGCCGGCCGCCGACCGCTGCGGGCGCATTCGAGGTCTTATCCGATTACCCCTTATTTTACAATAAAATATACCCAATTTCAAGTGAATCGCCGTGAAATTCATAAAAGTTTTTCTTTTTTTATCAAAGAAAAGCCCGCGAATTGTCAAATCGGAGGCGCGCCGGCTGTCAAGCTGCAAAAAAAGAAAGTGCAAAGCCGCACAAACCGCCGCCCCAAAGACGCGCGCCCCCGATCGCGGGAGGCCGGGCGGATGCGGGCAGAAAGCGCCGCACGGGGAAGGGCAGCCCGGAGGAATGCAGAAAACGCCGGACGGGGAAGAAACGCCCGACGGAATCCCGAAGCGCGCCGGAAGCGGTTCGAGTGATCCGCCGCCTTTACTCCAAAATGGCGCTGATGGCCGACAGGACGTACAGCCCTGCGGTTTCGGTGCGCAGAATCCGCCTGCCGAGCGACACGGCGGGCAGACCGTGCCGGCGAAGCAGCTCCAGCTCCGGCTCGGAGATGCCGCCCTCCGGCCCGATGAAAAAGGCGATCGTGCGCGGCTGCGGGACGTCGGCCAGCAGGTCGCGCAGCTTGTATTCGCGCTCGCCCTCGTAGCAGGCAAAGCCCAAATCCGCCGCCAGAAGCCCTTCGAGCATCTGCGGAAACGGAACGGGCGGGGAAACGACCGGCAGCACGCCGCGCCCCGACTGCTCTGCGGCCGCGCGGGCGATGCGGTTCAGCCGCGTCAGCCGGTTTTCCATCGATTTTGCGTCGGGACGCGAGATGCAGCGCTCGCTCAGGACGGGCACCACCTCGGCGGCTCCCAGCTCCACGGCCTTCTGCACGACAAGCTCCAGCTTGTCCGCCTTCGGAAACGCCTGATACAGCGTGATGCGGTACGGGCTTTCCGTGTCGGCGACGCGCTGGGAAAGAATCGCGCACTCCACGCGCTGCGGGCTTGCGCAGGTGATGGTGACGGTGTATTCGTTCCGCTGCATGTCGGACACCAGAAGCGGCGCGCCCTCGCGCAGCCGCAGCACGCGCACGATGTGCGACGCGTCCGCGCCCGTGATGACGACGCGGTCGTTTTCTATGCTGTCCCGGGTGACAAAGAACAAGGGCGTAGACGCCATTTGCAGTATCCCTCCGCTTTCACGAATATTATACTATTTTCCGCTTCGCGTGTCAAGCGTTTACATAATATTCGAACAGCTTTCCCGGATAAAATGTCGCGCCTTGACGCATCGGCGCGAAGAAGGGTGTGAAAAATCTCTTGACAATCCGGCATATTTGTAGTAGAATGTCCTTACAGAGAACCGAAGCACGGCCGGAAACGGCCGGGAAGAGGCGGCGGCGCGAAAAATCGGCCCGCTCGGCTTCTCGGAAAGGATTGGCTGCGATTATGGAAGAAAATCTGGATTTTGAAAACGGACTGTTCAACCTTGTGGACGAGGACGGCAATGAAAGCGCGTTCGAGCTGCTCGGCAGCGTGGAGCTCGACGACGTGACCTACGTTGCGCTCGTGCCCGCCGAAAACGAGGACGACGAGTATGTGCTGCTCAAGGTCACGACGGACGAAGACGGCAGCGAGCTGCTGGTCACGATCGACGACGACGATGAATTCGACCGGGCGGTCGCTGCGTTTGAAGAGGAGTTCGAGTGCGAAATCGATTTGGACGACGACGAGGACGAGGCCGACGACTGAGCCGCGGGACGCGCGGAAAATCAAACGCTTTTTGTCGAAAAGCTCGTATCAACGGTTTCGATCCGGCATATACTAACAGTGTGTTCGTTCTGCTTGGTTCGTGTTGCTCTATGTTAAAAACCTACATTTACGAATTGGAGCATGCCTTCCGTGCTCGGGAACGCAGGCCTCCCGCCGCAAGCTGCTTTTGTCACCTTGCCGAGCGGATGTTGGAAGCGCAAAGACGCGGAGAGTGCACCGACCTGCCGAAGCAGGGTTTTCGTTCGTAGAGCCACGGCCAAAGCGGGCGACAGATATAAAAAAAGGGGCTTGTGCCGCCGCAGAATTCTGCGGTGCGCAGGCTCCTTTTTTGCGCTTTTGGCCCTGCCGTGTAGGAGAGGGAGCTTATTCGCGCCGCATGGGCTTTACGGCTTCGGCGGCAGGATGTGTCGGGCATCGTTCTCCGAGTGTTTCGCATTTGCGGTATAGCCGTTTGGACGCGTCGCTGCGGCCGGTTTGCTCCGGTTTTTCCCGTATGGCGCGGGAACGGCCCGCTTCCGTTTCGGAATCGGCGCTTGTGCTGCGGCGCTTCGGCCGGCTATGCTGCAGCCGACAGGCCGACCGCTTTTTGCCGGTCCTGCGCGTGTCCGCAGCACATGGGCGCGGACGCTTGCTTCGCGGCAGGCGCGGACTTGCGGGGTGCTGTATGGGCTTCGGCGAACGAAGCAAAATCGGCGGCGGTTAAGGACGGCCGTCAGTTCCCGAGCTGCGCGGCGGCGCGCCGCCGCGCAGGAAGGCCGGAAAGAAGCCCGATATGGCGGCTTGCGCGTATGCGCCTCAAGCGCAGGCGTTGTGGACGGGGGGTATCTCCGACACGCGCGAAGCCGGTCCGCATTCCGAAAGGGAAATGGTGCGCTTCGGGCGGGGCTTCTGACGAAATAAGCGGGCGATATGCCTTTTCCCGCTTATGAAGCGGCGTTTTGCCTCGTCTTGCGTCGTCAAGGCCCAGTTTGGGGAAAGCCGATGTCCGGTACCGTGGAAAAAACAAGGAAAGAGCCCAATGGCAAGCAGCCGCTTTCCATTGGGCTTCTTTGTGCGGGGACGGCCCGCAGGCCGCCCCTGTCTTTTTGTGCTTTTACGCTTCGTCAGCCGCTTCGGTCGGCGCTTCTTCGGCCTCTTCCGCAGCAGTCTCCGCCGGCGCCTCCTCGGCCTTTTCGGCGGGCGCTTCCTTCGCCTTGGGCGGCTCGGGCGCGACATAGTCGGGGTCGGCGGCGGCGCGGATGGAAAGGCTGATGCGGTTCTTGTCCGCGTCCACGGCGATGATCTTCACCTCGACCTTGTCGCCGACTTTAAGCACCGACGCGGGGTTGGATACCATTTTGTCCGAAATCTGCGAGTTGTGGATCAGTCCGTCCACGCCGGGCATAATCTCGGCAAACGCGCCGAACGGCATCAGCGACACGACGGTGACGGTGATGACGTCGCCGACGTTGTAGGTCTTGAGGAAGATGTTCCACGGGTTGTTCTCCTCGGTTTTGTAGCCGAGCGAGATGCGCTTCTTCTCCGGGTCGACCGCCTTGATGAACACGTCTACCGTCTGACCGACCTTGAGCACCTCGGAGGGCTGCTTCAGCCGGCCCCACGACAGCTCGGTGATGTGGATCATACCGTCCACCGGGCCTATGTTGACGAACGCGCCGAAGCTCGTCAGCGAGCGGACGGTGCCTTTGAACTTCTGGCCCGGCTCCAGCGTGGCGTAGAACGCCTCGACCTCCTGCTTGTGCTGCGCGCGGAGCGCGTTGCGGATCGAGCCGACGGCGCGGCGGCGCTGCTCGTTGTATTCGAGAATCTTCAGCGGCACCTTCTTGTTCTTCAGCTCGGACAAATCCGCGTCCTTCGGCAGGCCGCACTGCGAGGCGGGCACGAACACGGTCGCGGTCTTGACCTGCACGACCACGCCGCCGCGGGTGATCTCCTTGACGGTGCCGTTGAGCGTTTCGCCGCTCTCGACCGCCGCCTGAATCTCCGCGAGGTGCTTGCTGATGTCCAGCCGCTTCTTGGACAGGAGGACGGTGCCCTCGGAGTCGTTGAACTTCGTACACACCACCTCGATCGGATCGCCGACATGATACTCGTCGGCGAGCACGACGCCGCTCTCAGTCGTGATCTCGTCATACGGCAGAATGCCCGTGTGCTTTGTGCCGAGATCGACCTTGATCTCAGCGGGATTCACCGCCAGTATGACGCCCGTGACCCTTTCCCCTGTATTTAAGGTTTTGAAAGACTGTTCGAGAAGCTCCTCAAAGCTGCACTCTTCTCTAAGGTTTTCTGCCATACGTTTTTTTACCTCCTGTATAATGCCCGGCGGCGTTGAAGCCCCCGCGGCTATCGCGATTGTTTTGCAGACCGAAAAGCGGCGCAGCTCCTCCTCCGAGAGCTGGCACGCGTCTTCGATGTGCCGGACCGTCGGGCAGACGGCGGCCGCCAGCGCGTACAGCTTCTGCGTGTTGGAGCTGTGTGCGCCGCCGACGACCAGCATGCCGTCGCTCGTCTGCGCGAGTCGGACGACCTCTTTCTGCCGTTCTTCGGTCACTTTGCATATTGTATCAAAAATTTTTGCGTTTGTATATAGGTTTTTGAAGAATTCACAAAATTTTTTCCATTCGCCGACGTCGAAGGTGGTTTGCGCGACGGCGATTGCCGGCGCGTCTGCCGCCAGACGTGCGGGAAGGACCTCTGCCGCCTCCGCCGCGGAGCCGCAGATATACGCCCGTTCGCCCGCAAAGCTGCGGATGCCGACCACCTCGGGGTGCGTTTCGTCGCCGAGAATGACGACGGCGGTGTCCGGCCCGGCCGAGGAAACGATCTCGTGGATTTTCCGAACATAGGGACAGGTCGCGTCGGTACAGGCATACCCGCCGGCGGCAAGCCGCTCGTAGGTCTGCCGTTCCACGCCGTGCGTGCGGATGAAGATGTGCGCGTCGGCGGGGAGCGCGTCCAGCTCGGATTCGGAAAGGATGCGCACGCCCTTTTGACGCACCGAGTCGTTGAACTGCCGGTTGTGGATGATTTCACCCAGACAGTAAATGCCCTCGCCCCCGTGCGCCGCCGCCTGCTCGAGCAGCGTGACGGCCCGCCGCACGCCGGGGCAGAACGAGGCGTGCGCGGCAACGATGATTCGGCTCATAGCGTCGCGTATGCCTCCTCGTACAGCCTCGCCACTTCGGAGAAGCAGAACGCGGCGATTTCGGGCTTGCGCGGATTGTCGCCCAGCCGGCGGAAATCGGCCTCGGTCAGCGGCTTGCCGATGACGATGAGCGTTTTGCGCAGCAGCTTGGGCTTGTGCGCCTTTGTCACGATGGCGATCGGCAGGACGGGACAGTGGGACATCGTCGCCAGCAGGCCCAATCCGCCCATCGCCGCGTTCGGCTCAGGCGCGCGGTAGGGAATGCGGGTGCCCTGCGGATAGATGCCGACGGTGCGGCCCTCGCGCAGCGCGTTCACGCTTGTGCGGATTGCCGCCACGTCGCTTTCGTCGCGATGGATGGGGATGACGCCCACGGTTTTGAAAAACCAGCGGATGATTCTGAAGCGCTGCAGCGATGCCTTGGCGATGTAGGAGACCTGCTCGCGGAGCGCCAGCCCCTCTAAAAACGGGTCGGCGAAGGAGGTGTGGTTGGCGCAGGCGATATAGGGCGCCGCCGGCTCGTTTTCCGCGCCGATGACGGTCGTCCTGTACAGCCACTGGAAGGGACGCTTCAGCAGCAGCTTGAAGAAGCGGTATGCTTTGTTCATAGGCATGCTTCGGCCTGGAGCAGCTTGTCGCCGAGCCGGTCGCGAATCAGTCTGTCGGCGGCGGCGACCGTCTCGGCTGCGGTCATGCCCGTGTTGTCGAGCGGCAGCGCGTCCGGCGCGGGCACGGCCGGCGCAATGGCGCGGTTTTTGTCGTTCTCGTCGCGCGAGCGCATTTCGGACATCACTTCGCTGAGCGTCGTGCGGATGCCCTTGTCGTTCAGCTCGCGCCAGCGGCGTCTGGCCCGCTCCTCGTCCGAGGCGGACATAAAGAGCTTGACGTCTGCGTCGGGGAGAATGACGGTGCCGATGTCGCGCCCGTCCATCACGACGTTGTGCTTGGCCGCGATGTCGCGCTGCAGCGAAAGGAGGAACGCGCGCACCTCCGGCAGCTTCGAGACGTCGGAGGCGTACAGAGAACAGACGGGCGTTCGGATTTCGTCGCCGACCGGGCGGCCGTTGAGGTAGACCTCGCCGCGGCCGTCGCGGAGCTGCATTTCAATATGTATTTCGGGCAGCGCGGCGACGATCGCCTCCGCGTCCTGACTGGACAGACACAACTCGTGCACATACAGTCCGACGGTGCGGTAGAGCGCGCCGGTGTCGATGTAGATGAACCCGTATTTTTCCGCCAGCGCCTTTGCCAGCGTGCTTTTGCCCGAAGCGGAGGGTCCGTCGATGGCGATGGATAACGGCATTGCAAGACAACCTTTCTTTTTGTTGAGAGAAGTCGAAGAAAAACCGGCCCCGCCGTCCGACATTCGGGCGAGGCCGATGCGTGTTCCTTTATTGCGCGCCTTCGGCGCCTGCGGGACGCAGCGACGCCATGCGCACGAGAATGTAAGCGGCGCAGGCGATGTCCACGGCGGAGAACAGGTCCATGTCGTTCATCGGCAGGACCCAGAAGGCCGAAAGCAGGATCGAGGGCAGCGCATGCACCAGCAGCAGCACCACCGACAGCGAGCCGAACAGCAGATAAGAGGCGGGACTGCCCTTGCCGACGGCAAATTTCCCTTCGTTGAGGAAAAACAGCGACAGCACCACCAGCGAAAGGATATGGTAGACGCTGATGGCGGAGGTGGGGTAGTCCTTTTGCGCCGAATAATCCACGATCAGCCGCGCGCCGGCCAGCAGCACGGGAAGCAGCGCCAGCAGCGCGCAGGGCGTGGAAACGGGGACGACCTGCTTGGACGAATAATAGAAAAAGGGGATCGAGGCCAGCATCGCCAGCACGACGGATACCATCTCGCCCGCGGAAATCGATGCGGGCGCCGCAAAATGGCGGTAGCTGAGATACAGCCCCATCGACAGCAGCATGAAGCCGACCAGCGCCGAGGTGAAAATCACGCCGGACGCGTCAAACTCCAGCCGCCTGCACGTTTTTCTGCCCATCCGAACCGAAAAAAACACGCAAACCGCGCACACCGCCGCCGCAGCGGCGTCGAACACGGTTACGGCCGTGCTGCGCTGCAGGTAATAATCGATGCCGACGGTGTTGATTTGCATGTATCGGATCATCACCACGATGCGGAATACCGTGAGCAGGAGCGTGGCTGCGAGAACGCCGACGCTGAAAACAATATAATAATTTGGAGTCCTCTGCCGCATGTACCGCACCCGATTCTTAACGTAAGTTCAAAACCATTATACACCACAAAAATCGGTTTGTAAATCGATATGCAAAAAATTTTCCAATTGTTAAAAAGACTGTTATCCTTGTATTTTCAGCGCCGTACCGGGAAAATAGGCCGCGAGGATGCGCGTGTAATCGTAGCCGAGCGACTCGCTCAGATAGGCGGCGCCCGTGCCGCTGAGTCCCACGCCGTGGCCGCGGCCTTTTCCGTCGATGCGCACGCCGGCCTGGTAGACGCTTCCGTTCGGACGGCGCAGTGTGACCGGCGTGAGGGTAAAGTTGGCGCTTTTCAGCCCGAGCGCCTGCCGGATGGGCGCGGAATAGCGCAGAACCGCCGTGTTCCCCTCGCCGTCGGAAGCGGTCAGCTCGGTGACGAAGCCGCTGCCGTAGCGGTCGGTCGCCGTCACTCGCAGCTCGGTCACGGCGCCCGTAAGCGCGGCGAACACGCCGCCGTAGGCGCGCAGCCGCTCGGACAGCTCGTGCATCGTGAGGTATTCCGACCATACGCCGTCGGCCGCCTCCTCGTAAGGCTCGCCGATATCGACCGAGCGCAGGTAGGGCAGGTCGTCTCCGCCCCACGCCTCGGACAGCGAGCAGGTCGCGCCGCCGCTGGTCGTATGGTAGAGCACGACGGCAGGACGGCCCTCGTAGGTCAGCACCGCGCCGGCCGTCTCGTCCGCCAGCCGTTCCAGCCGCGCGTCGGTGCGCGCCAGCCCGCGGTAAATCTGGCAGCAGGTGCCGGTGCAGACGTCAAACCCGCGCTCCAGATGCGCCGGCTTGCTGCCCGACAGCGGCGCGGTGCGGGTCAGCACGGCGAAGGCCTTGGTCGTCTCGTCGCTCTCGTTCGCCCCGATTTCCCACGGCAGCACGCCCTTGACGTAGTCCTCCAGCCCGACGGCGTTGACGACCGAAAAGCGCGTCCCGTCGGGAATGCACTCGACGCGCCCGCGGTAGCTGTACAGCGTTTCGTCGGCGGGGAATTCGATCGCCGCGCCGGCTGCGAGCGTAAGCGCTTCCTCGCCGGCGTACAGGAACAGTGGCTTCCCGCTTTCGTCCGCCACGACGAACAGCGGCTCCGCGGCGGCGGGGGACAGCCCTTCCGCCACGGCGTAGGCCCCGTTTTCGTAAAGCACCGTTCCGCCGCTCTGTGCGGCGGCTTCGGCCGCAGCCGAAGCGTTCTTATAGCGCGAATCGCCCGTCACCGGACGCGCGATTCGACGTGAGACGACAATCGTCTCGCATTCGGTCGTCAGCAGCGCCGTCCAGCCGTTTTCTTCGGCGCGTCCGAGCGTAAAGCCGCCCGACGCGCGCACCGTGACGCTGCGCTTCGCCGTCTCGCCAAAGCACAGACCCACACGCACGACCGTCCCCTCGTCCGCGACGCGCTGCGGCGGCGCGACGAACGACAGGACGGAAAAAATGAGCGCGCTCGCCGCGGCAATCAGCCGGGAAAGCAGCATTTGATGCAGCATAAAGCCACCACGCCTTTCTGAAAATGCTTTGTTGTCGTTCGGAGTATTGCCGCCTGCGGGATAAAGTTATTCAAAAACGCAATTTGCGGTTGAAATTATGGAAAAAATAGTGTAAAATAAAAAGTGAGCAAAAACGCCTGTATCCGCGCGCCGGGCCGCAGCCTGCGAAAACCGCCCCGGGCGCTCAGAAAGGAAGGATGGCTTTCATGTATAAAAGCAGAATCAAGAAAACGGCCGGCTCGCTCACCGTCGCGGTGGACAGCCAGAACGGCGAGCTTCTGTCGCTGGTGGACGAAAACAGCGGGGACAACCTCATCAAAAATTCCTCCTATACACTGCCCAACCCCTTTGCGCTGACCATCGGCGGCCTTACGCTGACGGCGCCCTCCAATACGGAAATTAAGAAAACGCCCGCGCTCGCGCCCGAAGTGCGGGAGGGTGCTTCGTCTATTACGATTGTGTACCCGATGCTGACCGACGGCGTCCGCTTCTTCGACATCACCGTCACCGTCGGAATCCGCTGCCTGCCGAGCTCGCGGCTGGAATTTTCCATCGACGTGCAGAACCGCAGCTCCAGCCGCATCGACGAATGCCGCTTCCCCTGCATCAACGGCGTGTTCCACGGCGAAAGCTACGAGGACGATACGCTCGTCTATCCGTACAATGCCGGGCTGAAGCTGCGCAACCCGGTCGCCTATCTCGAAAAGGCGCCGAAAAAGATTTACTGGCGCTGGCAGCAGTACCGCTACTGCTACCTGATCGACGGCATCTGCACCGGAACGAACGCGGCCGGCCTGTACGAGCTGAACAACCTGTATTCCGGCCCGCTGTCGATGCCGTGGACCGATTATTATTCCGATAACTGCGGGATGTATTTCGGGATGAACAAGACCAACGGCATCTGCTCGCTTTCGGTCTCCACCTTCGGCAAAAAAAGCCCGGGCATGAACTTCGCTTTCGTCAAGAAGGTCGAAAGCGACGGCGACTTTTCGATGGACGGCATCACGCTGGCGCTGCACGGCGGAAGCTGGTATGAGGGCGCGGAGATTTACAAGTCCTCCCGTCCGGCGCCCGATGCGCCGCGCGACCACGGCTGGTTCGGCGACAGCATCGCCGTCTGCGCGCATTATGATTTCAAATACCAGAACGGCGGCGTGGTCCATACCTTTGCCGACATCCCCGTGCTGGCCGACACCGCGTCGGAGCAGGGCGGCGATCATTTGCTGATTTCCGGCTGGCATACCGACGGGTTCGACAACGGCTTCCCGGATTACCGCGCCGACCCCGAGCTGGGCAGCGCGGACGAGCTGCGCGAGGCGCTGGACAAGGCGCATGAGCGGGGCGTGTTCGTTTCCTTTTATATCAATACGCGGCTGTGCAACCGAAAATTCGCCCATCTGCAGACGCTGCGCGACGAGGGGAGCGCCATCAAAGCCGACGGCAAGCCGTACGACGAATTATACGGCGACGATACGCTCGCCTTCAATACGATGTGCGCGTCGAGCGAGGTCTGGCAGAAGCATTTGCTGGACGCCATCCGCTATCTCGTCGAGCTGGGCGCGGACGGGGTGTATCTCGACCAGCTTGCGATGGCGGCGCCGCGCGTCTGCCATGACCGCCGGCACGGGCATGGGCTGTACGACTGGACGTCGGGGTACAGAAAGCTGCTTGAAGAGGCCGGAAAGATCCAAACGAAGGCCGGCCGGCCGCTGAACATTATGATCGAGGGCTGCTCGGATCTGTACGGCGGTCTGGTGGACGGACAGCTTGTCTCCACCTTCTCGTACTACTTTTCGGGCGCGTATCCCGAGCTTTACCGCTACGCCAACCCCGAACAAACGCTGGTGGATATGGTTTACCCCGGCCGCGGCAACGTGATGCGACCCGAGCATATCGGCAAGCGCTCGACCGAGATGATCAACCGCACCTATATCAACAACTGCTATTTCTGGATCTATGATCTGGAGGAGGACAACTCCTTCTTCAACGACCCCGCGCAGTGGAAATACCTCAAGAGCGTGCTGCTGCTGGCGAAGCGGGTCCGTCCCGCGCTGGCCGGCTTTGCGTTCCGCGACACGAACGGTATCGTCTCCTGCGACGACGGGCTGTCCGTCCGCCTGTATCAGAACGGCGACGCCTATGTGCTGCTGTACGCTTCGGAGAGCGACGAGCTGAAATATATCACTCTCGGCTTCGAGGCGCAGATCACGAAGGCCGAAACGCTCGACGGCGACGAGCAGGCGGTCTCGTTCACCAGCAACAAAAAGACCTTCCTCACGCTGCCGCCGGCAAGGCTGGGCGCGATATGGCTCCATAAATAATTTATATGTCCGCCGCGGTTGACTTCGCGGCGCTACGGCGATATAATGAAAGCCGATTGATCGAAAGGACTGAATCCGTATGTATAAAATCCTGCGTAAAGAGAAACTGAACCCGACCGTCACGCGGATGGAAATCCTCGCGCCCGAGGTCGCCGCGAAGGCCGAGCCGGGCCAGTTCATCATCCTGCGTCCGCAGGCGGACAGCGAGCGCATCCCGCTGACCGTGGCGGACTTCGACCGCGAAAAGGGCAGCGTCACGATCATTTTCCAAATCGTCGGCGCGACCACCGCGGTGCTCAACACGCTCGAGGAGGGTGAGTCGGTCTGCGACTTCGTCGGGCCGCTCGGCGTGCCCTCGCATACCGAGGGGCTGAAAAGGGTCTGCGTCGTCGGCGGCGGCGTGGGCTGCGCCATTGCGTATCCCGTCGCCAAGAAGCTGGCGGCCTCCGGCTGCGAGGTGCACACCATCGTCGGCTTCCGCAGCCACGACCTGCTGATTTTAGAGGACGAGTTCAAGGCCGTCTCCGACCGCTATTTCGTCATGACGGACGACGGCTCCTACGGCGAGAAGGGGCTGGTCACGGACGCGCTGCGCAGGCTGCTGGAGGCCGGCGAGCAGTACGACGAGGTCATCGCCATCGGCCCGCTGATTATGATGAAGTTCGTCTGCGCGCTGACGAAGGAGTTCGGCGTAAAGACGATGATCAGCATGAACCCCATTATGATCGACGGCACGGGAATGTGCGGCTGCTGCCGCCTGACCGTGGGCGGCGAGATGAAGTTCGCCTGCGTCGACGGGCCGGATTTCGACGGCCATCAGGTCGATTTCAACGAGGCGATGGACAGGCTTACGATGTATAAGCCGCAAGAGGCCGAGCGCCGCGAAGCGCACTGCAATCTGTTCAAGGGGGTATAAACGATATGCCGAATATGAGTCTGAAAAAGAACGAGATGCCGGCGCAGCCCGCGGACGTGCGCAACGGCAATTTTGATGAGGTCGCCCTCGGCTATACCGAGGAACAGGCGCTCGACGAAGCCGCCCGCTGCCTGCACTGCAAGAATAAGCCCTGCCGCGAGGGCTGTCCCGTCGGCATCGACATCCCCGCATTCATCGCGCGCGTCGCCGAAAAGGATTACGAGGGCGCGTATCAGGTCATCGCCGAATCCTCCTCGCTGCCGGCGGTCTGCGGCCGCGTATGTCCGCAGGAGACGCAGTGCGAGAAGCATTGCGTGCGCGCCATCAAGGGCGAAAGCGTGGGCATCGGCCGTCTGGAGCGCTTCGTCGCCGACTATCACAATACCCACAGCAAGGCCGAGGCGGTCCGCCCCGCTTCCAACGGGCATCGCGTCGCGGTCATCGGCTCCGGCCCTGCGGGGCTGACCTGCGCGGGCGAGCTGGCGCGGATGGGGTACGACGTCACCGTGTTCGAGGCGCTGCACCTGCCGGGCGGCGTGCTGGTCTACGGCATTCCCGAGTTCCGGCTGCCGAAGGCCATCGTCTCCCGCGAGGTCGAGACGCTCCGCAGCCTCGGCGTGAAGATCGAGACCAACGTCGTCGTCGGGAAATCCCGCTCGGTGGACGAGCTGTTCGCGTCGGGCTTCGAGGCGGTCTTTATCGGCTCGGGCGCCGGTCTGCCTAAATTTATGAACATCCCGGGCGAGAACCTCAAGGGCGTGTATTCGGCCAACGAGTTCCTCACCCGCGTCAATCTGATGAAGGCGTATCAGCCGGGCAGCGAAACGCCGATTATGCGCGCCGACCGTGTCGCCGTCGTCGGCGGCGGCAACGTCGCGATGGACGCCGCGCGCTGCGCCAAGCGTCTCGGCGCGTCCAAGGTGTATATCGTTTACCGCCGTGGCGCGGACGAGCTGCCCGCGCGCGCGGAGGAGGTCGAGCACGCCAAGGAGGAGGGCATCGAGTTCCGCCTGCTGACGAACCCGATCGAGATTCTGCGCGGCGAGAACGGCTTCGTCGCCGGCATCCGCTGCGAAAGGATGGAGCTGGGCGAGCCGGACGCGTCGGGCAGACGCCGCCCGGTCGCCGTGAAGGACAGCGCGTTCGACATCGAGCTGGACGCGGTCATTATGGCCATCGGCACCAGCCCGAACCCGCTCATCAAATCCACCACCAAGGGGCTGGAAACGCAGAAGTGGGGCGGCATCGTCGCCGAGGAGCCGAGCGGGCAGACCTCGAGAGAGGGCGTGTTCGCCGGCGGCGACGCGGTCACGGGCGCGGCGACGGTCATCCTTGCGATGGGCGCGGGCAAATCCAGCGCGCGCGCGATCGACGAATATATCCGCTCGAAGAACGCGAAGTGAGGAGGGCTGCCGGATGATCCGAATCGTAGCTTCCGGCGTCGTCAGGGACGGCTGCCGGACAGAATTCCTCCGGCTGGCCGAGCGGCTGGTCGCCGCGTCGCGCGCCGAAGCGGGGAATGTTTCCTACGGGCTGTATGCGTCGGCCGACGCACCCGAACGCGTCGCCTTTTTGGAGGAATGGAAGGATGAAGCGGCGGTCGAAGCGCACAACGCCACGCCCCATTTCACCGAGATTTGTCCCGCGCTGGGCGCATTTCTGAAAGAGCCGATGCGGGTCACGACCTATACGCAGGTGCTTTGATTGTACAGCGGCAAAACGGCAAGGCGGATATGCCTTGCCGTTTTTTTCGTACTATTCCACGCTGCGTAGAGCGGGATTCGCTTTTCGGTCGCTTCTTTTCGGAAGCCCGATATGCGATTATAATGTTGTTTCTCGGCCACGGCTTTGCCGCAGGCGGAAATAGAGAAAGGAAACCGATAGAGGGAGGCATTCCATATGCACGAGACGATGGGACAAATCATCAAACGACTGCGGAAGGAGCGCGGACTCACGCAGGAGTCGCTGGCCGAACGGCTCGGCGTCACCTTTCAGGCCGTTTCCAAGTGGGAAACCGACGCCGGGATGCCGGACGTCTCGCAGATCGTCCCGCTTGCGAACGCGTTCGGCGTGCGCACCGACGTCTTGTTCGGCTTGGAGGGTCGGGACGAGGGCGGGGAAGTGCAGGAAATCATCCGAAGCGCGTATCGGCTTATCGACGGCCCGGACGACCGGGACGGGCTGCTGCGCTGCTATCAGGCGCTGCTGGAGGGGCTGAAGCGCTACCCCTGTCAGCCGGCGCTGCTTTTGCAGGCGCTGGAGGCCGGCGCATCGCTGGCCTATCCCGAAAACGTATGCTATGACGGCGAAAACGGCAGGCGAATCTACCTCGAGTGCGTCAAGCATGCGTCTCTGGTCATCCGATACGCCCGAAGCGCCGCCGACGTTCTGCGCGCGCATATGCTGCTGGTGCTGCTGCATGCGGCGTATGGCAATTCGGAAGCCGCAGAAGAACACGCGGAGCAGTTCCCGGTGCGGGCGGATATGACCGTTTATGCGATGCGGGCTGTCCTTGCGCATTTTCGGAACGACCGCCGCGCGGAAAGCGCTGCCCGGCGGCAGGCCCTTGCGTATCAGACGGAGGCCCTGCTCGATGGAATTGCGGCGCTCGCCGGCTGCTATGCCGAGCTGGGGCAGAACGACGACGCATGGCATACCCAGTCCGCCGCCCTGGATTGGCTGGGTGCAGTGTTTCGGGATGAGGCCGTCCCTCCGGTGTTGTATGTCCGGGAGCGCGGCAATCTGTACGCGCTGGCGGCCGATGTTTGCTTAAAAGCGGGGAAGCCCGCAGAGGCGCTGCGGCTGCTGCGGGAGCTGGCCGCCCGCGAGCAGGCGGCCGGAGAGGCGTATGCGAACGGCCGGCGGCCGCGCAGCGCCCTGCTGCGGGACACGGACGTCGGCTTGGTCGCACCGCGGCTTTTCACTTGGCGGGCATGGCGGAAAAAGCTAAACACGCCCGCGTTTGACGGCGTCCGCGAGACGGACGATTTCAAGGCCCTTGCCGCCTATCTTGACCGCCGTCCCGCCGACGAATAGAAAACGCCCACAGGGTGGGTTCTTTGCGGATTGCCCTGCAAGGACTGGCGAAAAACGGCTAAGCAAATCATAAGCCGTACAAAACACGGCCAAGCAAATTACAAGCCGCACAAAACACGGCCTGCTTTCCGAACCAAGGATTCTGCTTCTCCCGCGCTTTTCGGGGAATTCTTCGTTCTTAAAAGAGGCCGGCGGGCTTGTCCTTCGCTCCCACCGCCTTTTCGAAAAGGCGGGTGCACGCTTTTGAATTTGAAAATACAGCCTTCTTGACAAGCTGCGCAGGGCGGTCCCTAAAGGACCGCCCCGCAGAAGATGTTCGTTCGTCCGTGTACCGCAGGCAAAAGGCCGCTCTCTTGTCTGCTTTAGGCCGGCCTGTCACGCCCGACTTTCTTTTTCGGGCCGCTTCCAGTGCTTCAGGGTCGGAAGCTGCGCTTCAAAAAAAGCGCGTGCCTGCTCGGGCGGCCAGCTTTCGTTCGACAGGTGCCCGACGAGGAAATCTATCAGCTCATCCAGACTTTTATAAACAAATTCCCCGTCCGTATAGCACCATTTGCAGTATTCCTCGTTGAAGGCGCCGTCGGGTTCTCTGCTGATGGACGCGTCGTCCAGCGGCATCCCGCAGCATTGGCAGAACAGCTTCCGGGGCGACCCCAGAAGCGTATTGATGGAAACGTCGAACAGCTTGGACAGCCGTATGAGCGTTTCTGTGTTCGGGACGGTTTCTCCGTTTTCCCAGCGAGACACGGCCTGCCGGGTAACGTAGACCTGCTCCGCAAGCGCCTCCTGCGACAAGCCCTTCTGCGTTCGCAGCCTGTAAAAAACAGATTCGGTATTCATAGCATCACCTCAAGACTATTCTATCCGTTTTGGCTCGGAAAAGCAAGCAACCCGCTGTTGCCCCCCCTTTGCAGAGGCGTTGGTTCGGCTTTCGGGGGTCTATATTTTATTGCATCTATTTGTACTCTGTTTCCCATTTATGCCCGCATTTTCGGCACCTGGCCGTCACCCTTCGCGAATCCATTCCGGCGTAGTATTGCCCGCCTGTTACGTTCCTGTATCGGTACGCTTTTTTTCAATCATAGCCCTTGCGGCCGAGTGCAATGCCGTGGCAGCCGCATTTCGGGCAGATGAAGCTTGAATCTTCTCGTACTGTATGGAAATCAGCTTTTTGCGCGTGCTTTTCCTCGTCTGGTAAAAATCATACAAAAGGGACACGCCGACGGCGATGCCGAGACCGATCGGCACCGTTATGTTATGATTCGGTAAAAGTGCGTTCGCCTGCTCGTACATATCCCTTCCGTTCGGCGGCGTGAGCAGGTTGACGACAAACCAGACAACGTCCGCAAGCAGGATCGAGGGAAGAATCGCTATGACGAAGAGAAGAATAGAGAGGCCCGTTTCTCTCGCGTCATAATTCCGTATCGTCTCCTCCGGCGTAAGCTCGGGTTCCTGCGGCTGCGGCTCCGGCTGCGGCTCCGCGCAGTACGGGCAATAGGAAAACGCTTCGTCGTATTCCTTTCCGCAGTGTCCGCACACGATTGTGCTGTGTTTTTGTTCCTCGCTCATATTCGCTGCACCTTCTTCGAGTCAAAATTGTTTTCAGAAGCTCGCCGCTCTTATCATTGCGGTATGCAGGGAAAGACGTCCCGGCCCTTCATCTTCCCGGTCATTTTTTCGATTGTTGATTCGGCATGATCCTTTATCCTTTTCGATGTGGATAAACCCATAAGACGGCGTTTTTTCTCCCGCTTCTTTCCATATCGGCTTATGTACGCTTATATTGCAGTTGATATGCCGTCTGCTCGCTCTTCCTTTCCATGATCTTACCATATGTAAATTGAATTTTTAATTGCTTTTACAAATTACATTAAAATATGCCGACGATGCCCGCTGCGGCTTTATGCTGTCCCGCATTGCTTGTTTCGGCGGAATGGTTTTATCAATCAACAAGACGCCGCAGACGGTTTTGCCCGGTCTGCGGCGTTTGCATTACTGCGCTTTGAGCGCTTCGATTTCCCGCAGCCACAGTTCGGCGGACGCGTCGCTCGGCAGGCAGAGGTCGCCGCGCGGCGAAACGCCGACCGAGCCGACCTTCGGGCCGTCCGGCAGGCAGGAGCGCTTGAACTGCTGGGCGAAAAACCGGCGGAAAAACGTCTCCATCCAGCGCAGCAGCGTCTCGCGCGTGTATACGCCCGCAAACGCCTGCATCGCCGCCGCCAGCAGCTTCGCCGGCGGATAGCCGCAGCGCAGGAAGTGGTACAGATAGAAGTCGTGCAGCTCGTAGGGGCCGACCAGCTCCTCGGTTTTCTGGCTGATGTCCCCGTTCTCGGGCGGCAGCAGCTCGGGGCTGACCGGTGTGGCGAGGATGTCCTCCAGCACGCTTCGCAGGGCGGGGGAGCCCTCGGCGGCGCAGTGGGCGACGAGATGCCGCACCAGCGTTTTCGGCACGGAGGCGTTGACGCCGTACATAGACATATGGTCGCCGTTGTAGGTCGCCCAGCCGAGCGCCAGCTCGGAGAGGTCGCCCGTCCCGATGACCAATCCGCCGCAGGCGTTGGCGATGTCCATCAGCACCTGTGTGCGTTCGCGCGCCTGTGCGTTTTCATACGTCACGTCGCGCTTGTCCTCGTCATGACCGATGTCGCGGAAGTGTACGCGCACCGCGTCGGCAATCGGCACCTCGCGCAGGGAGACGCCCAGCGTCTCGCAAAGCAGCAGCGCGTTGCTTTTCGTCCGCGCGGTCGTGCCGAAGCCGGGCATCGTGATGCAGAGGATGTCCGAGGCCGGCATGCCCAGCGACGCGTAGGTTTGAGCCGTCACCAGCAGCGCGAGCGTCGAATCCAGCCCGCCGGAAATGCCGATTACGCAGCGCTTCGCTCGCGTGTGCAGCAAGCGCTGCCGCAGTCCGGCCGCCTGCATGTCCAGAATCGCCCGGCAGCGGCGTGCGCGTTCGGCCGCATCGGCCGGAACAAAGGGCAGAGGGGTGCAATCGCGCAGCAGGCTCGTCTTTTCGCTGCGGCGCGCGTCACAGCGGCACACGGCCGCGCGGATAGGCGCTGCCGTATCCTCGCCCGCAAGCTCGCGTTCGCGCAGCAGGAACCCGGGATCGACGTCATAAAGCACGCCTTCGCCCGAAAACGGCGGCGCTTCGCGGCGGACGTGCCCGTTTTCACAGATGACGCAATGGCCGCCGAATACATGGTCGGTCGTCGATTCGCCCTCGCCCGCGTTGGCGCAGACGACGGCGCACTGTCCGTCGGCTGAGCGGGCCGCCAGCAGGACGCGCCGCCGTTCGGCGCGTCCGACCAGCTCGTGCTCTGCGGCCGGACAGGCGATCACGACCGCTCCGGCGCCGCCGTCCGCACGGTCGTCGCCAATCGCTGCGCCGAGCGTGAAGCCGCCGCCGAAGTCAAAAACGACGTCGCCGAACATGCAGACGCCGCCGTCGGGCAGCAAGATTTCTCTCGGCGCATCGAAATAGGGCGAAAAATACCGCCGTTCGCGCGCCGACAAACGGCGCTTCGGCACCAGTCCGCGCAGCCTGCCGCCCTGCAGAACCGCCGCGCAGTCGTACAGCCTGCCGTCCAGCCGCAGCGGAAGGCCGACGACGGTCGCAATGCCGGCGTCTGTCAGCGCCGCCAGCTCGGTCAGCGCCGCAAAGGCGCAGTCTGTCATAAGCGGTTGTAAAAACAGGTCGCCGGCGGTGCTGCCGGTCAGACACAGCTCGGGGAACACCGCCAGATCGCAGCCCTGCTCTGCGGCTTCGCGAAGCTGCGCGGCAAGCTGCGCGCGGTTGCTTTCTACGCCGCCGACAGTAACGCGCGGCGCAAAAGCCGCCGCGCGGATCAGATTTTTCATATTCCATTCGTCCTTTCGGCCGTAAACTTCTTGCTTTGTATTATAGCCAAAATCGTCCTTTTTGTCAAGCAAGCCCGTCTTTGCGGGAAATGCAAATTGCCTATTGAAATTTATAAAAATGTGTGCTATAATAAAAACAATAAGCCGGTGTGATGGAATTGGTAGACGTGACGGATTCAAAATCCGTTGGTGGCAACATCGTGTGGGTTCGAGTCCCACCACCGGCACCAGTCGAGAGCCTCGATGCGCAATACGCGTGCGGGGCTTTCTTTTTTGCTTATGCTTCAGTGCTCGCGCCAAAGCGTCATCTTTTTTGTCTCCGGCAGACACCAGGCAGGGCCCGGAGCCGATACGCGCTCCAGGTCTTTTCTTTTGCCGGATGCACCTCCCGCGTTTTAACCGGCATCTTTTTTGTCTACGACAGACAGCGTGACGCCGGACTCCATTCATTTTGGGTTCAGCGTCATTTTTATTTTTCAATCACGATTGAAGGCGTATCTATTTCATTCGCCAAACACAGCGTCATTTTTCTCTATGTAACACGATATCAAGCTATCTCGCGCATAATAAGTCGCATATCTATTTCGCCTCCTTATCGGTCAGTCTTGTTTCCCTTTGCGGTTTGGTGTACTTGGGGTGAGCAAGGACAACATCGCAGGTTTTCTCCAAAAATGGAATACGGAAATCCAATCCTTTTCGGCCGATTCCATCATACATCCGTGCAGGAATAAGACGCAAGCCAGTCTGCAAGTTCCCAAAGACTTTTAGAAAAAGAAGAAAACAGGGCTTTCTTGTAGGGTGTCAGACTGTTCCTGTCGGTAATAGCGATACAAGCGTATATCCAAGTCGTATAAACATCCAGTCCGCGACAATTTTTTTCGGAAGTTTTGAACCTTGGAGGCCCTCCCATAAAAATTTTACAGAACCGGCAGGGGTCGTCCGGCAAAATCGAGTCGATTCGTAAGAGATAAATTTACGGACGGTTAGCACCATTCGTTGATGCCTTACGGACACCGACGCCATATAACAATGTGGGATTAAACTCACCGCTCACCTCCACGGGTTCTGTTGTTTGCCGGTTTTTGACTCTATTTTACCACAATTTTTAACACAAAGCGAAAGCATCCTCGGTTCCATATTTCCTGTCGATGCCTTTCGCAGAAAGGCGGTTTATATCAATTATAACAATGTAGCTCCGAATCGCTCACAAGTCGGCGCTGCTGAAAATCTCTGTTCCGCAGAGAGGCAAACGGGGTTCTTAGCCGCAGGGTTTCCGCACAGTTTGAGATGCATATATTCTCTGTCGCCGCAAAGATGACGGTACAGGCAGGAATCGGGCAGTCAAGGGCGCCGGGCTTGTTACAAGCCCTTGCGCCGCCGCACGCGGTTTTGCCCTTGACGGCTATTCCTGTCTGTGCTTTTTTGCGTCGGGCGGCGGGGATATATATTCCCGAGCCGCGCTTATGCCAACGAGGCCGACCGGTCGCGATGCCTTCGAGCGGAGGACCCCCGCAAAGCAGGCTTTATGGGGTTAGCGGAGAAATCGAAGCGGGGCGGACTTCGGGTCAAGCTGTCCCGAAGCCACATCATACAGGTTGTGACGACGAGGTCCGAAGTGCCGGATTGGGGAAGGCTCCCCAACAAACGTTTTTCAGATTTTGTCCGCATGGCAAAATTAGAAAAATACGCAAGTGTGGCCACACTTGCCCTGCTTGCCGAAACGTGCGGACTCCAAAATAGCAGTATTTGAAAATTATGTTACTCTCCCCCCTTGTATTTTACCGTTGAATATGCTAAAATAAAGCCATAAACAAAAAAACGTCTTTATTTGTATATGAGGTGATGGGATGCCAAAGGTGGCTTATTCGGAGGAAGAGCGAAAGCATATCAGAACATCGCTTATTACGGTTGGGCTTGACCTGATGGCAAAACAAGGCATACAGCATACAACGGTAGAGCAAATCTATAGAAAAGTTGGGATTTCACGAACTTTCTTTTACTCTTTTTTTCAGACGAAAGAGGATTTCGTGATTGAAACCCTGTACTGGCAACAGCCTAAAATCATTGCATATGCGCAAAAGCTGATGGCAGATCCGGCTTTGAGCTGGCGCGATGCCGTGAAGCAATTTCTCCATGCCTGCTGTTACGGTGAGAAAAACGGGATTGCCGTTTTAACAGTTGAAGAACAGCAGCACATTTTCAAACGCCTGTCAAAAGAAAGCTACCGAATATTTCGTCAGAAGCAAATTCGGCTGTTTGGAAAAATTTTAGAAAGCTTCGGGATAAAGGCAGATGAAAAGGTAATCGGGCTGTTTACAAATTTAAGTCTGACGGCGATGGTGATACGCCGGGCACTCCCCAACACCCTCCCTTTGTTCGTTCCTGAAGTTGCTGATGAAACCGTTGACTTTCAACTGAATGCGATTGTGGATGCTTTGGAAAATCTAAAAAAAGGCTCCGCCGCTTGAATGATGGAATTGAGTAGATTCGTCTGAATATTCTGTTATGGCGCTATATTCAGACGGATTTTACTTTAATCAAAATAAAGACAAATTTAACGATTTGATTTTATTTTAATCGTGCAGACAAACATGGAAGGAGACCATACAATGAAAACATTTGACCTGTTTGTAAGCAAATATCCGCCGGATAGGGACTTACGAAAGCCCGCTTCTAAAATGCTGGAGCGATTTCAAGGGAAAGTACCGGCGGAACTTCTGGATTTTTGGCAGGAATATGGTTTTGGAAATTACGGCGGAGGCTTACTGAAAATCATAGATCCTACGGATTATGCGGATACGCTTGCACTTTGGCTGGGCGAACAGGACGATTGTTTTCCCATCTTAATGACTGGATTCGGAACGCTTTTTATTTACCGCAAGCGCTCCGAAACAGCCGACGATATGTGTTTGCTTGACATTCACTACCGCAGATCGGGCAGCTTTTCTATCGGTTTTTCCGATTTCTTTGAACATATCGTTCCCGATGAAAAATTTGCGGAGCAATTTCTGCGAGTAGAGCTGTTTCAGGAAGCCTCCGCGAAATATGGCGGTCTTGCAGAGAATGAAATTTTTTTCTTTGCTCCTGCTTTGGCCTTTGGCGGAGCCGAGTCTATTCCATATATTGAAAAAGGAGACGCCGTTGTCCATCAGCATTTACTTTTTGAAATGGATGGGGAGCATCCTGCCAATACCCGGTCGGGTGATGCGTGGTCGCAGGCCTATGAAGCAAATCCCCATGCTTTTGAATTGGAAAATGGTGGTCTAATGGTTCGTTTTACGCTTTCGGAAACCGTAGATACCATCTTACCCGTAGCGCCGGAAACGCTGTATGAGATTGAGGGAGAAACGGTCTCTCTGTGGGCGCTGGCCTTTTTTAGCTTGACAAAAGATGAAAACCTCGGTTTTTTGGAATATCACAAGGCGCTGAAACGGCTGCGGCCCTACATTGCGGAAACGAGAGGAGACTACATATTCGTTCGCGGCTTGAGCTTGGAGGAAATGGAGTATATTCTGGCGGAGCAATAAATTTACTTTATAGGCGTCACCCTATTCACTTTCAAATCAAAATATGCAGGAGGAAAAGGATAATGGGATTCTTTCGTAAGCTGTTTCAGGGGCCCGAAATTGACATGGAAAAGAGCAACGCAAATGCGAAGAAAATGCGTATTCTCTTTAACCAGGTCGTCGAAGGCGGGGACAAGTATAGGCTGATTTTCGGATATACCGAGGATGTAAGCCGCTTCAATTATGTGTTTGTTCATGGAAGTAAGACGAAAATCGGCAATCTGATTGTCGGCTGGAACGAGGATAGTCAGACGATTGTGGTTGTTCCCACGGTTCCCGAGCTTACCGGATGCGGGGACCCGACTTACTATCGCCGCTCTGAAATTTTGAAAGCCTATCGCAATAAGTACCCAACCGATGCTTTTATCATTTACCCGGACAAAAAGGGATATATCGGCATCCATGCTTATGACTGGCTGGAAGATGAAAAGCTGTATGTCTATGTATCGCAAGACGAGGAACTGGCCGCCTTTACCGACTTTTTTATGAACAGATTTGCAACAAAGTAGGGTAAAAATGCCTTTAGAAGAAATCGGAGCGATCCTGCTGTTTCTTGTGGTTGTATTTCTATTGGGCAATCTGTGGTTCCATTTTATAGAAACAATATTAAAATGGCTCAAAAAGAGATTTACACGCCGCAAAAAACCTCCCGCATGGCATCCGCTCCCACCGGACAAGGAGGACTGAATAATGTTTGATATAAACGAGATTAAGAAACGGGCGCAACAAGCCAGTGAGCGAGCCGCTGATGCTATGAAAGAAACGTTTGAAAAAAGCGAAGGAATCGTTAAAAAAGCCGAGGAGCCGGACTCTAAAAAAAGTTCCTCTGTATCTGCCGCTGAGGTTGAAGAACAAATTGCCGCAAATACCCAGCGCCAAGTGGAAATTCTCGGGCAGATGTTTGGCGCAGACGGTATGGCTCAGATGGCTGTCAATGAGGAACTGCTGCAAAAGATGGTAAACGATAAAGTCGCTGAGGCTACGGCTTCTACTACGGAAAACATTATGGGGCAACTGTTTGGGGAGGATATGGGCGTGCTTGCGGCGGCGCTGGAAACGCTGGAAATGGAAGACGCAGGCGATGAAGAGGAGCTTGCGTTTGATCTGGAACCGGAGGAAAGTCTCTATACCACTTTGGATGAGACAATGGCCCGGCTTGAGGCCATGCCTGAGCCGGAACCGATCCCATATCAAAAAAACGACGAAAAATGGGAACACTTTGGCATCCTGCTGTCCGGTATTTTATCGACCCTTAACAATCACGATCTGGACGGCATGGATGTGGAGGAGCATATCCCCGTTATGGAGCAGAAGATCGTATCCCTTGTACGCCGTTCCTGGGGGATAGACGGCCGGAGCGACCTGCTGGACATGATCCGTTATCTGGCGCAGGAGGGCTATATCCTGCGGTATCAGCTTTATAGCGAGGCGTCTTCGCCGGAGGAACTGATGGACGAAACGATGGACGAGGATGACCGGGCGTCCACCAGCCGGGCATGGAGGTTTGCGCAACGGTACAAAAGTCAATATGCACCCGGCTTTATGGCCGGATGGGATATTGGACGGGCGGCGATGCTGACACGCTGGGGATGCTATTTGGGCTGGATCACCGAGAGTGAAGCCGTTGGCATCCTGTGGGAGCTCTCCCAAAAGGTTGTGGAGGAACTGCATAGCTGGCGTGAATTTGCACAGTCCTATCTTTTTGGCGGCTTGATGTGGAAATTGCTCTGCGGCGACAGTTCCGCAGGGAGTTATCTGGGCTATATTGCAGACGCCGCCACTGACCTGCTGGCTGGAAAAGCGGAGCAGGATGGCGGACAATGGCGGGATTGCCCTTGGCCTGCACAGAGAAAGATCGGCTTTATTCAATAACCCTTTTGAAAACTTAGGCCGCCAACGGAAACGGCATATAAACAATCGTTGGATTGACGGCTGTGTTGATGTGTGTCCAAATTCAAGCCAGACGGCGGTTTTGAAATCAGCGATTTCAAGGCCGCCGTTTTCCTTTTTGAAAAAGCTTGACGGAGGACGATAAGGGTTGCTCATTTTTAAGGACATGGCGGTATCTGGGAGGTATCGCTACGTCGATTTGTATTTATGATGACTTCGGGCTAAGGTGGTCCGAAGTACCCCGCGGCCGTTCCCCGCCATGCTCCATTCGATTCGTACTCATCCCTGAATCGAATGGAGGAAATGCATATGAAAACAAGCAATCTGCGGGACCGACTACACCCGATAAACAAAGTCTGAATCCGAACGATTCTGCGTTCGGATTTTTTATAAGAACAGCCATACCACATGGAAGAACAGCGATACCACCAAGCGCCGGATTTGTTTCGATTTGGGCGCTGCATTACAAGGAACAGCCGTTCCGTCGTACAGCGGCATATTTGTCAAACGAATATTGACAAAATGTACAATATTTATTATAATGAACTTGTCATAAATGGGCATTTGAAAAGGAGAACGATATGCGGATTGTGGTGATCGGAGCGGCCGGACACATCGGAACCTACTTAATTCCGATGCTTGTGGACAATGGATATGAAACGATAGCGATAACAAGGAAAATGTCTCAGCCATATGAGGACGCACCCGCTTGGCATAAGGTGGAGCGTGTCCTGCTTGACCGTGAGAAGGACCCCGATTTCATCGAAAAGCTGAAAGCTATGAAGCCGGACGTCATCGTTGACCTTGTGAACTACCATGCAGCGGAAACGGAGAAAATCGTGGACGGCTTCCGCGATAGCGGGCTTTCGCATTATCTTTACTGTTCTTCCTGCTGGGCGCACGGTATGGCGGAAACGATACCGTTTGACCCTGACGATTTGAAAAAAGAACCGTTTGACGACTACGGCAAGGATAAGCTCGCAAGCGAGATGTATCTGAGGGAACAGTACCGTAAGAACGGCTTTCCGGCGACCATCGTGATGCCGGGGCAGATTTCCGGACCGGGCTGGACGATTATCAACCCTTGGGGCAACACCTCCATACGGGTATTTCAGGAGATTGCGGACGGCAAGGAGATTGCGCTGCCGAACTTCGGGCAGGAGATTCTCCACCATGTCCACGGCTGCGACGTGGCGCAGGTATTTTATCAGGCCATCGTTCACAGGAACCGGGCGTTGGGCGAAGCCTTTGACGCGGAAAGCGCGGACCATGTCACGCTGTACGGCTTTGCGAAGCATATGTACGAATATTTCGGCCGCGAGCCCAAGATTCGTTTCCTGCCCTGGCCGGAGTGGTGCGCCTACGAGGGCAGCCCGGAAGAATGCGAGCATACCTACTGCCACATTGCCCGCAGCGGCGTGTTCAGCATCGAAAAGGCAAAACGTCTGCTGGGATACAAGCCGAAATTTTCCTGTTTGGAAACGATCGACCTTGCGGTAAAAAGCTATATTGACAGAGGACTTCTCCATATCACAAGCCGATGATTTTCGCGTGCCTGAGAGGGAATCATGCGAATCAAACACATACGGAAAGGAAAGGTACGGTCCGAATGATGAAAAAAACAGCTTTGGGTGTCGTCATAGCGCTTGCTCTCGTATTCTGCGGATGTGAATCGGGGCCTGCGGAAACCTCCTCCGCTGCTCCGATTCCCATACCGGAAAACCCGACGGTTATATGGTCGGGAGGGGCAAGCTATGGATATGTAGGCGAGTCTATGCGGGGTGATTACGAGCCCGCCGGCAAGGAATATATTGAAATCCCGGAAAATGAACGTTGGGAAAAAGAATTTTGCTTGTTTGGCGAAACCTATACTGCGCAATGTGTAGGGCGAAGAGATAAAGACGATCCGGCAAGGAACGAGGTGTATACATATGAGCTTCGTGAAAACAAAAGCATTGATTTTTACCTTGACTGGGATCCGGGACGAAATATGATTATTCGATTCAGTTTGAAGCATTCGCGTCCGGACGTGAAGCGAAGCGAGGCCGTAACAATGGAAGAGGCGGAAAGACGTTGTCTGACTTTTTTGAAAGAACAGACGAACAGTTCCGACGGATGGGTAAAAACATATGAATACACCGGCATTTCCTATACGGGCGATAAAGACAAAATCCGTGAATATCAGTTTGCATTTCATCAAAAGAAAAAGGATGTTGTTATAAAAGAAATTACTATGAAAACCGACGGTTACGGAAATATCATTTATTATCGTTGGAGTGTATATAACGAAGACAGCGTCCATGTCCCCGAATGGCCGGCGGAATTTTACTTAAATATAGCCGAAGAAAAGCTGCGGACGGAATATGAAGACATTGAGGCCGTAGCGGAACTCAAAGACATTCACATTGACAGGGTTCGGTATGTCTATATTGTTGATTATGGATGCTTTGCAATAGACATTGTGGCGAAGTATACGCTTGTTTTCTATGACCTGCCAGAAGAGGCATTTAGTACGCGCATAGATGTTTTGTTGGAAACTGATTCTTAACTCCCCAAACCGGCGGCACGATAAGCAAAAATGCAATTTTGATTTCAAACAACAATATCGCCATTCGACCGTATGAAAAAGACTTACGGGGTTGAATTTAGGGGGACAGATATGCGCAGCAATATGAAAAAATCCTTGTCTTTACGCTATGCGCCATTATGCTCGTATCCTCCGGGAGCTGCGGACTGCGGACGGCAGAAGAATCAGATGTATCCAACCCATCAGACGCATCGGATGTATCTCTGCCGCCCGTTCCTATCCCGGAAACGCCTGTCGTTTTGCTGATGGACAACGCATATTATGGCGGTGCCAACGAGTACATACCAATAGAATTGGGGAATTACGAAATAGCATACATAGAAGAAGAGTGCGTGGACACGACGCATACCGTTACTGTATTCGGTATAGAATTTGTAGGAAACTATTATGCCACCAAAAAATTGCTCAACACAAAAACGGAACTTAGATGGTATGATAATGTAGGCGTTAAAGACAGAGAATACTCTTTCAATTTTCAAATTGAAAAAGAAACCGGAAAGTTGATTTCTTTGACTTTTTCGGCTACGCCGCACCCGAGGGAACATAATCTGCTGCACGAAAAGCTGCCGCTGGAGGAAATTATCCGGCGCTGCCAGGACTTTCTGATCGAACATACCGGTGTGGAAGGATGGGTGGAAAACGAGAGATATCGAGACGAACCGAATGAATATGGCGGTATTATTCAATTCAGAAAGTATGTCAACAATGTGTGCGTTTCGTGGGCGAACTTTCTCCAAGTAGACGAGTGCGGAAATATCTGGAAGTTCAATTTTACAGGCATATGGGATTACGAGGGGATTCAAATCCCGGATTGGCCGGACAGCTTTTTCCCGCAGATTGCGCAGCAAAAACTCAACGTATGCTTTGCGGGTTTGGAAAGCGTAGCAGAGGTTAAAGATGTATCCATCGACGACGGGCCGGAGCTGTGCTATATCCGGGAACGGGAATCATGGGCGCTTGAATTCTACGTCAATTTCACGGTCGTAAAATCGGACGGCACGCAGAAGGACCACTACACGAAAATGTGCGTGTTATTCGACTCGTAGAGCTGCATTGCAACGATACAAGCAAGCGTGGAAGCGCTTGCTTGTTCTCTTTTTGCACGCATTTTCGGGTGCGTTTTGGGGGCTTCGGGCTTGAGCGGCAGAAATGCCGCTTGGTCTGCGGCGATTTCGGTTTCCGCCGCCTGCTTTGCCGTGCAAGGGGAGCATAGGCCGTTCGCGGCGTCTGTGCCGTAAAGAGTGGTCGGATTTGCGGGAAAAGCGCTTGCAAACCGCGTTCGGGTATAGTATAATAAAGCCCGATATTAGACGATCTGCTCGACAGACAGGACGGCAAATGTGTAAAGTGCCGCCGCTTGTCGCGTAGGCTTTTTAATACGAAAAACAAAAAAGCATAAAGAAGGAGGCAAAAAACATGCCGGAACTGCCGGAGGTGGAAACCGTCAGACGGGTGCTTGAGATGCAAATTCAGGGCCTTGCCGTTGAATCGCTTACCGTCGGGCGGCCGGAGGTCGTCGCACATCCCACGGCCGAGGCGTTCTGCAGCGGGGTGGTCGGCCGGAGCTTCGTCCGCATCGACCGGCGGGGGAAGTTCCTGCTGTTTATGCTGGACGACGGCGGCCATATTGTTCTGCATCTGCGGATGACGGGCTGCCTGCTGCTGGCGCCCGCCGACGCGCCGCCGGAGAAGCATACGCATTTGACCTTCAGGCTGAGCGGCGGCAGGGAGCTGCGTTTTTCCGACGTCCGGCGCTTCGGCCGTGTCTGGCTGCTGGAAAAGGATGAGGCCGATTCATACAGCGGCGTCGAGAAATTGGGGCCGGAACCGTTTTCGGACCTGACGGCCGGTTACCTTGCCGATCGGCTCGGAAAACGCAGAAAAGCCGTGAAGGAGTGCCTGCTGGAGCAAAGCGTCATCGCCGGCATCGGCAACATCTATGCCGACGAGATTCTGTTCGCCGCACAAATCGGTCCGTCGCGCGCCGCCTGCAGTCTGACCGGCGCAGAGTGGGCGCGTCTCGCCGCCGTCATCCCAGAGCGGCTTTCCTATTTCATCGAAAAGAACGCGGTCACACCCGAGGCGTATTGGAATGCGAGAGGGCGGGATTACCGCAACACGCCGTTTCTGCAGGTTTACGGCAAGGCGGGGGAGCCTTGCCCGGTCTGCGGGGAGCCGCTGTGCCGCAAGGTGATCGGCGGCAGAGGCAGCACCTACTGTCCGCATTGCCAGCGGGAGGAAAAAGCGGATTGACGGCACTTTACGATCGGCTGCAAATGTGGTATAATCGCCGCGTGAAATGCTGCGTGGCGCAGGTCGTATACATGGCTGCGCGGCCGGCGCTTGTATGGCGGCTATCCAAGTTTTCCGCAGCCGCATAGGGAATTGTGCGATGCAGAAGCCCGTACGGCGGCGATGTGCGTTTTCCTGCCGAGGGCGCGGAAAGCTGCGGAGCTGTACAATGGACGTATAGCGTATGGAACGCGGCCGAGTCTTTTCTCCGGCAGCGCAGAAGGTTCGCATCGGCGGTGTGGGAAACGCGGCGCGCTGCGGGGTTGGCTTGCGAAAAGGGGAGTGAAACATAGTGGAAACGTGCTTTACGCTCGCGCCGCCCGCCGGGTCGGACGGCCCGACGCTGCAATGGTCGGGCAAGCGTCTGCTGCAGACGGCCGCGTATTGTCCCGCGCGCTGCATCGAGCGTTACGGCGGCGGCGAAGGGGCGGACCGGCTTTTTTTAGGGGACAACCATGCGGTGCTGCGGCACCTGCTGCGCGATTACCGCGGCGCCGTAGACCTGATTTACATCGATCCGCCGTACAACAGCGGCGCCGCTTATACGCAGACCGTCCGCCTGCGCGGCGACGGGCCGTCGGGCAGCGCCACGGTCCGCCGTTACGACGACGCTATGCCCGCCGACGCGTATCTGCAATTCCTGTATGAACGGCTTCTGCTGGCGCGCGAGCTGCTGGCGGATACGGGCGCCGTCTATGTGCAGCTTGATGCGCACCGCGCGCCCTATGTCCGCGTGATGATGGACGAAATTTTCGGCAGTGCCTGCTTCCAGAGGGAAATCATATGGCGCATCGGCTGGCTTTCCGGCTATAAAACGGCGGTAAGAAACTGGGTCCGCAACCACGATGTCATCCTGTTTTACACGAAATCGTCCGCCTTCACCTTCCATAAGCAGTATCTTCCCTACGACGGCGGCTATGTCCGGCGCGACGGCAAAAGGCCGCGCGGGAAGGGGCATCCGATCGAGGACACCTGGAACTGCAGTCCGGCGGACCGGCTCGACTCCATCCAAATCAAGAGCTTTTCGGGCGAAAAGACCGGATACCCCACGCAGAAGAACGAGGCGCTGCTCGCGCGCATCATCGAGGCGTCCTCCAGCCCCGGCGATCTGGTGCTGGATTTCTTTATGGGCAGCGGGACCGCGCCCGTCGCCGCGCATCGCCTCGGCCGCCGCTTTATCGGGGCGGACAGCAGCCCCGGCGCGCTGCGCATCGCCGTTTCGCGGCTGCTGCGCGCGGACCCCGAACTGCGGCTGGAGGTGCTTTGCACCGACGACGCTAAACCGGCCGCCGGACGGGCGCGGGGACGGCTGACCGTGGAGAACGGCCGGCTTGCAATCGCGGACTTCCGCCCGGAGAATTTGCCGCGCAGCCTGACGGCGGCGGCCGGGGATTGGCGGCGGACGGTGGACAGCGTTATGATTGATTTTCACAGCGACGGGGAGGTATTCGCGCCGACGCTGCTGGACGTCCCGGAAAAGAACGCGCTCGTGCGCGGCATATATGCGCTGCCCGCAGACGCCTCCCGCATAAGGGTACGAATCACGGACCTGTTCGCCGAATGCACGGAATTTGAGATTCGGGTTTGAAAAAAGCCCCGTTCGGCTTTACGCGCGCGATCGTGACCAAGGGCTGCATTTTCGGGCCGTGCCGAAGCGGGGCCGCCTATATGTGCAAAAAATCGCGTAGGATATATTGGTATGTATCCTACGCTGTAAAATCGGGAGATATCCTTGTCCCGCCGCGAATGACCGGCGGGACGTTTGCTTTTTCGGCGCGGCGGCCGGCGGTCAATGGCAGCGTCGGCAGGGCGTGTAGCCCAACCGTTCCGCCTCGCTCTGCGTGACCTGACGGGGCGCAATCATATTGCCGCAGTCCGCGCGCGTGTGGTATTTTGCGCCGGATTGCGGAATCCAGACCATTTCGGCGGCATTCGCCGCCGCGCTGCTTTCGGCGGACGCGCCGCCTGAAGCGGCGCTGTCGTCCTCAGATTTGACGGCGTAATGGATTTCCACCACAGCGTCGGGCGCGAAAACCGTTTCGCTGGAAAACGTTCTGTCGCCGTCGATCGAAACGAACAGGACGCAGCCGTCAAAGACGGCCGCACCGTCGAAGCCCGTGTCCTCGGCAATCAGCGAAAGGTTTTCAAAGCCGGCATCCCGAAACTGCCGGACGAGCGTCCGATAATCCCGCCCCTCGCAGCTTGCGCCCGAGCAGGGCGCACAGACCTGTCCGTCGGGCAGAATGCCCGACGGCTGCCCGAACGCGGGCGAGACGTTTTGCGAGGCTGCGCCGCCGCCCTCCGGCGGCAGTTCGCCCGCTATGAGGCAGGCGATGATAAGGACGGCGGCCGAAGCGCACAGCACGGCGATTGTCTTATGTTTCATACAAGCATCTCCGCGTATGGTCAATTGTCGCTCTCACCGAACGGCGGACAGGGAAAAGCCGCCGTTTTTTGCTCGGATTCAACAATTCAGTATACCGCAGACCGGCCCGAATGTCAAGACGCGTGCGGCGTTTCGCGCCGTCCTCTGCGCGGGCCGGCGTTATTCCGGCGTTTCCTCCGGCTTGCGGGAGGTGAACACATACTCCGCCATCCACTGGGCCATTTCGTTTTTGAACGGGAAACAGTCGGTGTCCGGCGCGGGAAGCTCGTCGTAGATCTTGACGCATCTGTTTTCGGTGAAGCCGACGCTTTGGCAAAACGCCGTCCATTCCTCGACGTCTACGAATTCGCGCTTCCACCATTCCGCCTCGCGCGCGTCGTCTGCGGCGGCCAGCAGCAGCTCCATCCATTTCCGGCTGTTTGCGTTGTCATGGCCCGCGATGACCGATTTCGTGTAAACGCTGCACCCGCCGCCGCGCAATACGCGGTGCGCTTCGCGCAGGCCGTCTGCCATCTTGCCCTGCATGCTTTCGTAGCCCGCGTAGGAAAAGGCGCAGTCCACCGTGCCGTCCCGAAGCGGCAGGTCGGCGCCGTCGCAGGCCAGATAAACGATGTCCACAAACGGATTCTGCAGCTCGGCCCTATAATACAAATTGTTCCATTTCAGAATCCTATGGCTGATGTCCGCCATAAGGATCGTCGTCGGCCAGCAGATCCTGTCGAGCTGCCGCTTGATGCCCTGACCCGTGCCGCAGGCGACGTCCAAAAGGATTGCGGGCCGCTGCTTTTCAAGCGCTTCCCAGAGGATTTCCGCATCGTCTTCGCCGCGGTCGTCATTGGGGTTGCGCGGGAGGCGGTGCTCCTGCAAATACGCGTCATAGTTGCGGTAGCTCAGCGACCACTGCTCGCCGGGAATCTCCCGCGTACCGAAATCCACCACACCGTCGACAATGCCGTAGGCGTGTCCGTTCGGGCAGCAGAAGGCGGGACGGCCGTTACGGACAGACAGCTTCAGGCCGCTTCGGCATTGCGGGCATTGCAGGAGCTGCTCCAAAAGCAGATATTTCCGTTCTATCCCCGCGACGGCTTCGACGGGCATGTCATTGCCCAAAAGGGTATTGATCGACACCCGGTAGATCCACGACAGCGCCACGAGCGTCTCGAGATCCGGGATCGACTGGCCGGTTTCCCATTTGCTGACCGCCTGCGGGCTGACGTTCAGCCGTTCGGACAGCAGCGCCTGAGAAAACCCCCGGCTTTTTCGCAGCGCGCCGAGCCGCGCGCCGATTTTGTCTTTGTCTAACATCGTATACACGTCCTCCTTGCATCCGTTTGCCTTTGTTTTGCTTGGTATTTTTCACATGACAGGTATCCTTCTTGCATATAGGATACCACACTGAACTATCCGGCGCAAGGGAGCGTGCGTTGCGGTTTGCAGGAGCCGACGCAACCGCCGGTTGTTTTCCGAGGCGCGACCGCGTGCCATCCGGCGGATAACGAAATAAAGCGGCCGCGGCGCAAAAACGACTGCGCAAGCGGCGGCGCGTCATACAGGCAGAGCGGAGCAGACGTCCGCCTCTGTGTTGGAAAGCGCGCCTATTGCCGAAGACATTCCGGCGGCGTCGGCTCTCTTTTTGAATAAGGTATGGTTTTTGGAGCAAAAGCAAGCCGCCGAAGCGATATACACTGCGGCCGTTCTGGAGACGGCCGCATAGAAGCTCCCGTCTGCCGCATGATGCTGTCCGCCCGTTTCCTATGACACCGCCTGCGCCTCGCAGCGCGTGATGAGATGTCAGCTTTGTAATGAAAGAAAGCTTCACTCCGTCTGCTTCGCCGCAAGTCCAAAGAAGAAACAGAGCGATTGGCTTTCTCCAAAATGCAGGGGTACAATTGTAGAAAAGAAAAAGCCCGGAGCGCGAATCGGCTCCGGCCCTTGGCCGTCTATTTGCTTGTGTTTGGATAAACAAAAAAGAAACTTTTGGTAGACAAAAGTTTCTTTTTTGTTGGCAGGGGCAGTAGGACTTGAACCCACGACCAACGGTTTTGGAGACCGCGACTCTACCAACTGAGCTATACCCCTATATTTCACCACGACGTTTCCCGCAGCAGAGCTTATTATACCACAACACAAATCAGAAATCAAGTGCTTTTTTCGTTTCGGCACGATTTTTATACAAATGCCGTCCTTATCCGGCAGGCGCGGTTTGTAGGACGCGCCTGTACAGCGGTTGTCTTCTCCTTTTTGGTATAGCGGGGCTGCGCCGCAGAATGCGAAAAAATCGGCTTTCGCCGTGCGAAAGCGGCGGATAGGGCGAGGCTTCCATCCGATCCGCGTCGGGCGCGCGGCCTTTCAAGGCGCTGTGACTTACCGAAAGCACATCGACACATATGGTCGAACGGTGTCGAAACCGGCCGGACGTACATAGACTGAAGTGTAGGGGGAACGAATCCCCCGAATGGAGGTTTCTGAATGGGCATTACCAATTCCAATAAAACAATCAGCGTGGATCGGATTGAATGCGACGGTACCCTGCGGGTTACCCTTGCGCTCACAGCCGCGCCGGATATTGTAACCAATCCGACGGATATCGCGCTCGTGCTGGACCGTTCCGGCAGTATGACCGGCACGCCGCTGACCAATATGAAGGCCGGCGCCGACACGTTCATCGATATCATCGCCGAGGCGACCGGCGGCACGGCCGACGGTCAGATCGGTTCCGGCAGCCATATCGGAATCGTCAGCTTTTCGAGCACTGCGACGGCCGATACGCAGTTGATCACTTCGGTCGCCACACTGAAAAACGCTGTCAATTCGTTGACTGCTGGCGGCAGCACCAACCACGGCGACGCGTTTACCAAAGCGATCGAGCTGTTTGACGCTGCCTCGACCAACCACAAGGTGATCGTTATGTTCACCGACGGAAACACCACCACCGGCGTGCCGCCCGCACCGATCGCCGCCGCCGCCCGTGCGCGGGGGATTACCATCTACTGCATCGGGCTTGTCGGCTCCGATGGCGTGGACGTCAGCGCGCTGAATACCTGGGCGACGCCGCCGGCCGCTTCGCATGTGGCGGTTACGCCCGACGCGGCCGAGCTGGAGGCGCTGTTTGCGGAGCTGGCCGCCAACATCACCAAGACCGGCGCGACGAATATCGTTATCAACGAGACCGTCAATTCGGACTTTGTGATCACCAGCATTCTCAATCCCAACGTCGGTACGGCCACGATGCTCGGCCCCACCTCGATCCGATGGAACATCGCCGAGCTGGGCGTAAGCGCGCCGCAGAGCGCCGCGCTGGAATTCTTTGTCCGCCACGTCGCGCAGACGTCGGGCACCAAAAAGGTGAACGCGTCTGTCGATTATTCGGACAACGAGGGCAATGTGGTCGACTTCCCGGACCCGACGGTCGCCGTCGAGTGCGACGTAGTCGTGCATCCCGAGCCCTGCGCCATTCCGACCGACCTGAGCGTCGACGGCTGCTCGGACGCCGTTGTTGTCGATATGGGCGACACCTACCTCGAGTCGCTCGGCCGCATCGTTCAGCTTGACGTGACGGTGCGCAACGTGTGTCCCGGCAAGCGCGTGGCGCTGGCGGTCATCCTCACCGAGGTCGATGAGAACGGGGAGGAGTATCAGCGCGGAATGAAAGCGATGACCATCCCCGCCCACGATTCGCCGACCTGCCGCGACATTTTGGTGCGCTGCATCAAGTTCGTCGTGCCGGAGGATCTGGACGTTTCGGGCAATACGGGCCGTCTGTGCAACCAGCGCAACTTCAAGGCGCGCTTTATTGCGCACAACATCGACACGGATTACCGCTGCTGCGACGAGCTTTTGACCCTGTGATTTTTCCGGCGGGAGGTGAAACCGCTTTATGCTGCTGACTGCAATCGTGCGGGAGGTGCGCCCGTCCGGCCTGCTGGTCCGCGATACGTCGAACGGGCAGGACGTTTTCGTCCGCACCGCGCATGCGCGCCGGTATCGTCCGGGCGACCGCATCGTTGTTCTTTTCAACGGCGTGATGACCAACAGCCTTCCGCCGCAGATCAACGCCATTTTCATCCGCCGGCTGGCTGGCGGCAGCCCTTTTCGGCCGCCTCTCCGCCGGTAGCCGCGCCGCTGAGGGGGGCCGGGTCTTGTGTCCGGCCCCCTTTTTGCATGAAGCGGACTTCTTTGCCATGGCGCGCAATTTGTGGTATTCTGTGGGGAAAAAGGAGACGACCATTCAAAATGCCCAAAACATACGGATACATCCGCGTATCGAGCAAGGACCAGAACGAGGACAGACAACGGCTCGCCCTGCTGGAATTCGGCGTGCCGCGCCGCAATCTGTGCATCGAGAAGCGCAGCGGCAAGGACTTTGAACGCCCGCAGTACAAGCGTCTGCTGCGCGTGCTTCGGCCCGGCGACCTTCTGGTCGTGATGTCCATCGACCGGCTCGGCCGCAATTACGAAGAAATCCAGAACCAGTGGCGGCGCATCACCAAGGAGCTGAAGGTCAACATCGTGGTTCTGGATATGCCGCTGCTGGATACGCGGCGGCGGGAGGGCGACGACCTGCTCGGCACGTTCGTCGCCGACCTCGTGCTGCAGATTCTTTCGTATGTGGCGCAGACCGAGCGTGAAAACACAAAGCAGCGGCAGCGGGAGGGGATCGCGGCCGCCAAACGCCGCGGCGTCCGCTTCGGACGGCCGCCCAAGCCGGTTCCCGAGGCGTTCGAGCAGCTGCGCGCGGACTGGGCGGCCAACAAAACGTCCTCGCGCGCGGCGGCCTGCAAGCTGGGCATCGCGCAGGACACATTCCTGCGCTGGGTGAAGGAAAAATAAAGCATGGATTCGACGCGCTTGCCGATTCGGCCGGACGCGGGCGCGTACACCGATTCGATCCATACCGCCGCCTTCCGTCTATTTGCGCCGGCGAAAAACGCCCGCCAGATCGCAAAGTTTATAAAATGCACTGTTTTTTCAAGCTCCGGCGTGGTAGAATACAACGCAGGCCGCAGACGGGGGAGGAATGGTATGGAAATCGTTAAAATTCGGGAACGGGCAGCTTGGATCGAGGACGCGTCGGAAATGTTCCATTCGGTCTGGGGCGTACCCCGGGAAGCGTACAGAGAAAGCATGCGGGAATGCTTGCGCAGGCAGAACGGCGTTCCGCAATGGTACCTTGCCGTAGAAAACGGCCGGCTCGCGGGCGGTTTGGGCGTCATTGAAAAGGACTTCCATTCGCGCGGCGACCTCACGCCGAACGTCTGCGCCCTCTATGTTCGGACGGCGTATCGCCGCCGGGGCGTCGCGGGGCGGCTGCTGGACTGCGCCTGCGCGGATATGGCCGGCTTCGGCATCGGCACCCTGTATCTGATAACCGAGCATACGTCCTTTTTTGAAAAATACGGCTGGCGTTTTCTGTGCATGGTTCGGGAGGAGGGTACGCGGAAGCCCATACGGATGTACAGGCACGGCAGCGAGTGCTGACGGGCTGCGGAAACGAAGCTTTGCCGCAGCCGGTCGGACGGGCGCTTTCGCGGAAGGCGCCCGCTTTTTCGTCCTTCGGCGGCAAGTGCGCCTTGACCGCCGGTTTCCGAAAAAAAGAAAGGTATGACGAGCTGTCATACCTTTCTTTGCGTAAAGCGGGGGAAACGATTCAGCTTCGCTTGCCGCGCACGAGGAAGCGGTCCAGCAGCAGCGTCACCGCCGGCAGCAGGAAAATCGTCAGCAGCACCGAGCAGAGCGCGCCGCCTGCGATGATGTAGCAGGTCTGCGAGATGACGCGCTGCGTCATAAACACCGCTACGCTCAGGCAGCAGCCCATCAGGATGAACGAGGACGTCAGAATCGTCCGCAGCGAGCGGTCCATCGCAATGCAGAGCGCGTCGATTCGGTCCGCGTCTGCGCGCGCTTCCCTGTATTGGCTGATGAAAAGAATGCCGTAGTCGATCGTCGCGCCCATCAGGATGCACTGCACGAGGATCAGCGCGATGTAGTTCACCTCCGCGCCGGTGAGGGCGACGACCGCCGTGGTGATGAACACGGCGCCCTGAATGATGGCCACCAGCGCCGCCGAGCCGACGACGCTGCGGAAGGTGATGAGCACGATGAGGAAAATCGCCGCGATGGTCAGCAGCGTGACCAGATTCATTTCATCGTCGAAGCCGCTGTCCATCTCGTAGCCCATCGCCGCGTCGCCGACCAGATACGCCGTCTGCGTCAGCTTTTCTTCGGCCAGCGACTCGATGTCGCCGATGAGCGCGAAGGTCTCCGCCCCCTCGCCGGGGACGGCTGCGGTGACGACCATCCGATTGTAGCGCTCGCCGAGCAGCATGGCCTTTCCGGCCTCCAGCTCCTGCACGCCCGCTTGCAGCAGCGCGCGCATGTCTTCGTCAAGGAGCGCCGAAAAGCCGTCCTGCGCCAGCAGGTCGCCGGTCAGATAGGCGAGGCATTCGTCGATGGAAAGCCGCAGCGATTCCACGTCGAGCCGCATCGAACGGCGCAGCCGCAGCACAAGCTCGACCTGCGCGGCGTCCTGCTGCGTCAGAGCCGCGAGCGATTCGGCGTTCATCGGGACGTAAATCGTCTGATAGCCCTCGCTGCTTTCGAGCGCCTCCCGGCCGGCGGCAAGCTGGAGACGGCCCTGTTCGAGCGCGGCGGCTGCTTCGGCCGTCTGCGCGGCAATCTGCTCGTCGGTCATTCCCGCGGCCTTGAGCTGCTCGATCATCGCGTCAAGCTGCGCCTGCGCGGCTTCCAACTCGGCCTCGGAGCGGTCCAGCTCCTCGATGGCGGCGTCCAGCTCCGCCTTGCCGCTTTCCAGCGCGTCCAGCATCGCCGACAGTATATCCGCATTGCCGCCGATCAGCGGCGCAAAGGCGTCGTCTTCGGCAAGCTGCGCGATGAACTGCAAATATTCGTAGACCGTCAGCGAGCCGAGCGGCTCGGTGTTCATACGGTCGGCATAAAGACGGTAGACCGTCTGCGCGAGCGCCGGCTCCATACCGAACCCGGCGGCCAGCTCGGAATAGGTCAGCGGCAGGCCGACGGTGTTGGAGTAATCCTCCACGCTGCGCACGTCTTCGCGGGCCTCCAGCGCCTCGATGAAGCTGCAGACGGCCTCGTCCGGCGTGTTTTTGTCATACAGCACGACCGTCTGGTTCTCCAGCCCGAACACCGCCTCGATCTTCTCCTGATCGGGGTTGTCGAACATTTTGATATAGTTGACCGGCACGCCGTCCTTGAGGAAGAACGCGCCCACGATCACGGCCGCGACGACGGGGATGAGAATAAACCGCGCCCGCGCGACGAAGCGCATCAGCGGCGCCGTCGGGAAGTGCAGAGCTTTTTTCTGCGTGCGGCGCAGCGGACCGTCCAGCTTGACAATCATGCCCGGCAGCGCGGTGAAGATGCAGAGCAGGCTGATCAGCACGCCCTTGGCCAGCACAATGCCCATATCCCGACCGATGGCGAAGCTCATAAACAGCAGCGCCAGTAGGCCGACGATCGTCGTCACCGAGCTGCTTGTGATCGCGCCGAACGCGCCCGCCAGCGCCTTTTTCATCGCGGAAGCCGGGTCCGGCTCGCTCTGCCGCTCCAGCGCGTAACGGTTCATCAGCATAATCGAGTAGTCCATCGACAGCCCGACCTGCAAAAGCGCGCCGACCGCGAACGTCATAAAGGAAACCGACGGCAGGAACGCGTTGCTGCCCATGTTGAGCACGACCGCGATGCCGATGCAGCCCACAAAGAGCAGCGGCTCCAGCCACGATTCGCACAGGCAGAACAGAATCAGCAGGATCACGACCGCGGCGATGAGGACGATGACGGGGATTTCCTCGGTCAGCGTGGTGATCAGCAGATCGTTGTCCGCCACCGCGCCGCTGTATGACACGTCGTAGTCGGAAAACTGCGTGCGGAGCGTGCGCAGCACCTCCCGCGCCTCGTCGGAATAGGTGCCGGCGCCGATGGTGAGGACGTATTTTGCGTTTTCGCCTCTGTCGTAGGCGTCGTCGCCCGCCGTGTAGGCGACGCTCTTGACGTTTTCGACCTGCGCAAGCGCCTGCCTGACCGTCTGCCGCTCGCTTTCGTCCAGTCCCGTGAACATAACGGTGATGCTCGACAGACTGCCGAATTCCTCGTCCATAACCGCCATTCCCTCCTTGACGGAGGAATCGCTCGGCAGGTATTTGGACATATCATAGTTGACGTTGGTGTAAAACAGACCGACGATGCCGGCGGCGATCAGCAGTACATACAGCACCAAAACGTATTTCCTTTTGTCCACGACAAATGCGGCGAATGCTTTCATATACGAACCGTTTACCCTTTCTTTTTTGCGGCGCTTGACGAACGCCGCAGAATGTGTTATACTCACTACATTGTTATTATAGCTACACGCTGTCGGTTTTGCAAGAAACAGTTTGCCCGCAAATATCGTGAAACCGACAAACGGGCGTCGATTTGTCTAAAGTAAAACCGGATTGCGGAAAGTTGTGGGTATTATGGATAAGCATGAAAACCAGCGCGTGCGGCTGACGAAGAAGCTGTTCCGCGACAGCCTGATCGCGCTCCTGCGCAAAAAGAAAATTTACCAGATCACCGTCAGCGAGCTGTGCGCGGCGGCCGAGCTGAACCGCTCGTCGTTCTACAAGCACTACGGCAACGTGTACGACGTGCTCGCCGAGCTGGAGGAGGATTTCCTCGCGCAGATTCGGAGCTGCGTCGATCAGATCGACGAGCGCGGCTCCGGCCGCACCGCCGAGCCGGTCTACCGCCTGATGCGCCATATCCGCGATAACGCCGACGCGTATTCGCTGCTTCTTGACAACAGCATCGACGAGCATTTCTCGTTCTCAATCATCCGGCAGGCGTTGGAATTTGTCAAGGGCAAGGCGACGGAAACGGGCTACGGACAGAGCGCCGACAGCCTGTTCGAGTATATTATGGCCGGCAGCGTCGCCGTCATCCGCAATTGGATGGCGGCGGGGATGCCCGCGCCGCCAGAGGAGATCGCGGAGCTGATTTACACGACCGCGCTGCGCGTGCTTGAGCCGAAAAGCGTTTGAGACGACTTTCCTGAATAATGATCGGCAGCCGTCCTTCGGTATATGCGGGCGGACGAAAAAACGGCAGGAGGGAATATCCCTTTTGCCGTTTTTTTGCCGGCAGGAATCCTTTTCCTGTTTTTCGCACACAATAGTCACGATAGAAGAAAAAGGAAAGAGGTGCCGTATATGGCAACCGACTGCAATCCGTCGCTCTGGACGGCGACGGCCGCCATGCCGCGCTTCGAGCCGCTGCGGGGTGACGTCCGCACCGATGTGCTGGTCATCGGCGGCGGCATCGCGGGACTGCTCTGCGCGCGCCTGCTCACGGACGCGGGCGTGGATATGCTGCTCGTCGAAGCGGACAGGATCGCCTCCGGCGTCACCGCCCGCACGACGGCCAAAATCACCGCGCAGCACGGGCTGCTGTACGATAAGCTGCTCCGCCGCTTCGGCCCCGAGCCGGCGGCGCTGTATCTGCGCGCCAACGAGCGGGCGGTTGCGGCGTACCGGCGTATGAGCGAGGGGATCGACTGCGGCTTTGAAACGAAGGACAATTACGTTTACTCGCGCGCCGGCCGCGCCAAACTGGAAACCGAGCTGCGCGCGCTGGACAAGCTCGGGCATCCCGCCTCGTTTGTCGGCAGTCTGCCGCTGCCGTTCGCTGTGGACGGCGCGGTCTGCTTCCGGGAGCAGGCGCAGTTCCGGCCGCTGGACTTCCTTGCATCCGTTGTCCGCGGGCTGCGCATTTGTGAGCAGACCAAGGTGCGCGAGCTGGAGGGTATGACGGCGGTGACGGCGGCGGGCCGCATCCGCGCGGAAAAAATCATTGTCGCGACTCATTTTCCGTTTCTGAACAAGCACGGGCTGTATTTTATGAAGCTGTACCAGCACCGCTCCTACGTCTGCGCGCTGGAAAACGCGCCGCTGCCCGACGGGATGTTCGTCGATGAGGATGAAAAGGGGATGTCCTTCCGCCGCAGCGGCGATTTTCTGCTGCTCGGCGGCGGTAGCCACCGCACGGGCAAGCGGGGCGGCGCGTTCGGGGAGCTGGAGGCGTTCGCCGCGCGGCATTACCCGCTCTCCCGCAGCGTTTACCGCTGGGCCACGCAGGATTGCATGTCGCTCGACGGCGTCCCCTACGTCGGATGCTATTCCCGCCGCACGCCAGATTTGTACGTTGCGGCCGGGTTCAACAAATGGGGGATGACCTCGTCGATGGTCGCCGCCGAGCTGCTGCGCGACCTCATCACGGGACGCGAAAACCCGCTGGCGGCCGTGCTTTCGCCGTCCCGCACGATGCTGCGCCCGCAGCTTGCCGTCAATCTGTTTGAAGCGACGGTCGGGCTGCTCACGCCGACGGCCAGACGCTGCCCGCATCTCGGCTGTGCGCTGCACTGGAACCCGCAGGAGCGTTCGTGGGACTGCGCCTGCCACGGCTCGCGCTTTTCCGAGGACGGCGCCTGTCTGGACAACCCCGCCGCCGACGGACTGAAAAAGCCGCCGAAGCGTCATATATAAGGAGGAATACGGCTTATGAACAGATTGGCTCAGGCGGCCAGCCCCTATCTGCGCCAGCACGCGGGGAATCCCGTCGATTGGTATCCGTGGGGTGAGGAGGCGTTCCGCAGGGCAAGGGAGGAGGACAAGCCGATCTTCCTCAGCATCGGTTACAGCACATGCCACTGGTGTCATGTGATGGCGCGCGAGAGCTTCGAGGACCGGGAGATCGCCGCGCTGCTGAACGCGCACTTCGTCGCCGTTAAGGTCGACCGCGAGGAGCGGCCGGACATCGACAGCATCTATATGGCGGTTTGCCAGGCGTTCACGGGCAGCGGCGGCTGGCCGACGACGGTTTTCATCACCGCCGACCAGCGCCCCTTTTTCGCCGGCACCTATTTCCCGAAAACCTCGCGCTACGGCACGCCGGGACTCAAGGAGCTGCTGGAAATCATCGCCGACCGCTGGAAAAACGACCGCGCCGAGCTGCTGCGCGCGGCGGACGAGGCGTCGGCGGCGCTGCGCGCCGGGCGGACGCCTGCCGGCGGGCCGGAGGAGGCGCTTCTGGACGCGGCGCTGGCGCAGTACCGCGACAGCTTTGACGACGTGTACGGCGGCTTCGGCAGCGCGCCGAAGTTCCCCGCGCCCCACAATCTGGACTTCCTGCTGCGTATGTACGAAACGCGGGGCGACGAGCAAGCGCTGCAAATGGCGGAAAAAACGCTGCTGCATATGTATTCTGGCGGGATGTTCGACCACATCGGCTACGGCTTCTGCCGCTATTCGACCGACCGCCGCTTCCTCGTGCCGCACTTTGAAAAAATGCTCTACGACAACGCGCTCCTGCTGTCCGCGTACTGCCACGCCTTCCGTGCGACGGGGAACGCCTTCTACCGCGGCGTGGCCGAGCGCATCGCGGACTACCTGCGGCGCGAGCTGCTCGCGCCCGACGGCGGCTTTTACAGCGCGCAGGACGCCGACAGCGACGGCGAGGAGGGGAAGTATTACCTTTTCACGCCCGCCGAGCTGAACGAGGTGCTCGGACAGGCGCAGGGCGAGGCGTTTGCCGCCGCCTACGGCGTCACCGCGGCGGGCAACTTCCGGGGCCGGAGCATTCCCAATCTGCTGCGCGGCGGCGCGCTGCTCGGCGGGCATACCGAGCTTCTGCCCGCGCTGCGCGAATACCGTCGCCGCCGCTGTCGGCTGCATACGGATGACAAAATCTTGACCGTCTGGAACGCGCTGGCCGTCTCGGCCTTCTGCGCGCTCTACCGCATCACCCGCAGTCCGGCGGATCTGGAGACGGCCGAGCGGACGATGGCCTTCCTCACCGAACGGCTCAGCGACGGGGATGCGCTGTTCATAAGTTGGTGCGACGGCCGCCGCGGCGCGCCCGGGCTGCTGGACGATTACGCTTGCACCGCGCTTGCGCTGCTCGACCTGTACGGCGTCACGCTGCGGGAGCCGTATCTCGCGCGGGCGGAACGGCTGCTTCGCCGCGCGGTCGATTTGTTTTACGACGCCGGCAGCGGCGGCTTTTTCCTCAGCGGGCGCGAGAACGAAAAACTGCTGTTCCGCCCGAAGGAGACCTACGACGGCGCGCTGCCGAGCGGAAACGCGGTTATGACCGAGCTTCTCGTCCGGCTGGACGCGCTGCTGCCCGAGGGCGGGTTCGGCGGGACGGCGGAAAAGCAGCTCGCCTTTATGTGCGGCGCATCCGGCGACTTCCCGATGGGACACGCGGCGTTCCTGTGCGCGCTGTCCGAGCGGCTCGACCCGCCGCCGCATGTGACCGTCGTGCCCGCCGGGAACGCGGATGTCGAGGCGCTGCCGTTTCTGCTGCCGCCGGAGGCCGCCGTGCGCGTCCTGCCCGCGCCGACGAAGATGTATCCGCTCAAGGACGAAAAAACCACCTATTACGTCTGCCGCGGCCGCCGCTGCCTGCCGCCCGTCAACCGGCCGGAGGACGCTCTGCGGTGAATTTGAGCTATATCATCATTTGAAAAAACGCCGCCTGCATCGTTTGCAGGCGGCGTTTCTGCGTTCGGCGAAAATCTTTTTTACCGTAGCTTTTGGGAAGGCAGGGATATGAATGAAAAGCAAAAAACTGTCAAAAGGTAACCTTTTGACAGCCAACTCAATTTGCTTTTATTATAACACTTATTTTGGAAATTGCAAGTGTTTTTTCAAAAAAATGGTAAAAAAATAAACGGCGGTAAGTTAGCCGAAATATCGGTGTGCAAAATCAAAAGGTTTACTTTTTGACCAATGCTTTGCAAAAGGTTTACCTTTTGATCAACGCTTTGCGAAAAAAGACGGTGCGTTTATAAAGCCGTCTGTTGCTCCTGGCAAAGTAAAGCCAACATTACAGAAAGGAAAGGTATGAAATGAAAACGATGCGTTCAAAAATGCCTGCGCTGCTTCTTGCCGTTGTACTGCTGCTGTCGCAGGCAGCCGTTTTCCCTGCGTTTGCAGCGGATGAACCGCCCGCGGCCACAGGCGGAGCCGATCATTGCTCCGTCTGCGGTTCTGACGCGAAAAGAGGAGACCTGCTGTATACCATAGCAGCCACCTGTGCTGCGAATGGCTATGAAATCTACGAATGCGTTGCCGAGAAAACGGTCGAGGGATCGGAGCCTGTGCAATGCAAGGGCACCATTACCGTTTGCCTCCCGGCATCTGAAGTGGCACACACGAAGGGCGATACCAAGTATGCATTTCAGGCTGCTACTTGCGAGGAAGAAGGCCATCAGGCATATTGGCTGTGCGAGGTATGCGGATGCTATCTTGACAAGAACGGCAATAAAATGGAAGAAAAGGATGTCATTTTACCTGCCAAAGGCCATTATTGGGAAACGAGTGAAACAGTCCCGCCGACCTGTACGGAAGACGGATGCAAGATTGTGGAGTGTATCCGATGCAATGCTTCCCGTACCGAACCGGACGAAGCTGCGCATGGACATACGTTTGTGGAGGTAGAAGCGAAAGCAGCCACCTGCCGCGAAGCAGGGTATGAGGCGTATTTTGCCTGCTCTGTCTGCGACGCAGAGGACCCCGAACGGCCGAAGGTGGTCATTCCCGTTCTGGACCATAACTGCAAGCTGATTGAGCATAAGGACCCCACCTGCACAGAAGATGGATATAACCTCTTTAGGTGCGAGGATGCAGCGTGCCCGTATGGCAGCGAGGCGGGCATTCGGGAAATACTTCCCGCGCTCGGCCATGATTTGGTATCGCATGCTGCGAAAGAAGCCACCTGCACGGAAATCGGCTACGCTGCATATGAGACTTGTACGCGCTGCGATTACACGACGTATGATTCGGATTCAGAAACTCCGATGCTGGAGCATGTCCCTGTGACCTTGTATAAGGATGCTGACTGCACGGAGGACGGCTACGCCGGCGTCGTTGCCTGTGAGCTTTGCGGCACCATTCTTCACGAGGGAGAAGTCATCCCCGCCAAAGGCCATGTGTTCGGCGAGGTGGTGGAAGCGGTCGAGCCGACATGCGAAACGGACGGCAATCTCGCTTATAAGACTTGCACGGTTTGCGGCGGAAACTTCACTGCGGATTCGAAGGACGGCGACCCCGCTGCGGTCGCGCTTGACAGCGTTGTGCTCAAAGCGCTCGGACATGATTATGTGGTTTGGAGCCAGCAGCTTCCCACCTGCACCGAGGAGGGCTACCAAGTTTCCTATTGCTCTCGCTGCAACGTCAATCATTCCGAAACGCTTGCGCCTGCGGGACACAGCTTTGCATTTGTGGAGGAGATTCCCGCTGATTGTGAAACGGCGGGAACAAAGGCGCATAATACCTGCACGGCCTGCGGCAAGAATTTTGCAGTCGACGCAGATGCAGGCGATATTGCAATCGAGCCGGTGGCAGATGCCGATCTGACGATCGAAGCGCTCGGCCATGCGCCTGTTTCGGTGGAGGCCGTTATTCCCACTTACAATACCGCGGGGAATGCTCATGTGCCGTAAAGTAACACACAAGAATTTGATAGACAGCCACCTACTATTCCGTAATTTTAATGCTTTTCCGGCCTTGTATCGCTTGTCCAGTGTTCCGGGTTGCTATCGTCCGGGATTAAGCCGGACAAAATCTGCTCATAATGTTGCACTTTTTCATCCATATAGGCCGCCGTAGCTTTAGCGTCCTCAATGCGCTTGTATGCTTGTTCTCGTTGCCGGAGAATGATTTGATACCTTGCATAGAGTGTTTCTTTGGACTCTGGCAACCGGCACAAATCGCAGTATTCTTTAATATCCTCAATAGATGCGCCACAGCCTTTTAAGCAGGCAATCCCTTGCATCCAGTTGACGGATTCCTCATTGAAAATGCGACGGTTGCCCTTGTCACGCTGGCAAGGCAAAAGATTGATGTCAGTGTAATATCGAATGGTGTGTTCTGTTGTACTGAACATCTCAGCAAATTGTTTCAATGTGTAAATCATAATTTCCCTCTCTTTTTTCAAAAAAGGTATTGACTTCGAGTTACCCGAACTTGCTATGCTTATCTTAGCACAAACGGCAATCCGGCTCAAGTGCCTAAATACAAACAAAATGGAGGAATGATTATGAATACGATTACATTGAACAATGACATTCAAATGCCCATGCTCGGCTTTGGTACGTTCCTGCTGGGCGGCTTAGAGTGTGAAGAAAGTGTTTTGACCGCACTTCGCAGCGGCTACCGCATGATTGACACAGCGGAGGCGTATGGAAACGAAGAGGCGGTTGGAAATGCGATTGTGAAAAGTGGTATTGCCCGTGAGGAATTGTTTATTATCACAAAAGTAAACTTCCGCTCTTATGAGAATACCCGTGAAACCGTGGAAATGTCGCTTAAAAAACTGAAAACCAGCTACCTTGACCTTGTATTACTTCACTGGCCATTTGGAAATTACTATGCTGCATGGCGAGAGTTAGAAAACCTGTATCAAGAGGGTAAAATCCGAGCTATTGGCGTTTCTAACTTTGACCCAGACCGTTTGATTGATTTAATTGAATTTAATAAAGTTACTCCCGCTGTCAACCAGATTGAAACCCATTTGCTTTGCCAGCGCATGGCAGAACATGAATGGCTGGAAAAATACCATGTTCAGCACATGGCCTATGCTCCGCTGGGACAGGGACGAAAGAATGAAATGTTTGAAAACCCTGCTCTGATTGAAATTGCAAAGGTACATGGTAAGTCAGCCGCTCAAATTGCTTTGCGTTTTCTTATGCAGAGTGGTGTTGTTGTTATTCCAAAGTCAATCCATGAAGAACGCATAAAAGAGAATTTTGACCTGTTCGACTTTGAACTGAATACGGACGAAATGGAACAGCTTAAGAAAATGGACATGGCGGCTCCCATGATAGGTAATCCGGAAAATCCGTCTATGGTTGAATCTGCTATGAAATGGTAAAAGGAGAAAATGCTTTATGAAAAATATTTTGTTGCTGGGGGCTACCGGCACAGCCGGAAGTGCCATTACTCAAAAACTACTGTCAGATACAGATTACCATGTTACCCTGTTTGCCCGCCATGTAGGGGATAAGTTTTCAGACAGTCTCCGTACAACAGTTGTGAACGGCGACGCTGAAAACATGGAAGATTTGAAAAAGGCCATGCAAGGGCAGGACGTTGTATATTGCGCCATATCGGGAAAAGCCCTGCCACAAATTGCAGAAAACGTTGTTGCGGCTATGGGCGAGTATGGCGTGAAACGCCTGATTTTTATGGGAGCGGTTGGTATCTACAATGAAATCCCGGACGAAATAGACGGTGAGGACAATCTGGACAATGAACCGGCGCAGCTGCCGAACCGTCAGGCGGTTGACATTGTGGAAGCAAGCGACCTAAACTATACGGTTCTTCGTCCCGGTTATCTGAAAGAGGGTGAGGAAAACGACTTTGTTCTGTCCGTAAAAGGAGAACCGGCGAAAGGGTATATTACGACTATTCCGTCCCTTGTAAAACTGGCCGTACAGCTTATTTCGGACGAAAATCTGTATATAAAAGAAAGCGTCAGTATCACACGGGACGCAGCATTAGGGAATGAGAAAGAATGAAAACAAGGAGATTACGAAATATCGAGGTATCAGAAATCGGCTACGGCTGTATGGGCTTTTCTCATGGCTATGGAGCGTTGCCGCCAAAGGAGGACGCAATCCGGCTTATTCGCATGGCCTATGAAATGGGATGTACCCATTTTGACACTGCGGAGAGTTACGGAGCAGGGGCTAATGAGGAACTTGTGGGCGAGGCGCTAGCTCCACTCCGTCATAAAGTCACGATTGCTACAAAATTGCATATTTACAGCAGAGAAAATCTTGAGCAACAAATAGAGAGCCGCATTGACGCTTCTCTAAAACGCCTCCGCACTGATTTTGTAGATTTGTATTACCAGCACCGAAATGAGGCGGATGTTCCGCCGGAGGAAGTCGCCGGAATTATGGGGAAACTCATTCAAAAAGGAAAAATCCGTGGTTGGGGTCAATCCATGACAACCGCAGACGAAATCCGGCGGGCGAATGTGGTAACACCCCTCTCTGCCGTACAAAGCGAATACTCCATGATGGAGCGAATGTTTGAAAAAAATGTCATTCCCATCTGCGGAGAACTGGGCATTGGCTTTGTGGCGTTTTCTCCTATGGCAAGCGGTTTTTTGAGCGGCAAATATCAGAAAACAGATGTATATACCGGCGATGATGTACGCCGTGTGATTACCCGTTTTGCCCCGGAAAATATGGAGGCAAATCAACCGCTATTACTTATGTTACAGGAGTTTGCGGAGCAGAAACACGCAACTTCCGCACAAATTTCCCTTGCCTGGATGTTACACAAGTACAGCTTTGTTATTCCTATCCCCGGCATGAGGAAAGAAGAACGGTTGAAAGAGAATTTTGGAGCGGCAGAAATTACTTTGACTGAAAATGAGTTTGATAAAATTGAAAAGGCACTTTCCAATATCGCCATTCACGGGAACCGTACAGACGAAGATATTGCAAAGTTGCGAGAATAAAGCAAAGCCAGTCGAGCCAGTCAACGGTCAAGATGAACGGCGCGTACCGCGCCGCCGTTGACAGCCCCGCCCGCCTTTGCAGGAGGGTAATCAAGGGGCGACAGCAAGGAGTGCTGCCGCCCCCTATGATTATAAAGCAGCCCGTCAACCATACACAGCCCTTTGTGGAGGAAAGGGGGATTTTCTATGACTTGCACAGAAGAATACAAGGAGCATATCGAGTACACGTTCCATGCCTTTTGCGTTGTCGTTATCCGCAACGCCAAGTACACCGCTTTGCGGGACTGGAGCCGGAAACACAAAAGAGAAATATCCCTTGAATACCTCACAGAAGAAAAGCACCACCCATTAGGCACGAATGATAAATGTTTTCAAGCCCCGGAGCCGGACGAGGAATACATACTGAACCTTTGCGGAGATACGGTTATCTTGAACAACGGCCTGCTGGTACAAGCCCTCTCCCGCCTGCCGGTAGAGGAACAGGAAATGCTTTACCTATCCTTTTACCGCCGTCTTTCGCAGGAGAAAATCGGCAAACGGTACGGGCGCAGCCGTAGCGCGACTGGCTACCATATCCGCAAATCCATACGGCGGCTTTATGAGGAAATGGAGGGAATGACGCATGAGGAATAGCCGACTTCTCCCCTATGAAACAATCGTGCAGGCCTCCAGCGGCGAGCCGGAGGCGGTCAATACCGTTTTGCAGCATTACCAGCGACACATACATTTCTCCGCTTTCGTAAACGGGCAGTTTAACCCGGACGCAGAGGACTACATCACACAAACGCTGCTTGCCGCAATCTTCAAATTCCGTTTTAGAGAATGACAGCACAGCCCACAACTAAATACCCCACCGCTACCGGCGGCATGAAAAGCAGTAAGTCTGAAAAGATTTGCTGCTTTTTTCGTTGTCCGTTTGGCAAAATCCGGCGGCTGTCCGTGTAAGGGATTGTAGGGTAAATTTCTCCGCTCATTCGGCGTTTTTGATTTTTGCCTGTATTAGAGAACAAAGCAGGGGAAATGTCCGTCCATTTTGCTTTTGCCGGTGTTGTAGGAAGTGAGGGGAATTTTCTTTTTGACGATTGCCAATTTCCTGCTTTCTGGATTACTAAGGCAAAAGAAAATTTGCAAAAATCCCCGAACAGCGGGCAGAAAAGCCCTCTCCAAATGTATCTTTAGCGGAAAGGAAGAACAGCGGGTAAAAACCGCCGTCCTATTCGCTTTATGAGCGGCAAAAGGAAACGTCACACCGCAGTCCCTCCCCGCCGCAGCCGGATATTTCCCGCCGGTATCAACATTTCCCGCCCCCCGCGCCGGGGCTATGTGCCGGACAGGAGGAAGTCTGCGGCTTACTTAGAGCAAGATTCTACCGAGGTGCCAAAATTCGCTTACCGCGCCTTTTGCCCCTGCGGGAATCTTGTTGGGGAGTGCCTTCCCCAAACCCTGCTATGCGGCTTGCGCCGCAAAAATATTTCCGTCTGGCAGACGGGGACTGCCCCGGAAATACCTAACAGACCCGCCCATTTTTTGTGATAAGTGAAAGGAGGTTTACAGACCATGCCAAAGCGATATAACACGCCCCATCGCAGCCGCGTTGTGAAAACCCGGCTGTCCGAGGAAGAATACGCCGACTTCACAGAGCGGCTTGCCCCTTACGGTATCAGCCAGTCCGAATTTCTCCGGCAGGCCATACGGCGGGCAACCATACGCCCCGTTGTCCATGTGTCGGCGGTCAATGATGAACTGCTGGCCGCCGTCGGGAGGTTGGCCGCCGAATACGGGCGGATCGGCGGCAACCTCAACCAGATAGCCCGGTATCTGAATGAATATGGCGCACCGTACAACGCCCTGTCCGGCGAGGTACGCGCCGCCGTTTCCGACCTTGCCGCCCTTAAATACGAGGTCTTACAGAAAGTAGGTGACGCTGTTGGCAACACTCAAGCATATCAACTCTAAAAACGCCGACTACGGAGCCGCCGAGCGTTACCTCATGTTCGAGCATGACGAGTTTACCATGAAACCCGTCCTTGACGAAAACGGGCGGCTCATTCTCCGCGAGGACTACCGGCTGTCTGCGCTGAACTGCGGCGGGGAGGATTTTGCCGTTGCCTGTATGCGTTCCAATCTCCGCTATGGGAAAAACCAGCGGCGGGAGGACGTAAAGAGCCACCACTATATCATCAGCTTTGACCCCCGCGACGGCCCGGACAACGGCTTGACCGTAGACCGGGCGCAGGAATTAGGGGAGCAATTCTGTAAAGAGCATTTCCCCGGCCACCAAGCCCTTGTATGCACCCACCCGGACGGGCATAACCACAGCGGCAACATTCATGTGCATATCGTCATTAACAGCCTGCGGATAGAGGAAGTCCCGTTCCTGCCCTACATGGACAGACCGGCGGACACAAAGGACGGCTGTAAGCACCGCTGTACCGACGCCGCCATGCGCTACTTCAAAGCCGAGGTCATGGAGATGTGCCACCGGGAGGGGCTTTACCAGATAGACCTCTTGAACGGCAGCAAGAACCGCGTGACCGACCGGGAATACTGGGCGCGGAAGAAAGGGCAGGCCGCGCTGGATAAGAAGAACGCCCCCATGATTGCGGACGGTATCACGCCCCGGCAGACCAAGTTTGAAACCGACAAGGACAAGCTGCGGCAGGCTATCCGCGCCGCCCTGTCCGCGTCCACCTCTTTTGCAGGATTTTCTGAAAAGCTGCTGGAAACCGGCGTGACCGTCAAGGAGAGCCGGGGGCGGCTGTCCTATCTCACGCCGGACAGGACAAAGCCCATTACCGCCCGGAAGTTAGGGGACGATTTTGACCGCGCCGCCGTCCTTGCCGTTCTGGAACAAAACGCCGCCAGAGCCGCCGAGCAGCCCGCAGCCATAGTGGAATACCCTCACGCCGGGAAAGGCCGTCCACAGCCCACAAAAGCCGCCAAAACCGCCCCGGAACAGGACAGCTTGCAGCGGCTTGTCGATATAGCCGCCAAACGAGCCGAGGGCAAGGGGCGCGGCTATGAGAAGTGGGCGACCATGCACAACCTCAAACAAATGGCGGCGACGCTCAACGCCTACCAAGAGTACGGCTTTACTTCCCCGGAAGAACTGGAAACAGCCCTTGCCGCCGCCCATGCGGAACTGCGGGACGTTTCCGGGGAACTGAAAAAACTGGAAACCCGCTTGACCGGGAAAAAGGAGTTGCAGCGCCAAGTGCTGGCCTTTGCCAAGACCAAGCCTGTCCGGGACGGGCTGAAAGCCCAGAAGTCCGAGAAAGCCCGCGCAGCTTACCGGCAGGCGCACGAAAGCGAATTTTTAATAGCCGACGCAGCCGCCCGCTATTTCCGGGAGCATGGCATTTCCAAGCTGCCAGCCCGGAAAGCGTTGCAGGCCGAGATTGAGGGGCTTATCGTCCAGAAAGACGGACTGTATCACGACTACCGGGAGCAGAAAGAGCGCGTCCGCCATCTTCAGACCGTCAAGAGCAACATTGACCAGATACTGCGCCGGGAGGAACCCCGCCGGAGAAAGGAGCAGAGCCATGAACGATAAATTTACAAGGAGCGAGCTGGAAATGGTTTACCAGTACGCCGCCCCTACCAAAGAGGAAACCCTTGCAGGGCTGAAAGAGATTGTCCCCGTTATCCGGGACGCACAGACAAAGGAGGTTGTCCAGAACACCATAAAACGGCTGGAACAGATACCGGAGCCGGAGTGCAGCCGGTTTATCGCCGACACCAAAGCCTGCTTTCTGGAAGAACGGGACAACTCTATCCGCCGCCGGATAGCCGCAGCCAAAGCGCAGACTGCCAGAGCAAAGCCGACGCGCAGGAAAGAAACCACCCGGAAAAATCCGGGGCTTGACCGCTAAGGGGGACAGAGCCATGAACGATAAGCCGCCCCGCATGGACTACCGGCAGCACCGGGCAGCCTGCCGCCTTGTACATGAGTGCTGTAACTATGACGGGGGAAACTGCCTGCTGTTAGACGACGGGGAGCCTTGCGTGTGCGTCCAGAGCATTTCCTATTCCCTCATGTGCCGCTGGTTCCGTGTGGCTGTCCTGCCCCTTGACGGGGAACTGTACGCCGCGCTCCTGTTCCGGGTGAGCCGGAAGTCCTGCGCTGTCTGCGGCGCGTCGTTCGTGCCGAAATCCAACCGGGGAAAATACTGCCCCGGCTGCGCCGGACGCATGAAGAAACGGAAAGCCGCCGAGAGAAAGCGGAAACAAAGGCATAAATGTCACGCTTTAGAGCCTTTCAAACCCGCATAAATCAAGGCTTTTTTGACCGCCCTCAAAGGGGGCGTGATACATTTATCCTTTTCCCACGAAAACGGCGTTCTATTGCGTGATAAACGCCAAAAAGCCACCCAAAGGAGGAACTATGTCAGACAACCGAAAGTATTACTACCTCAAGCTGAAAGAGAATTACTTTGACGAGGACGCTATCGTGCTGCTGG
>ERZ827520.225-NODE-225-length-95995-cov-6.116521_pt1 | contig 95995 bp, 89 predicted proteins | sample MGYA00519581_ERZ827520 | MGnify/ENA primary metagenome ERZ827520 (study PRJEB31778, sample SAMEA3449339) | human gut metagenome | biome: human gut; feature: human-associated habitat; material: faeces | place: United Kingdom | collected 2010/2012 ... | reverse complement strand
GTAGTCTTGAAAACTTTTTGTTTTTTCAAGTGTCTACTCTAAGGGGATTATATCAATGGTTCGTGTCGGCTTTTGATGTTTTCTGTGCGTTGTGGGGAATGTGGATATGATTGTTTGTTTTATCAAACGAGAACGGAGAGGTATGCGCTCCGAAAGACATACAAGAGAAGAACATATATTGGTTCTTTTTATACGATCAACAACAGTCCCTGACATGCCAAAACGGTGCCGCAGGCCACCAGCGCCACGACAAACAGGCTGCGTGTACGCAGTGCGGCAAAAATTGCTACCCCCAGCGCCAAAGCGCCGGCCCACCAAACGTCGGTTGCTTGCAAAATGGCAGGAAATGTCATAGCAGATAACGTGACATAAGGTACGTAATATAAAAAGGAGCGCAAAAAGCGATTGCGAATCTGTCGCCTGATGAACACCATGGGCAGCACACGGATCAGATAGGTTACCAGAGCCATCACGGCAATCAGCAGATAAATCTGTGTGGGAGTCATTTGCCGTCCTCCTTTGTCCATTCTTTGTTTTCCGCGTCAAATGATGCTGCTTGTACAGATGTATGGTCTGATATTGCGGCAGATATTTCCCCGTCTTTTGTTTGGGCCGTGTCGGTGGGGAGATTTTCTTTGTTTTCGGGGATCGGAAAGAACAGCGCTGCGATGGATGCCACAACGACGGTTACCACACAAATTTTCAGTCCTTCCGAGAGAGAGGAGAGTTGTGGCAGATAAGTGCAAAGTGCGCTGAAAGCCATGGCGCACAGTGCGCAAATTGTCACATGGCGGTCTTTTTTGGCGGAAGGGACCACCGCTGCGACAAACATACCATATAAACAGACACCCAGTGCGTCGGTGAGCATGGCGGGTAATAGATTCCCGGCACATACGCCCAACACGGTACCCAGCGTCCACCCGGGAACGGCCATAGACAGGGCACCATACGCATATGAGACACAAAGGGTCCCCGGTCGCGCTGCCTGCAAGGCGAACAGTTCGTCGGTGATCCCGAAGCTCACCAGCATGCGGTGATACCAGGGTGTTTGGGGAGCGACTTTTTGGGAAAGTGCGCAGGACATGAGCAGATAGCGCAAATTGATCACCAATTGTGTGAGCGCCATTTCCGCAACGGTGGTTCCCGCGGCAATGAGTGTAATTCCCGCTGCCTGTCCGGCAGAGGTTAAATTGGTCAGGCTCATGACGGCTGCGGCAAGCACGTCCAATCCCGCCCGGCGGGCGGCAATTCCCAGTGCAAACGAAACGGCCAGGTATCCAAGACCGATCGGAAGTCCGTCACGCATGCCGCGTACAAACATTCGTTTTGTGTACGTGTCGATGGTAAAAGCACAAAGTTTTTTCATCATTTGTTTCTTTGTCGGTTTTTCTTCGTTCAAGTTTTGTTTGGGTGTATATATCTCTTTTTATCCGAATATGGGAACATGTTTGATTGATTTGTGCAAACAAAGATGCGCGTCAACCAAACAAACGCAACGGCAGTCCGGCAAACAGCATACACATTGTGAACCCCACATGGATCAGACGGTGTTTTCGGTCGTTCGTGTCAATTTTTTCATCCAGCGGTAGCGGTTGACTTTGATGACGGCGGGCAGACATTTGAAGATCTGATCTGCATTGAGGCAGATGACCACAGCCACCGGCGGCCAGTGAAACACAAAGGCTGCACAGAAAGAAAGGGGCAGAACAATACACCAAATGCTGATAAAGTCATTGATGAGCGGAAAGCGCGCATCGCCGCCGCCTCGTATAATGCCGACGATGACGGGCATTTGATAGGAAGAACCGACGCATGTAACGCTCAGCACGGTCAAAAACTGCATGGCAAGGGTGTGCGCTTCTTCAGACAAAGACGTGTACATGGAAAGAATCGGCGCGCGCAGACAAAACAGAAGCAATCCCGTCAAAAGTCCAATGCTCAGAAACATCAGTTGCAGTGTTTGCACATAAGAGCGAACCCGAGGCAGTACTTCCGTACGGCTTTTTGCTGCGCCCAATGTTTTTCCGATGATCACCGATGCCGCAGATGCAGCGCCGGTCGCTGCCACTTTTAACACTTGATACAGGGTAGACGCGGCGGAATTGGCAGCAATGGCAGCATCCGTCATATGTCCCAAAATGACGGTTTGCAGGGCGGTAGAAATTCCGAATGCCGTACCGACGGCAATAAACCGCCATGCGATTTTTATGTAGTCGGAAAACAGTGCACGATTGGCCACAAACAATTCTTTTGGTTTGGTGGAAAGCTTGTGTTCAAAGAAGAACAAATATAACAGAACGACAACAAATTCCGCCACGCGCGCGCATAACGTTCCGATCGCAGCGCCGTGCACGCCCAGTTCCGGCGCCCCGAAGTTTCCGTAAATCAGGATATAATTGATGGTACAGTTGATCACAAGGGACATCAGCGAGATATAAAATCCGATACGCACCGTTTGCGCACAACGCAAATAGGCCAAGAGAATATTCGTGAGTGCAAAAAACAGGTATGTATATTTGATAATGTCCAAATAGGCCGTACCCTGCGCAATGATTTCAGGCGAAGAGGTAAATAGACCAAGCAGCTGTACCGGGAAAAACGTGGCCGCCAAGAACAGAAGCAGCCCCAAACCGGCGCCCAAATATAAGGCACCGCATGCAATGTGTTTGATTTCATTTTTGCGGTGTGCGCCCCAGTATTGGCTGCCGAGCACGACCACTGCATCGCCTGCGCTGATGATAACTTGTTGAAAAATAAACTGGATCTGGTTGACCGCAGCCACACCGGATAATGCCGTCTCACTGTATGCGCCGATCATGACATTGTCCGCCAGATTGACACCGAACAAGACAATATTGTACAGCACCAACGGCACATACAAATTGAAAAATTCACGATAAAAACTTTTTTCTTTGGTCAAACACATGTCAATTGCCTCTTGTTTTTCTGTTTTGAAATTGTGTCATATGCGTTTTAGTAACTGTCCATATTGGGGGAATGATTGGGTGAATGGCTTGGTGTGGGATCCGTTTGCATAGGGGAAGGTGTGACAGTAAGTCACCGTTTTTATGCGCCAAAAATGGATTGTTTATTGTGCGCCATACAGCGCCGGCAAAGCAAACCCCCGTCCCCAAAATTTGGGACGAGGGAATTTGTGCATGCAATGTATAAAACACCTTATGCACCAAATGCATAGAGAATACGAATGATCTGTTGTCATCCGCGTAATACAAAACCAAAGGATAAAACCACGGAAACGGTAACTGGTAAAAAACCGTTTATCTGCGCAGTTCTTCTTTTCGTGTGGTGGCAACATTTTGTTGAACAACAGATAATACACGGTACAACGCAGGCGCCAGAATCAAGTTGAGTGCAAATTCCGCTATGAAATTGATACCCGCACAACCAATGATGAGAAAATATAACACGGAGGAGCCGTCGGCTACAAAATTGTCTGCCAGTGTTTGCTGCATAAACAAGGCGCCCAGGATAAACAATCCGGTGTTGATGATAGGAGCCGCACCGGCGGAAAGGAACGTGCCCAGCACGCGGTGCTTTTTACAACATGCGCGGTAGATCAGCGCGGCACCCAATCCGGCCAGAGTCCCTTTTCCAAGGCAGATCAACACGACCAAAAACGGGTGTGCTTCAAATAAAATGAGTGTAAAATAATCCGTACCGTTGATTCCTGCCACCAGTGTGATGACACCAAAGGCCAATCCCAAAATGGTGCCGCCCAAAGGGCCCAACATCATGCCGCCGATGACGATGGGAATGAGGACCAGGGAAATACTTACCTGTCCGATATGAATAAAGCTGCCTAAGGTTTGTAAAAGCAAAACCAGTGCCAAAAAAATGGCAAGCAAAACCAAATAAAACGTGCGTTGACGAGTGGTGTTGGATGTCATAGCGTTCTCCTTTCGGTGTGCAACCGTTCTGCAACAAGCATTTTCGTTTTTGCGTGGTGCCGATCAGCACCATTACTTGTTTTTATCGCTGTTTTCGTCGGTGATTCGATCTTCCCGCGCTTCTCTTTGTGCGTCAAGCTGCTGTTGATGCGGCGTTTTTTTGCTCTTTTTGAAACTGAATTTGTTTTCTTCTCCCGCCCACAGGCGTTTGATGTTTTCCCGATGTTGTAAGATGACCAATACGGTGATAAACAGCGCAGGAATCAACACAGTCAGTGGCACAGGTTGGCCGAACAGTTGATAGAAGCTGCGCAACATCAGCGGGAAAAACAACAGGCTCATAATGGAACCCAGCGAAATATATTTGGTGAATCCTACAACGATGGCAAAAATAATAAAAAGGATCAAAAACACCGGCGGATTGGCAAACAAACACAGTCCGGCCGTGACTGCCACACCCTTGCCGCCTTTGAATTTGTAATACAAGGGGTAACAGTGTCCCACAACACATGCAGCGCCCGCCGTATATGCTGCGTGATGTCCCAGTAACAAAATTCCGATCCATACGGCAATCCCGGTTTTCAGAATATCGAACAGCAAGGTTAGCCCCGCAGCCGTTTTGCCGTAAACGCGCATCATGTTGGTCATACCCGCATTGCCGCTGCCGTATTTGCGAATATCATCGTGATACATGAGGCGGGAGAGAATCATGGCACTGTTTAAGCTGCCGATCAAATATCCGACCACGGCGCATCCGAGCAGAATCAACAAAAGTGTTTTGCCGCCGATGTCATGATCGGGGCGCACGAGCAGCCCGTTCAGATATAAGTTTAAAAAATTCATAAAAATCCCTCTTTTTTGGCATACATCGGCAACGTTCCCACCGTGCATGTTGCAAACAAGCACTTACGTTGTTTGATCAACCACAGACATGGAAAGAATTTACCGACTCTGTGGTTCAAAAAGATCAAATCACAGATGATGTTTGACGTGTTCGTTTACGGCGTATCATCTCCGCGTTGGCGAATGACCAAACGAATGGGGGTACCCTCAAACCCAAAGACTGTCCGCAGTTGATTTTCCAAATACCGCTGATAGGAAAAATGAAACAACTCGGCACTGTTGCAAAAAATCACAAAGGTCGGAGGTTTGACGGCATGCTGGGTCATGTAATAGATCTTCAATCGTTTGCCGCGATCGCTGGGCGGTTGCACGCGCGCCATGGCGTCCGCAAGAACGTCGTTGAGCGTACCGGTGCTGATCCGTTTGATCGATTGTTCATAAACGCGGCAGATCAGAGAAAACAATTCACCTAGCCGTTGCCCTGTTTTGGCGGAGACAAACAGCAGGGGCGCATAGGTCATATAGGAAAGCGCCGTTTTTATTTTTTGCGTAAACTGACGCATCGTTCCTGTATCTTTTTCAATCAGATCCCACTTGTTGATGACCAGAATACTTGCTTTTCCCGCCTCATGTGCCAGCCCTGCGATTTTTTCGTCCTGTTCGGTCACACCCACGGATGCGTCGATCATAATCAGGCATACGTCGGAGCGTTCAATGGCCATTTGCGCGCGCAAAACAGAGTATTTTTCAATCTGTTCGTTGACGCGACTTTTGCGCCGGATTCCAGCGGTGTCAATAAAGACAAAAGAACCGTATTCGTTTTCCAGCTTTGTATCCACCGCATCACGCGTGGTTCCCGCCACATCGGATACGATCAGCCGCGGTTCTCCCAACAGTTTGTTGATGAGCGAACTTTTCCCCGCGTTCGGTTTGCCAATCACGGCCACCTTGATGCTGTCTGTATCCGTATCGCGTTCTTCATCAGAGGGCGCAAGCTGCAAAATGCGGTCCAATAAATCACCCGTACCTGTACCGTGGATGGCGGACAGCGCGATGGGTTCATCCATCCCCAATTCGTAAAATTCGTAAAAAGACAACGGCAACTCGCCCACACCGTCCACTTTGTTGACGCACAAAATCAACGGCTTTCCGCTCCGTTGCAGCATTTGAGCCACGTCGCGATCCGCAGCGGTCAGTCCGCTTTGGATATCCACCATAAATACGATGACGTCGGCATGATCGATGGCAAGCTGTGCCTGCCGTTCCATTTGTTTCAAAATCACGTCTTCGCTCTGTGGCTCGATCCCGCCGGTATCAATGAGCACAAGTCCCCGTCCGTTCCATTCGATTTCATAATAAATTCTGTCTCGGGTTACACCCGGTGTGTCCTCCACAATGGAGATCCGTGCGCCGACGAGCTTATTGAACAGCGTGCTTTTGCCCACGTTCGGCCTACCGACAATTGCAGCAATGGGTTTTGCCATATTGACCTCCTAATTGTTTGCGTTTTGTTTGGGACAGCGGGGAGATGTGACACCCGTTGTGTATTCGATTCCATGGAATGTTTTGTTACTGTTATGATGTGGTTTGTTTTTGGGAATTCTTAGTTTGTTTTGTTGTGGGAGGGGTTGTAAAAAAGATTTTTTACAAAGGACATGCCGTCTGTTTCACATACAACCACCGGTACACCCAGTGCTGTCTGCACCTCATCCACCGTCATATCATCCAAGAATCGGTCGGCCTCATGGCGTAACATCACGGCGGGAATCAACAGCCGTTCCCCCAGTTTTTTTCCTTTCAGCTGCTTGACCAGATCTTGTCCGGTTACCAACCCCGCAACGGTGATCTCGTGTCCGAAAAAGTCATTGACAATCGGATATACCGTGCAATCCAGTGCGGGGCAAACCGTTTGCAGCCGTGTAATCAGACCGGACAGAAAAGGCGCTGCCGCCACACCTGTGGCGATGGCGCACACGCGTGGCGTTTGCAGATCATAGGTGTCGATCTCTTCCATCTCTATGTCAAATTCTTCCTGCATGGATGTGATCATCCCCACACCGTTTTCAATCTGCGGGTAATCTTCATAAAATGAGGCGTTTGGAATGGGCAGTCCCGCCTTGAGATAAAATTCGTCGCTGGCAAAAAATACACGGTTGTTCCATTCCTTTTTCGCCGCATCCCCAAAGCGGTCAATCGTTTCAATCACCGCCGCACATTGCTTTGCGTCAAACGGACGCAGGGGACATAAATGTTCGCGAAAACGCGTCAGTCCTGCCGGCACCACAGCCACACTGTTTACCGCGGGAATGAGGGCTGACAGATCCGAAAGCGTTTTTTCCAGATGTTCCCCGTCGTTTACCCCACGGCACAATACAATTTGACATTCCATGGTAATGCCCGCCGATGCAAACCGTTGCAGATACGACAAAACTTCCCCCGCGCGCGGATTTTTCATCATCTCTACGCGCAAGGCGGGATCGGTGGTGTGCACGGAAATATGCAGCGGAGAGAGATGCATCTCCATAATGCGCGATACATCGTGCTCGCTGAAATTGGTCATCGTGACATAATTCCCCATCAGAAAGGACAGACGGGAATCATCATCTTTGAAATACAGCGTTTCACGCATCCCCGGCGGCATTTGGTCAATGAAACAAAATACACATTTGTTCACGCAATGCTTTTTGTGGTCCATCAAAAAGGTGTCAAAGTCAAGACCGATATCGTCATATTCTCCTTTTTTGAGTGTGACCTCAAAGACATTGCCCCCGCGGCGCAGCTGCAGTGTCACCCGCGGTTCGGTCAGATAAAATCGATAATCCAGCACATCACAAATTTCGTGCCCATTGATGCTGATCAAAAGATCTCCGGGGCAAACCCCCGCTTTTTGCGCTGCGGATGCGCGTTGCACCGATGAAACGGTAACCACGGTTGTTCCCCCTTGCGTTGTACCGTATTTGAAGTACGGTTACAAAATTTTTGATGGTTGTATTGTTTTGAACATCAACCTGTCCCGCTTTCCGTGTGTCCGCGGGAAAAGGTTGTTAAATATGACATATGATTGATGATAGCGCCGGTATCCAAAAAAATCAAATCTATGGGAAGAATAAAAATGTGAGCTGAATGAAAACCGACATAAACCCCAAAAGGGCGCTGTCGCATTTGTTCAGCTCTCAACGCTTGTTTGCAATATCCTGTGATACGCGGGCAAATCAAAAAACTGCCAAGGACGAAATCAAAATCATTACGCCTCTTTTTTCAGAATTTCTTTGCCGTCGTAAGTGCCGCAAGCCTTGCACACACGGTGTGCCAAATGATATGCACCGCATTTCGGACAGGCGACCATCCCCGGAATTGCCAATTTCCAATTTGCACGTCTTTTGTCTCTTCTGGCCTTGGAAACTTTTCTCTTCGGTACTGCCATGGTAACAACATCCTCCTTTTCGCATTTCTTGAGGTGATTTTCACTTTGTGTTTTGTTGCGTGTCGTTTTGCGCCTCGTCGGCAAACGCACCTTGTTCCAACAGTTTACGCAATGACGCAAACCGCGGGTCAATCTGCTTTTTTTCGCAGTCACAGGTGCCCTCATTGCGATTTTTTCCGCAGATGGGACACAGACCGGCGCAGTCTTCGCGGCAAAGGTGTTTCATGGGAAATTCCAAAAAAAGCTGATCCAACACAGGCGTGTCCACATCCAGCATGCCGTCGACGATCAACGCATAGTCGTCGTTGTCCTCATCTTGCAGCCGTGTTTCTCCCTGTGTATTCGCTACCGGTTTTTCAAATGTGTAAGACAGTGTACGTTGCAACGGTACGGCACATCGTGCACAACTTGTTTCATAGGAAACGTTGGCTGTGGCGTGCAGCACCATATACCCTGCCATATTTGTCACCGTCCCGTGCACTTCCATTGGAGCGCGGAACGTCACATCGGAAAACAACAAACAGTCATATATGCCGCTTTGCGCGCCCGCAGAAGTCATCGGCAGGGCGTAAGAAAACGAAACGGTATCCGTTTCCCCGCTCAGCAGCGGATGCATATCCAGCTTCATGCTTTTCCACCTCAACCCCTGTTTGGGCAATCACTCGTCTTATCATTATACACGTTGCCGTGCCCCTTGTCAAGGGCATAAAACGATTTTTCACATCTTTTTTAGATGTTGCACCATTACATATGGAACCGCCGCGGCAGTTCACGGAAAAACGCCCCGCCCGAGAGCGCAAACAGTACCAGTAAAAGTGTGCCGCACAGCGGGCATAACACAATAAACGGCCAGAGCGGAGAAATTTGGCGGAAACGGTCAAACAGCAGAACGGCACTTGAAGCAAGAAAGCACAGTAGTAAGAAGAAAATAAACGGAAAAGCATTTTGCAGCTGCCGTGTCAAATCGGTAAAAAACAGCACACTGCAAACCACCACACCCCCAAAACAGACCAACGGAACCACGTGAGTGATCAATCCCGGTGCCAAAAACACATCGATACAGGCAAGCATGACACAACTGCTTGCGATGAGGCGAATCCATAGACTGATGCGGTTGCATTCCACGACAGCCGGAGACAGTAATAGAGTCCAGAGCATATACAGCCCGATCAGCACAATGACACTCCATGCTTTTCCGCCCACGCAAAGATTGACAATGACAGAACAAAGTCCGCCCACATACACCGGCACGCGGAAAAAGGACAACAGCCGCCGCCGGCGGTCTGAAGTTTTTGGTGGGATGGGATAGACGATCTTTATTTTCATCGTAAGCTTCCTCTTATTGGTTGTCCGTCAAATTGCCGCGACGCCAACGGTTAGGTGATGCGGCGTATACGGCACGGAAAAATTTTTATACAAAAGATTGATCCCGGGACAACATGTTTGATTGTGTCCCAAAGCCCTGTTGCTCGGAAAAGAGGTTGTTTGAATTCTATCTGCATTTCAAACACTTTTGTGCAGGTGTTTGGGTAGACCCGAAAATATGTTGCAGATGAAGACGGGAAATGTTTATTTCATCAGTGCGGTACCTTCTACATATGTTGGGATGCCGTCATCAGTCAGAAGCTGATACAGACGATCTTCAAACGAGGGGTCCAGGGTTGTTTTGGTAATGGAAAGCACCGTGGTTGAACCAAAGGAGCAAACGGCACAGGTTGCACGATTCACCGGATTGGGACCGAGAACAAATGAAATGTGTTCCACTTTGTCCGCATAGGGTTGCGGAAGCTGTACCACGCCCAAATTGGACAAGGTTGTGCTAAACCCATTGTCTCCCAAAAAACCGTAAATGATTTTGGCAATGGGCGCTTTGATGGCCAACGGGATAAAGCGCAGGGTTGAAACCAAAAGTCTGGTCGCATGGAGCATTTCCTCCATGGGTTTTCGTGCAGATTTTTCCCGCAGTTGCGTGGAAATTTGCGGCAGAATGTCCTGTGCTGAACGCAGCGTTTCGATCGGGAGACGGATGCCGCAATACAGGGAAAAATTGCGTACACTTTTGGTTGGCACATAATTGCGCATGTTCACCGGGACTTGAATGGCACATTCTCCGTGCAGGGCATCTGCAGCGGCACGAACGGAAAGAAACATCTGTGCCAGCAGATATGCCGTCACCGTCACATGGTTTTCCGCCGCACGTTGTTTGAGGCGCGTCGTATCCAGATGAAAATGCAGAACGCGACAAGGCAACGTGTGGGCAAGCGAACCGTTCATTTGTACAGCGGGCTTTGCGCCAAATCCACCGGCTCCGCCGGTCCGTTTCAGTTTGGAAAATGCATTTTCAAATTCTGACGGGTCTGGCGGAATGCGTGTATCCCATGCATCAGACGCCGGCGCATGAAGCATATCGTTTCCGATATGGGAACCTGAATGGGTATGTACAGCGGTATCTGTGTCGTCGGTCGTATCATGTGCAGGGTTATCTGTGCATGTGGTGGAGGTATCACTCTGTTTTGGATTCTCCTGTTCCATCTGTGTGGGAGAAAGTGCGTCGCACAGACGCAGATAGGTTGTCAGCAGCGCTTTTAAAAACAGCATGCCGCCCGTACCGTCGGTCAGAATATGAAAAAATTCAACGCTGATTCGCGCTTGGTAGAAAAACACGCGAAACGCCGGCGCTCCGCTGTGCGACACTTCCATGGGGCGACAGGGCATACCGCCGTCCGGTTGAATTTGATAACGTTGTTTTGCGGCTTGCAGATAGTGCCAAAACATGCCCTTTTTCAGCGTTACGGCAAATGTCGGAAAACGGCACACGGTCAGATCCAATGCCAGTTGCAAACAAGCGGGAATCACATCTGTTTTGAGTGTGGCGCTGAGTCGGAACAGATTCATTTTCCCATGTTCCATGGACAAGGGATAGATCTTTGCCGCGTCATCTAACGCAAACCACAAGTGCGATTTTCGCGCGTAAAAACCGCCCAGTACAACAGGATCCAGCGCCTCCAATGCACGCGATAACGGCACACCGTTTGCGTGCGCCAAGCGCAGCCCTGCACAATAGTCGTTTTGCATTTCGGCACGCTCTTTGCGCGGCAGCGCACACAAATGTGTATCCAAGGTTTCAAAAAAATCTTGTAAAAGCGCTTGTTCTTCTTCCTTTGCAGCTGCGAGGATCTCGTCGCGGGGATGTCTTGTCCGGCCATGTTCCGGTCTGTGTTTTTTCTGTACCCGTGTTTGTTTTTCTCGCAGTTTCCGTTCTTTTTCTTTGGCGGTTGTCTGTTCTTTTTGTGCACGCAAACGCGCTTTTTGTGCGCGCCGGCGCTCCTTTTTTTCTTTCTTCTGCGCGGCAGTTGCGGTCTGATCCGCGGTTTTCTTCGGTTTGTTTGTATGCGTTTGAGCTGTTTGCATTTCGTCGGATTTGCTCGTCGTTTCTTGTTTCACGATGGATTCCGTCGCTTTCTCTTTGTCTGTGTTCGGATGTGACCGTTTTGATTCGGATTTTCCTTTTTTTTACAACCATAGCAAGCGGTCGAGTGTTTCGTTCATCGTTGTATCATGTGGTTAAAGGGCTTTATTTATTATTGGAGGTTTCTGTTTTTGATTGCTTTGCCAGACCCGGTGTTGAAAGGGTGTCGGATACATATCATTTAACCGGCCAGAATGCCTCGGCAGATTGCAGCCGCAGCCCTTTGGGATATTTGTTTTTCAGTCGTCCGTTCACGGCTTTTCCAAATCCGGTTACCACGCCGTCGCAGCACACCGCAACGTATCCGGAAAGCGTGGGAGAACACGGTATTTCCATTCCCTGCAGAAACGAAGATAGCTGTGTATCATCATGTGTCAGACACAGGGTTTGGCGGCACAGTGCAGCCGGATGCGCCATAAAGGCGGCATGGCAGGGGATAAGATCAATTTCGTGAGAACGAGAGGATTGCGTACGGTTTTTGTTTGTGTATCCACGGGTACGTGTGTTGCTGTTTGCTGTGTTTGATTTACTGTTGGCTAAAGAAGATGCACGGCAAACAGCGGCAAATCCGACACGCAGGGGAAACGAATACTGCAGCGGATCGATTCCCGGGGGACATAACCGAATAGTATCGCCAAGCCAAAACAGACGTTGCCGTATGGAATCATCCAACGGCGTGGTAAAGCACTGTTCCCAAATGTTTGCACACGATGAAATCTGTGCGCGTGAAACAGGCTGGTACAAGGTGCTGGTTTCCCCATTTCCGCTTTTTCGGTTATGTTGCCCGCGTCGTTTTTGTTTTTGATCATCCATTCTCGTATTTGGAAATGGCTCAGAAGCGGTTGATATCTTTTTCAGCCGTGCGACAAAATGCCCTTCTCCGCCATGCACGGGTGTGATCCGTCGCGCAGGCAAACCACGCAATGCGGGGGAGCCAAAGGTGATGTGTGTGGGAAAATCAGGTACAAATTCTTTGTGCCGCAAGAGAAACGACTCGATGACGTCTTCATTCTCCGTGGGTGAAAAGGTACAAGTGGAATATACCAAAATGCCGCCAGGCCGCAGTGCTTGCGCGGCACTTTCCAAAATCTCCGATTGCCGGATGGCACAGGCTTTCTGTGCCTGTATGGACCATTGGGCAATGGCCTGTGCATCGCGCCGAAACATGCCCTCGCCCGAGCAGGGTGCATCCACCAAAACACGGTCAAATTGTCCGGCCGTTTCGGCACAGATTTGTGCGGGATGTGCGCAGGAAACCACACGGTTCATCACGCCCATTCGTTCCAAATTGGAGTCGAGAATTTGCATCCGTCCCCAATCGATTTCATTGGACCATAACAGTCCTTTGTCACCGGTCAATGCAGCAATTTGTGAAGATTTACCGCCGGGGGATGCGCACAAATCCAGGATTCGCTCTCCTGGCTGAGTATCCAGTACGGTTACCGCGGCTGCGGCCGAGGGTTCCTGTGCGTAAAACATACCGCTGTGAAAGGCGCCCAGTGCGCCCAGTCGTGCAGACGCTGGTACATAAAAGGATAAAGAGGAAAAGGGGGTGGGAGTGGGAGGAAGGACGAACGGCAACGCCTCTCGTAATGTTTGTAGAGTTGCCTTTAATGGATTGAGTCGCACCGCACGATACGGTTTTCCCTGTGATAATTCTTTCCAAAATGCTTCTGCCTGAGATCCCAACAGTATGTTCATTTGCGCAACAAACGGCGTTGGATAGGTGCGCATTGGATTATCAGACGTAGAAGAATGATTCGTATCGGTCATGGGCTTTGATTCCTCTTTGCATGGAGTTGTTCCGGTTTTTATATCTCTGTTTTTGTAGATCTGTGTGGTACACGCGTTTAGATACGGGAATGGTGTCAAATGTGCGGGTTCATTTCAAAACAAAGAAAAACGTCGTTTACCATTGCGTATTCAGATACGCAAAATTTTGTTTTGCTTCCTCCAAATTGGTGGTACGCGGCGCATCTTGTTCCACACACCAATAGCCGGCATATCCACCGTCTTTGAGTAATTGAAATACGGCGGGCAAGTCAATGTCACCTTTTCCCAATGCGCAAAAAGAGGCATAAGGTTCTTGGGCAACATCATAATCTTCGGAAAAATAATAAGACAGGTGTTCGATGTCTTTGAGGTGCAGCGCATAAATACGACCGATGTTTTCCTTTACAAAAGAGACAGGATCAATGCGGGCAGATGCCAGATGTGCCAGATCCGGACAAAGTCCCACTTGTGCCGGATCGGTGCGCTGCATCAAATAGGCAATATCGGAGGCATACATGATTTTTGTATGATGGTGGGGATGGATCGTGACTTTCATACCATATGACGCCGCAATGTTTCCAAAAGAAGTGATGGCACGTAGTTGAAGATCCAAATCTTCTTGTGTCGCAGGAGCTGCATCCCAGATGCCTTGTAACACAAGTCCCTCTGCCCCCGCGCGTGCCATAAAATCAATTTTTTTGTACAAATCGGCTACATCTTGCATGGGATCGGGTTGCATCATAAAGTAAAAACTGAACGGATGCATCTCATATTCGCGCATCACCGCAAGAAATTCTGTCGTATTCCCGTTGTATATGTCGACAAAATCGCGCACCAGTTCAATGTTGTGAAATCCCACTTCTGAAAGTTCTTGACAGGCGGTGATCAGTTGTTGTTTTTCGTTTGCGCCCCAACTCCATTCCACATAGGCAAAGCGGGATGTGGGGATTGTTTCATGGTTGACCATCGTCTATTTCTCCTTTTCATGTGTTTGTAGAAATTTTTGCGGCACAGCGGCAGTTTATTTTATGGTACGTCTGGCAGCGACCTTGTCGGACCATTTCATACGAAGAGCGTAATATATCAAATAAAACCTCATATATTACATATGATTATTGTAACAAACCCTATTGTCTTTGTCAATTGAAAAGTATACTGCAAACGATGTTCCATATTTGCAGGGTGGAGAGAGCTATGTAATATCAACAAAAAAATACGACAAAACACTTCCTTTTTTCGACATGATCTGTTACAATATGACACAGAGAAAAAGGAGAATGAACATATGCGTTTTTCGAATTTGTTATATGCGTCTAAAAAAAATCGTTACCTGGACATATGGCTGCGCGCCGGCGGCCTTTTGATTTGTATCTTATTTTGTATTGTTTCAGCGGGAAGCTTCTTCTTTGTGGACAAAAACAAAGAAGCGGTGATGGCGCTGTTGTCTATTTTATTATGCCTGTTACCGCCGTTGGTACAAATCCTTTTTTCCTGTCGTATTGCCACGCCCATCTATCTTGTGACGTTGGTGTATGCGCTGGGCGGACTGATTGGCAACGGGTATGGATTGTATTATCTGACTGCATGGTGGGATAAGGGGCTGCATACGCTTGCCGGCGTTTTGTTTGCATTATTCGGTATGTTTCTTGCTGCGCGACTGAATCGGGAAAAACCTTGTTCTTTATGGCTGCGAGTGGTATTTGCTCTTTGTTTTTCCATGGCGATTTCTGTGCTGTGGGAATTCTTCGAATTTTTCGCGGATCGTCTCATCGGCACAGACATGCAGCAGGACCGGGTGGTGAACATTGTTCATTCTTATTTGCTTGGGGATCAGCCGGGGCAGGTCGGTACGGTTGAAAAGATTACACAGAGTCAAATCGGAGAAAAGATTTTCCCCGGTTATGTCGATTTGGGATTGATCGATACCATGACGGATATGCTCACCGAAACAGTGGGGGCGCTCTTTGGCGGCGTGTTTCTCTTGTTGGATCGTGACCGTCATCCGGCGTTTTGTTCGGTGCCCCGCCCTGTTATGAAAAACAACGGCGGCAGTAAAAAAGTTGAAACGACGGCTGCATCTGTCCCACAGATGGAAGAAGCAGACACCGCACAGCAGGAAATGACACAAACACAAACCCAACAAACAAAAACATATCAAGTACAAACGGAACAAATACCAAACGCGCCAGCAAAACCGGAAGAGAAGACGCAGCAGAAAAAAGCCGAGTCGAAGGACGCAGAATGATTGCATGAATTGCCTATGTCCATAAGAGGAACAACCGCGATGTTTTCATGTGGCCTCATGCATACCGTTTGGTGGCACATCCGATCAGCCGTCTTTTTTGTCGGGATTTTCCATTTTTTATTCCGATACAAAACGTGTATCTATCTGTTTACGGGATAATAGAAAAAGCAAGAAATGTCATCCATCTCTTGCTTTTTGTTTGATATACGAGGCGATATGCTGTATTATTTTTGAATCCAATAGACCAAATGTCGTGTGAGCGAACGGGGCAAAAATTTTACAACTTGAATGGCGAGCTTGTTGCTCCAGCCCGGTACGGCAATCACTTTTCCTGCAAATAGCTGTGAAACGCCGTAATGTGCCACATCTGTTGCATCTGCCACCGGCAAATTGGAAAACAGTCCCGACCGTCCCAAATGAGCTGCCCGCGCAAAACCGGTGCGTGTGGGGCCCGGACACAAAGCACTGATATGCACCCCGGTGCCCTCTAATTCTACGGAGAGTGCCTCGGTAAAAGAAAGCACAAAGGCTTTGGTCGCATAATATACGCTCATCAACGGTCCCGGCTCAAATGCGGCAACGGAGGACACATTGAGAATCCACCCCTTGTTTCGCTCTAACATTTCTTGCAAATAAAAGTGTGTCAAAGCGGTCAGAGCGGCGATGTTGCATTGGATCATCTGATCTTGTTTTTGCGCATCCGCCGTTGCAAACGCACCCCAGTCTCCAAAGCCTGCATTGTTGATGAGTACATCGATCTGTATCTTTTTTGACACCGTAAAATCACATAATTGACGCACATCTTCTCGTTTGGTCAAGTCTGCGGGATATACTTCCACCGGCACGCCATACTGTTCTTTTAGCATGTGTGCAATGGTATATAGTTTTCCTTTGCTGCGAGCGGTCAGTACCAGTGCATAACCACGCTTGGCGAACAGCTCTGCAAATTTTTTGCCAAGTCCACAGGATGCACCGGTAATCAGAGCGGTTTTGTTCATGGCAATTCTCCTGTTTTTTGTTTGAGATTTGGGCTCTATGTACGATACGTATGGATCTGTTCGATTGTCGGTTGCCTGTATGGTATGGTTTGAAACACCTGCGGTTTTGAGTGAGCAGAATGAAACGGTGAAAACGGGAAAAGATGATTGATTGTTCCCTGTGATTTTTTCATCTTGTCATGTTATGTCATCCGACGCGATGATATAACCAATCGACAAAATGTGACGAAAGAATCATAATTGTTTTGTATCATTCACACATTGTGAGGCAAAGAAATGTGATCAATCGGGTCAGCGCGGGCGATACATATCAAAGTCGATGCGGCGCGGCGGATTGGCGGTGGCGCGATCAAACGTCTCGCCGCGCTTTTTGGCTTCCAATTCCTGTACACGGTACCACAATTTCAATGTCACCGTTTCTCCCTCTTTCATATCCGGAACCTCAAAACTTTCGTCTGCCAGCAGCGCCTGTGCTTCTGCGGTGTCACCACGTTCTGCTGCAGCGTAGGCGTGGTACAGGCGGATGCGCGGCAGCTGTTTGAGTGTTTCCGGCAACTCCTCCGTGAATTCCTTTAATTCTTTGAACTTTTCTTTGATAAAGAGATGTTTGGCCGCGGCAATGGCCAGCGAAGGATTTTCCGGGAACAGGCGTGCAGCAGCAACTGTGTATTTTGCACCCTCCGGGGCATGATTGGAAATTTGAACGATCTGCCCGATGGCATAAAGCGCCCAGGGGTTGGGACAAAGGGTATTGGAGCGTTCCAATTCTTCTCGTGCGCGTTTCAAATCGCCTGTGCCATACATGATGTGTGCACAGCCGAGAAGCAGAAAAGCATACCAGTTTTCATGGTTTTTACCGCTGTGCGCGGTGGATTCTTCCAGCATTTTTACCCATTCTTCTTGTACCATCCAAGATGGTACGATCGTGTTTCTGTTTTTGGGACAGCGCATTTTTTTGGTTTTTAATAAATCTACCCAGTCTTTTGTTTCTTTATCTGTTTTTCCCCATTCCAAATGCGTTGGAAGTGGGTCTTCATTTTGTTTTTCGCGTCGCAGATTTTCCAGTGCGCCAAAACTGTGTCCAGCCAAAATAACTTCTTCGGCAGGCGTTAATGCCAGTTTCTTTGTGTCATGCAGCCATTTTTCCAGATAGGGTACGGTGATACCGTTTGCGGCAAGTTGTTCTTCCACTGCTGCCTGCGCATCGTCCCAGTCGCCGTGCACGCGTGCGGGATCTGCCTGCATGGCACCATAAATTTCCACCCATTCCCAGGCGGTTTTTGGCGGCATCGGCAGGTTTTCCATCTGTGAGTTGCAAAGACCTGCCTGCAACTCGCTGTATTTTCCGTCACAGCCCTCGCCGGACAAAAATTCTTGGAAGCGATCGCCCCCTTGCCCTTGTCCCCATACAAAGAGTTTACGCCCTTTCTCTCGCTGGCTGGAGGCTTGTATCAGGCCGTAGCCTTCACGGTTCATATGCGTAATGTAACGCACATACCCATCTGTTGTCCCGTAAAAATGGTCAATGGAGACGGGGTTGTTGTCGGGATAGGTCACGTCGGGTTTTCCGTCATAAAACGGAATGGTTTTGCGAACCAATGTATCGCCCTCTACAATAAAGGCATGATCCGCATGTGTGACAATCCGTGCGCCGTCTTCGTGCTTGACTGCGATGTTACTCCACCAGTATACGGCCTGCGTTTTTTGGGTAGAGTTGACAATGCGCATGCGTGCATACAGATATTTTGATCCGTCCGGCAGAGAAAAATCCATTTGATAGGTCAAATTGCGAATGCGCTCATAGTCATAAAACCGCAACACGGGTGTACCGTCTTCTGCGTGCAAAATTGCCGTAAAAATACGGTCACACGTGCGGGCATGATGCCCCAACCATCCCAAATTCCATTCTGTTCCGCCGGAACTCCATGCGTTGCGCACGGCCAGTTGTGCGGGGCGGAAAACGGGATTGTTGAACATGAGATCCTTTCCCGCTTTTTTATCAAATAACGACCAGAGCTTTCCACCCAGTTCCGGTACAAACGTTGCTTTCAAATATTCGTTTTCCAATACCACGCAGTCCAGACCTTTGCGGGTAAATTTCCGTGTGTAAAGATCCTGTGCGCGGTAGGGAAACGCGCCGCGCACCAGACCGAAATCGGTAAATAATTCATCCGTTTCTTCTGCTTTGACTTTGAGTGCCGGGCGCGGACCGGGATAAGCATTTTCCAAAAGCGGCAAGGGGGAAAGTTCCGACACATCCACTGCCGGAATGTTCAATTTAGTTTGTGTCAGGGTCGTCATGACAAAATCTCCTTATGTTTTTGAAGTTTGCGTTTGCGGTGTGATTTATCAAAATATAAATATAAACAAATCAATATATTTTGTTTTCAGACAAAGGCAGATCACGCAACACCAAGTGCATCATTTTACCGTGGCGGGCAAAAAGAAAATGGTAAATGAAAATGAGAAATGGCACGTATTCGGAAATACTATGAAATCTGCTGGCGTGTCAAAATGGGAATACGAAAAATCAGTTCGCCGTTTGTGTCAGACTTTCCAGCGCCTTTTTCGTGTCGGTCAGGCGCGCACGGTACGTTTCCAGTTTGTCGCGCTCGCTTTGCACCACAGCCGGCGGTGCTTTGGTCACAAATCCATCGTTGGAAAGTTTTTGTTCCAGCCGTGCAATTTCTTGTGTTGTCTTTTCCAGTTCTTTTTCCAGCCTTGCGCGTTCCTTGTCAATGTCGATCATATCGGCCAGTGGAATAAACAAACGCGCCTTGTCTACCACCAGTTGTACCGCCTGCGGATCCGGACAGGGGGTTCCGATATGCACAGTACCAACAAAGGCAAGCCGCACAAAGAAACCGGCGGTTTGATCACAATAGATATCTGTCGCTTCCGTGTCGATATATAGCTGTGTTTTGCGCGACGGGGGCACATTCATTTCCGCACGGCGCAGACGAATGGCTTTGATTGCGCCAATCAGTGTGTTCATGCGTCCCTCGTCTGCCGAAAACACCAGTGCTTGATCAAACACCGGGTAGGGAGCGATCATAATGCTTTCGCCCACATGCGGCAGCTTTTGCCAAATTTCTTCCGTGATGAACGGCATGAAGGGATGAAGCAGTTCCATCGTGCCGCGCAGTACATAGGACAATACCCGCTGACAAACTTCATTGTCGCTTGTCCCTTGTTCGTTCAGGCGCGGTTTTGCCAGTTCGATATACCAATCGCAATAACAATCCCAGATAAAATCGCACAGCTTGGATAACGCCACGCCGATCTCAAAATGATCGAGATTGTCACAAACTTCTTTGACAAGTGTGTTATAGGCAGAGAGAATCCACTTGTCTTCCAAACGGAGCCTTTCAAAAGCGGGAAGTGTATCATCTGTAATAGAGAGTCCCCGCAGCACGAAACGCGCCGCGTTCCAAATCTTGTTACAGAAATTACGGGCGTTTTCGATGCGTTCATCGGAAAAACGCATATCATTGCCCGGGGAATTTCCCGTTGCCAATGCAAAACGCAGTGCATCTGCGCCGTATTGTTCAATGATTTGCAACGGGTCGATGCCGTTGCCCAGTGATTTGGACATTTTACGTCCTTGCGCATCACGCACAAGACCGTGAATCAGCACATCGGAAAAAGGTTTTTTACCGGTGTACGCAAGACCGGAAAAAATCATACGGGAAACCCAGAACGTGATGATGTCATAACCGGTAACCAGCGTCTGTGTCGGATAAAAATAGGAGAGGTCTTCTGTCTGTTCGGGCCAGCCCAGTGTGGAAAACGGCCAGAGCGCAGAGGAGAACCATGTGTCCAGGGTGTCCGGGTCTTGCGTGAGATGTCCTCCGCACTTGGGGCAAGAGTCAGGAGCTTCCTTGCTGACCGTCACATTCCCGCAATCATCGCAGTAATAGGCGGGAATGCGATGTCCCCACCATAGCTGACGGGAGATACACCAGTCTCGAATGTTTTCCATCCAGTGGAAATAATTTTTTTCAAATCGCTGCGGAACAAAGCGGATTTCTCCATTTTTGACTGCATCAATGGCGGGTTTTGCCAATGGCTCCATTTTCACGAACCATTGCAGCGAAACGCGTGGTTCCACCGTGGTGCCGCAGCGGTAACAAGTTCCCACATTGTGATTGTATTTTTCGGTACGGATCAAATAGCCGCCGGCCTCGAGGTCTGCAACGATCGCGCGCCGTGCTTCATAGCGATCCATCCCGGCATATTTGGGGTAATCGTCGGTGATTTTTGCATCTTCTGTCAACACATTGATCACAGGCAGGTTGTGTCGTTTTCCCACTTCAAAGTCGTTGGGGTCATGCGCCGGGGTGATTTTCACCACACCGGTTCCGAAATCCATTTCCACATAATCATCGGCGATCACGGGGATCTCACGTCCCACCAAGGGTAAAATCAGTGTTTTACCAACCAGATCCCGATAACGTTCGTCGTTGGGATTCACCGCCACGGCAGTATCGCCCAGAAGTGTTTCAGGACGCGTGGTGGCAAGTTCCAATGACCCGCTTCCGTCTTTGAAGAAATAACGCAGATGCCAGAACGATCCGGCCTGGTCTTCGTATTCGACCTCAGCGTCGGAAATGGATGTGCGGCAGTGCGGGCACCAGTTGATGATGCGCTCACCGCGATAGATCAATCCCTGTTCATACAGACGCACAAAAACTTCACGCACGGCCTTGGAGCAACCTTCATCCAGCGTAAAGCGTTCCCGGCTCCAGTCGCAAGAGGCACCCATTTTTTTGAGCTGTTCAATGATGCGTCTGCCGTATTTTTCTCTCCATGCCCAGGCGCGTTGCAAAAACCCTTCGCGCCCCACATCTTCCTTGGTCAAACCTTCCGCTTTCATTGCTTCGACAACTTTTGCCTCTGTTGCAATGGAAGCATGGTCGGTACCGGGCAGCCATAATGTGCAAAAGCCCTGCATGCGTTTGTAACGGATTAAAATATCCTGCAACGTGTCATCCAGTGCGTGTCCCATGTGCAACTGCCCGGTAATGTTCGGAGGTGGGATCACAATGGTGTACGGTGTTTTGTTGTGATCAATCTTTGGGGTAAAATACCCCTTGTCACACCACATCTGGTAGATGCGATCTTCCAGTGTCTGCGGTGCATAGGTTTTATTTAATTCCTGTGCCATGACGGTTCGTTCCCCTCATTTCAGTCTTACATCTTTGTCATTCCATGCCGGTCCCGGTGGTCTGTTGCTTATTCCTCGTCGGGCTGATCCCAGTTGTGATAGACATTTTGTACATCGTCGTTTTCATCCAGGTTTTCCAAAAGCAGACGCATAAATTTAATGTCGTTTTCATCACTTAAGGTCACATAAGATTGTGGGATCTTGTCTTTTTCTGCGCTTTGTACGTTGTAACCTTTTTGTTCCAGCGACTCGCTGATGGCATATACGTCATCCGGCTCGGTCGTGATCTCAAACATACCGTCTTCCGATGCAAAATCCGCAGCCCCTGCTTCCAACGCGTCCTCCATCAGCTTGTCCTCGTCAACACCGTCGGCGTCGATCAAGATGATGCCTTTGTCTTCAAACATGAAACTGACACAACCCGTTGCGCCCAGATTACCGCCGAATTTATCAAAATAGTGGCGCACTTCACCGGCCGTACGATTTTTGTTGTCAGTGGTGGTTTCTACAATCACAGCGACACCGCTGGGACCGTATCCCTCATATGTCAATTCTTCATAAGTGACGCCGTCTGCGCCGCTTGCCTTTTTGATGGCTTTTTCGATGTTGTCATTGGGCACGTTGTTGGCCTTTGCCTTGGCGATCAGGTCTTTCAGACGCGCGTTGCTCTGCGGATTGGGACCACCCTCTTTGACTGCTACGGCAATTTCTTTGCCGATTTTGGTAAAAACTTTGGCGCGTTGTGCATCGGTCTTTTCTTTTTTGTGCATGATGTTTTTCCATTTGGAATGTCCGGACATAAATCAATTCTCCTTTGTGCCGATCCTGTATGGCATCGGCGTGTATTTCGTTTGCTGTATGCATGTAAAAGGTGTTGTAAATTTGCAAACCGGAAACGGTTTGACGCTGTTACCATTTGGTCACAGCGTCTGATACACCTTTATTTGTCAAAAAAGTTCTTTGAACCAGATCAAATCTTTTCCGGCTTTTTCATGCAGATCAGATCAAAAGCATTGCCCAAAACCGTCTTGGTTGCCGCCGTCAATGAAACGCGGAACGCACGTGTTGTCTGATCTTGTGCGGAAAGAATCTGGCAATCGTGATAAAAGCGGTTGAATGCAGCGCACACATCCAAAATGTAACGCGTAATGATGGCCGGCTCATATTCTGCCAGTGCTTGTTGTGTCTTTTCCCCAAACAGCCCCAGTACTTTTACCAGTGCAAATTCTTCTGCGCGCAAGGTGTCGGGCAGGGAAACATTGCCTCCGATATCCATACCGCTTTTGGATAAAACGGAGCAGGTGCGTGCGTAGGTATATTGTGCATACGGACCGGTGTTTCCCTCGAAGGACAACGCGTCTTCCATCATAAAGTTGATATCGCGGTTGCGGTTGTTGCTAAGGTAGTAAAAGACAATGGCGCCCACGCCTACTTCTTCTGCTACTTTGTCTTTGTTTTCCAGCGCTGGGTTTTTCTCTTCGATGATGGCGCGTACTTTGTCAATTGCCTCATGGAACAAGTCCTTGAGCAGTACGACGTTTCCGGTTCTTGTTGCCAACTTGGTGCCGTTGATGCTGACTGTCCCGTATGGTACGTGCACCAGATCCTTTGCCCAGGAATATCCCATCAGTTCAATGACTTTGAACAGTTGTGCAAAGTGTACGGACTGCCCCGCAGAGGTCACGTAGATGCACTTGTCAAAGTCATAGGTTTTTTTGCGGTATAATACAGCTGCAATGTCGCGGGTGGCGTAGATCGTGGAACCGTCGCTCTTGAGGATGATACAGGGCGGCAAATTGTATTCGGACAAATCCACGATGGTCGCGCCGTCGTCCACTTTCAGCAGATTCTTTTCTTTCAATTCGTTTATCACAGCGGGCACTTTGTCCACATAAAAACTTTCTCCGGCATAGCTGTCAAAGGTGATGCCGAGCTGCCCGTAGGTCTTTTCATATTCGTGGATGCTGATATCGATAAACCATTTCCACAAGGCCCTGCATGCCGTATCCCCGTTTTCCAGATCGTGAAAGGTTTGTCGTGCCTCATCTTCCAGCTGTGGCTGTGTTTCAGCTTCTTTGTGAAAACGCACATATAATGCGACCAGTTCATCAATACCGTTCTCTTCAATGCGCGCCTTGTCTCCCCATTTGCGATATGCAACGACCAGCTTACCGAACTGTGTGCCCCAGTCTCCCAGATGGTTAATGCCCACACAGTTGTAGCCAAAAAAGGCATGCAACATCTTCAGAGAATGTCCGATCACCGTGGTACCCAAATGGCCGATGTGAAACGGTTTTGCAACGTTGGGGGATGAATAGTCGAAAACAATCGTTTTTCCCTGACCGATGTCAGAGCCGCCGTAGCGGCTGCCTTTTTCGAAAATCTCGGACAGTGTCTGTGCGGTCAGTGCACGTTCATCTACAAAAAAATTCAGATATCCGCCAACCGTCTCTATGTGGGAAATACCGGGTACGGTCATTTCGTTTTGCAGAGACTGCGCAATGGCAGGCGGCGCTTGCCGCAGCAATTTTGAGAGCCGAAAACAGGGAAAAGCCAAATCTCCCATGGATGGATCCGGCGGATATTCCAGCATGTTTGCCAGTGCGTCGACAGACGGTACGTCCGGTACACCGCGCGCTGCCAAGATCGTTTTCAGCTGTGCTGCAATGTCCGTTTTCAGTTGTTTCAAGTCCAATGACCCCTTCCTATCATGAATCAACCTCACAGCTTTGTGCGGATTGATCTCCTCGTTTTGCTCTTCATATCCGTGTCGCTTTACAGCATTTCCGTTGGTATGGCATCTTCGTTTGATGGGTGTGCGGTATGTATACACGGAGGGCGACTGCCCGCGATTGTTTGTGTTTCATTTATGTCAATGAAGACAGCGATATCATATTATATCATGTGAAAATAGGTATTTCAAGAGATTTGTGTAAATTTCCGCCTGCGTGCAGCACACGGTTTGCAATCCGCAAAAAACGTTTCCGACATCTCTCGCAAACGACATATCAACAAGGAGAACGGCATGCCGTTCTCCTTGTTTGATCATTGATTTCTCAAACCGCCTTCTCTACCGGTGGAGGTGCCCCGTAAAAAGCGTTTGCTGCAGGGATGGAGCGAAGGGAGCAGCGAACAGCAGCCATCTGAAAATAGGAAAGCGTTCGTTCGGACAGCAAATCGCTTATTTGGGGGCTGCGGGGCAAGGGGTGCAAGCGGAATCAATTTGCGCCTTTTCAGCGGCTTGCCGGTCATATCCCCTTCCGGGGCTTATACAAGCCACCGCTTTCGCCGGTGGTGATGACTCGTTTTTGATTTGGTGATCCGTTGTTCCATTGCCGGCAGCTTCCGCTTTTATAAAAATCGGTCTCCGTTACGCGCGATGCCAAACAGCAACAGTACGATAATTGTACACCAAATCAGAACGGAAACCCAGCGCTGCGGCTTTGTTTCGCCTGTTTTTACATAGCGTCCGATCATATTTGCCGCGATGAGAAAGAAAAAAGGGAGCAGGCATAAGATTGCCGCATTGGCGCGCCATGCAGCGGCGATATCAAAGCGCAGAAGCGCCATGCACATATGTGTGACGCCGCAGGAAGGGCAGTCAAGCCCGGTGAGCACGTGAAAGATGCAGGGAATACCGGGGCCTCCCAGAGATAGCCAAAGTGCGTAGAGCACACCAAAGAGCAAACATACGCTCATACCAACCGAAATTTTGCGTAGACGCTGCATGCGTTGCCGCTGTATGAGAAAATATTTGTCTTGGGATTGCTGCTGCATACCGCACCCCCTCATGTTATGACTGCGCGAGTTGATTTAACTCGTTTTGAATCAGTGCATAGGAAACGATTCCCAGCCCGAAAATGGACAATACCAGATACAAAATACCGTTGCTGCCGTCGGTGGGGCGCCCGCGTAACATTTTCGCCTTGTTTACCAGTTCACCTGCTTTGTACATCCAGTAAAGCATATAAATACCGCAAGTGACAATGGACAAAAGAAACACCACACCGCCACTGGTTGCATTTGGCTCTTTTGCCGCGGCGTTGAGATCATTGACAAGCTGTACCAACCATACAATGGCATAAATGCCGCAGGTAATAATGGAAAGAACAATACACAAACCGATGTTGCGTGATTGTACCTGCATGGGATCGGTATGGAAATTGAAAGTTTGTCCTGCAAACTGTGCGTTTGCCTGACCGTTTGTGTTCTGATATGTTTGCTGCTGATAGGTGTTTTGTTGTTGATTGGTGTTTTGGGTGTCCAAGGCCGCACCGCAAGATGTACAGAATTTGACACCTGCTGCGTTTTGAGCACCGCAGTTGGGACAACGAACTGTTTGCGCCTCGTCATTCATAGAGGCGCCGCACGATGTGCAGAAGTTAACGCCATCCGGGTTTTGTGTGCCGCAGTGTTTACAATACATGATCGTATCCTCCGAAAATTTTTTAGATGCCGCCTTTGTTGCATCCATGCGGCGGCGACATGTTTTGATGCCGAAAAACCAGCGGGTTTCGTTTGTTTGACTTCAATGTACGGTATGTGCCGTGTGTATATTTGATTCAGATATGATTGACCACATGAGGCGATAAACAAACGACAACCACATGGTGTGCGCCGGTGCGCAAACACGCATAAAATTTCGCCACTATTTTATCACAAAAAGGAATCTTTGTAAAGATTTTCTCTTTGTTTTTTGTCTCTTCTTTCAAAAACCGTACACATCCTTTTTTGTTCCGGATTTGTGCCGTTTCGGTGCTTGCTGCGTTGACAAAGTGTACCGCGTGTGATAAGATGGTCATAACCGGTACGGTTTGATACATCCGGCAGCTGTAAATGATACGGGATCTGCACGCGGTTTATGCGCAAATATGATGGATATCCCAACATGATACACAAAACAAGGCAGTTTGGAACACCATAGATACACATCCATTGCAAAGGAAAACAAACGATGAAACAACCTCTCACCATTCATCTTACCACGGTGCAGCACGATATCGGTGAGGCTGCCCTGTTTGAGCAGATGTCTCAGATGTCGCACATAGATTTCGTTCGCTTGGCGCAAGCGGCACAAGAACAGCAGGAGACGGAAGAACGTTTTGAAATGTATGTCCGCGGAGAGGCGGAGGTGGAAAACGGAACGTTTGTGCTGCGCTATATGGAAACGGAACTGACCGGAATGGCTGGAACTGAAACTACCGTTTCCTTTGATGTGCACAATCGTGATTGTGTGACACTGCTGCGCAGCGGTGAAGTGAAGACAGCGTTGACGTTTTTGAAAGGACAGCGCAGCATTAGTACGTATGATACACCACAAATACCGTTTTCGCTGTGTGTCTATACGATGCACATGAAAAACGACTTGCAGCTGACCGGCGGCAGTCTGGTGCTGGAATATTTGGTGGAGATCCGCGGCGCGTTTGCACAGCACAATCGTTTGGTATTGCAGATCACGCCCGTGCGGGAAGATGAGGCGGAAGTCTTTCCCGCTTCAGATGATAAAGAAAGTTTCGGATCGGTCGGATGAAATGGATGTATCCGAGAAAATTTAACACGCCGCACAGGAAAAGCAGGCAAACGAAATCCAAAGATAAACCAAATATCACAAGATGACATGCGTGCGGAATACCGGGATACTAACAATTACGAAAACAGAGGCGAAAAATATGCAACAGGAACCAAACATAGACCACACCGCCCTTGCACGTCTGCGACAAGCCATGCCGCAGGAACTGGATGCGGTGATTTTACACGACCCGACACATCAGTTTTTTCTCACATCTTTCCCGTTTGAGGACGGATATGTTGCGGTGGGCAGACAGGATGCTTGGATCTTCACGGATTTTCGATATGTGGAGGCGGCGCAACAGGCAAATGCAGATGGGGCGTTTGCGGTAGAACAGACAACATCCCCCAAAAAAATCTGCGCGTTTCTCCATGCACATGGCGTGAAAACATTGGGATATGAGGATCGTTATCTGACGGTTTTTGCGCTGCAGGATGTTTGGCAACCGGCGGCGCAAAAGGAAGAGCTGACGTTGGTACCCACCGGTGCACTGCTCACCGATTTGCGCCGTGCGAAAACACCGCAGCAGATCGCGGCAATCAAAGAGGCGCAGCGTATCACAGATCTTGCTTTTCAACATATTTTGTCCGAACTTTCACCGCTGCCCGCTTCCATGACTGAAACGGATGTGGCATTGGAACTGGAATTTTTTATGCGTAAACAGGGGGCTGAGGCGCTCTCTTTCCCTGTGATTGCAGTCAGCGGAGAAAACAGCGCCAAACCGCATGGGGTACCGTTGGCGCGTACGCTGCAGCGCGGTTTTTTGACCATGGATTTTGGGTGTAAGGTCGATGGGTATTGTTCGGATATGACGCGCACGGTGTGTCTTGGCACGCCGGATGCGGAGATGAAATGTGTATATCAGACCGTTTTGCAGGCACAGCAGGCGGCGCTGGATGCTTTGCATGAAGGAATGTTATGTCGCGATGCCGATCAGGTTGCGCGTGATGTCATTGACGGCACCGGATATCGCGGGATGTTTGGGCACGCGTTGGGACATGGCGTGGGATTGCACATTCACGAGGCTCCGGTGTTTTCCCCTGCTGCACCGCAAACGCTTGTACTGCAAGAGGGAGATGTGGTTACGGTTGAACCGGGCATTTATCTTGCCGGCCGCTTTGGGGTACGCATTGAGGATATGATCACCGTACAAGATCACCAGGTGTTTGATCTGACACATAGTGAAAAAGATTTGATTGTCCTTTGATGTACAGTTCCGTATGTTGCAGCGGGTATGTTTGATGCAACGTGTCTTTTGTTGTCAAAAGGCGCGGGGAAAATGATGTAATATGAATAAAATGTAAAAAGCAAAGACGCCTCTTGCAATTGTTGCGCGGCTTTGTTATAATGAAATGAATGAAAAAACAACGGAGGGAAACGTATGGTTATTGCAGGCGATTTTAAAAATGGCGTCACATTTGAGATGGACGGTCAGGTGGTGCAGGTGATTGAATTTCAGCACGTCAAACCCGGTAAAGGAGCCGCGTTTGTCCGCACCAAACTGAAAAACGTCATTACCGGCGCGATCGTGGAAAAGACCTTCAGCCCCACGGATAAATTCCCGCCCGCGTATGTGGAACGGCGCGATATGCAGTATCTGTACAATGACGGCGAACTGTATTATTTTATGGATATGGAAACATATGAGCAGATCCCCGTGGGAAAAGATTTGCTGGGCGAAAACTTTAAGTTTGTCAAGGAAGAGATGATCTGCAAGGTCGTATCATATAAGGGCAGCGTCTTTTCCGTGGAACCGCCGACATTTGTCGAATTGGTGGTAACGGAAACGGAACCGGGCGTGAAAGGCGATACGGCAACGGGCGCAACAAAACCGGCGACGGTAGAAACAGGCGCACAGGTGAAAGTGCCGCTGTTTGTCGATGCGGGTACTAAGATTAAGATCGACACTCGTACCGGAGAGTATCTGGCGCGCGCATAAGATCATGCGGGTATCAATCTCTGTGTAACAATCTAGAGCACATGCGTATCCGCAAAAGCAGTGGATTGTGTCTGGATTGCATGAAAGCTATGTCACGACGACGCAAAAACCATTTATAAAACTTGTTTCAAACACCCAACAAACACACCCAATAAAACGGTTACACAAATTCCGGTGCGCGTTGCGTATGGAAACATGTATGTGCAACCGCAAGAAAGGAGCGGGAGAGATGACGTTAACGGAAAAAGCAGCTTACATCAAAGGAATGATGGAGGGCATGGCATTCGAACCACAGACCAATGAAGACAAGCTGTTGAAGGCTGTTGTGGATTTGCTGGACGATATGGCATCCGATCTGAGCAAATTGAGTGAACAGGTCGCAGATGTCAATGAGTACGTGGAAGAACTGGATGACGATCTTGCACAAGTCGAGTCGGTGCTGGAAGAAGACGAGGACGACTATGACGACGAGGATGAGGACGAAGACGTGTTTGAGGTCACTTGTCCGTACTGCGGTGAGACCGTTTACTTTGAAGATTCCATTGATCCGGATCACATCCCCTGTCCCGCTTGCGGAAAGACGTTTGACATTGAGCAGGCGGCTTGCGGCGATTGTGACAGCGACAGCTGCGAGGGTTGCGTGCTGGAAGAAACCCATCATCTTGATGACGAGGTATAAGCAACACCTTTTCCAAGATGTTTTTGCGTTTGCGGGTAACACTGCTTGTTGTTGTGCAAATGCTTGGCTTGTTGATCCGTTGGATCAAACAAAAACGAAAACCATTTGATCTTTATTTCCCTATCCCTTTGTCACGCACGTGCTCTGTTCGGTGTCATTCGATTTTTACACTTTGAAGGCGTCGAAGCACGACGGTGATAAAAGCGGGCAGGCCGAAACAAGATACACCGAGGCTGCCGCATGTGAAATGCTGCAGCCTCTTTTTTCACTTGTTTTTTCTCCGATTATTGCATTTCCATATGTGCATATATTCGTGTGGATACTTGTATCCATTTGTCAAAAAGCGGCAGAGCGATGAGAGCATGATGACACGCATGTCAGATGATGTATGACCGCATGGAAATTGCACGGTGTTGTATGTTTTGACAGTCATGGGGAGGACAGAAACGATGAAATTAAAAAAGGGTGTGACGGCGCGCAAAGAGGGCGAGCAAATGGTGTTGGTTGTCGCTCCGCAAAGCAGCAAATCGACAGAAACGCTGCGCGCAGAACATGTCAACGGACACGCACGTAAGACATATCACATTGCGGGTAAAACGACACAAACCAAGGGTGAAAACGATAAAATGGAGCGCCGTTTTTTCGATGAGTCGCAGTCTTCCGTTTGCCCGCAAGATGAAGCGCCTGTTTGTGTGATTGACGCATCATGTTCCAATCCCACATCGGTAGCCGATTCTTATGGTGCCCGGTCTTTGAAAGGTGCGATGCAACAACAAAACAATCCGACAGAACATATCTCAAACGCATCTTGTACAAAGCTTCCCACTTTACGGCTCAATGGCACGGGGCATTTTCTCTATATGTTGCTCCAACAGGATACGACAGCGTTGGATCTGGCAGCTGCACTCACGGATGCGTATGATGTAGATTTTGCAACCGCCCGCAACGATGTAAACCAATTTCTTGCGGCACTGTTTCACGCCGGTCTTTTAGAGACAGACGAGCCCACTTTTGAGAAACATACATCGTCATCATTTTCTTCTCCCCTTGCTTTACATACATGCTTGGATCCCGTGGATTCGGTTGATCATAGGGATTTTGCGTCACAGACGAATTTGCAGTAATTTGTAAATAGGAGAACCACTCTTTTTTCCGTGTGTGCCGATCTTTGTCACAAATTCAATTATTAACAAATATAGGCGCTCATTTTATCAAAACTTGTCCATTTTCGCCTATAACATGAAAAAATATTGACATAAATTTGTGCAATTTAACGAAAGCCAACATGCAAAAAATGAAAAAAAGAAATAGATAGAAGCGAATCATCGATAACAAAAGTTCAAATCGGGTGGTTTCAAAGCGTATTATTAAAAGGGGTTTTTGAAAATTTAATAACCTTGTTTTTGTTTGAAAACAAATTGTTGACAAGGAATGAAGTACATGATATTCTGTACGTACCAGAAGTCGTACTGGTTTACCCTTGCAAACAAACAAAACAAGGAGGAACAAACAAATGAAAGTGGTTTCGACCAAACGGCGTGTGTGCAGCATCTTGCTGTCGGCGCTATTGCTGGTGTCGATGATCCCCGTGTCGGTGTTTCCGGCAACGGCTGTCGGCGCAGTGATCACGACAAATCCCACATGGGATTATGCAGATGCCGGACGCGGTGACGGATCCATTGAAATCACCAACTACAAGGGCAGTGGAGGTGCGGTCGTCGTTCCCGCTGAAATCGATGGCCTTCGAGTCGTGGGCTTGGGCAATGCTGCATTGTACCAGAAAAGCATTACAAGCCTTGTGATCTCGGAGGGAATTGAATATCTCGGCGATGATGCCGTGATGTATAATACGGAAATGACCTCGATGACGCTTCCCTCCACATTGACGACAGTGGGCGACAACTGTTTTGCGCTGGCGTATGGGTTAACGAGCGTAGACCTTCCGCAAGCGTGTATCAACTTTGTGGATGATCCCGCATATGATTGCGCTTTGGGCGGCGCAAAGAACAATGGCTTGGGTATTTTTTATGGGCTTGGTTATACGTTTGGCTTTTCAACGGTTACCTATCATAACCAAGCCGTAAGAGCTGTTTTGGAAGAGGGCAATGTCACCAATGCCGCAAACGGCATGCCGCAGTATACGCTCAATTATGTTGAACAAAGCGTAGAAGATCCCAATTGGGAATATGCAGACTCCGGCCGTGGTGATGGCACCATTGAGATCACCGGCTACAAGGGTGCATATGGTGCCTCTGTCATCGTTCCCGCTACCATCAATGGCCAAAAAGTCGTGGGTGTGGCAGACCTGGTTGCATATGATCAGGGTTTGACCAGCATCATTGTTTCCGAGGGCATTGAATACATCGGCGCATATGCGTTTGGTTGGCTGCCGGGTCAAGGCCAGGGGACCAGTATTATACTTCCCTCCACTTTGACTACCTTGGGTCATGGCGCGTTTGTCGCACCGTTCTATCTTACTAGTATCACCATTCCGGAAGCCTGTGTGAATTTCCCGCCAGCACCGCAAGGCGTGCAGCCGCCGAATGGCGTGACGCTGGATGCATTCTTCGGCGCGGGTTTTTCTTCGGGTGGTTGTACGGTAACGGTGTATACGCAACAAGCGCGCGAATTCTTCGTGGACGTTTCCAATGCGATGGTTGCGGAAGCTTATCCGGCATTGAACATTGTATATGAAGGCGAAGGAGAGATTCCGGAGGAGCCCCAAAACCCGTTTACCCTTACTTATGACAAAAACAATCCGGACGGCGATATTACACTTGTCGCGTATAACGGCGATGATGCGGATGTTGTGGTTCCCACGCCGTTTCTCTGTGAATATAACGACGGCAGTACCGTTGAGAAAAATGTGACATTCATCGGTACGGGCGCATTTTCCGCGGAACCGTCAATGGTAACGTTGTCTTTCAACAACGCCGGCGGAGATGCGTGGAGATATGCAGCGCCCATTTTCCGCTCCGAATCCGTCGTGGATAACCCATTGCTTACCACCATTGATATTCCCGGCGGCACACGGTCTTTTTCGACCGATAACTATCCCGGAAACGGCCAGTTGGTAGACAATTATTTGGGTTACAACGATGCCATTCAACGCAACCCGAATTTGATGAACATCACCGTCAAAGACGGAAACCGTTTTGGCTTGTACAGCCTTGATGGTTTGCTTGTCACATACGAGATGATGGCAGATAAGCGGGTCACGCTCATCCACTTCCCCGAAGGACGTTTGGGAGAGCAGGCGCTGGATCCAAGCATCAAAGTGATTTATACCAACGCATTTATCAATGACAGTGAGACCATGGGCGACATCACCGGCCGCACGTTGTATCTTGATGCATCGAGCGTAGAGACTGTCTATGATTACGCGTTTCACGGTGCAACGGCACTCAAGAGCATTGATTTGCGAAGCTGTACTTCCATTTCGCCGCTGGCGTTTGACGGTTTTACAACAGAGCAAAAGGCGGCATTGACGATCAAAGGATACAGCAATTCTTATATTGAGACATTTGCCAATGAAAACGGCTTTGCATTTGAAGCAATCGCGTGCAGCCATGCGTCGACGCACGAGGAACAAAAAGCAGACGGCACGCCGTGTCAGTACAATGTCATCTGTGACACCTGCGGAGCGGTACTCGAGGTTGTGGAACACCACGGCGCATATGAAATTGTTACCATCACCACCGAACCGACCTGTACCACAGAGGGCGAAGCGATCGCACAATGTTCTGTTTGCGGCGGCGGTATGGTTTACGACTATGTCGTACCCACCATTCCGCATGATTATCAGACAACCACGGTGCCGCCCACCGAGACGGAGCAAGGCTATGACGAGCACGTTTGTTCCATGTGCGGTGATTCGTATCGTGACAATTATACCGATCCGACCGGTCCGGTTGTGATAGAGACAGAGGTGAACTTTGTTCGCCGACTTCAGTTGCACAATCAGATCTATATGAATTTCGGTGTTATGACCGATCAGTTTGATGCACCCATCTCGGATGTCCGTATGGAATTGCAGCGTGAAAAGAACGGAGTGTTGCAGCAACCCGTTGCATTGTCGCTGGATGAGGCCGCCACAAACAGCAGTATTTATGTGTACGCTTACACGGATATTGCAGCTGCCGAAATGACCGATGATATGACCATCCGTTTCTACTTTACGATGGACGGTCAGCAATATGTCAGCCAGGCACACACGGTGTCCATTGCAGATTACGTGATCAGTTATTTGGAAACATCCCAGGATGCTGCGACACGTACCCTGATGGTGGATATGCTCAATTACGGGACTCAGACCCAGTTGTACTTTGGGTACAAGACCGATGAACTTGCCAATGCGGTTCTGACGCCCGAGCAGGCAGCTGAGGGGACGCAACAGACGCCGGAAATGGCAAATATTACCCAGTCACAGGGAGAAGGCATTGCCATTGTCAATCGTTTGAGCTTGCAAAGCGCGGTAGAGTTGTCATTTGGTGTGAGCGCATTTGACGTTACCAATGCCGGTGCGATACCGGATCAGCTCGAATTGCACATCACGCGGGAAGATACCGGTGAAACAGAAGTGTTACAGTTGACCTCTGATAAAGCGGAGGGTGGTTATTATATCTTCCAGTATACCGGACTGGCAACTGCAGAACTGGGTGTGAAATTGACAGCCCAAGTTTATGCAAACGGCGCGCCGATTTCCGTGACGCGTATCACCTCTGTGGAATCTTATCTGGGTGGTGCAAGCCAGGGTGATGCAACCTACGATTTATATGTCAGTTTGATGAAGTTCAGCAATGCGGCAAAGACGGTGTATGGTGTATAAGCATTGTTGTACGATGACAATCGTTACCTTCTATTTGATATTTCTGCCAAAGGGAGCATCTGAGGCAGGTAATATCACTTTGTGTCAACCGGATCGCAGATGCGAAAACGTTGACCATAGAAATTGCTGATCGGCTGCGGTCGATCTGAATCCCAAAGAAAGGAGAAAGAACATGAAACAGTACATTGCAGCAGAGATGCAAATTGAGCGCTTCGATCAAATGGATGTGATCACTGCCTCCAGTGAATCCAGTGGGATCGAAGAAGAGACGGAATATTTTGATTACACCACTCCTTGGGCCTAATATGAACCATGGCGCAGCTTTTTGTGAAAGCACCATCTGTGTCACAAAAGGCACGCCGCAGACGCTTGCTTGGTGAACACAGGCCGCCGTGGAGGACACGGCGGCCTGCTGTTTTTCCTTGTCAATGTTTGCATTTGGGGTAGATAAACAAATTTTCATATGCTCAAGTGTGTCATACAATCTGAGTTTGCCCCAAATGCTGCTATGAAGAAAAGAGAAAACATGAGTACGGTTTTGTTTGTTACACCCACCATTCACCCGCGCCTGGAGGATGAACCTCTGGGGACGCTGATACTTGCCACCATTGTGCGACAACATGGTGTGGATGTGGATGTTTATCGTTTTTTTGATACATGGAATATTTCCCAGGATTTATCCGCTGGGACAGAACACAAAAAGGTTGCGGCAACATCCGGCATTCCCATGCCGTTTGATTTGTTTGTCCGGCAAACCGCGCAACATATTTTATCACGCAATCCCCGTATTGTTTCGTTTTACTGTCGCTGTGATCAATATTTGGCAATGATTCGCATTGCGCAACACCTCAAGGAACAAAATCCTTCGGTGTGGATCATTTTTGGCGGTCCGCAGGCGGATGCTGCGGCACAAGCGACGCTGCGTGAGATTCCATGGGTAGATCTGTGTTGTTGTGGTGAGGGGGAACGTACCATTTGGCCGCTGATCTCTGCACTTTTGTATGACAAGGATTATACCGGTATTGCCGGATTGACGTATCGTGATGCTGCGGGACAAGTGTGTCAAAATCCTTTGCCGCCTCTTTTGGAACATTTGGATGATTCTCCGCGCATTGATTATTCTTTTGTTCCGCATGAAATGATGTGTTCGCATGCCTCCGATACGCCGTCGGTGGCACGCATTGATGTGGGACGAGGCTGCCCGTTTCACTGTACGTATTGTTCTACCAGTATTTTTTGGCAGCGCAGTTATCGGATGAAGAGCAATTCACGCATTTTATCGGAAATACGGGAATTGCACGATGTCTATGGATTCCAGGCGTTCTCTTTTATGCATGATTTGTTTACCGCCAATAAAAAGCGTGTGTTGGACTTGTGTGAAAAGTTGCGTGTGTCCGGTATGGATGTACGCTTTACCTGTTCCTCCCGCGCGGATACGCTTGACGAGGAGATGATCTGTGCCATGCGACAGGCGGGATGGCGGCATGTGTACATCGGAATTGAGAGCGGCTCGGAACGAATGCAAAAAATGATCCGAAAAAACTTGGATCTCTCTCAGGTATATCATTGCCTTGAAATGCTTTCGCAGTATGGTATTCATGTCACCGCTTCTTTTATTTTTGGATTTCCTGAAGAGACAGCGCAAGACGTGTCACGTACGATGGCATTTGCATTTTGTATTGCGCATCTATCCCCGTTGATCGAGCAGCAGTTTCATCTTTGCGCGGTGTTTTACGGCACGGAAATGTATACGCAATATCAATCTTTTTTGACATTTGCCCCCGTACAGTCCAATGCGGTCGGCGATTTCGGTGTGCCGGAAAATTTGGATTTTATTATGTCGCACCGTGCCATTTTTCCGCATTATTATGAATATCGTTCCGAATTACGCAACCGGCTGAAATATTTCGAACCGTTCATGCTTGCCATGCTGCATGCACTGCCGTACATCGATTTGATCTTGCCGTATTATACGGATGATACACTTTTGTCGTTTTATGACGAACTGGTGGCAGCCAATGGATCGTTTTTTTCACAGTGGGAAGAAGAGGGGGCAAGTATCGCCGCATGCCGCAAGAACCGCTATGCGTTGCTTGCCGCATATGCACAACATACAAAAACCATTCCGCCGGCACCGCGCAAGGTTTTTTCGGAACTGGTTCGGTATGAGCAGGTAAAACAAACCTTTTTACAATCCACGGATGCGGTATGTTTGGAGACATTTGCGGCAGATTTGAATGCATTAGAAAACAATGTTCCGCTTGATCAGATCGCTCCCAGTCAAACGGTGGTACAGCTGACACGTTTGGGCGATCGGTGCCGTGTTTCGTTTCTGCACCGGGATCAGAGTACCAACCACGCCAATATCTCATAAAAAGGAGATGTTGGCGTGGTTTTCGCCCCCAATATGGCGGTATGTTCTGTTCATTTCCCATCGACCGATAATCAGTGGATCTCTGTGTTTGACCCCTGTTTTTGCGTCATTTCCCGGGAAATGATACCGAAACCAAAAGAGAGGGAAAAGGTCTGTTTCATGGGCTTTGCGATAAAAACTTTTTCTCTTGTATCAAACAAAAACCAACGATCGGAGAGAAAAACCTCTTTGCCATTTACACAAAAATTCTCACAAAAGTACCCGTCTGCGCATGTCGTAAGAAAAAATGTGCAGACGGGTATTTCTTTTTTCGGTTCTCAAACCTTTGCTCATAGGGACTGCTGCCTGAACAATTGTGGGCGTGTATGGTGGTGAACATGTCAAATCGCTTTTGCACAACGCCCACCCCGTACCCCGTACCGTGTTTTTTACGGTCGTTTCAAACGGACCCAAATGGATAAATGTTATGTTATTTGTTTTGGGTGAATGAAAAAAATAACTTTGCACAACGCACGGAAAATCTGCAATCTATTTGCATCATTTTATTATTTCACGTGTTTATTTCGTCGTCACACAGGCATCTGTTTTGGCATCGCTTTTGTCGGCAATTTTTTCTGCATAACGAGCGATGTCTCCCGCACCCATGATCAAAATCATGTCTTGTGCCGTGGTGTGTTGTGCGAGATATTGTGTAATCTTTGCCCACTGCGTTTGCGCCAGATACAGTGCGCCAGGTACGCCGGAAGCGATGTCCGCGGCGCTGATATGATAGGTATTTTGTTCGCGCGCCGCGTAGATATCGGTAAAAATCACCTGATCGGCTGCAGAAAAAGCAGCGCGAAAATCATTGAGAAGAGCAGCTGTGCGGGAATAAGTGTGTGGCTGAAAGACCACAAATACCCGCTGATACCCCATCTGTTTTGCACCGGCCAGCGTTGTTTTGATCTCCGATGGATGGTGCGCAAAATCGTCGTAGACGGCAGCGCCCGTTGGTGCAAATGTCCCCTTGTATTCCATGCGTCGATGCGCCCCGGTAAACGTAGATAACCCGCGGGTGATTTGTTCTCCGTCTAAGCCGCACAACGCAGCAGCGGCAATGACCGCAAGCGCGTTTGCCACATTGTGCCGCCCGGGTACAGAAAGGGAGAGGGCGGCATAGTGCTCGCCGTTGTGCAAGACGTCACATCGTCCGCAGCCGTGTGCAAAGTGCAAATTTGTCGCGTAAAAATCGGCGGCAGGGGATGAAAGAGAAAAGGTGGTCACCGGTGTTTCAATTCCCTTTGCGCATTGCATGGCATTTTCGTCGTCCGCATTGATCACGGCATGACCGCTTTTTCCGGGAATCTGCAAATATTTGTGAAAGGAGGCGCGCACCTGTTCCATATCCTTAAAGTAATCCGGATGATCCATCTCCACGTTGAGCACCACCGCGATGGTGGGACGAAAGGAGAGAAACGAGTCGCGGTATTCGCAGGCTTCAAAAATAAAATCTGTTCCGGTTTTGCCGACACGATAGGCCGCATTCAGCTCCGGCAATTGCGCGCCGATCAAGATATCCGGGTCTCTGTCAGCAGATAAAAACACATGAGAAAGCATGGCGCTGGTTGTGCTTTTTCCATGCATGCCGGCCACACCAATGGCATTTTTATGTTCTCCCATCAGTGCCGTGAGAAAATCGGCACGGTAAATCATTTGCAGTCCGTCTGCACGCGCCCGCACCATTTCCGGGTTATCACGCGGGATAGCGGCATTGTAAACCACGGTATCATAGCCGTCCAAATTGGCAGCGTTGTGTCCGATAAAAACTTCTATCCCTTGTGCACGCAGCTGAGAAAGGATTTGAGAATCCACACGATCCGATCCACCTACGCGGTATCCTTTGCCGTGTGCAATCGCTGCCAGCGCGCTCATGGAAACACCGCCTAGCCCAATAAAAAAGATGGCGTGCATATCTTTTGTCAAACGAACCATGAAAGAAGACCTGCCTTTCCGCCGCATCAAACGGCGTGTGTTTTTTTGTCATTTTTCACGAAAACGGCGCGGAAATAATGCGACAAAATGTACGAAAAACCCCGAAGATATCAGAAAAACAGGGGGTTTTCGTGAAATTGTTAATACAATTTGCATCGATATTTTTACTCTTCGTCATAATTAGCCGTTATAATGTGCCTACAGGCACGAGAGGACGGAAAAACGTGATCCGGCCATATCGATAGGACTTTTGTTGATAGCGATTTCTCTATCAGCTGCCGGTCCATCGGACCCATGTTTAGGAGGTTAAGAAAAGAATGGTTATCACCGACATCAAAATCCGCAAGCTGTTTGAAGATGGACCCATGAAAGCCATCGTATCCGTCACGTTTGACAACCAGCTGGCATTGCACGACATCAAAGTGATATACGCCAAAGAAAAATTTTTCATCGTTATGCCTTCCAGAAAGAACCCGGATGGTACGTATCGTGATATTGCGCATCCCATCAATGTGGAATTCCGCACCACGCTGGAACAGGCAGTCATCTCTGCTTATCATGCGGAAAAAGAGGCATTTGACAATGGCACAAGCCCCTTGTGTCATCGTTTCGAGGAAGACCACAAGGCAACCGTGTGAGGTACATGAAAAACCGTTACGGTGAAAGACCTTTCAGATAAATGGACCAAATGGGCGCGTGTTTTGAGTAGTAACAACGTGTCGCATGAATGAGGCGTAAAAGAAGGAAAGAGATTCCACTCTTTTCTTCTTTTTTATTTGAAAAATACCTACTTTTCCAAAAATCATATTTGGATTTATTTGGTACCAATTTCACACAAAGGGCGGATCATCAGTTAAAAAACCGCGGAAAAAGACAAAAAACCGAGAAAAACAAAATGAATAGGGTTATTGTCATTTTATGCGATATTGGCAAAAGCGTGTGCCCGCGTTTCATAATTGCCCAATCTTTCCAACATTATGCGTCGGACGCAGTTGTTTGTGCCATATCTTGATTTCCTGCCCCCTGGGATTTTCCTTTGATCAGTGCGGTCAAACTTTGATCGATGGTTTCGTTTGTGTACATGTTGTATAGTTCCGCATAATACACACGCGTATCATCCAACAAGAGCAGATACCATTTTGCATCCACTTTGGCGTATTTTCCCGCGTCAATCGACATGTTCCGGCACTGTTCGTTTGACAGTGAGGTGAACGTCAAGTCGGGCAACGCATAGCATTCATATAAATGTGTGGAAATGTTGCGGGAAGCACATTCGGCGGTTTGTGTGAAAAATCTTTTTTCGATCACACCTTGACCGTTTTGTGCATATTCCGAGCCGGACCAGATGAGACGGTAGCAGGCGGGAATGGCCGAACTGCTGCCGGTTCCTTCAAAGGTAATCAAATCGCTGTTGTCATTTGCTTTGGAAAAATCGATGATATATGCCGTCTGCGGGATTTCGTCATCGGTATAGGTATTGTAGATATTGCGCAGTGCACCGATGATGCCGGTGAGCAAAGAGAGAATCAACAAGACCACGGTGAAGATCACCAGCCACCGCGGCGCTTGCCAACGCGCCGATGGATCTTTGCGGCGTTTGTTTGTTTCACTGGCATGTCGACGCAAAAATCGAATGAACACAATGGCAGCTGCAAGCAGCAGACAGATGCCTGCCACCGGCAACATTTTTGCTCCGTACAGATAAAAGTCATGCATATAATAACGCAGCGCATCGGTACGGTACGGCACGATGACGTCCCGGTACAGCACAAAGATGGAAAACGCTGTAAGCAAGGCCGCAAGCAGCAATAACAGCGTATAAACAATCCCCATTTTCCGGGTACGGTAATGATCGCGTGACTGTAACAGTTCATTTGCTGCGTCCGTTTCCCCTGTTGCCTCAAAGATGAATAGATCATCGCGGTCTCGCCGATCAATAAAGCGCAGTCCCTGTTCTTCACAACGCGAGAGAAATTCTCCCGTGCTTTTTTCGCTGATCTCGGAGATCAATACGGCAAAGTAATGCTTGGCCGTTTTTCCTCCCTTTTCAAATACCATGATGTTGCGTTTGCCAAATCCTTTGAAGTGCAACCCCTCGTTGCTCATTTCAAAAAGGTATTTCTCCAAACCCGCTCGGTCAAATGCAGGAATGTGGCATTTCTTTTCTACGGTATTCTGTTCCCAGAGCGTTTTTCGTTTCATCAGGCACTCCTCCTGTCAGCGCGTGTCATTGCCGCGCGATTTATTTTGGGCTGTTGGCCCTTTTGGGAATGGTTCCTTTCGGGGCGCAGTTTGGCGTCGTCAGCAATATCATTGAAATTTGGATTTTGTTTGATTGGGGGTTGTTATTTCGGCATGATTGGAGCCGCCAGGCGTTGTATCGTGTGTTTGATCTATTTTAGCGCAGTTGATAGCGGTACAATTCTTCATACAGTCCGCCGGCGTGACACAACGTTTCATGATTTCCCTGCTGTTCAATACCGTTTTCCGTCAATACCACAATGTTGTCCGCTTCCCGTACCGTTGAGAGACGGTGTGCCACCACAATGGTTGTGCGCCCGCGCGACAGGGATTGCAGGGATTGCTGAATCTGCATTTCCGTTGCATTGTCCAACGCGCTGGTCGCTTCATCCAAAATCAGAATGGGCGGATTTTTTAGAAAAACGCGTGCAATGGAAATGCGTTGCTTTTGTCCGCCGGAGAGTTTGACGCCGCGCTCCCCCACCTCTGTTTCATAACCGTTTGGCAGCGTTTGAATATATTCGTGGATATTGGCAAGTTTTGCCGCTTGCTGAATTTCCGCATCTGTGGCATCCGGTTTTCCATAGGCAATATTTTCCCGTATGGTACCGGTAAAGAGAAAGACGTCTTGGGAGACAATCCCAATGTTTTTGCGTAACGAGCAACGTGTGAAGTGTGTGATGTTTTGTCCGTCGATTGTAATCGTTCCGCTGTTTGGCTCATAAAAACGTGGAATCAGGTTGCAAATTGTCGTTTTACCGCCACCGCTCGGCCCCACAAGTGCCACCGTGGTTCCCGCAGCAATGTGCAATTTCAAATGCCGAATCACGCTGTGTCGCTCCGGGACTTCTTCCTTTTTTTGCAGATCACTTTGCAGCATGGATTCTTGTACACCGTAGGAAAAGGAAACGTCATCAAATACAATGTCGCCCCGCACATTCCCCAGCGTCTCCGCATCGGGTGAATCTTCTTCCGGCGGTACGTCCATGATTTCACAAAAACGCCGAAATCCCGTCATGCCTTCCTGCAGCTGTTCAAACAGTGTGACAAAGAGCTTGATGGGATCCAAAAACAGACGAATATAAAGCAGGTAGGCCGCGAACTCGCCAATATCGATTTTGCCGTAGAAATAAAACAATCCGCCGGCCAGTAACACCACCAGATATAATACGTCGGTGAAAAAATTCATCGAGGCGTGGAAAAAACCCATCACCTGTAAAGCTTTGGATCGGAATGTTACAAACAACCGATTTTCCCGTTCGAATTTTTGCAGTTCCTGCGGTTCGGTCGTATAAGCACGCGACACGCGAATACCGGAAAGCGCGGTTTCAATGTTGGCGTTGACCTCGGCGATCTGTTCGCGGCTGCGTCGAAATGCATCGCGCATCTTCCGCCGCAATAGTACCGCAAAGCAAATGATCAGCGGAACCACGCAGAAGATAATCAGTGTGAGGGGCAGATTGATCATGGAGAGCATCACAAATGAGCCCACCAGCATCATCACAGACAGGATCAGCTGTTCCGGTCCGTGGTGCGCCAATTCAGATACTTCAAATAGATCGCTGATCAATCTTGACATCAGTGTGCCGGACTTTGTTTCGTCAAAAAAGGAAAACGGCAACTTTTCCAAATGTGCAAACAAGTCCCGCCGCATGTCTGCCTGCATCCGAACGCCGACCACATGCCCCCAGTAGCATACATAGTAATTCAGTGCATATTTCAGCAGATAAATGAAAGTCAGCAAAAGCGCTGCATACAAAATGGCGTTTAACGCCCGTGCTGGGACATACACGTTGATGATGTTTTTGGCGATGATGGGGTAGATCAAATCGCACAAAGCAATGATAACGGAACACAACATGTCGATGATAAACAGGACACGGTGTGGTTTGTAGTAGGCGATAAATCGTTTGATCATGGGATGATGTCAGCCAACATCCCTTTGCATCAAAGAGACGCGGTTTTCTCCTGTTCCTGTTGATATAAAGTATTTTATGATTTGACAGATGTCTGATGGTACATCATGACCTGCTTTTTGTTTTTACACGCCATCGGCATCTTTGTGGCACAGCGGCAAAGGAAACCATTGCTGTGCAAACGGCGGCAAGGCGCCGGACAAATCGGTCATTGCCGCACCCACACCGAAAAAGAGTTGTGCAGCTTGCAAACTGTTTACGCGTAAGGTCGGCGGAACATCGAAATGGTCATTTACGGTAACCGTACCGTTTTGCACACAAATTTCCACTTTCTGTGCACAGAGATCATCGTCAATTTCGACGCGCAATGTGCCGTCACATAGCCCGTCTCCCTGTGCTTTGAGCGACAAATAGGCTTGCAGCATGTGCGCATACTGGAAAATGCGGTATTGTTCATGGTGCGTGAGCACCATGCTTTCTGCGTGCTGTGCCAAATAATGAATTTTTTCCCGCTCATACAGCCCGATATAGTTCCAACTCACCACGGGCACGTCAAAGGCGTGGATAAAATCGCACAAAACTTCTCCGAAAATTGCCCCTTCCCCGGTGTTGCTGCATGCGGGTACAAGGTCGTGTTTCAGCGTTATCTCGTGGATGACTGCATGATCTTCTTGCGTGATACACCACCCGCAGAATTCATGGTTGTGCCAAATACCCAAAGGCAAACGATTCCAGTTGTGTAAAATATCGCTCAGACGCGTACGGTTCCGTTCTGCATAGACCAAATCGGTACGATGCAGTTGATCGATTTGATCCAGCACGTCGGTCATCTCTGCCGTCAGCGGTGCAAAGGTATAGCCAAACGACGCATCTTTGCCGTAAATGTAATCCATGTTGTTGCGTGTCATGGTAAATATGGCACAGTTCCCGGCTGTGGTGTAACCGAAGTGTTCATACCGCTGTCTGAGACCGCCCAAAAAAGAAAAGTCGATACCATCGTTTGCGCAGTCTTTCAATATTTCCCACATCAAGCGTTTCATTAAGCCTTCTCCCCGGTGTGCTGCATCCACGCCCACCGTGCCGATCCCGCGTGTGCGCAAGACATGTTTTCCCACATGTACACGGTTTTCAAACGCACCGGCAACGGCAATGATATGGCCCTCCTTGTCGCGGATCAGATAATGATCGGGCATGGAGCAGGATGCGTCGCGGTAGAGCTTGGGTACCAGATCCTGAAAATACCGATGATTGTATTCCACATTGCCGTTTTCGTCGGTCGTTTGTGAGAAAATGCGGTTGGAGACATCGACCAGCTCGTCATAATCAGCAGCTGTCGCGCGTTCCACACGAAGAGAGGGGTCAAATGAGTCTGATTTGTCGTGATATGCCATCGGTAGGATTCTCCTTTTTCTTTTGTTTGATGCTTGCGGTCATTTTGTTTTTTTGTCTGTGGCGGAAACATATTTGCTTTGGTTTTGCAAATAGTGTCCTTTGTAAAGTTTGTTATCGCGTTTGTTTTTTTTTGTGCTGTTATTGGGGCAGATAACGCTGCAAAAACGGATGTACTCCCAGAAATGCACACATGGCTTTATATTGTTCCTTTGCGTGTGCGCATCGTGTTTCATCGGGACGTGTCCGTTTCACCGCACGGATCAGCAGATTTTTCGGTGTTTCTTCCGGATCAATCAGTTCCACGGTAGCGACTTCATATCCCATCGCTTCCAGCCATGTTGCCCGCAGCGCATCGGTACATACAGCTGCAAATTTTTCGGTCAAAAGACCATGGTGCAAAATGGGGAAAAGCAGATTGTCCGCCGTATATGACAGAACAGGTTGTGTGGTGTGTTCCGCGTTTTGTCCCGGATCCGTGTGAGACGTGCCTTTGGTTGTTTGTTGGTCTTGAACACCTTGTGTTCTTGTTGAATCGGATACGGTTTGCCCGTTTGATTTGTTTGCTGCTTTTTTTTCGGTGACATTTGCGCGCAGTTGCGCTGCCAGTTCATGCTGACAGCAGGGGGTGGATAAAATCACACCCGCACCCAACCGTTGCGCATGATATAGCACCACATCTGTGGCAATATCGCATGCGTGCAGGGAGAGAACCAGATGCGGTGCATACGGCGGATGATAGTCGTTGATATCTCCGCAGATAAAGTGCATGCCGTCATATCCCAGCGCCTGTGCCGTATCGCGACACAACGCAATGACATCCTCTTTTCAATCCATTCCGCAAATATCCACCGTGCGATTGTGTGCCTTGGTCAGATAACGGTACGCGGCAAAGGTCAGATAGCTTTTTCCGCAGCAAAGGTCGCAAACATATAAGGTGCCGTTTTTGGGCAGTGCCGGATAGATGTCTTCTATAATCTGTAAAAACCGGTTGATTTGCCGGAATTTTGCGCGCTTTTTGTCATACACACGCCCCGTTTTGTCCGAAATACCCAAATGATATAAAAACGGTTCGTATTCCCCATCCTGAAAAAAGTAATGCTTTTCCCGGTTGTGTCCCTGCCCTGTTTGCATTGCCAAGGAGGTACCATGGGACGTGATATGCCAATGGTCACTGATCAGCAGCTTTTGCTTTTTGGTGCGCTTGATCGCCAATGTTCCCTCTCCTGTGAGGTGATACTGACGATAGTCCTCACTTTTGATCAGCTCCATCAATGTTTCAAACGCTGCCTCTGGCGTCATGTTTTTGTGAAACACCTTGCCGTCGACTTCTTGTCGTTCCCATTGTACCGCCATCACCCCGTTTTTCCAAAACGGTTTGGCGGTCAGGTGCCGCACGCGTTTGTTTGCAGCCATACTACAAGTGATTTTTTGAAATTGTCCGGTACAGATGCCTGTTTGCAGTTTTTTACACAGCGATGCCGGCAGTGCTTGGAACGGGGACAATTCGTCTTCTGTTTGCGCGGGAGGTGCCATGCAAGCACCTCCCAAAGCTGATAATTTTTCCGTTTCTGTTTTCATCGTTGCTTGTCCATATCAGACGTTGTATACAGCCAGCAGTTCTTTGACTTTTTCCTCAATTTGATCTGCTGCCTGTTCGATCGGATAGTCTCCTTTTTCCGATTTGTCGCGCAGCGAATATTCCACCGCGCCGCGTTCACAGGTTTTCGGACTTACCACAATACGCAGCGGGATGCCGAACAAATCGGCGTCGGCGAACATCGCTCCTGCGCGAATGTCCCGATCATCGTACAAGACTTCCACGCCCCGTGATTGCAATGTTTCGTATAGCGCCGTGGCCACATCGTTGACGTGCTCGTCCGTTGCGCGCAGATTGCATATCTGTACTTGCCAAGGTGCAATGGACATCGGCCAAATCGGCCCGTAATCGTCGTGGCTTTCTTCACAAATGGATGCAACCAGACGCCCCACGCCAATACCGTAACAACCCATGATCGGATATTGTGCCTCGCCGTTTTTGTCCAGATAGGTCATGTTCATGGATTTTGTGTATTTGGTGCCCAATTGGAAAATGTTTCCGACTTCAATGCCGTGTTTTAATTGAATCACCGGTTTGCCACAGCAGGGACAAATGGCCCCTTCATAGGTTTTGGCAACATCGACATATTCCACTTCTCCCACATCGCGCTTGAGGTTGATGCCGGTGTAATGATAGTCTACCTCGTTGGCGCCGCATACCATCGATTCCATTCCTTGCAGCGACTTGTCAAAAACCATGCGCGCCGATTTTGTCAGTCCCACAGGACCGATAAAACCTGCCACGATTCCACATTCCGGCGTCACAACGGCGGGATGAATCTCTTTGCCTAAATAATTGCGCAGCTTGGTCTCATTGACTTCCAAATCGCCGCGGATAAACACCACGATATATTGATCGTCACAATTTTGCTGGTATACCACAGCTTTGCCCAATGTTTTTTCATCCAAATGCAGGTACTGGGAAAGCGCTTCAATGGTTTTTGCTTGGGGCGTATACACTTTTTGTAGCGGTTCCATCGTGCTTGGTTTATTTTCCACCACGCAAGCGGCGGCCTCCATGTTGGCGCGGTAACCACAGGCAGGACAGAGTGCCAAGGTGTCTTCGCCGCAGTCAGCCAAAAGCATAAACTCATGAGAAACACTGCCGCCCATCATGCCGGAATCTGATTGTACGGAAATGCAGTTTTTCGCACCCGCGCGGAAAAAGATCCGCCGATAGGCTTCCAGGCATCGATCATAATATTGTTGCAGATCCTCTTGGGAGGTGTGGAAGGAATAGGCATCCTTCATGGTGAATTCCCGTACCCGGATCAGTCCGCCGCGTGCACGCGGTTCGTCACGAAATTTGGTCTGAATCTGATAGATCATAAATGGATAGTCGGTGTACGAGTTGGCCGTATTGCGCGCCAAATGCACCGCTGCTTCCTCATGTGTCATTCCGAGAACCATGGGGTTTTTGTTGCGGTCCACAAAGCGTGTCATTTCGCTGCCGATGCTTTGATAACGACCGGATTCCTCCCAAAGGGAAGCGGGCATTACCACTGGGAACATCACTTCCTGGCCGTCGATGCGGTCCATTTCCTCGCGGATGATGTTTTCCACTTTGCGTGTCATACGTTTGGTGATATGAAACAGGGAGTAAATCCCGTTGGCCATGTATTTCATATACCCCCCGCGCATCATAAGTGTCTGTGACGCAATGGTGCAGTCGGAAGGTGCGTTTTTCGTGGTTTCTCCCAGCAGATGTTTGACTTTCATGTTCTCTGTTCAGCCTTTCCGCATCCTTTTTTTTGGATGGCAATGTTTGAGTGCGTAATCGCATCCTTTTTACCATATTAGTATACCTGTTTTATATGGAAAAGTCAACTGATTTTCCCATCTCACCCGTGTTTTTCAAGGACGAAAAAACAAATATGTTTTTTGTATTTACAACGTAGAAGACAACTGCCGTGTCAAACAAAAAGCAACACACAACCCGTTTGGCTGTGTGTTGTTTTTTATTTGTATATCGTGTTTATTGATGTTTGTTTCTGATACGGCCGCAGAAGTGTGCATGACAAGATGGCTTTTTATGTTGTTTTTTGACCGATCATTTGTTCCAGCGCATCGCATATCGGTGTGGGATCTTCCAAACTGTGCGGATGATGGGCACAGTTGGGTTTGAGGAAGCGTGTGCAGGTGACACCCGCCGCGCGGTATTTGCGCGCCAGGCGCGCACCGTTCTCCGCGTATGGCACATCGCGATCTTTTTCGCCGGCAACCAGTACCACAGGGATGTGATGTTCCGTCAAAATGTCGACACGGTCAATCGGGTTGCGCTGAAAGGAACGGATGGTACGCGCATTGAGTTCATATAGGCGATACGCCAGTTCCTTATCCTTGGCTGAACCCAGCCCCATTCCAAGTCCCGCCGGCCAGCTTTTCAAATCCAGCACCGGTGCATCCAAATATAATGCCACTACATGGTCGGGAAATGCGGCAGCAAAATTTACGGCATACAGGCCTCCCCGACTGAAGCCGAATAGAATGGTTTTCGCACAAAACCCCCAGCTTTGTACCAGATGCGCGAAAAATCGTCCCATTTTTTGCACCGCTTCGTCGCAGCCCAGCAAATCCGGTATCCGGTAATGAACCAGTATGTATCCGCGGCGCAGCATTTCTTCGTCCGCTTGGTCAAATACGCCGAAAAATTCTGTGCGCCAAATAAACGGCTTTGTTTCATCCGTGTCCTGTTGCGGAAGGCAGACGATGGCGGTGTGTCCCTCAAAATCATATTCGTATCGGTCAAATGCATGGTATTTTTGCGCCTGAGGTGCAAAAATCGGGATTGGTTGTTTCATGTTGTTCTCCGTTTATGTGTTCATATCAAAAAGATCAAGCGCCCGAAGGTTTTTGATCTGTTTATCGTTGTATGGCCGTTGGATGGTTGAGCAAGGGAACGGCGAGCTGATCCATGCGCCGACAGGGGGACCGAGATGGAAATATTTAATACAAACGTGTCTTGCGCAGATGGGAAAGCGCTTTTTGGGGCAGATACAGCAGATGGGACATACATAAGCTCAAAATCAGCTCGCCCCCGACCAGCTGTAACAGCAAAAGCGGTTCAAATGCCCACCAGCGAACGGTGATGAAAATTACACTTGCAATGCCTTGTATGACAAGAGAAAGAAGCAGACAACACAGCCAGGTCAGATAACGGTGACGAAATACCGCTGCGGAAAATTTGCCGCAGATCCCACCGCAGAGAGCCAGTGTCAACGGCAAAAACAGGATTTGTTGTCCGTATAAAAGACCTGAAATCAGTCCGATTCCCGCGCCAAATACGGCACCCACGCGTGCCGATTCAAAATAGCCGATGCTGCAGCATAGCCCGTAGAGCATCATTCCATGTGCACCAAATAGGCGGATATGCGGCAAAAAGCCGATCTCAAAAGCGATGATGATCAGGCAAAATAGCATGTGCAGGATGTATCGGAGCACATCCGGATGATAGGGAATGCGCTGGAAAATCCCAAACCATTTTTTGCTTGACACGCCGCCACCCCTCCCGATTTGATGTTCTGCCTTGGTATCATCGTATTGTAACATATTGCACGAAAAATTTCAAGCAAATTTGTCTGGTTAGGCACTGTTTTGCCCGGTACGCCCGGTACGAAAATAAACGATTGCAAGCGGATTTGTATCAAATAAATGAAAACAGTCAAGGCAAACAACCAAACACTTTTTCGTGGAAAAGTATGTGGTAGGGTTTGAAAATTGCAAAATTTGTGCGGTTTGTGCATGAAATGAAAAAGATTGCCGACAATGAAAGTGAATTGAAAACAAAAAAAGCAACAGAGATCGTGAGTGTACCAGAATAAGTACAAAATAATAAGGTTGGTATGATAAAAGGGAGGAACATATGGGGATGTTGTTATGCTTTGTGTCGGGTGGCGTCGTGGGCGCTTTGTGCATGGCGTTGTTTTGCGCCCCGCGTGTAATGCATGATGGGTACAATCCCGATTTGCTTGATCACGAATATCAGACCGAAAATACAGCGGATGGGAACAAAAAGGATGGTTTGCATTGATAAACGACATGTGCCGCAACACACGAAGATCATTTTTGGCCAATCATATTCGAGATCATATCGGTAACACAACTCCGGGGCAAGAGAAAACGTTTGGTTGACAGTGCAACAAGCTTATGATATCATGTTCACGACCGGATTTTTTGTGTTTGAACTGTGTTTGATCGTTACAGGTTCAGGATTGTGAAGTGTAAAACCGCTACGTGATGGATGTGAGATGCCGCATATGCGGAATAGACAGGAGTTGAAATGGCACAGACGATGGAGTTGGTTCGCGGTATATTGATTCCCTTTTTGGGCACTTGCTTTGGCTCGGCGTGCGTGTTTTTGATGCGGGGTAGGTTGCATGTGGGTGTGCAGCGGGTGCTGACGGGCTTTGCGGCAGGTGTGATGACAGCGGCATCCATTTGGAGTTTGCTTGTTCCTGCCATGGACCAGTCATATGAAATGGGGCGGCTGGCGTTTGTTCCCGCCTTTGTTGGATTTTGGATCGGCATTTTGTTTTTGTTGCTGCTGGATCGTTTGGTGCCGCATTTGCATCAGGGGAGTGATGTGCCGGAGGGACCACGCGCGACATTCAAAAAAACAACAATGTTGTTGCTCGCAGTGACGCTGCATAATATTCCCGAGGGCATGGCTGTCGGCATTTTGCTTGCGGGCTTTGCGGCAGGCGGCAGCGGAATTACATTTGGGAGTGCGATGGTATTGTCTGTGGGGATTGCAGTGCAGAATTTTCCGGAAGGTGCGATTATTTCCATGCCGTTGCATGCACAAGGACAAGGGAAAGGGCGTTCGTTTTTGCTCGGTGTACTTTCCGGCGTGGTGGAACCGTTGGCGGCAGCACTCACCGTGTTGGCTGCAAGTGCCATTTTGCCTATTTTACCGTATTTGCTCAGCTTTGCCGCAGGTGCGATGATTTATGTCGTGGTGGAGGAATTGATTCCCGAAATGTCGGCAGGAACACATTCCAACCTTGGCACACTGTCTTTTGCAATGGGCTTTACGCTGATGATGGCGCTGGATGTCGCGTTGGGATAACTCTTTTTATGTGTGGGACACGGTTTATTTTTTTTGTATTCCTTTTTCTGTATGATTTCCGTATAATTTGCCGTCGTTTGAAAATAATAGAGATGTAACGACGTTGCAAAAAAGGAGAATGATATAGATGAAAGCTACAGGGATCGTCAGAAGGATCGACGATTTGGGCCGTGTCGTCATCCCAAAAGAAATCCGGCGCACCATGCGAATCCGCGAGGGAGACCCGCTGGAAATTTACACGGACCGCGAGGGGGAAGTGATTTTCAAAAAGTATTCCCCCATTGGCGAGCTTGTCGACTTTGCAGGACAATATGCGGAGAGTCTGTATAAGACCTGCGGCGCCAGTGTCGCTGTGTGTGATCGCGATTCCGTGATCGCCGTTGCCGGCATGCCAAAGAAAGAATATTTGGACAAAAAGATATCCCCGCAGGTAGATCAAATCATTGAAAATCGCGTGTTGTTTACCGCTCGTGCCGGTCAGCAGCCGGGGGTAGCGCTCATCGATGATACCCGCTGTACCATGTTTGTCACTTGTGCCATGCCGATTTTTGCGGAGGGAGACGTCATCGGATGCGTCACCATGACGGCAACGGTGGAACAGTTTGAGAAACGCATGGAAAAAAATGCGTTGGATACGTCGGTAAAATTGATTCAGACAGCTGCCTCTTTTCTGGGCAAACAGGTCGAAGGATGATGGCATATCGGAAACGATCCGTTTCGCCGCTATCACAGTCCGCACGCAGCAGTCAAAACGGCAAAGCCGTTTTGACTGCTTGTTTTGTTTTGTCGGAAATATATTTTCAATTCTCTGTCGCGGATTATATTGTTTGTAAATAGGCGGGTGTCGCTGTCAGATTGCTGCAAAACAAAATGAACGATTTGTGACTTTTACACAAAATCCAACAAATCGCTTGAAAACGCAAGCGCGCTGTGATATAATACTATCCATGGACAGCGGAAAAGCAAACGAATGTCCTTGGACGGATGCCACCGTCACCGATATGAGGAGAAATACTCAAGCTGGTGAAGAGGCGCCCCTGCTAAGGGCGTAGGTCGGGTGACCGGCGCGAGAGTTCGAATCTCTCTTTCTCCGCCATAATAGGAACATAAAAAAGATATGTTCCGCGAAAAGCCCGATTTATCGGGCTTTTTTGCTGTCCAAACACCGGGATTTCAAGGCGCATATTCGTAGATGTAAAACGGCTGTTTTTGCTTTGCGGATAGATTTGAACTCCCGTACAACAGAATAACTGCTTCAAACGGCAGACAAGTCATTAAAAACTTGTCTGCCGTTTTTGCATTTTCACTGCCCGAAGTTTTGCAAAAGACTTCGGGCTTTTTCATTGCGGAAGCAACAGGGTTTCCGGGGTACTCGTCCGCAATCTTTGATTGCGCAGGCGGGTCGGGTTCTTATTTCACGAAAAGGAGCTGACAAAATGTATTTTACCAATACCCCTTCCCTCAACAGCATGGAGGCGATGATGAGGCGGCCGCCCGGCAGCATACAGCGAGGCGGCGGCAGAAACCGCAGCCCATACAGATACACTAAGAAAGACTGCAACTGCAGGTTCTGTCTCTACTACAGGAAAAAAGACGGATGCACTGTCCCGGTCTGCCCTGTGCTGGATATCCGGCTTTCCTGCGGAGCTGCTTCTGTCGACGATGCCGTGAAAGCCGTATTCAAAGATGTCCAAAATACAGCATTCCGAAAACGCCTGTCCGAAATATACCGCCGAAAGGATGATGTGAAAATGATATTTCAAAGCAACAGGCACAAGCAGATTTTTGAAGCCGAGCGATCAACTCTGCGAAAGCCCGGCAAAAAAGCTCTGGCGATTTTGTATCTGCTGACTACCGACCATACTCTGTGGAGAAAAACAAAGCACCTATTCTCACCAAACGGAAAGATCGATTTCACGGGCGTTCATCTTGGAGATGTATCTACAGACTGCTACGCCCTGTGGAAAGCGGTCAAAGAACTGCAGACCGGTGAGAAACAAATATCGCTGTGCGAACTGGCGGACAGCGGCATTGTATCCGACAATGCCTTTCGTCTGATCGTACAGGCGGTAACCATCGCCCGCTATGGTACTGCAATCTTAACCAATAACGGAGGTACGATATGATTAACGCCCTGATTCGAAATAGAGATCAAACAGCCGTCCTGAAACTTCCCGATGATCCTTTCAACCTACAGTATGACCTGTCGCAGATCGGTATCCGCAGCCGATTGAGGGATATTTCCATTAATGACGATGAGGACAGCGACATTCAGGTAAAGCTCTTTGCCGATTCGGATATCGGCAATAGCTTGGCAGTGCTGTTCAAGCCGTCTCATTCATTGGAAGACGCCAACCTGTGTGCCCACATGGTGGAAAACGCCAGACCGGAAATTTTAGAAGAACTGGAACAGCATATTGTCCACGGTCAGTATTTCTCTCCGCAGGCAGTTATGGAAGATATCAAAGCCATGACGGAGGAACTTATCAGCGTTACCGTTAATTATTACTGTCCCCTCCAAATTCATATGACAGATGAAGAATATGGGGATTGGTATGAGGCCGACAACGGTTACGGCATTGCCCATGAGGATGCAATCCGTGAACTTGTAAAGTGCGAACAGGATCGTGACCTTCACAATATGGCTGACTATTTTGACGGCAGCGCAGGTGCAAAAGCCAAGCTCGTCTCTGCTGTTTGGGATGTGGAAAATGTGAATGGCGAACTGTACGGCGTGATCCGCACCGGTCTTCGAGAAGCTTTCTCACCGGCAGAAGAACAGGAGTGGATTGACGAACTGACCGGTCAGGCGGCGGACGGTTTTGGAGAAGGATTGGAACAGCGTGAAATAAAAACCGACGACGGAGATATCTATGTGTCTTTCTGGCACAGCGGCGATGACTACTTTATGGAAAATGAAACAGATTTTCGTCAGAGAATATCTGACAGACCACATTTTGAAAATATGAGTCTGGAAAAGAGGTGAAAGTATGACTGCTGAAGAAAGATACCCGCTGTTGATCGGCCATTCGCTTGCGGGCAGAACCCGGCTTCGGAACATTCAGGAAGTTGCAAACTTTATCTGTACGCATGGGCAGTATTGCGATCTTCGCATTACACAGAAAGACGGTACGCCTTTTCTCGATACTTTCGGTATCTATATCAACAAAATTGCGGATATGGAGTACCGTGAGGAACTGCTGAAGGTGCTGATCCCCATGCAGAAAGCCATAGACGGCACGGACGAAATTGACTGTGAGGAATCCGAAGATTTTAATATGGAGATGAACTGATATGAACGAATGGGAAAGAAACAGAAGAATGGCGGAACGATACAAAGAATCGTATCCGCCCGGCACAAGGATCATGCTTTTGCAGATGGGTGATGATCCCCACCCCGTCGAGCCGAACACAAGAGGTACGGTTAAATTTGTAGACGATATGGGAACGCTGCACTGTGATTTTGATAACGGCAGACAGCTTGGCGTTGTTCCCGGCGAGGACAGTTTCCGTAAACTGACGGAACAGGAGCTTGCAGAAGAACAGAAAATGAGCAAAGCACAGGATTTCGGTATGAAAATGCAGTAAGGAAAGGATGATGTGAAAATAAAGGGCATGACGCCCTATGTCAATCCGATTTTTTGATATGTCTGCAGGGATCGGCGGTTTCCGTTCGGGGCTGGAAGCGCTTGGCGGCTTTGAATGTATCGGCCACTGCGAGATAGATAAATATGCAAATCAAGCGTACAACGCCATCTATGAGCCAAAAGGAGAACTGTATTTTGAAGACGCAAGAACCATCAACCCAAACGACCTGCCCGATATCGACCTCATCTGTGCGGGCTTTCCATGCCAGAGCTTCTCAGTTGCCGGAAAACGGCTGGGATTTGCAGACGATACAAGAGGAACTCTCTTCTTTGAGGCTGCCCGAATCGCTGAAGCGAAACGGCCTGCATATCTTCTCCTGGAAAATGTCTCCGGCCTGCTATCGCATGACGGGGGCAGGACATTTGAAACCATCCTCTCCGCGCTTGTTGAACTGGGGTATGGTGTTGAATGGTGTGTGCATAACAGCGCCCATTTCGGAGTCCCGCAGCAAAGACGGCGGCTGTATATTGTCGCAAGTCTTGGAGGACGAGGTACCGGAACGGTATTTCCTCTCGCCTGCGGCAATGCGGAAAATCTTAAGGAACTTATCTCAGGGCCGCAGGGACAGCGAGTCTATGAAATAGCCGGAGTAGCCTGCACGCAGTGCGCCGGATCAGGCGGCTGGGGCGGAAAAACGGGATTGTACTTCATCGACATGAATTCCGATCCCATTATTACCGATACAGCCCGATGTATTACAGCAAGGCAGGACAGCGGAGTCAGCAATCACAGAGGCGAACACTCGGCTGTCCTTGTGACGGATGAGCCGAGAGCGATTCTTACACCCGACAGGGAGAAAGTCAGGCAGCAAGGGCGCAGAGTAAAAGAACCTAATGAGCCGATGTTCACGATCACGGCGCAGGATCGGCACGGCGTATGGCACAAAGGCAGAATCCGAAAGCTCATGCCGATTGAGTGCTGGCGCCTGCAGGGCTTCTCCGATGAACAGTTTTACAAAGCACAGGCCACAGGTCTCTCGGACGGCCGGCTTTATAAAATGGCGGGCAACGCAGTGAGCGTTCCCGTCGTTTCTGCTATCGGGCAGAAAATCAAAGAAAATTACTATGAACAGGAGAAAAAATAAATGCCGAATCATGTTGAAAACCATATATCGCTGCAAGGCGATCCTGAAACAATCCGGTCGATGCTGGAAGCCATCAAATCCGATGAGCTTGGCGTCGGATCGGTGGACTTTAATAAGATCATCTCCATGCCGGAAAGCCTTAATATCGAAGCGGGCAGCCGAACCGACCGGGGATTGAAAGCCTACCGGGATTTTATCGAGGCGTATACTGCCGGACGGTCGGCAGAAGATGCATTAAAAGCGCTGGAAAACATTCCTACGGAAAGCGAGGAAGCCTTTTTGCGCCGGCGGACGGATATCAAGCGTGATGAATGGGAGCTTGGCAAAGCCGCATGGCGCAATATCCGTGACTTCGGCGCGCCGACATGGTACGATTGGTGTATCACGAATTGGGGGACGAAATGGAACGCCTACGGATACGATGAGGGCGGTGCAGATTACCACGATGGCGATAGTCTGTATTTCCAAACGGCATGGTCTGCGCCGCACCCTGTTCTCGAAAAGCTGACGCAGATGTTCCCCGATGTTGAGCTGGAACACGAATGGGCGGACGAGGATATCGGACAGAACTGCGGCAGGTGCAGCTATAAAGGCGGCGAGTGCATCGAAGAGTACTTCCCCGAAAGTGAAAAGGAGACAATTGAATTTGCCTGCCGGGTATGGGATTACGATCCTCTTGATATGGATTTGTGTCTGAATGCCGAGGGGACGAAATATATCAATGTAGAAAATGAGGGATACCAGCAGATCGAGCTGCTGGGCAAGTCTGCCCTGTTTACCAATGCCCGCCTGACGGACGCGGATATCCCGCAAGGGCTGTACTGCTATCACCTGCGGCACAGCGATGACGGCGGACGGTTCTGCTCGGTTGAACCAAGAGTGGGCGTCAACCACGGCGGCAGTGTTATCACAAAAGAACCGATTGATTTCGGCATGGAGGGATATATTCCCTTTACCGAGGACACCGAACCGAACTTCACCGGCGAGGAACAGACGTTTGGAGAATTTCTTCGTTCTAACGAACCGCAGGAAAGCGAGGTGATAAAGCTGTGCTGAATTTTATCATCGGTCTGCTGCTCGGCGGCTGTATCGCAGCAAGCGTACTTTGCTGTATGCAGATCAACCGCACAGGATACTACGAACGGGAAATCCGCAGACTCCAGGCAAAACTGAATAACAAGGAATAAGGGACGAGGTCGTTTTGCGTGTACGAAGCAATCGTACATGGAAAACGGTCTCGTTTTCTTTTTGTGCCGTGTATTCGTACACGCAGACGCCTCCGCAAAAGGAGGTAAGCGTGAATGATATGATTTCACGGATTTTGAAGCAAACCGAATTCACGCCCGAAAATGCTTTGCATTTTCCAAGGATGGGCGGTGAGAGAGATTAACAGCTTTATGGCATGGGTGGGCGGAAAAAAGGCGCTGCGGGATGAAATCCTTGCCCGGTTTCCGCTGGACTACAAGCGGTATATCGAAGTGTTCGGCGGCGCGGGCTGGGTGCTGTTTCATAAACCGCCCGGAAACGATTTTGAAGTGTTCAACGATTTCAACGGCAATCTCGTCAATCTGTATCGGTGTGTGCGGGAGCAGCCGGAAAAGCTCTGCGGTGAACTGCGGTATCTGCTTAATTCCCGCCTTGATTTTGAATATATGAAGCAGATGCTCCACTCGCAGGCGGTTCTGCCGGATGTACGCAGAGCCGCCTACTACTATGCGCTGATCCGTTACAGCTACGCAGCCGGAACCTCCACCTTCGGCAGCCAGCCTCACGCCATGTGGAACAATTTTCCCCTGATAGAAGCGGCGGCGTGCAGATTGCAGAAAGTGATTGTCGAAAACAAGGACTTCAAAAAGCTCATTTCACAGTACGACCGGCCGGAGAGCTTCTTCTACTGCGATCCGCCGTATTATCAGGCGGATCGGTACTACGAAGCGGTGTCAGCGGACGGCTTCGACCATCAGGGATTGGCGGAAACGCTGTTTGGCATCAAGGGCAAATTCCTGCTGTCATATAACGACTGCGCATTCATCCGGGAACTGTATACCCGTCCCGGCATCGTGATCGAGGGAACGACAAGGCTCTCCAATATCGCACAGCGGTACGACAACGGAAAGCAGTACCCTGAACTTTTAATTTCCAATTACGACACCACAGAGCTTGCCCGATCCTGCGTTCAACTCACGCTGTTTCACGGTTTTGATGCGCAGGAGATCTTAAACGAAAGGATACTTTACAATGGAACGATATGAATTTGAAATGATCCCCGTACCTGCAGAGACACTGGATGCTGTGGGAATTACTCCCGGCGTAACGGTGGAAGCATTTGCAGACGGCAGCCACATCGTCATTCAGAAGGCGCCGGAGGATGACTTCTGCGAATCCTACAACGAGGACTGCGAGGGCTGCCCTTACTGCTGCCCCTGCTGCGGCGAATGCCTGAAAGAACAATTCGGCGGAGGTGAAGATGGTGAATAAGCTGTACCGCATTCTCGGAAAGCGAGGACGGATCACGATCCCCTATGAAATCAGGCGGCGCGTTGGCTTTCAGTATAACGATGTGCTGTCCTTTACCGAGAAGGACGACCGTACCGTTGTGGTCAGACGAGAGAAAATCTGCGATAACTGCAAAGGAACACGGCCTGCTGTCAATAAGCAGGTGGACGGCATCACGCTGCTGCAGTTTCTGGACAGCCTTTCTGGCGAGGAACAACGGGCGGCGCTCATCCATCTGTCCGTAAAATGGGCGGAGCAGCAAGCCTGCGGCACGGATGAAAAAACAATGGCAGAAAGGAAATTGCAGAATGAAAATAAAAGCACAAATTGACCGCTTTATCGGAAAGGACAACCGCATCAAGGCATATGCCAGCGTGATCCTCGGCGGCGAGTATGTGATCCGGGATATTGCCGTGATGGACAGCAAAAACGGTCTGTTCGCAAGAATGCCCTACCGGTCATATAAAGACCGAAACGGCAATACGCAGTATTCGGATGTGGTGTTCGCGCTGAACGAAACCTCCCGCAATGCTGTCAGCGACGCGGTTCTGGAAGCCTACGAGCAGCGGCTGCACATGGAGGAAAATGAGTCGCAGGATTATGAAGAACAGGAGGAAAATGAAACCCCGGCTTTCGAGCAGAGGATGTGACTTTTTTCAAAAAACATCTCATTCTCGCTGGACTTTCCGGTTTTTATCGGTATGCTGTAGGTAGAGGTGATCGGTATGATGAAAAAGAAACGATACGCGCTCCTCCTTGCAGGTATGATACTTCTAAGTCTTGCAGGATGCGGCAGCCGGGAACCGCTGTCGGATATAACGGACAATTCATCCGCGGCCAGCGCTTCATCGGATATAACATCGGCTGAATCAAGCGAGGATATTCCTTCCAGCCCGTCTGTTCCGGCAGAATCGGAGAATCCGGCAGAAAGCGTATCCGAAACACGGCAGCAGACAGAAGTAACAAAATCTCCGGCAAAGCCGACCGGTACGGAGGATGCTGCCGAACCAAAACAGCCTGCACCGGCAGAAGAAAAAACAAATCCTGTCTCATCTGCACCGCAGCCGGAAGAACCGGAACCGCAAAAACCGACTTCCGCGCCGACGCAGCCGCCTGCGGAGGAACCGCCCCAAAGCGAGCCGCCGCAGGAAACCGCACCGCCCGAAGAACCCGCTGTTCCCGATTTTAATATCCAGACCTGGATTGATTTTGCCGCCGAGTATGCTACAAGCGAAAGTGTGGGGTTGAATTTATCGCCGGACGCTACCGCCTGCTGGGACAATCCCATCACGGCAGGCCCGCACAGCCTGTATCTGGAACGGGATATTCAAAGCCGGCTCAACCGCTATGCCCGTGACGAGGATATTACCGACGTCTGGATATGGGCGGAAAAACGCTCCGACGGGAGCTACGATCTGTATATCGGCTACGCTTAAACCAAAATCAAAACGGAATATTTCATGATAAGCGCACTGTGTAAAAAGCACGGTGCGTTTTTTCATTTCAAGGAGGTTTTCAAGTGAAAACGAAAAAAGTCAAAAGAATCATGTCGCTGTTCCTGGCGGCGCTGATGTGCGTTACCACCCTTGCGGGCTTTGGTACGACCGTCTACGCCGCAGAAGAAACCGATGAGGTGTATCTTGTCTCCTTCCCCCGTGACGGGGATGACAACTACAGCAGAGAATGGGGACACGGCAGCCATGAGTTTATGAACGGCTGGTCGACCGATGGCTCGCGGTATACCTCTGTTTACGCTATGGGCTCATATACCGGAAATATCTGTTACTGCATTGAACCCGGCGTCGCTCTTAAAACAGGTGACCGCTTTACCAAAAAAGGCGAAAACTTTTGGGACAATTACCCCTCATCCTATAACAAAACCATCTCCCCCGATGATATCAAGCTGTTTATCGGCAGAATTATGCAGTACGGCTACACGGGGACGATCTCGACCTCATGGCGTTCGCAGAACGAGGGCGGCGATAAGCTGGCTCACGCTGTCGCCACACAGCTTCTGATTTGGGAAACCGTGGTCGGCGAGCGTGACGCAGACTTTAACAAGGTCGGCACCGGCGGCAAGGATGCCATCCTCGAACAAATCAGTGCAGACCATCCCCTGCGCAGTAAGATCATGAGCTACTACAACTCTATTGCGGCGAGCGTCCAGAAGCATTCCAAGCTGCCGGGCTTTTTCTCAAAATCCACAGGCAAGGCACAGAATATCGAACTGGAATGGGACGGTGAACAGTACACCGCCACGCTCACCGATAAAAATAATGTGCTCTCCGATTATTCGTTCTCCGCAAGCACTTCGGGAATCCGCTTTTCCGTAAACGGCAATAAGCTGACGATCACCGCCGACAAAGCGCCGGGCAGTACCGTTACAATCACCGCAGAAAAGAAAAACTCCCAAAGGCGCGGCGTTATCACCTGGACGGACGGCGTTTACGGCCCGAACGGAGAGCTGCAGGATACCGTCACCTACGCGCAGTCGGTCAACGATCCTGTAAAAGGATATCTCAATATCAAGGTCTCGCAGGGATCGGCAAAGATCATCAAAACCAGCGAGGACGGCAAGGTTGACGGAATTTCTTTCCGCATTCAGGGCAATGGCATTGACCAAACTGTTAAAACAGCCAACGGCGGCCAGATTCAGGTGGATCATCTCAATCCGGGCGTCTACACCGTAACCGAGCAGACAGAAAACAAATACGAGCCGCAGGAAAGCCGCAGAATAACTGTGGTATCCGGGCAGACAGCAACCGTAACCTTCAACAACGTTCTCAAACGCGGTGATCTCAGGGTGATCAAAACCTCTGAGGACAATATGACAGAGGGCGTCAAATTCCATCTTTACGGCACTTCGCTTTCCGGTCTCGCGGTGGATGAATACGCTGTGACCGATGCATCAGGTACCGCTGTTTTCGAGGACGTCCTCATCTCCGGCAGTACGCCATACACGCTCGAAGAGGTGGACACCGATATCAAATATGTGGTGCCGGAAGAACAGACCGCAGTAATCGAGTGGAATAAGGTAACCGACAAGAGCTTCCACAATATCCTCAAAAAATGGAGTCTCACCGTCACCAAATCCGACAGTGAAAAAGGATTGCCGCAGGGTGATGCTTCTTTAGCTGGCGCCAAGTACGGCATCTATAAGGGCGAGCAGCTCATGGATGTGTACGAAACCGACCGCAGCGGACAGTTCACCACAAAATCCTATGTCTGCGGAAATGATTGGAGTCTGCGCGAGATCGAGCCAAGCGAGGGGTATCTGCTCAACACCGAATCTTTGCATATCGGCGCAGAAGCGAAGCTCTATACGGCAGAGTTCAATCTTGCGCCGCCGCTTGACTCTTACGAAACGGTCAAGAAAGGAAAAATTGCCGTCATAAAGCATTGCGATGACGGCGAAACACAGATCGAAACACCCGAAGAAGGCGCGGAGTTTGAAGTGTTCCTGAAAAGCGCCGGAAGTTATGCGGATGCAAAGGAAACTGAGCGAGATATCCTTATTTGTGATTCGTATGGTTTTGCCGAGTCTAAACTGCTCCCATACGGAATATACACGGTAAAACAGACAAAGGGCTGGGACGGCAATGAGCTGATGCCCGCCTTTGATGTGTTTGTAAGTGAAAACAACGAGGTTTATCGCTATCTTATCAACAACGCCACATTTGAGTCTCTGATCGAAATCGTGAAAAAGGACGCGGAAACCGGTAAAGTGATCCCCGCTGCAGGTGTCGGCTTTAAGGTCAGAAATACGGACACAGGCGAATATATCGTACAGCATATCAATTACCCAACGCCGGTGGATATCGACACCTATTACACCGATACCACAGGAAAGTTGATGATGCCGGAGCCTCTCGGCTTCGGAAATTACGAGTTGATCGAGCAGTGTACGGCATATGGATATGTTCTCGACTCCACGCCCGTACCGTTCAAGGTGGACGGCACACAAACCACCGTGGTGGTCGAAAAGCATAATATCGCACAGAAAGGCACCATCACGGTCGGTAAATCCGGTGAGGTGTTCTCAAGTGTGGTTGAATCAGACGGCATCTATCAGCCGATATACGATAACGCAGGGCTGGCGGGCGCAGTATACGAGGTGTATGCGGATGAGGACATCGTTACCCTTGACGGTACGGTCAGGGCAGAGAAGGATGATCTCGTTGCAATCATTGAAACCGGCTCAGACGGCTTCGGCACAAGCATTCCTTTATATCTTGGTAAATACCGAATCGTGGAAAAAACCGCTCCGTATTCTATGGTGCTGAACCAAGAAGCGAAATTTGCGGAACTGACCTATGCAGGAGAAAATGTTGAGGTGACTTCTGCGGAAGTCTCGTTCTATAACGAGCGCCAAAGAGCAGAAATCAGCCTTTCCAAAATTCTGGAGCAGAACGAGCTGTTCGGTCTCGGCGGCAACGGTGAAATCCTCTCGGTGCAGTTCGGGCTGTTCGCCGCGGAGGATCTGACAGCCGCGGACGGCTCGGTGATCCCGAAAGACGGACTGCTGGAAATCGCAAATTGTGCGGAAAACGGCAGGGCGGTGTTCAAAACCGACGTCCCCGTTGGCGCCAAACTCTATGTCAAGGAAATCGCCGCAGACGGGCACTATCTCATCTCGGACGAAAAATATCCTGTGGAGTTTGTGTACGCGGGACAGGATACCGCTGCTGTGGAAATCAAGGTCAATGACGGCGAAGCGATTGAAAACGATCTCATCTACGGCAGCATCAGGGGCTTAAAGATTGACCGTGAAACAGAAGAACCCATTGCGGGCGCTTTGTTCGGTTTGTTCAAATCAAACGAAACCGAATTTACGGAAGAAACTGCACTGCTCACAGCAGAATCACAGCCGGACGGTGCCTTCACATTTGAGCAAATCCCTTACGGAAACTGGATCGTCAAGGAGCTGCGCCCTGCGGAGTCCTTCCTCCCGAATGAGGAAATCTATCCCGTGACCGTATCCGGGCATGAACAGATCATCGAAATCACCGTGGTCAACGACCGCATCCCTGAGATCGGGACAACGGCGGCAGTAGACGGCGAAAAGGAAATCTGTGCGACCGAGGTCTTCACCCTTACCGATACTGTATCCTACAAGCACCTGATTCCCGGCAAGGAGTATGTTCTCAAGGGCGTCCTGATGGATAAATCCACAGGCAAGCCGCTTGTGATTGACGGCGAGGAAATCCGTTCCAAAACGGTCTTTACGCCCGAAGCGCCCACAGGCGAAGCAGTCGTGGAATTCGTTTTTGATTCCAAATTTATCAAGGAAGATACCGACATTGTGGTGTTCGAAGGCCTGTATCAAGACGGCAAAGATCTTGCTGTCCATGCGGATATCGAAGACAAGGGACAGACCATTAAGGTGAAAATCCCTGAAATCAGCACACAGGCGACCGCAGACGGAAAGAAAGAAATCACGGCAAACGGCAGGGTGAAGATTGAGGATGCTGTATCCTACAACAACCTGACTCCCGGCAAGGAGTATACGGTAAAAGGCGTCCTGATGGACAAATCTACCGGAGAACCGCTGCTTGTTGACGGAAAAGAAATCCGCAGTTCTTTCACCTTCAAGCCCGACGCGCCGGACGGAGAAATTACTGTCACCTTTGTGTTTGACGCATCAGGACTGACAAGTGCAGCCGAAATTGTGGTATTTGAAAGTCTGTACCGTGACGATGTTGAAATCGCTGTCCATGCGGATATCGAGGACGAAGGTCAGACGGTGAAGATCACACCTCCTGTCCCTGATGTACCGCAGACCGGCGATGAGAGCAATCTCGGCTTTTGGATCGGGCTCGGCGCTGTCGCTCTCGGCGGTGCGGTTGCCTCTGCGATCATCCTCTTGAAAAAGAAAAAGGATGATGATAATGAGTAACCGAAAAAAGATGGTAGTGAAGCGGAGCCGCTGCAGCCGCGCTTGCAAGGATGCAGGCGGAGCAAACGAGTCTTTTTTCGGAAAGGAGGAGCAGCGGAGAGAGCGAGCTTTTCGCCATAAGGCGGAAACGAGCGATTCAAAGCTTGCGACGACGCGATGAAGAAGGTGTATATCTGCTCTCCCCTCGGCGGTAATGTCAGAGAGAATCTCGAAAAGGTCAAGAGATACACCAAATATGCATTGCTGTGCGGCACGGCTCCGGTCGTGCCGCATTTCTATGCGCTCTGCCTTGATGACAGCAATCCCAAGGAGAGAGAAATCGGCATAGCCGCAGGCCTGTCCCTTTTATGGTTCTGCGATGAGATGTGGCTCTTCGGCGATGAGGTTACCAAAGGGATGGCGGCTGAAATACAATTCTGCAAAAACCTCAATGTGAAAATCCGAAAGGTTCAGGAACATGAAATCAACAAAGCGTTAGGAGGAAAACGCCGATGAAAAAGAAATGGACAAGGCTTCTTGTCTGCGCTGTCATAACGGCGCTGATTGTTACCGCCTCCGCCGTGCCGGTCTTTGCCGCGGGCGATGTGGCGGGCGCGATTGAAAACACATGGACGCAGGCACAGACGCAGATCAAAACAGTGGTCAACAATGTGGTGTTCCCCGTGGTGGACATGATCCTTGCGATCCTGTTTTTCGTGAAGGTCGGCACGGCATATTTTGAATACCGCAAGCACGGTCAGTTTGAATTTGCCGCGCCATGTATCCTGTTCGCCTGCCTCATTTTCACGCTGACCGCGCCGCTGTATATCTGGACGATCCTGTAACCGGAGGCGAGAAAATGGGAACAAGACATTTAATCTGCGTTGTCAGCGATGGTGATTACCGTATCGCACAGTACGGTCAATGGGACGGATATCCGGAAGGTCAGGGCGCATCCATCCTCGAATTTTTGAAAAGTCCGATGGCAGAACGGTTAAAGAAAAATTTGGAGAACTGCACTTGGCTCACAAACACCGAATATGAAAAACTGTGGGAAGAATTCGGAGTGGATACCAAGCAAGAAATGATTGACTATGATGTCTATCAGGATTTTTGCAATAAGCATCCTGAACTGAGCAGAGATACCGGTGCACGGATATTAGAAATAGTGGCAGATGCGGCCGGCAAAATCAAGCTGCAGAACAGTTTAAACTTTTCACAGGATAGCCTTTTTTGCGAGTGGGCATATGTCATAGACTTTGACAAAAACACATTTGAGGTGTATCAGGGCTTTAATGAAACGCCGCTTGATGAGTCTGAACGGTTCTATACCGCAGGACAAAAAGAAGATGAAAACGGTATGTACCCTGTCAAACTTTTCAAATCATTTGATTTGTCAGCACTGCCTTCCGAGGAAGAATTTTTAGAAATATGCGAGCCTATAGAAGATGAACTGATTGATGAACCAATATCCGGACTGGATGGATTAACAGGCATATAACTGGAGGTGATGTCCTATTTTCGATTGGTTAGGAGATATATTCTCCGGTATCGGCGACGCCATCGGCGGGGTGTTTGACTTCTTAGGTGAACAGATTTCCAATGTAATTTGGAATACCATGCTGAAATGGATGTACGAAACCATCTACAACGCCGTAGCCGATTTTTTCAGCATGATGGGCAATATGGGGGCGGATATCTTTGACCTTGACTGGATTCAGGCGACTATCAAACTCTTCACGCTGTTCGGCTGGGCGCTCTTTATCGCCGGGGTAGTGGTAGCCATATTTGATGTGGCGATAGAATATCAGCACGGCCGAGCAGATATCAAGTCAACCGCTGTCAATATTCTGAAAGGCTTCTTCGCCTGCTCGCTCATCGGCATTGTGCCGGTGGAACTGTATAAGTTCTGTATCAGCCTGCAAAATACCTTCTCCCATGACCTGTCGGCGCTGTTCGCAAGCGGACAGTCTATTGATCTGGCGGGCCAAAGCACCAGCGTCTTGCAGGGCAGCTTTGCAGTAAGCACCAACATTCAGATGAATCTGTTTAACATCCTTGCGCTGATCGCCTTTGCCTACTGCGTGGTCAAGATATTTTTTGCCAATATCAAACGCGGCGGCATCCTGCTCATTCAGATGGCGGTGGGAGCCTTATATATGTTCAGCGTGCCGAGAGGCTATCAGGACGGATTCAATCAGTGGATGAAGCAGATCGCGGCGCTGTGCCTCACAGCATTCATGCAGACTTCGCTACTGTTTTTAGGTCTATTGACCTTTCCCGGCAATATGCTCCTGGGACTTGGCATCATGCTGGCGGCCAACGAGGTGCCTCGTATTGCCCAGCAGTTCGGATTGGATTCAAGCGTGAGAGTCAACATGATGAGCGTTGTCCACGCAACGACCACAGCGGTCAATCTGACGCGCTCTGTCGCAAGAGCCGCAGGAAAGTGAGGTAATACAGCATGAAAGAAAACAACGAGCTTGAAAGAGCCGACCTTGTCATTGACCGCGATATGGAAGCGGACTGCGACATCGGGCAGGAAATCACCGTATATATCGAAGCATGGTTCGATGCAGACAAAAAATTCGGATTGAATATCGCAGATGAGGATGGGACATGGCTGAATCTGTACGGAAAATATAATCCTTTCGAGGATACGCTTCGCATTGAATGCGAGATCAGCAGAGAGGATGGCAGCGAATATTTCGATTACACGCCGACCGAGGCGGAATCCAAGCTCATTAAGGATATGATTGCAGAGAAAATTTGGGGACAATGGCATCAAACGCCGCAGGAATTCTGCGGCGATATACAAAATGAAATGACGATGGGAGGACTGACATGACGCAATATCTCTATCCGCAGAACTTAAAAGCCACAGCCAACCTGTGGCTTTGGGGACTGCGGGATTTTTGTATACTCGGCATTGCCGCGCTGCTGTCTATTGTGGCGCTGGTGCAGCTTCGGATCGTGCTCCCTGCCGCCGCCACACTCTGCTATGGCTTTCTGACCATCCGTCTGGACGATACGACCATACTGGATTTTATGAAATACGCCGTGCGGTACTTTATATCTACCCAACAATACTACGAATGGAGGTAAGCGGCAGATGAGAACGAAAGACAAACCGCAGAAAAAGAAAAAAGGACGCTCGGTACAGGAACTGATCGGGATCAAAACATTTACGAAATACGGGCTCGCCACGAACAAGGGCGAGATTTTGTTTTACCTCGTCTCGCCCACCAACATCTCGGTGCTGTCCCATACCAATATTGAAATCAAGATACGCCACCTGATGATGGTGCTGTCCGCCATTCCCGATATAGAGATCACCTGTACCGACTCCTCTGAGTGCTTTGACGATAACAAATCGTATTTAAGCGTCAGGCTCTCGGAGGAACAGAATCCAAAGGTACGGAAAATCATCAAAAAGGATATCGATTTTCTCGACCATATCCAGATGGAGATGGCAACAGCAAGGCAGTTTCTGTTTATCGCAAGGCTGAAAGACCGGAAGGATAAGCAAACCTTTGAAGCGGCAAACCGTATCGAGAAAACCATCTCCGAGCAGGGCTTTGAGGTGCGGCGGATGAAGAAAGCGGACATTAAGCGCTTTCTCGCCCTGTATTTTGAAGCCAGCATGAACGGAGAATCCATGCCGGATACGGACGGCGGGCAGTTCTATGAGGCGGACGATGAAGCTTCGGAAGATTAGTCTTGCTGTTCTTTCCGTTCTGCTGTCGGCAGTAACCGCCTTGTCCGGCTTTATGGTGTATACGCAGCTTTCCGAACGGCAGAAAGAAAAAGAAGAATTCGATACCCTTGCTGAGATGGTGGAAGTAACGCCGGAAAAACCCAACGATGAAACGGCTGTGCCAACGGATGATACTTCCGAACCTGTGCGGAATCTGTCGTGGCTGTTTTCACAAAACGGCGACTGTATCGGCTGGCTGTGTATTCCCGATACGCAGCTAAGCTATCCCGTCATGCACACGCCGGACAATCCGCAGAAATATCTGCGCCGAAGTTTTTACGGGGAATACAGTCTAAGCGGCGTGCCGTTTCTGGACTGGCGGTGCGGCCTGCAAAGTGATCATCTCATTGTTTACGGTCACAACATGAAAAACGGCACGATGTTCTCATCGCTTCGGAATTATACCGATCCGACATTCTGTGCCGCACATCCGGTCATAGAATTTCAAACAGCAGACGGTGTGGGAAAATATACTGTCTTTGCCGTTGCCGCTGTTCAAAAAGCTGACGCTTGGTACAGCTTTATTCATGCGGCCGACAGCACGGATTTCACCGAACAAGCTGCAGCAATCATGCAAAAATCGCTCTATGATACCGGTGTTACGCCTGTATATGGTCAGCAGATCATCACCCTATCCACCTGTTACGGTTCAGGAAAAAACGGCAGGCTGATTGTGGCAGCCGTAAAACCGTAATCCTTTATGGGCAATCTGTGCCGCCTTATTGACAAAAGGGGTTAAAATGGGGTATAATAACAATTAGTGAACGGAGGCGGTACGGATGCAGTACAATGAGCTTTTGAATCAGATAGCGGAACTGACAGCGAAGATCAACGGTCTGCCGAAAGGATATATCTCAAAGAAACAAATCAACGGAAAGGTCTATTACTATCACCAGTGGTCGGAGGGCGGCGTGAAGCAGAGCCGGTATCTGCACGATTCGGAAATCGAACCGCTTGCCGGACAGATAGAACAGCGCAAGGCGCTGCAGGCAAAGCTGCGTGCTCTGAAAGCAGCGTCTTCTGCTGTAAGCAAAAAACAGAATGAGGTGAACAGCTTGAAATGCACCCTGATGCATAAACGAATCCTAGTGGCGGAACTGGAACTGGATGACGCCACCGGCTTTATACAGAAAATCGGGACGGTCTATGCGCCGGAGCATCTGCCAGTCGGCATTCCGATACGAAAAGGCGTTGCCGACCGTGCGGCGCTCAACGAGTGGTGGACAGACCGCTCCATCCCCGCCAGCCGTTCGGGTGTGCGTGAGGCGCTGGAGGCGCTGGAAATCAGCAGCACCAAAATGCTGCTGGTGCGCTGCTGGGGACTGAGCCTGTCCGACCAGTATTGGATCTGTCCCGAAGGCTCCAACCTTACCTGGGACAGCATCAACTTCTTCGAGAACGATTTTTCAGACGATATCGGCGACGTACTGTTCGGGGAAAATAAAAAGAAAGACGCGCTGGATTTCAGCTCTCCCGACAACACCTCGGACGGTAATCTGAAAAAGCGGTGGAAGATCATAGACGGTAAACGCTGCCTGATCAAAGGCGGCAGCAACCCGTTCCGTCAGCAGCCTTTCAACGAGGTGATCGCCTCCGGAATCATGGAACGGCTCGGCATTCCCCATGTGCCGTACACGGTAACATGGAACAAGGGGGCGCCGTACAGCGTGTGCGAGGATTTCATCACGGAAAACACCGAGCTGATCCCGGCATGGCGCATTCTCAAAACACAGAAAAAGGACAACAGCACCTCGGTGTATCAGCACTTTGTGAATTGCTGCGAGGCGCTCGGCATCAAAGACGCCGTGCCGTATCTCGACCGGATGATCGTGCTGGACTATATCATCGCCAACGAAGACCGGCATTTCAACAACTTCGGCGTGATACGCAATGCCGAAACATTGGAATGGCTCGGCTTTGCACCTATCTATGACAGCGGCTCCTCCCTCGGCTATGACAAAATGCCCGCGCAGATGCGCTCGGAAAAAGAGGTCGTCTGCAAGCCGTTTAAAAATCATCATTCGGAACAGTTAAAGCTGGTATCCGACTTCAGCTGGATCGATTTTGACAGCCTGTCGGATATCGGGGAACTGATTGCCGACGCTTTGTCTGCGGACGGCGCGGAGGAATATATCGACGAGAATCGTATCCGCGCAATTATCGGCGCAGCGCAGCGGCGGATCGAACAGCTTTCGCAGCTCGCCGTAAGCTATACGCCGGTACAGGAGATTTCCACAGAGGATGATGTGAAAGAAAACATTGCCGAAGACTATACCCCGAAAATGGAACTGTAAGTTCAAACCAGGAAAAACCAATCAGTCGTTTTGCAGGCAGCAAAGCGGCTGATTTTTTATGCCCTCCCTCTGTCTGCAAGACGGCGGAAGGAGGCATAAATGTTCAAACGAAAGCCAAAGGTACTCACACCGGAGGAACAGGAAATAATCCGCACAAAGGATTTCTTCGATATGATCCTGCCCGGCACGGTGAAATTCCTTTCCGACCACTATATCATAGGCGACAGTTATCGCTGTGTATGGGCGATCCGTGAGTATCCGCCCTCCACTGAGGAACAGGCGATCCTGTCCCAGCTTGCCGACCGCAGCGGCGTGACCTTACGCATCTATCACAGACTGGTCGAAAGCATGGAACAGCGAAAGATCATCCAGAACGCCACCCGCCGAAACAAGCTCAAAAGCGGCGGCACCGATGTAAACGAAACCATTGAAGCCGAAGGCAACCTGCAGGATGTAATCGAACTGCTGGCGAATCTCCGCAAGAACCGTGAGCCGCTTCTGCACTGCTCGGTGTTCATTGAGCTGAAAGCAAAGAATATGGACGCGCTCAAAGAATTGCAGAGCGAGATTGCAATGGAGCTGACGCGCTCCAAAATCTCGGTAGACCGCCTGACCTTACGGCAGAAAGAAGGTTTCCTCTCTGTTCTGCCTGTGGGCGCAAACCAGTTCGGCGCACAGTATGAGCGCGTCCTGCCCGCAAGCTCGGCGGCAAATCTGTATCCCTTCAACTTCTCCGGCAAGACCGATCCGAGAGGCATCTATATCGGCAGGGATAAGTTCGGCACGAACATCCTTGTGGACTTCGACCGCCGAGCCGAAGACAAAACCACAAGCAACATCCTGATTCTCGGCAACAGCGGTCAGGGCAAGAGTTATCTGTTAAAGCTCATCCTGACCAACCTGCGGGAATCCGGCAAACAGCTTATCTGCCTTGATCCCGAAAGCGAATACGAGGAAATCTGTTCGGCGCTGGGCGGCTGCTATATTGATTTCCTGTCCGGCGAGTATACCATCAACCCTCTGGAACCCAAAGCTTGGAATGACAGCACAGACGATATCGCTCCCGACGCGCCCGCGGCATTCAAAAAAGCGACAAGGATTTCCCAGCACATTGCATTCCTAAAAGACTTTTTCAGGTCGTACAAAGATTTTTCGGATGCGCAGATCGACACCATTGAAATCCTGCTCTCCAAGCTGTATGCCCGGTTTGGTATCACCGACAACACCGACTACAGCATAAAGAAAGCGCCGGATTATCCCATTATGGAAGACTTCTATAACCTGTGTGAGGAAGAATTCTACAGCTACGATAAGAGCCGGAAATATCTCTACACCGAAGAAACGCTGCAGGAAGTCTGCCTCGGAATCCACTCCATGTGTGTCGGCGCGGAAAGCAAATACTTCAACGGACACACCAACATCACGGATGACGCCTTTCTCGTGTTCGGTGTGAAGGGCTTACTGGATACCAACAAGCGGCTCAAGGACGCCATGCTGTTCAATATCCTGTCTTTCATGAGCAATCAGTTGCTCGGCAAGGGCAATACGGCGGCGTCCATCGATGAACTGTATCTCTTTCTCACGAACATGACGGCAATCGAATATATCCGCAACGCCATGAAGCGTGTGCGTAAAAAGGAGTCCTCGATCATTCTGGCAAGCCAGAACATCGAGGATTTTCTGATCCCAAGTATCCGTGAGTTTACAAAGCCGCTGTTTTCTATTCCCACGCATCAGTTCCTGTTCAATGCCGGGCAGATCAACCCGAAAGAATATATGGACGCACTTCAAGTAGAGTCGAGCGAATTTGAGCTGATCAAGTATCCGGAGCGCGGCACCTGCCTCTACCGCTGCGGAAACGAACGGTATCTGCTCCAAGTGATTGCGCCCGATTACAAATCCGCATTGTTCGGAAAGGCAGGTGGACGATAATGGCTCCGGCAGAAGAAAAAAGAGTCCGTGAGCTGACGGAAGAAATCGCCGGACTCAAAAATCATCTGGTTTTGAAAAGCGCGGTCATGACCAACAGGGATACCGCCGATATGCTCGAAAGGATCGGCGAACTGTTAAGCGAAAAGAACGCGCTGACCGGTCTTCATGAGGACGCGGTCTATCTCTATCTCGACGACGGCGAATGGTTTCGGGAGGTCAAGGGCTTTGTGGGCGATGACTCCGGGATGCACGACTGTATGGGAACGGCGCTGAAGATCGGCGATACGGTATCCTTAAACGGGTATCCCCGGCTTATTATGCAGGATATGCCTTCACAAAAAACGCTTCTGGAATGCGGCTGCAAAAAGATCAGGGACTGTTCGGAGATGGATATACAGGACGCTTTTAGCTGTGCCTTTACCGTCTCTCTTCACTCCTGCTTGGAGGATTATGAAAACAGTCTGGCACAAGGCATGGAGATGCGGCTATGAGCGCGACCGTTGCCGCCGCTCTGAAAAAGATTGCGGTCTCGCTGCTGTCCAATCCAAAGGTGCTGAAAACCGTACTCGGCATTGTGCTTGGGATTATCATTATCATCATTATGCCCATCGTGGCGATTGTCTCTATCTTCAATGGCGACATAGAGATCGACACCGACCGCCTTCAGACGATGGTGGTGGAAAACCTTTCCGCCGAGGAACAGCAAAAGCTTCAGGCTGTGGAGGATACGATGTATGACATTGAGGATGAGATGAAAGCCGCCGGTTTTGCCGGCAAGGTCACGGAGGCGCAGGTACTGTATGTGCTTGCGCTTTCCGATTACGCCGGACAGTCTGATTTTGTTTCCAAGCTGGTGGGCTGTTTTTCCGCAGATCAGACAGATGAACAGCTCATTGAAGCAGTCAACTCTGCATTCGGCACACAGCTTACAGCCGAAGATTTCGGAAAGGTTATGGGAAATATCCGCGCTATTGCCATCGACATTTCCGACTATACCGATCCCGCTACAAAGAACAATCTTGATTTGGTAAAGTGGGCGATCCATGCGCAGGAAAACGAATGGGGCTATGTCTACGGCACATACGGCTCTGTGCTTGACGAATCTTTGCTGATAAGCAAGATCGCGCAGTATCCCGATGAGGTCGGCGGCAAAGAAGATTTCATCCGTCAGAATTGGCTGGGCGGCAGAACCGCAGACTGTATTGGGCTTATCAAGGGCTACGGCTGGTACAATACCGAAACTGCACAGATTGAAATCGGCGCAAACGGTATGCCCGACATCGGCGCGGATACCATGTACGAAAACGCAGCGGAGAAAGGCACGATTGATACCATCCCCGAAATCCCCGGTCTGGCTGTTTGGCACGAAGGTCACATCGGTATCTATATCGGAAACGGTGAAGTAGTACAAGCCGCCAATACCAATGACGGAGTCATCCGCACACCGATTAGTCAAACCGGCTGGACGCACTGGCTGAAAATCCCGTATATCACCTATATCGAATAAACGGAGGAAACAAACCGCTGAATATGTCTGAATTGATAACTTTATATTTTCCGCATCGCTTTCGCTGGACTTGCCGAAACAGTTGTGACATTGTTAGAGTGCGCCGAGCGAGGCAGCTTAAAAAAGGAGAATGATGATATGTTAGACGAAGACAGCAAAAAGAACATCCGTAAACACATTAACACACTTTGCAATACCGCCCTCGTAGTGATTGAAACCCTGGGCGACGAGGACGAAGCCGATCTTTCGGAACGGTTGGAGCAGACGGCAAAAGCCATCGCCGAACACTATGACATGGAACCGGAGCTGATGGAGGAACTTCACGCCATGCTCATGGCAGCACGAAGGCGCAACGCTCTGAATCAGAAAGGCATCAGCTACATTGACGCAGAACACGCAAAGGATATGGTTTATGCCCTCTGTGATGAACTGGACGACCCAAAAGAAATCATGCGTCATGTAAGGACGGCGGATGAGATGATGTCGGTATGGGAATCGGAAAAATGAAAAACGGTATCAGATCGGGCGGCTGGAAACAGCCGTCCATATTTTGTATAGAAGCGGAGGAAAATGAAGATGAAATACGGACGATACTATGTATCCGCCTGCCCGGACGATGGCATTGAACGGACGAACCCGGTTACGGGTAAGGATGAAATATGCAATGGTTACTACTGTCAGGTGTATACCGACAGTGAATATGAAGACCAGGAAGATGATTTCTGTCTTGCCGTAGGCTATGAAATCCCGGACGATTCGGAAGAATCTCTCGATAAGGGCATTCGCCGGTACTTGAATATTTCTGAAAAAGAGATGCAGGAGCAGGAAAACGCAACCAACGAAATCCTGCTGGCTGAGGACGCAGTGCAGACCAGCGTCTATCTTGCGAACGCGCCGGACTGCTGTTCGGGAGCCGAGCAACTCGGCAATATGCTCGGAATGCTCGGCGCGGATGTGGCGGACGAAGATATCTATCACAGTGAAGGTCAGCACCCAAAGATAAGTATGTGAAGGAGGAATGGAAATTGAGTACAAGAAGCTTTATTGCAAAGCAGATCGAAAAGGACGCTTACCTGACCGTATACTGCCATAACGACGGATATCTCACCTACAACGGCGCGCTCCTGCTGGACTGCTACAACACTCCCGAACAAGTGGACGAGCTGCTGAAGCTGGGTGATTTATCGTACCTGGCGGAAAGCAGCATCCCAATCCTGATTATCCTCACAGCTTTGATTATGGCGAGAGGCAGCAAGGCGTAACGGTCGCCTATGGCCGGGATCGCGGAGATAAAGATGTGGCGGCGAGAAAGATGACAATGGCGCAGCTCGACGATCCCAACAACTGGACGGCATATGTATATATCTTTACGCAGGAAAACAAGTGGAAGTATTTCGCGGCGGGACATTCCGGCGAAGGGCTGCGCGATGTGGCGGAGGACTTGAAGACCGCATACAGCGCATACGGGATCAGGCGGCCGCATGGCTATTACGGCGTGATTACCGACAGCCTCGCGGAACAGGTAAAAGCCGCGGAGAACGCTGAGGGTATGGAAATGACGGAGGATACGCAGAGCGAACCCTCCGGTCCTGTTCTTTCTATGTGAAGGGGGAATCAAAATGAGCGGAAAAGTAAAAAGCCTGCACGGCGTATATAAGGCGCTGGGACGGGACGCATTTCTCGCCGCCGCAAAAGTTTACTCTAACCATGTACAGAAGACTGTTGACGCAACGCTTTCGCAAATGGAAAGTCATTGGTACGATACCGAAAAAACCATAACGGAAGCAGACAAAATGGTCAGCGATTTCCAAATGGGATATCTCACCCGTGAAACGGCGGAGGAACTGCTCCGGCAGGAAAATCTGTCTGAAACTTTTGCAAACAACATTAATGCTGTTTTACGGAAAGTATCCTTTGGGCAGTTGGAGTCCTCATTGCAAAGCCCGGACAAAAGCTATGCCGGAGAGGTTCTGAAGGAGATGCACGGCGCCTTTGTCAAAACCTACGGCACGGATTATCTGGAGAACGGCAGTTATGAATTCGTCAGTATCCCTGCCGTCATCCGATCCCGATGCACCGGAAAGCTGTGCCTCGGTATTGTCACTCTTGACCTGTCCTCCTCCGGCGAGCATTGGGGGACAGATTTCCTGACGCCATACGGCGTCGTGTCGCAGGGTGATCCCGATATAAACGCGGATTTACAAAAATACCTCCGTGACAATTTTATTCCCTATGACTATTGGTATACCGCCGATGTGGAAAGGGATATCCATATCAGCCTTGACGGTATGCCTGAAGAAGTTGCAGACCTGATCGCCGCCGCCAGAGGTGGGCAGCAGAATCAGGAATTTGACTATACGATGAAACTGTGAGGTGAGCATCATGAAAAAAGCAATGGTAAACGTTCCTTTTGACGAAGAAAAGCTGGCAGCCGCACGGTTGTATATGGAACAGAAAGACTTGTCCTTTGAGGATGAAATGATCAGGGCGGCGGAAGCTCTCTACGGTAAATATGTGCCTGCGAATGTGCGGGAATTTATTGACCTGCGCGCCGGACAGCCGAAAGCCCCGGCGAAAAAGAAACCGCCCCGTCCTTCTTCTGCTGTGGGCGCTGGGTCCGGCGCGGACGGTGATGAGGCTTGAGAAGCCAGAACTTCGGTATTGAAATTGAGATGACCGGGCTAACAAGAGCAGCGGCGGCCCGGATTATCGCCGGACATTTCGATACGCAGGCCACCCATGTCGGCGGCGGATACGATGCATATACCGTAAGAGATGATCGAAATCGTCAATGGAAAGTGGTGAGCGACGCCTCCATCCGATGCCGCAACAGGAATAACCGTTCGGCAAGCCGGGACTATTCGGTGGAATTCGTTTCACCGATCTGTCAGTATGAAGATATTGAAACGGTGCAGGAGCTTGTGCGTAAGCTCCGCGCAGGCGGCGCAAGAGTCAACGATTCCTGCGGCCTCCATGTCCATGTGGACGCATCTTCCCACACACCGCAGACGCTTCGCAATATTGTGAATATCATGGCGTCCAAGGAGGATCTGCTGTACAAAACACTGCAGGTGCAGGTGAATCGGGAGGAATACTGTCTGAAAGCCGACACCCGGTTTTTAGAAGAACTCAACCATAAGCGTCCTCGGACGATGGAGGAAGTAGAAGAACTTTGGTACAACGGAAGGGGCAGCCGCTATCATCATTATGACATCAGCCGCTACCATGCCCTCAATCTGCACAGCGTGTTCTCCAAAGGCACGATTGAATTCCGTATGTTTAACTCCACCCTTCACGCCGGAGAGGTCAAGGCATATATCCAACTGTGCCTTGCCATTTCCCATCAGGCGCTTGTGCAGCGGGGAGCGTCCCGAATCAAGACGCAGCCGGAAAATGAGAAATACACCTTCCGCACCTGGCTGCTGCGGCTTGGGCTCATCGGGGACGAGTTTAAAACAGCCCGCCAGCATCTGCTGAAAAACCTGGAGGGCAACATTGCATGGCGTGATCCCGCACAAGCTGAAGCACAGAAAGCCCGCCTTGCCGCAAAGAGGTTAGCCGAGCAGCAGGCAGAAGAACAGCCGTCAGAGGAAGAAACAATCACAGAATCCGATGAGCAGGAGCAGGACGCTCCTGCTTTTTCTATGCAGATGTAAGGAGTGAAAGAAAAAGTTATGAGCAAACGATTGTATGTTGCCTATGGCAGCAATCTCAATATCCGTCAGATGAAATACCGCTGTCCAGGCGCGAAGCTGTACGGCACAGGCGTTATCGAAGATTATGCGCTGCAGTTCAAAGGACAGCCGCACGGCGCTTTTGCCACCATCGCGCCCAAGGAAGGCACTTTCGTCCCTGTGGCGGTATGGAAAATCTCGAAGCAAAACGAACAGGCACTCGACCGCTACGAGGGCTATCCCTCCCACTATTTCAAGCAGAATGTTCCCGTGAAGCTCGGCGGAAAAAAAGTCGATGCAATGGTATATATCATGAACCTAAAAATGAATTTCGGTCTTCCTTCCCCATATTATTACGGCACGGTCTATGAGGGCTACAACGACTGCGGGCTGGATACCGATGTTCTTGACAAAGCCGTCATGGAAAGCGCAGAACAGTTCTATGCTGCCCATCGGCAGCAGGAACCGCAGCAGACGCTGTTTGATATGGACGATGACGAGGATTTCTCCTATGATCCGGAGGGCTGTGACGAGGACGAGCCGAGCGAGGCCGAGCCGGAAATGGACGAAAACGATCCCTTCTATTTCTCGGAGGGGATGCATCTATGAGCCGCAAAAGAGAATTGCAGCGGCAGCTTGGCAGCCGTTATTCCTATGAGCGATTACTCAGTGACCGTGAAATCCAGCGTATGCGGCAGCGAATCCCCGCAGACTTTTCCGAAACGGCTGCTGCGGTACTCACGGCAGGATGCCTGCGGCTGAACGCTGTTCTCTATCGTTCCTGCAAGGAATTGCTGCTCGGTTACGATGTGTTCGTCAAGGATGATCCCGACTCTCCGGAGTGGATTTTTTATGACAGCCTCTCCGAACCGGTCAGCTTAAAGGAAACGGATATGATCCGCATCATCGACCGTATGGTATCGGAGCATGGGCTGTCCTATACCGAGAGCTGCTTCGACCGATTGGACGGCAAAACGGTAAAGAAAGACAAGCGCCGCCTGTGAGCCGCCGTGCCACCCCGTGCGGCGGCTTTGCCGCAGCGGTGGAGAAAGTACCCGACCGACAAGGTGAAAGCGAAATTCGGGCGGTTTCGGCGGAGTCTGCACAGAGAGAACTACAGCCCCAAATCGTCCGGCTTACGCCTGCGATTTGGTTGCAGGATAAAGGCGGGTGGCTGTAAACGCCCCTCCGCCGGTTCCCGGCAGCCCGCAATGCGGACTGCCATCAAAGGTTTTACGCCTTTTCGGTTTTTCCGCTTTGGGTACACCTGAAAGCCGTCCTTCCCAAGAACGGGTACACCGAGCAGCAAATATATCCCGTAAATACGCCGCTTTTCGGGTGGCTGTCGGAAAGGAGTGAACGCCTATGGCAAAAGAAAAGAAAATACGCATCCCGCTGTGGATCTATCCCTCCACAGAGGAAAAGATATCGAAAAACTATGAGGACGACAACTGCAAAAGCCCCAGTGAATTCATTGAGAAAGCGATTTTGTTTTACTGCGGGTATCTTGCCAGCGAGGAATACAAACAATACTTGCCGAATGTTCTCGTCTCTACCATGCAGGGCAGCCTCGACTCATTCGAGGATCGCATGGCAACGCTGCTTTTCAAAATTGCCGTGGAGCTTTGCATGATGCTCCATGTGACCGCAGCGACCAATGAGATCGATACGGATACGCTCTCCCGCCTTCGGGGACTATGCGTAGAGGAAGTGAAACGCCTGCGCGGCGCTGTGCGTTTGGAGGATGCGGTGAAGTTTCAGAATGGTGACGAGTAATGGCAAAAATCATTTTGAAAAGCCGGTACCTCAGGGCAGGCAGCCGTCAGCACTCGGAGCATCTCATTCAGTATATCGCCAAGCGCGAGGGCGTACAGAAAATAGATGACACATGGAAACACCAGCCTGCTACAAAAGAGCAGCAAAAACTGATCGAAGAACTTGTCTGTGACTTTCCCGAAACAAAAGACAGCTTTGAGTATCAGGACTATATTTCAAAGCCGAGTAAATGTACGGCTTCGGAATTCATCTCCCGAGCTATCGACGACAATGTCGATCTCATCGGCAAGAGAGAAAACTATGTGGAGTATATTGCAAAACGACCCCGCGCAGAACGCCGCGGCTCACACGGCTTGTTTACCGACGCGGATGTTCCGATCAATCTTTCCAAAGTAGCGGAGGAAGTGGCAAATCATGACGGCAATGTGTGGACGCACATTATTTCCCTGCGCCGGGAGGACGCCGCCCGGCTTGGTTATGACAACGCCTATGCATGGCGGAACCTCCTGCGCTCGCAGGCGGAAACCATTGCGGAGAATATGAAAATTCCGCTTACCGACCTGCGCTGGTACGCTGCCTATCATGACGAGAGCTATCATCCCCATGTGCATATGGTGGTCTACTCCGCAGGAAAAGAACCGTATCTCACAAAGCTTGGGATACGGAATATCAAGGCGGCATTTGCCCGTCAGATATTCCGTCACGATCTTCTGCAGGTGTATGTGGAGCAAACCAATCATCGGAACGAACTGACGCAAAAAAGCCGTGACATTCTTTCGGATATTATCGCCCGCATTAATTCCGGCAGCTATGATAACCCTATCGTTACGGATCTGTTGGTGAAACTGTCGGAGCAGATGAAGCATTACAAAGGCAAAAAGGTCTATGGGTATCTTTCGCAGGCAGGACGGAATCTTGTGAATGCGGTTGTGGATGAGCTGGCAAAGGACAATGACATCTCTTTGCTTTATGATTTGTGGTATGAGCAGCGTGACGCTATTACCGGTACCTATCAGGATACGCCGGAGCAGCGCATTCCGCTGTCGCAGAACAAGGAATTCAAGGCAATCAAAAATGAGGTCATACAGGAATCACTGAACATCCTCTATGACCGCATCACCTTTGAAGAAGCTGTATCCGAGCCGGAAGAATTTGCGCCCGATGAGCAGGAACCGGAAGAAACAAAGACAGAATCATCTGTACCAAAAAAATGGTGGAGCGATCCCGGCCATCCGATTTATCAATACCGCAAGGCGAAGCAGTATCTCGACAAGGACAGCCCCCTGTATGATCCGGCGGAAGCGGTGCGGTGGCTTTCGCTGTCCGCCGAACAGGGATACGAATATGCGCAGTACCGTCTCGGCAAGCTGTATCTTTTGGGTGATGAAATAGAGCAGGATTTCCTGCAAGCCGAAAGCTGGCTCGAAAAAGCTTCTGATCAGGGCAACAGCTATGCGAAATATTCCCTTGCCAAAATGCACCTTGTGGGCCTGGCACAGCAAAGCGACACACGCAAGGCGTTGCGGTTACTTCGGGAATCTGCAAATGACGGGAATGGGTGGGCGCAGTATCTGCTCGGTAAATTTTGCTTTCGCGGCGAGCATACCGAAAAGAATATATTTGAGGCGGAGCGATTGCTTACTGCCTCCGCCATGCAGAAAAACAGTCAGGCACAATATCTCCTTGCAAAACTGTATCTCTGTGAAGACGGGATTCCAAAGGATACAGAGAAAGCATTACACTGGCTGTGGGAATCGGTCAAACAGAAAAATCAATACGCACAGTATCAGCTCGGCAAAATGCTGCTGTTCGGAAAGAAAACAAATCGGGATGCAGAAACCGGAATTATCCTTTTGACAGCAGCGGCGGATCAGGGAAATGTGTATGCCGCAAGGCTGCTGCAAAGCTATTACAGCGGCAGGCTGAAAAATCCGTCTGCCGAAATGGCGGCCGTCCGTCTGCTCTCCCAGCTTGCCCGAATGTTTACGGATCGTCTCCGAAGAAACGAGGACGGTCAGCGGGCGGTCATTGAAAGGAAGCTGCGGCAGAAGATCGAGGAAAAGAAACAGGCGCACGGTATGAAAATGGGATGAGAAAAGCCTGCGGATTTTTCCGCAGGCTTTCAATATGCTTTTCTCTGTTTTGTTTTCGGCTGATTTAACATCCGATATTAAATCAGCCGAACGCGGCTGTACCGGCCGCTATACGGGAATAACCGCGTTACGGGATTTCAGATAGATGTCAATATCGTTATTGATGTATTGATAGCCCGTTGTATGCAGCACATCATAAAATTCGCGCAGATAGTCAAACACACCGTAACGGCGGAAAAGCGCCTCAGTCTGTTTCCCTGTCAGCGATTTGTGGACTTTGTAGTTTTCGATGCAGAATACGGCGAAAGCAGTTTCCTGACTCATACCGGCAGCCTCCTTACACATCGGGATAGCAAATACTTCCCGTTTGTTCTTCCTGTTCAAAAAGCGAATAAAGCATCTCCGTGCTGTACTGCCAGACCTTGGTCTCCTCCTGCTCCAGCGCCGCATAGAGCTTGGAGGCGTACAGCATGGCGATGGCTTCGTCTTCGGTGACTTGTTTCTTTTTTGCAATCATACTGATAAGATCGGCGCTGATATATGGCATGACAGCAAGAAATTGTTCCTTTCCCATCGTTATTCCTCCCGGATTTCTTTGGACTCGATAAATTTCACAAAGGCAAGAAGCTTCTCCGTATGGAATGTCCACTGATCCTGCAAGACCTCTGTTTTCAGCCGTTTTACCGTTTCCTCCGCGTCCAGAACACCAGTTTCAAAAAGGCGGATAGAGCGGTAAACATTATCGTCTGCAACCGGTCCGATGTGCATATCCGCCGCTTTATCGGTCATTTCGCCTCTGCGGTTTTTGACAACGAATTGCAGCCATTCCATATCGGCGTTCTGATAGCGGTGAATGACGGCCCGGGCTTCGGCTGCATCAAAATCAAACTCGTAGACGGAGACATACCCGATCGGTTTGTTTTCTCTGCGCATCTTGATTCTTGCCCAGCGTTCCGCCTGCTGCAAGGAAGTTGTGGTATAAAACCCCGTACCGAAATCCAGAAAGCTTTCGCTGATGCGAATTTCCGGCTTTTCCACGGGAACGGTGCTTCCGTGATAAAGGATCATGCGAGTCCCTCCAACATTTTATGAATTGTTTTCTGCTCCTGTTTCAGGGCAGACAGCATTTCTGCATAGTGTTTGCGAAGTGCAAGCTTGTCGCGGACAGCAGCAACGGTACCGGCGTCCTTGCCGATGTATTTATCATGCAGCTTTCCGTTCTCCCGATATTTCAAATAATAGTATCCTTTCCTGCGGCATACGAGTGATCCTTTGGGTAATTGTGCAAGTAAAGCTTCGTATTCACGGATCATCCGTTCATTTCGGAGAGCCTCGTTTTGTATCACAGAGCGTATCAGCAAGTCTTTCACCTCGTTTGTATTGTACCACACAAAACAGAAAATATCAACTATGCAGTGTGGCAAACAGCGAAATGCAGTTTGAAACAGAAAGGAATTTTTATGGCAACACAATATATTCATTTTACAGAAGAACAAAAACAGACAGCTCGGCAAACCGATATTGCGGAACTGCTCCGCGGCCAGGGCGAAACCGTCAAACGTTCTGGAAAAGAGTATGAATGGAGGGACGGCGGCCAGAAGGTCACCCTTCGGGGGAACCTGTGGTACCATCAGTACGAACAGGTCGGCGGAGACGCTGTGGACTTTGTGCGCCGCTTCTATAACAAATCCTATCCGGAGGCAATGGAATATCTGCTCGGCAGAGCGGGCGGGACACTTATTGTCTCTCCGCCTGTGCAAAGAGAGAGAACACCATTTGTGCTGCCGCCGCAGAACGAAAATATGCGGCGGGTGTTCGCCTATCTCCTGAACCGCCGGGGTATTGACCGTGACGTGTTGTATGCCTTTGTGCGCAAAGGCATGGTGTATGAATCGGCAGACTATCACAATGCTGTCTTCGTTGGTTTCGATGGGGACGACATCCCCCGCCATGCTCACAAACGCGGAACCGGATCAGAGAGTAACTACAAAGGCAACGTGTCCGGCAGCCAGCCGGAATACAGTTTCCACTGGCACGGGCAGAGCGAAAGGCTGTATCTGTTTGAAGCGCCGATTGACCTGCTCTCATTTATCTCTATGAACAAAAATAGATGGCAGCGGCACAGCTATGCCGCCTGCTGCGGAGTCGCAGATCATGTACTGTGGCAGATGATGAAAGACAATCCGCATATCGAATATGTGTATTTGTGTCTCGACAATGATGAACCCGGTCAGCAAGCGGCAGAACGGATCATCGGCAAGCTGGTGGAAAAAGGAATACCGTCTGAAATCCTCACCCCAACTTTCAAAGACTGGAATGAGGATTTACTTTTTACAGAACAGGAGGAAGAACCATGCCCAATATTGCAGCTTTGATTGTTGTAGCAACGGTTATGTTTTGCGTGCTGGGCGGCGTGACGCTCCTTGCTCACATCTATAACCTCAACAACATCAAATCCAAGACGGTAGGCGACGGCCAGCACGGCACGGCGCGGTTTTCTACCAAAGCGGAGATACGCCGGATTTACAAGCAGATTCCGTTTACACCGGAAGAATGGAGAAAGAAGGCCAAGAAGAACACACTTCCCGATCTGCCGCAGGGAATTATCGTCGGCTGCCGGAACAAGGGCGGCAATACTACCGCTTATGTGGATGACGCCGACGTCCACTGCATGATGGTGGGCGCGGCGGGCTGCGGAAAGACTGCCTATTGGCTGTATCCGAATCTGGAATACGCCTGTGCCTCCGGAATGTCTTTCTTAACAACGGACACGAAGGGAGATCTGTATCGGCACTACGGCGGCATTGCCAAGGACTGCTACGGTTACAATGTGGCGGTGATCGATCTGCGAAACCCGACCAGATCGGACGGAAACAACCTGCTGCACCTCGTAAACAAGTATATGGATATGGCGAAGGAACATCCGCAGGATGTCGCTCTCCGTGCCAAAGCAGAGAAATATGCAAAAATCATTGGAAAGACCTTGATCTACGCAGACGGCGACGCTTCCGCTTATGGTCAAAACGCCTTCTTTTATGACGCGGCTGAAGGTGTTTTGGTTTCTCTCATTTTGCTTATCGCAGAATTTGCGCCGAAAAATCAGCGGCACATTGTTTCGGTGTTCAAGCTGGTACAGGACTTGCAGGCACCGAGCAGCGTCAAAGGCAAGAATCAGTTTCAGCTCTTAATGGACAGACTTCCCGCCGAACATAAGGCAAGGTGGTTTTCCGGCGCAGCATTGAACACCGGCGATCAGGCGATGGCGTCTGTCATGTCAACCGTTATGTCACGCCTCAATGCATTTCTCGACAGCGAGATGGAGCAGGTGCTGTGCTTTGATACAGCCATCGACGCGGAAAAGTTTTGCAATGAAAAATCCGCCGTATTCATTGTCATGCCGGAGGAAAATCCCAACGCCTATTTTATGGTCAGCCTGCTCATCCAGCAGCTATACCGGGAAATTCTCGCTGTTGCAGACGAAAACGGCGGCAAGCTCCCAAACCGCGCCATGTTTTACTGCGACGAATTCGGCACCCTCCCGCCCATCCAATCAGCCGAGATGATGTACAGCGCCTCCCGCAGCAGGCGGCTCTCCATCGTCAGCATTATTCAGAGTTATCAGCAGCTTGAAAAGAATTACGGAAAAGAAGGCGCTGCTATCATTCAGGACAACTGTCAGCTCACTATCGCAGGCGGCTTCGCGCCTTCAAGCGAAACGGCGGATATTATCTCAAAAGCGCTTGGCACACGCACGGTGATGACCGGCTCGGTATCAAGAAGTAAAAACGATCCGTCCCAAAGCCTGCAGATGACGGAACGCCCGCTGATGACGGCGGACGAGCTGAAAAGCATGAAAAAAGGCTCATTTATTGTGATGAAGACAGGGGCGCATCCCTTTATATCAAAGCTCAAGCTGTTTTTCAAGTGGGGGATTTCTTTTCCTGAAAACTCCTATACAATCGCCGACAAAGGCGCTCGCCGTGTGCATTATATCAGCCGCGAAACGCTCATCAAAAATATTACCGCGAGATATCCGCAGGCAAAGAAACCGCGTGTTCCTGCCGCAAGTCCGCCGTCAGGCGGTCTGACGATGACCGAGCCTGCCGAGGCAACCTTTGCGCAGGAAGTCAATCACGCGGCACAGCAGGGAAAAATTGCGAAACCGATACGGACAGGTTAAGGAGGTGTTTCTGTGCCGTATTACACCAAGCTGTACCAAACCGATCTGCCGCACCGCGCAAAGCTGGTGTACCTCTATCTTCACGACAGAATGGACAAAGAGCGAAAGGCGTGGCCGGGAATCAAAACCATCGCGCAGGATCTGTCGATTTCCCGCAGCACAGTAAAGCGGGCGATCAAGGATTTAGAGAAAACCGGTCTGATACGAAAAGAGCCGCACTACCGGGAAAACGGCAGTGCGACCTCAAATCGTTACTATCTGCTTTAAAATACTATATTTTACAACAAGGGAGAAGTCTGTCCAAACGGTGGACCGAGGGGCGGTTCATCATGAGCCGCCCCTAACTACCCACTATAAGAGAGATTACGGCAGAAAGAGTAAGAAACTCTGGGAGAGATTAGAAGCGAGACGTTACTTTGTTGTGTTCTAATAAATTCCTGATATGAAGAAAGCTCCTTTGCGGCAATATTGTGCTGCAAAAGAAACTTTTTTGCGTATCTGCTCATGTCAATCATATAATTTCTTGTCTGCTGTGTTTTTAAAATTAGAAATGAGAGAAATAAGGGCTGGAAGCGGATTAATAACAATCGCAAATACTATGGCAGCATTCAGGAATCGAAATATATAGATTCCTCGCGAACACTTGAAAAAAGTGCCGGTTTATGTTAAGATATAAAATGTATTTTTGTATCTATTTTTTAGAAGGCTGAAAAATACAAATTTACAAGGGGATATCCCCTTGTATTGGTTACTACGTAACCAATACAACAACCTTATCGGTATAACGAGATTTTGAGCGAGGCGGCAGCGCCGTCCGTTTTCCCTTTTCTCTCGCTTCCGATACCGATTCAGAGCAAATTTACTGGAGGAAACCATGTTACCGATCGCCCCGGAAAATATCATATATGAATTGATCTGCTTTGCAGCTTTTGTCAGCGTCTGTATCGGATTGCTGAAGCTTCGGTATTCCAAAAAGATCAGCGCCCTGATCCTTGCCGGCAGCATCGCCGTGGCCGCCGTTATACAAATGTCGATTCTTCTGACGGCAGCGAATCCGGTGCAGCAGATGCTTACCTTGTTCCCCATTACAGCGTATCTGCCGGTCATCATCGCCGTACATATCTTAGCGAAGGGCGGCTTTGCCGCCGCAGTAGCCGCATGGTCCTTTGGACTGGCTGTACCGTATATCCTGAATTTGTTCCGTACACTCATGCGGCAGCTCTGGAAAACGGACGGCGGAATGCCTGTCGCCGATATGCGGCCGGTGGTTCTGGCTGCGCTGGTGCTGGCCGGACTTTTGGTGTTTGCGGCTCTGCGGTTCTGTCGGAAACCGTTTCAGACGTTCCGGTTCAAAAACAAATATGTATGGCTGCTCGCCCCTGTCATTTTAATTTTTCTGCTGATCTCCTATTTTGAGAGCATGACCTTTGAACCGGTCATCACCGTCATAACCTTTCTGGTTGTCCTGGCCATGTTTGTCTTCCTTGTGAAATTTTTAAATATCGCGATGTCCGAACAAATTGCCAGAACATCGGAGGCAGCGATTGCCAGACAGCTCGATATGCAGCGTCAGGAGCTTCTGCGCATCAGCCAGAAGATGGAGCAGGGACGGATTTACCGCCATGATATGCGCCATCATTTATCCGTGCTGAATGAGTTGGCCGAAGATGCACAGTCTGAGGAACTGCGGAAGTATATCAGCAGTCTGGACCTGCGGATCTCAGACATTGAGAAGGAGAGCTATTGCGAAAATACGGTGGTCAATGCGGTCCTGTCCTCCTATATCGGACAGGCAAAGCAGAAAAATATCCGCATAGAAGCAAAGGTCAATATCCCGAAAGAGCTGCCGCTGGACGCCTTTGACATCTGCACAATCCTGGCCAACGCGCTGGACAATGCCGTGGCCGCCTGCGGCAGACAGAAAGAGCGCTGGATCAATATGGCGCTCTCTCTGCACGAAAACGGGAATTTTTCCGTAGATATCAAAAATCCGAGCGAGACGCCCGTTGTGTTTGGGAAGGACGGCCTGCCGCTCTCCCACGGCGGCGAGGAGCATGGCATCGGGCTCAAAAGCATCGATGCGATTGTCAGAAAATACGGAGGCATCCTGCGCTGCACCTGTGAGGACGGTATTTTCCGGCTGAGCGCCGTTCTGTTCGCACCGGAGAATATCCAGCCCGCCGCCAAATCCTTTGGCGTGAAAAAGGCCGTTACCAATATCGTGACGACGGTACTGCTTGCCGTATGCTTTCTGAACTTCCTGCCGGACACCATGCACGCTGTCGCATCGGTTCCGGTCCTTGGCGATATGGTACGGCTGCTGGATATCGGCACCTACCGCAAATACTTTTCCTGGGGCTCCAGTACGCTCCAGATGGAGCTTCCCGAAGTCGAATTCCCTGTGGAAAGCGTAACGGTGGCAGAGGAGCAGCCGGAACAGGCTCAGGCAGCCTCCGGCACAGACGGCCAAGAGCCGTCGGAGGAAGCCTCGCCGGAAAGCACGGCTCCCTCTGCTCCTTCGGCAAGCACGTCGTCGGGCGGCGGGGAAAGCGGCATCACGATACCGTCGGTCCCAGCCATTACACTGCCCGAAGCTCCCAGTTCCTCCGCGCCGTCAGAGCCGGAACCCGAACCGGACAGTCAGGACGATCCTGCCTCTTCCGCTCCGGAGGAACCAAAACCTGCCGATCCGCAGGAGTCGCCTTCCAACGAAATACTTCCTCCGGATCTGTCGCCCGGGATCGAAGATATGAACGACCAGATGGAGGCTTATATCGCAAAAATCGAGGAGGAATTTTATTATTATTTTTCCATAAAATATAACGGCTATGTGGCGTCGGATACCGGCTACAGCATTCTGCGCAACGATGAACAGATGCTCTCCATCCGGTTTTATACCACCGTAAATCTGGGCGGCTCGGTCGAATACAGCCGGTGCTTCACGCTGGACAAGACCTCCGGCAAGGTTCTGAAGCTCGCCGACCTCTTTGCGGAGCAAAGCGACTATATCGGCATCATCAGCGCGGACATCCTGCGGCAGATGGAGGAACAGGCCGCGGCGGGCGAAGGGGATTATTTCCTCCCCGGCGGGATATGGCCGGAGGAAGATTGCTTCAAGGCCATCGACGCCGACCAGAATTTCTATATCGACAAAGACGGCAAGCTGGTCATCCTTTTCGAGGAATATGAAGTGGCGCCCGGCAGCATGGGCGCGCCCCAGTTCACGGTAGAGCCGGAGGTCCTGCAATCGATCCTGCGCCAGCCCTCCTTGCTGTCTTTGGCCGGAAAGGAGTCGGAATGATGCTGCGGCTCGGCGTTTGTGACGACAGAAAAGAGGATATCGCCGCCATAGAGGCTCTCGTTGACCGCTTTTTTGCGCGTTATCCGGAGCATCCCGTGCAGGTGTCCTGCTTTGACAGTCCATATGATCTGCTGGAGGCGCTGGAGAAAGGCGGCAGATACGACCTGTATCTGCTGGATATCATCATGCCGCATATGTCGGGTATCGAGCTGGCAAAAAAGATCCGCCAAAGGGGCGAGCGGGCAAAACTGCTTTTTCTCACCACCTCGCGTGAGTACGGGATCGAGGCCATCGGCGTCAAGGCGTCCGGATATCTGCTCAAGCCCATAAAGGAGCAGGCGTTTTTTGACGCGCTCCTTTCCTGCATGGAAGAGCTGGCGCCGGAAAACCATCCGAGCGTGATGATCAGAACAAAGCTGGGACTGACCCGCGTACAGCTTTCCGAGCTGGTGATGATCGAAAGCTTCGACCACGTCAGGGAACTGACGCTGCTGGGCGGCGGTACGCTGGAAACAACCGCTACGCTGTCCGAGCTGGGCGAACTGCTGAAGGAAAGCGCCGCCTTTCTGTTCCCGCACAGGGCGTATATCGTCAATATGGAGTATATCCGAAGCATCGGGAACAACCGCATCCTGATGACCAACGGCAAACAGGTTCCGGTCTCCAAAAAGGCGTATGCCGAGGTCAAATCGGCGTATCTGGAGTATATGACGCGCTTGTAGGCTCCTTTTCAAAAACAGAATATGCTGCATTTCACGAAGAAAAAAGGTCGTTTCACGAAAGAAACGGCCTTTTTTCTTCGTTTTCTATTATCATAAAACCGTATACAGGCTGTGAAAAGAGGTGAACTGGTGCATGAAAATCGGACACGGTAAAAGTAAAAGGTCTGCGGCCGCCCTGCGGTTTCAGGACGCCGCATCCTTCAATCAGCTTTTGGATACCAACCGGACGCTTCAGGCCGGTCTCCAGGAACTGGCAGAGCAGATACCGGATATCACGGAGGCAGAGTATATCGCCCGTGTCCTTCGGCTGTTCTGCAGCGCCGGGCTGGAACTGTCGGAACAGGAGTTCCGCACGCTGCTTGCGATGCGAAAGCAGACCGATCAGATGCTGCTGCACAGGGAGGGGATATGAAGGAAAACGATTATTTGCAGACGGCGGACGAGCATACCCGTGCATCCGACAGGCTTTTTTTGGAATTTGCCATCAAAAAATGCTCGCTCACCTTATCCAGGGAAGAGATTCTCTCCGAAACCGAACGGCTGCTCAATAAGATATCCGATGAAAAGGTAGAGGATATCCTGACAGAATATCAGGAACGCCGGGCCGGCACGGCAGCCGCAGCCGAATCCCCCTCATCGGAGGAAAGCGCGCTGTCCGGCAGGAGCCGGGACGCGCCCAAGGCGGAAGTGGCAGCGGCGGAAGTAAAAGCGCCCGAAGCCGGTAAGGCGGTATCGGAAAAGCAGAAAAAAAAGAAAGCGTTTTTATGGGGTGACCTGCTCTTTTACGGCGTCCTGATCGCACTGATTGCGGGCGTTGTCCTGCTCGCCGGCAGTGGAAAACAGGGACCGCGTTCCTTTGCGGGCTTTACGATGCAGACGGTGCTGACAAGCTCCATGGAAAGCGAGTTCCCGAAGGGCTCTCTGGTCATCTCCCGCTACACCGACCCGAACACGCTTCAAATCGGTGACGATATCACCTTTATGGCGAGTGAGACCACCACCATTTCCCATCGGATCATCGGCATCGTGGAAAACTACGCCGATACGGGACAGCGGGCGTTTCAGACGCAGGGCGTCATGAACGCGGCGCCGGACAGCGAGCTTGTCCCCGCCGTCAATGTGGTGGGCAAGGTCGTATTCCACAGCTACGTACTGGGCAGGGCGGTGGACTTTGTAAAAAGCTACTGGCCGCTGCTGCTCTTCTTTCTGGTCATCCTGGCCGTGCTGATCCGCGTGCTGCGGTACATCTACGGCAAATCGGACGGCAGCTCCGACGGCACGGACTCTTCAAAGCAGAAAAAGCAAAAACAAAAAAGGCGGGGAAAACATCCGCTTTTCCAAACAGCATTATTCAAACGTAAGGAGGACAAGCATGACAGCAAAACGTAAAAAGACGCTGACCGCCGTGGGCGCGGTGGCTCTGGCAGCTGTGATCGCGCTTGGCGGCACCTTTGCCTGGCAGTCCATCAGCCAGCAGGCGCTCAACGAAGCGGCGGCCACACTCAACCCCGGCGGGCGTCTGCACGACGACTTCGACGGCCGCAACAAGGACGTCTATGTTGAAAACTTCACCGGCGTGACGGACGGCACGCCCATCTTCGCCCGGGTACGGCTGGACGAATATATGGAGCTGGGCGCAGAAGCCGGCAAAAATCAGGATGCGCCCGACCGCAGCGTCGACCCGGTCGTCGCCGGCACATCCATCAGCGACAAGGACACCTGGATCACCCGCACCCCCGACGATGCGGACAGCCCCTTTGCCCGGTACTGGGATTGGAGCATGGGTGGCCAGACCACCTATATGCCCACCTTCAACAAGAACAAGGACTCGCTGCAGGCGGACATCAACGGTACATATGCGGGCGGCGATACCGGCACACCTTATGGCGACCATGTGGATTATTCCGAGTCACAGTACGCAAGTCCGGGCATCACCGCGGAAGCTACCTACGACAATGACAACAACGATATCGAGGACGACGGCATCCGCACCGAGGAGGAGACCCACACCGCCCAGCAGACCATCAACGGCACGGTCATCACCATGACCGAATGGCTGGAGCGGTGGGAAGCGTATCAAACGGCTGTGGAGGAAGGCACGCCTGCCGATGAAGCGGCGGAAACGACCCAGGTCATGGGCGACTTCTGGGTATGGGATGACGACGGATGGGCCTACTGGGCCAATGCCATTGAGCCTTCCACTGCCACCGGCCTGCTACTCGATGGCATCGAACTGATAGACCCGCCCAGCGACAGCTACTACTACGGCATTAACGTCGTGGGCCAGTTTGTCACGGCGGACGACATCGGTTATTTAAACGGCACCGGCTTTTATGATACGTCGGCGGGTCTTATCCCGTCCGGGAACGCCGAGGCGCTCATCGAGCTGCTGACCGGCGCGGACATCAGCCTGACCCGGGTCGTGCTGGAATCGGAAGATGACGCAGCAACGGTAGAAAAAGACAGTTACCTTCAGTTTAGGGCAAGCGTGACCCGAAACGGCGTACCTGTGGAAACGACGGAGAATGACTTCGTCTGGTCGGTAGCCGGCAACACCACAGAAGAGACCGAATTTTTATCGGCATGGGATCCCTATTATACCCGGCTTTGGGTTGATGCGACGGAAACTGCCGAAACGCTGACCGTGACGGCGACCTATACAGACGCCGCGGGAGAAGAAGTGAGCGGGTCTATGAGAATCACGGTAACGCTCCCTCCGGCACAAGTCAGCCTGTCCGCCGGCTCTACTACCGTTTATCAGAATGGAACGACGAATCTGTCGGCTACTGTACGGGACGGCCTCACCAACAGCCAAATAGGAGGCGCTGCGGTCAGCTGGAGCGTCACAGGGCAGACATCCGACGCGACCAAGGTCGATAGCACCGGAAACCTGACCGCTACCCTCACCGTCGGGCGTGATGAAACGGCCAATAACAGACTTACGGTGACGGCTTCTTATTACGACTCCAACGTCGGGCAGACGGTTACCGCTACCCAGCGCATCACGGTGCAGGAAGCATGGCAGTCGCAGATCGCCAACATCACCCCCGGTGACGCAGACACCTTTGTAAACATCGACGGCATCGACTGGAAGGTTTTGGCCAAGGACGGCGACAAGGCGTTGATCTGGGCCGCGGAGTCGGTGGGGGAACACTCCTTTGACAATACCAGGACTTCGTACGAAGAGGCGACCTCTGTCTGGCGCGATGCTGACATCAGGACATGGCTGCAAAACTGGCTGGAAAACGACACCACAATCTTAAAAAACGTCGCGCAGGAAACCACGCTGTATACCCGCGACAGCACTGAGGAAATAGGGTCCTCTTCATCTGGCGCCGGTTCTGTTACTGTTGAGGAGAATACGTGGGGCGTTATAGGTTCTGCGGAGAATTGGATTCAAACAATTGACAAGGTCTTTCTTCTGAGTGAGGCCGATCTGTTCGGCACCTATAACGGAGAACCGGCTGAGCCCCAAGACTACACCTATGGCTATCAGCTGACAACCAGCTATTTACAGCGGCAGTACGACGGTAATTACTCCGCCTGGCTGCGCAACGCTTACAGCAACTCCTGCCAAAACAATCAGAACGAACCGACCTGCGAGGAATGGAGATGGCAGTGTGTGGCGTTGCTTCAGAGTAGAGGACTCATGCTAGTACAGGATACGACACAAGGAGGTATAGGTGATACTGCTCGTGTAGGTATGCGTAGCAATGACGTTCTCCCTGCCCTGTGGATTGATTTTTCCATGGATTAAAGGAAGCATAACCCGTTTATCCGGGGCGGACGCCCCTTGTGATAACCAAAATTAAATTTTAGGAGGAAATAAGCAATGACAAGCAAAAAGAAAATCGCCGCGTCGGTCGGCGCGGTAGGCCTGGCGGCGGTCATCGCCCTGGGCGGCACCTTCGCCTGGCAGTCCATCAGCCAGACGGCGCTCAACGAAACGATGGACACCATCAACCCCGGCGGCCGTCTGCACGATGACTTCAACGGTAAAAACAAGGACGTCTACGTCGAAAACTTCACCGAAGGAGAGGGCGCTACCACCATCTACGCCCGTGTGCGTCTGGACGAGTACATGGAGATCGGCGTTGCAGGCGGTGCGGCTACTCCTCTTGTAGCAGAAACCAGCCGCGATGACGTCACTACCTGGACCACCCGTCTGCCGGGAACAGAGAATATGACCGAGGATACGACCTTCGGCGCTTACTGGGACTGGAGCATGGGTGGCCAGACCACCTATATGCCCACCTTCAACATGAACAAGGACTCGCTGAAGGCGGATATCAACGGTACATACGACGGCACGAGCGACGCGGACGATGTTCATTACGACGACTATGTGGATTACTCCCTTCCGGAAAATGCCACCAAAACCGATGACGAAATCTACGACGCCGATACTAACGATGTCGATGAAGCAGATCCGATAGAGAGTACGAACATCACAACCGTAGCAGATCAGGAGCACACCGTCAAGCAGACCGGCACCGCCGCCGTCATCACCATGCAGCAGTGGATCGAGGAGTATGATATGGCTCCCGGCGCTTACTGGGTGTGGGATACCGACGGATGGGCCTACTGGGCGCAGGGCATCGAACCGGGCGAGGCTACCGGCCTGCTGCTGGATGAAATAGTCCAGTCCAATCCGCCCAGCGACAGCTGGTACTACGGCATCAACGTTGTGGGTCAGTTTGTTACCGCCGATGATATCGGCTTCTTAAACGGCACCGGCTTCTATGATGAGAGTGCAGGCGCAGCTCCTACCGCGAATGCGGAGCTGCTGCTGGAAACCATCACCGGCACCAACATCCCCAGCAGCAAGGTCACCGTCACCGCAGCTGACAGCGCTGCAACCGTAGCGGCAGGCAATACCCTCCAGTTCACCGCAGCCGTTGCCGACAAAGAGGATGAGACGATTGCAGAGGCAACAGTCACTTGGAGCCTCTCCGGCGCACAGCAGGCGGATACTACCATCAGCGAAACCGGCCTGCTCACCGTGTCGGCTTCTGAAGCGGCGGATACCGAGCTGACCGTCACCGCCACCTATATGGACGGCGACGAGGCGGTCACCGACTCGGTCACCGTGACTGTTACAGCGGCAGGCGTGTAACCCACTTTACCCCGGCAGGGCGGCTTTGCCGCCCTCGACGAAGGGCTTTCTCTCTTTTGTGGGGAGAGCCTTTCCTCGAGGGCAGTGACCCAACCGAACGAAAGGAGGGCTGGCTGTGGGGCGCGTATTCCACCGCATTATCAGCGTGTTTTTGACCGCTGTTTTCATTCTTTCCGCCGTGGTCACCGGCACCTACAGCTGGTACAGCCTCCAGTCGGTGACCAACGAGACGGCGGGCACCTTCGCACAGGTGCGGCTGCAAAAACTGCAAAAGCTGCCGGACGGTACCGAGACGGACATCCCGGTGCCGGGGGCGGCCTTTTCGCTTTTTACGGCGGATGGCGGGCAGATCGGCGGCCGCATGGTTACCGATGAGACGGGGGCGATCACCCTGCGCCTGCCCGCAGGCGAATATTATTTTGAAGAGGACGCACCGCCGCCGTCGTTTGCCTTCGATTCGGCGGACGGGGAACCGGTCACGCGGTACCCCTTTGTCCTGACGGAAAATGAAATCGGGCAGGTCACCGTGACCGCCTACAATATCCGTCTGACCGGCTCCCTGATTGTGCAGAAGACGGTGCAGAACGCCGACGGCTCTTCTTTGTCTGACGAACAGCGGGAGCAGGCATTCACCTTTACGGTGACCTTTTCCGACGGCGGGACCTACGCCTACCGCAAAACGGACGGCACGGCGGGCGAGCTTGTCAGCGGCGGGACGCTCACCATGCGCCACGGCGAGACGGCGGTTTTTGAAAGCCTCCCCGCTGGCCTTCTCTACACCGCAGCCGAAGCTGAAACACCCGGCTATGCCGTTGCGTCCGACGGGCACCGGGGGACTATCGGCGATGGGACGGCTGCGGCTTCCTTTGTGAACACCCGGCTGCCGGAGCCGGTCCCGCCGGAGGAGCCGGTTCGGCTGACGGTGGAAAAGGTGCTGGACGGGGAATATCCGGCGGCGGATTTAGACAAGGAATTTGAAATGACCCTGCTTCTAAACAATGAACCTACCACTTTCACGCTCAAGCCGGGAGAGACGAAGACCTTCGAGCTGCGCCCAGGCGACCGCTATGAGATCTGCGAAAAGGATTATATCGGCGAGGGCTACAGCCAGTCGATCACAAACGGATTCGGCACGGCGGG
>ERZ827520.223-NODE-223-length-96556-cov-16.551186_pt1 | contig 96556 bp, 90 predicted proteins | sample MGYA00519581_ERZ827520 | MGnify/ENA primary metagenome ERZ827520 (study PRJEB31778, sample SAMEA3449339) | human gut metagenome | biome: human gut; feature: human-associated habitat; material: faeces | place: United Kingdom | collected 2010/2012 ... | reverse complement strand
TGTTTGAGATCATCCCGCTGCCCAACTTCAAGCCCTGCTCCGCCATCATTATCATCACGGCGGTGGCCTTCGGGCCGGAGGCGGGGTTTCTCACCGGCGCGCTGACAGGCTTTGTCAGCAACTTCATTTTCGGTCAGGGGCCATGGACGCCCTGGCAGATGTTCACCTGGGGCTTGGTAGGCTTTCTGGCGGGAATTCTGAAGAATGCCGGTGTGTTTGCGGAAAAGAACCGCCCCCACTTCACGGCGAAGCTGTGGGACAGGCTGTGTCCGGAGAATACGAACAGGGGCGACCTGCTGCATTTCGTGCGGCAGCTCACCGACCATGCGCCCCTGCGACTGTGCCTGTACGGTTTTCTGTCCGGCTTTCTGTACGGCTGGATCATGAACCTGTATTTCATCATCGGCTACGTCAGCCCCATCACCTGGCAGACGGTAGGCGCGGCCTATGTATCCAGCTTCTTCTTTGATTTTTGCCACGGACTGTGTACGTTCCTGGTGCTGTGGGCGCTGGGCGACCCGTGGGTGCGGAAGCTGGAACGCATCAAGATCAAATTCGGCCTGACGGCGGAGGAGCGGCATTACGTGCTGCCGCCCTCCTCATTTCAAATAAGCGAGAGAGAACTATGAGCGAGCGAAAAATCATCATACAGACGATGGGCCTGAAAAAGTACTATACCGTGGGCGGCAACACTGTCCGTGCTTTGGATGGCGTGGATATGTCTGTGCTGCAAGGCGAATTCGTCTGCATCGCGGGCCGCAGCGGTTCCGGTAAGTCTACCATGCTGAATATGCTGGCGGGACTGGAGCCGCCCACTGAGGGTGAGATCATCGTCCGGGGCAAGCATCATCTGGAAGCCATGGACGAGGAGCAGCGGACGAAGTTCCGCCGCCGCTATATCGGCTTTGTGTTCCAGAGCTACAACAACCTGCCCCAGTATACGGCGCTGGAGAATGTGGCCCTGCCGCTGGCGATTCGCGGCGTGCCGGAGGCAGAGCGGAACTGGAAGGCGCGGCAGGCACTGAGCCGTGTGGGCCTGCGGGAGCATGTAGACCACCGGCCCTCGGAGTTGTCAGGCGGCCAGCAACAGCGTGTCAGTATTGCGCGGGCCATCATTACGGAGCCCTCCATCGTGCTGGCGGACGAGCCCACCGGCAACCTGGACAGCCGCACCGGCCAGGAGGTCATGGAGCTTTTGTGTGAGATCTTCCGCGAGCGGAACACCACCTTCATTCTCAGTTCCCATGATCCCCAGATGGAGCGTTACACAGATCGTACCGTCCGTTTCGACGACGGCAAGATAGAGACAGAAAATCACCACACCGGAGAGGAGCGCACACAGTGAAAAAAGGAACGGCAAAACGGGTATTGGCCCTGTTGATCTGCGCAGTGATGGCAGTTTCCATGCTGCCCACCGTCGCCATGGCGGAGGAGATTACAAATAATACGGCAGATGACAGCGCTATTGAAGCTTATACAGCTTACGAAAACGACAGCGATGTGGCTGTGCTGGACGACGAAGATGATAGCGGTTCCAGCGGTATTCCCATCGAGGACGAAAAGCCCAACACCGACATCAAAATCATCCCCAGCGATGCCAACGCCCTGATCCTGATGGATACCGGCGCGCAGTCTCCCAGAGGCGTCCCCGGTCAAGTGGTGAAGATTGTGCTGCCGCTGGCAGTGAACAAGGAGTACCTGCCCAGCGAGAAGTACATGCTGCGCAACATCAACATCTATCCCGATGTGCCAACTGACACCAGCGTGTCCAACTGGCCCTTCGAGCTGATCTACGCCAGCGACGTGCAGCACCTGAAGGATATGTCCTATAACTCCACCGCCGAGGTATGGTACGAGTTCAAGATCAGCGAGTTTGCCAGCAAAGGCCGCTATGCCGTACCCTTCAAGGTCAACGTCACCGTGTGGCGCGAGGACGCCGTAAACGGCACCACCATCACCGAGGACGTGACCTTCAAGATCACCGCCTATGTGACTGTAACCGACGACGGCAATATGTCCGGCGTGACCACCTCCTTCGGCAGCCTGCAGGTGGCCGGCACCAATGTGGACGGTTCCTACACCGTGCCTACCGGTACGCCCAACCAGACCATTTCCATGCGTATCCCCGTGATCAACGTGGGCGGTACGTTGACTGGTGTGACGATTACTCCCGTAGTATCCACCTCTCTGGACGAGTTTCCGTTCGTGGTGACTTCCACCAACTATAGCCAGTATTTCAGCTATTGGGCCAGCGGTGAGATCAAGTATCTGGACTACACCTTTACCGTGTCGCCCTTTGCCACCTCCGGCAACAAGAGTATCAAATTCAAAGCTACCTACTTCGAGAACAGCGCCCCCGCGGAGGGCAGCTTCTCCACCCAGATCACCATTATCGACGGGTATGACGCTTCTGCCATGGCTGTGATGGTGCAGAGCTATAAGCTCTATGTGGACGATACCGAGGTGTCCGGTCTGATGGCAGGCGAAGAGACCGAGCTGCGCCTGACTGTTATCAATAACTCCAAGGTCGATACAGCGAAAAAGGTCATTGGCAGTTTGGTATTTACCAATTCTCCCGGCCTGACGCTGGCTATGGGCGGCACAGACACCGCCTATGCCGACACCATCAAACCGGGCGGCACGGCGACCTTGAAGTATAAGATCGTGGCCAAGCAGGACGCGGAGGTAGGTCCCACCATGCTGGGCATTAACCTGACCTATGAGACCACCGAGGCGATTGCTGGCAAGGCAGCGCAGAACATTATGCTGCCCGTCAGCCAGCAGATGGATATTCTGACCGGAACGCCGGAGGTCTACGGCACTCCCAGCAAGGATAAGGAGGCCACCATCTCCGTCCCCTTGACTAACATGGGTAGGGCAAAGGCCCTTAACATCCGCGTGATGGCTACGGACGGTATGACATCCCCTACGCCCTGCTATGTGGGCGACCTGCTGGCAGGCGGCTCCACCAGTGCCGATGTGACGGTGAACTTCTCCAAGATCGGCGCGTTCGTGGGCAAGCTGATCTTGCAATATGAGGACGCCAACGGCGAGACGTATTCTCAGGATATTTCCGTGCCCCTGAGCGTGGCAGAGGCTTCCGCGGACGCCGACGCCAACGGCGTCAATACTCAGAAAAGCGGCACAGGCAGCCGCTGGTGGCTGTGGCTGCTGGTGATCCTGTTGGTGCTGATCATCATTGCGATCATCGTCTATGTGATCATCCGCTATAAGCGGGGCGAGATCGGCCCCGGCGCGATAAATACCGATGGCGGCGATCTGGATAACTTCGACGACGACTTTGACGCGGACGGCGGCACGCCGGATATCGGGGAGAAGCCGCTGACCTACGACGGAAGCAATAAGGACGGGACCGTATGAAGCCGAGAGACCTTTTCCACTACGGCTGCACGAACCTGTTCCGGCGAAAGACCCGCACGGCCCTGACGGCCCTGTCCATGGCGGTGGGCGTCATGTGTATCGTGGTGCTGATCTCCGTGGGCCTGGGTTATGAACAGGCATACCGCGAGAGCATCGAGGCCATGGGCAGTCTGACGAAGATCGACGTGACGCCCGCCACCAGCGACTACGGACGCAAGGCGCTGCTGAACGACAAGGCGCTGGAGGCCTTCCGTGGCATTGACGGCGTGGAGGCGGTGACGCCGGTCTACCAGCAGTCTGCCTACATCGTCTCCGGCAACTACGTCAACATGGTGCGCGTCTACGGCATCGACATGACCACGGCAGAGAGCTTCATGCTGACGCCGGAACGTGGCGTCATGGCCGAGGACGGTACTCGGATGCATCCGGAAGTCATGTTTACGGATGATGTGGCGGCTGGTCTTGCCAACAAGGCCAAGGATTGGGAGCTGGCGGTGGACGAGAACGGCAATGCCCTGATTGACCTGCTGGAAGTGCCTGTCCGCATGACCTTCGATTCCTCCAGCCTGACCGGTGAGCCAAAGGCCGACACCGACGGACGGGCGCTGCCCTCCAGTAACCTGTATACTCTGCGGGTGACGGGCATCTGCTCCACGCTGAATAACAACTTCGCCACCGCCGCGTTCATGTCCTTCGACCGCTTGCAGGAGATGACGCAGGCCAACGCCAATTACATGGGCGCGACAACTCAAACCAAGACGGCGGAGGAAAAGACCAACGGACCTACCTACGACTTGGTTTGGGTGAAGGTAAAGAATGTCAACGACGTGCAGCGCATTGTCAAGCTGATCCGCGACACGGGCCTGAACACCTACTCCCTCAATGACATGCTGGAAACGGTGCGCACACAGTCCCGGCAGATCCAGGGGATGCTGGGTGCGCTGGGCGGTATCGCTGTCCTGATCTCCGCCATCTGCGTGGCCAACACCATGATGATGTCCATTACGGAGCGGACGAGAGAGATCGGCGTACTGAAGGTGCTGGGCACCATCCGGGGCGACATCTTCAAGATGTTCCTGACGGAAGCGCTGATCGTGGGCGTGATCGGCGGCGCGGCGGGCCTGATATTGAGCTTTATCGCCAAATGGCTGATACCGGTGATCTTCGCGTCCCAGGAGCTGCGGTGCGTGCTGCCGTGGTGGCTGGCGGTCTGCGGCGTGCTGTTCGCAGGCGCGGTAGCCATTGCCGCCGCGTGGATGCCCGCCCGCAAGGCAACGCTCATCAGCCCCAACGAAGCCATCCGCTCTGAGTGAGGTAACGATATGAAAAAGACAACACACAATTTCGAAAAAACGCTGCGCCGCGCCCTCGCCATGGCGCTGGCGCTGGTGATGACCCTTTCTCTGACGGTGCAGGCGTTTGCGGCGACCAGCAACTGGCCCGCCACAGGAGATACCACGGTTGACCGCTACATACAGAACAGCGGTACCTTCTACAACGGCAATTCCGTGATCGCGCCCAAGTACAGCAACTTTGGCGGCTTTATCAATGTATACGGCGTACCCAAGGGCTCCGCCGCCAGCGCCTATATGATGACGCCGACCTCCATCGACTTTGGCGACCTGAAAAGCTCGAAAAATAATACCGCCGATCTGGAGCTGAACAAAGCCTACGACTTCTCGAAGCCGATCCGGTATAACGTCACCTCTGAGGACGGGCGGACATTCTTCGCCTATGCGTTCGCCGCCGAGGCCACCAGCAAGAATACCTGGACAGATGCCGATACGCAGGAGCTGCTGGGTATGGCGAAGCTGTTCACGAACACCTTCTACCAGATCTATCTTGAGATGGATAAGATCGCCGCGTCAAAAACGGAGATCGGCTCTTATCATCCGGCCAATGCGGATATGCTCGGCACGCTGGGCTACTGGCTGGGCATGAGTACGGCCTACTTCGACCTTGATGAGGGCGAGACCAGCATGAACGGCAACCGTCTCTTTGACTCCTATGAGGATAAGTGGCGCATCGGCGGCGACGATGCCGTGCAGTTCATGCGGGAGTATCTGCAAAAGTATATTGCTAAAAAAGGCTATAGTCAGGTCAGCCCTGCCGCCCTGCGGATCATCTATGAGCAGATCGTTCCGGAATATCTTGCCTATGCTGAGCAATGCCGCGTCAAGGAGCCGGTCATTGACCGTGTGACCATCGGCGGCTCGGTGGGCAGCATCAATACCGAAACCCGCACGGTAACGGTGAAGCTGCCGGAGGGCGCAGACCGTTCCCAGTTGACCGTGCAAGTAGAGGTGGGAACCGGGCTGACCGCAAACCAAGTGGCGGGCTCTGTGACCGATAGGATTCTTGCCTATCAGGTAACACCCTATGATCCGGCCTATGGCACAAAGTACGGTGCTTTAGGTGCCACATGGCGTATCATCATCGAAACGGGTGAGCCGGACAATCTGGTCACCTCCTTCGCCGTCACCACAGAGGGCAAAACCCGATACGCCAAAATCGACGAGACCAATAAGACGATCTTCCTGAATTTGCCGGAGGGCACCGACCTGAGCGCTATCACGCCGGTGGTGGTCCATACCGGCACGGCGGTCACCATCAACGGCACCGACTTTACCGGCAGCGATTCTTTTGATTTTACCAACTCCAAAACAGAACCACTGCCATTGGTGGTAACCAACAGCAACTTTGACCTGCGGACGGAATACAAGGTGACCATCACCGCCAAAAAGTCCTCGGAGAATTACATCACCTCCTATAAGCTGGGCGACGCAGAGGGCGTGATCAATGGCGACAACATTGCCATCACCATCCCTTACGCCATGGATCTGGCGGCTGTAAAGCCGGAGATCACCTTTTCCGAGTTTGCGGTGCTCGTCGAGCCTGATACGCTGAAGGTGGGCGAAAACACCTACACCGTTACCTCTGAAGACGGCAGAGTGCGTACTTATACGGTGACCATTACCCGCACGGCGGTGGCAAGAGGCAGACAGATACTGTCCTTCACCTATGGCGCGGCGGCAGGCGTGATCGATCAGGTGAATGGTACGATCTCACTGGTGCTGCCCGCTGGTACCGGCACCACCTTTGCACCGACCATCCGTGTATCGGATTTCGCCACGGTCACACCGGCCTCCGGTGAAGCGCAGGACTTCAGCAAGCCGGTACAGTACAAGGTCAAGGCGCAGAACGGCTCCACCAATACCTATACCGTCACTGTAACGGTTTCTCAGGAGCAAGCAGAGAATCCTTACAAGGCGAAGATGGAGTCCCTGGTCGGCAAGATCAACCAGCGGTACAGCCGGACAACAGCAGGCGCGTGGGAGGACTGGGAATGGATGAACCTGGGCTTCTACCAGAAGAAGCTGGGTAATCTTGACGACGGCTTCTCCATCGCGGAGTGCATCAAGCGGCTGGACACCACCACCAATGTGGCCATGACCAACATTGACCGTAAGATCATGACACTGACCGCCCGCGGCATTGACTGTTCCAAGCTTTCCCAGTACAACAACGGCGAGCCCTTCCTTGACGCCAAGGGCAATAAGGTAGATGACCTCGCTGCAGTCCTCTATAACTACAGCGGCGGTTGGACTATCAACGGCCCCATCTTCGCACTGATTGCCCTGGATATGGGCAACTACACCATTCCTGAAAATGCCCTGTGGACGCGGGACAAGCTGCTGGAGACAATTTTGACCCATAAGTACCTGTCGGACGGCTTTGGTTTGGATATGGTCACCATGCTGATGCAGTCTATCGCGCCCTATCAGAACGATCCGGTGTACGGCGAGCGGGTCAAGGCTAAGCTGTGGGAGGGCTTTGACATTGTTATGGACAGCTTTGGCACCGACCCCTTTGACAACCCCTTCGGCGTCCAGTGGGGCGGCGTATATACCTCTGAGGGCGCGTCCCAGATCATCTGCGCTCTTTCCGCTATGGGCGTTGACGTCCACACGGATGTGCGCCTCAACAACGGAAAGGACAGCGTGCTGACCTCGTTCCTCAACTACGCTGACTTTGACGAGGGCTATTTTGCCCACAGCAACACGACGCCCAAGAACGCCATGGCCACCTATCAGGGCTGCTATGCCACACAGTGGTATCTGGGCTTCCTGAATAACGGCGGGGCGGGGCATCCCTATTCCCTGTACTACCAGCGGTTTGACTTCTCCCGCAAGCTGTCCACCGAGGCGGATATCAAGTCCTTCGCACTGGAGGGCAAGGAGGGCGTATTCACCACCGAGGGAGAGGACAACATCATCACCGTGACGCTGCCCACCGGCACCCCCCTGAACGATATGCACCCGCAGATCGAGCTGTCTGACTATGCCACGATCCTTGCACCGGATCTTACCGGCGGCATCACCTTTGTGAAGGATACCAAGACCGCCTTCACCGTGCAGGCGGAGGACGGCAAGACCACCAAGACCTATTATGTGGTAGTCAAGCTCTCGGACGAGGAAAAGCCCTCCGGCGCGGAGATCTACACCGATACCATTATGCTGAAGGACGCCAATATCCTGCGGGATCTGGACATTCTCGGCAAGAATATCACCACTGGCACGGACAGCACGGATATTGAGGTGCTGCTCGACGCAGGAAAGGACACCTCAAATCTGATGATCTACGCCCGCCTCTCCTATGGGGCCACCGCCTCGCCGGCACTGGACGGGAAGAAGGGCATGAACCTGTCGGATTGGACGACCTTCACCATCACTTCCGGCGACGGGACGAATACCCAGACGTACCGCATCAAGGCCACGGCACGGACGCAGGCGTCTATCTCCGCCTTCAGCCTTACCATCGGCGGCACGGTCTATGACGGCATCATCGACAACAAGGCCAACACCATCACCGTGTCCGGCGTGGATGACAGCAATCTGTCCAGCACGTCCTTCGCGCCGGATGTGACGCTGGGGCCGGGGACAAAGGTCTGCTCTCCCGCGCCCGGACTGCCCCAGGACTTCTCCAAGGCGGTGCAGTACATCGTGGCGGGCGATGAAAACGTCGTGTCCCGCACCTACACTGTTTCCGTGCTGAACAGGGAGGGCAAGCTGATCTCCGCCAGCGGTAGCGGCGGCGGGGACACCCCCGTGACGCCGGTCACCGGCGCGAAGATCACGGCGTTCTCCGTGCTGGGGGTGGACGGCGTCATCGACCAGAGCGCAGGCGCCATCACCGTGACGCTTCCTGCCGGTACGGACGTGACGGCGGTAGCCCCCTCCGTTACCGTGACGGCGGGCGCGGTGGTCAGTCCCGTGTCCGGCGAGGTGGTGAACCTCACCGCACCGGTGGTCTACACCGTGACACTGGGCGAGGACACCAGCAGCTATACAGTCACCGTGAAGTACGAGCGCAGCGTTTCCCAACAGCTGTGGGACAAGCTGGGTGACAACACGGACGTGACCGACCACCAGACCAGCCACACCAAGCGGGATTGGAGCTGAGACCATGAGAAGAACGAAAACCATCCTTCTGGCGCTGCTGTGCCTGCTGCTGATGCTGGCGGCAGGCTGCGGCGGGAAGGCGACTGCTGCCCAGCCGGGCAGCAAGTGGGATATCCTCTCCGCCAAATGCGGAGAAACCGAGTGCACCGTGTCCGTCACCAAGAACTGGGGCGGACAGGAGACGGGCCTGAGCTGCGTGGTGTTCATCCCCCGCACGGAGGGCATGGACGTGACCGCCGTACCGCTGAAGCTGAAGCTGGCCAAGGGGGCCACGCTGGACGAGACCGAGCCCTGCATCGTGTCCATGGACGGCACGGCGCTGGTGGTGGATCTGACGGTGGAGGACCCCTGCGTGACGGTGTGGAACGACGGCTACAGCCGCAGCTACTGCCTGCGGCTGAAGGAGGCGGCGGGATGAAGCGCGGCGCGAGAATTATGCTGCTTCTGCTGTTGGCCGTGAGCCTAGTGCTGGGCGGCTGCGGCGGAAACAGCGACCCGCTGGCCATACGCGAGTTCATCATCGGTGACAGCGTGGGCACGGTGGAAAAGCGGGGCAGCGGCGCGGAGGCGGAATACGTCATCTGCATCACGCTGCCGCTGGACACGGATTTCAAGAACTGCGCGGCCAACATCACGCTGGCGGACGGCGCGTCCGTCAGTGGAGAGAGTCCCTGCCTGAAGGCAGATTTGGGCGGCCGCATGGTGCTGGATCTGACGCTGGAACATCGGGATCTGATTATAGAGAATGGGTCAAGCAGCCGTTCCTACGGCTTTGAAATAGCACTGAGCCAATGAACAGGCTCACGGGTTAGTGGAAGGAGTGATACGCAGGGCTAAAGCGAGAACCTGACGCATGTGGAACAAAAACAACATTTAGTAAAGGAGAAACAACATGAAAATGACGAAGAAGATCACCGCATTGTTGTTGGCTCTCGTTATGGCGCTGTCTCTCAGCACCATGGCGTTTGCCGATACACAGCAACGACCTCCGTAACCCGCACGACCGTCAATTCCATTGACGCCGTGTCCTCCATCACCATTGGCGGCACCACCGCCTATTATGAGAAGGACAGCAATACCGGCGACCAGATCTATATCCGCGCCATGGTGGCCGGCGGCACCGAGAATGGCCTGAAGAGCACCAACGTGGTGATCAACCTGAGCAATGCCGGCGCCACCATCAACGGCGACCTTTCCTTCACGGGTGCGGGCAATGTCCGCACGGCGACGAATGTGAACCTGCTCAACAAGGTCTATACCGTGATCATCAGCACCTCCGAGGGCGGCGTCACGACCAGCAAGACCTATAAGCTGGCTGCCGGTCTGCCCAGCGGCGCCGTTGCCATTGACGGAAACGACCCCCTGCGCATTATCAGCATCGTTGTCGGTGATGCAACGAATACTGCGATCTCTGCTACCAACGTGCAGAATCCCTTCATGGGCAACACCAAGTCGAACAAGGATGGCAAGTGGACCTTTATCAACTATAATGTCAACGCGAGCCTGAACACGGTACCGGCTTCCCGTGCCAGCGTTCCGGCCACCCTCTCTCTGCCCACGAACACGACCGCTTCCGGCTGCTACAACGCCACCACCAACACCCTGGATCTTAGCACCGGAGCGCCCAAGCTGATCCTGACCAACGGCACCGAGAGCCGCAACTACTATGTGTTTGCCACCGATACCAATACCTTTAAGATCGAATACGGCTTTGACTTTACCGAGGCGGTCAATTCGACTGCATACAAGAACGGCGATCTACTCGAAGATGACTATACTGTAACAGACGCTGTTGATGATCTGATTGACATGGCGCATAGGTATTTTGCCAGCGCGGATGACGCAGCTAACATCACCTATGGCACTATCACGGTCACTGCCGGTGAAACCGTGATGGACATCATGCGCAAGTTTGCTGTTGCAAATGAGCTTGATTCTGAGGTCCCCGCGGGCTGCACCTATATGGCGACCCTGAACGGCGTCGGTGAGTTCACCTTCGGCTCCATGTCCGGCTGGATGTATACCGACGGCCCGGATCGGAGCGAGATGGCGACCAATCCCAAGTTCTATGAGAACTGGAACACGCCTCCCATCGGCGCTGCCAGCTATACCCTGAGCGCGGGTGACAAGATCTGCTGGTTCATCTGCTGCGACTATACGCATCACCCCTGGTAAACGTACACCCTGCCGGGAGGGCAGGCGTCTGCCTGCCCTCCCGGCATCGGGAACTGGCCGCCGCATGAGGGGGCCGGTTCCCGTGCAAGGAGAGTTATATGAAAAAACACAAACAAACGATTCTGCCGTTGCTGCTGTTGACAGTGCTGCTGCTGGCTGGCCTGTGCGACCGGACGTATGCGGAGGAGTCTGCGCAATACCCGTATTTGACCTCATTTGAGATGGTCGACGTTGATTTTTTTAGTAGCCCAAAGTTTAACACAGGAAAAGATGGTACACCAATAGGAGTTGAATGGAAAAACTACCCTGATGGACCACAGGAATCCGTTAATAAGACTGAGTGCGACTATGTCTTAGGCGAGATAAAAGTTTATACAAACGGTGTACCAACTGGAAATGTGAGAAAACGTAAAGCGTATGTGACGCCGGTATATACACTGGCAAACAGCGACCTGATTACCCAGTACGCGACAGCCAGTGGAAAGCAGGCGACAAATATTATAACGGCTGGCAATAGTACGACCGCTACTACAAGGAGCGACATAATCTGCTTTACCACCGCGGATGGGACAAAGTACGGATATAATCTTACCGTTCTGGATGGATCGGACCAACCGATCGAAACACCAACGGAGATCACACTGGAAAGCATTGCCGTGAACCGCACGGCGGAGGATACGGCCACCATCTATATAAAGTCCAATGTCGCGGGCACCTATTACTACGCTGTGACAGAGGCCGACGAGGGACCCTCGTTTGACGAAACGGCCGAGACCACAGCGCTGCGGCGCTACGCCAACACGATCCAGCTTACCGGCCTGACGGCTGGGGCCAAGAAGCTTCACATTCTGGCCAAGAGCGAAGGACTGGACAATGTGACGGTAAGCTTTGATGTTCCGAAATTTGCCGTTGCCCATTCGCTGTCCGCCTCCACATCGCTGATTTGGGAAGACCAGGGCGACAAGGACGGAAACCGGAAGGGCAATGTTGTCTTCACCAATCAGAGCGGGACCCCCATAACCAGCGCCTTCGAGGGCGAGACCGTTACGGCGACGGCGGAGCCGTATAGTGAAAGCCCTATGTACGAGTTTTCCTTTGTGCAATGGAAGGACGAGACCGGCATCAAACTGACCGAGGAACAGTGCAAGACGAATACGGTGACCTTCAAGATGCCGGATGCGGATGTCACGCTTTTCGCGGAATTTAAAAACGTCGGCACCACGGTCACATGGGGCTCCACCCCCAACGGGGCCCCGGCGGTCACGGTCAACGGCAACACGCGCGATACCCAGTATGTGTACCGTACAGGAAGTACGGCCATTGTGAATTTCAACAGTGATGGTAACTGGAAGGAATCCTGGGTGCTTCTCGGCTGGGAGATCATGATCGACGATGTTGACCGCGCGAATGACCCGGAGTATGTGACATACAATGATGTTAGCGGCTACCCCAGCGTCAAACTGGCGGGGGACAACGTCCAGATCACGGCGAAGTTCCGGTCGAAGATCTTTGCCGCCGTGACCGCCAAGGCTGACCCCGCTATGGGTAGTGCGGCGGTTGCCATCGGAAACGGCGAGGCGTCTCCCAGCCAGTCTATTGTTTTTGAAGGGCAGACCGTCACCCTGACCGCCACCCCCGGTGACCGCTACACGCTGACCGGCTGGGAGGTCAAGGAGGCTGGCTCCGACACGCTGATCCCCACAACGCCTGTGGAGGGTAATGCCAATCAGGCCACCTTCACCATGCCCGCCACCGACAACAGCATCACCGCCACGGCAATCTTCGCCGTCGATCCCGATAAGGCCAGCACCGCCTGCGTGCTGAAGGATGTGGAGCTGGCCATCCCCAGCGCCTCGGTCGAAAACAAGGGTACCAGCTACACCATCACGGTCCCGGCCAATACCGACGCGGACACGCTGGCCGCGGCAGTGCTGAAGTTCACCGTTTCCAAGTACGCGGATGTTGTCACCGCTGACGGTAGCGTCTGGCCGGAAGATGGCAAGGCTTGCGGTATGACGCTGGATACGCCGGTCACCTTCACCGTCCGCTCTGAGAAGTGCCGCATTGGGAAGGATGGTACCGCCAAGGCGGACTACACCATCACCGTCATCCGCGCCAAGAGTACCCAGTGCGCCATCGACAGCGCAAAGCTGGACAATGTGGACGGCGTCGTCGATCAGACAGGAAAGACCGTGACCTTCACGGTTCCCGCCGACACCGAGGACAGCGCCGTGGCCACGATGCCGCTGACGTTCACCTGCTCGCAGTATGCGTCCATCAAACTGAAGGATGCCGAGGCAGATTGGATCAACGACACAGCCTGCGGTATGAAGCTGAACGAGGAAAAGACCTTTGTCGTTACGGCGGAGGATGGCACCACCATGGCGAAGTACACCGTTGTGATCCATCGCACCCCCAGCGATAAGAAGGCGCTTACCGGCGCGACGCTGGGCGATATCCCTGCTGAGATCGACGATGACAGCCATGCCGTCACCTTCACCGTTCCCTCCGATACGACGAACAGCACGCTGGGCGAGATGATCCTGAAGTTCACCTGCTCCCCCCGCGCGGCGGTCAAGCTGAAAGATGCCGAGGACAACTGGCCCGCTGCCGGTCTGCGCTCCGGCCTGAAGCTGGGCGTTCCCGCCACCTTCGTGGTAACGGCTGAGAACGGCGATACACAGGAGTATACGGTCACGGTCAACCGCGAGAAGAGCACCGAAAAGGCAATCACGGAGGCTGTCCTGACCAAGACGGGCGGCGCCTCCGTGAAGGCGGATATCAGCGAACAGAACAAGACGGTTACCTTCATGCTACCTGTGGGCACCACCGATGCCGATGTGGCCGCCATGACGCTGAAGTTCACCTGCTCTCAGTACGCTTCCATTAAGCTGGAGGGTGCCGAGACCAACTGGCCCGCCGACGGTCAGCTCTGCGGCATGAAGCTGAACGAGGCCAAGACCTTCGTCGTTACCGCCGAGAACGGCGGTACGCAGCCGTACACGGTTCTCATTGTCAGAGGCAAGAGCGCCGCGAAGGAGATCACGAGTGCCATCCTGCTGGCGAAGGCCGGTGATACAACATCTCCGGCCACGGTGAAGATCGACAATGCCAAGAAGACCATCGACTTTACCCTGCCCGCCGGTAGCGACACCAGCAAGCTGGGCGAGATGATCCTGAAGCTGACGGTCTCCGACTATGCCACGGTTGCCAAAAAGGACGATCCGGGCAAGAACTGGACGGAAGGCGCTGTCTGCGGTATGGAGCTGGATAAGGCTGCCACCTTCACGGTGACGGCTGAGAACGGCTCCACGCAGGACTACACGGTGACCATCACCAGAACCAAGAGCACCACGAAGGATATCACCGCTGTCAAGCTGCTGGATGCCGACAAGTCCGTGATCGCCGAGGGCAAGCTCAGCGGTACGACGTGGACGATCACGCTGCCCTCCGATACGGACAAGGCGCTGATCAATAAGATCGGCACTTCTACGGATGTCTTTATGCAGATCAACTACACCGGTGTGTCTCTGGCACAGGCAGAAGGCTATGACGATGCGACTGGCATCATCGGCAAATGGTCCTCCGGCAATGTCATGTGTGGCATCAGCCCCAACAGCAGCAAAACTTTCACCGTCACCGCCGAGGATGGCAGTACCAAGACCTACACGGTGGAGATCAAGTACACCGCACCCAACGCCCCCACCCTGTCCAATGGCTCCGCTACCCGCACCAGCAAGACCGGTGCAACCGTGAAGTTCACCTCCAGCGAGGCGGGCACCTACTACTACAAGGTAGTGACCCACGGCGCAGCGGCTCCCACGGTGGATGAGATCAAGAAATCCACCACCAAGGGTACGGCCAGCGCAGGTGAGACGACCTTCACCCTCAGCAATCTGACCGAGGATGCCCGCGATATCTACATTGTAGTCGTGAGCGCCTCCGGCGGTGAGAGCACCGCCCTGAAAATTGAGATCCCCGCCTATGGCGGCGGAACGGAAACGCCGGATACCGGCAAGTTCACCATCACCGCAAACGCTCCCAAGGGCGGCACCATTACCACCAACCGAACTAAGGCGGACAAGGGCGACGAAATCATCGTCACCGTCACGCCCGACAGCGGCTATCAGATGGTAGAGGGTTCTCTGTCCTACTCGCTGGCCGTGGCTGGCGGTGAGACGGTGAAGATCACCGGAAACCGCTTCATCATGCCCGGAGGAAATGTGACCATCACCTGTAAGTGGGAGACGGCCACCACGACCGCCAAGGGCATCACCAGCTTCTCCATCAACGGCGTGGCTGGCGCGGTGAACAACACCACTAACACCATTACCATCACCATGCCCCGCGGCACGGATGTGACAAAGCTGACTCCCACTATCTCCACCAACGGCGTTAAATCCCTGACGCCCGGTAGTGGCGAGACAGTGAACTTCACCAACTCCGTGACCTATACGGCCACCATGGAGGATGGCAGCACCAAGACCTATACTGTCACGGTTTACGTGGACAAGGGTACGCTGGCCGACCAGTTCTGGGACAAGCTGACAGACTTTGTCAATCAAGTCCCCTGGTGGGAGTACGCAAAGCATCAGCAAAGCACCAGCAGTTATCCTAAGTATTGGTAAGTCCCCCTCTTTACGCCCAGAAAGCCATCGACATTTTGTCGGTGGCTTTCTGCTTTGTATGCAAAGCACCGTGCGATACACGAAGGGTTGTTATAAAAATGCTGACAGGTGTTTTCCCTTTCCCGTCAAAACGGCAGGAAACGACAGCGTTCTTGCTGTATCCTTGTGGGTTTTGCAACTTGATTATCAACGGCAGGCCTGCTATACTTCTCTACAGAAAAAACGGTGGAGCTAGTTGCTGGCTCCTTCCTTTTGAAAGGGAATCCACACTGTGATTAGAGCTTGGCAGGCTCTATCAGGGTGTGGTTTTTTATATGCATTTTTGTGGTGGTTTTTATTGCTGATGGGGGTGTTTGCTGCTTGCCTATTTGTCGGAGTTAAATGTTCGTACCTACAAATCAAGTCTTACGAAGGAGGCACTTATGAGCAGTTTGGTTCCGTTCAATAACTCGCAGTTTCCCTGTGGCGGTGGTGGATGGTCTTCTTTGATTGATGAGATTCGTTCGCTGATTTATGGGAAGCGCATTATCGAGGCACAGGTTATCTTTGCTGAGCTTAAAGCGGCTCAACAGAGGTGCTGCATCGAAGCGCTGACTGAAATCGCCAAGAGCACGACTGACGATAATCTCCGCGCACAGATGTTCCAGAGTATCTGGATGCTGGCAGCTAACATGAATTAAATGTAAAGAAGGGGTGGATTGGCACTGGGATGTTGATCCACCCTTTTCTTGGCCTTGCAAGGGCATCAAAAATTACACTATACAACAAGGAAGTACGCTTCTTCAAGCTATATCACCTGTGTAGCCATGTCCTACAAAATGGCAAGGTAAATGGCAATGTCGAAGCCGATGACACGCAAATGTTGCTGTGCTATAATCCTATCGTCCCCCAATGGGTTTTGAGAAACGGCTTGAATGCCGAATACTGCCCAAAGGAGAACCTACATATGAAATACTGCCCTTATTGCGGTGCCGCCCTTCCGGATGGCGCCGTTTCTTTCTGCCCAGAATGCGGGGAGAACCTGCCAAACATGACAGAAGAACGCGAGAAAAAGCACGAGCAGTCAGCTACAGACCCGGATACGGCGACCGAAAACCGCAAAGCTGCGCCGAAGAAGGTAAAGCAGAAACGAAAACAAAAAGAGCCGCAAGAGCAAGATACCGAGTCGTATTCTGCACAGGATGATGGCTATGATGGATATTACGACGATGTCCTCCCTGCCGATGCTGGTAGGCTGAATGAGGGTATCGACATGGAACTGGTCAAGAAGATCTGTGCAGTAACGGGCGTCATGCTGTTGATCATCACGCTGTGCGTCGTGGCAATGTATTTGCTCTGAGTGCTGTAAATCGCATCCGCGAGTGGTGTAATATGGGTAAATACCAAACGAGGAGTGAAGCAACATGAAATATATTTCCAAAGGCATGGTAATCAAGGCATCGACAGAGGAGCTTTTATTTGTGACCCGGCATGGCACCGATTTTCAACTGACCGGCTTGCAGGCGGAGCTCTGGCTCAATGGCCGGTATGGCTTTGCGGAAAGCGGCGGCAACATTCTTGAGGGAAAGGCGCTGCAGCAGCTAAACCGGCAGGGCCTTGTAGAACTCGTGGAGTCGGACGAACCGGCAGCGGAGTACCGTGCGCTGACGCAGTGCGTTCTGGTACCCGCACAGCCGCAGGGACATCGTGTGCTGTTGAGTACACGGGAAAAGGAACTGCTGCGCTGGCTGACAGACGCCGGACTGCATCTCACCACTGCAGAGCTCGTGTTTCTCGCAGAGCACTGTGTCAAACCCACCGCTGATCTGTTGGGTGAACGGAACAGGCAGTGTCTGACGGAACGAATCTATACGCAGGAAACGATTTTCGATAATATTCTGGAAGCGCAGATGGAGCATGCTGCGGCCAGAGACGAGGTCGTTGATGCATTGCTCCGGCTGCTGGAGAAAAGGCGAATTCTATTACTGTGAGGCGTGTGATGAAAGAGAAACTGAGAGAACTACCGATAGTGATCCAGAAACAGGTTATAATACGATATGGTGCAGCGGCAGTGAGCCTTATACTGCTGGTGATCTCCCTGCTGATGGCAGAGGATCCGTATCTTCCGATCTCCTTGGCGCTGATCTGTGTATTCTTCCTATTCGGCGCATCGCAGCTCCTGTATCTGGCGTTTTCCGGCCATCTCATAGAGATCAGCGGTGAATGTATCAAGGTTGAGAGAACACCGATACGGCGCAGACCCAAGACAATCTATTTGAAGGTAGAGACGCAGGTGGTCCGGCTTCAGATCACGGGTAAGCAGCGGGATGATGACGCGGGGGATCAGGTCACAGTATATGTGTCGGATAATGCGCCGGTATATGAAAACGAGGGATGCCAGCAATTGAGCGGTTATCTGGCGATAAGTATTCAGAGGGGGTACGAGTTGCAATGACACAGAGTGAGGAGATCCGAAGGATGGTCAAGGAGATTGAAAAGCGTATAGAGGAAGGGATCCGAGCAGACGGAAGCTGTAGCTTTGATCCTTTCGAGGTCGGGATCGCGCTGGAATTTGCGTTGATGGTGCTGGAAATGCACGGACGGTCTACGGAAAGCAATTGACTGTGCGCTCGAAACCTGCTATAATCATGACAACAGTTTCATAAGGGTTCCATACGGAGCACCAGAGTTTTCAGGTTATAAAGTGTCAATTAACACATCTGTGTTGATTGGCACTTTTTTGTTTTTCTGGTTTCTGCCCGGAACGGGTTGAAATAAATCATGTGATAGCAGGCAACACCTGCAAGAAAGGAGATTTATCATGTTCAAGGTAATCGCAACAGATGTCGTCATTTCCAAAGGCTATGACGGCGCCCCGGCACTCAAGTTCACCGAAAGCGGCGAGAGCGTCAGGTTCCGGATCGGCAAAAAGGTATATGATACCCGTGCCGAAAACAATGCCCGGTGGATGAACATTTCCGTCAAGGCGTTTGGCCCTGTATGTGAGCGTATCAAGAAGATGCAGCTCAAGGAGAGTTCGTTCATCAATATTCTCGGCCGGTTGGACGAGGATATCTGGGAAGACAGCGTAACACACGAGAAAAAGAGCGCAATGGTCATCATACTGGACGAGATCGAATTCTGCTCGTCTGGTGGTGGGAAGCAGAAAAACGTCAATGCGGAAGGCCAGCCGAAAGCGGCAGCCACGTCTGCGCCGGTATCTGCGGGCAGCGAGATGCCCGGGAACTTCACCGGCTTTGAGGCGTTTGGTGGTGTGAACTCATTTTTCGATGAATGAGGGTAGCAAAAGTGAATCGGGCATATAAAAAGAAAGCACATGAGTCATGTAACGATGCTCGTGTGCTTTATTCTATGCAAGACGCCAGATGTCATTTCGCGTCCGCAGAAGGAATAGCGAACGCCCTACCACCCTGCCGCTTTGTATGGCACCGGCTGATCGGAGCTGTGGCATGAAGGTTATGATGAAAGGCGTCTTGCCGGACGGGACACAGGTTCAGCTTGAGGAATGGGGCGTGGACGACATCCATCTGATGATCGCCGCATACCCCATAGCGCAACGAACCCGTAGTTGCTGGCAAAGAGGCGGAGAACGATTCCGGCTGCAAATCAGCGAAAATCAGTATACGGGGTATACGAACGAAATGGTAGAGGCAGATTATTTCGCCTTGCTTTCCGGTAAGAAGTCGCTTTGTGATTTAGCTGAGCGATTCTGGAACGGGGAGCGGGATAAATGGTGCCTTGGCATGGAAACGAAACAGAGACCTTAGGACTCAGAAAGGACGAACAGATGCGAAACAAGAAATTCAAGCGCCATATTGCCTATGAGGTTCTGACCATACTGGGAATGCTGGCACTGCTGCTATTCATTTGCCGGCTTTGGCCGATCCTTCTATTGGTGATCCTCGGCATATTCATCGCGGCATTGCGGCTCCTATTTCTCTCGTTCCCAAAGGTGGAGGAGGTGCATCCGCTGCTTCCGCCCGCCCGGACGGAGCCGACCGAACAGGAAATGCAGGACATGACGTTTGGTGCGGTGCAGAAGCGGATCACAGAACTGGTCACAGCCGATTATCCGGACGCCAGATGGGTCTGGAAAACACCCAACGCCAAATCCAACATTGCGGCGGGCAACGAGGTGCGGATCCTGCTCAACCGCGCCGGTGGGTATCGGGAAGCGATCGTTGTGATCCGTGGGTTTCAGGTAACCGGCCTTACTTATCCGCAGACCGCAGAAGCACCTGAAGCACCGGAGCCTGAACAGGTTGGATCCGAAACGCCTTCCGAGGCACCGGAAGCGCCAAAAGAAAACTATGAGTATCTGGCCTTTGAATGGGTAGACGCACATGCCGTGGAGCTGAACGAGCGGTGTAATGAGTGTATTGCACAGGGACTCTCCATGCTGGAGATCTCAGAGGCAGAACTGCCCGCCCATGAAAGCTGGCCGGATATCTGCCAGGAACTGGCACGCAATGGTATGGAGCATTGCAGTTGTACGGAAACCGGCATTATCATTGATTTTACGCAGCGACCCTGCAGAAAGGAATAGACACAAAATGAGTGCAGCAACCAGCAATTTGTTCAACTATGCGCGCCCATTACCGGCTCCATTTGATACCCTATCCAACAAACGGGTCAAGGTTTCTTCCATGTATGGCGATAAAACAGAGTCCACATTGTGTTGCTCTGTGGTGAAAGCCGTGCTTGCGCTATGCAACTGCATGAATGGGACCGGTGAAGGTGCGGTCGGACAGATCGATACAAACAAGAGCGTGGCGGAATACAAATCGTCCGAGAGTCCGGATGCCTATCATCTCGTGGTGTTTGACGCGGCGTCCGGTAGCGTGCTGGCAAGCGTATATGATAAGAACGCGGAGACGACCGCGCAGTATGTGGTGCATCAGAGTCAGCGGGACGGAGCGGCGATTTTTTTAGCACTGATGCCGCTCCTGCTGTCGGACACAGAGTTTGACGAAACGTTTCAGGACTACTACGATCAGTTCATTGCCGGATATCCGGACATGGAAAAAGCGACCAGAAGCATGGCGATCCTCTGCGACAATGCGTATCGCAGGATTAAGGATGATACCTGCCCGGCACATATCAATATTACCGTGGACAAATCCGGAAATCTGATGCGTGTATCGCTGGGACAACTGGACTCCGGCTTCTTCACGCCGACCAGTGTTACGGCAGGCGAGTTTACGATCTTTGCGAAGACGGGGCCTGCTGTGATCAAAAAGGCCAGTACTGTGATCGAGCATTCTGATTTCGTCGGCAAGTATCTGCTGACGCCGGGACGTAAACTGAGTCCTGTGGAGCAGAGCCTTATCCCGAAGCTGCCGGAGTGGTACATCATTCCACGAGAGGTAGTCGATATCTGCACGCACGCGCAGAAAACCACAGGCCGTGCCATGCAGATGCGAAATTTCCTGCTGCGCGGCCCTGCCGGTACAGGTAAGACGATGGGTGCAAAAGCGATCGCGGCAGGACTGGGTCTGCCCTACATGAAATACACCTGCTCGGCCAACACAGAGATCTTCGATTTCACGGGCATGATCTTCCCGGATACAGAACCGGCCTCTACCGGTGATCGGGAGCTTGACCGTGAACGCGAGGTGCTCAAGTCCATGGGCGGTATCAACTATGCAAATGTGGCGAAGCTGATGCACTTCCCTGACTTGGACGACATGGACTATGATCCTGCCGGTGTTTATCAGGCATTGACCGGCGTAGAAAACACGGCGGCCACCGTACAGGACTGTATGGGTATCGTGCTGGAGAAGGTCACAGAGAAGGTGCAGGCACTCAGCAAATGCGCGGAGAGCAAACAGAGCTCCGGACAAAGCTATACCTATGTGGAAACTGATTTTGTGAAGGCTCTGAAACATGGGTATCTGGTCGAGATTCAGGAGCCGTCTACTATCATGCAGCCGGGTGTACTGGTGGGCCTGAACTCACTTCTGGAGCAGGAAGGTTCCATCACACTGCCGACCGGCGAGATCATCCACAGGCATCCTGATACGGTGGTTGTCGTGACGACGAACGTCAGTTATGAGGGCTGCCGGCAGATGAATCAGTCGGTGGTGGATAGAATGAGTCTGGTCAAGGATATTGAACTGCCGGAACCGGAGGTCATGGTGCAGCGTGCGATGGCCGTAACCGGATGCACAGACGAATATCAGGTATCTCAGATGGTGCAGGTGGTCAACGACATGGCGGACTACTGCCGTAAGAACAGTATCACGGACGGCGCGTGTGGTATGCGCAGTCTGATCGACTGGATCATCAGCTCGGAGATCTCCGGCGACCCGTATTTATCGGCAAAATACACGATCATCAGTAAGGCGACTGCCAACGAAGAAGATCGTGAGGCGCTGATCACCACCATTCTGGATCCGCTCTTTGCTCCGAAACGAGCACGGACATCGGCATAAAACAAAGGAAGGAGGCTGACGCTTTGTGGCAAGAGTGAATCACAAGAAGGTCAAGCAGCTGCTTAATGAAAAGCGCAGCAAGATCACAGACCGGCAATTCTTCACGTCCCGAATCCTTGCGGGACATTTTGAGGATATGGCCATGGCTCAGACGCGCCGCTATAAGTATAATCGCCGTATTCATGTCTCTATTTGCTGGGAGCCGAAATCCGGCGAAGTAGCCTGTACCGATAACCTGTTTGTGCGGATCAACGCAGGGCATAAGCTGGTGACAAAGAATAAGGGGCGTGAGAACCGCTATGAGATTATCTGCGGCCTTTTTGCCCATGAGCTGGGTCACTGCCTGTATACGGACTTTCTTGCAGGCCAAACCTACAACAACTATCTTAAACGCGAAAAATGGTATCCGGAACCGCCTGCCTATAAGAAACCACAGGACGCCGCAAATGAGCGGGCGCTGTGGGAGTATGTAAGGCGGGAGCCGCAGAACAGCGATATGCTGCTGTACATTGCACATCACATTTCCAATATCATCGAGGATGCCTATATCGAAAACCGAATGCTCACCCAGTTTTGCGGCACATTAGGGTACAGTCTGGAGGCACTGCGTGAGCAGCAGCTTGCCAGCATCCCCACTGTAACCGAACTGATCGAGAAAGAGGACGATGGGGCGTGCCATATCTTTGAGAGTATCCTCCAGACACTGCTTTCATATGTGAAATTCGGAGAAATAAAATATGGCACCACGCCGCTCACCGATGAACGGGTCCAGATCGTCTATGGAATGATCCATGAACTGGATGCAGCCATTGTGAATCCTTCCGGCAAGGATCGGCTCAAGGCTGTGAACCTGGTATTGGTTCGTTGCTGGGATTACATTGAAGAGTTTCTGGAACTCTGCAAGGCGAGACAGGACGCGGCAAAAGCGGCAGGCGCCGACGAATCGGTGGCAGAAACGCTTGCGCAGATCCTGCAGGTGCTGGCTGGCACTTCTGAACCGGCTGAGGGCAGCAGTGCGCCAGTACCGGGAACGAGCTGCACCGCAGCTGCGTCCGGAAAACGGATGCGAACAGTGGCCGAGCTTGAGGAGACCTCTGCCGGAGCAGATGACTCCGAAGCGGAGAAAGCTGCCGGTGCCGGAGAGGACAGCAGCAAGGACGATGATACAGAGAAAAGTGGTGGCGCCGTGGACGAAGATGAGCCTGATTCGGAATCGCCCGGGGCATCTTCTGCCGGTATACCAGGTACAGGTGACAGCGGAGCGTTTTCGGCCGGACATTCCTCCGGGAAAAAGAAGGTATCCGAAGACGAGACCGGACGTCTGCCCTACCAGCAAACGGAACGTGTCTCCGAGGGAAGCGGCGGCGGTGAAGTGCGGAACGACACCTATGAACGTGAGCATTATGAGCATGCGGCACATGATATTGAGCGCCTGTTGGATAAGATGGCCGAACGGGCAGCCTGTGAACAGCTTGAGAATGACCGGCTCAGGGAACTCAATGATGTTGCGCAGAGCATCTCCTACGGTAATATCCATAAGGGAGTCGATATCCGTGTGAACCGGATCGCCACTGTGGATGAAGAATTGGTAGAGCAGTATAATAGCATCGCAGCTCCCCTTCTGACCATTTCACGGCAGCTGCAGAAGAGTCTCTTACAGCAGCTGAAGGATAGGCAGCGCGGTGGAAAACAGGCAGGACTTATGATGGGACGAAGGCTGGATGCTCACGCACTCTGTCGGAACGATGGGAAGGTGTTCTATAAGAATGCGCTTCCCAACGAGATCCCGCAGATGGCGGTAGCGCTTCTCTTGGACGAATCAGGTAGTATGGGGTCCTACGACCGCTGTACCTACGCCCGTGCGTCCGCAATCATCCTATATGATTTCTGCCAATCACTGCATATCCCGATCACTGTCTATGGGCACTCGACCATGCACGGAGATGTGGCACTATACTCATACGCTGAGTTTGAAACCATTGACGGCAATGACAAATACCGCATGATGGACATCGCAGCACGCAGTGATAACCGCGACGGTGCTGCGCTCCGCTATGTTGCGGAACGGCTGGATCGACGTCCGGAGGAGGTGAAGATCCTGCTGCTCGTATCCGACGGACAGCCAGCTGCATGTGGTTATTACGGAAGTGCTGCCGAAGAAGATCTGCGCGGCATCAAACAGGAATACCGCCGCAAGGGGATCCTGTTCATTGCTGCCGCGATTGGAAGCGACAAACAGAACATCGAGCGAATCTATGGTGATGCCTTTATGGATATCACAGACCTGAATCAACTGCCCATAAAGCTGACCGCCGCAGTCAAGCGGCATATGCAATAACGGGAATACTACATTTCAAAAGACGGGCAGCGGATTCTTTTCCTGCTGCCCGTCTATCTTAAACAGGAAAGGAATTCAAAAATGAGTCATTTCGTAACACTGGTCGATTTCTATATGCCTGAAGTCGAGGAGAATTTGGAGGAGACTGCGCATTATAAAGCGCAGATAGCAGAAACCAAAGAAGCACTGGCACAGAGCCAAGGTGGGAATAGCTTTGCTCTGCGTTTGATACTCAATCAATTGCAGAGCAAGGTGAATCCGCTGGATCGTGCCGCAGACTGTGAAATTGGTGAGCTGATGGCACCCTTCTGTGAAAACACAGAGGATCCTGAGTACCTTGAGTTCATAGATCAGACGGATGATCTCAACCGAGATTATGACCGTGATACAATAGATTGCATTCAGCTTCCCGATGGGACGATCGTCCCGGAATACGACTATCGGCTTTGTGAAAAATACCGCATCAAAGACGGCAAAGTCTATCAAGTGAAGGCGGGCCAGCTCGGGCATGAAAAACGCACCAAAAAGGCAAAGAAGATGCGTGCGCTCACGAATTATCCGGTAAAGAGATTCTATCTCAGCCTGGAGCGCTACGCAGAGGAGCATTGCGGCTACACATACGATAGAGAGTGTAATGCATATGGCTATTACTCCAATCCCAATGCGTACTGGGACTGGTATGCCATCGGTGGCCGGTGGCCGTTCCAGTTCCTTGTCGAGGAAACCGCGGAGCGGATCACAGGCGAACGCTCTTGGGATGATGAAGATACCGAGTGCAAAGCGCCGGAAGGCTATGTCTGGGCCTGCGGTGCCAGGAAAAAAGATATCGCGTGGGAGCTTATGAAGGAGTGCGAACTGCAAAACGCAAAGGCGACCTATGCCCTGCTTGTGGATACGTTTAATTCCAAAGAGGTGCCGAAAGGTTATTTCTGGCGTATAACCGAGGATGGCGTGTTTTCCTTCCTGACACAGATCTATTTTAAGGGTGAGAGCCAGGAAGAATACCTCCGCCGCAATGGCCTTGCTGCAGAGCAACGCATGCTGCCCGGTGCCTATTCTTTCATTCGAGATGGAGAATGGAACGCCAAGGGCGATATGGGGTGGTGGGGCATCAGCAGCAACGACAAGGAGCCAAAAACGTGGAGACAGATGATGGCAGACTATATTGATAGTATCCCTGACGATCATTTCATTGTCGGGATCGACTGCCATATTTGAGGAGGTGCGAAGATGATCTTGAATAGAGATGGGGCTTCCTTTGAATATGCAGGCGTCACATATACGGTCGGCGGTCCTGTTATCGGAACAGATGCAAGCGAGTATCATGGGCTCTATGGTGTGATCACAGAGATACGCGATGGCGATGATAAGGAAACGGAAAATGAAACACCGGATATTTACTGTGAATTTGAGCCGCCTGTCTTGCCCTGTGAGGTAAAAGAGTTGGAAGCGGTGTTCTCTGATCTGTACGAAGAACCCAAAACTGTGGAGGATATTATTTTTGACTACGTTATCATGGCGCCAGAAATGATCCGCCCATTGGATGACCTGCATACCACGCGTGGCCGGGTCACGATCTATTTATTGACCGAAGATTGGACTGTAAATGGTGAACAGGAAAGCAACTGTGAAGCGTTTACCGACTATGATGATGCGCGGCGCATCTTGACAGACAGGCTTTGTCAGGAGCTTGATGAAGGCGGTGTGCCGCAATGGAAAGTGTCTGAAAACTTTAAGGAGTTTTCTGCACAGGACTTGTACGAGGCATATCTTGAAGGCGAGTACATGGAAAACCATTACAAGATCATGATCGTTCGACAGTCATTGTGCGTTTCTCCGCGCTTCCTGCGGGAAACGAAAGCGGTACAGCAAAGCGCCATAAAGGGAGATGTTCAATGAGCTATCAGAGCTGGCATATCTATGGATACGGCATCTGCGTCTCCAAGCTCCAGAACGTAACCGTTGAAAAGCTCCGGATACTGTTATCCATGGCCCCAGAGTATCAGGCAAAAGTTGAGAACTGGCTGAAAGAGAGCGAAATCTCAGAGCCAACAGTTGAGGACTATTATGACTTCGACCAAGACTATTATCTCGGTCTTGCGACGATCCTGAAAGATGTAATCCAAGAAGCGGAGCATGTTGAGCTTACAGCATGCGATGACTATGACGGTGCGGAATACCTGCTGTTCGAGCCGCTGTATCCATGGCAGATCCGCGAGGAGGAACGCTTCCTGACGGAAGAAAAGATCGCCAAACTTCTGCGGAAGTATATTCAGATGCTCTCAGATTCCGTTCTAGAGATTGAATACCAGTCCGTTGAAAATGGTGGATAGTGTGTGGGGAGGGATGTCAAATAGACATCCCTCCCTTGTATAATGGAAAAAACACTTGCAGGCATCACGATACCGTAATACAATATATCTAACCAGATGAGCGGTTTTTATATTATGTTTCGCACAATCAAAAAAGTTTCTGTTCTTTCAAAGTACAGGTTGAGCGTCCAGTTCAGCGATGGTACTACAAAGGTCTATGATATTAAACCACTATTTGATCGAATTCCGGCGTTTTGCTATTTGAAAGAACATCCTGAAGAGTTTGGCACGGTCAGTGTTGACACCGGGGGATACGGCATTGTGTGGGGAGATGAACTTGATCTATCCTGCGATGAGCTATGGGAGCATGGTACTCCGGTGAAAACCCCGTTTGACGGTTTGCTGGCTCTCAGCGATGCCACTGAGCTATGGGGGTTGAACGAGAGTACGCTGCGTAAAGCGATTGCCTATGGGAAGCTTGTGAACGGGGTCGATGTTTGCAAATTTGGCAAGCAATGGGTCGTGTCTATGGATGCGTTGAAACGTGAATACGGCCCAGCTGCGCGATAGAGTATCAATCAGAATATTGCTGTCTACTTGAAGGCCCGAAACGCCGGGGTTATGGCATGACGCAAATAGATTCAGGAAGTTCTTGTACGGACGGAGAAACAATCCGCAACAGAACAAATTATCAAAATGTTTTGCGGTTTGTAATCGCAAAACATTTTGGCTTTTGATGCGGATTGCGGTATTTCTCAATGTATGAGGGGGAACAATCGTTGATATAGATTACTGGCCTGGTGAAAGTTGGAAATAATAGGAGGAATGTTATAAAGACATTCCTCCCAAAGTTTCCTATATTAGCTTATTGCAGCTTTTGAATAATTGCGTGGTCTTCTTGAATCAAATATAACAATTTTTTTGCTGTTGGAGTGGGTGTGGTCTTGCCCGTTTCCCACGCCTCAACAGTTCTTGGCGAAACACCTAACACATTAGCAAATGCCTTTTGAGTCAAATTAAGCGATGCTCTGACGGATTTGACATTCACATTAGGCAAGAGCCGTTTGCGGACAAGAGTCTGACTATGTGTATCCCCGTTCTTGTGGTCACGAGCTTCTTGCAATCCATCAACGAGACTGGAAAAGAAATCAACATCCTTAAAATTGCGTTCAATTTGATCCATAGTTAGTGTAGATTTCACTTCAATAGCAGACATATTCATTCACCACCTTTGATGTCTTCGACAAGCTGACGCACAATTTTCGTTTGCTCAGGTGTTAGATTTTCCTGTACACTCTTAGGATATGCAAACAGCAAGTACAGATCTTCACGTTTTAATACGTCCAGATAAATAACGCGTCCGCCACCGCTTTTCCCGTGCCCATTAAGCTGTATGCGCATTTTACGAGCACCGCCTGTACCTTGTATTACGTCGCCTACATATGGATCCTTGAGTAATTCATCTTCGAGGATGGCGATTGCATCATCGCCAAGTCCCATCATTGCCCAACACTTACGAAATGTCTCTGTGTAGATAAAGCTTCGTATCATTGTAATCCATACCCCTAAGTCTTTATTGCATTTATATGATATACGATTTTATCGTAGAAGTCAATAGAGTTATTATGGATACATCTATGCTGGATAGGTTTGGACTTTCCAGCCATTTCGTTTGACTATGGATTGACTGTAAGCCACGGCTCTGCTATAATAACCATATCAGTTTCAGAGTTTAGCCACGGCTAAGCAGAGTTGATCGCGTTACGAAGTGACATTTGTGCTTTGCACAAATGTCACTTTTTTGTTTCCAGCCAATTTCATAGTGGCATAAGCCAGCAGTCCAATCATGGGGTGCTGGCTTTTGTTATATCACGGCGTAAAACGCCAAAAAACGAAAGGAGATCACAAAATGTTACAACCATGCCAGGACAACTACTCCACGACCTTCGACTCCTATGAGAGAATGCGGAGGTATCACGAAAAAGAGTCGGCAGAGAGCCTGTGGCGCAGATGCAAGGTCAACGAACTGCATATTGAGCCGCTGGATAAAATGTCACCACTCTATGAGACTCCGTCCGCGTTTGCTGCCGGAGTCAGCCGAGCATCCATTGAGGATACGGCGGAAAACCTTGGACTCGCTCTGCAGGTGGAGGGTGCTTATTACCCTGTACGCAGCACGGCCTATAAGAGCCTGCTGGATCGGGCGAAAATCAACGGCACAGCGCTGCCGAAGCTGAGTCGCCAGAAACTGGCGTCCGTGCTCAATGACTGCTTGGCCCTCTATTCAGCCGAGACTCTGCTGCTGATCCGCGATGAAAAGATCTCGGCGACACATTCGGGCGATTCCATGGACTATTCTGTGCTGCCAATCGACGAACTGCTGAAAGTGCTGACCCGCAAGCTGGATGATCGGTTCGCGGGCAATGTGTTTCAAGGCGGTTACTGCGACCATGCGCTGGCCGTTGCATCATGGTCCATGCCCGGACAGAAGGAAGACCTGCTGGGCGCATATGCCAAGCTGTTGGAATCAAAGAAGAAAACCGCATTGGCAGCCAAGCTCGTGCCTTCGATCCGATTTGTAACGTCGGATACAGGCGTCGCCTCCGCAAAAGTATCCGCAATGCTGGAGGGCACGCAGCATCCCATCCATATCGGGAGCTGCATCGCAGTGGATCACCGGCATCAGAGCAAGGTGGAGGATTTCGAGACAGCCATGAACCAACTGTTTGCGCAGTTTGGTGATTCTGTTGCCAAGCTGCAGAAGTTGCTGGAGATCCCGCTGAGCTATCCGGTCAATGCCATGACGCGCATCTGCAAAAAGCTTGTGCTCCCGAAGAAGGCGGCGCTTGAAGCAATCGCCATGTTTGAGATGGCATATGGCGGAGGTCCTGCAAGTGCGCATGATGTATTTATGGCCATGCAGGAGATCCCGTATATTCTCAAGTCCGAGCATACCTCGGAAAGTAAAATGCTGAACGTGGAGGAGAATATGGCCAGAGCTCTGACGCTGAAATGGAGCGACTATGACACTGCGAAGGCGGTGAGCTACTGATGTCAGCACCGATAGCGCTGTGTGATACCGCCGGTATGACCAACGAGCGTTGGCTGGAATGCCGTGCCCACGGCCCGAAAGGAACGATACCTTATACCGTCGGCGGAAGTGATGTAGCTGCCATTTTTGGCGTTTCTCCATGGACAACACCGCTGGAACTGTGGATGATTAAAAAGGGGCGGATGAAGGCACCGATAAAGGCCAATCAGGACCAATTGATGATGGGCCATCTTCTGGAGCCGATTGCCGCCTATTGGTATCAGCAGAAAACCGGCAATATGGTCTATGATGACACCAATCTGTATCAGCATGCAGATCATCCATGGGCGCTTGCGGACTTTGACCGCCGCTTCGTGCGTAAGGAGGATGATGCACCCGGCATTCTGGAATGCAAAAGCTGTACCTACCACAAAGCTGGAGACTGGGCCGAGGGCGCATTTCCTATCTACTATGAGCTGCAGCTTCGGTTCTATCTGTCGGTAGCGGATGTGGAGATCGGCGCATTCTCTACGATCTGGGGGAACAATCCGGAAAACGATCTGGCAATGCCATCGCTTACCCGCGATCGGGTAAAGGAGGATATGATCTTCCAGCGCTTGGATGAATGGATCTGGAGCTTGGAGCATGACAAGCCGCCTACAATGGCAGATGTCAAGCCTACCTTGGCTCTGGAATCCCTGGCACGCATTTACGGTGCCAGTCAACCGGCATTGCCTACCATTGAGTTCCCCGCTAAATATGAAAAACCATTACGGAAAATTGCGTTGCTGCAGGAGAAGATCTCAGATTGCAGTGCGGAGATCAAAACTTATGAAAAGGAGATTGCCGCACATAGTGTGCGAATTGCAGAATTGATGAAGGCGCATGAGCATGGTGTGCTGAGCACGACCAGCGATAAGCTTCTCATTGATTTTGTCACAAAAACAACAAGACGTACTGACTCCAAACTGCTGAAAGAGAAACACCCTGCCGTATATGAGGATGTCATTAAGACCACTGAGAGCCGGAAGCTCAAGGTGTCTATCGTAACGACATGAGGAAGGAGCACCTGTATGAAAAACACAACGTGCCTGTTGCCGTACCATAAGGGCAACGGGTTACGGGAGGTGTAATGCCTTGCGTAACTTTTATAGACCAGTGGATCTCGGATCGCGGCATGAAATGACGCAGTTTCTGAGTTCTCATTTTCGCTATCCAACAATGAACTCCTGGAATGGATGCACATCGTATGCTTGTAATCTTAAAATCACACATCTTGGACTTTCGTCCGAGGAGATAGACAAGCTCTTCGATCTGATCCAGACTCAGGAGTTTTTTGATGCCATGGATACGCTCAAGCAGGATTTCGCGGCCACGCACAACTATATCTGGCAAGCATGGATGAACGGCCGGAGCGGCGGCTATCTTGTCCTCTATCAGGGTGAGCTGACGCCCAGCGGCTACCGGTCCTATTGCAGCCATTGCGGGCAGAAAAATTATCAGGTGGTTGACACTGGAAGCTGCACCTGCGGCGTCTGTGGGCAGCCAACACGGGCCAATTACTCACATCCACATATGCGGGTCGTGACATACCCCGGACGCAGCACGGATGCAGACGAAGATTTCGTGGACTGGAGCATGGAAATGCTCCGTGAGCGGGTTCGTCTTGTGCAGGAGCTAGATCAGCTCGCAGATCGGATGGTTAAAGAAGCGTTGTATCTTGCTGCTCACTTCGAGGTCGTTGAGGAAAATTATTATGTTCCACAAGCGCGTAAGGTGCTCACAGCAAAAAACTAACGTGAAGGAGGAAGTTACCATGCTGAAAGAAGGAGACAAACTTATCTGCAAAACCAAAGGACTGCCGGAAACTGAGTTCTGTATACGCGGCGTGGTCAAGAGTGTGGTCGGCGATAAAGTCACCATCAGCCGTGCGCTGAAATTCGGCCAGTTGCCAATGGACGAGGATTTGACGCTGCCGGAAGAAGAACTGCTGAAGTATTATACGCTGATGGACGAAAGTGAAGCTTCAACACAGGGTATGATCTACGAGGTCACGGTTTCTCGGTTTGGATTTGTTTTTGTCAGCGCAGAGTCTGCTGCTGCCGCGATGGAGTTGGCGGATCATCTTACAACCGAGCATATCAGCTGGTCAGATGACTGGATGCCCACCGATGCAAAGGAACATGCGGATTACGATGGAACAGTCTTTACAGAGCCTGATTTCGACTGACCAGCAGTTGATCGTACCGCGAAAGGAGAACGTATCTTGATATGTAAATTCATAAAACTCATTTTCCCAAAGAATCCGGTCGTGGATAATGCCAGCTATATGATCGCACTCTACCGGCCCTGCGAAAAAATTGTGGATGGCGCAGGACACAGCATCTCCGAGATCAAGGCGGTGGGTTACTGCCTGCCGACAACAGAAAACCTGCGCTATGACCTGCACGGGCGTTGGAATCGCAACGCGAAGCATGGCGTCCAGTTTGAAGTTGAGGGTTTCGACGAGGTCATTGCGCATAGTAAGGAGGGTATTGTTGCGTACCTGAGTTCTGGACAAATCAAGGGGGTTGGACCCAAAACAGCCGAAAAGATTTTTGAACTGTTTGGCCTGAGCACGCTTGAGATACTGGATCGTGAGCCTGAAAAGCTGCTCGCCGTTTCTGGTATCAGCAAGACAAAACTCAAAAAAATCTATGATTCCTATCTGGCATCTCGTGGGGCTCGTGATGTCATTGCCTTTTTGGCACCGCATGGCGTGACGCCAAACCGCGCTGTCAAGCTGTATAAGCAGTACGGAAACCAGACAATGGACATCGTCCGCAACCACCCTTATCGCCTTTGCGAATTGGTGGGGATCGGTTTCAAAACGGCTGACCGTATTGCAATCAGTATGGGTATAGACCCACGGGCCGCAGAGCGGGTAGATGAAGGCCTAATATTCACCTTGACCGATGCCGAGCAGAAGGGGCATTTGTGTATGGAAAAACACAGCTTCATAACAGAAAGCCTGAAACTGCTTGACACAGACGGATTGACAGAGGAAATGCTGGCGATCCGTGCCTCAAGACTGGTTGAGAGCGGCAGACTGGTATCATATGAAGGGCAGGTATACCGCGAGGCGACGGCGCGAACGGAACAAAACCTGGCGTGGAGCATTTGGAGAATGCTCGCAGCACCCTCCCCCAAATTGGTTTCTGATATTGCCGCGGAGATTCAGGCCGAAGAGATTCGGCAGGGCCTTCAATTGGCGGACGAGCAGCGACGCGCGGTCATGACAGCACTGACCTCTAAGCTCTGTGTGATCACAGGCGGCCCCGGCACCGGCAAGACGCTGATCCAGCGCTTCCTACTGGATATTTACCGCCGCAGGAACTGTAGCGGACAGATCATGTGCTGCGCGCCTACCGGTCGTGCAGCGCGCAGGATGGAGCAATCTACCGGATTTCCGGCCATGACGCTCCATAAAGCGCTGGGTTTGCTGGCCGGCGAAGACGCTGCCTATAGCGAGCCGCAGATGCTGGACGCGGATCTGGTTGTGGTAGACGAAGTGTCCATGATGGATATCTACCTTGCGAACCACCTGTTTCAGGCAGTACCTCGCGGCAGCCAATTGGTGCTGGTTGGCGATGCTGACCAGCTTCCCTCTGTGGGCCCTGGTGCGGTACTCAGCGAGATAATTGCGTGCGGCGCTGTGCCGGTCGTGCGACTGGACCGAATATTTCGTCAGAGCCATGGCAGCCGAATCGCGGCGAACGCGAAATACATTCGGCACGGCAATCTCAGTCTGGAGTATGGTGACGACTTCCAATTCTTCGATTCCAGCGACATGGAAGACTCCGCTCAGCTCATTGAGAGACTGTATATGCAGGAGATCTCGAAATATGGTCTCGATAATGTGGCGCTGCTATCCCCATACAGGCAGAAAACGGAGACAGGTGTCAATGCGTTGAATGACCGGCTCCAGAGCATCGTCAACCCGCAGGACGGGAAAAAGCCAGAGATTCTGTACCGGAATCGGATCTACCGCATGGGAGACAAAGTCATGCAGACAAAAAACTGTGAAGACGTCAGTAATGGCGATATCGGATACATTACGTCCATCACAACTGACGATAGCGATAGTATGCTGACTGTTGATTTCGGGGACGGACGAGTGGCTGAGTATGAGAAAAGTGATCTTGAATTGCTGGATCTTGCTTACGCCTCCACAATCCACAAGTCACAGGGCAGCGAGTACAAATCTGTTATCATCAATCTACAGTGCGCACATGCGGTCATGTTGGTTCGCCCGCTGGTCTACACGGCAATCACACGTGCAAAGGAGCGGGTCATTATTGTCGGTGAACGGCGCGCATTGTGTATCGCCATCAGACGCACAGACACAGAGCAGCGCGGAACAAAGCTTGCGGCGCGGATCAGATCGCTGGCTACGGCCTGTGATACGAGAATGCTGGCAAACTGACAGATTCGCGTGCTTTCAAAAAATGTAATACAAGGAGGACTTCACAATGGCAACATGGCTCAGTGAGTATAAAAAACTGAGAGATGATATGGAAAAGCAGCTCAGTGCTGGAAAAGCGTCTTTAGAGCACTTGCTGCTGTATCAGGAGCTGCTCTACCGCATTGAGGTGCTGCGTGTGAGTCAGGCATTTTGCCAGACCGCACCGGTTACAACGGAGGTCGCTGCGCTTGCGGGGCATTATCAATTGTTAGATGCCTATATCCAATGCCTGACAAAAGAACGGCGATTGGGTCAGCCAGCTGATCAGAGCTTAAAAGCAAAACGCCAGACGGCGGCTGAGACATTTACACGGGTCGTGCAGGATTGCCGTAAGCGGTTTGCCAGCTTTACCCCCGTGGATCAAAACCAGTACCGCAAGGACGTATCAAGCCTTATCAATACGGTTTTACCGGTTTGGCTGCAATTGCGTAATACCTACATCAATATCAGCAGATAGAAAGGATTCACTATGAGTCAGAATAGTTCAAATGACAAAGCGGCCATGCTGGCCACATTGGATCGCATCCAGAAGGTTGAAGGGTTTGACCCGACACCCTTTGCAGTGGAGTATACCGATCTCAACACGCAGGAGACACGAAAGAGACTTCCCGTTATGATCCAGATGGCTTGGTTCCGGCTGAGGTATCCTGAGGGTAGGATCGCCGTTGAAGTGTCACCGGGTAAGGACTGCTTTGTGGCAACGGCGCGTGTCTATCCCAGTTATAAGGACCCCGTGGACTGCTATTTGGCAGAGGCCACAGCGTCGCGTGGGCCGGATGCATCCAAGCCATCCGTGTCCCCGCGGGAATGGGCGCAGACAGCAGCGGTCGGGATCGCACTCAGAAATGCAGGCTTTGGGCTTCAGTTTTCTGCTGCTGGGGATGACTTCTCAGATACGGCGCCAGACGAATTACCCGCTGGTGCCGGCGCTGTCGAGCAAAAAACCAAGGTAGAACCGGTTGCCCCGCCAGCCCCTGAGCCGGAATATGAACCGGTGATCCTCACGGAGGAACAGAGACTGGAGCAGGCATTCCGAAAGCCGTGCCCCATCAAAAAATACAGTGGCAAGTCGCTGGGTGAGGTGTTGACGATGGACCCCAATGCGATCGCATGGGTGGCGAACAAATACAAGGATAACCCTGAGCTTTCTGAGGCTGCGGAACTGATTTGTAAGCACGCCATGCAACAAGCTACGGACTGACAAAGGAATACCAAGGGGGCCGGAATATCCGGCCCCCGGAGAGGAGGCTGCATGGACATATTTCATATGTCAGATATCATTCCGTTGATTGGGCTTCCATATCCTCCGGCAGGCCGCAGCAGCTATAACGTGCCATGTCCCTGCTGTGACGATAAGCCACATGCCAAGCACCTGAATATCAATCTGCAGAAGGATGTGTTCCGCTGCCCGCGATGCGGCTTTTCAGGCGGTATTTTTGACCTGTATGCATACTATACGGGCATCGCCAGAGAGAAGGCTCGTGATGCACTGATCGCAAGGCTTGATGTACAAGGAGGGATCACGCAATGTGTAAAAACACCAGCGCCCGTCGTTACGGAATGCCCTCCAAACGACATTGAGGCGCGTGATGATACATACAGGGCATTGCTTTCAAAACTGACGCTGGCCTCCGATCATCGACAGAACCTGCGGAACCGTGGACTGCCGGATGAAGAAATCAATCGGCTTGGCTATCGAACGACACCTGTGATTGGAATGCAGACAATTGCAAAACAGCTTCGATCCGAGGGATATTACCTTTCTGGTGTTCCCGGCTTCTATCGGGCTGATGGCCAATGGACGTTTGCCTGTGAGAGCCGCGGGATACTGATACCTGTGCGAGATACCAATGGCCGCATTCAGGGCATGCAGATCCGAAGGGACAACGTATCGAGGCGGAAATTCCGATGGGTCTCCAGCTCCGGGCGGCCGGATGGCTGCAAAGCGGAAGGCTGGGTACATATGGCGGGGCCGCCGTGTCCTGCCATATTGCTGACAGAGGGGCCGATGAAGGCGGACATTATCCATTACCTGACAGGGCAAACGGTGCTTGCGGTTGCAGGCGTCAATACGCTGACGCATCTGGAGCTTGTGTTGCCACAATTACGAAAACGGGGTGTGGTTCGTGTCATGACTGCATTTGATATGGACTTCATGTCGAACCCGCACGTTCAAGGTGGGTATATGAATTTGGTTTCATTACTTTCGGCGCAGGGGTTTACCTATGGCACCTATCTGTGGGATCCGCAGTACAAGGGACTGGATGATTATATCTGGGAGCATTGTTTTCAACAGCAATCACTCCACTATGAACGGGAACAGGGATAACATATCCAGATTAAAGCAAATAGGAAAAGAGAGGCCGGGACGTATGTCTCGACCTCTCTTTATCGTTGTTTTGATTTGCGTTTCCTGTACGCATTTACCACAACAATGCGTATTCATGCTGTAAATGCGCAGAACAAGCTGTGTAATTAGATAAACTATATTTTAGGAGGTTGTCATTATGCTGGTTGCTATTGACCACGGAAATTACTCGATCAAAACCCCGCATTTTTCCTTTGTGTCCGGACTGACGGAACATACTGTAAGGCCGCCCATGGCGGACGAGGTTCTGGAATATGACGGGAAATACTGGGCGTTGACCGGCCAGCGCCTGCCCTATATGCGTGACAAAACCAGAGATGATCGGTATTTTGTGCTGTCGCTCTTTGCCATTGCCAAGGAGCTCTCTGCAGCCGGTGCGAATACAGCACTTGAGCAGATTGACCTTGCCGTCGGCTTGCCCCCGGAGCACTATGGCATGCTGCGTGAGCGGTTCGCACAGTATTTCCGGCGCTACGGGACGGTCAACTTTGTCTATAATAATCAGCCCATGAGCATCGTGGTTCGCAATGTCTTCGTATATCCGCAGGCCTATGCCGCAGTTGTGCCGCAGTGCGGTCAGCTACTGAAAACGCTGAGAATGTTTGTTGTCGATATTGGCGGGTACACCACCGATGTACTGCTGCTTCGGAACGGTAAGCCGGATCTGCAGTTTTGCCGTAGTCTGGAGAGTGGCGTTATCACAATGAACAACGATGTTATCGGCAAGATCAGCGCACAGCATGATATGCGGATCGAGGATGAACATATCTGCGCCGTGCTGCGCGGACAGGAAACTATTTTACCGGAGAGCGTAAAGAGGGCGATCCGTGAAGCTGCACAGCAGCATGCAAAGGATATCCTGGACAAACTTCGTGAGCTTCAGGTGGATCTTCGCACCAACCCTGCAATTTTTATTGGCGGTGGAAGCATTCTGTTCCGTCCGCTGATCGAGAGCACCGGATTGGTTGCAAGTGCCTCTTTTGTTGAGGATACGAAAGCAAATGCCGTTGGCTATGAACTGCTTGCGCGAGGCCAGTTAGCTATGCGTGCCGCGCAGTGACGGAGGTGTCATTGTGAAGCAGGATGGGAAGTACAGGTTTTCGCTGCAATTCAAGGCGGATTCCAACGCCAATATAGCAGCGGGTGAGCTGCTTGAACGGCTTGGCAATCGAAAGAGCGCGGTGGTGGTAGCTGCCTTAAACGACTATATTTCTGTACATCCTGAGATTGATGCCGGAGCCACCAGAATCAGTGTTAGAATAGAAAGTGAAGTGAAGCGTGAGTCACTTGAGGAAATGATACGTGCATTGATTGATGAAAAGATTGCAGCTCTTCAAATGCAGCCCAATACAGCGCCGCCGTACATAGATGAACAGGTGCAGGGGGATCTGAGCAATGACATTGCGGCAATGATCAGCAATCTGGATCTGTTTGGGTGATTATGAAGCATTTATCCGTATGGAAAAACGGATAATCCGGTTGCAAGTAGAATTTTTTTACTAACAGGCGTATATCCGCATTATCAGGGCGGAAATCGGATTGTTAGTCGCTTCTGCGGCACGCCTCTTTTTTGTAAAATATAGGTATAAAGGAGACGATGCCGGTGGATAGAAAATCTCTTGGAGCGAGGATAAAAGCGCAGAGGATAAAATGTGGTCTATCGCAAGAGGAATTTGCGGAGAAACTGCATTGCACGAGTAGTCATATCGGAAAAGTGGAAAACGGCAAGGTTGGTGTCAGCATCGAGTTGCTGGTTTCTATTGCAAATGAGCTGCAGACTACTGTAGATCAGCTTTTGCAGGACTCCTACGACTATAAGGAGCAAGTTATCATTCGTGATATCTATAAGCGCATTGGAAACCTTCCGATAAAGACAAAAATCACCGCATGCGAAATGCTGCAGTATCTGATCGACATCATAGAAAAGGCGCATGATTAGTTCATGGGGCTATGTGTCCTACACAGTACGCGAAGACACTGCGTTGTTGAAACGATAACTCAATTCTGTAAAATTCCATATTTTGCAATTACATAGGAAGACCGTACAGCGCCAAACCTGCACGGTTCACAAAAGTAAAGGCTGTCCGGTTTAAGCTGGGCGGCCTTTGCGCCGTTTTAAGGAGGGATTGCAATGGGTCATGACAGAATGATAGCTTGTGGCGACAACGGGTGTTGGTGCTACGCGCACCAAGAAATGCTGAGTGCTCTTGAGCAACGCATAAGCGGAATGACAGATTCGAGGAAAATCATAGAAGCTTCGCTGAAAATCGCTGTTGAGTATTATCAAGCAGACCGTGCGTTTGTCCTTGACATCGATGATGAATTGGATGTTGGCTGCAACACCTACGAGTACTGCAGCAATGGCGTTGACTCAAAACGGCGTCAGCTTCGGACTGTCCCGCTGGAACTTCTTCCAAAGTGGCATGAGGCCATACATCGCCGCCGACCGATCATTGTAAAAAATGTGGAACGGCTGCGAGGTAATAGTCCGGATGAGTTTGCTTATCTTCGCCGGTTCGGGGTCAGTTCCTTGTGCGCAGTCCCTTATTTCAGAAAGAAAAGCGCTGGCCTTATCGGTGTTGACAATCCGAAGTTAAATGTAGAGCATACACAAATGCTGTACAGTCTTGCACGAATCGTGGCGATGGAGCTTTGCGAGATGCAATCCCGGGAACGTGCGGCTCTTACGGCCCGTGACACTGAACACAGAGATGCATTACATGTTCATGTTAACATGTTCGGCAGAATGGAGATCATTGCGCATGACGGGACGCTTCACGACAATGCGTTTCAAGGATCGTCCAGCTATAACCTGTTTGCATTCCTTGTTTTGAATCGCAAAAGTGAGCATCCGCTATACCAGTTGGCTACGATGATATGGGAAAATGGAGAATCGGAGAACCCGTTCTCCTCTATACGGAATGTAAACAGCCGATTGAGAAAAACGCTTGATTACATCGGTCTGGGACGCTTGATCCAAGTCGAGCATAAAATGCTCTCGCTGAATCCGGCATATGTAATAACAACTGATGTCGATGGGTTTGATGAATTGAATCGGAAAATCCTGCAGGTCAGAAATGCCGCAGATCCGGATATGGCCGTGCTGCGACGGCTATACGAACAAGTGCTGGCGCTGTATCAAGGGAGTCTGCTTCCGCGTCAGGATCATTATCATTGGGTAATGGCAAAGGCGGTCGCTTACCAAAATCAATATCTGGGGATCCTGAATGACTACCTGGAGTTGCTCTATAAGGAGCGTCAGTTTGTTAAGGTCCAGAAAATCGCTTCGGATTCGCTGTCTATCGACGTATATGCGTCGGCCATGCATTTCCACCTTATCCGGGCATTGCTGGCAACGGGCAGCAAGTCGCTTGCTAAGGTATACTTCAGGCAGTCGGATAAGTTTCTCACAGACGAGCATCGCCGAGATCTGAACCGGCTTTTCATGAATGCAGGAGTATAACGGCAGCGTTCCGGCAGCTTGACTTGAGACAAATTGGATGCAAATCTCGTGACATAAAAGAAACTTTTTCGGGTAAGTTATTGAGCACTATCTGCACCTGCCTGTTCGTTACAGTTGAAAAAACTGTACGCGGGCAGGTGTATTTTTATGGGATGTAGGTACCCGTATGCAGGGAGAGGGGGTGATCCCAGTGATTTGATAAGCTGTGATCTTCTCCTGTTCCCGACTCTAACTCAATACACAAAAAATCACAGCATGCCATTTTGGCGTGCTGCAATTTTCTTTGCCAAGGTGGCATGCGCTGAAGGAGGCGCCGAAAATGTCACCCAAGCAAACGGAAAATGATGAATTGCGCGGTAGGTTCACAGTTTGGATCACCAAGACCGCGAGAAATGCGCAGATCAATTACCTGCGAAAAGAGAGCCGACAGCTCAAGACCATACCGCTTGAAACGACGGAAGTTCAATTGATAGCCAGTGAACAGGATGCACTGGAACAGACTGTGTCCGTTGCGAATGGCTTCGAATTCATGGAGAGCCGTCTGGCAGACGCATTTCGGGAATTGCCGTTGATGCGCAGACGCATATTGGAGATGCTTTTCGTGGAGGAACTTTCTCCGGTAGAGATTGCGGCGAAGCTGCACTGCACGGTACAGCATGTATATAACCAGCGCTCGCTTGCCATCAAGCGGCTGCGTCAACAGATGATGAAGGAGCGTGGCCAGAATGACGAACAGTGAATTTCGCTCATTGCTGGAAGCGGCAGTGAGGGGGAACTCTGATGCGCTTACAGCTATATTTGAGCTATACATGCCCTTGATCAACCGCTTGAGTCGGTATAATGGGCAGCTGGACGAAGATTGCAGGCAGTTCATTCTCATCCACATTACGCTGCATATATCCGAGTTCAGAATATGAATTTTAAGAAAAAAGATCAGAGGACATTAGATTATGCGATTTTTGCTTGTTTTTGCTTATATGAAAGCATCCCCACCTGCACCTTGAAAATCGAACAACAGCGCCCTCTATTTCCTCTGGCCGCGAGCGGCTATCCATCTGACCGTGGTCAGATCCATGAGCACATAAATACGGACGGCAACCGTATGCGCCTTGACCTGCCAGGGGGACAATGATACTTCCGTAACTCGCGGCCCGGCCATGATGAAGGCGGGGGGATGAAATTTCCATGGACCTGCTCGCCACAGGCGGAGGGTAGCTGTATCCGAATTAAAACCATAATGAGTGAAATGTCTACATATACGCCAGAAATCACGCATAGAGTGAAGCAACAAGCATTCGAGAAAGGAGGGCAGCGATGGAAGTATTTTTGGTTTTCCCAAAGTCACAGCAGGCAAAGCAGGAGCTTGCACAGGAGCTGGCAAAGTTCCAGTCCGAGCAGGTGCTGAAAAATGTCCAGAAGCTGCCCTGTTCCACAGAGCAGAAACTAGAACTGGTGGATGCCGCAGTAAAGCATCTGAAGACACAGAAGTAATACATGACATATGAAAAACGGACGGACCAGCATCAAGAGCCGGTCTGCCCGTTTTTTATATGCATCTCGCAGTTTGTTATTGCTTTTATCTTGTCACTTACATAATCTGAGGTGCCAAAACACTATCGGCATCATCATCATTATTAGAGTGAATCAGGCATCCAACTCAAGACAATTCTGCGATTTGGCAAAAATATATCCTGCGATATGGCGACATAATAACCCCCACATCGGCGCTGTCAAACCTGAAAATCAGTCTTTCGCATCTTGGACTATCCTTCTGTTTGCGCTGCCCTGTTGCTGATGAAAGAAACCAGCACAGATGTGCCGGAAAGTGCGCATGGACTGAAGCAGAAAGCGCTCTGGAAAAGACACAGCTAGGGAAGTATTTCTGATTTTCCCTAAGTCACAGCAGGCAAACCAGGAACTCGCAAAGTTTCAGTCCGAGCAGGCGCTGAAAAAAGTCCAAGGGCTTCCTTGCGCCGCGGAGCAAAAACTGGAGTTGGCGGACACCGCAGAATAGCGTCTGAAAACACAGAAGTAAGATATACACAAACGGGCAAACCGGCTCTCAATGCCAGTTTGCCCGTTTGCCCCCACAAGGTTCAAATGAAGCTATATGCCGCTTTCAAGCTCCCGCTGAGCGGGTTCAAGAATCACAAGGTCAGCCACGCTGAAAGATCGTCTCCAGCCGTTTTCTGGATTCCTCCAGTGTATAGGAAGGCACTCCGGAAAGGCGGCTTTCTTCCACAGCCTCCAGCTTTGTGCGCAGCTTCAAGGTTTCCTTACGCTGTTCAGCTTCTTCATGCGCCAGATCAGAGATCATGCCGTAGTCGTTGCGCAGCGCGGTCGAAGATTTGATAATCATGGGTCAGCATCTCCTGAATGATTCTGTGATAATTCTATCGGAATTATCCGCGGTTTTCAAGGCTCTCTTTGAAATACTTTGCCCACGTAGATTTGTATATCTGCACCTTGCCCTGTTCCCATTTCTTTAACTTTTGCAGCGGGACACCAAGCTGTGCCGCATATGCTTTCTGCGTCAAGCCACGCCGCATACGAATGGCTTTGATTTGCGCTCCTTGTCCTCGTAGTAGGAACAGGTTATAGTCATCCAGCAGATCCACCAGTGACACCTCAAACAGCTCCGCCAGCTTCTCCATATGTTCCTTCGGATAATAGTCCCTTCCTACTTTTTCATAATGGATATATGTGCCGCGGTCGATGCTTGCATAGTCCGCCACGTCACTCTGTCGAAGTCCTTTTTGATAGCGATACCACCTCAGCTTGTCCGCTGTTTCTGTGATCTCAGATGCGTCTGAAAATTGCAGGTTAAACTTCTCTGCATCCAAAAGTTTATGGGGAAGGATGACCGGGAACTTGAGAATTCGGAGCGGCGCAACTTTTAGTGCACCTGCAAAATTCGCAGCCAATACATAGCTGTGGACTTTCAGGTGGTAGAACATAGACCATTTTGGCCCAAAAGGTACATGGTTTTCTACATGAACCGCCGCTTGTTCCGTTGCGTTAGTATAGCATTTTCAATACATCTGCTTGCATAGGTGGCCAGGCGGATGCCCTTGTCGGGGCGGAAGGTGTTCACCGCCTTGATGAGGCCGATGGTGCCGATGGAGATCAGATCCTCCTGCTCCTCGGCCTGGGTGTAGTATTTTTTGATGATATGCGCCACAAGGCGCAGGTTCCGCTCCACCAGCACGTTGCGGGCGTCCAGGTCGCCCTGGGCGCATCTTTCCAGATACTCCTTTTCTTCCTCCGCCGACAGCGGGCGGGGGAAGGAGCCGCTGCTGCCGGCCAGGTGCAGCGACCAGAACATGCTTTGGCACAACAGCAGCAGCGCCGCGTTCAGCATGACATTCCCCTCCTTTCCTTGCTAAGGCTATGCGCCCACGGGAAGTCCCTATGCCCGGTCACCGTGTAAAATGGCAGCAGCGGAGACGCTGGACGTCTCCGCTGCTGCGCTATGAAAGGGGGTAGAAGAAAAGCTTACTTATTTGCCACTGCGCTTCTTGCCGACGATCCATGCCCCGCCGGTGAGGGACAGCAGGCTCATGCCCGCGTACAGGGCGATGCCGGCATCGCCGGTCTTGCCGGACTGGACAGGCGTGGCGGCTGCAGTGCCGGGCTTGGGAGCGGGCCGGTTGGGCAGCTTGGCGATAGCCTCGGTCTTGGTGGCACCGCACACGGTGCAGGTGAAAGCCTTTTCGCCCTCCTTGGCGGTGGTGGGCAGAGCGGTGACCTTGCCATCGTCCCACTTGTGATCACAGACAGCGCTGCAGGTCTTGCACTTGCCGTTGTCCCAATCGTGGCCGGTGGCCTTGCCGGTGACGGTCTTGCGGCTGATCTCCGTCTTGCAGATGGTGCAGTAGATCACTTCGTCGTGGGAGCCATCGGCGGTGCAGGTGGGAGGAGTGATGTTTTCCTTAACGGGATCGCCGCTGACGTGCTGGCAGGCCACGGTGACGGTGCAGGTCGCCTGAGCATCGCCGCAGGCGGCGGTGATGGTGGCGGTACCGGGTTTCAATGCGGTGACGGTGCCGTTCTCAACGGTGGCGACCGTCTCGTCGGAGGAGGCCCAGACAACGGGCTTGTCGGAGGTATTCTCCGGCGTGACCGCAGCGGTCAGGGTACCGGTCTCACCGGGCTTCAGGGTCAGGGTGTTCTTGTCCAGCGTGACGCTCTCGGCAGGGATCACGGTCTTTTCAAACCGCACGGCCACATCGTCATAAGCGAAGTAGGCGGGCTGGGAGAAGCCGTAGCCGTTGTCACTGGAGCCGGTGATGTTGAATTCCACCTTGGCAACCTTGCCCAGACCGGACAGATCGAACTTTGTCCAGTCCGTAATGATGTTATCGGGGCCGTTGCACAGGTAAATGCTGGCGTCTCCGGTTTTATTGCCTTCAGCATCGTAGCCGGTAGCCACCAGCTTTACCCAGTCATCCGGGCCAATCTTGGCCGTCAGGCCGTTGCCGTTGAGATAGCAGTTCAGGGCATAGCAGATGTTGTTGACATACATGTGGTCGACGACACGCGCCACGCCGTCGGCAAAAGCGAAGGAGGGCAGGATCTGGCTGTCCGTATAGCCGGAATTGTCCTTATAGCCGAAATGCACGGCGAAGTTGTTGGAGCCGTTGTGACCGCCGCCGGTGGTGGCCACATCCGCGCTGGCGGTTTTGCTGTAAACGGTAAGCTGATCAATAAAGGAGCCATGCGCCGCAAAATCACTGGAGACGTAGTGGGAGATGGCGTGGCCGCCGCCCCAGTAGCAGTAGTTGTCCCAGCTCTTGGGCAGGGTGTGCTTCAACTCCGTGTTGCCGGCGTCGTACCAGGTGTAAGCCTCGCTCTCTTCGGTGGTACCGGAGCCATCGGGATACAGCATATCGCCGCCGTACTGGGGCTCGTCGATCAGGCTGCTCCAGTCATTGCCGCCTGCGAAGTTGGTGCCGCCCTTGTAGTCGGCATCCTCAAAGGTCAGCACCCGCAGCTCGTAGTCCTGTGCGTCATCCACGGCGAAGGCGGTGACGGGCGGCAGGGATACCGCCATCACCAGCACCAGCAGAAGGGCTGCAATTCGTTTCTTCATGTTGGGATCTTCCTTTCTCTTTTGTGATTTTTCTCTGTATCGAAAGGGCGCTGCTGGGAGCGGCAGCTTCGGTAGACGGCTGTAGGGGAGGGGAGACTCCTTTGGCGGCTTTGCCGCAAAATGAGGATGGGCGGACGGGGCCGGCAAACCCCGTCCGCCGTTCTATGGGAAAGCAGCGGCTCTTCGCCGCGTTCGGCTTGCAAAAGGAAAAGCGCACGGCCATTCCTGTGGCCATGCGCAAAAAAGAAACGCACGGCCAAAGCAGACCGTGCGTCGATACACACTTTTCGCTTCGGCTTCGGGAATGGCGAAAGCCCAGGGGCGGCGCATGGCGTATCTGACTTATCCCGCCGCTTTGACACGGGGGCATCACAGTGACCTTCTCGCGGGGCATCTCACCCCATTCCGCTGCCGGAAAGACCGGCACGCCGTCCTGTTATTCAATTCACAAATTCAATATAGCACACCGCGCGAGGAAATGCAAGAGGGAATTTTCCCAATTATTGGTCGCCGTTTTCCGCCACCCAGGCCCGGACGTAGTCCACAAAGCGGCGGGTGGAGGCGGACAGGGCCTTTTCATCCTTGACACCGATGCCGATATCACGGTGGAAGGTCATGGGCGGGGGACAGGCGGTGACGGGGTAGGGGCTATGGCGCACCATCAGTTCCGGCAATAGGCTGATGCCCAGCCCCTTGGACACCATGGAGAGGATGGTGCGGTCCTCGCGGGCGGTGTATTTTACGTTGGGGCGGATGCCCATCTTGTCGAAGGCCGCCACGATCTCGTAGTCCTCGCCCTCCTCCAGTTGGATGAAGGGCTCCGACGCCAGGGCGCCCAGCGGGAAGGGATCAGCGTGCTCCAGCGGGTGGCCGCAGGGGACGATGACCTGCAGCAGCTCCCGGTGCAGGGGGTAGGTCTGCAGGTGCTTCACCGACGGCAGGCGCAGGAAGCCGCAGTCCACCGTGCCCCGGAGGATCCACTCTTCGATCTGGTCGTAGAAATCGCCGGTGACCACCTCAAACTCGATGTTGGGATAGCGCTCACCGAAGCTTTGCAGGATGGAGGGCAGCCAGTGGACGGACACGCTGGAGAAGGTGGCCACCTTTACCAGGCCCGCGTCCACGCCCTTCAGACTGGCGGCGGACTGCATCAGGGCGTGGTGGGCGGCGCAGAGCTTTTCAATCTGGGGCAGCAGGGCGCGGCCATCCGCCGTCAGCACCACGCCGCCCCGGTTGCGGCTGAGCAGGGTCACGCCCAGCTCGTCCTCCAGGGCCTGCACCGCGTGGCTGACGCCGGACTGGGTGAAGTTCAGGGCCCGGGCCGCCCGGGAGAAGTTGCCGCACTGGGCGGTTTTCAGGAAGATCTGGTATTTGGAAATGCTCATGGTGCCACCTCGTTTCTGTAGGTATTATATCATACTTTTTCTCATAGTTGCAAGTACAATTATGCGTTTTACAAATGAAAGGGGCTGTGCTATGATAGGGACAGTTGAACGAGACGCGTCGAAGAAACACACGAATATACATGGAATCTCAAGGAGGTAATTGAATTATGGCTCTGGTAACCAAGACGATCCGCTGCGCTGTCTGTGGCAGCAGCAGCGTTGCTTATGACGGCAAGACCTATATCTGCGACGCCTGCGGCGCCCACAAGGAGCAGCCCATGGCGGCCGGCGATCTGGCGGCGGTGAACCGCATCACGGCGCTGGGCGGCGACAACGAGGAGCTGGCCCGCCTGCGCAAGCAGTACCGCAATCTGGACATCACCAGCTGGTCCAGTGAGAACCGCCTGCAGGTGAAGTAAACCATCGCAAAACATACTTTTCCATAGAGGGACGCCCTCCCAATAGCAGAGAAAACCGGCTCGGATGAGCCGGTTTTCTCTCAGCTTGTTAAAAAAGGGCATAGCCTTTTTTAACAAATATAGAAATCGCTCCGACCCGCGCTTTTCCGCCCATAAACGGGCGAAAAAACACTCTCTCCGCGCAAAGTATTTTTTGCCACGCACGCCCAACGGAAGTCCCCTTGGGGGACATGTCGCGGCAAAAAATGATTCAAATTGTTCGCCGCCATAGCGGGCGGCGAATTCTGCGAAGATTTTTGACAATAGCAGAGAAAACCGGCTCAGATGAGCCGGTTTTCTCTGCTATTGGGAGCGTATCAGTCGTGATACTTCAAGGCGCGGATGGCGTTGAGCACCGCCAGAATCATCACACCCACGTCGGCGAAGATGGCGGCCCACATGTCGGCCGCGCCGATGGCTACCAGCGCCAGGCAGCCGAACTTGATCACCAGGGAGAAGACGATGTTCTGGTGTACGATGCCGATGCACTTGCGGGAGATCTTGATGGCCTTGGCGATCTGCATGGGATCGTCGTCCATCAGCACCACGTCGGCGGCCTCGATGGCGGCATCGCTGCCCATGGCGCCCATGGCGATGCCGATATCGGCACGGGTCAGCACCGGCGCATCGTTGATGCCGTCGCCCACGAAGGCCAGGCGGGCCTTGCCGCTCTTCCGGGCCAGCAGCTTCTCCACCTCGGCCACCTTGTCGCCTGGCAGCAGCTCGCTGCGGACCTCGTCCACACCCAGCTCCGCCGCCACTTCATCGGCCACCCGCTTGGCGTCGCCGGTCAGCATGACGGTCTTTTCCACGCCGGCGCGCTTCAGGGCGGCGATGGCCGCCTTGGAGTGGGGCTTTACCACGTCGGAGATAACGATGTGTCCGGCGTACTGGCCGTCCACGGCCATGTGGATGATGGTGCCTACGCTGTGGCACTCGTTGAAGGGGATGCCCAGCCTGGTCATCAGCTTGTCGTTGCCGGCGGCCACCTTATGGCCGTCCACTACGGCCTCGACGCCGTGGCCGCTGATCTCCTGGATATCCGTGACCCGGTCACGGTCGATGGGTCTGCCATACGCCTTCTGCAGGCTCTTGCTGATGGGGTGGGAGGAGGCGCACTCGGCCAGGGCGGCGTATTCCAGCAGCTTGTCCTTGTCCATCTCGTTGTGGTGGACGGCGGTGACCTCGAACACGCCCTGGGTCAGGGTGCCGGTCTTGTCAAAGACCACACATTTGGCGTCGGACAGCTCCTCCAGATAGTTGGAGCCCTTGATGAGGATGCCCTCGCGGCTGGCGCCGCCGATACCGGCGAAGAAGCTGAGGGGGATGCTGATGACCAGAGCACAGGGACAGCTGACCACCAGGAAGGTCAGGGCGCGGTAGATCCAGTCCGTCCACTGGGGCTCCATGCCCAGCACCAGACGGCCCAGGGGGAACAGGATGCCCAGCACCGCCGCCGCGGCGCACACCGCCGGGGTATACACCCGGGCGAACCGGGAGATGAAGGTCTCGGAGCGGGATTTGCGGGAGCTGGCGTTCTCCACCAGATCCAGGATCTTGGACACGGTGGATTCCCCGAACTCCTTGGTGGTGCGGATCTTCAGCACGCCGCTCATGTCGATGCAGCCGCTGATGATCTCATCGCCCTCTTTCACGTCACGGGGCAGGCTCTCGCCGGTGAGGGCGCTGGTGTTCAGGCTGGCGCTGCCGCTGACCACCACGCCATCCAGAGGCACCTTCTCGCCGGGCTGCACCACGATGATGCTGCCCACGGCAACTTCGTCGGGGTCCACCTGCTCCAGTTGGCCGTCCCGCTCGATGTTGGCGTAATCGGGGCGGATGTCCATCAGGGCGCTGATGTTCCGGCGGCTCTTGCCCACGGCGTAGCTCTGGAACAGCTCACCGATCTGGTAGAACAGCATGACGGCGATGCCCTCTACATAGTCGCCGCTCTTCGTCCAGATGGCCAGGAAGAACGCACCCAGGGTGGCGATGGCCATCAGGAAGTTCTCGTCAAAGACGCGGCCGTTGACGATGCCCTTGCCCGCCTTGCGCAGGATGTCGTAGCCGATCACCAGATAGGCGATCAGGTAGGCGATCAACTGGGGGATGCCGGTCAGCGGGATGAACTTCAGGGCCAGCAGCATGGCCGCCGTAATGAGGATGCGGATCAGCATCACTTTTTGTTTCTTCGTCATGGTCACGATGCTCCTTTCCAATGCGGTGCCCGGCACTGGGCCGGGCACGGAGTGATATTACAGCTCGATCTCGCAGTCGGGCTCCACCTTCTTGCAGGCATTCAGCACGTCCTTCATGACGGCCTTGGCGTCCTGGCCCTCTTCAAACTCCACGATCATCTTCTGGGTCATGAAATTGACGGTGGCAGACGCCACGCCGCTGGTTTTCTTGGCGGCTTCCTCCATCAGGTTGGCGCAGTTGGCGCAGTCAACTTCGATCTTGTAGGTCTTTTTCATGATGATACCTCCATATACGGGCCTCCGCTGGGGAGCACCTCAAAATTTCACAATTAAGCGCTTGCTTAACGATTCTGGTGGTAGTATACTCAAAGTTGTGAGAAAAAGCAAGATGTCCGGGCACCGTATGCCCAAAACAGCAAGTGAAATGTCCAAAACAGAAAGTGAGAGGGAACACCATGGAACACTTTGAACTGCCCCACGATCACGGGGAGAAGAGCCATACCGCCGCGCTGTGCCGGGAGCTGGGCAAGACGGGGCACTTTGCCGCCGTGTCCGATGTGTTCAAGCAGCTCAGCGACTCCAACCGGGTGCGCATCTTCTGGCTGCTGAGCCATCAGGAGGCGTGCGTGGTCAACATCGCCGCCATGCTGGAGATGTCCAGCCCCGCTGTGTCCCACCACCTGCGCTCACTGGCGGAGAGCGGGCTGTTGGAGAGCCGCCGGGAGGGGAAGGAGGTCTATTACCGGGCACCGGACACGGAGCTGAGCCGCCTGCTGCACCAGATTGTGGAGCAGGTGATGGAGATTGCCTGTCCGGAGAAGCAGGTGGATTTTCAGGCCACTCAGGAGGAGATCGTCCGCAACGTGCACCAGTACCTCATTGAGCACCTGTCGGAGCGGGTCACCATCGACGAGCTGTCCCGCCGCTTTCTGATGAATCCCACCACGCTGAAGAGCATGTTCAAGAAGGTGTACGGCGACACCATCGCCGCCCACATGCGCAACCACCGGCTGGCCCAGGCGGCGCTGCTGCTGCAGACCACCGGCGACGAGGTGGCCGCCATCGCCCAGGCGGTGGGCTACGACAGCCCCAGCCGGTTCACCACCGCCTTCCGGGAGGTGTACGGCCAGACGCCCGTGGAATACCGCCGCCAGCGGGCAAAGCAATAAAAAACAGCCGTGTACCACAGGGTACACGGCTGTTTTGACGCTTGTCACTTTCTGACTGCCGCCCGCAGGGGCGGCTTTTCCGGTGTATTCCGTTACAGCAGCTGGCGGCAGATCTCCGCGTCCGGCGCCAGCGTTTTCACATCGCGCTCCAGCTGATCCAGCACGGCTGTGATCTCCGACGCGGGCTGTCCCGCCACGCCGAAAACGGGATAGAACACATGGGTGCTGCTCTCCCGGACGCAGGTGCGGTCATCTGCCCCGGCGATCATGCTGAAGATGATCCCGCCGTCGTCCCTGGCGCAGAAGTCGCCGGGGTAGGTGTGTACCTCCTCGCCCCGCATACCGGGGAAGGGTGCCTTCTCCGTCCCGGCAAACAGCCGGACACAGCCCTGCACCTGATCTACGTCGTGGGTGCCGGACAGCTGCTGGGTCTCCAGTTCCGCAAGAAAGGGAATGGCGGTGATGGGATTCCCGCTGGGAAAGGGGCGTCCCTTCAGCAGAATGGATTCCAGCTGCATCAGTACGGGGTAGGTTTTCTTGAACTTCTTGAAAAAGCGGAAGTAGACATTCTTGCCGAACACCGCCTTGCGGTCATAGTCCGCAAAGCGCTCCTTCAGCGCATTGAGCCGCGCCGTCACCATGGTCTGAAAGGCATCCTCCCGCCACAGCGCTTTCTCAGGATAAGCGACCTCCAGAACACCGAAGGGTACGCCGTCCAGGGCGGCGTCTTTTTGAAATTGCAGCATGGTACAGACCTCCTTAAATAAAAATAGCGGGATAAAATCCTTCCGAATTCTATCCCACTTAAACCGTACCAATATGGTACGATAAGTCCTCTGATCAAATGAATCCCCACTTTGTTGGCAATGAGTATAGCACCGCGTTTCGCGAAATGCAAGAGAAATTTCTCCGGCGTTTGCCGGAGATGCGGATAACAATAAAAAAGAAGGACATCCAAACGGATGTCCTTCTTGATGGTGCGCGAGGCGGGACTTGAACCCGCACGCCCGTAGTGAGCACTAGAACCTGAATCTAGCGAGTCTGCCAATTCCACCACTCGCGCAAACAACATAGTTAATTATAACCGAAGTTGTTGTATTTGTCAACACCTTTTTTCGATTTTTTTCAACTTTCTCTTTTCGAGAAGGTGGTGCGAGTGATGGGACTTGAACCCACACGTCCATTCGAACACAAGCACCTCAAGCTTGCCTGTCTGCCGATTCCAGCACACTCGCAAATGAGCCTTCTCAAGAGTACTTGCTTATTATACCAGACAAACCGCATTTGTCAAGCCTAAAATTTCCTGTGCTTATGCCAGGCCTTTTACACCTGGGACAGCACCTGGCCGATGGGCCCGTCGATGACCAGATCGGCGCCGATGTCCGCGCCCACGGTGCCCTTGTTGATGACCACCAGCTTATGGCCCCGGTAGTAGCGTACCAGGCCAGCCGCCGGATACACCACCAGCGACGTGCCGCCGATGATCAGCATGTCCGCGTCGTGGATATAGCGCAGGGCCCTGTCCATCACGTCCTCATCCAGGCCCTCCTCGTACAGCACCACGTCGGGCTTGATGTCGCCGCCGCAGGAGCACTTGGGCACGCCGGTGCTGTGGAGAATGGCGTCCAGCCCGTAGAACTTATGGCACCGCTCGCAGTAGTTCCGCAGCACGCTGCCGTGGAGCTCCAGCACCTCGCGGCTGCCGGCCTTCTGGTGCAGGCCGTCGATGTTCTGGGTGATGACCGCTTTCAGCTTGCCCTCCTGTTCCCACTGGGCCAGCTTGCGGTGGGCGGCGTTGGGCTGGGCATCGGGGGCCAGCATTTTTGCCCGGTAGAACTCATAGAACTCCGCCTTGTGGGCCATATAGAAGCTGTGGCTCAGCATGGTCTCCGGCGGATAGCGGAACTTCTGGTGATACAGGCCGTCCACGCTGCGGAAATCGGGGATGCCGCTCTCCGTGGAAACGCCCGCGCCGCCGAAAAATACGATATTATCGCTGCCGTCCACCAGCTCCTTCAATTTACGGATCTGCTCGTCCATTTGGGATACCTCCTTATTCCACATAAGAGTTTTCGATCTTCACCACGGCCCGGTAATGGCCGTCCATGTCCTCCACCAGGCGGCAGACCCTCTGGGCCACCTGGGGACGGGTCAGCTGCTCGTCAAAGGGGATCACCACGTCGAAGATCAGGTTGGTGTGAGTTGCGCCCGGCACGATACGGAAATCGTGGATGGTCAGCCGGGGATCGACGGTCTTTACCAGTGTCGTCACCTGTTCCCGGAGCGCCGTTACCACAGGGTCGCCCACCACCACGGGATCCATGTGGATCACTGCCTCGCAGTGGAGCTTCCGGCCCAGCTCCGACTCGATGTTGTCGATGACATCGTGGAGCTCCAGCATCTGGCCGTCGGCGGGCACCTCGGCGTGGAGGGAGATGATGCGCCGCCCCGGGCCATAGTCGTGTACCACCAGATCGTGGACACCCACCACCTGGGGATGGGCCATCACCAGCGCCTCAATCTCCCGCACCAGGGCCGGGTCGGGGGCCTGGCCCAGCAGGGGACTGATGGTGTCCCGGGCCGCCTGCACCGCCGACCACAGGATGAACAGCGCCACCACCAGGCCCACCCAGCCGTCCAGCGGCACGCTGATGAACCGGCTTGCGACAGTGGCCAGCAGCACGGCGGCGGTGGCCGCCGTATCGCTGAGACTGTCCGCCGCGGTGGCGGCCATGGCGGCGGAATCGATCTTTTTGCCAACGGCCTTGTTGTAGGTATACATATACAGCTTCACGACGATGGAGGCCAGCAGAATACCGCAGGCCAGCCAGGAGAAGGTCACTGCCGCCGGGTGGAGAATCTTGTCCACCGAGGATTTGGCCAGCTCCGCGCCCATCAGCAGGATCAGGCCCGCCACCACCAGGCCGGAGATGTACTCCATCCGCCCGTGGCCGAAGGGATGGCCCGCGTCGGGCTTTTTCCCCGCCAGGCGGAAGCCCAGCAGCGTCACCACCGAGGAGCCCGCATCCGACAGGTTGTTGAAGGCGTCCGCCGTGATGGCGATGGAGCCGCTGAGACTGCCTGCCGCCAGCTTTCCGGCGAACAGCAGCAGGTTCAGGGCAATGCCAACGAAGCCGCACAGCGCGCCCCAAGCACGGCGCACCGCACTGTCCGCCACCTGTTCGCGGCGGGGGATGAACCATTTTGCCAATAGAGAGATCATAAACTACTCCTTCATTGCCTGCCTTTCGGCAGGGTAGACCCACTGCTTGGTCAGGCCGTACACCAGCGGGATCATGTACAGCAGCACCGCGTAGGGGATGGCCCGCTCATTTACCTCCAGCATCACCAGCGGGATGCTGCACGCGATGTTCCAGGGGATCAGGGCCGACAGCACGATGCCGCTGTTCTCCATGTCCACCGCCTGCTCATTGTGGTCGGTATAGCAGCGGCGCAGCAGTTGGTTGCCCATGACGATGGCCACCGACTGGTTGCAGAAGATCATGCCCGCGCCCAGGCTTACAGCTACCGAGGCAGCGAAGCTGCCCCAACGGTTCGCCAGCTTTTCTACCAGCCCCGCCGCGCCCTTCAGCACGCCGGTGCCTTCCAGCAATCCCGCCAGCAGTCCGGTGGTGAACACCAGCGCCGCGGGCTTGGCCATGGATACGATGCCGCCGCCGGAGAGAATGTCCTTTAGCTGTCCCGCGGTGGGATAGTAGCCCAGCAGGGCAGTTTTCAGCATGTCCCACACCGTCATGCCCTGCACCAGGACACTGACCGTGCCCGCCGCTGCCACGCTCAGCGCGATGCTGATGAGCACCGGCACCTTGACAAGGGGCAGCGCCAGCATGATGACTGCCGGCAGCAGCGCCCACAGGGAGATGACGGCGCTGTCCCGCAGAGCCTGCAGCAGGCTCTCGTCCACCGCAGTGATGGGATGGCGCACCGACAGCACGCCGTATACGATGACGGTCAGTGCCACCGGCAGCACGCCGGTGCGGAACATGTTCCGCAGATTATCGTACAGCGTCGTCCCCGTTTCCGCCGCCACCAGCGCGGCGGAGGAGGACGCGGGGGAGCACCGGTCGCCGAAATAGGCCCCGGACAGGACGGCGCCCGCCGTCACCGCCTCGCTGACACCGCCGGAGCGGGCCAGGGCCATCAGCACGATGCCCGCCGTACCCACCACGCCGAAGGAGGTGCCCAGTGCGTAGGAGATCAGTGCCGTCAGCAGAAAGGCCACCAACACGAACAGCTTGGGGGAGATGGCCTGCACGCCGTAGTAGATGAAGAACACAATGGTGCCGCTGGCGCGCCACAGGGCCGTGATGGCCCCGATGAACACAAAGATCCGCAGCACGATCAGCACCCGGCAGCCCTCGGTCCAGGCCATGGCCCACATGGAGCGCAGCGTGTGTCCCTGTCTGCGGCCGTGGAGCGTGAACAGCATCAGCCCCAGCGCCAGCGCCCACAGGAAGCTCTGCCCTGTAATGAGACAGGCCACCATAGCGCCCAGGAACAGGGCAAAGCAGAGAAGCGTGCCGATCATTCCGCACCTCGAATGGTCAGCGTCATCTGGCAGCACAGGCGGTCCAGATCCTCGTCCGTTCCGGCGGGGAGCCGCAGCTTGCCGCCGCAGCGGCGGCAGACGAGATCCACCGCGTCCCGGTGTACCTGGATGCCATACTCCGTGCTGCCGCAGGAGCAGCGGATGCCGCCCCGGGCGGCGATGTCCTTCAGTTCGGACAGCACCTCGTACATGATGACGTTATCGGTAAAGGCTTCCTTTTCCTCGCACTTTTCCTTCTCCGCCCGGATGGCCAGCTCCTCCATGGCGCGCTGCACCTGGGCGGTGTCCCCGGCGTAGCAGCACAGCTGCTTCGTCTCCGGACAGGCCAGGCCTACGCCGCGGCCCGTCAGGATGGCGTTTACGTCCACCTCCGCCTGATGGGTGCCGCCGCACAGGCCGCAGGGCACCCACAGCCGGAACTTGACGCCGTCGGTCTGAATCTCCAGCTCACTCTCGCCGCATTCACAGCCGATGCGCACGGCGGCGGCCTGCAGGGCAAAGGCGCTGCGGCTGCCCAGCACCGCTTTGCCGCATTTGGGGCAGATATAGCCAAAGCTGCGTACTTCTTCCATGGTACATACCTCGTTGTGTAATGTGTTTGACATGCATTATACGCTATTTTTCCGGCCTTTTCCAGTCCCAAAGGGGAAATTTCCCGCAGTGCTATTGACAGTGGGGACGGGGAAGGACTATCCTGAGAAAAAGTATACAGCAGAAAATTCCAGATATTCCCTGAAGTGTCGAATGAAAAATCAAACAATTTGTTTGGACTCGACAAAAATTCCTTGAAAACGATGATGGATTCTGGTAATTTGTAATGCAGCAGGGCGACAGAGTGTGGAATGTCACGAAAACCGCCTTGCAAGTTTATGAGAGAGGAACGAGAGAGCAATGGAAAACAACCCCAAGATCCTGCTGGCCGACAGCAGCGAAGAATTTCGATTGCTGCTGCGCCGCACACTGGAAGAGACAGGCGAATTCCAGGTCGTGGGCGAGACCGGTGACGGCGAAGAGGCATGGGCGTTGATCCAGCAGACGAGGCCCGACGTGGTGGTCATGGATGTGATCCTGCCGGGTCTGGATGGTATCAGTCTGCTGCAAAGGATGCCTAAGACGGTGAAAACCATCGTTCTGTCCGCATTTTGCAGCCAGAACATGGTACAGGAGGTCATGCAGCTGGGCGCGTGGTACTTTATCCCCAAGCCTGCCCATGTGGAATCCCTGCTGGAACGGATCCGTGAAGCCGTCGTGCCGGAGGAGACCACCGTAGTACGACCCTCCCTGGAGGCGGAGGTCACGGCCATTATCCATGAGGTGGGCATCCCCGCCCACATCAAAGGCTATCAGTATGTCAGAGAGGCCATTATTCTGACGGTGCAGGACATGGAGATGATCAACGCGGTCACCAAGATGCTGTATCCGGAGGTGGCACGACGGTTCCACACCACTCCGTCCCGCGTGGAGCGTGCCATCCGTCACGCCATTGAGGTGGCGTGGGATCGGGGCGACCTGGAGACGCTGCAGAGCTATTTCGGCTATACCGTCAACAGCGCCAAGGGAAAGCCCACCAATTCGGAATTTATCGCCATGATCTCTGACCGTATTCGTCTGCGGAAAAAGAGCGATGAGCCGATGCACGGCGCGTGATCTGAAAAAATAGTCAAAACCTCCGGCTATGCCGGAGGTTTTGGTTTTATCGCATAATGGGGGTCAGCCGCCAGTCGCTGCCGGGGTGGGACTGGGTCAGATCGTCGTAGGTCAGGGTGTAGAGGTCGGTATACGCCGCCTCGCGGCGGAACAGCTCCGCCGCGGCGCTGCCCAGGGCCGCCACGTCCGCCGCCTTGGTCAGCACCGGCTGTTCCGCCCTCCGCATCTGCCGCAGCAGAGCACGGCCCGTCTCATTGGCCGCCAGCACCCGGGCGTAGGGCACGGTCTCCGGCGCTTTGGGGAGCTCCAGCCATGCCGCAAGCACCAGCCGCCGCAGCCGGGCCGCCGGATAGCGCTTGGTCTTCACCGCCGCCAGCAGCTCCTCCACCGTGGCGCAGCGGCGCACCGCGTCGTATACCCGGTGGTACAGACCCTCGCCGCCGCCGTCATAGGCGGCGAATTCCTCCTCCCTCATCTGCCGCAGACGGGCCAGAATGGCCCGCTCCACATTCCGGACGTCCGTCACACGCCCCGCCGCCAGCTCACGGCGCAGCACCGCCGCCGCGGCCTCCGGCAGATAGGGGAGGGCCCGGTCAAGGGTGTCCTGCCGCACCAACTGCCGGATGTGGGAGGCGGAGGCATAGCCCGCCTCCGCGTTGCCGTCGTGGGCGGCGCCGACGCGGGGGATGACGATAGGGGAGAGGGGGGCGTTTTGCTGGCGGCAGGCCTGCAGGTATTCCACCGCCAGGGTGTCGTTGGGCTGGCGCAGCACCACCGCACTGCCGCCCAGACGGGCCTCCGCGGCCTTCTGGCGGGCGGCGGCATAGGTAACGCCCTCCGCCAGCGCCGCGCGGATATCCGCCTGGAGATCGGGGGAGAGGAGTGTGTCCGCCGTCGCTTGCAGCGCTGCGGCGTCGCCGCACTCGCTGCCGAAGCCGATGTGGGTGCAGCCCGCCATAGCCAGCAGCGTCACGCCGCCACGGGCGAAGGTCTCCGCCGTGGCCATGGCCCACGGGGTGGGCAGCTCCAGCACCAGATCCGCGCCGCAGGCCACGGCCATCTCTGCGCGGGAGAGCTTGTTCACCAGCGCGGGCTCGCCCCGCTGGACGAAGTTGCCGCTCATGGCGCAGACCACGGCGTCCGCGCCCTGCTGCCGCAGCCGCGCCATCAGATAGGCATGGCCGCTGTGAAGCGGATTGAATTCACAGATGATCCCCGCAACGGTCATATGGGGTGCTCCTTTCCGTTATTGGCCGCTATTGGCCTGCCACAGCCGCCGGATGGCGCGTTCCTCGCCGCCGTCGCAGGCCACCTGCGTCACACTGTCCATCCGGAACAGACACGCTCCGTCACCATAGCCGTACTCGTCTATCAGCGTCAGCTCGGCGGTCTCCCCGTTTACCGCAGTCACCAGTCCGACGGCGTCATTTGTGCCGCTGTCCCGGAACTCGACGGATGCCACCCACCCATGCCGCGCCGCCATGGACAGCAGCTGCGCCGCGATGCTGCCGCAGCCCGCTTCCCAGCGCCGGTCCGGCAGCTGGATGCCCTGCATCAGCTTTCGCATTTTCGCGTCGTACTGGCCGCCGGATTCGATTCTCTGTACGCTGCCGGTCTCCTTCACCAGCAGGCCGTCGTAGGCGCCGTCCGGCGCGATCAGGTACAGGGCCGCAAAGTCCTCATCTGCCGCCAGCACTCTGCCATAGCAGAATTTTCCGGTATCATCCGGATCCATGTAAAGCATCAGGTATTCGCCTGTGGCTATCGCCTGTTGCAGCCGTCGCAGCATCCACGTCACTTCCTCTCGTTTTTCTCTCATTTTACCCCATGCGGCAGGCAAATGCAACTTGACATTTGCCCCGTGCCATATTTACAATAGGAGCAACACAACGAAACGAGGTCTGTATCTATGCATATCGCCCTTTTTTACGCCATGCCGTCGGAGATCGACAGCCTCATCCACGGGGCCGCCCCCATGGAGACGGTGCACGGTGTGTCCTTTTACCGCATCCGGCCCAATGTCATCGCCTGCTGCGGCGGCGTGGGCAAGGTGAACGCCGCCATGGCCGCCGCGCTGCTGATCGAGCACTACCATCCCGACCTGATTCTCAACGCCGGTGTGGCAGGCTGCTTCGAGGAGGTGCCCATCGGCACGCTGGTGCTGGCGGAGAAATTCGTCCAGCACGATGTGGACACCACCGGCGTGGGCGACCCCATCGGGCTGGTGTCCACCGTCAACCGTGTGGACTTCCCCACCGCCGATTTTGAAAAGGCCAAGGCCGCCATGGACAAGACCGGCTATCCCTACCGCACCGGCACCGTGGCCACCGGCGACTGGTTCGGCATCCCCGGCAGACGGGCCGACTGGGTGCGGGACACCTTCCACCCCCTGCTGTGCGAGATGGAGGGCGGCGCTGTAGCCCAGGTGTGCTGTCGCTGCGGCGTGCCCTTTATGGCGCTGAAATCCGTGTCCGACTGCCTGACCAGCAAGCACGACTATAACTTTAATTTCCCCACCGCCATGCAGGACCTGAACGCCGCCGTCATGGCCTTTGTGGACCATCTGGAGGACTGAACCATGGAACGTATCGCAAGCTTTACCGTGAACCACGACGTGCTGGTGCCGGGACTGTATCTCAGCCGCCGGGACGGCAGCGTCACCACCTTTGATCTGCGCTTCAAGAAGCCCAACACCGGCGACCTGCTGACCAACGCCCAGATGCACTCGGTGGAGCACATCATCGCCACCGCCCTGCGCAACAGTGAGCAGAAGGACGCCGTCATCTACTTCGGCCCCATGGGCTGCCAGACGGGCTTTTACTTCCTATTCGACAGCGCGCAGCTCACCGACGCGCAGGCCATCGACCTGCTGCGGCAGGTATTCGCTCAGGGCGCGGCGTGGGAAGGCCCCGTGCCCGGCAAGTCCTCCCGGGAGTGCGGGAATTATGTCAACCTGGACGTGGCTCTGGCCCGTGAGTGCTGCGCGTTTTATGCCGGTGTGATCGACGGCTGGACGGCGGAAAAGCTGGTCTATCCGGAGTAAGGGAAAACGGGGCGTTTTTCCGGAAAATTTGCCGGAAAAAACGGGGAATTTCTGTTGACAAAGGGATTTTCCGCTGTTATACTAGTAAGGCCGCTTTGAATGGGTCAAAAGTTTTGGCTTAAGCCAGACGCCCCCGACAGCGAGTCCGTAATAAAGGAAAGGCAGGTGCAACAAGTAATGCAGGCTATTATCGTGACCGGTGGTAAGCAGTACGCCGTCTCTGAGGGCGACACTCTGTTTATCGAAAAGCTGGACGCCGAGGCTGGCGCTTCCGTGGTGTTTGACCAGGTGCTGGCGATCGTGGACGGCGAGAACACCAAGTTCGGCACTCCCGTGGTGGAGGGCGCGAAGGTGGACGCCACCATCGTGAAGAACGGCAAGGGCAAGAAGATCCGTATCTTCAAGTACACCCCCAAGAAGGGTTACCGCAAACGTCAGGGCCATCGTCAGCCCTACACCAAGGTTGAGATCGGCAAGATCAGCTTCTAAGGTGACAGCATGACGAGCGTCATTTTCCACACCGTGGAAGACCGCATCATCGGATTTGATGCACAGGGACACAGCGGATACGGCGAAGAGGGCGAGGATATCGTCTGCGCCGCCGTGACCAGCGCCGTAAGGCTGGTGGAAGCCACCGTCAACGACGTGATGGGGCTGTGTGCCTCCGTGAAGGTCAACCAGGAGACCGCCGCCATCTCGCTCCGTTTGCCCGGAGGACTGGCGCCCACTGCGGAATCCACCTGTCAGAATCTCATGACGGGACTGATGGTCTATCTGGCCCAGCTTCACGACGAATATCCGGAACACATCGAGGTGATGGAGGCGTAGGCTTCCGCCCTTCGTATCTTTTAGAAAGGATGGTACTGCGAAATGTTGCACATTGGTCTGCAGTTCTTCGCCCATAAAAAAGGTATGGGCTCCACCAAGAACGGCCGCGACTCCGAGTCCAAGCGCCTTGGCCCCAAGCGCGCTGACGGTCAGTTCGTTCTGGCTGGCAACATCCTTGTTCGCCAGCGCGGCACCCACATTCACCCCGGCACCAACGTGGGCAAGGGTACCGATGACACCCTGTTCGCCAAGGCTGACGGTGTTGTCCGCTTTGAGCGTCTGGGCAAGGATCGTAAGCAGGTTTCTGTTTACCCCGCCGAGTAATTTTGTCTTGATCAAAAAGCACGCCTGCCGCACGGCAGGCGTGCTTTTTGGGTATTTCGCTCTCCGGAGAGCGAAACCTCCCCTTACCCTTGACGTACTCACAAATTTCCGCTAAAATAGGATACACTAGGTGTAAAAGGCACATTTTTCAGATAGAACGAGGTAACACAATGGCAAACGGATTTATCGACAAGGCACGCATCACCTGCCGCGCCGGCAACGGCGGCAACGGTGCGGTGGCCTTCCATCGGGAGAAATACATTGCCGCCGGCGGCCCGGATGGCGGCGACGGCGGCGACGGCGGCTCCATCATCCTGAAGGTGGACGACAACATGTCCACCCTGATGGACTTCCGCTACAAGCGCAAATATGTGGCGTCCAATGGCGTGGACGGCCAGGGCGGCCGCAAGTCCGGCAAGGACGGCCAGAGCCTGACCATCCGCGTGCCCCGTGGCACGCTGGTGCGGGACGCCGAGACAGGCGAGATCATCAAGGACATGTCCGACGACCAGCCCTATGTGCTGTGCAAGGGCGGCCGGGGCGGCTGGGGCAACCAGCACTTCGCCACCCCCACCCGCCAGGTGCCCCGCTTCGCCAAGGCGGGCCTGCCCGGCGAGAGCCACGATGTGGTGCTGGAGCTGAAGCTGCTGGCGGACGTGGGTCTGGTGGGCTTCCCCAACGTGGGCAAATCCACGCTGCTGAGCGTGGTGACCAAGGCCCACCCCAAGATCGCCAACTACCACTTCACCACCCTGTACCCCAATCTGGGCGTGGTGTATGTGGACGAGGGCGTCAGCTTCGTCATGGCCGACATCCCCGGCATCATCGAGGGCGCCAGCGAGGGTGCGGGCCTGGGCCACGACTTCCTGCGGCACATCGACCGCTGCCGCCTGCTGGTGCATCTGGTGGATGTCTCCGGCAGCGAGGGCCGGGACCCCATCGCGGATTTCGACGCCATCAACGCCGAGCTGAAGGAGTACAGCCCCGAGCTGGCCACCCGTCCCCAGATCGCCGTGGCCAACAAGACCGACCTTCTCATGGACGAGGCGCAGCTTGACGCCTTCCGCGCCCATGTGGAGGAGCTGGGCTACGAGTTCTTCGCCATGTCCGCCGCCACCCACCAGGGCACCCGTGAGCTGGTGCGGCACATCGCCCAGCGGCTCAGTGAGCTGCCGCCGGTGACGGTGTACGAGCCGGAGTATGTGCCCCGCCCGCCCCAGATCGACACCTCCGAGCCCCTGGAGATCCACCGGGAGGACGACACCTGGCTGGTGGAGGGCCCGTGGCTGCAAAGGCTCATGGCCAACATCAACTTCTCCGACTACGAAAGCCGGATGTACTTCGACAAGATGCTGCGCCAGAGCGGTCTGTTCGACCGGCTGGAGCAGATGGGCATCCAGGACGGCCACATCGTCAGCATGTACGACCTGGAATTTGAGTACCAGCGCTGAAACCGCATAAAGGACACCTCCGCCGCGCACACTAGCGGCGGAGGTGTTTTTTTATGAAGTATGCCATTGATCTGACCGATCTGCTCAACAACGATCCCCAGGCGTATACCTATTTCTACGCCCTGCCCGCACAGACCCAGACCGATCTGCGCAAGCGGGATATCCGCAGCATGGAGGAGCTGAAGGCAGCTACGGCGGAGCTGGCCTTCAACGACCGTCCGGAGGTGTTCTGAAGAAACGGCGCCGCGCCGGATGCCGACAGCGTTTCGCAGGGCGGGACATGGCTGCCCCGCCCTGCGCTTTTTACTTCACCACGATCTGGTTGCTGGCGGAGCCGAAGAGCTCCTGCCAGGCGGCGTCCACCTTGGCGGCCTCGTCCTGGGCCAGCTTGGCCTCGTCGGCGGTGTTATCGTCCGGGAGCTGCCCCAGGATCAGCAGCGCCACATAGTTGCCGCTGACAAACAGACGGGCCTGCTGCACCATGGGCAGATTCATGCTGTACATCTTGCTGTAATCCAGCACCTGGTCGTAGCTGGTCTGCAGCGCCGCGGCGGCATCCTGGGCGTAGCCGTCCTTCACCTTCAGCACCACGGCGGTGCTGGCGTCCAGGGCGCTGTTCTCGCTGCTCTCGGCGGCCCAACTGTCGATCTGGCTCAGATCCAGACCGTAGTAGTTGGTCATGCGGTCCTCATCCTCGGCCAGGTCGCAGCCGTAGCTGTCGCCCAGCTTTTCCTTCAGGGTGTCCAGCACCTGCTGGGCCGTCATGTCGGCGGCGGGCGCGGGATCGTTCTTGTTGTTGTCCTGCTTGCCGCCGCAGGCGGCCAGGGACAGCACCATCATCAGCGCCAGCAGCAGCGCGGTCACTTTTTTCGTCATGTTCATGGTTCAAAACCTGCCTTTCAGTTTGTTTACGCCCTGTTAGACGGAGGCGGCGAAAGAAAGATTCCCGGCTTTCCAAAAAATTTTTCGCTTTTCAAACGGCGGGAGATGTGCTATACTATCCTCGAACAAAAGAGCGAGGGAGGGACGGACGTGGCTGACCGTGTGATCTTACATTGCGATCTGAACTGCTTTTTCGCGTCGGTGGAGCTTTTAAGCTATCCGGCGCTGCGTAACGTGCCGGTGGCGGTGTGCGGCGACCCGGAGTCCCGCCACGGCATCGTGCTGGCCAAGAACGAGGCCGCCAAGCGCCTGGGCGTGAAAACGGCTGAGACCATCTGGCTGGCCAAGCGGAAGGCGCCCAACCTCATCACCCTGCCGCCCCATCACGGGCTGTATCAGGAGTACAGCCGGAAGGTCAACGCCATCTACGGCCAGTATACCGACCTGGTGGAGCCCTTCGGCATCGACGAGAGCTGGCTGGACATCACCGGCAGCATGCACCTGTTCGGCGGCGACGGCAAGGCCATCGCCGACCAGCTGCGCGACCGGCTGCGGCAGGAGCTGGGGCTGACCATCTCGGTGGGCGTCAGCTTCAACAAGATCTTCGCCAAGCTGGGCAGCGACTACAAAAAGCCCGACGCCACCACCGTCATCAGCCGGGACAACTGGCAGGACATCGTGTGGCCCCTGCCGGTGGGCGACCTGCTGGGGGTGGGCCGCTCCGCCCAGAAGCTGCTGGGACAGTACGGGGTGGAAACCATCGGCCAACTGGCGGCCTTCCCACGGGAGACGCTGGAGACCCTGATGGGCAAGCACGGGGCCCAGCTCCACGACTATGCCAACGGCCTGGAGAACAGTCCCGTCCGGCCCCAGCATGAGACTGAGCCAGTGAAATCCGTGGGCAACGGCACCACCTATCCCGCCAATCTGACCCGATGGGAGCAGGTGCGGGGCGGGCTGTCGGCGTTGGCCGACAGCGTGGCACTGCGGCTGCGGCGGCATAATATGTATTGCGGCGGCGTGGCGCTGACCATCCGGTACGCCGATTTCCGCCAGTTCAGCCGCCAGACCCGGCTGGAGAGCCCCACCCATCTGCAGAAGGACATCTATCGCGCGGCGCTGACTCTGGCCCAGCAATCGTGGCATGCGCCGGAGCCCATCCGGGCCCTGACGGTCACGGCGCTGTATCTGACGCCGGACGGCGAGAGCTATCAGCAGCTTGACCTGCTGGCGGGGGAGAGTGCCAAACGGGACGAGAAGCAGGAGCGGCTGGAGCAGGCCATGGACGCCATCCGCGGCAAGTTCGGCAAGGACGCCATCACCTTCGGCAATACCGGCAAATTCAGCGGCTGGGACGACTGAATGACAGCCAAGGTCAAATTGTAAATTTTCCTTGATGATCCGGCGGCGGCATTGCAAAACGGGACAAAGCGTGCTAAGATAGTAAAACTGCCTATTCGACAAAATTTACCGTATTCGTCCCGGCCGCGGGACGATCAAGGAGACTTTATGGATCACGAGAATCAAATCCCCCAGGAGAAGGAGGCTGTTCCCAAGCGCAGTCTCTGGCCCCTGTTTTTCCTGCCCATGGCGCTGCTGTACCATGAGATGCTGCTGCACATTTTTGACCGCACCATCCTGTTCTGGGACATGCCGCTGGTGTATATCCTGCTGTTTTCCGCCGCCATCGGCTTTCTGCTGTCGGCGCTGGTGGATCTGCTGCCCCGGAAGGCCGCCCATGTGATCACCTACGTCCTGTGTATCTTCTGGACGGTGCTGACGTGCATCGAATACTGCTGCAAGAGCTATTTCAAGACCTATTGGGGTCTGAGCTTCATCACCCAGATGACTGGCAACGTGGTAGGCAATTTCTTCACCACCATGGTGGAGATCATCCTCGGCCGCATCGTGTTCATCCTGCTGGCCTTCGTGCCACTGATCGCGCTGATCATCTTCCGCCGCCATCTGCTGCCGGGCAAGGCTCTCCGCGGCCGGACACGGCTCATCGCCCTGGCGGTGTTCCTGGTGTGCCAGGCCGCAGGCTCCGCCCTGTGCTATACCGGCGATGACCGGGCGGACTATACCTATAACTACGTCACCGACTACGCCGTGCCCCGGTTCGGCCTGGCGGCTACCATCCGCCTGGAGGCACAGTATGCCCTGGTGGGCCTGCCGGATGCCCCGTTGATCGAAGTGGCGGAGCCGGAACCCGATCCGGAGCCGGTGGTGTACGACTATAACAAGATGGAGCTGGATTTCACCGCCACGTCCGACCTGGTGGGCGGCTCCACGCTGGAGAACATGCACAAGTACTTCAGCAGCAAGACCGCCAGCCAGAAGAACGAGTATACCGGCATGTTCGCAGGGAAGAACCTGATTCAGATCACCGCCGAGGCGTTCTCTCCCTATGTCATCAGCAGGGAGCTGACGCCCACCCTGTATAAGCTGACCCACGAGGGCTTTGTGTTTACCAACTACTACCAGCCCGGCTGGGGCCAGTCCACCACCGGCGGTGAATTTGCCCACATGACCGGCATCATCCCCACCTGGGTCAACGGCAACCTCAGCTTCTACGCCAGCCATCAGGACTATATGCCCTTCGCCCTGGGCAACCAGTTCCGGGCGCTGGGGTATACCACCGTGGCCTACCACAACAACTCCTACACCTACTACAACCGCCATCTCACCCATCCCAACCTGGGCTATGACTACTATGGCCAGGGCAACGGCCTGAACATCACCGGCCCTGGCTGGCCCTACTCCGACCTAGAGATGATGGAGCTGACCGCCCCGGCGTATATCGAGGATTACGTCCAGAACGGCAAGCCCTTCCACGCCTACTACATGTCCGTCAGCGGCCATGCCAACTGGGGCTGGGGCAACGCCATGTCCGCCAAGAACCGCGAGGCTGCCGTGGCCGCCTATCCCGACGCCTCCCAGCCGGTGCAGGGCTATATCGCCGCCAATCTGGAGCTGGAATACGCCCTGACTTATCTGCTGGAGCAGCTGGAGGCCGCCGGGATCGCCGACGACACCGTCATCTGCCTGACCGCCGACCACTATCCCTACGCCCTGGTCACCGACAGCGGCGACTACTATCAGGAGCTCAGCGGCAGGCAGGACAGCGAGCTGGACATCTCCCGCTATAAGAATACCTGGCTGCTGTGGAGCGGCAGCATGGAGGAGAGCGTCACCGTCAAGACTCCCTGCTCCGCCATTGACATCCTGCCCACCGTCAGCAATCTCTTCGGCCTGGAGTTCGACTCCCGGCTCATGTCGGGCCACGACGTGTTTGCCGAGAACTATAACGCCGCCCAGGCCAGTACCTGCATGCCGCTGGTGATCCTGCCCACCAACCGGGGGTATAGCTGGATCACCGCCGCCGGCACCTATGACGCCAAGACCCGTACCTTCACGCCCAACTACGGCATCACCGTGGCGGACGACTATGTAGACACGGTGTCGGCGCTGGTGGACGCCAAGTACTCCTATGCCCGGCAGCTGATCCAGTATGACTATGCCGGTGTGGTGTTACACCATCCCCAGGCCACTCATGTGATGGCCGCGCCCCCCAAGCCTCCTGCCGCCAGCACGGAGGAGCCGGTGGAATAGCATATGATCAAAAGGCAGCTCCTATTGGGAGCTGCCTTTTTGATGCGGTTTTGTATAAATGAGACAAGATATAACAATTTGTATAGCGTCTACTGCCCCTTTGCCACCTTTTCCTCTGTCTCCTTGCGGACGGCCTCCCGCAGGGCGGTCAGGTAGGGGGAGAAGGCCACGTTGTCGTTGGCGTAGGTCATGTTCAGCTCGTACTCCAGCGACAGCCAGGTGTCCAGCGGCGACTCGTTGTGGGAGATCACCGCCTCCAGCTTGTCCAGAGCCTTATAGACCCTGGCCTCCGGCGTCTCCAGGGCGTCCATCTCGGCGTACAGCGCCGCCATGTCCTCCCGGTAGGGCTGGGGCAGGGCGGCCACCCACCGGGTCAGCAGGCCGTCCTCCTTGGCGGTGTCGGCGGCGGTCTTCTCGAAGGAGGGGATGTCGCCGGTGAAGCACTCGCCCAGGTCGTGGATCAGGCACATCCGCATCACCTTGTCCATATCCAGCGCCGGGAATTCATCCCGCATGAGATAGGCCATCAGCGTGACGCGCCAGCTATGCTCCGCTACGCTCTCGTGGCGGCCCTGGCTGGTATAGCAATGGCGGGTGGTGTCCTTCAGGCGTTCCGCCGTGTGCAGAACGGCCAGCAGATCAGTGGGATTCATAGAAAATTGCCTCCTGAATTCAGAAATAAAGGCCGTTTACCGGGTGGTAAACGGCCTTTTGTGCACGCTTTAGAAATTGTCCTTCTGGAAGATCTTCAGAATATCGTTGAAGGACTTGTCCATGTCGTCGTCGGCCTTTTCGCCGTCAGCGGGCAGGGGATCCAGCTTTAGCTTGTCCGGCTGGGACACCTGTGGGGCGGCGCTCTCCTGGGGCTTGTCCGGCTGGGTCTCGGCAAAGCCGGTGGCGATGACGGTGACGCGGATCTCGTCGTCCAGCGACTCGTCGAAGGTGGCGCCGAAGATGGTCAGCGCGTCGGGATGCACCGCCTGCTGCACCAGGGTGGCGGCCTGCTCCACCTCCTCCAGGCCGATGTCGGTGGAGCCGGTGATGTTGATCAGCACGCCGCGGGCACCGTCGATAGAGGTCTCCAGCAGGGGGCTGGAGATGGCCATGCGGGCGGCCTCCTCGGCCTTGCCCTTGCCGGCGGCCCGGCCCACGCCCATGTGGGCCATACCGGCGTCCTTCATGATGGCGGTCACGTCGGCGAAGTCCAGATTGATGAAGCCGGTGTCCCGGATCAGGTCAGAGATGGACTGCACCGCCTGGCGCAGCACATCGTCGGCGATCTCGAAGGCGTTGGCAAAGGTGATCTTCTGGTCGGTGGCGTACTTCAGCCGCTCGTTGGGGATAATGACCAGAGAGTCGACCTTCTCCTTCAGCTCGGCAATACCGGCCTCGGCCTGCTGGGCACGGCGGCGGCCTTCAAACCCGAAGGGCTTGGTGACCACGCCCACGGTCAGCACGCCCAGCTCACGGGCGATCTCGGCCACCACAGGGGCCGCGCCGGTGCCGGTGCCGCCGCCCATACCGGCGGTGACGAACACCATGTCCGTCTCCTCCAGGGCCTTGCTGATCTGGTTGCGGCTCTCCTCGGCGGCCTTGCGGCCGATCTCGGGGTTGGAGCCCGCGCCCTTGCCGCCGGTCAGCTTTTCGCCGATCTGCAGCTTATAGTTGGCGCTGGAGGCGTTCAGCGCCTGCTTATCGGTATTCACCGCGATGAAATCCACGCCCTGGGCGCCGCTGTGCACCATGCGGTTGACCACATTGTTGCCGCCGCCGCCTACGCCGACGACCTTGATATTGACAACGTTTTCCACGCCTGTTTCCAGTCCAAAAGCCATGTTCGTTCCCTCCGGCAGAAATGGTATAAAAACGACAAATCGTCCAAATTTGAATACTATATCTTGTATTATATTGCGGAAAAGGCCGCAGGTCAAGTGCAATCGGACTTTTTTCAAAAAAAGTTCATCGCTGCTGACAAAAAGTGCGGCGCGCCGGGGGATCAGCCGGGGATAAAGCTGGCTTTGCCCTCCTGGGTCATGTCGATGGCGCCCTTTTCGTTGATCTCCAGCCGCTCCACCACCGCCAGCAGATAGTCCAGCTTATAGTCGAAGTCGGCGTCCCAGCGGAAGGTCACGTCGAACCGGTCCAGATACCGCATCACCACCGAGGCGCTGTCGCTCAGGTCGATGGTCTGCACGTCGGAGAGCATGCTCTTGTCCCGCAGCAGGCCTAGCAGCGTCAGCAGAAGCTGGGCGGCGGGCTGCTCCTCCTCCGGCACCTGGATGGCGGTGCCCACCTGGGGCTCCAGCAGGCTCAGCCCCTTCACCAGGGCGTACTGCTTGCCGTCGCCGGTCTTCTGATCCACGATCTTGCCGTCGCCGGACAGCAGCCACAGCTTTCCGTCCTGAGACACGGCGGCGGGGGCGGTACACTCCGTCACCGTCACCACCAGCGTGCTGGGAAGCTGACGGCTGATGCGCACTGTCTCCACATAGGGCAGGGCGGCGGTGATCTGCTCCGACGCCTTGTATTTGTTCAGGAAGAACATGTTGTCCCCCACCTGGATGCCGCCCGCCTCGGCGATCTGCTGGGGCGTATAGCGGCTGTTGCCGGTGACGGTGACGGTCTCCACCTTGAAGAACAGGGCCAGCGCCACGGCGATGGCGCCGCAGATGGCCGCAAAGACCAAGATCTTATACAAAAACGAGAAGCGTCCCTGACGCCGTTTGCGGTTATAGCGGTTCCGTCTGGCCATAGTGTATCCTTTCTATATCTCTGATCCCTCCGCGGCGGTGATGTCCGCGCCGAGAGACCGCAGGTCTCCCGCCAGATCCTCGTACCCCCGCTGGATGTGGTGAATGTCGTGTAGTTGTGTGGTGCCACGGGCCTGCAGCGCGGCGATGGCCAGGGCGGCCCCGCCCCGCAGATCGGTGGCGTGTACGGCGGCGCCATGCAGCTCCGGCACGCCGTAGACCACGGCCACCCGGCCCTCCAGCCGGACGTCCGCCCCAAGGCGGGCCAGCTCCGGCACATGGCGGTAGCGGCTGTCGAACATGTTCTCCACGAACATGGACGCCCCCTCCGACCGCAGCAGCGCCGCCATCAGCAGCGCCTGGGCGTCGGTGGGGAAGCCGGGATAGGGTGAGGTGCGCACCGGCGGAACGGCCCGCAGGTGCTCGCCGCTCTCCAGGGTGATGGCGTCGGCCTCGCATTGCAGGGCGCAGCCCGCCTGCCGCAGCGCCGTGGTGACGGTGGCAAGATGGCGGTAGTCCACGCCGGACACGGTGATCCGTCCTCCGGCGGCGGCCGCCGCGCACAGGTATGTAGCCGCCGCGATCCGGTCGCCGATGCACCGGTGGGTGCAGCCGTGATGGGCGCCGCCGCCCTGCACGGTGATGGTGGAGGCGCCCGCCCCGTGGACGGAGAACCCCAGCTTCCGCAGGAAATCCTGTAAGTCCACGATCTCTGGCTCACGGGCCGCGTTGGAGATGACGGTGGTGCCCTCCGCGCCGCAAGCGGCCAGAATGGCGTTTTCCGTGGCGCCCACGCTGGGCAGCGTCAGCAGGATATCCGCCCCCTTCAGACGAGGCGCGGCGCACAGCAGGCTGCCGCCGATCTCGCTGATGTCCGCACCCAGCGCCCGCAGGGCGGTCAGGTGCAGGTCGATGGGCCGCGGGCCCAGCTCACACCCGCCGGGGTAGGACAGCTCCGCCCGGCCGCAGCGACTGAGGATGGCCCCCAGGAAGATGACGGAGGAGCGCATCCGCCGCATCAGCGCCTCGGGGATGTCCCAGCGGGTGATGCGGGTGGTGTCCACCACCAGGTCATTGCCCTCCCACCGGGCCTGGCAGCCCAGATGCCGCAGGATGTCCGCCGCCGCCTCCACATCACTGAGCCGGGGACAGTCCGCGATGCGGCACACGTCCTCCGCCAGCACGGCGGCGGCCAGAACGGGCAGCACGCTGTTCTTGGCCCGCTGCACCGTGATACGGCCGCTGAGAGGGCGGCCTCCCTCGATCCTCAGATAAGACATATCGCTCCGCCTTTCCAATGGTTTTACCCATCCTATGCAAGGCGCAGCTTGCCCCGTTACAGCAGGGCCATCAGGGTCTGATAAATGCGTTCGGTGGCGTCGGGGATGCCCAGCTCCCGCATACCGGCGGCCATGGCCCGGTGCTTTTCCGGGCTGCGGAGGATGGCGGCGGTCTCGTCAAACAGCGCCTGTCCGGTGGCCTGCTCCTCCGTCAGCACCACGGCGCCGCCGTGGCTCTCCAGCATCCGGGCGTTCTTCTCCTGGTGGTTGGCCACCACATAGGGGGAGGGCACCAGGATGGCCGGCATGCCCAGGGCCGTCACCTCACTGAGGGTGCTGGCCCCGGCGCGGCTGATCACCAGGTCGGCGGCGGCCATCACCACCGCCATGTCGTAGATGTACTGCCGCACGTCCAGCATGGGGCTGCTGAGCCCCTGGGCCTCCAGCTCCGATGACAGGTGGGGCCAGTCGCTCTTGCCCGCGGCGTGGATGTGGTGGAAGGGGAAGCCCGCCTCCCGCTCCAGCAGGAAGAAGTCCAGCATCCGCTGGTTCATGGTGGACGCGCCCAGACTGCCCCAGAAGGAGGCCACCAGCGGCTTATCGTCGGTATAGCCCAGCTTCTGCCGGGCCTGTTCCTTCGTCAGCTCGAAGAAATCGCCCCGCACCGGCGTACCGGTGACCGCCACCTTGTCGGGGTGCTTATAGTGGCGGCGGCAGTCCTCGAACCCCACCATCACGCAGTCCACGCAGCCCTCCAGCAGCTTGGTGGTCAGGCCGGGGATCATGTTGGACTCGTGCACGGCGGTGGGGATGCGGCGGCGCGCCGCGGCCTTGACGGCGGGATAGCTGGCATAGCCGCCGGTGCCCACCACCAGATCGGGCTTGAAATCCCGGATGATGGCGTCCGCCTCACGGCGGGAGGTCACCAGCGTTCTGGCGGTCTTGAAGTTGTGCCGCAGGCCCTCCGGGGACAGGGACCGGCGGAAGTTGCTGACCTCCACGGCGGCAAAGTCATAGCCCGCCTTTTCCACCAGGCCCCGCTCCATGCCGTTGGGGGTGCCCACGAACAGCACCTTCGCGGCGGGATCCTTCTGCTGGAAATACCGGGCCAGCGCCAAAGCCGGATTCACATGTCCGGCGGTGCCGCCGCAGGTAAAGATCACATTCATGGTAAGTACGCTCCTTTTATCCGTTCCGCGGCGCCGGGATCTGGCGGGAAACGCTCAGTACGATGCCCATTTCCACCAACTGCAGCACCAGCGCGGTGCCGCCGTAGCTGAAGAAGGGCAGAGAGATGCCGGTGGCCGGGACAAGGCCCGAGACCACCGCAATGTTGAGAAACACCTGCAGACCCAGGTGGGTCATGACGCCCACCACCAGCAGCGTGCCGAACCGGTCACGGGCGTGGAGGGCGATCCAGAAGCCACGCAGCAGCAGCATGGCGAAGATCAGCATGATGATGGCGGCGCCCACCAGACCCAGCTCCTCGCACACCACGGCGAAGATGAAGTCGTTGTGCTCCTCCGGCAGGTACAGGAACTTCTGCATGCCCTTGCCCAGGCCCTTGCCCAGCAAGCCGCCGGAGCCGATGGCGATCAGGCTCTGCACCATCTGATAGCCGTCCTTGCTGGTGTCCAGCCACGGGTCGTGCCACATGGCGATACGGCTGGCACCGTAGGAGATGACGCCGCCCTCCACCAGCTTGACGAACAGCACCGCCAGTGCGGCCACGCCGCCCAGGCCCGCACCGATGAGCCAGGCGGGCATGCCGCCCACGGCCATCATCACCGCGCCGGTGCCCACGATCAGGATGGTGCCGGACAGATGGGGCTCCAGCATCATCAGCAGGGCGATCACGCCCAGGATCACAAGATAGGGGGTGACGCCCTCCCGAAACACCAGCATTCTCTCCCGCTTTTTGGAGATGCTGTCGGCAAAGTAGACGATGACCGCCAGCTTGGCGATCTCCGAGGGCTGGAAGGTGAACACACCGTCGATGCCCAGCCAGCGGGTGGCGTTGTTGTGGGTGATGCCCACATGGGGGATCAGCACCAGGATCAGCAGAAAGACGGAGAAGATCAGCAGCATGCGGGCCGCGCCGCGCCAGCGCTGATAGTTGACCTTGGCCACCACGAACATGGCGGCAAGGCCCAGTATGGCGAAGATGCCCTGCCGCTTCAGATAGAAGGTGGGGCTGCCGGATTCGTAATAGGCGGAGGGGAAGCTGGCGGAGAACAGCATCACAAGGCCGATCACCGTCAGCAGAAGGGTCAGCAGCAGGAAGGGAACATCCATACGCCCGCCCTTGGCGGCCAGGATATGCCGGCGCTCCACGGCCTTGCGGCGCATTTTTTCTGCGTGCTTCACCGGCGGCTGCTGGGAATGCTGGGGGCGCTGGGGCATATGGCGTTCCTCCTTTCTGTGATATAGGCAAGGGTACGTTGGTTACTTCGTAGGGGCGGACGACTCTGTCCGCCCTGACGATGGCGATGGGATTTCCGATAGGGCCGACAGGGTCGTCGGCCCCTACAACCGGCCATCGACGACGCAGTGCGTCATCGCGCGGCGGGGAGCGATCCGAGCGCTGCCTGTGGCAGATACAGCGAGGTGAGCGAGTGGCAGCGGTCAAAATTTCAAGCGTCCGCCGCAAGGCAGCGCGGAAATTTTGGGCACCGCAACAGGGTCATGCCGCCCTACGCATGGGTTATCGGCGATCGTTTCGTAGGGGGCGATGCCTACATCGTCCCAAAAGCCTCGCAGAGTTCGCGGCGCGGACGCCGCGAAGAAATCAAATCATTTTTCCGGCGGCGTGTACGTCGGAAAAATTCTTCTCGGCCGCCAGTGTGTCCGAAGGACGCGCGCAGTCGGCCGTAAACTTAATTTGGCAGAAAAGTCGTCAGACTTTTCGCCAGGAGTTTTTACATCGCTAAAAATCTTCCGTTCACCGCCACGACGGCCAGCAGGCAGAAGAGCAGGCTCACGGTGGCGAATACCGCCACCACCTTCTTCTCGCTCCAGCCGCACATCTCGAAATGGTGGTGCAGGGGCGCCATCTTGAACACCCGCTTGCCGTGGGTCAGCTTGAAATAGCCCACCTGGATGATGTCGGACAGCGTCTCGCAGATGTAGACGAAGCCCACCAGGATCAGCACCAGCGGCATGTCATAGGCGAAGGCCAGCGCCGCCACCGCGCCGCCCAGGAACAGGGAGCCGGTGTCGCCCATGAACACCTTGGCGGGGTAGTGGTTATACAGCAGGAAGCCCACCAGACCGCCGAACAGGGCGGCGCTGAAGATGCTGAGCTGGGTGTAATACACGGGGATGGCTGCCAGCACCAGGTACTGGGGCATATAGCCGCAGCCCTCCCAGGTGAAGAAGGCCGCCACCGGCAGCGTCACGCTGCTGGACAGGCCGTCGATACCGTCGGTGATGTTGACGGCGTTGACGGTGCCCACGATGATGAAGGCGGCGAACACCAGATACACGCCCCAGCTTAACACAACATAGGTGTTGAAAAAGGGAATATACAGGTTGGGACTCAGCATGCCCTCATAGCGCATCAGGCACAGAAAGGCCACCGCCGCCGCCAACTGTAATACGAACTTCTGGGGCGCGGTCAGGCCGGTGTTCTGATGGTGCTTCACCTTCTGATAGTCGTCGATATAGCCGATGCCGCCGAACACTAGGGCGAACAGGTACACATACAGGTGCTGGAAGCTGCCCTCCAGCATGCCCCGCCAGCCGCAGACGACGATGGCCGCGCCGATGCCGATGATGAACATCAGCCCGCCCATGGTGGGGGTGCCCTGTTTGGTCATGTGCCACTTGGGGCCGATCTCCTTGATGCTCTGGCCCGCCTTCAGGCGGACGAGGGCGGGGATGAGAAACTTACCCACCACGGCGGTGACAACGAAGCTGACGATGGCAGCCAAGATAATTTCCATGTGAACGACTCTCTTTCTGTTTGGCCCCGCAGGGCTCTTTCGTTATTGCATTTCCTTCAGATGCTGGGCCACGATGACCCGCTCATCCATGGGGAAGTGCTGATGGTTGATCTCCTGATAGTCCTCATGGCCCTTGCCCGCCAGCACGATCACATCGCCGGGCTGGGCGTGATCCATGGCGTAGTGGATGGCCTTGACGCGATCCGGCTCCACGGCATAGGCGGTGCAGCCCTTCATGCCCGCCAGGATGTCGTCGATGATGGCCATGGGCTCCTCTGTCCGGGGATTGTCGGAGGTGACGACGGAGAAATCCGCCAGCCGCGCCGCGATCTCGCCCATGACGGGGCGCTTGGTGCGGTCGCGGTCGCCGCCGCAGCCGAACACCACCACGGTGCGGCCCTTGGCAAAGCCCCGCACCGACGACAAAACGTTTTCCAGCGCGTCGGGCTTGTGGGCGTAGTCGTTGAGGATGGTGAAGTTCTTGCCGGGGGTGGGGATGATCTCCATGCGGCCCTTCACGCCGTGGTTCTTCGCCAGGGCGTCGGCGCACTCGGCGATGGGCACGCCCAGGTTCCAGCAGGCGGCGATGGCGTCCAGGGTGTTGTACACGGTGAAGATGGCGGGGATGCCCACATGGACGTGGGCCCATTCGGTGTCCGCCTCGGCGTCGTAGTCCACGCTGCCGGCGTGGAGCTGGATGCTCTTGGCGGAGAGGTCTGCCTCGCCCTTGGCGCTGTAGCTGAAGGTGCGGCAGGAGCAGTGGGCCAGCATCCTCTGGTGCCACGGATCGTCGGCGTTGTAGATGGCCACGTCGCAGCGGTCGAAGAGGATGGCCTTGGCGTCGCAGTATTCCTCCATGGTGTGGTGGAAGTCCAGGTGATCCTGGCTGAGGTTGGTGAAGATGCCCACGGCGAAGCGGATGCCATATACCCGATCCAGGGCCAGCGCGTGGGAGGAGACCTCCATCACCACATGGGTGCAGCCCGCGTCGGACATCTGGCGGAACAGCTTCTGCAGCTCGAAGGATTCGGGGGTGGTGCGCTCGGTGTGCAGCACCTGGTCGCCGATCATGTTCTGGATGGTGCCCACCAGACCCACCTTGGCCCCGGCCTTCTGCTCCAGGATGCTCTTGATGAGATAGGTGGAGGTGGTCTTGCCGCTGGTACCGGTAACGCCGATCATGGTCATCTCGCGGGCGGGATGGTCGAACCAGTTGGCGGCCATCAGCGCCAGCGCTTTGCGGGAGCTTTTCACCTGCACATAGGGGATATCCCTCTCCGGCACACGCTCACACACCACACACACGGCGCCCTTTTCCGCCGCTATGGGGATGAACCGGTGGCCGTCCACCGCCTCGCCGCTGATGGCCACGAATACGCTGCCCGGCGCGGTGGTGCGGGAGTCATAGCTGACGCCGGTGATCTCCTGCGCCATATCGGCGGTGGCAGAGAGCACCTCAAGGCCCTTCAATATGTCGTTCAATTTCATATGATCGTCTCCTTATCCCTTCGGTTTTGGGGCGGCATGCCGCGCCACCGTCCAGTATAACAGGCAGAAACTGCACGGAAAAGACCGATAAATGCCGATTTACCGGGCAAAAACTGCGGTGATCAGTCCCGCACGGTGGTGTCGCCCAGCCGCACGGTGATGACCGTTCCGGCGGGCACCTCCGTTCCGGACTCCAGATCCTGGCTGAAGACCAGCACGGTGCTGGACTCGGAGCTGGTGGTGCCGGTAAAGCGGATCAGCAGCCCCGCGTTGGCGGCGATGGTGTTGGCCTGGGCCGCGGTGCAGCCCACCAGCGGGGGTACCTTACACATTTTATCCGATTTCTCGGCTCCGGCATACAGCACCACCGTGGATTTGCCGGGAATGATGGCGCCGCCCACGGGGGTCTGGTCGGTGATGGTCTCGCCGTCGCCCTCCACCTTGCAGGCGAAGCCGCGCTCCTTCAGGCGATCCTTGGCCTCGTCCACCGACATGCCGATGACGTTGGGCACCGTGGTGTCCACGCCCATCAGCTCCTCGGCGCTGTAGCTGGGCTCGATGCCCAGATAGGGCAGGATCTCCTCCATGATATGGCTGGCGGTGGGCGCCACCATGTTGCCGCCGGACACATAGGTGCCGGTGGAGCGGCTGGGGGTGTCCATGGTGATCAGCATCATGATCTGGGGATCGTCCGCCGGCGCGAAGCACAGGAAGGACACCACCACGTCGCCGGTCTGGCCCTTATCGGCCGTACCGGTCTTGCCGCCGATGCGGTAGCCCGCCACCTGGCCATTTTTGCCGGTGCCGCTGGCCACCACATATTCCAGGCACTCCCGCACGGTGGCGGAGGTCTCCTCGCTGATGACTTGGCGCACCGGGGTGTCGTCGTGCTGCCAGATGACGTTGCCGTCGCTGTCGGTGATCTGCTTGGCGAAATGGGGGGTATAGAGATAGCCGCCGTTGACGCAGGCCGCCTGGGCGGCGATCAGCGCCAGGGGCGTCACGGTGAAGTTCTGGCCGAAGGCGTAGCAGGCCAGGTCCAGCTGGGTGAAGTTGGCGTCGGCGGCGAACACGCCGGTGGCCTCGCCGCCCAGATCCACGCCGGTGGGGGACATGATGCCGAAGGAGCGCATGTACTGATAGAACTTCTCCGTCCCCAGCTTCAGGCCGTAGGAGATGAAGGCCGGGTTGCAGGAGTTGCCCACCGACTGCTCCAGGGTCTGCAGGCCGTGGCCCGCCTTGTTGGAGCAGTGGATGGTATGGCCGGAGATGTTCACTGAGCCGCTGCAGTTGACGGTGGTATTCATGTCGATGAGCCCCTCCTCCAGCGCGGCGGACAGGGTCAGGATCTTGAAGGTGGAGCCGGGCTCATATGTGTCGTTCAGCGCCTTGTTGCGCCACTGGAGCTGCTGGGCATCCCCCAGCTCCAGCTCGCCCCGCTCCATCCGCTCCTGCAGCGTCTTGTCGGTGACGGTGGAGAAGTCGTTCAGGTCGTAGTTGGGGAAGGAGGCCATGGCCAGGATACCGCCGTTGCGCACATCCATGATGATGCCGGTGGCGCCGTTGGCGGGAGAGTAGGCGTCGCACATGTCGGACATGCCCTTCTCCAGATAGTACTGCACGGTGGCCTCCAGCGTCACCTGCAGCTCGTCGCCGTTCTCCGGGTCAAAATACTGGGAGTACTCGTATAGAAGGTCGTTCTGCTGGTTGGCCTTGGCGGTGACCACCAGGCCGGACTTGCCCTGCAGCTCCTTGTCATACTCCGCCTCCAGGCCGAACAGGCCCGTGTAGTCGGTGCCCACAAAGCCGATGACCTGGGCCGCCAGGTCGCCGTAGGGATAGTACCGCTTGGCGTCGGTACTCAGGTATACGCCCTTCACCTTGTTGTCGTTGATGAATTTCCGCACCTGGTCGGCGATGTCCTCGTCCACCCGGTATTTCAGCACCTCGTACATAGAGTCGGTGCGGGTCATCTTCTTCAGAATGCCCTCCTCGCTGATGTCGAGAATTTTCGCCAGGGTGCTGGCCACCATCTCCTTCGTCCAGGCCGCGGGATTCTCCGTGTCGTTCAGGGCGTCGTTCATCTCCTTGGGGGAGAGGAAGATGGTCTCCGCCGTGGAGGAGATGGCCAGAATGTTGCCGGAGGCGTCGTAGATGGTGCCCCGGTTGGCGGTGACCACGCTGCTGCGGGTCTGCTGGCTGACGGCCTTGGCCTGCAGCTCCTCGTGGCGGGTGATCTGAAGGGAATACAGCTTGAAGAACAGCACGATGAACATGCCGATGCCCATGATCAGCATCAGCACGAAGGTGCGGCTCTGGATCACCCGGTTGGCCCGGCGGATGGATTCATCCTTCCGGTTGGGATTCTGGCGGTTCTGGGGGTAGTTCTGCGGCATAACGGCACTCCTTTTTGCGGCGGGAAAACGGGGTTATGGAAAGGCCAAAGCAAGGAGCAAGAATCTGGCTTCTCACTCCTTGCTGTTGAAAACTATACGGTGGGCTCAACGGAAATATTCCCACAGGGACAGCGCGCCCTCCTTGACGGCAGCGACGGCCTTGTCCATCAGCCCCGGCTCACCGCTGTATACCACGGCGGTGTCGGAGCCGCCCAGGTCGATGTACTGGATCTGGCCGGAGGTGGGCTTGGACATGCCGGCCTCCTCGGCGGCGGCCTTAACGGTGGCCAGGTCGAAGGTCTTTTCGTACTCCGTCAGAAGGGAAACGTGCTCCTCCTCCAGGGTAGCCAGCTCACTTTTGATGGTGGATACATGGTTGGACACGGTGGTCAACTGCACATAGCTGTACAGCAGCACCATCACCAGCGCGCACACCACCGCGATGCCGCCCATCAGCAGCGCCGAGGGACGGGCCTTGGCCTGTGCCTGGGGCTGGCGGCGGGGCTGGGTCTGCTCCTTGGGCTGGGCCTTGCGCTCCGGCATGGCCCCTGCCTCCTCCAACTGGCGCTCGCGGACCAGCGTATCCAGATCGTAGGCCAGGTTGCCGTATACGATTTTCATATTGCGGCGGCGTTCGTCAGTCATGGGGGAGGACTTCCTTTCTTCGGTAAAGTATCGGCGGTCTTACAGCTTCTCCGCCACACGCAGCTTGGCGCTGCGGGCGCGGGGATTCTCCGCCAGCTCCGCCTCGCCCGGAAGGATGGGCTTGCGGGAGATGAGCTTCATTTTCGGTGTTTTCCCGCATACGCACACGGGAAAGCTGGGGGGACAGGTGCAGCCGGTGGCCAGCTCCTGCATGGTCTTCTTGATGATCCGATCTTCCAGCGAGTGGAAGGAGATCACCGCCAGGCGGCCGCCCGGCTTCAGGTGGTCGCACCCGGCGTGCAGCATGGGGGGCAGGGCATCCAGCTCACCGTTGACGGCGATGCGGATGGCCTGAAAGCTGCGCTTGGCGGGATGCTGCTTTTCCCGCAGCGCCTGGGGCGGCATGGCGGACTTGATCACGTCCACCAACTGCAGTGTGGTCCCAATGGGGGCGGCTTCCCGCGCCCGGCAGATGCCCTTGGCGATGGCGGGGGCGTAGCGCTCCTCACCGAAGTCGTAGAGGATGCGGCGCAGCTCTTCATAGGGCCACTGGTTCACCACCTGGCGGGCGTCCAGCGCCGCCGTGCGGTCCATCCGCATGTCCAGCGGCGCGTCGTGCATATAGCTGAAGCCCCGCTGCGCGTCGTCCAGTTGGGGGGAGGACACGCCCAGGTCGAACAGCATGCCGTCGGCGCCGGGGATGTTCAGCTCCTCCAGTATCTCGCCGATGCGGTCAAAATTGCTGTGCACCAGCGTCACATGATCCATATAGTCCCGCAGCCGCTCCTGTGCGGCGGCGATGGCGGTCTCGTCCCGGTCGATGCCGATCAGGCGTCCCGTGGTCAGCCGTTTGGCGATCTCCAGCGAGTGTCCGGCCCGGCCCAGCGTACCGTCCACATACACGCCATCAGGGCGGATGTGCAGTGCCTCCAGGCATTCCGCCAGCAGCACCGGCCGGTGGCCGTAGGAGAGATCCTCCTGTACGTTGTGGTTAAGCTCCATATCTTACAGCCCCATTTCCGCCATGGCCAGCTCCAGTGAGCCGTCGGCAAAGGCGGCGCTCTCGATCTCGGCCCAGCGCTTGGCGTTCCAGATCTCCACCCGGTCGAAGCTGCCGATGACAACCACGTCCTTTTCCAGCTCTGCATACTGCCGCAGCTTCAGCGGCAGCAGAATGCGGCCCTGGGCATCCGGCTCGCAGTCGGCGGCCAGTGCGAACATGGGGCGCAGACGCTTTACATCGCTGTAATTCATGGTTTTCAGCTTGTCCATTACGGCGTTCCAGCTGTCGTCGGAGTACACCGACAGACAGTGATCCTGTCCCACCGTCACATGGAAGGTGCCGCCCAGCTCTTCACGCAGCTTAGCGGGGATGAACAGACGGCCCTTGGCGTCGATGGTATGCGCGTATTGACCTGTCATGTTCCTCACCTCCATCGTCTGAAAGGGTGAACCGTGGGATTTCTCCCCACAAAAGGGGATACTTCCCCCACAATTCACCACCACGGTTTTTAGTATACATAAAACGCCCGGGGATTGCAAGGGAAAATTTCCTTGCCGCCACGGGGCTTTGCCGGTGATTTTTCCAGCATTTTCCTAACAAAAGAGCGACAATAAAACGTGTGTTTTACTTTCTGAACAACAAAAACAGCTGAGACACAAGATGTTGTGTCTCAGCTGCTGATCACTACAAGATGAAGATTTTTGTGCAAAACGCAGAAATTTTACTGTGAAATATGTGTAGTTTTTCACAACGCGCCGCGGCGGTCCGATTATGCCGGAATTTGCGGCGGGCGCAAGAAAAAACAGGCGGTCATCGACCGCCTGTTTTTTGATCGTTTGGAATTACTCGTCGTCCTCGTCGGCGGCCTCATTCAGGGCGTTGGCCAGGTCGCTGAGATCAAACTCCAGCTTGGTGCCGCAGTTGGGGCACACCACCTCGCCGTCCTCCAGAACGGTCTCGTCGAAATAGACTTCCTCTTCGCACTCGGGGCAGGTGGTCATGAAGCACTCCTCATCCTCGTCGTCCTCATCGTCCCACTCTTCCTCTTCCTCGTCGTCCAGCTCATAGAGGGACTCCTCCACCTCGCTGAGATCGTCGCTGACGGCGTCCAGGCCATCCTCGATGTCCACCATCTCGTCCTGCATGTCGGCGATCTCGTCGGCCATCTGATCCAGCACGTCGATGATGGCGGCAAACAGCTTGCCCTCGTTGCTCTCGGCGTCCAGCTTCAGACCCTCGGCCAGACCCTTCAGATATGCTACCTTCTCAGAAATACCCATATTCGGCTCCTTTCTTTACGGTCGGTTGGTTGCTACGGATGAAATTACTTGCAGCGGCCGATATACTCGCCGGTGCGGGTGTCGATGGTGATCTTGTCGCCGATGTTGATGAACAGGGGCACCTTCACCTCAGCGCCGGTTTCCACGGTGGCGGGCTTCAGGGTGTTGGTGGCGGTGTTGCCGGCCAGACCGGGCTCCGTCTCGGTGACCTCCAGGTCCATGAAGTTGGGGCACTCCAGGCCGAACACGTTTCCCTTATAGCTCAGCACCTTGCACACGGTGTTCTCGGTGATGAAGCGGAAGGCGTCGCCCAGCAGATCCTTGCCCAGGGGCACCATGTCGAAGGTCTCCTGATCCATGAAGTAGTACAGGTCGCCGTCGTTGTAGCTGTAGGCCATGTCGCGGCGATCCACGAAAGCTTCCTCAAACTTGGCGGTGGGGTTGAAAGAGGTCTCGGTCACAGCGCCGGTCACCACGTTGCGCATCTTGGTTCGGACGAAGGCTGCGCCCTTGCCGGGCTTGACGTGCTGGAACTCCACGACCTGCATGATCTTGCCGTCCATCTCGAAGGTCTTGCCGTTTCTGAAATCACCGGCGGTAATAGTTGCCATATTGATATTCCTCCCATGTGATGAGGGAATATCAACATTCCCTCGAATAAAATAATTCTGGCCGCAAAAAGCCTTATCTATTTTACATGATGCTGTGTGGTTTGGCAAGTGCTTTGCCGTATTTTTTGCCAAAAATGCGAAATTATTTCCCTTACAGCACGATCAGTTCCTTGGGTGCCTTGGTGATGACCTCCGCGCCGTCCTTGCGCAGCACCATCACGTCCTCGATCCGGACGCCGAACTTGCCGGGGAGATAGATGCCCGGCTCGGCGCTGACCACCGCGTTCTCCGGTATGGGCTTATCGTTGCTGGGGGCGGCGTTGGGTGCTTCGTGGATGTCGATGCCTAGGCTGTGACCGAAGCTGTGGCCGAAATAGGGGCCGTAGCCCGCGTCCTCGATGACCTTGCGGGAGGCGGCGTCGATGGCCGCGCCGGTGACGCCCGCCCTGGCGGCGGCGATGCCCGCCAGCTGGGCCTCCAGCACGATATGGTACACCTTCTTCATCTCCTCGCTGGGCTCGCCCAGGGCCACGGTGCGGGTCATGTCGCTGCAATAGCCCTTGTACACGCAGCCGAAGTCCATGGTGATGAAGTCGCCCTGCTGCACCTGGCGCATGCTGGGCACGGCGTGGGGCATGGAGCCGTTGGGGCCGGAGGCGATGATGGTATCAAAGGAGGTCTTTTCCGCTCCGGCGGACACCATCAGGTAGTTGAGCCGCGCGGCGATCTCCTTCTCCGTCATGCCCACATGGATCTCCTTGCAGATCTGCGCCAGCGCACCCTCGGCGATCCGCTGGGCGGCGATCATATTGGCGATCTCCTCGTCGTCCTTGCTGCCCCGCAGCGCCGTCATGGCGGCGGTGGCGGGCACCAGCGTGCAGTGCAGCTTCTCCGTATAGGCGGTGTGGGTGGCCACGGTCATGACCTCCTCCTCAAAGCCCACCTTCTGTGCGCCGGACTCGGCCAGCGCCTTGTTGATCAGGTCGGTGAAGGGATTGGCCCGGCTGGTCTCCCAGATGACGGCGGCATCGCCGATGGCCTTGCCCGCCGCCTCGGTATAGCGGCTGTCGGTAAAGTACCAGCTGCCCTTCCGGGTCACCAGCGCCACGCCCTCGCCCATAAAGCCGGTGGCGTAATAGCAGTTGGATTCGCCGGTCAGCAGCATGGCGTCCAGCTCGCCCAGATGGGCCGCAATGTGTTCCAGATGGTTCATGATAACTCCTCCTATGTCACATTTTTTCGTATGTCACTTTTCCCGCGCCAGCTTTTTGAAGGGGGCCTGCATGGCGTGCAGCGCCTTCTGCCACGGTGTCACCGCGCCGCCGGCGGGCTCCACCATCAACGCGGTGACCCCCGCCAGATTGGCCGCCAGCACATCCGTCAGCAGCTTGTCGCCCAGCATGGCGGTCTCGCGCGCATGGACGCCCGCTTTGGCCATGGCCCGGCGCAGCCCCTTGGGCGAGGGCTTCTGGGCGTGGCCCACATAGTCGATGCCCAGGGCATGACAGAAGTCGTCCACTCTCTTGCTGCTGCGGTTGTTGGACAGGATCATCACCGTGATCCCGGCGGCCTTCAGGCCGTCGATCCAGGCTTTCACGCCCTGGGGCGGCGTTTTCACCGATTTGGGTGCCAGGGTATAGTCCAGGTCGCACAGCAGAAGGTGCACGCCCTTTTCCTCCAGCAGTGCCGGCGTCACGTTGTCATAGGCCGCCAGCAAACGGTCAGGCCGCAAAGAAAGCCGCATGATCCCTCGTCCCTTCTCATAGAATCAGGTACAGTATAGCAGTTTTTACCGGAAAATACAAGGGGGCGGAGGTATGCAGTTCTATCTGGCGGCGGGGATGGGGGACACGCTGCCCCGTGGGCGGTTCCGCCCGGTGCGGGCGGCCTATCGGCTGGGGCCGCGGCTGCTGTCGGCGATAGGCGGCGGGGCGGTGCAGGGGGGCATGATGCTGGTGGGCGACAGCCGGGAGTGCGGCCCCCACGACGTGCTGGCACGGGACATCATCCGGGAGTGCCTGCGGCGGAATTACGACGGCGTGGTGCTGGATTGGTACCATAAAGGACCTGATCGCGGTACATTAACGGCCCTTTTGGGGCAATTATGCCCCCAATACGGGCTGCGGCTGTTCGTGCCGGAGCAATACGCCCCCTATGCCGCCCAGGCTACGGTGCTGCTGAACACCGCCGTCAGCGGCGGCACCCTGGCGGCCTGCCTGGAGGACGGCATCCGCCGGTACGGCGCCGGTCGGCTGGCCCTGGATCTGGAGCGGCTGCGGCTGGACTTCACCCTGCCCCATTCCGCCAACGTCCGCCGGCCACTCACAGCATCGGAGCTGCGGCGGCTGCGGGAGGGGAAGAGCGTCTATTTCTCCGAGGAGCTGTGCGCCCGGTACTTCACCTACCGCACCGGCAGTGAGAATCACTATGTGCTGTTCGACGACGCCCAGACCCTGCGGAAAAAGGCGGCGCTGGCGGAAAACCGCGGCATCCGGGAGGGCTTTTTCATGCTGCCGGAGGTGGCGGACATCGCCGGTGAGCTGCTGGGGTGAGAATAGCACAAGAGCGGAGCCATGGCTCCGCTCTTGGTGTTTTGCGTTATATCAGCAGCAGGCTGACGCCGATCATCACGCCGCCCAGCAGGAAGCAGCCGATGGTGACGACGTGGCCCAGATACTGGTGGAGGATGGCCGCCACGATATTGAACATGCCGATACCCATGATAAAGGCTCCTGCGATGCCTAAGAGCGCCCACAGGTTGGCCTCGCCTATCCAAAGGCAGTAGACCAGCAGCGGCGCGATAAAGGCCACGCAGCCCAGGATGACCAGCAGCGGATACAGCCGCGGGTGCTCCTCCTTGAAGTCATCGTCGGAGGCGGGCATGAAGTACTCTAGAAAATTCTCCGGCAGACGCCAGCGGGACTTCGGCTTTTCCTCCTCCCGGCGGGCGATGCTCTCGTTCCGCTTGTGGTCGGCGCGGGACAGCCGCTGCTCCACGGCCTGACAGCCGGTCAGCTTCTCGATGATGTCCTTCTCGTGGCCCGGCAGCCATAGCTGATAGGTCTCGCCCCTGTACTGCATGGACAGGATGCAGTAGCTCTTGACGAAGATGCCCTGCTTGCCGGCATAGACGCCCTGCGCCTTATACTGCCGCCAACTGCGCCGCTTGTTCCAATCGTCCAGCCGCACAGTGCCCCGGCGGCTGGCCAGCCCGGTCATGCAGGCAAGCGGGATCTCCATCCGGACGCTGGCGTCCGCGATGCAGAGGGCGTCCCCCTTGCGCCACATATACACCGGCGTGTTGCTGAACTCGCCGCCGCTTTTCACCGGCTTTATCTCGCCGTCCCGCTGCCGGTAATGCATGGCCAGCACGTCCACCTCCACCGCGTCCTCCGGCACGTCCAGCGCGTCATGGCAGGCTTGCAGCGCTTTTTTCGTCCGCTGGCGGATGGCGGAGCGCTCTTTGCTGGTGCTCAGGCTGTTCTTGCGGTGATTTTCCACCAGCAACAGCACCAGCCAGATCAGTCCGCCGATCACGGCGGCCCAGAACAGACCCGGCGCATTGTGATAGCCCTCCTCCAGTGTGACACCCGTATTCAACGCGCTTGTGCAGTAGAGCAGAAACATGGCCCCGCCGAGCCACTTGACGATTCCCCATCCCAGCGGTAGCTCTGCGTCCATGATGATCTCCGCCTCCTGCTCCACCGCGTCGTCCAGCGCGCGCAGCAGCGCGTCATCCGTCTCCGCCGCGGCGAATACCTCGCCGTCAAAGCGGTCGCCGTCCCGGATGGGATCCAGACTTGTGCCCCATAATACCTTCATTTGATTCTCCCCTTATCCCGCTGATTTCTCGGGAAATGGTACCACATCCCGGCCACGGTGTCAATTCGACAGGAAAAAAGACCTGCATCCGTCGGATGCAGGTCTTTTATGTGCCTTTTTAGCCCTCCAGGCCGAAACGCTTGTTGAACTTGGCAACGCGTCCGCCGGTATCGACAAGCTTCTGCTTGCCGGTGAAGAACGGGTGACACTTAGAGCAGACTTCCACGCGAATATCCTTCTTCGTAGAACCTGTCTCAATTACATTACCGCAGGCGCATTTGATAGTAGTCTGCTGATAATTGGGATGGATTCCTTCCTTCATTGCTCTGGTTCACCCCTTTCCGGTACACTTGTCGTTCGGTTTTACCCATAAACGCAACTGTGATAATACCACACCTTGCGGCAGATTGCAAGCACTTTTTTTACAATTTCACCGTGGAATTTGTGTGGAAGAAGTACAGGAGCTTTTCCGACACCTCTTTTTCCAGCACCTGCCCCAGCGCCAGGGCATACGCCTCCAACTGGGGACGGTAGCCCTCAGCCCGCTGGGCCTGCTGCTCTGCCGTGACGCGGTCGGTCTTGAAGTCCACCACCACAAGGCCCTCCGGCGTCTCGAAGGCGCAGTCCACCACGCCCTGGAGCATCAGCTCCTCGCCGGCCACCTGCGGGTCATAGAGGGCGGCGTCGGTCAGCAGAGTGAAGCGGTACTCCCGCCAGACATGGCCCGCCCGGCGGATACGCTCCGCCAGGGGGGAGGCCAGGAACCGGGCCACCATGGCGCAGTCCACCGCGGCGGCCTGCTGGCTCGTCAACAATCGCCGCTGGGCCAGGGCCTCCACCTCATGGGCCACCGCCTCCGCCGTGGGCGGCGTGCGGAAGCTGATGTACTGCATCACCGCGTGGACGGCGGTGCCGCGCTCCGCCGCCGTCAGGGCGGTGGATTCCCGCAGGAATTTCGGCTTTTCGAACAGCACGGCACGGCGGCGAGTGGGCGCGCCCTGGGCGATCTCCTCGTCGATGGCGCGGCCCTTCAGCTGGGTGGCCGTTACCTTGCCGGGGGTGACGGCGGCCCGGGTGTGGCCGTAGGCCCACTCCAGGGGCGCGCTGTCAAAGGGCGGGGCCGACGCGCTGTCCGGCAGCACCACGCCGTCACCGACGGGCGCGGACGCATCGGCGGTGGGATTCTCCCACAGATATACCTGCCAGCCGCCGTCCTCCGCCGTCAGGGCGGGGGCGGGCGCGCCCGCCCATTGGCACAGCTTCGCGCCGGGGGCGGTGCACAGCAGGGGCAGCAGCAGCCAGTCCCCCAGGCACTTGCCGGAGGCCACCGCCTCCGGCGGCGTGGGCACGCCGGCGATGGCCGCCAGATCGGCCACCCGCTTGCGGCCATTGCGCAGGCAGTCCACGGCGATCAGCTTCTCCTGGGGCCGGGTCATGGCCACATAGAGGATGCGCATCTCCTCGGACTTGCTCTCCCGCTGGAGCTGCAGGGCCACCGCCGTCTTGCTGACGGTGTCGTAGCGGATGCGGCGCTCCCAATCCACCCGATCGGTGCCCAGACCCAGCTCCGGGTGCACCAGCACCGGCTCCTGCACATCCCGGGGGTCAAATCGCTTGCTGAGGTCGCACAGGAACACGATGGGGAACTCCAGTCCCTTGGACTTGTGGATGGACATGATGCGGACGCCGCCCGCGCTCTGGCGGGTGGAGAGATCCGGCGCGTCTCCGTTTTCCAGGAGCGTCCGCAGGTGGGACACAAAGTCGAAGAGGCTCTTCTTCCCGGCGGCGGAGAGCTGCCGGGCGTAGGTGTAGAAGGCCACCAGATTGTCCCGCCGGGCCCGGCCGCCCGGCATGGCGCCGAACACCGCCAGACAGCGGCACGCATCGTAGATGTGCCACAGAAGGTCGTCCACCGTCTCGTCCCGGGCGGCGGCCCGGAGGCTGTCCAGCGTGCGCAGGAAGTCCTGGGTGTCCTCGCCCTCGTCCAGCAGCAGGGCGTCGTAGTAGTCGCCGTCCTTTTGCAGGGCCCGGATGGCCGCCAGGTGATCCGGCGAGAAGCCGAACAGGGGCGAGCGCAGCACCGAAATCAGGGGCACGTCCTGACGGGGGTTGTCGATGACCTGTAAGAGCGACCACACCACGGCGATCTCCACCGCGGCGAAGAAGTCGCTGCTCTCGTCGGCGGCGCAGGGGATGTTCTTCTCCGCCAGCGCCGCCGTGAAGGCCTTCAGGCGGCTGCGGGGGGAGCGCATCAATATTACGAAGTCCTCCGGCGTACAGGGGCGCAGGCCGTCGCCATCGGAAACGGCGTAGCCCTCGTCCAGCATGCGGCGGATGCGGCCGGCCACGAAGCGGGCTTCCACCATGCCCCGGTCGAAGTGTTCGTCCTCGGTGTCCGCCACGTCGATGAGATGGAATTCCGCCGCCGTGTCGCCCCGGGGCGGGTAGTATGTGGCACCGAAGTTCAGCTGCTCCGCCGGGCCGTAGTCGATCTCGCCCATCCGGCGGGACATGATGCTGCGGAACACGGCGTTGCAGCCGTCCAGCACGCTGGGGCGGGAGCGGAAATTCTGCGAGAGCAGCACCTTGCGGGGCTGGCCGTCTTCCGCCTCGGCGGCGCTGACGTAGGCGTTATACTTCCGTAGGAAGATGGTGGGGTCGGCCAGGCGGAAGCGGTAGATGCTCTGCTTCACGTCGCCCACGGTGAAGAGATTCTGCTCCTGGCGGGAGACGGCGGTGAAGATGCAGTTCTGGACATCGTTGGCGTCCTGATACTCGTCCACCATGATCTCCCGGTACCGGCCCGCCACCTGACGGGCCAGGTCGGTGGGCTGGCCGTCGTCGGTCAGCAGCAGCTCGATGGCGTAGTGCTCCTGGTCGGAGAAGTCCATGGCGTTGCGGCGGGCCTTCTCCGATTGATAGCGGCGGGTGAAGTCGGCGGTCAGATCCGCCAGGGCCAGCATGGCCGGAGCCATGGCCGCCAGATCCGCCAGATGCTCCGCCTGGGCGGTGTCGAAGGGGGCGGACAGCTTTTTCAGCGCGTCCTTGCACCGCTTCACCACGGCCTGAAGATGCTCCTTTTCGGCGTTCTCGCCCTTGACGGCGCCCATGCGGCGGAAGGCGGGACGGATGGCCGCCATGGCCTCCCAGTCCCCCTGGGCGGCGGATAGGGCGCGAAGCTGCGTCGCCGTCTCCGTCAGGCGGTCGGCGTAGGCGGCGGCCACCGCCTCGTCGGTGATGGCGTCGGTCTCCTGCTCCAGCAGTCCGGCCCAGAAATCCGCCTTGGCGGCGGCGTCGGCCATGATGACCTGGCCATAGGGGGACTGGCCCAGGTCGTCCGGCGGGCTTTCCCAGTCCCGGCGCACCTGCTCCAGCCATTGCAGGGGATAGGGGTGGCTCTGGAGCTTGCGGTGCAGCTCCAGCACCAGCGTCTCCAGCGCACGGTCGTCCCGGCCAGCACCCAGCGTCTCCGCCAGTTGGCGGCGGCGCTGGTCAATCCCGGCGTAGAAATCCTCCAGGGCGCGCTCCAGCACCCGCTGCTTCACCATGTCGGCCTCCTGCTCGTCCAGCACCCGGAAATCCGGGGTCAGGGCGTGGCCGTCAATGGGCGGCAGGCGGTATACATTCTCCCGCAGCAGGGCGGCGCAGAAGGCGTCCACCGTCTTGATGTCCGCCTGATAGACCCGGAAGAGCTGGCGGCGGAGGTGGGCGTTGTCCGGCTGCTCCGCCACACGCCTGGAAAGCTCCGCGGCGATCTTGCCCCGCAGCTCCGCCGCGGCGGCCTTGGTATAGGTGATGATGAGGAAGTCATCCACGGCGCACTGCTCCTCCAGAATGTAGCGGAACAGCCGCTCCACCAGCACCTTGGTCTTGCCGGAGCCGGCGGCGGCGGACACCAGCAGGCTGCCGCCCCGATCCTCCACGGCCTTGCGCTGGTCGGGGGTCAGTTCAATTTTCGCCATGGCGATCCTCCTCTCCGGTTTTCTCCATCAGGGCCCAGAATTCCTCGCTGTCGGTCTTGCGCAGGGGACGGCGCTTGTCCCGCGCCTCGTCAAAGCAGCAGGCGGCGGCAAAGGGACAGTAGGTGCAGGCGCTGTCCTGCGGGCCCCGGGCATAGGGGTCGGCGTCGATGTTGCCGTGGGCAATCTCGCCGGTGATCTGGTGCAGCAGCTTGTCCACATACCGGCCCAGATGGCCCAGTTGGGCCGCCGTGGCCACGCTGCCGGAGAGACTGCCGTCCTTCTTCACGCCGATGGGCAGATAGCAGGGGGATTCCAGGGCGCTGTGCTCCATGGCCTGCAGCACCCGGGGATCGTTCAGCACCAGTCCGGTGCGGCGCAGCTCACTCTGCAGGGCGGCCTTCAGCTTTTCGTCGCTGATGCTCCGGTCCTGCCGCAGGATCACGTCCCGGGCGGGCTGGTACAGCACGCCGCAGGGCACGATGGGATGGCCGAAGAAGGACTGGCCCTCCCGCTCCAGGGTAAAGAGGTACAGCAGCATCTGGATGCCCAGACCGTAGCGGATATCGGTCAGGTCGAAGCTCTTTTTGCCGGTCTTGTAGTCCACCACCCGGAGATAGAGCTTCCCGTCGTGGAGCCAGCCGTCCACCCGGTCCACCTTGCCGGACACGGACAGCCGCGCGCCGTCCTCCTGGATGGTGATGGCGGGCAGGTCACCCTGCCGTCCGCCGAAGCTCAGCTCGAAGGACACCGGGGTGAAGTCCGACTGGCGCATCTCCCGGGCGATGTTCAATATAATGGTATATGCCGTCTCCCGCAATCGGGTGAAGAGATAGCGGAAGCGGGCGGACTTGTGGGCGAAGTCGTCGATGCGCTCCGCGGCGTAGCGGGAGACGTAGTCCTTCGTCATCCGCCGCAGCGCGTCGTCGGACACCTGGCCGTAGCCCCCCAGGGCCTTCACGTCACGGTTCACGTTCTCCAGCAGATAGTGCAGGAAGGTGCCCACCTCCGGGGCCTCGAATCCGGCCCGTTTCCGCTCTTTGGCCCGCAGGCCGTACTCCATGAAGTAGCCGAAATGGCAGGACTTCACCCGGTCGATGCGGCTGGCGGACATGGCGATGGAGTGGCCGTACAGGGAGCGTACCGCCTCGGGGGACAGGCGGCCCCGCGTCATGTGCCGCGCCCGCTCCATGGCGGAGAGCGCCGGGGCGTACCGGGGACTCTGGGCGAAATAGCGCCACAGGGCCTCGTTCTCGCCTGCGGCGCACAGTGCCGCGGCGGGCAGGGTCAGGCGATAGGCCCCGTCCTCCCGCCGAATTTTCGACTGGGGGAACAGCCGGGTCAGCCGCTCCACCACGAAGGAGGGCCGCAGCTCCGCGCCGGTCACGTCGGTGACGGGCCAGGAGACGTGGAGCTGCTCCGTGGGCTGGGCCAGGCAGGCGTAGATGTTCTGCAATTCGTTATCCAGGGCGTCAAAGGTGGCGTCGGACAGGGGGATGTCTCGCTGTTGGAGCGCCTGGCGGTCGTCGCTGTCCAGCACGCCGCCGTCCCGGTCGATCTGAGGCAGCAGGTGGTCGTTGGCGCCCAGCAGGAACAGCACCCGCACCCGGTGGCGGTCGTTGCGGGTGATCTCGCTGACCTTCACCTGATCCAGCGTGGCGGGGATGGTGCCCACGCTGTACTGGGTCAGCACCAGGCGCAGCAGCCGGGCGAACTCCTCGCCGTCCAGCTCGGCGTCCCCCAGGATCTCCACGAACTGATCCAGCACATCGCAGAAGATCTGCCACAGCTGGGCGTATTCCTCCGCCAACTGCACCTGGCCCGACGCCAGGAGCCGGTCGGCCTTGTCCCGCAGCGCCTCCGGCACCCCGGCGTCCGCCGCGAACTGATAGAGCGTCCGGGCCTTGTCCCGGGCGGCGGGCCGCTGCTTCAACCCCTGGGCCAGCGCCGAGAGGGGCCCGCGTACCTTCTCCCGGATGCGGTTGATCTCTGCCAATCGGACGGTGCGCTCGTCGGTCATGTCCATGCCGTAGCCGTCGGGGTTCAGCGTCCAGGGGGTGTCCCGCAGCCACATGCTGCCCCGGATGTCCCAGCGGATGACGTAGTTTTCCAGCAGGTCGCACTCCGCCTCCGTGACGCCGGTCATGCCGGTTTTCAGATAGCGGAACATATCCTCATACTCGAAGCCGCCGGTGACGGCGTCCACGGCGGACAGCAGCAGCGTCATCACGGGCTTTTCCAGAATGTCGCTGCGGCGGCTGATGTAGGCGGGGATGCCGTCCCGCCGGAAGATGGACTCCAGCAGCGGCCCGTAGCTGTCCAGCGTGCGGCTGGCCACGGCCATGTTCCGGTAGCGATAGCCCTGCCGGGCAAGCTGTCGAATTTTGGCGGAGACGTACTCCACCTCCGTATAGGCGGTGGCCGCCTGATAGAGGGCCACGGCGTCGGTGTCCTCCTTCCAGGGGGCGTCGCCGCCGAAGAAGTGGCGCTCCAGATGGCCCAGGGGGCTGTCGTCCCGGCGGGAGAGATAGGTGAGGCGGCACTCCACCCCCGCCTGGCGGGCCATGCGCACCAGCCGCTCCTTCTGGGCGGCGGCGTTCTGGAACTGATGGCCCGTCCGGTCGCCCAGCAGGGTGACGGTGACGCTGTGGCAGCGGCCCAGGGCGTGGGACAGCACGCTCTCCTCCTGCTTGTTGAAGAAGGAGAAGCCGTCCAGATACAGGTCCTTGCCGTCCAGATAGCCGGACTGGGGCAGGCTGTCGCAGAGCTTCTGCACGCGGGAGCGCATGTCGGTGCCGCCGGTGCGCAGCCGGGCGTCATAGGCGGCGAAGATCAGCGCCACGTCCCGCAGCTTGTCGCCCATGGCACCCTCCATGTCCGCCACATGGCGGTACAGCGTCTCCGGCGCGATCTGATAGGCGTAGAATTCGTCGGCCAGGGTGGTGAGCTGGTGGAGAAAGGCCGAGCGCTGGGAGGGGCGGCCGAACACCTTCAACTGGGTGTGCAGCTCCTGTAAACAGCGGCGCATGGTCAGCAGCTTGCCGCCGTTGTCCAGCGTGACGGCGGCCAGGCCGCCGGTCTCGCCCAGTACGCGGGTGGCCAGGCTCTGGAAGGTCAGCACCTCGGCATTGCGGCTGGCGGTGGGGCCGCAGGCGCGGCACAGATCCAGCTCTGCCTCGTGGGACGTGTGCTCCGGCACCAGCAATATCTGGGGGCGGCTGGCCCGTTCCCGGTCGATGGTCTCCAGCACCTGGGCGGATTTGCCGCTTCCCGCGCGGCCGATCCAGATGGACAGCATAGGCGCGTCCTCCTCTCGTTGGGATAGTCTTTGCCTACCATTATACCGTATTTCTCCGCAAATGGAAAGCGGCGGCGGGAAAATAAAAAACAGACGATATTACGGTTGCCAAACGGCGGGTATGCTGGTAGAATAGTGGTATCGAATTTTCGACAGAGGAAAAGGAGAACGCCTATGGGAAAGAGAAAAAGACTGACCGCGCTGCTGTGCGCGGTGGTGATGGCCCTGACGCTGCTGCCGGTGCAGGCCTGGGCGACGGGGGAGACGGAGGGCACGCGGTATCGTGCCTGGTATGACGCGGTCACAGGGGAAACGCACCGGGAAGCGCTGCCGGAGGGTACCATGCTTCAGCCGTTCCCGGCTGACGAACAGAGCGATATTGCTCTGTTTGCGGAGGACGAGGAGCCGGATATCGACTCGTACTTCTTGGAGATCAATGAATATCTGCCCCGTTACGGTTACAGCACATTGCAAAGTATGGGGGGTGATACGCTGCTTCAGGTTTATGCCCAGCTGCTTTGGATCGCTTCCAATTATTTGACCGATGCCTATTACCTGATAGACAAAGCCACCATCAGCACTGAGGAGGCCGAGCTGGTGACCCAGGCGTTTTACGCCGACTGGCCGGAGATCTTCTGGGCGCGGCCTGTGTACACCATGCCCTATGAGGGCGCCGAGGTCTGCGACGGCGTCGGCTTTGTGTACAACGAGCACGCCTTTAGCGTCGCACAGCTGGAGCAGCTGGAATCGGGCGAGACGCTTGACGGCAAGTCTGCCCTTCTGGCGCAGAATCAGACGAAATTCCTTGACGCTGCGAGTGAGCTGATTTACGGCGGCAAGTATCCCAGCGGCGGGGACTACGATAAGGAGCTCTATCTGCATGACCGGCTGCTGGCGCATGTTACCTATGACGATGCCTATCTCAACGAGCAGAACGCCTATACCGCCATCGTGGAGGGAAAGGCCGTCTGCGCCGGTTACGCCTTCGCGTTCCAGTATCTGCTGATGCGGAATGGGATCGAAAGCTACTATGTGGTAGGCACCGCCGGAGTGGATAAGGCTGGCAAGCCTGTCGGTCACGCCTGGAATATCGCAAAAATCAGCGGCGTGTGGTACTATGTGGATCCCACATGGGATGATTCCGATGACGAATACGCGCCGTACCACGCCTATTTCAATCTGGATACAGATCTGCTGACGCGGGATCATGTGCTTGACCCCTACCCCTACAACGTGACGCTGCCCCAGTGCAACGAGCTCAGATGGTTCTACCACCGCTACAATGGCACAGAGGTGTTTGCCGGTGACAATGATCTGGCCAGTACTATTGCCATTTGGATCAATTATTACAAGGGCGCGGCCCATCTCTACATGAATGACGCGGATCCCACATATCTGGGAACCTGGTTTGCACAGAACCATCAGAAGGTAGCGGAAGTAATGGGAATCACCGGCCCCTACCGCTACGGCATCGCCTGGTGCGGGCCGGAATATGTGCTGTCGCTGGAAACCGTCAGCGATGACCTGAATGGTGACGACAGCGTGGATATTCTGGACGTGCAGGTATTGTACGCCTATCTGACCACGGGTGTGTTCTCCGCATCGGATACCTCGCTGGACGAGGATACCTTCCTGAAGTGGGCCGATATCAACGGCGATGAGCATATCGACGTATACGACCTGCAGGCGCTGTATGAGATCGTCTGCGGCATCGGATAAACCTCATACCCACCAGCGCCCGGCCATCCAGGCCGGGCGCTTTTACGCTCTTGTCAAACGACGAGGAAACTGGTACAATATGGAAAATCGGAGCATCCCGGAGAAAGGAGACGGCGGCCATGAGACATATTCGGAAGCATCTGGCGGCGCTGCTGTGCGCGGCGGCGGTGGCCCTGGCGCTGCTGCCCGCCCAGGTGTGGGCCCAGTCGTGGGAAAACGGCTTCCTCACCGTGTCGGAGACACAGGACAATCCCCTGTATCCGGCGCAAGTGACAGCAGACGACAGCAACGGTACGTCGCTGCTGGCCGCGGGCGGCATGTCCAGCTTCGACACGGCGGCCCAGGCGGCGGACTACATCACCCGGCAGTTCAAGGCCCGGGAGAACATGGCCTTTTTCTACACCGGCTATCCGGCGGACGGTCCCTTCCTGGCGCTGACCGCCGACGAGGAGAGCGCCGCATACAGTGACGAGGAGCAGGAACTGGTGCGCCATGGCGCGTCCCGTGCGGACATTTTACAGCGGCGTCAGCTTCTGAAGTATGTGCGCCATCTGGTGACGGAGGAGCTTTTGCCGGAGGCCTTTCGTTACACGCCGGACGATCCCACCGGCGGCGACTACATGCGCACCCAGTACCGGGATGTGACCTATGCGGCGGACTATGACGGCTATACCTTCGGCGTGTCCGTCACCTTCACCTATTTCACCACAGCGGCCCAGGAGGCCGAAGCCGATGAAGCGGCGGAAGAGCTGCTGGATTTCCTGCAGATCGGCGGCAAAACGGACTACGCCAAGCTGCAGGCCATCTACGGATGGCTCTGCGGGCATGTCGCCTATGACTACGCCCACCAGAAGGACGATACCTATCTGATCAAGAACAGCGCCTACGGGGCGCTGGTGGACAAGGCCGCCGTGGGCCAGGGCTATGCCGCGCTGCTGTACCGTCTGGCGCTGGCATCGGGCGTGGAGACCCGGATCGTCACCGGCACAGGCCGGGGCGAGGCGCACCACTGGAATCTGGTCAAGCTGGGCAGCAAATGGTACTATGCCGACGCCTCGTGGGATGTGGGACGGCAGTCCTGGTCGTACTTTTTGCAGCCGTCGCTGCTGTACCATGTACCGGATGACGCGTCGCTGGCGGTGATCCGCACCTGTCCCCTGTCCGCCACGGCCTTTTCCACCGCGCCGGGACGGCTGAACCGGGATGACAGCATCGACATCCTGGACGTGCAGCTCTTATATACCTATCTGGCCACGGGCGCCGTGCCCCAGGGGGACGGCGTGCTGCCGGAGGGCGATTTCCAGCTGGCAGCGGATGTGAACGCGGACGGCACGGTGGATGTGTACGACCTGCAGACGCTGTATGAGACGGCCTGCGGGCTGCGGTAAGTAAGTCTGCCGAAGCAACACAAAAGACCGCAGAGCCTTGCTCTGCGGTCTCAGCCTGTCAAAGAACGCCAGTTCTCGTTATGCGAGAGCTGGCGTTTTAGTCGTATCAAAGAAGAAATAGGGCAGAAAAACAAAGAAATCAGAGCGGCTCCACTTCCAGAGAGCCAGTTTTTTGAGATTCATAGCAGCATATTTAAGCCTCACCCATGCCGAGACAC
>ERZ827520.218-NODE-218-length-97773-cov-28.605344_pt1 | contig 97773 bp, 102 predicted proteins | sample MGYA00519581_ERZ827520 | MGnify/ENA primary metagenome ERZ827520 (study PRJEB31778, sample SAMEA3449339) | human gut metagenome | biome: human gut; feature: human-associated habitat; material: faeces | place: United Kingdom | collected 2010/2012 ... | reverse complement strand
GGCTGTCGGAAACCTACCACCGTAAGGTGGCATGGCGCCGACAGCCGAGCCTACACGTAACCGACAAGAAGGTGGATGAAGATATGAGACGTCTGAGGAGATCCCCAATAAATAGGAATCTTAATCTTTATGAAGAGGATTTGAGTATCGGGAAACGCACAAAAAATCTGCACGGCTGACTTATAACAAAGAAACGACCTTGTAACGAGGCCGTTTCTTTTGTATTGTTTCATACCCATCGCTGTTCTTCCCTGCATCTTTTATATGCGTCGTCAAGAACTTTTTGTATGTCTGACTCTTTGTAAAGGGCTTTTCCCTGCACAAGATAGTAAGGTATCACACCGAGGGTCCGGTATTCCTGCAAGGTACGCCGGCTTACTTTCAACAGCTTTGAAAGTTCCTCGTCCGTGAGGAAATAATCACCGTGGAATGCGGTTCTCGGAGCTGTCCTTATTGCGTCTATCATACGCTCCATGTTTTCCAGCCCTTTGAAAATAGTATCAATCCGCTGGTCCTTTCTGTCTATAAGATCGTAACTCATGGTTTTCTTTTTTGTGGGTGATAACTTGATTCCAACAGGCTTTGCACATCTTCCGGCTTGTAGAAGAACTTGTTCTTGATCCGGGTAAAAGGCAACAGCCCTTTCTCTCGATATACTTGAAGCGTTCTCTTGGATATGCGGAGAACCCCGCATACCTCCTGATTGTCCATCCATTTTTTCAGTCCCGCGTCTTTAGCAGGATTGCATATACCGGTGACTTTTTTCTCTATCATGCTGAATCGGACAACCAGTTCGTCAAATGTCCGTTTGTCTATACATATAATTTCCATACTGCCGTTTTGTTAGGATTGAATACCGAGTTCCTTTTTTATTCTCGCCGGCAGCACCTTTCCCTTTTTGTTCAGGAAGTCTTGGACTTCCGAAGCTTTGTAATAGGTACGTCCGTCAATCATGTAGTATGTGACGAGCTTCTTCTGGCGGTAGCGTGCAAGTGTACGCTTGGTAACACCAAGGAGTTCGCACATATCTTGGTTGTCAAGCAGCTTGTCACCCTCAAGGGCGGCCGTCTGCCTGTTCATGCGGTTCAGTCTGTCATCTATCCTGTCAAACCGTTCCATTATCTGATGGAGCATTATCTGGAATGTCTCCCTGTCTATCTGTATCATAATGAATTCTGTTTTTAGTGTAATAATTCCATTTTTACACCATGTTGCGCAACAGGTTTCATTATGATATAGGCCAAAACATAGACCAACGGAACATATTGCCACATAAAACCACGACAAATCATTGAGTAATAGAGAAATAAAAAATCAGCCCCATAAAAATAGGACTGATTGAAGTATTGCAAATGCAATATATTGCAATGCCTTATTGCAATGTTTTGCAATAAATCAGGCGACAAATTCCATTTTTGAATGTTTTGGATTTTACGGTTTTCCACTCTCCACGTGGCAAATATTTTGAGACGGATTTGTGGTTCGGACGAGTGGAAGGAAATAGGAAAATAATCATTTCATCTATGAGATGATAAACAGAGAGACCACGCAAAAATTCTATGCTTTCTTCGTCATGTATCTCGGCTTGATAAAGGATGGATGGGTCTGACATGTCTTTCTCGCACATGAGATCCACAAGCGGATAACCCGGATAGAGTCGGCGAGTACATTTGTCGCGCCCGTATGAAAATCCGTCCTTGTTGTCTCTCATCCATTGCAATAATGGGTCGTCCTCTGCCGGAATGGAACCATCTAATGTCATTGCTATTAAAACCTGTAACTTGGCCATACCTTTTTTCCTCTAAATGAAAAGCGTGAAACTCACGCACTATCAGGTAGAGGCTCTGGTAAGCCCATTGTAGAATCATGCATGAGCTCACGCTATAGGATATAGCATAAGCTACACGCAATTGTCTCTACAATTTGAAATTTACCAGATTTCTACCTGAGACGTCTTGCGACTTATGTTGTAACATTCGGCAAAGCTTCAAGCACCGCCGATTTACTTTTCTTATGTTTTTAATCGGAAATCCAACCGTAAGGTTTCCGATTATCTGCAAATATAAGCATTTTATTCCTTATAGGGATGTAAAATGTCTGTTATTTACTATTTAATCCATATTTTTTCATTTTACGGTATAGTGTGGAGGGATCGATGTGTAGCATTGCTGCGGCATGTTTGCGATTTCCACGTGTGATTTTTAAAGCCTGTACTATCGAGTGTTTCTCTTCCGCATCATTCTCAGGGAAAAGATTGATCTCTTCAGTTGTTGCTTCTGGTTTAATGTTTATGTCGGTTATCCCAATGACTGGCTGTTTGGTCATGAGTACCGCCCTTCTTATTCTGTTATGTAGCTCCCGTACGTTTCCCGGCCAACGGTAAGTGAGAAGCAGTTGTTCTGCTTCTGGGCTGAAACCCTCGGTTGGTCTTTTCAGTTCTCCGGAAAACTTCTTCCTAAAATGGTTTGCCAATGGCAGAATGTCCTCGGGACATTCATGTAAGGAAGGCAGGACTATCTCGAACTCGCATAGCCGGTGGTATAGGTCTTCTCTGAATCGTTTTTCTTGTATTGCAAGTTGGAGATCTTCATTGGTGGCGGCTACAATCCTTACATCAGCCCGCTTTTCTCTGTTACCACCTATTGGGATGTATGTGCCTTCTTGCAAAACCCGCAGTAGCATGGCTTGGACGTCCAGAGACAGGGTTCCTATTTCATCTAGAAAAAGTGTCCCGCCTTTTGCCATTTCAAAATATCCGTCCTTATTGGTGTCGGCACCGGTAAATGTTCCCTTTATGTGCCCGAAAAAGAGGGAGGGGGCAAGCTCTTTGGGTATGACCCCACAATTCACGGCAACAAACGGCATATCCTTCCGCTCTCCTATATAATGAATACGCTGTGCCACTGATTCTTTCCCGGCACCGTTAGGCCCAAGTATGAGCACAGAAATGTCAAATGGAGCGACTGTACTGACCAGATGTTCGACCTCCTGCATCTTAAGGCTGTTTCTGGGGAGCAAATCCTTATTTTGGTCGCATATCACGGATTTGGGACGGAAAATATCTTTTAGTTGTCTCTGCAATTCATCCATCTGTACCGGTTTGGCCAGATAGTCTTTGGCTCCCAGTTTTATGGCTTGCACAGCACCCGGTACTGAAGCATATCCGGTCATGATAATGAAAGGAATATCCATCCGTTCCTTCCGCATCCATTCGAGCAAAGATATACCGTTTCCTTCTGGTAGGCGTACGTCTGACAGCACAAGGTCGAAACTTTCTTTCTTGAGCAGTTTTCGTGCTCTTGGTTCATCTATTGTTATCTCTGCTTCATAACCGGATTTTTCCAGCCATTTTTTCTGTTGCCCGGCAAGCATGATGTTATCTTCAACTATTAGTATTCTGTATTTCATTCATGTTTTCATTTAATTATATCCGTCCATTTCTGATAATCGGCTTTTTGTCTCAGATATCAGTCTGTCTATTCTTCTGATAATTCTTTCCACATCATTGCGGAATGTTGACTCGTTCGTATTTTCCGCATACTGTCTATCGCTGTACGGTTCCAGTTCATGGGCTATTCCCAACTGCTCCCACATCGGGTACATCCTGTGCAGAGTTTCCCATATCCGCTTCTGATCGGGCTTCTCTTGACTCAAAGCATCCTGCAAGTCCGCACTGTTCCTGCAGGATTCCTCTATAAGAGTCTCCAAGGTCCAGTGTTCGTCTCCCGTAGTGACATACAGTGCCTCGAAATCTGGAGAATGATTATCATCCATAGTTCTGTCGTGTCCAATAAGTGACGAGAGAAATCCAAGCAGGTCTCTTGTATAGAACGGCTTGTGGATACAACCGGCAAATCCTGCTTCAATATAGAGCTCTGCGTCACCGTCATTACGGGCAGTCATTGCTGCTACAGGGATTGTCTGTGAGTTTCCTATATTGGAGAGGCGTAGCAGATGTAACAAGTCGAAACCTCCCGTACCACGCATTTGTATATCGGTCAGTAGTAAATCGTATTCTCCAGTTCTCAATGCCCTGACTACTTCTTGGGCATTGGTGCAAGCTCGGCATGAAATACCATTCCGTTCCATCATTTCAACAGTGTTACGTAACTGTATGGGGTCGTCATCAACTACAATAACTCGTCGTGGAAGTCTGAGAATTCCTACATCTGATTTGGATTCGTCTTTTGCTGGTTCATCAGTATGCTTAAGTGGAATTTCCACCTTGAACTCGCTACCTTTACCGACCTGGCTCGAAACCGATATACTTCCTCCGAATAGGTTCACCAATCCCTTTGTAATAGAAAGTCCCAATCCGAAGCCGTCTGGATCTAAACTGGGGGCTGCCCGTTCAAAAGGCTGAAAAATACGTTGTATGGTGTTCTCGTCCATACCTATCCCAGTATCTCTGACTTGTACATAAAGAGTACTATCACTATAATTTGCATGAAGTTTGATATGCCCCATACGAGTGAATTTTAAGGCATTCTCCAGAATGTTTACCACTATTTGCCTTATACGGTCTGCATCGCCAAGGGTGGTGATAACGCAATCAATAAAAGTCTTGTCAAACATCAGTCCTCTGTCGTTTGCCTTACGTGTGTATTCTTCAGCGATACTTTCCAGAAAGGATTCAAGATGGAAAGGTATTTCATTCAGGGTCTCCTTTGCATCGTCCAGACGGGAGAGGTCGAGCAGGCTGTTAGCAAGCCGGGTGATGTGACGGGATGATTCAAGGATGTTTCCAAGATAAGCATTGCGGCGTTTCCGGTCACGAGTATCCATGGCCAGTTCAGCACTGCCGCTGATGGCATTGAGAGGTCCTCGTATGTCATGGGAAAGTGTGATGATTATTTTCTTGCGCATGTCGGAGAGTGTACGGTTTTGTGTTGCCGTATCTTCCAGTTTAGCCTTGTCCCTTTCCCTGCGGTTGAGGTCACGTATGATGATAAGGTGCGAAATGATGAGCAGGATGATGGCCATGCCGATTACTCCTGCCATTAAAAAGAACGACATTTTCTCTGCTTCTGCCATTTTTAACTCTCTTTGTGAGAAGGCAGTCTGTGCCTGTTCGTCAAGGTCGTTTATCAGCTTGTTCAATGTCCTGTTCAATTCCCTGTTGCGCATACGCAGTCTGTCGGCATAAATGTCCATTTCGTTTGCCTGTCTTTGATGTATTGCTATCAGGCTGTCACTGAAATCATGAAGTTCTTTTTGGGATGGCATTACTTGTATTTCTTCTTTTTTTCCGAAGAATCCTGCAATCCCTTTTTTCTTTTGTTCTATGGTACGGATATGTGTTGCACGCCTCGCCACTTCCGGCAACTGGTTTACCAGCACGCTGTCCGCTTCAGTTCGCCGTTCAAACATTTCCATTATGTGTAACAGGTGCGTCTCCTTTTCAGCAAGCAGAGCACGAAGAGTGTCTATCTGTTCCGGGCGTACATATTCATGGCAGTGTCGTTTAAGCGAGTTCAATAAACTGTCGGCTTGAAGTCGGCGGTTACGATAGTACAGATAGTCCGCTTTGTCCCAATTTACCACACCCTCACCCAATGTGGCGAGCCCCGTAATACGGCGATGAGCCGTGTTGATACCACGACGTACAAGGTTTATGTTTGCTGTCTCAGCCTCAATTTCGCGCATCTGCTGCCGTTCATATATCAAAATGGAGGCCATGCTACCAATGACCGCCAAAAGAATGACATAGCCAAATAGAACCTTATGTTTTAACAGTAATTTCATTTTTCTGAATTAAAGTATTCTTTACAATTAAAATACTCATCTCATATAAGAGCCACATCGGGCATGCGACCAATAATAGTGTAAAGACATCTGACGTAGGTGTTATAATGGCTGCAACAACAAGGATGATGATGAGTGAATGTTTCCTGTAACGACGCATAAAACGGTCCGTAAGGAAACCGAGTTTTGCAAACAACCACGAAAGAATCGGTATTTCAAAAACAAGCCCCATGGTTAGTGACATCAACATAAGGGTGGAGATATAAGAATCCAGCGTAATGAGATTGTCCACATCTCTACTTACTTGGTAGGTTCCCAAGAAACGAAACGTCAGCGGGAAAATCAGAAAGTAACTAACAAGCACTCCAATACCAAACATCGCATAGCCACCTCCGACTACCCGCATGACGTATCTGCGTTCATTTTCATATAAGGCAGGAGAAACAAACCGAAACAGTTGATACAGTATATACGGAGACGTACACAGAATCCCTGCACAAAGGGCCGTTTTCATATGAATGATGAACTGCTGTGCCAAACCGGTGTTTATCAACCGGACCATAAAGGCTTCTGACTCTCCGCCAACCCAGAATGAAATCTTGTTGAACACACGGTAAGTAATAAAATCCGACTGCTTGGGAGCAAGGATTACATCGAACAGTTGTTCCTTGAAAAAAAATGCTACAACTCCGAATACTACAGAGACTGCGATTATCTTCATAATAGCAACTCTCAATACATCAAGATGATCCCAAAATGACTGTGTAGCCGAACTTGTAGCCATAAGATTATTTTTTTTGTTCTGTTTGATTTATTTCTTCAATATCCTTTTCCATATTGTTCATGCCTTCTTTGAATGAGCGAACTCCTTTTCCAATCCCCTTCATTAGTTCAGGAATCTTCTTCCCTCCAAAGAATAGTAATACAACTAAGGCGATTAGCAGCACCTCTTGCATACCAATACCGCCAATAAACAATGGGGTAATCATAACTATTTACGAATTAAATAATTAATAACAAACCATCCACCAAAGATCTGTATGAGCATCCCCGGAATGCCGATACGGAAATCTTGTGATGCCATATAAAAATCTCCCTTCAACAGCCATTCTCCCAATGTTCCTAATAGCTGATAACCCAATACAACCACGAGCATCAGAAAGACTGATACCTTTTGAAATCTATGTGCCGTATATCCTGCTATTCCTGCAAGCAAGACAGATTTAAGAAGAATAGCCGGTAATGAAGACAATGCAGGCATTCCGAAAAGTGCGGAATTGAGCAATGGTGAGGCTATCGCTGTCAACAGGCCGACGCGCCAGCCATATTTATAGGCGCCTATTAATGTGAAAAGATAGATAGGCAACCAGGTCGGACCTCCCATATGAACTGTATGGCAAAGCTGGGGGACAATCATATTCCCCAAGGTGAAAAGCGCAGCCGCCAAATACGTTTTCGCTTGTTTATACCCTAATGAATAGAGTTTAATTACTGCTTCCATAAAATAATAATTTAATCAAGTTCAACCAATTCATATTTCTGACTTCCCATTCCAAGTGATTCGGCATGATCCAGCGTATGCATCCCGTGGCGTGAATCAATACGCTCAATCAGATGGATTTTCCCGTGATCCTCTGATGAACGTACCAAATCGGTACAGGCTCTGTCAAGAGCAACCGGGTCAAGAGAAGCAAGAATGCCGATATCGCCCATCTCGGGATCTGCCGGTGAAGAGTCACAATCACAATCTACCGAGAGGTTGTTAGCTACGCTGATATACAAAATGTTCTCTCCACAATGGTCTGCAACTGCTTTGGCGGCTTCTGCCATGGACTCCAGAAAATCGTCTTGCGCAGGATTACCCCAACTCGTTGTACTGGTTCCTGCGGAGTGGATCAGACGTTTGCCATTGGACGAAGCAATGCCGATGGACATGTTCTTTATAGCTCCACCGAATCCACCCATCGCATGGCCCTTGAAGTGGGATAGGATAATCGTGAAGTCATAGTTGAGATAATTCTTGCCCACAATATCGCGGGTAAGGTGTTTGCCCCCGGTTACCGGAAGCTCCGTTTCGCCTTCCGCATCCATGATGTCAACCGTAGCGATGGCCGTAAACCCATGGTCGGCAGCCGCCTTGAGATGGCTTTCCGTATTGGCACGACCTCCGCCGTAAGCGGTATTACACTCTACGATGGTACCGTTTACTTTTTGCACCAGATCTTTGATCAAAGCCGGTTGCAGGAAGTTGTGGCCTCCCGGTTCACCCGTCGAGAGTTTTACGGCTACCCGGCCTTTGACTTCCCGTCCGAGAGCTTCATAGATTTTCACCAGATTCTCCGAGGAAATCTCTTTGTAGAAATATACCTTCGGAAGGTTCTCCTCTGTCGTAGGTGTTTCCGGCCGGGATGGCTCCTGCTCGTTTTGTGCCTGGGCACAACCTGATGTGGCAAACAAGATTGCAAACATCATGGTTAAAAAACTACTTTTCATATTTGTAACGTATTAAATGTTTCAAAAGCTCAAATTAAATCCGGCCATAACCGTTGTTCCCGGCATGGGATAGCCGGCATTGATTTCATATTTCTGCGCCAGCAGGTTCTCACCACGCGCCCAAATATCCAACCATTTACATGCGCGGAAAGAGGCGCGGAGATTCCAAAGTACAAAATTCTCCTTATTCTCATTCTCGCCAACCGAAGTATAGAGTCCTTCGACGTATTGTACTCCGGTGGACACATTCCATCGCCCATGTGAGAAATTGGCTCCGGCGTACAGTTTATGCTCTGGAGCGGCAATGACCGGATTTTCCATGTGCAGGAAGCTGTAGTTCCCGTCCACCGACCATTGACGGTTGATGCGATAAGCCGCCTGTATCTCCACGCCGGTATTTTCGATTTCTCCCGAGTTCTGGTTCAACATGCCGCTGCCGTTGGGATTCGGAAGGGTCTGGATGAGATTCTTCCCATCTATGTAGAAGAAGTTCACGCCGTAGGTCAGCTGCCCCTCCATCAGACGCTGAGAAAACGCCAGCTCGTAGTTCCACATCGACTCCGGTTGCAAATCCGGATTCTGCGGCGGGAACATATACATCTCGCGCAAAATCGGATAACGGAATCCTTTCGAGGCAGAGGCTTTCAGCTCGATGGCTTGCGGAAGATGGAAGGCCAGTCCGGCCTGCGGCACCCACTCCAATCCGATTCGGGAATGATGGTCTGCACGAAGCCCGGCGTTAAATGTAAGCCAGGAACCGATGTCCTGGCGGAAATCAATATATCCGGCCAGTTCGTCCTCGTGTTTATCCACCAGTTCAGAAGTTGTTCCTATATTCTCTCCGCTCACATATTCACTCCAGGCATGTCCTCCATACCGGAACCAGTCGAAACCTAATGTGATACGGTTACCCTTAAAAAACTGGGTACTCTGATAAAGTGAAACACCCATCATGTTATCACGCGAGTTGAAGCGATCATCCTGCGGACCCTCACCGGCAGAAGGGGTGTATCCGTCGTTAATCCAGTGATTGCCCCAGTTGTAGAAGAAGCTGACAGCTCCCGAGGTCTTTTCATAACGGTTCTCCACGGCAAACGAGGTCATGCCTCGTGTGATGCGCTGGTCACCATCCAGTAGCGGCGCGTCAACCGGACCGGGATAGGAGGCATTGAAATGGGTTACATTCACATCGCCACGCAGATTCCAGTTGTCCGTCATTTCATAGCCCAGTTTTGCATAACCGCCGTACTGCTCGAAGCCCATGTCTCCACGGTGCCCGTCCGTACGGTTATATGAACCTGAAACGACGCTGGAAAAACGGCCTTTCCGGATGCGGTTGGTCAGCTCCGTTTCGAGTGTATTGTAAGAACCGTACCCGGCACGGAGATTCGTCTTCACCCCATCCTCCTGCATCTTGCGGGTAACAATGTTGACAACGCCGCCCATTGCATTGGATCCGTAAAGGACTGAAGCCGGACCTCTTAGTACTTCCACCCGTTCGGCAAGGAATGACTGATAGGCATCGGCTATCGGATGACCGAAAATACCGGCATATTGGGGATGGCCGTCAATCATTACCATCAGTCGGGCTGTTCCGCCACTTAATCCACGGAGTGAAATACTTCCTGCCGCACCACCCGACACTCCGTATCCCATGACTCCGCGTGAGGTGACAAACAGGCCCGGAATCTGTTCTGTCAACACTGGAAGCAGCGATGGCTGCAAGGCCTGGCTTATTTTGTTGCGGTTCACTACTGATACGGTTTGGGACAGATGTCGGACATCCGTTTCATTACGGGTACCGGTAACCACCACCTCTCCGATTTCATATACCTTCCCTATATCAAGGGTGTCCCGTTTCTGTTCCTGGGCCATTCCCGTCTGGATTGCAAGGGCCATCAAAGCAATTGATAAATAAGACTTTCTTACCTTCATTATAATGTATCTGTTTGTTAATATTTCATTTGTTTATAGAATACTTTTATCTGGTGAAAACACTCCTCAGGCGTAGCACAATCAAAGCAACGAGTTTCCAACGGACACCATCCGGTAGCTGTCCGATTGATAATATGCGGTGCTACAACTCCGTAACTTATCTGCATCTTTTGGAAATGCCAGGTGTACATTGTGCAAGCGCCGATGTAGCGTGCCTTACCGCTTTTTACCACATCGTGCAGGGCTTCCATGGTTTCCTCGAACGGTGTGTTGGGGTCGGGACGATGAATCTGATATAAATCCACATAATCCATTCCAAGACGTTTCAAGGACTTGTCAATCTCATTCATAATCTCCTTGCGCGACAGTCCTCTACCGTTAGGGCGTCCGGGCCGCATATCCATATATACTTTGGTGGCGACCACGATGTCATCGCGATTCAGTCCGAACTCACGGATAAGCCGTCCGGTAATCTCTTCCGAAGACCCCATCTGATAGATGTTGGCCGTATCGAAGTAATTGATGCCGAGGTCTACAGCTTTCTTAAAGATGGGTTTGGCATCCTCGAAAGTTCAAGCCCATGGGAACACACCGTTTTCCGGTCCCGGAGTTCCAAAACTCATACAACCCAAACAAATCTTTGAAACATCCATACCGGTGTTTCCTAATTTTACATACTTCATGATTTCTACGTTTTTAAATTTAACATTTATATGATTGTCATTCTCTTTTCAGTTTTTCCCTCTCAGGCGACACCCTCTTCCAATCAAACACCTCACAAAGTTTCCTGTTTTAGTTGTTCCACAAACCGGTCGATGCGGTGCAGCTCTTCCGGTATATTGATGCTTTGTGGGCAATGCGGGCTACACTGGTTACATCCGATGCAATGACTCGCCTGGCGCAGACGGGGCACGCTGCGGTCATAGCCGATCAGATAAGCCCGACGGGCCCGTCTGTAACCGGCATCCTGTGAGCTCTCCGGAATGTTGCCTTCATTCAAGCATTTGTTGTAATGCAGCAGGATAGCCGGGATGTCAATGCCATAAGGGCAGGGCATGCAGTATTTACAGTCGTTGCACGGAATGGAGTCGAACTGCATCATCCGGTCGGCTGCCTTCTGCAGTAACCTGAACTCCTCCTCATCCAGCGGCTTGAGCGGCGAATAAGTGCGCACGTTGTCCAGCAGGTGCTCCATCCGGGTCATGCCGCTCAGCACAGTCAGTACGTCCGGGAAACTGCCGGCAAAGCGGAAGGCCCATGAAGCCACACTTGCTTCCGGTTTCTGCTGTTTCAGCATGGCCACGACGGCGTCTGGTACATTGGACAGTCTGCCACCCAGCAGCGGTTCCATCACGATGGCCGGAATGCTGCGCTTGGCCAACTCGTTGTACAGATATTCGGCATTAGTGTTAAAGGAATTGATTTGCTTGGCATATTTCCAGTCCAGATAGTTCAGTTGTATCTGCACGAAGTCCCAATGATACCGGTCGTGCTCCGCCAGCAGATAGTCGAAGACCTTTATATCTCCGTGGTACGAGAAGCCGAGATTGCGGATGCGGCCCGCCTCGCGTTCACCGAGCAGGAAATCGAGCACACCGTTGTCTATGTAGCGTTGCTTGAGTTCCTCCATTCCGCTGCCCATGCCGACACCGTGTAGCAGCAGATAGTCGATATGGTCGGTCTGAAGTTCTTTCAGAGAGTTGCGGTACATGGCGATGGATGCCTCGCGTGTCCATGTGGAGGGAGCGAAGTTGGAGAGTTTGGTGGCTATGAGATACGAATCCCTGGGGTGGCGGCTCAGGGCAATGCCGGTGGCGTGTTCTGACTTGCCGCGGCAATAAGCTGGTGATGTGTCGAAATAATTCACACCATGTGCCAGCGCATAGTCCACCATTTCGTTTACCATCTCCTGGTCTATCTCCTCGTTGCCTTCACGTGCACTCCTTCCTCCTGTCGAAGGCAGGCGCATCATGCCAAAACCGAGCAGCGATACCTTGTCGCCGGTCGAAGGATTGGTGCGGTAGGTCATTTCGCCGGACATTTCCATGTCTGCAGAGCCAGAACTCTTCTTGTCCGGCCCGACACATGCTGTCAATCCGGCCGTTGCCAAGCCCGCCGCCCCCATTGTTTTTAAAAAGCCGCGTCGGGAGATTGTCTTTTTATTTTCGTTGTCCATATATCTACATTATTTTGTAATTATCCTTTATTTCTTGCTCTGTCCGAGCCTCCGACAGTGCTTGAGGAAAATTTCCTGTCTGAGGGTGACGAAAGTACTTGCGTAAAATTTCAAGCGTTATCAGCGGCGACGACAGTGCTTGCGGAAGATTTTTAACCTCGGCGACCGTGTCTATCTCACTCCGGACTTGAGGTACTCTAATGTCTGACCTTAGCCAACCAAAGGTCTGACCTTTGCTCAGACCTCCCTGTGCACCTCATGCCCTTCCACGTAAATCGCACTGAACGGACGTGCCGGACAAAGGTTCTCGCAGGCACCACAGCCGATGCAGCGTTCCGTATTCACAACGGGAATTTTGGGCGAACCATCCAACAACGGGTCAGACGGTACCATCTGGATTGCTCCGGTCGGACAATGGCGGGCGCAGTTGCCGCACTCCACGCCGTCGGTCAGCGGCACACAGTTCTCCTTCACCCATACGGCGTGACCTATCTGTGTGGCAGACTTGTCGGCGACGGTTATCGGACGTATGGCTCCTGCCGGACAGACTTCGCTGCATTTCGTACATTCGGGGCGACAATAGCCACGTTCGTAAGACATTTCGGGTTGCATCAGCGTCATCAGACCGGTGGACGGACGGAGTACCTCGTTGGGGCAGACCGACACACAGAGCTGGCAGGCTGTACAATGACTGGCAAAGTTACGTGCGCTCAAGGCTCCCGGCGGGACAATCGCCGTGGCACGTTCCGGTATTTTCTTATCCTCAATCACGGCAAGGCCGCCGTCCACTTTCTTTTCCTGCGCTTTCAGTGCAGCGGTCGTGGCGACAATGGCCGTAGCGGTCAGGAAAGAACGGCGGGCATCATCAATCTGTTTTTTATCAACCTGTTGTGACGGGATTGAAGTATCGGCGGATGCCTTCACTTTCTTTCTGAACCGATAGGAAATGGCTCCGTGCGTGCAGGTGTCGATACAGTCCATACACGCCACGCAACGGCTGTAGTCCACCGTATGGTTCTTGCCGTCAATACACGCCGCCTTGCATTTGCGCGAACAAAGTCCGCAGGCAGTGCATTTGTCCTCGTCTATTGTGACGCGCAGCAGGGAAAAACGCGATAGAAAACCGAGTACCGTACCTACCGGACAGACAGTATTGCAATAGGTGCGTCCGTTCCTCCACGCCAATACGACGATTACGATGAAAGTAATGACGGCCACAAGGAAAGTCGGAAGGCTTTTCAGCCACACCGTAGTTTCATAGAATGCATAGCTGTCGGCACGCTCGGCGAAATAGGCAAGCACATTGTTGCCCCAACTATAGAGCGGAGCAATGAGATTGGAAGCAATGCGCCCGTAAGAGCTGTATGGTGCAAGCAGGGCGACAAATGAGCCTACACCCGCAATCAGGGCGATGACGAACAGGCCCAACATGCCGTAGCGCAGGACATTCCGAGCAGGTGAGTAGGAAAAGCGGTATTTCTTCTTCCGCCTGCGTCCGCTTATCCACGACACTACATCCTGAAACACTCCAAGCGGACAGATGACCGAACAATAGATACGCCCGAAAACGAGCGTCAGCACCACCAGCAGGAGAATGACCCCCACATTCAATGCCAGCACGGCCGGCAGGAACTGTATCTTCGCCATCCAACCAAACCAAGCGTGTATTGTCCCCGTGAAGTCGAGGAACAGCAACGTGATGAGCGCGAGGAACAGGACGGCTAATGTAATTCTGATTTTACGTAACATAAGGCTTGTCTTAAGATTGCGTTATTTGCCTAAGGAGGTCAGCCACTTCACAAACTGCGGGTCATAGTGTGAAAAAAAAAGACTCTTGCCCGTATCGAGTTTGCCGATGGCCTCCATGTCTTCCGATGAGAGGGAGAAATCGAATACGTCCAGATTCTGTATCATGCGTTCCTTGTGTGTAGATTTCGGGATGACCACGACTCCGCGTTGGATGAGGAAACGCAGAGTGGTCTGTGCCACCGACTTGCCGTATTTCTCACCGATGGATTTCAGTACATGGTTGGTAAAGAAGTTGTTACGGCCTTCAGCGAAAGGTCCCCACGACATGATTTGTGTGCCGTATTCCTTCATGATTTTCTGTGCCTCCACCTGCTGGTCGAATACATGGGTCTCCACCTGGTTCACCATGGGCTTGATGTCACTGAACTCTACGATGTCGATGAAACGGTCCGGGTAGAAGTTTGATACGCCGATGGCACGCACCTTTCCGGCACGGTAGGCCGTCTCCATGGCACGCCAGGTGCCGTAATAGTCACTGAAAGGCTGGTGGATGAGCAGCAGGTCGATGTAGTCAGTCTGCAGCTTGCGTAGCGATTCGTCGATGGAGGCTGCGGCCTTCGTCTCTCCCGCGTTCGATATCCATACCTTTGTCACAATAAACAGTTCATTGCGGGGAATGCCGCTCTTCTTCACCGCGTTCCCCACACCTTCCTCGTTGGCGTATGCCTGCGCCGTGTCCACCATGCGGTAGCCCACACTGAGGGCATCGGACACGCAACGTTCACACTCTTCAGGGCTTACCTGATATACTCCATAACCTAAAATCGGCATTTCCACGCCGTTGGATAATCTTACTGTTTGCATAGCTTTATCTATTTATTGATTATTTTTAATCAGTCAGTTTTACGGAACCCAGCTTAGCAATATCCTTGTCCGTGCGGTTTCCGTGGATTTCTATCTTGGCAAGCTCACGCTCAATGCTGTCAAATTCTTCATCGGACAACACCACGTCTGCAGCTCCGAGATTCTCGACAATGCGTTTGTCCCTCCTCATGCCGGGAATAGGGACAATGAACGACTTCTTATGGAGCATCCACGCCAACGAGATTTGTGCCGGAGTAGCATGATACTTGTCGGCATAACCATGGAGCAAGTCAAGCAACGGCTGATTTGCCACTACATTCTCTTTGCTGAAACGGGTGATGACCCTGCGCACGTCATCTCCTTTGTATTCTGTATCTTTCGTGTATTTGCCACTCAAGAATCCACTTGCCAACGGCGAGAAAGCCACGAACCCTATTCCAAGTTCTTCACAAGTGGGTATGACATCCTTTTCGAACATCCGCTCCATGATGGAATATTCACTTTGGATGGCTGAGAGTGGCGTGACGGCATGTGCCTTGCGTATCTGTTCCACAGTGGATTGCGATTGTCCCCATCCGCGTATCTTGCCTTCCCGGATGAGTTCTCCCATCCAGTAGGCGACTTCCTCTACCTTACTGTCTTGCGGCACACGGTGTTCGTAATAAATATCTATGTAGTCCGTGTCCAGTCTTTTCAGTGAATCCTCCAATGCCTTGCGCATTCCCTGACGGGTCAGTTTATTCTCCGTCTGGTTACCGAGCAGGACAGGGAAGAATTTTGTGGTAAGGACTATCTTGTCGCGGAAAGGCTTCACGGCCTTGCCTACCAATACTTCGTTAGTGAAAGGACCGTATGCCTCTGCCGTATCAAACAGGGTACACCCCAAGTCGTATGCCTTGCGTATCAGACGAATGGACTCGCTTTCTGTGGGTATGGCGCCATAACCGTGAGAGAAGCCCATACAACCCATGCCGATAGCAGAGACCTTAATCTGCCCTAATTTTCTTGTCTTCATATTTTTTCGTTATATGGTTATTACTACTTTGATTACTTCCGGATTATGGCTGCCCATCAGTTCCAATCCCTCGTCCAGCTTGTCCCAGCCGTGCAGGACATGCGTCACCAACGGTGCCGGGTTCACTCGTCCATTGGCAACGAGCAGAAGCAGCCGTTCGAAGAAGTCACGTCCGTCTTGTGCCAATACGCCGGTAAGATACTTTTCCATGCCGCCGTATTCCCATACATTCATGGGGAGTGTGACCGTTTCGTCATCGAAGAAAAGGGAGACACAAGCCACATGTCCGCCGAATTTCACGGCACGCATGGCAGTGGTAAACACTTCGCTTGCCCGTCCACCGCAGGCTATCAGTACGCTGTCCACCGGTTCGCCACCTGTCAATGTCATGACCTGCTGCAAAATATCACCTTTCTTATAATCGATGATATCTGTCGCTCCGTATTGCCTTGCCAGTTCAAGGGTACATGGACGCGAACCTACGGCGATGATACGTCCTGCTCCACGCAAGGCGGCAGCAGCCACACCCATCAGTCCGACGGGGCCTACCCCCATAATCAGCACGGTTTCACCAAAACGGATGTGCATCCGCTCCACGCCCGTGAAGCCGGTAATCAGCATGTCGGGAACCATGACAGCCTGAATGTCGGTCACGCCCTCCGGTATCCGTGCAAGCCTGTTGTCTGCGTCTACAGCCTTTATCAGCTCGGAGAATACACCGCCGATGGTAGGGTCGTCCGAGAAGTAAGCGTTCAGGTCCTGGTGATATTTTGCTTCGCCACGCTGTGCGCGATAATGGTGGAAGTCAGAACCGGCACTCGGCATAACAACTCTGTCGCCCGGCTTGAAGTCCTTGACCATAGAACCCACTTTTTCCACCACGCCCACACCTTCGTGTCCGATAACTTTGCCGATGGCTTTCGGCCATGCCGCGGCCTTTATCAGGTGAATGTCCGTGGTACACGTAGCAACTGCTGTCGGACGTATCAAAGCATCGTAAGGCCCTATTTTCGGAACCGGCACGTCCTGCCATGCCGCTTTCCCTTTCGATTGCAATACATATCCTTTCATGATTCAAATAGTTTTTTATGTTTATATACTATTCCTTTTTAACCATTCCTCTATAAGTTTGTCCGATGAAGCCACGGAACTTCCACGGATGGCAAGTCCGTCCTTAACCTCCGCTCCGGGACATAATCGCCGGATGTCTTCCATGCTATGCCCCAATCCGCTGCCCTCGTGCGTGCAGAACGGAAGGATTGTCTTCCCTGTAAAGTCGTAGGATTCTAAAAAAGTGAATGCACACATCGGCATCGTTCCCCACCAGTTCGGATAACCAAGGATAATTATATCATACTGGTCTATGTTGGTGACTGAGGATACAATTTCCGGCCGTATCCCTGCCTGTAATTCTTGCATGGCGACTTCGGTCATTTCCGTATAGTTTTTGGGGTATGTTTCCGTTGTTTCAATTTGGAATAAATCACATCCAGTGAGGGCCGCAATCTTCCCGGCAACAGTTTCTGTATTGCCATATTGCAGGTTGCGAACCGTACCGCCAACATAGTTTTCGCCCCGGCGGGAATAATAGGCTGTCAGTATTTTACTCATTGTATATTTTTTAGGATTACACCGCAAAGTTACGTTGCTTTTAAGGAGCGCATGTTTCACAAAATACGCTGGATGTTTCAATAAAAGCGTAAATCGTTTGGAGAATCACGGATATTATCTTAATTTCGCGGTATGGGCAAAGAGAATAATGTAAAAATAGTGTATTCCACCCTGTTCTCGCTGATGGAGTCCGTTAAGCTGAAAGGATGGTGCATCCATTTGGTATGTCTGCGTGGAGAAGGATTTTTCACTCTTGCCGACCGTCCGTTCCATATCAGGAAGAATGATGCGGTTGTCGTCAATGTACCACAACAGGTGAGAATCATCGGACAAAGTGAAGACCTGCAAGTGGAAGTCCTTGCAGCACCGCTTAACTTCCTGACAAGTCAGCTTCCAGCAAACAACTACGGGATAGGAGGAGACATCAGCCTGTACGATAATCCGGTCATCCATTTGACGGAAGAAGAGACGGAGACGCTGTTGCAGGATATCCACCACATCCGGGATCGTATCGGCGAAACCGAACACATGTTTTACCGGGAGCTGATAGGCGGTCTTGCGTTGCCTTTGATGTATGACCTGTTTTATTTCCATGCCAAGAGCCATGCTCCCGTGTTTGCCACAGACCGAAGCATGTATGTCGTCAAGGAACTGATAGCTCTGCTTAAAAGCGGACGCAGCAAAAAATACCGCGAAGTGTCCTACTATGCGGAACAGCTGAACGTTACACCCAAGTATCTGTCAGACACTGTGAAGCGTCAGACGGGCAAGAGCGTAACTCATTTCATTGACCGCTATACCGTTCCCATGGTCAAAGAATATCTGGACAATCCCGACCTTTCTATCGTACAGATAGCCGAAGAAATGAATTTCACCTCCTTATCTTATTTCAGCCGGTATGTCACCAAGCATTTGGGCATGTCGCCGAAGGCTTACAGGGATTCGCTGATACCTAAATAAACAGCGATTGCAAATCCGACTTGTTTACCCAATCTTCCCCACAGTTCCGTAGGTGAAACTCCTGTCCGCTTTTTGATGAAGTTTTTGAAGAACGAAAGCCCTTCAAAGCCCAGACTGTAGGCAATTTCGCTGATGCTGAGCGGACTGTACTTGAGCATCTGTACGCCCTCCTGTGCGATATGGATCAAACCATTGATTGTTTGATCAAACAATCAATATATTTATGAAATAGACGTTTATACCAGTATCGGATTGACTTTCATAGTCTCAAGATTGAGGTACAGTCCGTGATGCTCGATCATCCCGTGACGGAACATCTTCCACAGGATATTGCAGCCGAGCTGTGCCAATGTGGAATTGATGAAGAGGTCCTGCTTTTCCAGGGCTTCGGCGAGCGAGCAGCTCGGGCCGGAATCACTTTCTTTCACCCTCGCATACTTCACGAGACGGGTAACGACTTTCAGGGAAGCCACGGTTTCATACAGTCCGGATTCAGGCTGTTTGATCTTTTTGGGTATTGTCCCTATGACAACCTGCCCGGATGCCTGCGTGTTCCCGAAATCCATCCAATACAGGGGTGTGTCGTATGACCTGTATTCCGATACCGGCACCGCCTTCAGGATGTTCCACAGATTAAGGCGTGACTTGATGTTGTCCGTGCAGGTTATCGTGATGTTGGCCAGGTTGTCTCGCCTGGTGTCTTTCAGTATTACCGGATAGATGTCCGGAAAGGCTTTCCAGTCGTTGCCGAAGAAGTTGTTTATCCGCGTAATCAGGCATTGTGCCTTGTTCAGTCCCATGTCTGAAGGGCTGAAGAGCTGGCGCCCGATGTTGGCTTCCGTCACGATGTCGGGATCATAGAGCGTCACGAAAAGTCCGGGATGCCCGAGAGCCCGGAGTGTTATGTCAAGCCTTGCCAGGCAGGTCAGCACCTGCGAGCCTGTCCCTCCCGCACCGATGAGGTTCACCGTCACCGGATGCTGCGGGTTGATGAGGTAGCTGTCTGTGTAGTGTACTCTTTTCATTTCAGGATGTCTTTAAGTTTGAGATTTCGTAATGATTTCAACTCTCCGAGGTCGAAAGCCTTGTCCCGTGCGGCCTTTGTCACCAGCACGAGATTTGATCTGGTCGGATTCCCGTGGCCCCCTAAGTGGGAAAACTCTGTCAGCCAGAATTTTCTTTCCCAGTATTCGAGCAGGTTCGAGTAAGTCATGTCCCGTGGCTTTTCTATCCTGGCTGAACCGAGGCATACACTTGAGCCTGTCACATTGAATAAAGGTGCCGCATAAAGGTCCGTCTCCCTGTCAGGCCGGTCATCCTTGTAGGCATAAACATCCAGCTGCGACTCCCTGGCTTCGTAGATGATTCCCGGCAGGTTGTATTCCGCATTCTCGATCCCGAGGCCGCTGACAAAATACATCATCCGTTTCCCAGGGGGATTATACCAGATGTATTTTTCGCTTCCTTTGCGGGAATCGGCATACAGAAGGTTGGACGGCAGCCTGCCGTATGGCGTACTGCCGTGTGTCTCCGAATAGTTCCGTACCAGCTCGTTCATGAACTCGACCGTTACGGGATGTCCTTCGCCCATCTTTCCTTTCCCGTCAATGGACCGATGTTCCAGGAAATACTTTTTATCCCCTTCATAAGTGTAGGCTATCAGTACCGCACGGGGACAAAGGGTGGCATGTATCATATTCGTAAGTTCATTTTTTCCCATCTTCTTTATTATTTGATATATGGTTTATGAATTTGTCCGACCATTTGAAAAAGCGTTCAGGATAGTCGTCCTCCATTTTGAACAGGCTGTCCGTCTCCGGAGATATGGCCATTGTGGTGACAGGAGTCAGATCGTATGTCTCTTGCCTATCGGAGTTATACTGATCCTCAAGACTTTCCGTCACAATGTCATGGATGTCATAAGCTATGCGTATCTGCCTGTCAAGATCCATCGGCCGGTAATCCGGTTCCTCCTCGAAGAACGGGTCATAACAGTAGCGCATGATCGGCTTTTCCGGGAAGAGGAACTGCAGCCCCTCTTCCATCAGTTCCAGCAAAACCGCTTCCCATCCGTCCTGCGGGGAATATCTCCGTATGGCGGCTGGCAGGTTCTTGTAATAGGATGTGCTTTCCACCCTTTGCAGCAGCCTTCTGATTTTCCCGTTCCTGTATGAGCTGACGATGGCATCCCTGCGTCGTGTATCGTCTTCCGGTTCATCCCGGTCATCCGTTTCAATCCAGTCAAGCACCATTTCCGTATCGTCACCGTCCAGAATCGTGGTTATCCCGTTGGCATTCGCCATACCGTTGATGAACGATATGGCGATGCGTCTCAGTACAGGGTTCAGTCCTTCCACAAATTTCACGGGGAAATAGTACAGCGTATATTCTCCCCACTCATGACATTTCCACAAGTTAAAGTACAGGCGTTGTCCCTGTTGTTCTATATTGACACCGACATCGTCCTTGAGCAACGTTTCCATGTCATAGACCAGCTGGTCTATGCTTTCTCCGATATTCCTGCCGGGGACATGCCGGGCTTTTACCCCCGTGAGTTCCGCGTATCTTAGGTATGAACCGAGCAGGTATTCGTAGTTGTCTTCCGTCAGGATATTGAATGGTTTCCCCTCGTAGTCCTTTACAAGAAATCCGGGCACGCAGCTGGAGAAGACCGTATTCAAAAAACGATTACGGCACCGCTGGGCGCCGCAATCCTTTTCCGTTTTTCGGTTCCGTAATGGTAGACTTGTCCGGTTCCTTGTATGATGAACCTTGCAAGCTGTTCCATCTGAAGTTCGCTTAAGAGTCTGCATGATTCTTCCTTTCCTTTTTTATTTTTCTTTGCCATATCAGTCATCCTTTTGTTCCGATGGTTGTCTTGAACTCGTACTCAACCATATCTTCCTTGATGAGCGGCCCGTGCACGGTTGCCGTGGTCAGTTCCGGGTACATGTTGGAATAGTAGTTCATGACCATATCCGGGGTGAAATCCGTGCCTGGGTCAGCCAGAGTCACATACTCCGTTCCTTTCTTGAACTTGAATGAGCGTGTCATTCCTTTTACTTCGAGTGCCATAATCTTACATTTGTGGGTTGGTAGTCTGGTATCTGTTTCCGCCTTTCAGCATTTCCATCGGGAAGTCGGGATATCCCGCATACTCTTCCGGGTTGTAATCAGGCTCGTCCTGTCCATAAGCGGACAGCCCGTCTTCCTGCGCCGCATATCCGTCGTACTGCGGCATGTTTTCCTCAAAGCATGCTACCGGCTGCGATGGCTGTGGAGCCGGATGCTGCCCGTATGCGCCCGGTTGCGGATATTGCCCTCCCTGTCCGGGATACGGCTGCGCGTGGTATGGCTGTTGCCCGGGATAAGGAGCCGTTTGCTGTACAGGCTGTCGCGGCGGTATCGGCTGTCTGACAGGTTGCTGTCCCTGGCTTGCCGGATGCGGCTGCTGTGGAATGTTTCCCGGAGCCGGTCTTTGTATCGGACGGGATTGCGGTACCTGTTGCGGCTGCTGCTGTGACACCGGCTGTGGAGCCGGCTGTTGGTCAAAGGCCTCCATGCCGAACAGGCTTCCCTTGTTGAGCTCAGCGGTCTGCGCCTTGATCTTTTCCTCGATTTCCTTTACCTGCTGAGGGTTGGCATACGCTTTGGCTTGTCCGAGTACGGCCACGGCCTCCTTGTGGTTCTTTGCCGCAATCATCTCGTCCGCCTTCTTCATCAGTTTTTCATATTTTTCCCGTTTCTCTTTCTCCTCCTTGGTTTCTTTCGCTTTCATATCCTTGGCCGCCTTGCTGTCTTTCACTGCCTTGTCCGCCTGTTTCTCGAACTCTGCCATGTTGGCCAGCAGGCCTGATACTTTCTGTACGGGTCTTGCGATGGTCTGGAAGAAGCCGTTGTCAAGCTCTTCCGGTGTTCCGGACAGGGTCAGCGGCACGATATGGTTCTGGGCCTCGTCCTTGAGACCGTTCGACTTGGGCAGCACGGATACCGTCATGCCCGTGGTTGATTTGCGGATGACCATCGTGACGTCCACGCTTCCGGTCATCAGTTGGTTGAACTGTGTAAAGAACATAATCTTTCGTATTAAAATGATTAGACATTGGTTTCATGCGTCCTTGAAAAACTCCGCCAGCAGCCTGTTCCTGTCCGGATGCCGGCTGATTTCCAGTATCGGGTTCAGCAGGGCTGAGATATGTACCGGCCCGCTCCCTCTTGGCGGGAACTTCATGGCCGGTTCCGGCACCTGCACTCTGGGTTTTCTTGCCACGGGCATCCGCATCAGAGCCTGTGACGGTTGTCTTGTGATGATCGCTTGTCTCATGATCCTTATTGTTTTAGTTGTGAATACTCGGGCTTTGGCAGCCCGTTGAACTACGAGGGCCCGGCGGCGGATGCTTCCGGAAAGGCAAGGTTTTCGGGAAAAATACCGCAGCCCTCCGGGCGAGGATGATTTTTTCCGAAACCGCTTGCGGCCCGACCTTGCCGTCCGACAAGAAGCATACGCCAACTTTGCCCTGTAGTTCCTCGGACTGCCGATGTCTGCGTCTTCCATTCCTGTCTTTCCCTTTTTTCTGAGCAACGGACATGGCGATAAAAAAAGAGCCGTCCTCATCTGGACAGCTCCTTATATAACTGTAAATGTAAAATCCGCTATGTTCCACTTTGTCAGATCTTAGAAGACCAGAAAACTCAGGATGCACAGGATGATGGCGAGAGCCACGAGGAAACAGGCTATCCGGTAGAGGAACCTGAACAGTCCTCTGAAACATACGATGGCCACGGCGGTCCATACGGGGGATATGCCGTGCGAGTAAAGCCAGCTGAACACGATGGCGGCCGTGACGGCCAGTGCGGCAGTCTTTGCCCACCGGTTGCCGGCTATTTTCTTGATCCGTTCTATCGTTTTCATAATCTCCATGTTTTTAAGGGAATGCCATTCCCGTTTCCGGGGCCTTCCTGCGGACCGTCTCCACGGGCAAGGCTTTCGGGAAAAATACCGCAGCCCTTCCGGGCGAGGATGATTTTTCCCTGAAACCGCCCGCGGCCCGGCCTTGCCGGTGGAAACAGGCGGTCCGCGACCTTCGCCCCGTGAACCGGAATGGCTTCACCGCTTCTGTTTCTTCCCGTTCCCGTTTTTCGGGAACGACAGGGTCAGGTTGAAACCCGCGTCAAAAGCCAGGGCCGCATCGAAGGCTATCCCTTTCTTGCCCTTGAACCCTTTGATGAGCCGGGTGGATCCGGAAGAGAAAAGCTGTTCCAGGTGCTGGTCCGTCAGTTCCTTGTTCAGGAACTTGCGGAACACGAGCAGGCCGCAGCCTTCATTGTCGCATTTTGCCGTCCTGCCCCTGAGGATGACATGGCCCGTCTTGCATTTGGGACAGGTGAACGTACGGACGGGAGCCGCCGGCAGGGAGAGTTTCAGAATCTCCCCGGTGGCCTTGCGGGTATAGTCCCTGATGGACGCCATGAACGTTTCCGGGTCGAGCGTATGCCGTTCTATCTGCGCCAGGGCGTTTTCCCAGCTTCCGGTCAGGGACACATCCGCCACCAGCATGTCTTTCACGGCTCCGTAGAGGAGAAGTCCCTTTTCCGTGGGCACGAGGCTTTTCCCGTTCCGCTCAACATAGTCCCTCTTGAACAGGGTGGTGATGATGGCGGCTCTCGTGGCGGGCGTGCCGATCCCCAGATCCTTGACGGCTTCACGCGCCTGTCCGTCGGCGATGTCCTTTCCGCAGGTCTCCATGGCCGCAAGCAGCGTAGCTTCGGTATAGAGCGGCTTGGGCATGGTCTTCTTCTGCACCAGTCCGTGGCCCGATACCGGGACTCTGTCCCCTACGGCAAAGACGGCTTCCCCGTCGTTCAGCCCTTCCTCGTCCTCCTCCTTGTCCTCTTTCCTGCCGAATACCCCGCGCCAGCCTGGGCTGGTGACCGTGGAACTCTTCGAGCGGAAAATCAGCTCTCCCTCACGTCCGGCATCGGTGGCGACGATGATGCTGTCGCACCGGTTGAACACATCGTCTATGACCTTCAGCTGTTTCGTGGCGGCGAGGTCCGGAACCATTCCCCTGTCCGTCCGCATCTGGCGAGGAACCAACCGGAACGGTTCCGGCAGCATCGGCAGGTCTCCCGCCGCTGTTCTCGTGTAACCGTATGTGTCCGGCAGAGCCAGCGACACGAGGTGTCCCAATGCCCATGTGACCATATATCCGTTTCCGGAACAGTAGCCGTCATTCTTTGTATCAGCCCCGACTACACGGGCTATGTCCTTGCCGACACTCGGCTTTTCTGCGATGATTGCTATCATATTGTTCGGATAAAATTTAAGCCGTTTCCCGTTTTCCATGCGGAAGACAGGAAACGGCTGTTAGACATTTTCTTGTTTAATGCTGCGGCAGGCTTATCTGCCCGATGGGGTGACGCCTTGTATTTCCATCAGTGGTGCATCACCCTTGCGTACCAGCTGGAGAGTGGCATCCATCACCACGTCCACGCCGAGTAGCACGAGGCTCAGCGGTATCACACCGGTCTTTTCTCCTTTCAGAAGCGTGTCCAGTTCCCCGGCCATTTCCAGTTCGTCTTTCAGGATGCCGATGCCTGCCAGTTCATCCCAGTCCACATCATCCACCTTGAAAGGCACATTTTTGTTATCCTTGTTCATCTTCTTGTTCATTTTGAGTTAAAACTTCTTTTCCCTTTTCACGGATGTATGTCAGGAAGCACTGATTCCCTTGGACTTGCGGCTGCCATGTTCCTGCTTCTGGGCGGCTGCCACCACATTGCGCTGCGAGGCGTTCCGTTTGCGGTCAGGGTTCTCGTTGTAGAAGTCCAGACGCCCATGGTTGAAGTTCGCCTTGACATACTGGGAGATGGTCTTCCCGTCATACCCTTTGATGCCCTCGACCAGCACCGCCTTGCCGTCCTGCAGGTCTGCACGCTGTTTACGGGTCAGCTGCACGTCCCATACCTTGTCCGGTATCTTGAACTCGGTACGCTCCTCGAAGCCGTCCGGCGTGCGGGAATAGCTCAGGCGTCCCGTCTCCAGATCCGCCTTGATGAACGAGGAGAATTCCTCGCCCTTGCGGTTCACCATGTCATTGAGGAAGATCGGCCTTCCGGCCAGAAGCTCCTTCTTCTCTTCTGGCGTGATTTCCACTCCGTTGATTTCATTCGGTATGTAGATTTCACGTGCACCCTCCGGAGAGTCGGGGTTGTAGCGGGTATAGGCTGGCCTGCCTGTAGCCTCGTCCAGTTTCACGAAGGAGGAGAACACCTCGCCGTCCTTGCGCTGCATGCCTTCCACGAAGATGGCCTTGCCCGCATTCAGGTCCTCGATCTGCTTCTGCGTCAGTTCCACGCCTCCCAGCGTCTGGCGGTTGAACAGCCTGTCGTTCTCGAAGATGAACTCGACGCCCCTGCGCTCGGCGTTTACCTGGATGAAGGCGTTGAACTCGTTGCCGGACTTGGCGGTCATGCCTTCGATATAGACCTTTTTCCCTTCCCGCAGGTCATTCTGTTCCTGCTCGGTCAACTCCACACCCTTGATTTCCCTCGGGATGAAGACGTTTTCCGCTTTCATGGCCACCACCTCGTTGGTGAGCTTGTCTATGCTGATGAAGGACGGGGCATATTCCCCGTTGCGCCCTTTCAGTTCCACGACACGCCCCATGTTGCCCGTCTCAAGCAGGTTCTTCTTGTCCTCTTCGGAGAAAATGTGCCCGAAATACGGGCGGTCAAGGTCGGGCTTCTGGCGGATTCCGTGGATGCCGAGCACCACCTCTCCTGACATGGACTGCTGGAAGGACAGGCGGGCGTCCGTCCTCAGTACGGCGGAGCCGAAGTTCATGCTGATGGGCACGACCTGGTTGGTCTTGTAGCCCTTGAGCATCTGTTCAAGCAGGCCGCGCTCCTGAAGGTATTCGCGGGACAGCCCGAAGTTCTTGAGCTGCTCCCAGTTGATCATGGATTCGTTGTAGCGGTACTGGTTCTGCTGCTGGCCGCCTTCTGCGGCAACCGGCTGCTGTGTTTCGGTTTTCTTTGCCATTTCTTCTTGGTTTTGTTGGTTGATACTTTGGTTTTCCTTGTCCCGCGGAACAATCTCGTATTTCTTGAGGAATTCCTCCACGGCTTCTGTCTTTTTCCCGGCGGCGAGGTCCTCGACGGCCTGCCGCACTTCCGGAGTGTCAAGGCTTCCTTCCCTGACGGAGAGGATGCCGAAACGGGTCGGGTCCTTGAACTGGCTCCAGAAGTTCTTGATGAAGTTCTCGAAGATGTCCGCATAGCGGTCGATCTTCAGGAAGGAGTTGCGGTGCTCCCTGTCGGCGGGCACCGTCTTGATCTTGCCGTCCTGCCCGATTTCGGACACCGCCTTCAGGAGCAGCTCCATCTTGTCGAGGATGAAGACGATGTCGCTCATCTGGACGTTCTCGGCGACCGGCGGTTTCGTGGGGTCTTCCCTTGCGTTTTTCTTTGCCATAACTGAAAGTTTTTTAGCGTTAGTACTGATGTTGTCGGTGCAAATATATAGGAGTAATTTTGATAAATAATTGATTTATAATTAGTTGTACTATATATTACACCGCTTGTCATCATGTTTCACCACTGCTCGGGAACGGAAAGGGAAAAACCACGGAAACGGAAGGGAAACAGCCCCGCTGCGAAGGAGCGGCAGGGAGAGGGACGCCACAGGAACAAATCCTGGAAATGACACCGCCGGACGGGACGACGGCCGGACAAGACGGAAATAACGGAAAAGAAAAACTGTAATATGCAGAGTTGCGAGCGAGCGAAGCCCTTGTCCCGTCCTGATGTGTTTCTGAATGACAGGAGGCGGATGTCCGAATGGAATGTAATGTGAAAACGGCAACCGATTGGGATTTTCTGAGTTGTAAAAATACCCCCTTCAGATTGTCTTTTCATTGACCCTGTACTTATGCGTCGTAGGTCGCTTCGCTTGCCAAGTCCCGATTCTTTCCCCAACTCGGACGGCAATACCGGAGCGTTTTTTCGGACGGAAAATTCCCTGCGGTAATTTTCCGTCCCGAAAACCGGAGGCCTGAACGCGGAGGTATTCGCCCTCCGAGTTATCTTCTTGGAAGGACTTGTCAAGTGAAGCGGAACTTATGATGCCATTTTATAGAAGAATGGAGAATAATTCATCTTATGCTTTGGAAATGCGCCAAAAAAGTGCAGAAATAATCATTTTTTGATTACCTTTGCACTAAAACCGCTCGATATGACAATCAGAGAATGGACTCGGCATAGAGAAATAAGTGGATTCCCAACTTTTTCTGTTGAGGATATAAGACTGACATTTCCCAATTATTCGGAACAGATCATCAGAAATGAACTTTTCCGATTATCGTCTCAGGGTATCCTATATTCTGCGTATAAGGGATTTTATGTTATTGTCCCTCCGCAATATGCAGCTAAAAGGATTGTACCTCCAGTATATTATATTGATCAGTTGATGTCATATCTGAAAAAGCCATATTATATAAGTCTATTGAGCGCTGCGGCAATTTTAGGTGCAGCACACCAGCGTCCTCAAAAGTTTTCCGTAACGACCATATACCCGAAGTCGTCCGTCTCGTCTTCAAAAAACAATACGCTTGTATGGACATACCGTAAGGAGATCCCATCGGACTTTTTACTGTCAAAGAACTCTGAAACAGGCGTGATCTATTACTCAAACACGGAAATGACTGCTATAGACTTGGTGCAGCATGAACAGTATATTGGCGGTCTTTCAAGAGCTGCCACCGTTTTGGAAGAGTTGGCCGAAAAGATGGATTTTCGGAATGCTTCGAAAAATCTGTTCTGCCATACTTCCATAGCCACCATACAACGTCTGGGATATATACTGGAGGAGGTGCTTGAACAGAAAGAAGTTGCGGAAGTGCTTTATGCAGAATTACTACTATATGCCAAACGTTTTAGATATGTCCCGTTAAGTACCAATCGGTCAGAAAAGAATGCGGAAAAGAACGCTCGTTGGAAAGTCAATGTAAATTCGATAATAGAAACAGACGAAATATGATAAACAGGACTGCTATTACCCAATGGAATAAAATTGTTCCATGGAATGACAATGCACAAGTGGAACAGGACCTCATTATTTCCCGTGCGCTGGTCGCCATTTTCAGTGATGAGTTCCTTGCCTCACAGCTGGCTTTCAGGGGAGGTACGGCACTTCATAAGCTGTATTTGTCGCCACAGCCCAGGTATAGTGAAGATATTGATTTGGTGCAAATCACACCGGGACCGATAAAACCAATCATGTACAGACTGGGCGAAGTGTTGAGCTTTTTACCTGACAGGGTTACAAAGCAAAAGCGGTATAATAATACCATGTTGTTCCGTATGGAATCTGAAATACCTCCTACCGTTCCGCTTCGATTGAAAATTGAGATAAATTGTTTTGAACATTTCAATGAACTCGGATTGGTCAAAATGCCATTTGAGATGGAAAACAATTGGTTCTCGGGCAAATGCGAGATAACGACATATCGTCTGAATGAACTTTTGGGTACAAAACTCAGGGCTTTGTATCAACGGAAAAAAGGAAGGGATCTTTTTGATTTATATGTAGCTTTATCCGAAGCCTCCGTAAATATTGATGAAATACTCCGTTGTTACAGACGTTATATGTCCTTTGTCGTACAACAGCCGCCAACTTACAAACAATTCATCAATAATATGGAAGAAAAGATGTCTGATCCGGATTTCTTGGGAGACACTCAAAATCTGATTCGTCCTGACATAGAATTCAATCCACAGTCAGGTTATGAACTTGTTCGCTCACAATTGATAGACAAATTGCAGAAATAACAAGCAATAATGGGTACAATAATTTTTACCTAAATATCAAATGAACATTACAACAGAAAGACTGAAGAATGTTAGTTTTTTGGATTCACTTAATGTAATCTTTATCATGACTTTATCTTTTATTTGGATGTTACAAAATTGATCTTGTAGGTCTTGCACGGTTTCCCGAAAGCTGGATGACGGTCAAACTCTCTGAATGAAGCCCAGTCCACGCTCATTGTGTATCCGTTCGAGAAATTCTCGGCAATGAACCGGGTTATCATTTCGTGGTCCACGAATTGGAATGGCCATTCATTTCCTTTTTCTTCTGCTCCCTCCTTTAGGAAACGAAAGGATCAGAATGCGGAAAAGGACACTCGTTGGGAAGTTAATGTAAATTCGATAATAGAAACAGACGAAATATGATAAACAGGACTGCTATTACCCGATGGAATACTTCGTTGTTACAGATGTTATATGTCTTTTGTCGAACAACAGCCGCCAACTTACAAGCAGTTTATCAGCAATATGGAGGAAAAGATGTCTGATCCGGATTTTCTGGGAGACACTCAAAATCTGATTTGACCTGACATAGAATTCAATCCACAGTCAGGATAAGAACTTGTCCGCTCACAATTGATAGATAAATTACAGTAACAGCAGGCTATATTGGCTGCAACAAATTCAGCGGCCTCAAAATAGGTAGATTACCGATATTATAATTGATAATTAGAAATCAATGAATAATCACTGAAGTCGGACCAAGGGTTGAAAAACTGATAAAAGGGAGCAAATACTTGACTGTGTCTGTCCGAATATAAATAGGGCAAAATGGAAATGGATAGCCATTTCCATTTTGCCCTAACTGTCCTTTAGCGTCTATGCTGTTATAAAATATGACTTATCTAAAAGACTTGCGGTATATTTCTACGCAGTTTTCGTGTGACATTTCCACGGGGTCTGCCATGAAGAGGCCGGCGGTCGTTTCACGGGCGTTCTTGGCAAACTGTTCAAACTCATCGGGACGAATGCCGTAGTCGGACATCTTCAGACCGTCCACTCCGCAGGCACGCTGCAAATCAACGAGTGCCTTCACGAAGTCCATCGGTTCGCTGGCATCCTCCTTTCCAAGCATCTTTGCCATTTCGATGAACCGTTCGCCACGAACATTGCGGTTGATGAAATAGGTATAATATTCGCGTGAAATCATAATCAGCCCGGCGCCATGCGGCAAAGCCGGATGATAGGCACTCATCGCATGTTCCATGGCATGCTCGCTGGTGCATGAGCCCGTCATCATGGCATACCCTGACATGGTGTTGGCAAAAGCTACGTGTTCACGGGCTTCCATGTCGTGTCCGTCTTTCACGGCTCGGGCCAGGTATTTGCCTATATTTTCAATGGTAGCCCGTGCCACCATGTCGCACATCAGGTTGATTCCGCGGCTGATGTAGCATTCCGTGGCCTGCAGCAAGGTGTCAAAGCCCTGGTAAGCCGTAAAGGTAGGTGGAACGGTTGCCATCAGTTCCGGGTCGACGATGGACAATGTCGGGAAAAGAACCGGATAAACGATGCCCATTTTTTCGTTGGTATCGGGATTGTTGACAACACCGCCGCAATCCACTTCCGAACCGGTACCGGCTGTTGTGGTAATGGCAACGATGGGTAACGGATGGTTTTCAATGGGTTTCCCTTTGCCCGTACCACCTTGCACATAGTCCCACAAGTCGCCGTCATTGGTAGCCATGAGCGCAATGGCCTTTGACGCATCCATCACGCTGCCTCCGCCCAATGCTACCACGAAATCACACTGTGCCTGCCGTGCCGTTGCGGCACCTTCCATGATGACAGACTTCAGCGGATTGGCGCCAATCTTGTCGAACACCACATAATCCGCACCAGCCAATTTCAACTGGTTTTCCGTGCGCTCCAGATAACCGTTGGCTCGCATGGACTTTCCGTTTGAAATGACCAGCAATGCTTTCTTTCCGGGCAATTGCTGCTTGCCCAATTCATTCAACGCCCCTTGTCCGAAGTACCACAAGGTAGGCATAAAGACCTTAAAACTCATACTAAATCCTTTCTTATTTAATTGTTACTGTTTATTTTGTGAATTTCCCCTTGTCCAGATACTTGACCACCTTGGCCGGGTTTCCTACCACCACGGCGTATGGCGGCACGTCCTTTGTAACGACGCTGGCGGCACCTACAATGGCATATTCGCCCACCGTCACGCCCGGCAAAATGGTACTTCCTGCCCCAATCCATGCGCCACGGCAGATATGGATGGGCTTGCAGAGCAGCAGGGGACGGTCGTAAGGGTCGTGATTGTTGGTGATGAGCTGTGCGTTGGCGGCTATCATGGCGTCATCGTCGATAGTGATGCCTCCGGCGGACATCATCAGGCAGTTGTTCATTACCATTACGCCTTTGCCTATCTTCACAGGACGCGCGAGCACGAGCGTGAGCGGTGCCGTCACCATGCTGCCTTCACCAATGTTGTCTTGAAACAGTTCGTGAAGCACGGCATTGTATTCGTCGGTGCCGGGCATCGTATGGTTCAGTTTGAATACCAGGCGGACGGTGCGTTGGCCGTCGTCATCACGTTCCTTATCGGGAATTCTGAGGTCAATTACTTTTTCTTCCATAATCATTTTATTTATCCTGTCACACATTTAGTTCTATTACGGTCGCAAAGGTACGGCAAGCACGGGAATTCATCCTTATACAGATTACGGAACGAAGTATATGTTTTACAGAAACACTTTTTTACCGAATAATAACCAATCATTCAGCAATAATAATCATTAGTTTTACTACCTTTGCGCTTATTAAGGAAAGAAGTTATGAGCGAAATATTGGACTTGAAGACGATAGACGATTACAACCGGTTTCATGGGCTGGAAACGCAGCATCCACTGGTAAGTCTTGCCGATTTCTCAAAAATGGAGAAATGTCCCCACCACCGCATGCGTTTAGGTTTCTATGCCATTCTGCTGAAAGAGGAAATATACGGGACACTGACTTACGGGCGCAGCAATTATGACTATGAGGCAGGCACGCTGGTCTTTATCGCACCCGGACAGGTGATAGGAATTGACGATGGCGGCTATACGCCGCATCCGCAGGGCTACGGTCTATTTTTCCATCCCGATTTCATACGGGGGACTTCGCTTTCCCACAAGATGAAGGACTATACGTTCTTCTCATACGAAGTGAACGAGGCGCTGCACATGTCCGGACGCGAACGGCAGACCGTCTTCAACTGCTTCGGTGAGATAGAAGAGGAACTCCGGCACGCCCTTGACAAGCACAGCCGGAGTATCATAATTTCCAACATTGAGGTGCTGCTGGGCAACTGCCTCCGTTTCTATGACCGCCAGTTCGCCACCCGTTCCGTCCTTAACAGCGATGTGCTGACCCGCTTCCATACGCTGCTGAACAATTATTTCAGTTCCGGCAAACCGGAGGAGTTTGGATTGCCTTCGGTGGCATGGTGCGCTGACCAGCTCCATTTCTCCGCAAACTATTTCGGCGACATGGTAAAGAAGCAGACCGGGAAATCCGCTATTGAATGCATCCACCAGACAGTTATTGACAAAGTAAAAGATCTCCTTCTTGAAACCGACAGGACAATCAGTGAGATAGCTTACGAGACAGGATTTAGGTATCCGCAACACATGACCAGACTGTTCAAGAAGACAGTCGGATGCGCTCCGAAAGAATATCGTGGGAATGCAGGGACCTTATAAACTCAGGTATTCAGCCCAGACCATTATCGTTCAGCTACTTTATCATGAATTCCGCCATTTCCGCATTGTTAAAGCCAGACATGGGGAAGTGTGTATTGGCCACTATGCGTACCACAACGGCAATATGACGAAAATCCGTATGTGATGGATTATATCACTCCCGGCCACAAGGAACGTAGCCTTCTCAAATGTTCATTGTGGTGATACCATTAGCTTCCTGATAATGCTGTCAAGTTCGGATTCCCATTTCCTGCTGTCATTACCGAAGGATGGATAGGTAAGTTGGTACCAATCGTGGTAATCGAAAAGTTTCATCCGCAGCGGATAATAGTCAAAAAGTTTCCTGCCATCCTTGAAGATTCGGATATGGTTGATCCCCACATTCATTGCATTCAGACTGTACCCGGCGATAATCTCATGGAACCTTTCCATTGGAGTGAAGTTGCTTCTCTTTTTCATATTCCTTTGTTTTATTCGGTTATACGTTACCGGCTCATGAGCCGATATTTTATTTTTTGCCTGCCATACCGCCCCGTACCGGATTGTGCAAGGCTTTCCGGAAAAATACCGCAAGCGGAGCGCGGAAGATTTTTGCGGAAACCCGCGAGGACCCGGCCGTGCTCAATCCTGACAGGCACGGGACGACCTTTGCAGGCGGAAATAAAAAAGCGGTCTGTCGGATATTATTCCTTATCCCCCTCTTCCTTTGGAATCAGGTGCCTCAATTCCGGGTCGTTGGATATGCGCTCCATCTCGTCCTCGATGATCTGCACCACGTCAGCCTTTATCTGCGAGTAGTTACGGTCAATCTGCTGCTGCATGATGTCGTTGCCGTCCTCGTCCCTGAACTCGTTGATGACCGGGATTTTCTTGTAGGCTTTCATTTCCTCCGATACCTTTGTGCTGTCCACGATGATGCGGGCGTGGAAAATCTTCTGCTCTATCTCCTCCCCGAAGTTGTCGGCCACGCTGCCCACGAACGTGCCTTGCGAGAGGTTGGCGATCTTGGAAGCCGGTATGAGGGAGTCCATCTGCGTGTTGATGGATGTGGAGGTGTCCTGCCGGTTGATGGAGAGGGACTGCCGCTGCTGGAGTATCTTGCCGAACCGTTCCGACAGGCTCTTTGCCGTTTCGCCGACCACCTGCCCGCTGAAAATGTTGCCCACCGTGTTCTGGATGACCTTCGCCTCCTTGTCCCCGTAGTCGCGTGCAAGCTGCGAGAAGTCCTGGAATCCGAGACAGACGGCCACCTTGTTGCTTCGTGCCGTCGCGATGAGATTGTCGATGCCACGGAAGTAGATGGTGGGCAGCTCGTCGATGATGATGGAGCTCTTGAGCTGCCCTTTCTTGTTCACCAGTTTCACGATACGGGAGTTGTACAGTCCCAATGCCGCCGAATAGATGTTCTGTCGGTCCGGGTTGTTGCCCACGCAGAGGATTTTCGGGTGTTCGGGATTGTTCAAATCCAGCGTGAAATCATCACCCGTCATCACCCAGTACAGCTGCGGAGAAATCATCCTTGAAAGCGGGATTTTCGCGCTTGCTATCTGACCCTGGAGCTGATCTTGAGCTCCGCCTTGCCATGCGTCCATAAAGGGGGAAAGGTAATTTTCAAGGGACGGATACGAGGTCAAAATCGTGAAAATATCCGCATAGGGCTTGTTCAGGAATTCAATGGCATGAGGGAACGTGCAGTACTTTCCGTCCTCGTAAATCCGCAAATACCAGATAATTGCGGCCAGCAGGATAATCGGTGACTCCACGAAAAAATCACCCTGTTTCTGTATCCAGGTCTTGTTCAGATTGAGCATTATCGTGTAGGCCGACTCATAGGCGTCCGATATGTCCGCCATGAATCTCGGGTTGATGGGATTGCACCGGTGGCTGCGCCTCGGATCATCGAAGTTGATGACATAAAATTCCGGCTTCACCTTATAATGTTCCTTGTGCTTGAGCAGGTGGTTGTAGGCTATCTCCGACAGGTCCGGATCGGGTAGGTCGGCACCCTTACGGGCGCTTTCCCCCCTAAGAACCGTACATGATAGTTTCCCATCATACGGCTCAAGCAATTCAATACTTCTATGAAGCACGCTCATGAAAGTCCTCCTTTCTTGTTAAGAGATTTACAACATGTTTCATGTGCAAGATGCAGTTTGGATATACCATCCACGTTCAGCATCACCGTGCGCCACGGTGTGTCTTTGGTTATGGGTTCTCCACATAATGGACAGCATTGGTTCTGTCTTTCCCACATGAATATGAGGGATTTCCTTCCTTTCAAACTTTCTTTCATACGAATAAGATTTCTGTCAAGGAAGTAATCATACCATTCCGCATCATACGGATTTGCATCCCCTTTTATTTGGGGATATTTTGTAATCTTGGTATCAAACAGACGAGTTAGAAGGATATGTGTATTTCCCTTAGGACTGTCTTTTGCGATACCAAAACACCAATCACGATTATTCACACGATGAAAATACCGATTTTTAATCCATCCAAGAGATTTGTTTGAATGGCGTCTGAGACACCATCTCCAAATCATATTGAATATCTTTTGGTCGGTTTTCCTAAAAGTTTCTGAGGCTGCGCAATACCGATAGTACATTGACCATCCCGTCAATATTGGATTCAGCATCATAAGTATTTCCTCTTGTTTTACTGCTCTGTGCGATTTCAATAGAACCTTCACCTTTTCGGTGAGTTTCTTTACACTTTTCTTTGACGGTTTTGTCAGTAGTGTACCATTATATTTGCGAACATTGAATCCGAGAAAATCAAAACCTTCCGAAACATGGGTTATAACTGTTTTTTCTTCTGACAGTTCCAGCCCTCTTTCTTGGAAGAATTCGACTAGAATAGGTTTTACCTCGTTTTCCAAGATTTCTTTAGATGCACCTGTAATGATAAAATCATCGGCATATCGTATTAAACTCACTTTGGGATTATATGCAACACCATTACGGGTTGTTTGCTTGAATCCCGAAAGAGCCTTTTCGATACCGTTCAGAGCGATGTTAGCAAGAGTTGGCGATATGATTCCACCTTGTGGTGTACCTTCTTCCGTTGGGAAAACCTCTCCTTTGAAGACAAATCCGCATTTCAACCACTTACGGAGTATTTCTTTATCCATAGGGACATTGTTTAGAAGCCAATCATGGCTGATGTGGTCAAAGCATCCCTTTATATCTCCCTCTAAAACCCACTCGGGTGAGTAAGAACGAGATAAGAGGGTATGACAACGAATCATGGCATCTGCACAACAGCGATTCTTTCTGAATCCAAATGAATATTTGTCCGAAATGGTTTCTGCTACAGGGTCAAGTGCCATTAGGTACAATGCCTGCATTGCGCGGTCTGTCATTGTAGGAATGCCCAAAGGGCGAAGTTTACCATTACTCTTTTTGATATTGACTCTCTTTAACGGTTGAGGTTTGTAGCCTCTTCTCTTAAGTGTAGCAATGGCTCTGTATTTTCTTTCAGGTGTTGTCCATAATGTTTTGTCCACCCCCGAAGTTTTTGAGCCACTGTTAGAGGTCACTCGTTTAACTGCCAATGCCTTGGCATAAAACGAGTGGGTAAGTGTCCATTGCAAAGCTTTCACTTTACCATACTTACCTTCTTTCTGAGCTTTTACAATACGCGCTTGAAGCTTCTTGACCGTTTCCTCCGCCTTGTTCCAGTCTATACTGGTCCAACTTTGGTTTCGGTCAGAAGGCGCACACTTAATATTTCTATTTTCGTTCATTTGCTTTCCTCCTTTAAGAAGTTCTTTAAGTTATCTTGTAAAAGAATTACCTAGTGGAAGTCTGCCCACTTTCGTGGAGGATGATGTTGTCAATGACACACGTGACATTGGCTTAATCCTTATCCATTCCGTTACAGAATGGCATTCGCTTTTTCCACAATCTTATACCTACATACCATTCGGCATTCCTTGCGGTCTGCTTACCCTTTGTGGGAGATATATAGGCTTACCGAGTTCCATGTTGATGCCAAACCAATGGGTTAGGTTCTGTCTCTCAGCCGGCGGTTCTGATGTTCGTGCATTCCCAAAATTCACAGAAATGTCCAACCGCTTTACCTTTTGGTTCAAGCCTATCAGCGTTGTTTGGCTTGTTCGACTTAACGACCTTTAAATAACAGTTCGCTTGCGCTAACCATACCATTGAGCCAAGCCCCCAGACTGCATAACGCTTGCGGTCGTTGAAATTCCCTCACGGTTCATTCTTCCCCTTTCGGGAGGGTTACCTTTTCAGAGCAGCTTAGCACAACTGATGTCGCACCTGCTCTTAGGCTACTATTGACGAAACAATAGGTTTAATCAGAGTTTAACTCAGTTAAACAGCCATCAACATGACTTGCTCGTCACACAAACTTGTAGTCGTAGATATACATCGCAAATGATTTCTCTATCTGCTGCTTGATGTAGTTGTTCACCACGGCGTAGCTCTTTCCCGAGCCCGGCGTTCCCAACACGATGGAGGCGCGGAAAGGATTGACGACGTTGATCCAGCCGTCCCATTCCTTGCCCTGATAGACAAATTTCGTGGGCAAGTTGACGGAATACTCGTTTTCCATAAGCCTTGTTTCCTGCATGAAACTTTCGTTGGCGGTGTTGAATACGTCTTCCATGAGGTTGTGTTTCAGCATACGGCTGATCCATATTCCCGACATAAGCAGGAGAATGTAGCCCGTGGTAAGCGTCAGCGTATATACGGTAGCATTCAATGTCGTACTGAACGGCAGGTCAAGCATCCACCAGTTCATGAAGAACAGGACGATGCCGCCGAGGAAGGCGGCGTATATTTTCCGCCACGTCATCTTCTGGTTCTTGACACCTTTCGTACCCAGACACGAAAGTCCCAGGAATATGAAGGCGAACACTTTCGTCACGAGCAGGTTGCTGAACAGTCCTGCCGTCCTCTGGAAGTTCAGCAGAATCCTGTCCACGACTCCGATGTTGATGCCCATATCCACGAATGCGCTGTAGCAGAACCAGTAGACATGGATCACAATAAACACGATGGAAATGGCACGCATGAACTCCATGACCTTGGCCAGTCCTCTTAAATCATCTTCTTGTTGCATAACTGTAAAAATTTTGATGGTTGGTAATTGACAATCAGGATATGCCGCGTGAACGGCGTTTCTTCTTTTTCTTGCGTTGCAGTCTGCGGGCGAGTGCCTCCTCCTGCGGGTCCGGTCCGTTGATGTCGGGACTGAATATTCCGAAAGCCTGCTCGATGGCGCTTTCCATGTTGTCGGAAAGGCTCTCCCGTGTGGAGGCATATTGTCCGGTGGATTCCGGCTCCGGAAATTCCTGCGGCCTGTTGAAAAGCTGTTCGAAGGCGTTGGCGGAAAACTCCTTGCCCAGACGGGAACCGTTATATACCTCACGGTTTCTGTGGTCTATGAAGGTCACGCCGTAGATACGGCCTTCCTCGTTTTCCCTGAACACCACGTCAATGCCCTTTTCCCCGAGCAGCCGGATGAAATCTTCCCGGTTTCCTCGGCAGCCGTGCATGGCCAGCGTGACGGCATCATGGATTTTCGGCTGCCACTTCCGGTTTCTGAAATCTCGGACATTGACGGCAATCCTTTTTTCTATCCCTTCGTAGCCGAAGCGCTTGCCGATGAGCGAAGACTTGATGGGCGTGCATACCGGCCTGCCCGCATCGTCCGTCAGGGTATATACGATACCGTTGTAGGGTGAGCCTTCAAATTCTCCCCGAACCTGTTTGGCCTCGATGTTGAAGCATGAGAGCATGGCACTGAACTCCCCGAATGTCTGGAAGCGGTAGGCGGTGAACACACTTTTGAGGATATTGCCGACCTGACGTTTCACGTCCCCGTCCCGGTAGTCCGCCTTCTTGAGATACGGTTCCAGCAGTTCGTTCCGCTTGTCAGCCACAGGCTTGAGTCCGAATCTGTTTTCCAGTTCCCGGCAGGCTTTCATCGAACGGTTCCATTCGTATGCGTCACTGATTTTCTCTCCGTTCTCCTTCACGCAGGTGGAGACAATATGGACATGCCTGCGGTCGATGTCCTCGTGCAGATAGACGATGTAGGGCTGGTCGCCGTAGCCCATCTTCTGCATGTACTCGCGTGCCAGTTCCGCGAACTGCCCGTCCGTGAGGCGGTCGTCCACCGATGGGTTCAGAGAGATATGCAGTACCGGCTTCTCCGTGTTCCTGTTGGCGGCGAGGTAGCTCTCGAAAGCCCATAGCGTCTGCTGCATGACATTGTGGGGATTTCCGGTGAGGTCGGTAATCATGCGGTTGCCCGCGATGATACGGGCGGTTGCCTCATCCACTTTACGCTGGTTGTAGATGACCGCCCCGTAGAGCGATACACCCCTGTTGATCTTAGCCACCATTCTGCTGTTCCTCCTTCTTTCTTTTTATAAGGTATTCCTCCTCGAACTCCCGGGTAAGCATGATGATCCGCTTGCTCAGCACCACCAGGTCGATGGTGGCCTTTTCCAGATTGCGGAGCAGGGCGAACGCCCGTTTCTCGCCGAAATTGGACTTGACTGCCTTCACAGTCTGGTTGTAGTTGTTGCCGATGGCCTGGAACTGGTGATAGAAATTTGTAAGTCTGATGTAGTAGTCCATCGCAGCCTTGTCGATTCTGACGACCTTCATTTCACGTCCGAAAATCATCGCCTTGATGAATCTTGCCCGTTGTTTCATCCCGGATTTTTCAAACAGCAGCTCGAAATTTCCGTTCTCTTCCGAAGTCAGTTTGATACCGTAGCGGAATACTGCCGGGTCGGTCTTCGGTTTTCTGCCCGTGCTTCTTCTTGTTCTTCTTTTACTGTTTTCTTCCATACGCATTGAGATTTTCTGTTTCTGATTTTACGTCATGGATTTCCGACTTTGGAGGAAATCCCTCCCGAGCCTTCAGGCGAGTGGCAAGTTTGTTTTGGGATGCCCGAATCATTTCGGGCTGCCCAAAACACAACTTGCTATGTTCGCTTGAACATGAATTTGCCTGAAGTCAAATTGAGTTTTGACCTTCAGCCTCATTCTTCGGCTTCGGGATAACTCCATCCGGCATCCATTCCGTTGTCGGTGGCAAAGTTACGGCGGTATATCTACCTATAAAACAGTATGTTATATGTAACAAGATGTCATACGGTGACAAGTGTCGTCACCGTCTCCGGATGATGGCGATTATTCGGGAAAATCCTTTTTTATTTGCAGTGCGGACGGTTGCAACCAGCCTTCTGATAGCGGAATAATGGTCATATTATCCGATGATTCCGGTAACGGTTGGGATGATGGAAGCAATATCGGACGGGACCGTTGACGGATTGTCATGACCAACAGACAGACCGCGGATGGAAGCGATGTCGGAAAGATGCGGTAACAGTAGCATCAAAGGTTATGACACTGGATGATACCGTTAATGGATGCGGATTTGGATGGTTGGAAAGAAACGTCTGCGGATTCACGGATTAGTGGATGACACCGGTATTTATTCAATAACAATTAAAAAGAAAGACTTATGAGTAAAGAAACTTTGTTCGTTGCGATTAGCAACCAGAAAGGAGGGGTCGGGAAATCGGCCCTGTCCGTAGTGCTTGCCAGTTACTTCCATTTCGAGAAGGGACTGAACGTGGCTATCGTTGACTGTGACTCTCCCCAACACAGTCTCGTACGTATGAGGGAGCGTGACAAAAAGGCTGTTTCCAACAGTGCCTATTACCGGCAACTGATCAAACAGCAGTGGAACCAAGTGCAGAAAAAGGCCTATCCCATTGTAGGCTCCACCGCTGAAAAGGCAAGGGAGGCGGCTGATGCGATTGCGGCAAGCGGGGATTACGACCTTATTTTCGTGGATCTTCCCGGAACGGTCGAGTCCACCGGGGTATTCCGTACGATTGTCAATATGGATTACGTGCTTACTCCCACCGTTCCGGACCTGATTGTGATGCAGAGTACACTGTCCTTTGCCACGACTGTACTTGACCATATCAAGAAGATGGAAAATACCCCGTTACTCAAGGACATCTTCTTTTTCTGGAACAAGTTGAAAAAACGTACCAATGTGGAGATTCTCAGGTCATATTCGGAAGTCATGAGGGAGCTGCATCTGACAGTCCTCGACAGCACACTTCCTGACCTGTGCCGTTATGAAAAGGAGATTACCCATGCCAAGCGTGCCTTTTTCCGTTGCACGCTGCTGCCGCCTCCGGCCAGACAACTGGAAGGCAGCGGACTGGTGGAACTTGCGGAAGAACTTATGGTCAAACTTAAACTCGGACAGTCATGAAAAAGAAAATCGTAGAGGTGAACGAAGATGTCCTGAAGGAAATCATTGTCGGTGACATACCTGTTTTCGGCAAGGACAGCCCCGCCCCGAAAGAAAAGTCCGTGGAACATCAGGAAGCGAAAAGCCCCGCCGCAACCGTACCGGCAGATACTCCAGCGGAAAAGCCCTCCGTGGAGAAGCCCAAAAGGAAAAAGGATGAATCCTTCGGATACCGGGAAAGGTTTCTGGTCAATATACCCGCGTCAAACCGTTCCCATGTGTATATCAACCGTGAAGTGGCCGAGTGCATCAAACGGGTACTGCCTGTCATCGCTCCGGAGATGAGCATATCCGGCTTTATCAGCAATATCCTTGTGGACCATCTACAGAAACACTGGGACGAAATCAACGAATTGTATAACAAAGAGTATTATAAACCATTAAAACCATTTTGATTATGACACAGATTATTTTTCAGGCCATTGTTGCCTGTTGCTGCATTTACACTGTTTACAGATTGTCATTGTTTATTTTCCGTAGGCTGTTCAAGGGCAGGAAAAGCGGAAAGGATGTCCGCGACGTTTCTGTAGAAACGGCAGACATCACAAGACATGACAATGGGGATGATGATACTTCCGAAATAACATTTGAGGTACTGGAAAACACATCCGCTTTCAAATCTTCGGAAACCGGTTCTTATAAATCCTCCTATTTGGTAAGTTATCCTGTAGGCAACCGGATACAAGTATATATCAACCGGGAGAGTTATGCCTACATCAAGCGTTTTCTGGCAGTTACCGCTCCTGAGATGCCCATTTCCGGTTTTGTAAACAGGATTATAGATGAACATTTGAAGAAGTACGAGCATGAGATGTCAAAGCTGTACACGGAATGTATCACCAAACCTTTATAATTATGACTGCGATATTTTATTTTACCGTAAAGGCAGTATGTGCTGTCTATATATTGTGCCATTTGTGGACATTTATTTTCCACAGACGTATGTACGGAATATGGGACCGCATTTTAAGGCTGATGCGGATTGCCCGTGTCAGAGTGTGGAGATACCGCAGACAACGCAAGGAAGAGGCGGAGCGTCGTGCCCGCAGAAAGGCAAGGCGCAGAAAGCCGGAAACGGATAAGTCCAAAGGAAAAACCGAAACGGCTGTTCCGTCCTCTTCTTCGGATGACGATGATGTGATAGGCAAGACAAAGGTCATCTATCTGGAAGACCCGAAAGTAGCAAGGATGACTCCAACCCGTTCCGAGCCGATGGAGAAAATTCCATTGGAGGAAGACGAGGATATCGGTTCTGATGATGTGGAGCAGGAAAACAAAGGACTGACAGAAGAAGAGCGTGAGGAACTGATGGCTCCCGTAGATGCCGAACCCGACCCGGATTTCAACACGGCATTGACAATCGAGGAAATAAACAACGTGGCGGAAGTACTTACTTCCGGGATTGTTGACGAACAGAAAGCCCTGCGTGCCGCAAGAACCATCCATTACAAACTGAGTGAAACGGAGATACTGGCTTTCCTGACCGACAAGCTGAGCAATCTGGAGAAGGTGAACGGTTTGCTTGACAAGTATCTGGGAAACCGGAGGGGTGTATCAGGAAGAAAAGGCAGTAAGGAAGATGAGCCTTTCGATATAGACAAGTATGCGTGATCAGGAAGTTCAAACGTGGCCATCCTGAAACGGTCAGATGAAGGAGATTCTGGTTGAATCTGAAAGAGTGATACATACAGGATAACTTTAGTTTCATACCCCTGCTTTCCCTTTTTAATATTTAGGGGGAAGTGGGGGTATGCGATATGAGACGGTGGATATCCTATTTCCTATCCGGGTACAAAAGGTCGGGACTGACATTGATGAAACGTACATAATCCTCCGTATGCGCGAAAGACTCGTCATTGATTCGTCCAGCCAGTTCATCGGGTGTCAGACATTCCACATCGTAGAATGTCTCGTCTTCAGGATCATCCAGACTTCTGGCGGGGGATTTCCTCCACATCTCAATGATTTTCTCATCAGAAACGTCTCTGCTGAAAAAACCGCAGTTCCATACAAAAGCGAGTAATCGTGTTTCTCTTTTCCCTGTATGGTCAGGGATTTTAATCTGTTTCTTTGATTTCATAAGTTCCTATTTTTAAATCTGTCCATTTTATATTCGGTTTATTTGGTTCATGATTGTTTTGCAATGCAGTTATGTCCGTTATCACTTCTCCAGTAAACAGATTGATGACTTCCCGTCCAGTTTCCACGGCCTTTTTCACGGTATGGTATGTACCTCCGTTGCACACGTTGTCCCAATATGCTATTACCATTGAAGCCCTGCTGACCATATAGGTGTCACGGCGCAGGTAACATCCCCTGTAATATTTTTCTGAAAGCATCACTACCCGGTCAGCCTTCTTAAGCAGTTCCCTGTAAAGCAGCTGGTCTTGCGGGTCAAACCATTCGGCTTGGGCTCTGAAAGGGATAGCAGCCGCCAGTGTCATATCCTCATATTGTTCTTTCAGTTGCAGGACAGCTTCAGCCGCTATCATGTCGAACCCTTCTGCCATGCCCGAATAAAATTCTCTGAAACCTTCTTCATAGAGGTTTTTTATCATAGTTATGACCTTTCCCCTGATTTGTCCGCTGAGGTTCCGGTAGTCCTTGTTTTCCTGCATCAGTCTTTGCTTCCGGTGTCCCGTGAATGCCGCTACCTTTTTTTCTTCCTGTTTCATGATGTTCTGTTTTTTGTTCTACATGTGTCCGGTATATGCCGGAGTTTGATTTCTTGCAGGCTTTTCTGTCCCGTGCCTGGATACTGCAAGGCTTGTCGGGAGAAAATACCGCAAGCGCAGCGAGGATGATTTTCTCCCGGGCAACCGGAACGGCCTGCCTTGCAGATTCCGTAAAGGCACGGGCTACCTTTGCCGGAAGAATCAAATGCCGTTTTTCCGCTGTTTTTTCTTTGTCGCAATCCCTTTACGATGTAACGTAATGACACCCGATGTCACGCATCGTCAGCGTTGTAAATCAATGAATTAAGCATTATATATTCGTGGTCGAAATCATTTTTTGTCTCACCAATTAAAAGTTTCGACACATGAAAAAAAGATTCTTTTTTGCAGCCATGATGCTGCTTGCAACGACAGGGGCTTTCGCCCAGGGTAATGGTATCGGCGGTATCACTGAAGCCACCAACATGGTCACTTCCTATTTCGATCCGGGAACCAAACTGATTTATGCCATCGGAGCCGTGGTAGGCCTTATCGGAGGCGTGAAGGTCTATTCCAAGTTCTCTTCGGGAGATCCCGACACCTCCAAGACGGCAGCCAGCTGGTTCGGCGCCTGCATCTTTTTAATCGTAGCCGCCACAATCTTACGTTCATTCTTCCTCTGATTATGGCGGAGTATCCTATCAACAAGGGAATCGGCCGCAGCCCTGAGTTCAAGGGGCTGAAAAGCCAGTACCTGTTCATCTTCGCCGGCGGACTGCTCGCCCTGTTCGTCCTGTTTGTCATCATGTACATGGCAGGCATCGACCAGTGGGTATGTATCGGTTTCGGTGTCATCTGCGCTTCGGTGCTTGTCTGGGTGACTTTCCGCCTGAACGCGAAATACGGTGAATGGGGACTGATGAAATTGCAGGCGCTGCGCCGCCATCCCCGCTACATCATCAGCCGGAAGGGTTTCCTCCGGTTGATTTGTCCAACCCCGAAAAAACGAAGCGTATGAGAAATGTAATGAAAGCCGCCACGCTGGAAAGCCGGTTCCCTCTGATGGCCGTCGAGCACGGATGCATCATCAGCAAGGATGCCGACATCACCGTGGCCTACAGGGTGGAGCTGCCGGAAGTGTTCACGCTGACACGCGCCGAGTACGAGGCCCTCCATTCCACATGGGCGAAGGCTGTCCGGGTTTTGCCGAATTACAGCATCGTCCACAAGCAGGACATCTTCATCGAGGAGAGCTACAGGCCCGACATCTGCCGGGATGACCTGAGTTTCCTCAGCCGCAGTTTTGAAAGGCATTTCAATGAGCGGCCGTACCTGAACCATACCTGCTATCTGTTCCTGACCAAGACCACGAAGGAACACAGCCGCACGACAAGCAGTTTCAATGCCCTCACGCGCGGGTTCATCATCCCCAAGGAGATGCAGGACAAGGATACCGTCGCACGCTTCCTGGAATGCTGCGGGCAGTTCGAGCGTATCGTGAACGACAGCGGTCTGCTCCGCATGGTCAGGCTGACGGACGAAGAGATTATCGGTACTGAAACCTCCGCGGGCATTATCGAAAAGTATTTTTCGCTTTCGCAGGAAAATACGACCAGCCTGCAGGACATCACCCTCGGAGCCGGGGAAATGAAGGTCGGCGACAATGTGCTCTGCTTGCATACCCTTTCTGAAACTGAGGATTTGCCGTCATCCGTGGGTACGGACAGCCGTTATGAACGGCTGTCCACGGACCGCAGCGACTGCCGCCTGTCCTTTGCCGCACCTATAGGGATACTGCTCACGTGCAACCATATCGTGAACCAGTATCTCTTCATAGACGATTCGGCGGAGAACCTGAGGAAATTCGAGCAGACCGCCCGCAACATGCACTCGCTGTCCCGTTACAGCCGCTCCAACCAGATCAACCGTGAATGGATTGAGGAGTACCTGAACGAGGCGCACAGCAAGGGACTCACTTCCATCCGTGCGCACTGCAATGTCTTTGCATGGAGCGACGACCGCGAGAAGCTGAAGCGTATCAAGAATGATGTGGGCAGCCAGATTGCCCTGATGGAGGCCAAGCCCCGCCATAACACGGTTGATGTGCCGACACTCTTCTGGGCGGCCATTCCCGGCAATGCCGGCGATTTCCCGTCAGAGGAAAGCTTCTACACCTTCATCGAGCAGGCCCTGTGCCTGTTCATCGGGGAAACGTCCTACAAGGATTCGCTCTCGCCGTTCGGCATCCGCATGGTGGACCGTCTGACCGGAAAGCCTGTCCATCTGGACATTTCCGACCTTCCGATGAAGAACGGTACGATTACCAACCGCAACAAGTTCATCCTCGGACCTTCGGGCAGCGGAAAGTCATTTTTCACCAACCACATGGTGCGCCAGTATTACGAACAGGGAGCGCATGTGCTGCTGGTGGACACGGGAAATTCCTATCAGGGACTGTGCAGCCTTATCCATGCCCGCACGCATGGCGAGGACGGCATCTATTTCACCTATGAGGAGAGCGATCCGATAGCCTTCAATCCTTTCTACGTGGAGGACGGTGTGTTTGACATCGAAAAGAAGGAGTCCATCAAGACGCTTATCCTTACCCTGTGGAAACGTGACGACGAGCCGCCGACACGTGCCGAGGAGGTGGCGCTCTCCAACGCAGTCAATCTCTTTCTGGAGAAGATCCGCACGGACAGTACCGTTGTTCCGTCCTTCAACACCTTCTATGAGTTCATCCGCGACGAGTATCAGGAAATCCTGAAGACCAAGCGTACACGGGAGAAGGATTTTGACGTGTGGGGATTCCTGAATGTGCTGGAACCTTATTACAAGGGTGGCGAATACGACTATCTGTTAAACTCCGAAAAGCAGCTTGATCTGTTGTCTAAACGCTTCATCGTCTTTGAGTTGGACAATATCAAGGACAACAAGGTACTGTTCCCGATTGTCACCATCATCATTATGGAAACCTTCATCAACAAGATGAGAAAGCTGAAAGGTATTCGCAAAATGATTCTGCTGGAGGAGGCATGGAAGGCCATCAGCAAGGAAGGTATGGCGGAATATCTGAAGTACCTTTTCAAGACCGTCCGAAAGTTTTTCGGAGAGGCTGTTGTCGTTACCCAGGAGGTGGAAGACATCATTTCGTCACCCATCGTCAAGGGAACCATCATCAACAACAGCGACTGCAAGATTTTGTTGGACCAGAGGAAGTATGTCAACAAGTTCGATGAAATCCAGTCCCTGCTGGGTCTGACCGACAAGGAACGTGCCCAGATTCTCTCCATCAACATGGCCAACAGCCCGTCCCGCAAGTACAAGGAAGTGTGGATAGGTCTCGGCGGAACACAATCGGCGGTCTATGCCACCGAGGTCTCGCCGGAAGAGTACTACACCTATACGACCGAGGAGACGGAAAAGCTTGAAGTAATGCGGCTTACCCGGAAGCTGGGTGGCAATATCGAGCTGGCAATCAAGCAGCTGGCCGAGAGCAAGAGGAAAAAGTGAAATCATTTATCAACCCATTAAACTTCTGAATTTATGTATAGCGATCTGGAATCTAATGAAAGCAAACGCCGTGAGGTCGTGTCATCCCTCTACTGGTCCCTGATGCAGGGCTGGAATATTCCTCTTTCCATACAGGAGTATTACGGACTCACGGAGGATTACCGTCTGTTCCATCAGCTTGAAGGGATGGCTCCTGACGAATACCTGCGGAAGAGGCAGACGGGGGAAGTCCCCGACATTCTGGAGGTGGATGCAAGACTGACACATGTGGTGGAGAAGATTTTTGAAAGTGTGTGTCCCCGTCCTCCGGCTGAATACCTCGACAAGCTGAACGGGGAACTGGAGAGGCTGGGCAGTATTGCCGTCTCGCCGGATTCCGTACATGACCCGATACATATCCGTCCGGATTTTCTCGTGAAATACGGCATTGACAGGAGCAGTCCGGAGGATGTGATACGGAAACAGGCGGAGAAGGCTTACCGGGAACTGGATGCCCGATTTGTCAGGATGACCGGCAGACGTCCTTATGCGGACGAGTTCTTCAGGAATATCAGGCCTGCCCGCACGGTCTCCTCGGAAACAACACTGCGGAGGAAACCGCACATCAACGTCCGTCCTAAGCCGAAAGGCCGCAAGATGGGACTCTGAACTAACGGAAAAGATTTATTAACCATTAAAGATTAACGACATGAAGAAAAGAATTCTGACAGCCTTATGCTGTATCTGCCTCCTTTCGGCAGGCAGGGCACACGCCCAATGGGTAGTGACCGATCCCGGGAATCTTGCCCAGGGCATCATCAATGCCGCCAAGAACATCGTCCACACGTCCTCGACGGCTGGCAACATGCTCAACAATTTTCAGGAGACGGTCAAGATTTACAAGCAGGGCAAGGAGTATTATGACGGCCTTAGGAAAGTGAAGAATCTGGTACGCGATGCCCGCAAGGTGCAGCAGACCATCCTGATGGTCGGCGACATCACGGAAATCTATGTGACCAGTTATGAGCGTATGCTCAGTGACCCTTATTTCACCCCTGAGGAACTGAGTGCCATCGCCCTCGGCTACACGAAGCTGCTGGAGGAGAGTGCCAATCTGCTGACGGACCTGAAGACGGTGGTCAACGAGAACGGCCTTTCGATGAACGACAAGGAACGTATGGACATCATCGACCGCTGTTATACCGACATGCTGCAATACCGCAGTCTGGTGCAGTACTATACCAACAAGAACATCGGCGTGTCGTACCTGCGTGCCAAGAAACAGAATGATCTCGACCGTGTGATGGCTCTGTACGGTTCACCCAACGAACGCTACTGGTAATTTCAAGGAGGATTGCTTATGGTATTGTTGGCTGTGAATTTTGACAATCTGCACCAGATCCTGCAAAGTCTGTATACGGACATGATGCCGCTCTGTTCGCAGATGACCGGCGTGGCCAAGGGCCTTGCCGGATTGGGAGCCCTCTTTTATGTGGCGTATCGTGTCTGGCAGTCACTGGCCAGGGCCGAACCTATTGACGTGTTCCCTTTGCTGCGTCCGTTTGCTCTGGGTATCTGCATCATGTTTTTTCCGACCATCGTGCTGGGTACGCTCAACAGCATTTTGTCACCCGTCGTGACCGGAACGCACAGGATTCTGGAGACGCAGACCTTTGACATGAATGAGTATCGGCAGCAGAAGGACAAGCTGGAGATTGAGGCGATGCGGAGGAATCCCGAGACGGCCTACCTGGTGGACAAGGAGGCTTTTGACAACAAACTGGATGAACTGGGAGCTCTGGACGCTATCGAGGCTTGCGGTATGTATGTGGACCGTGCCATGTACAACATGAAGAAGTCCGTGCAGAATTTTTTCCGTGAGCTGCTGGAACTGATGTTCAATGCGGCCGCGCTTGTAGTGGACACGCTAAGGACATTCTTCCTGATTGTCCTTTCCATTCTCGGACCGATTTCCTTTGCCATTTCGTGCTGGGACGGATTCCAGGCTTCGTTGAGCCAATGGTTTGTCCGCTATATCAGCATCTACCTGTGGCTGCCCGTCTCTGATCTTTTCAGCAGCGTGCTGGCACGCATACAGACCCTGATGCTTCAGAGGGACATCGAGCAGCTGTCCGACCCCAACTTCATTCCGGACAGTTCCAATGCCGTGTACATCACGTTCCTGATTATCGGCATCATCGGGTATTTCACGATTCCGACCGTGGCCAACTGGATCGTGCAGGCCGGTGGAGGAGCAGGAAATTACGGCAAGAACGTGAATCAGGCTGCTTCCAAGACAGGCTCCATTGTGGGCGGTGCCGCAGGTGCTACTGTAGGAAATGTGGCCGGAAGACTAATCAAGTAACAATCATAAAACGAATAAGAATGGAATTCAAATCATTGAAAAATATCGAGACCAGCTTCCGGCATCTGCGCCTGTTCGGAATAGTCTATCTGGGTGTCTGCACCCTGCTTGTGGGTTATTCCGTGTGGAAGGCATACAGTTTTGCCGAAGCCCAGCGCCAGAAGATCTATGTGCTGGATGAGGGGAAGTCGCTCATGCTCGCCCTCTCGCAGGACCTGGAGCAGAACCGTCCCGTAGAGGCAAGGGAACATGTCAGACGTTTCCATGAGCTGTTCTTCACGCTGGCCCCAGACAAGAGTGCCATCGAGGGGAACGTGCAGCGTGCCATGTTCCTGAGTGACCGTTCCGCCTATTCCCATTACGGGGATCTGGCCGAACAGGGTTATTACAATAGAATAATTTCGGGCAATGTCAGCCAGCGTATCGAGATAGACAGCGTGAAATGCGACTTCAACACCTATCCGTATGATGTCATGACATACGCACGCCTTTTCATCATCCGTGAGAAGAGCGTGACGGAACGCAGCCTTGTCACGCATGGCAGGTTGCGGAATTCCACCCGCAGTGACAACAATCCGCACGGGTTCATCCTGGAAGGGTTCCATGTACTGGAGAACAGGGATATCAGAATGTATGACAGATAAAACAATGTATGTATGAGAAAAATGTATGTAAAGTTCAAGGAATGTATCGGGGGCAGGCTGCGCGGCCTTTGTGACAGACTCACACCCCGTCAGAGGGCAATCGCCGTCATCGTGATGGTTTCCCTTTTCGCGTTGGTGAATTTCTACATGATTTTCCGTGCGATTTATGACATCGGACGGGAGGATGCCCGGCAGGACATCATCAGGATAACCCCGCTTGAGGTTCCCGACTTTGTGCCTGCGGATACCCTCTCCGATATGAAAGTCCGTGAGATGGAAGAGTTTTTTAACCAGTTCAACAAGTAAGATTATGAGTACAGATGCAGAAAAATTGAAACAGAAGCAGAAAATCAGGAAATATCTGGTTTTCACAGGCATGTTCCTGCTGTTCCTCGGGTGCATGTGGTTAATTTTCGCCCCGTCCGAAAAAGACAGGCAGGAGGCGGAAAGGAAGACGGGCTTCAATGCCGAACTTCCCGATCCGAAAGGTACGGGTATAGAGGCGGACAAGATGGCTGCCTATGAGCAGGCAGACATGATTCGCCGGCAGGAGGAGAAGAAGCGTACGCTGGCCGACTTCTCCGCCCTGACCGATGGACACAGACAGGATAATGTCCCGGAAACAGAACCGGCGCAGGACATTGCAAGTGAAAATGAAAGCCGTGCGTACCATTCAGGAGGAAACGGCAGGACGGGAGCCTTCGCCTCTTCAGCCTCGGCTTACAACGACATCAACGCCACTCTCGGCAGTTTTTACGAGAGTCCTGAGGAAGATCCGGAAAAGGAAGCCCTGAAAGCAGAGGTGGAACAGCTCAGACAGGCTGCCGCAGCGCAGACGGCCGGACCGAGCTACGAGGAACAGGTGGCTCTGCTGGAGAAGTCCTATGAACTTGCCGCCAAATATATGCCTTCGGGCGGCAGCACGGGAACAGCGGACAGTCAGGAGACGGAAAGTCCCTCAAGGGAGAGGAAGGCGAAAGCCGTTCCCGTCGGGCTGGTGTCCTCTCCGGTCGTGTCGTCCCTTCCTCAGCCTCTTACCGATTCGGTACAGTTCGCGAGACTGCTTTCCGGTGCTGATATCGGCTTCCATACGGCTGTGGGCAGTGCCGGGACACAGATGGCGAGGAATACCATACGGGCCTGCGTGCATGGCGACCAGACCGTCATCAGCGGACAAAGCGTGCGTCTCAGGCTGCTGGAGGCCATGCGTGTGGGAAGATACGTGCTTCCCCGCAATACCCTGCTGACCGGTGAGGGACGTATCCAGGGCGAGCGGCTTGGCATTGAAATCCTGCAGGTCGAATATGACGGCAATGTCATTCCCGTGGAACTGACCGTGCTGGACAGTGACGGACAGGACGGGATATTCATTCCCGGTTCGACGGAAGCTAATGCGGTACGGGAAGTGGCCGCCAACATGGGACAGAATCTCGGCACGACCATCTCCATCACCAACCAGTCGGCAGGTGACCAGCTTCTCTCCGAGCTTGGACGAGGGGCCATACAGGGCGTGTCGCAGTACATCTCCAAAAAGATGCGCGAGGAGAAGGTACACCTCAAATCAGGCTACGGACTGATGCTTTATCAGAACAACAATCAATAACCCATTAAAACAGTAAAGACATGAAAAAGATTCTTTTGATGCTTGCCCTCGCAGGCGGCGTTGCAAGTGCACATGCACAGTCGGCTGATACCACGGCCGTAAATGATTTGACCCTGAAGGCGGATATCTATCCGCAGCAGGAGGACGGCGACCTCTATCACGGGCTGTCCAGAAAGCTCACCTTTGACCGGATGATTCCGCCTTACGGTCTGGAAGTGACGTATGACAAGACGACCCATATCATCTTTCCCTCGGCTGTCCGCTACGTGGATCTCGGTTCTCCGAATCTGATTGCGGGCAAGGCGGACGGTTCAGAGAATGTAATCAGGGTAAAGGCTACCAGAAAGAATTTCCGTGAGGAGACCAACATGTCGGTGATTACCGAAAGCGGAAGTTTCTACACCTTCAATGTGAAGTATGCCGACGAGCCTCTGCTGCTCAACATCGAGATGGCCGATTTTATTAATGATGGCAGCGAGGTGAACCGCCCGAACAATGCCCTTGACATCTACCTGAAGGAACTCGGCAGCGAGTCGCCCAAGCTGGTACACCTTATTTCCAAGGCCATCCACAAGGATAACAGACGCCACATCAAGCATATCGGAAGCAAGGCGTTCGGCATCCAGTACCTGCTGCGCGGACTCTATACCCACAACGGGCTGCTCTATTTCCACACCCAGGTGAAGAACACGTCGAACGTGCCTTATGAGGTGGATTTCGTGACGTTCAAGATTGTGGACAAGAAGGTACTCAAGCGCACGGCTATCCAGGAGCAGGTGATATTTCCACTGCGTGCCTACAACTATGCCACGGCTGTCGCCGGAAAGAAGGATGAGCGTACCGTCTTTGTCTTTGACAAGTTCACCATTCCCGCCGACAAGATGCTGGTGGTGGAGATGCACGAGAAGAGCGGAGGCCGTCACCAGACCTTCACCGTGGAGAGTGAGGACATCGTGAGAGCGAGGGTGATCAATGAACTTAAAGTGAAATGACCATGAAGAAGTATCTGTTCCTTTTTGCCGTATGCGTATCGCTTGCCCTGTCATCGGGGCAGGCATACGCCCAGCGTTACCTTCCCGGAATGAAGGGCGTGGAACTCAGGGGAGGCTTTGCCGGAAACCTGAAATCACCGGTTGACTGGTACACGGGTTTTGCCGTTTCGGGATATACGAAAAGGGCCAACCATTGGGTGGCTGGTGTGGAATACCTGCTGAAGAACTACGGTTATCGCGGGACTTCCGTCCCACGGGCCCAGTTTACTGCCGAGGGCGGCTATTACCTAAAGTTCCTGTCCGACCCGGCGAAGATATTCTTCCTTTCTGTTGGCGGTTCCGCCCTGGTGGGATATGAGACATTGAACTGGGGAGAAAAGGTTCTGTATGACGGTTCCATGCTTTCCCACCGGGATGCCTTCGTCTATGGCGGAGCCCTGACGCTGGAGCTGGAAAGCTATGTGACGGACCGTATCGTGCTGCTTGCCCATGTGCGCGAACGAGTGCTATGGGGCAGTTCTCTGGGAAAGTTCACGACACAGTTCGGGCTTGGAGTCCGTTTCATCATCAATTAGACGCCTATGGATATAGAGATGATAAGAGGCATTCCCATTGAGGAATTCCTGTCCCGTCTGGGACATGAGCCCGTAAGAAGGCATGGCGACGAATGCTGGTATCTCTCCCCGTGCCGTGAGGAAAGGGCACCTTCGTTCCATGTGAATACCCGTAAGGGTGTATGGCATGACTTCGGTACCGGGCATGGAGGCGACATCTTCACCCTTGCGGGGGAACTTTCAGGAAGTGACGGCTTCATGGCACAGGCGAGGTTCATCGCCGGAGTTTATGGAGGCACAATACCTGAATATGCCGGACAGAAAAGAGAAAAGGAAAGTGTCAGGACAGAAAGGCGCAAGGAGCCTTCCCGCTTTGAGGAGGTGGTTTGCGGTCCCTTGCACTGTAATGTCCTGCTCGGCTATCTGAAGGGACGCGGCATTCCCGCCGAAATCGCCCGTGCGGAGTGCGAGGAAGTACGGTTCCGTCTGTACGGCAAGCGGTATTTCGCCGTCGGTTTCAGGAATATGGGCGGAGGCTATGAGCTTCGGACCAGATTCATGAAATGGTGTCTGCCGCCCAAGGATATTTCGGTTATCCGCAATGGCTCGCTTACCTGCAACCTGTTTGAGGGCTTCATCGACTTTCTTTCATGGAAGGTACTCGGCATCAGCCGCGGTGAGGATTATCTGGTCCTCAATTCGGTGGCCATGCTTGAACGCTCGTTTCCTTATCTGGACAATTACGGGAAGATCCGGTGCTACCTGGACAATGACGATGCCGGAAGAAGGACGCTGGCCGTCCTCCGGAAACGCTACGGTGACAGGATTGACGACTGTTCCGACCTGTATGCCGGATGCAAGGACCTGAACGAATACCTGGAAAGCAATTTTCCGCCTGAACAGTAATTTTTTTATAAACCGTTAAAACAAGAAATGAATATGAAACCTAATATGAACAGAAAAGGGCTGTATGCCCTTGTATGCGCCCTGATGGGCCTGACCTTCGGTATACTGACCTCGTGCAGCGATGACCTTGACGTGCAGCAGTCCTATCCCTTTACGGTGGAGACGATGCCGGTTCCCACACGTATTGTGAAGGGTGAAACCGTGGAAATCCGCTGTGAACTGAAACGGGAAGGACGGTTCTCTGATGCCCGATATACCATCCGTTATTTCCAGCCGGACGGCAAAGGCAAGCTGCGCATGGACGACGGGATGGTGCTGCTGCCCAACGACCGTTATCCTCTGGACAGGGAGGTGTTCCGCCTTTATTACACCTCAGAGTGTGAGGACCAGCAGAGCATTGACATCTATTTTGAGGACAACAGCGAGCCGGCACAGCTTTTCCAGCTGACCTTCGATTTCAACAATGAGACGGAGGACGAGGATACCGTGGTTACTTCCGGCGGCAAGGAATTACCTGTCGTTATCGTATCACAATGAACCTGACCTGCCTATGGGAATAAGAGCAAAATTGTTTGCGGCGTTTTTCGCCATAGCCTGCTTCGGGAGCATACCGTTGCGGGCGGAGAATCCGGTAAAGGAGAAACAGGACAGGTTCAGCCTTGCCGTAGAGTGTATCAAGCGCTATGAGGGCTGGCATGGAGAAAAAAGACACTGGCCTTATGTCGGGTACGGGCATAAGGTCCTTCCCGGGGAAAGGCTGACCAATGACATTACAAAAGAACAGGGGGATTCAATCCTGAGAGCGGATTTACGCAAGCTGTGCCGTATGTTCAGTTACCTGGGACGTGATTCGCTGATTGCCGCTGTTTTGAGCTATAATGTCGGGGCATACCGTCTGAAAGGTTACGGCAAGATGCCCAAAAGTAAATTGTTGAAGAAACTGGAGGCAGGAGACCGGAATATCTATAAGGAGTATGTTTCTTTCCGGTGTTACAAAGGCAAGGTAGTGCCGAGCATTGAACGGAGAAGGAAGGTGGAATACATGCTGCTTTTTGAGGAATAAAAAATGAGGAAGAATCTTTCAGTCTTTTGACTGTCAGTTTCTTCCTCGTCTTTTGTTTTACTTTCCGGTTATCGTTTCCGCCATAGGGTTCTGCCGGTGCATTTCCCAGTTCATGATTGCCGATTTTTTACTTGAATTTGCATAGCAGTATTCGCAGAGATGGGGGCAGGTATTGTATTCCCCGATATCCTTGGCTGCCATACATCCGCATGAGGTGCGTTGTCCCGGATCCTTTTTGTGATTGCTGACGAAGTATTTGTTGCCAGGGAGAATCACGGCACCGTAAGGAAGGTCATTCATGTCGAAAAAGGCTGGAGACGGCATTTCCTGTATGATGACGCCCAATGCGGACATCAGCTCCTTGTCTTTCCATGCCAGACGTGCTATAAGGTCACCGTCGATGCAGCGGTTACGGGATATCCTGTATTTGCCAAGATCCAGATTTTCGCCGCAGGTAGCCAGCTCCAGATTCCATCCTCTGTTACGGTTCAGTACCGTCAGTTTTCCGGCAAGCTCCTCCATTTTTTCTTTATTCCACTCATGATATGGGATTCCGCTGTCTGTCATGTTGGCCTTGACCTTTCTGTACGAGTCTATGTCTGCAAAACTGAAAACCAGCTTTTCCGTACAATTGTGTATCTCCGTTCCTACACGTTCGATCTTTTCAATCAGAGTATCCACGGATATGTTGTCTGTGAGTATCAGCGGATCGAACCGCCATATTACGGCTTCTTTGCCCAATATATCGGAAAGAGTCCTGAATGTTTCAATACGTTCTGTCAGCGGAGGGACACCGGTTTCCAGTCCGTCTTCCTCATAATCATTCAAAGTGAACTGGATATAGCAACCGATACCTCTTTCTTTCAGGATCGGCAGATAAGGAAGAAGAGGTTTGGGATTTTTCGACCAGAACACTATGAATCTTGTATTCCGGTAAGAGATATAGCTCTTTTTTCCGTTGAACGGGTTGTTCCACACGGAATAGCCGGTTTCGAGCCGATGGAAGAACCAGTCCGCATAGAATGCCGGGATGTCCGTGCTGCGGCTTGCCGATATGATGTCGGGGGCCGGGATTTCCATCTTTCGGCCGTCTATGATGATATTTGCTTTTTTCCAAGTCATATTGTTAAGATTATATAGTAAAGACAGCGTCGGTTATGAACGCCTGTCCGGGTTGTTGATATGTCATTGGTTTGTTTCTATGCAAAAATAATATGAATATTTCATTCTGTAGCTGTTCAGCCTACCAGAACGGCATCCTGTATTTCCACCTCTGAGGGCAGACGGGAAAGTAGGAGTTCCGCCATTGCTCCGTTCTGCGGAATCAGTGCCGGGAAATCCGTTCTGCCCGGCTTATATATTTCAGTCGCTACGTTATACAAATCCCAGGCGGTGATTTGTCCCTTTTCGCGGACCAGTTTCAGCACCTCTTCCGTGAAGATGGAAATCTGGCTCTGGTTCAGCGGGTAGGTTTCAACCGAGGATGACAGATTCCTGTCCGAACTGTCGTGGGAGACACGCAACGCTGTCAGCAGCCCGATATACATATACACTTCCTCCGGGGAGACGATTCTGCGTTTCAGCCGCTGAATCCTTGCAATGTCCTCGTTCATGTTCACCTCGAAGTTTGCCAGCCAACCGTCCACCGTTTCGAATACCCCTTCCGTTGTCACCTTGTTTTTTCCATAGTTGCAGATGCTCCTTTCCGGTGATAGGATACACTGGTTATGGCATATCTTCACGCACGGGCCTATGGCCGCTTGTATGCCGTCCTGATGGTAGGCGACGACCAGCGTAGTCGTCAGCTCGTCCGTTTCCCAGTCTTTGATCCGGATGGTCGCGAAGATGCGTCGGAGGATGTGCGCTTCCACTGCCTTTTCACCATGTGTCTGTTCCACTTGCGGGAGAATGCTCACCCCCGGCTGTGTCTTGTTCCTGTTCTGGGCGGCGAAGATTTCCTCCACCTCGTAATCGAGATTATACTTCTCGCAAATGTCCATCATACGTTGCAGGACCTGATAGTGATAGATGCCCTGGACAGGCTTGCCATAGATATCATTCTCCTTGTAGGTACGCTGGAGAGTTTCAAGGTTCATTACTTCGATTCCGTTGTTCTGAAAATCAAACTGCTGCTGTTTTTCCAATACTGCCAATGCTTCCATAATCTTGAATTTTATAAAGTTAATACTATGATTTGTTTGTCATTTTTCAGGTATGTATCTGCCATCCGTGGAACGGTTGCAGCATTACGGCGAAAGAGCGGTCCGGTATGCCGTGATAGAGCAGCCCGCCTACGATGCCGATGCTTCCGTCGGGATAGCGTTGCGTGAAGCCGAACGAGTACGGGGCATGGTCATAATAGAGCGAGATTTCGCTTGGATGGTCTGGATTCTCCTCCCATTTTTTCAGTCTGTCCAGACAGTTCTGGAGTGATGTGTCACCGATGGATTCTGCGTAACGCTTTACATTCTGGAAATGTTCTTCATTCAGGATTTTCATGACTCATTGTATTTTATCTGTTAAACACGTCCGGCTCCGGGAGCCGGTATTTTTTATTTTTCACCTGCCTGACTGTCCCGTGACCGTACCCGCAAGGTTTGGCGAAAGAAAATACCGCAGCCACCGGCGAGGATGATTTTCTTTCAGCCAACCCCATAGGGGCCTGACCTTGTCCGGGTACGTTGGACACGGGACTATCTTTGCAGGGAGGAAAATAAAATATACAGGTTGTGTGTCGTTGTATTTTCTTGCAGGTATGTCGGTGAGAAACCCATTGATTTGTTCGTCTTTGACAAAGGAATGGTGTACTTTTGCAAATCCTAATTTGAAAAATCATGGAAGATTATATAAAGAAAGCTGCGGATGCTTTCCTTGTGGAGCGTCCGTATGGTATGCGCGTGGATTACAGTAAGCGGGGATACGTGCTGTTCAACCGTAATCTCAATGTGTTGGGCAATGGGGAACATGCCCGCCTGGAGGAACTGCCTCTGGAGGAGTTTGATGTGGACGAGATTCCCTTGGAAGGAGAAATCATAAAGGAACATGCGGGTTTTACCGATGTGTTTTTCTATTCGGACTGTACCAATCCCTATGCAGGGTATGTGCTGGATCTGAAGAAGCTCAAGGTCTATAACCAGTTTATATATCCCTTGGCGATGGTACTGAACAGAAAGCTGTAAAATTCAGATAATAGCGGTAACAGTTGCATAGGAGAGCTGTTACCGCTTTGGATCTTATTTTCTGATTTCATTTCCGGCAAGAAATGCAAGATAGTCTGCCACAACCTTATGGCACCCGGTAAAGTCGGGAGTACGGCGGCCTTTGTATTTTCGGAAACTGACGGTTCCGTTCCTGTCGATTGCTGTCACATGCCTGTTGAATGTCCCTTTGGTTCTGATATGGATGTCAAAGCCGTCCCTTCCGGTAATTTCAAGAAACATTTCTGCCGTTATTTTCTCACCGTCCAGGAATTTCCGCTTGTTCTCGTCAAGCAACTGTTGCCATCGGGTTTCTTTCTCCTTTCTTTCCAGTTCTTCTTTTCTTTTCCGTTCCAGCCGCTTTTCTTCCTGCTTTTTTGCATATTCCTCACGGGCCTGTATCAAAGGAGTGGAGTCAAGACCGAGTGCATTGAATACATGGACAGACAAGAGGGGGATGATTTTTCCATCCTCCGCATCCTTCAGGGTGTTTTCAATCCAGTTCTTGCAATAGGTCGCCGCTTCTTCCCGGTGCCCCTCCTTGTCAAGGATTCTGCGTGAATACTGTCCGCAGGAAAAATGGACATCACCTATCTTGCAGATTATATGGAAACTGTCTTCACTTTCGTTTCCGTATTCGTTTTTTCTTGCCAGCGAGATGAATACATTCTCCGCATACGGCTCAAGTTCCATGTATGGGGCAACGATGGTGTTGCCGTCAAACTTGTATTTCAATACTTTTGCTTTCATGTTTCTATTCTGTTTTTCTGTCGGTAGATATTTCATCTATTATCTCATTCTCTTTTCTCTCACCTTTGAGGAAGGCAAGCAGCCGCCCGAAAAAGAACGGGGCTTGGTCTGTCCCCAGCTGTGAGCTTTCCCCGTTCCGAGTGGCGCATATTGCAAACCGTCCCAGTCCGAGACTGTCCTGTGGAGGTACGATATGGAATGACAGGTTTCCCGTACCGTTGATATGAAGCCCGCCCCGGTAAGTGTAGAAAGTCTTTGCGGTTCTTTTGTCCGTATCAATGTCCACCCGGCTGTAGCCTGTTTTTTCCAGCTGCTCAATTATTTCCCGGACGGATATTTCCATGTCGGTACAACAGTTTGTCCAGTCCATGTTTGCCAGCACCGCCTCATAACGGTCATAAACCGTGTTGAACTGATCCTGATATTCTTCAAGGAATTCGCCCTCGTCATCGCACATGTCCTCAAGTGGAAGACCGTTCTCTTTTACAAGGGCGATATCCGCCAGTCCGCATACCGTTTCGATAAGCAGCGACCGTTCCATATCCCCGTTTTTCCCTATCCCGAATATTTTCATCCGGCAATACCGGAACATGGCAACCCGTGCCGACATGTCAAGGTCATTCCATACATCGGTACCTTCCTGTACATATAGTTTTTTTCTGATTTCTTCCGGCAACGAGTACCACCATTTGTTCAAATTTTCCGTATCCATAAATTTTGATTTAAGTTGTTTTAAAATTCCGCCTTGATTGCCATGTGCGGTATGCAGTGGCATATTCCTGCCTTTCCCGTTCCAGATTGCTTTCCGTTTCCGGGGTATATCCGAGCAGGCGTATGTATCCGCCGTTGCAGCCTGTCAGTTCGCAGCGCATTCCGGCTGCCTCCAGTTTCCCGATGCGTTTCTGTGCCGTCTTCGCACTCGAATATTCCTTGGGCCAGAAATAATGTTCGCCCTGTGAGCCGTAAAAGTCCTCTCCGAGTATCATTTCCCCGATATGTCTCCGACTCTCGATGAAGCCGAACCGGGCCTTGCCCAGTGCCTGGCGCACAGCCTTGTGTGCAGGTCCTTCGGGATACCTGAACACTTCAGGAGTGTCTTTTCCCGTAATCTTCGGCAGTTCCATCCGGTACGGCTGTCTGTAGCTGCCGATTCCGAGCGTGAGATAGAAGTTGGTGTGGAAATAGTCGGTCATGGGGTCGCTTTCATCGAAATTGTATGACATCACAAAATCCCTGACGTTTGTCATCACGTCCTTGGCCCGGTCGGTCAGACTGTCCGATGCCTGGATGTTGTAGTGGTTGATGTCTCCCTGTACCTTGCCGGATTCTCTGGTGAAAGCCTCGAAGTCCGCTTTCATCAGCCGGATAAGGATTGAGTTGTATCCGTCCCTGCGGACCGAGAAGGTGTATCTCGGATAGGTCTCCTTGAGCCATGCCCTGACCAGTTCCGTGATTTCCGGCGCGGACTGCCCGTTGTAGTTGCGCCCTTTCCAGCGGTATTCATTGTATACGTATTCGGTGTATTCCTTTGCGGTGGCATCCTGAAAGTCGTGTTCGTAGCCTGTCGGGGTTGTGGAAACGCAAGGCTTGTCTTTCCAGACCTCGAACAGCTTTCCGAATTCGGTATTCACCTGCTGCATGAGGGCAGTGTCACCACCCTTGTCCGGGTGGTGAAGCATTGCCAGACGGCGGTATTCTTTTTTCAGCTCCGCCAGTGAGTGTATGTTCTGAAAATAAGTCATAGTGTAGATATTAAAGTCCCGCAAGACGGTTGATGAAATATATCTGCCAGTCCTGGTCGAGTCCGAGGTTGCTGCACGCGATTTCGAAGTCTTCGCATCTCAGGTCGTTGTCTTCCTGAAGTTCCTGCAGGTTTCTTATCTCGTCGTCCAGGTATTCCTGTGCCTCTTCCTTGCCGCAACTGCATGAGTTGCAGATCAGGTCAATGATGTTCCGTGCCATAGCCGTTGTCTTTAATTGTTTGTCAGGTATATGTTCCTCTTCTCGTCATAGTTTTTGCCGTTCCACCATTCGTCGGCGGCCTCGGCGAATGTCTGTCCGGAATTGGCTGAAGGGAAATCGGATGTCTTGAATCCGGTCAGGTATTCAAGGTTATCGGTGCTGTTGGATTTCCACCATTCCTGCATCTTTTCCAGAAAGGATTGTTTGGAGCAGGTCTCCACATTATCCTCGCACCGGGAACACCAGATGTCATCGTCCACGTCACTGTGGTATTCATTCGTGTTTACATCCACCCATGCCTGGATTTCAATCTCCGTTGAACCGCAATCATTGCACACCTTGATTTCGGAATCGTCCGGGTGTTTGCGTCTGGCTTTGCCGTCATACAGGCTGACGGCCCGTTCCACCAGCTTTTCCCTGTAACGGTCCGTCAGTTCCGCATAGAACCGTTCAGCGGCTCCGAATATTCCCTTGTCCGTCATCAGAGACCATTTTTCCCAAAAGTGTGGGTGCATTTCCTTGAATACTGTCCTGCACTCTTCCTCGCACCAGGCATTCCACATATAGTAGAAGAAGCTGGAGACTGCATTTTCCGCTTGATATTTCATAATGTTGTTTTTATTTAATGTTATACATCCTTGCGAAATAGCTGTTCACTTCAGGGATCCTTTTCTTGTAATAGGGCTGGTTGTCCCTGCACCAGTCCGCCAGTTCCTGTTTGTTCCTGAAAGGTTCCCTCCAGCTTTGCCCGCTCATGATCATTTCCACCTGCGGGGCCAATTCCCTGATGAACGCTCCGACAGTCCATCCTTCCCAGACGTATCTGTCCATATTGATTTTTGTTGCCATATTGTCTTTCGTTTCAAGAGTTTCCTTTTGTATTTTCAAGTTGAAGCCTTACTGCTTCGTACATTTGATTAAGCCAATCAATGTTGCTGGCTCCAAGGTCGTAGGGAGTGTAGCAGGCCACTTCGTCCCCGCTTTCCTTCTCCAATGCGATTACTGTCATACTATCCTCCGTAACTTTAAGCTTCGTTACCCGGCATTCATATGGATCGCCGTTTTTCCCGAACCAGATGACCCATACCGGATCGTCATTGCTGTCACAGAATGAGATTTCTTTCAGTCCGTGCGTATCAAGCAGCTCCCTGATGGCTCCGATTATGTCCTTACGCAGTTCTTCAATCCTGTCGTTGAAACACATGGACGTGTATCTGACCTTGCCTTTGTCAACCCGTTCCCTGAAAGAAAGGATCTGCATGTCGGGGTGAGAGCCGAATCTCCAGTCTGTCACCTCGTCATCATCGCGGGTAGTGTGGATGTTTCCGCCCAATACCAGACCGCAGTCTTCCGTTACAATTCTTTCCGCCTCGTCGCGGTCTTCCGCCACGACCTTGTAGGTACCCTCGAAGGTGTACCTTACTCTTACATCGTACTTTGCCATAATTCCTATGATTTGGTTAATGATTTCTATTGTTGATTCTTATTCTTGGTTCTCGAACGATTCCGGTGACAACCGGTACAGTTCAGCCAGGTTCAGTTTGGCCATCGGGTATTCTACCCATCCGCTTTTGCGTCTGTATCCCGTATCTTCGGCAAGGCTGTTCCTTATGAGGAATTCCATCGCTTCCGGATTGTTGTTTATGTCAATGAATGCCTGGTCGGGAATCCCGAATGCCGGAGAGTCTTCCAGATTGACGGTAAGTACCGTGTATAGTTCCCCGTTGTCCGGTGATTCCAGACTCAGAACCGGCCATCCGTTCGGGTAGAAGCCGGTGACAAGCCTGAATTCCTTTCCATGGTACCGGAATGTCCTTTCAGACCGGTTTTTCCCGGATTCCTGAATTTTGAAGTCGTCTTCTCCTTCAGTGAATGTCCTCACCGGGCAGGACACATCGTAATGGCAGCCGTCTTCGTGTCCGCACAGGTATTCTTTTCCCTTGAATAGGATGATTGCATATTTCTTTTCCATGATTTGATATCTTTAATTGACCATACTTGATTTATGAAGCGACAAGACCTATCTTTTCTCCGAAGAAGGAATCGCATACCCCGTACACATGCTTGATGGAGCATTCATATTTTGAGTTCTCGCTGTCAAGACGGAAGCGGAATCCGTGATAGTCCCTGACTTCCAGTTTCAGTCTGACATCTTTCAGGAGTTCCATTTCCAGGAGGCTTCCACCGCCGTACATGGAGCTGAAGATGCCGCAGCAGTTGCCTTTGGGAATAATGACTTCCCCAAGCGAGAATCCGGCATCATAAAGTTCCTGCAGGCTTACCTTGCCGATATAGGTCAGCAGGTTGGCACCGCAGCAGGAGTTGATAAGTTCATGGTAGAACTGTTCATAGGATACCTGTTCCTTGCCGTCCCTGTATTTTTTGTCGGGGAACCGGCCATATACCGTGTAGCCTTTCTCCACCAGCATTTTCTTCACTTTGGCTGGATTGAGGTTCAGCGCGTCTATCATATCCCCGAAATAGGATTCCTTGTACCGGTATCCTTCCTGCGATTCCAGCCAGTTGGAATTGATGCAGTCGTAGTTTGACAGCATCTCGACACGCACGGGGATGTCATCCGTGTTTTTGAGAAGTTCTTTCAGCGTGTCAGAGTCGTTTCTGTCATAGATTTCTTCCCTGATTTCGTCTTCGTGTTCTTGAAAGAACTTGTCCACTTCCTCTTCCCCGAAATCATGGAAACGGATACATTCATCCTTCAGCTTTGAGACGATTTCACGGACAGCTTCCCATTCGGCGTCACCGTACCATTCGTCCACTTTCTCCCACAGACTTTCACAGCTCCTTTCTTCCAGACACTTCTGGATGGTGTCACGGCAGTTGTCGAGATTGTCGTTGTAGTCCACCCATACCAGCGTGTAGGACTTGTCCATGAGCGATTTCACGAGTTCCATTGTCAGTCTTTCCTGTTCTTCCATTTCTGTTACCTGTGTACGGCAGGATTCTGTTTCCCGTACATGTCGTTTATAAATGAGAAGAGCGACCTTTCGGCCGCTCCCTTGTCATTCGTACTCTTCCTTGAGCCTTTCATATTTCTCTGTTTCCATTTCCGTCTCGCCGTCGAAGTGGAAATGTGCCATATGACCGTATCCGGTTTTAGGCTCACCGCCGCATTTGTGCAGTGCGGTGTCTATTTCCCAGTCGGTATCACCGATGCCGAGGGATATGTATGTCCCTCTGAGCATACACCCGGCCAGCCTCAGTGCGGCATCCTTCCTTTTTTCCCGGCGGAGCCTGTCAAATGCCGCGAGCGCGATTTCCCGGTTGGGTATTTTTATCGTAGTTTCCATATCGTTTCATTTTCAGTTTGCCGTTTCCTTGTCTTTCCCGCTGTCTTTTGCTGCCAGGACACCGAAAGGCAGATCGAGTATCCTGTGGTTAAAACATAGCGTTGAATTGTAGTCCGTGCGTTGCCAGAGGGTAAAATGGTCTCCGGCGAACGACCATCTGAAATAGCCTGACAGTGAGCCGAACTGCAGATTGACATTCCTGCTTATGAGGAAGCGGTTCACATCCACGATGTGTCCCGCCGTCAGTAGTATGTTCAGTATTTCCACGAATGCCAGCTGCGAGTATGGGTCGATAGGCATTACAGGTCCTTTGAAGTTGATTTCCATATCTTTTGTCTTTTAGTCATAATTGTCATCAAATATTTCGTAACGGAATGTAAGCATGTCGCAGTAGTAGCTTGATACGCCCGTGTATATCAGGGCATCTTCTCCCGTGTCCGCGTCTTCTTCCGTTTCCGTGACGGTATCCCCGTACAGGTCATGGTAGTGTGATACCATCATGTGCGGGTCATCCGTGGTGATGTCATATCCGTAACTTCTGCTCCAGCTTATGAAAAACTCCGTTTCTTCCTCTTCGAGCCTTTCAAGGGCATCCCTGATCTCGAAGAAGTTGGGACAGAGCCATTCACGGCTGATCAGTGTGTCCGGAATGTTTTCCCATTTCGGATACCGGTATTCCGGTTCCTTTTCCCCGGGAAACAGGTCGGAACAGGCACTCAGGAACTCGCCCATGTCGCTGTAGTCGGACAGGTGCAGCCAGTAGTCCCTGTAATCCTTTATGTCAATGAGATGCTGTGTGGTCACGGCAATCTCTGCATTGTTCAGATCCATATTACTTGTCTTTTATGTATGTGGATGCCGGGGATTCCATTCCACCGACCTCGACAAGGTGCCGTGTCCCGGCTGTGCAGGGTTTTTCGGGAAAATACCGCAGCTCCGCGAGGATGATTTTCCTGAAAACCGCCTGCGGCCTGACCTTGCTCAGCCGATGGGGACGCGGCTTACCTTTGTCGGTGGGAATGGAACTCCCGGTCTTCTTCATACGGTTCATATTTATTCTGTTATGCGCTGGCTTCCCCAGCTGATGTGTATTTTGCCTTCACTGTCCTGCGTGCGGATGAGCAGGCTGTCGATGACAGACATTGTGATGTCGAACTCCTCGAAGATTTCTGACTGTTCTTTGACCTCACCGGTCTTGATGAATTCGTTCAGACGCTCCTTGGTCAGTACCAGTGCCATCAGGTTCTGTTCGACCGAATCTTCGTAGGTGACGTAGTGGACATCCTTCATTTCTTTGGAATCGAGACGGATGAAACGGAAGTAGAACTGTTCCATACGGGGGATGTTCCACTGCAGGGATTCCAGTATCACGTCGTTGCAGGTAGGTATGTTCACGGAGCTGCTCAGGCTCTGCTGTGTGCATATCAGGATGCCGTTGATGGTGGAGTCGAATTCGGTCACGATGCTCTGCCGTTTCTTGAAGGCTACATCTCCCTTGACCACAAATACAGGTCTGTCGGGAAAATGTTCCCGGATATAGCTCTCGTAGAGGTCGAAGGCCGCCAATGTGGTACATCCGATGGCAACCTTACCCGGTATTGTCCTTATGAGCCTTTCAATATAGCGGGTCTTGGAAGGATAACTGTCACCGTAGTATCCCTCTATCAGGTGAGGTACCGAACAGGCTTTGATAAGCAGCTTGATCTGCCTCATGAGTCTCAGTCCTGCATCCTTTTTCGTGTCTCCCGTGCTGTTGTAGTACAGCTCACAGATGCGGCAGAATTCCTCGATGATGACACGGTATACCTCGTGTTCTCCTTCCGAGGGACGGACGGTATGTGTCCGTATCCGGTATTTCTCTCCTGCGAAGTCCCTGAATTTACGGGTGATGACCGTTTTGCCGATAAGTTCGGAGAGTTCGTCCTTGTTGTACACGTCCTGGTTCTGTTTCTCGATGCCGAATACAGTGGCTTTCCCCGGACAGTGGCAGGCACGGAAAAGGACATGCCCCCTGAAGGCGGGGAACGGTGTTCCGTAATCCGGGTTGTTCTCTTCCTCTATCTCGTGGTCCCTGTTTTCGTGGTAGACCTGCGGGCTCCAGCATATCATATTTACGGAGTTGTTGTAGAGTAGTTCGAACTGGCTGTACAGTTCCGCGATGTTGTTGCGGGTGGTTGTTCCCGTGTCGAGGATCTTGTACCTGAGCCTCCTGAATATGCACAGGATGTTTCTTGTACGCTGCGATGTGGGATTGGTGATTTCGTCCGACTCGTCGAAGACAAGGCACAGCTTGCCGGAAGTGCGTTTCACGAAACGCATCAGTCCTCTTTTCAGTTTCCGGAGCATGGAGGTGGAGACGACAAGGAATGTCCCTTCCAGTATGTTGTTGAGGTCGCCGGCGGTCTGTATTGTACGGAAGCGTTCCTTGTTTATGGTAAGGAACGGTATCCAGGTCATGTTGGTGGCGATGGCCGGGGCAAGTATGATGACGTTCTTTGCCTTTCTGAACTTGAGCAGGTATTTCGCCCTGTGATAGACGGCGGCGGTCTTGCCTGAACCCTGCTGCCAGTTCAGCAGGGCGTAGCGTTTCTGCAACACGAGGTTCAGGTCGTGTTTCTGCAAGTCCGTGAATTCGCAGACTTCACCGTCCTTGTTGATGAATGTGGTGCGGTCCATGTATTCCTTCAGGCCGGCATCTTCCCGCATTTCCGCAAACTGGAGATTCTGGGTCTCGTATTGCCTCTGTTTGCGCCGTATCAGTTTACTGGCGGCACGGATCTGCCGCATGTTCTTTTCTGTGACGTTTTCCGGCATCGGGAGTTCGGCCCTTCCGAGTATGAGGTCGTTGATGCCTGCGGCCTTGTGCGTGACCTTGTCAAGCAGACGCGGGGCATATTGCTTCAGCTTGAAGCCGTAGGATGTCTTCACCAATGCCACTTCCTTGCGCGGCACCACGTTCTGCGAGGTGATGTACCTGCGGATGATGCCGAGAACCTTGCCGGTGGTCAGCTTCTTGCGTTCCCATTCCTTTATCTGTTCCCGGGTGGCATTTTCCGGCGGTTTCTGGTTGCGGAATTTGGACACCAGCGCCTCCGCCTTTTCGACATGCCTGTTCAGCACGGCATGGGCTTTCAGCTCGTACATGTATTTGGCGAGCCTGTACTCGAACTGTTCCAGCTCTTCTTTGTCTATATGGTTGCACTCCCGCATCAGCTGGAGGCGCAGCCGGTGTTTCATTTTCCGCACTTCGGCTATGCGTTTCTTCAGCTCATCCATGCTGACAAACTCTTCCGCGTTGTAGGGCTGCATTTCAATATGGAGGGAACGGCGGAGGAATACCATGATTTTTGTTGCGAAATTCTGCACGCCCACCGTAGAGAAGGCTGAATGTTCCAGCCTGGTCTGGCCGATGAAGGAGAAATTCGAGTTGATTTTCGCCACGCGTGTCTTTTCCCAGAACTCGTTCTGCATGAAGGAGAGAGGGACGATGACCATCAGGATTCCGGCAGGGTTGAGCACGTCATAGGCCTTGTCCATGTAGAATTCCTGCGACAGCCTGTAATCAAATTTCAGGTTGAAGGGCGGATTTCCGACAATGATGTCGAAACGCTGTTCGGGATTGTACAGCTGTATGTCGCATTTCTCGATATGAGCTTCCGGGTAGAGGTATCTGGCAACGGCCACCGCCTTGCCGTCAATGTCGAATCCGTAGGCATTGTGCAGGTTGGGCAGATGGTTGAAGAAGTTGCCCATGCCGCAGCACATGTCAAGTACCATTTCCGCCGATGTCGGAGAAAGGGTCTCCACCATGCTCCGGCATATGTCGTGCGGGGTGAAGAACTGTCCCATCTCGAATTCCTTCTTGGCCTCGGCGTATTCATGGTAGCTGGTGAAATCCGACTGCCTGAGGTTGTGCAGTCCTCCGATTCCCGTGTAGCAGTTGTAGATGCTTTCCTTCGGAACGAGGTCCTTGCCGGAGTCTATGGCGAAAAGGATTTTCTCGTTGATCTCGGCACGCCTGTCCTGGGGAATCTGTTGGGGTATGATGGCATACATGTCTTTTCTTTTTTAATGGTTGGAAACGAAGACACCCCGCAAGGATGTCTTACGGGGTGTCTGAATAAGTATTTCATGAATCACTCTTCTCTGAGTGTGATTTCATCCAGCCGCAGCCTTCTGTAGCAGTTCTCTGCGGCCCGGCTGTCCTTGAAGCGTACGTCGATGCGTCCGTTCTTGTAGAACTTGATCTGTTCTGCGTTGCTCAGGGTGAGGTTGTACCATTCGGTTATATCCACATCGCGTCTGTCAAGGCCGATGACCATACCGCTTGAACCGTTTATCACGTCATCCGCCCCGTATGCGATACCTTCGCAGAAAATGTCCACTTTCCTTCCGCAGTCATACGAGAACTCATATTCCCGGTGGTATTCCAGATGGATGCTGTCCCAGGACACGATGTCAGGGAAAGTTATCTTGTCCTTTTTCAGTTCGGGCTTCACCTTGCTCCAGCGGGAAGGCTGTACCGTTTTCAGGAAACGGGCCAGCAGTTCTTCCTCTGCGGTCTCACGGAAACTTTTTCCGCCGAGGTGTTCAATGACCATGTCCACGTAAGTCTGGTAGACCGGACGGAATCCCATGCGCATGGCCTTCTCGTCGATTACAGGAATGGGTACGTCTACATTGTAGGTCCTGTTGAAATAGGAAATGATGCGATTCGCGAAATTCGCGTTGGCATTGCAGTTGTTGTCCGCAAGCTCGTTGATGAGGTCAAACGGTTTGAATTCGTTGTGGGTATAGTCATCCTCCCCGCTGTTGTTGAAATAGAAATTCCGTATGGAGACCTTACCGTTATCCTCATACTTGAAGCTCTTGATTTCCCGGTACCGTTCCGCTTCTTCCTTGAAGATGGCATACCAACGGTCGATACGGTCAAGCGTCTTGTAGAGCTGGTCCTGCTGGAGCTGGCAATACTGCCTGTCCTGTTCTGTAATCTTGTCCTCGTTCCTTACTTGCACGTTCAGGATACCTGTGAGCAGGTCAGTGTGGCTGCCTGCTGTTCTTGTTGCTGTTGTCTGCATAACTGTATTGTTTTAGAGATTGTCAATTTCGGGTTTGATACGGTAACAGTAGGTGATGTGGCTGTCCATGTCCTTGACCAGCTTGACCTGTTCGGGATAAAAGTTGAGACGCCGTTCCACGGCCTGGACATCTATTTTGTCCCACTCGTGCTGCGGCAGGAACCGGTTCTCATGACGGAAACACCAGAGAACGATATGGTTTTCCTGGTTGCCCTTGAACACGGTCCCTTCATAGTCCTTCAGGAACTGTAGGAAGTCCTCTTCGGTCCTGAAAGCCTTGTCGAAGCCTTGGTACAGGTTACGTGCGTCCGGACCCGTGTTTTTTGTCAGATAATACTGTCTCCATGTCTCAGTGGTGAAATCGCCGTAGAGAGGGTCAGGTTCGGAATAGGACCATAACGGCACTTTTGCCGTGAATGCGACGGCACCGTTGGCGCACGCACCGCAGTTGCCCCAGTCTTGGAATATCCCTTCCGTCCATCTGACGAACTTCAACTGGAGGGGGTCAATATGGTGGAAGGATCCTCCGCTGACACTTAAACCGATACCGTCATACTCTTCCCATATGAAAGGGATATAGGGGATTTCACAGATGGAAATCAGTCCGTCCGTATTTTTGCGTTTCTCGATGAGGGCGTTGCCGTAATATTTCCCGTATCTGTCCACATAGATGAGTCTGTCACCGACCTGTGGAATCTTTTCAGAGCGTGTCCTTTCTATCAGTTCCACATAACCGTTGGCCATATCCACGTCCTGCTGTGTCAGCCGGTGTTCATGATCGTACAGAATGTTCAGTGGTTTGAGTGTTTCCACCGTGTACTTGTTCTTTGTTGCCTGTAACATAACATTTGATTTTTTGTTAGTCCGGCTTCTGGGGCCGGAGTTCCCATAACTACAGGCTTAAAAAGGTCGTGTTCCGTACATGCAAGGCTTCGGGAAAAAATACCGCAAGCCCTCCGGGGCGAGGATGATTTTTTCCACGAACCCGAAGGGCTTGGCCTTGCTTGTACGGGAAGAACACGAATTACCTTTGCCTGTGGTTATGGGGACTCGGCTACGGTATGCTTGTTTTTCCCGATATGTTTTTATTCCGTAAGATTGCAGCCGTTTATATGGCCTTTTCAGAAAGAAATGTTATCTTTGCAGGTGAGATAAAGAGTTATTTGAAAGCATGAGAAATATGGCGGTTCGGAACAGTCCGGCTTTTTCTTATCCATTGCCCGTTCTCGTGCGAGTTTTATCCAATCTGTTGATAGTCAAATAAAACCTGCCTGATTACAACAAATATAAGGATAAATTCAGATTTATTTTTCATATTTGCTAAAAATCTAATGGTATGGAATTGATTCGAACCCTTACCCAGTTGGTGAATAATCTGCGTTCGCTTGGTATCCGCCGGCGGGTTGCTGTGGTATGTCCCAATGACCCTCATACGGAATACGTTATTATTCGTAGCTTGCGTGAAGAAATAGCAGAATATCTCTTGGTCACCGATGAGGCGCATGTGGAGGTTGCACACAGCTTGCATGCGGCTTCTCCCGATTTTGTCCGTATATATGTTACTTCTACTCCCGACGAGGCGGCCGCACTGGCTGTTGAACTGGTACGTACAGGCGAGGCAGATATTCTGATGAAGGGACTCATTAATACCGACAATCTGTTGCGTGCTGTATTGAAGAAAGAAAAAGGCCTGTTGCCCCCGGGAAATATTCTGAGTCATGTGGCTATTGCACAGATTCCGCTGTATCATAAACTGCTGTTGTTTTCGGATGCGGCCGTCATACCCCGTCCGGGTTTGGCGCAGTTTCGGGCGATGATAGCGAATGATATTGCCTTGTGCCGTAAGTTGGGCAACGAAGAACCTCGTGTGGCACTGATACATTGTTCGGAAAAGGTAAACGAAAAGTTTCCTCACACGCTGGATTATGTGCAGCTGAAAGAAGAAGCACGTGCCGGCAAGTTCGGTGCTGCGTTTATCGACGGACCGATGGACGCGAAGACTGCCTGCGACCGTCATAGCGGAGAGATAAAAGGACTGAGTTCGCCGGTGGTAGGAAATGCCGATATCATGATTTTCCCGAATATTGAATCGGGTAATACTTTTTATAAAACCCTCTCGCTGTTTGGAGATGCGAACATGGCGGGCATGCTTACGGGTACCGTTGCTCCGGTAGTGGTACCTTCGCGCAGCGATTCAGGAAATTCCAAGTTCTATAGCCTGGCACTGGCGTGTCTGGCTGGTACCCAAAACGATTAATATGGACCTTATATGAAAATACTAGTGATCAACCCCGGCTCTACTTCTACGAAGCTGGCAGTATACGAAGATGATAAACAGGTGTGGCGGCAGAGTGTGTTCCACGCAGCTAAAGATTTATCAGTCTTTCACCACATCAATGAACAATATGACTATCGTCGTCAGCATGTGACGGAAGCGTTGCAGCAGGCAGGTATACCTTTACACTTCGATGCCATCATTGCACGCGGTGGCTTGCTGAAGCCTACTCCGGGAGGGGTGTACCGGATAAATGAACGTATCAAGCACGACTTATGGCATGCCGATATGGAGCATGCCTCGAATCTGGCTGCTCTGATAGCCGACGAACTGGCTGCTTCGGCAGGATGTCCGGCTTTCATCGCCGATCCGGTGGTGACTGATGAGTTATGTGACGTGGCTCGTCTGACCGGTATTCCGGAGATTCCTCGAATTTCTATTTTTCATGCTTTGAACAGCAGGGCGGTTTCCCGCAATTATGCGGCACGGATTGGCAAGAAGTATGAAGAACTCAACCTGATTGTGGTTCATTTAGGTGGAGGTATTTCGGTCAGTGCGCATCATCACGGAAAGGTGATTGACGTGAACAATGCTTTGAATGGCGAAGGACCGTTCAGCCCGGAGCGTGCGGGAACTATTCCGGCACGGCAGCTTGTCGACTTGTGCTTTAGCGGAAAGTATACGTATCAGGAAATTCGTAAGATGCTGAATGGCAGGGGAGGTTTGCTGGCTCATCTGGGGACGACGGATGTTCCTACCATCGTGCGGTGGGCACATGCCGGCGATAAAAAACATAAGCTGGTACTGGAAGCCATGATTTATACGGTTGCCAAGCAGGTAGGGGCCATGCATGTCGCTTTACACGGACAGACGGATGCCGTTATTCTAACAGGAGGCATTGCCAATAATACTTATTGCGTGTCTTTGCTCAGAGATTGGCTGGAAGGAATAGCACGTATTGTAGTCATTCCGGGTGAGGATGAGATGGGGGCACTTGCCATGAATGCGCTGGGTGCCTTGAGAGGAGAATTGCCTCTGCAAGAATATAATCCGTAAAAGGGTATAAAAAACACCGCTTCCAACGGTCTGTGTCAAATGTATAATCGATAAGCTCGTTGGAAGCGGCGTAAAAGGTATTTCTTGTCAAGGAGATTGTTCCGTATCAAGATTCGTATTCGTGCTTGCGCTTAGGATTCATTGGGAACCATCCTTTCAAAACCCGTTCACGTTGTTCGAATATCTCTTTTATTGTCCAGAAGGAAGAAAAGGAAAATACGCCCAATAAGGTAGAAATCACTAGGTTGCTTACAAGTAGTGAACCAATGATTCCCGCTATACCCAATAGCAGGAACCACCACCAGCAGCGCGTTCCCCAATAATATTCGGCTTTAACCACTATCGGATGAAACAACCCGATAATCAGGAAGGTACATATACCTATTATAATCCCTTCAAAATGAAAAGTTGAAAGCCATTCCATCTGTCAGTTATTTGCGGATAGGAATTTCCTTTTTGATACTCTGTTCCAGTGAAATTAATGTTTCCGTTGCAGTTACGCCGGGAATTTCCTGTATCTTAGAGTTCAGCAACTCCATCAGATGCTCGTTATCTGTTGAGTATAGTTTTGTCAACATGGTGTACGGTCCCGTTGTAAAGTGGCATTCTACGATTTCAGGAATTTTTTCCAGTTCTGCTACCACGCTTTTATACATGGAACCTTTTTCCAGTTTAATACCCACGTATGTACAAGTACTGTATCCCAAACTTTTGGGGTTTACGTGATAGCCTGAGCCGATAATGACTCCCAAGTCTATCAGTCGCTGTACACGTTGGTGAATGGCTGCGCGAGAAACTCCGCAATCAGCGGCAACGTCTTTAAATGGAATACGAGCATTCTGGGAAATAATTTCCAGAATCTGTTTGTCTAGGTTATCAATTTTTTCCATATAAGCAATCTATATTATCATTTTGTAAGCAAATATAGGAAAACTTTTTTATAAGTCTTATAGATGTCAACGAAAAACATATTTTTTTTACTGAAAAGAACAAAAAAGACTCCCTATGGGCATATAAGCCCTTTGATTTCTGCTATTTTGCGCCTTCTGTCGAAGGAAAAGGTATCACTATGCGTGTCCAGATAATTCATCAGATACAGTACTTTCTGATATAACGTTTTTCTCTCCTCGGCCGACTGCTGGATAGATGCATCATAACTTAGCAAGTCGGAAAGCATCTCTATACGGTGCAGAAACTCTTGTTCCGGAAATTCGGTTTGTAAGTAATGAAGGATGTATTCGGCATCTTGTTCGTAGAAGAAACTTTCAGGCTGGCGGAAATAAGCTCGGTACATGCTGTAAACTTCCACTCGCAGAGTTGCTACTGGCTTGGTTTCTTTTTCTTCTTTCAGCTTTTCCAATGCTTCAAAAAACTGCCTGATCAGTCGCATGATATAATCTCGTTCTAACATAACCTGTTCTTTTTAATAGGATGATTGACTGGCAAAGATAGGTAGTTTTTCTATATGCTCATTGTGTATTCTTGCCCGAAGCACAGAATCCGGCTCGAAATGAGCCTTGTAGTGGTGTTTTTTTGTGTTAACTTTCCCCGTTGTGTTTTCATTTCTTCTATCTTTGTGGAGTTAAATATTATAAATCTTTTAAGACATGCACCCGCTGGATTTGTTTAAATATTGTCCCAAGTGCGGATCTTCTCATTTCGAAATACGAAACGAGAAGGCTAAGAAGTGCGCCGACTGCGGTTTTACTTATTATTTTAATTCGAGTGCCGCTACGGTGGCTTTTATTTTAAATGCTAAGAATGAACTTCTGGTATGCCGCAGAGGCAAGGAACCTGCAAAAGGTACACTCGACCTCTCGGGAGGCTTTATCGATATGGGAGAAACCGGAGAAGAAGGGGTGGCTCGCGAAGTACGGGAGGAAACCGGATTGCAGGTGGTACAGGCTACTTACTTGTTTTCACTTCCGAATACGTATTTGTATTCGGGCTTTCTGGTACATACGCTCGATTTGTTCTTTTTTTGCCGGGTGGCAGACGACAGTCGTTTGCTGGCAATGGATGATGTGGCTGATTCGTTCTGGATGCCTTTGGATCAGATAAAACCGGAAGAGTTTGGACTCGATTCTGTACGTAAGGGCGTCGCTCGTTTCCTGGAAGAGCATAAAGATAAATAAGTACAATAAATATTCTATCAAGATATAGATATGAAGAACAAGAAACATGTATGGGTGGCAGGAGCCATGTGTGTGTTGCCTTTTATGGCGATGGCGCAACAGGTGGAGCCACTGACCGATTCCCGCCGTCTTTTTGATGACGGCAAGGAGTTATTTCTTCGTCGTGATTATGCGGCGGCGTGGCAGACTTTGTCGCGCTATGTGCAGCAGAAACCGCAGGCTTCGCTGGCCGATGAGGCTGCTTATATGCTTGCTTGCACGTCGTATGAACTGAAATCTCCCGACTGCATTCAGCAGCTGGAACATTATCTGGAACAATATCCCGAGTCCCGTTATGCCAACAGGGTGCACGCTCTCATTGCTTCAGCCTATTTCTTTCAGGGACAGTATCCGGAGGCTATCGCTACTTTTAAGGCGTGTCAGTTCGACTTGTTGGCAGATGCAGAGCGTGATGCCTGTACTTTGCGTATGGGTACAGCTTATTTAAAGATGGGAAACTTGCAGGAAGCCGCTGTGTGGTTTAATATACTGAAAGAGGTGAGCAGTGAGTATCATACCGATGCCGTTTACTATCTGGCATATATTGATTACGTACAGAAACGGTATAACGAAGCTTTGCAAGGCTTCCGTGAGGCAGGAACAACGCCCAAATATGCACCGCTGGCTCCTTATTATATCGCCGATATTTATCTGATTGGAGGTAATTATCAGCAGGCACGACAGATTGCTTCGACTTACCTGGAGGCTTATCCTCGCCAGGAGAAAACGGTTGAGATGAAACGTATTTACGGAGAGGCATGTTACGGACTGAAAGAGTACGACGGTGCCATCCGTTATTTATCGGCTTACCAGAATGAGGCGGAAGCCGGGGTAAACCGTAATGCGTTGTATAAACTGGGTATGAGTTATTTCAATACGGGAGTTTATTCAGAGGCTGCTGTTACGCTGGGCGAAGCTACTACCCGGCAGGATGCGTTGACTCAGAATGCCTATTTGCACATGGGACTTGCTTACTTGCAGCTGAAAGATAGAAGTCGGGCACGAATGGCTTTCGAGCAGGCTTCTGCCATGAATTACGACCGCAGTATCAAGGAGCAGGCGTTCTATAACTATGCCTTGTGTATACATGAAACCTCTTATTCTCCTTTTGCGGAATCAGTAACGGTATTCGAACGTTTTCTGAACGAGTTCCCGAATTCTGCCTATACGGAAAAGGTGAACGATTACTTGATAGAGGTTTATATGAATACACGCAGCTACATGGCTGCCTTGAATTCGATAGCGAAAATCAGTCATCCGGGAACTCGTATTCTGGAGGCTAAGCAGAAGTTGTTGTTCCGTCTGGGAACGCAGGCTTTCGCGCAGGCTGCTTTTGAAAATGCCATTGACTATTTTTCTCAGTCGCTTCAACTGGGGCGCTATAACCAACAGACACAGGCGGATGCTTATTATTGGCGGGGTGAATCCAAATATCGTCTGGAGCAATACGATGCTGCTGCATCCGACTATCGTCAGTTCTTGGAATTTGCTCCCGACCGAAGCAGTACAGAGTACGCGCTGGCTTTGTATAATCTGGGCTATACGGCATTTAAACAAAAACAGTATGATAAGGCACTGACTTGGTTTACTCGTTGCGCGGAATCGGGTATCCGGCTGGAGAACGATGTGGTGGCAGATGTTTATAACCGAATGGGTGACTGTAACTTCTATGCACGACGCTTTGATGCGGCCGATGCTCAGTATGCTCAGGCATCCGGCTATTCTATGTCGCTCTCGGACTACTCGTTGTTTCAACAGAGTATTATCAAAGGCTTGCAGCGTGAGTATACTCAGAAGATCGAACTGTTGAACCGTCTGATTTCCGGATTCCCAACATCGCAATACATAGACGATGCATTGTATGAACAGGGACGTGCTTTTGTACAGATGGAAGATAATGCGAATGCCATCAAGCGTTATTCTTTGTTGGTACAGCGTTATCCGGAAAGTCCGTTGTCGCGTCGTGCTGCCAATGAAATCGGTCTGCTGTATTATCAGGATGATAAATACAATGAGGCGATAGCTGCTTATAAGAAGGTTATTTCTACTTATCTGGGAAGTGAGGAAGCTCGTCTGGCGCAGCGTGACTTGAAATCGATTTATATTGACTTGAACCGGGTAGACGATTACATGGCATTTGCTTCTACTATTCCGGGTGGTGCCAATTTCGATGTAAACGAACGTGATTCCTTGACGTATGTGGCTGCCGAACGTGTATACATGCGTGGCAATATTGCCGAAGCAAAGTCCAGCTTCGTCCGCTACTTGCAATCGTTCCCGCAGGGAGCATTCAGTGTCAATGCACATTATTACCTGGGATTGATAGACTATAATGAGAAGAATTATACGGGCGCGGCTTCTCATCTGGATAAGGTAATTGCTTATCCCGACAATAAGTTCTCGGGTGAAGCGATGGCGATGTGTGCCGATATGGCTTATAAGGATAAAGCATATGAAAAGGCATTGGGACTTTATAAGCAGATGGCAGACCGGGCTGCTTCGCAGGAAGAACGGGTACAGGCTCGTACGGGTGCCATGCGCAGCGCTTGGATGATAAAAGATTATCAGGAAATTGTTGCGGTAGCTTCGGGACTGCTTGCCGAAAGCAAACTGACTCCGGAACTGGAGAATGAGGCTTATTATTATCGGGCAAAGGCCTTGCTGGCCGAAGGACAGTCGAAAGAGGCTGTGAATGATTTGAGCGTTCTGTCAAAAGATACTCGTAATGTATATGGAGCTGAAGCTAAATATTTGCTGGCGCAGCTTTATTTCGATGCGGGACAGACAGATAAAGCCGAGAAGGAAGTACTCGATTACATTGAGGTCAGTACGCCCCATGCTTATTGGCTGGCAAGAAGTTTCGTCCTGCTGTCGGATGTATATATGAAACTTGGACGTAACCTGGATGCCAAGCAATATTTGTTGTCATTGCAGCAGAACTATCAGGCGGACGATGACATTGCGGGCATGATAGAAACTCGATTGGCAAAACTTAATAAGGGAAGTAAACAATGAAACATATATCTGCTATTATAATGGGAGTGGCGCTGCTGCCTGTAGTAAAAGGTTATGCACAGGAGCAGGCTAAAGATTCTACATTGAACCGTACAGTGGTGGTGGAGAATCAATACAACCCCGAAGTGATGGATGCCTTTAAGGTAAACGTATTGCCAAAAGTGGAGGAGCCTGCTGTGGCAAAACAACATATCGACTATGCTACTTCGGTACGTCCGCTCACGACGTGGAGCTTTTCGCCGATGGCTCCGATTACCAGTGAACAGAAACAGCCGGATGCTCCTCGGGGGTATATCAGAGGTGCTTATGGCAGCCGGAACAATACCGACCTGAAGGCATCGTATCTGTGGGATATTTCCCGTCGTGACCGTTTGCAGTTCATGGGTTCCTTGTATGGTATGTATGGCAACATTTCTTCTTTAGTACCCGATGAGGGGGATTGGAAATCTCGCTTTTACCGTACGGATGTATCGTTGGACTACAAACATGATTTCCAGAAGGTTTCACTCTTTTTGGGCGGAGCTTTTACTTCACAGGTTTTCAATTACATGCCTGGAATGGAGAAGGAAGTTCAGAACATGTACGAAACTACCCGACAGCATTATACGCTGGGAGAAGGGTATGTGGGAGTGGCTTCTGTAGAAGGAAAGCTTCCGGTAGAGTTTTCTATACAGACGGGCTTGCGCAGCTTTAGCCGTAAGTATGATATTCCTTACATGCGACATGGATCGGAAAATATATTCCATACGGTTGGATTTATATCTGGTGCATTGAATGACGAACAACGGGTAGGAGTCGGACTTGGTATGGATAACCTGACTTATGACGTAGAACAGAAAGACTATACGTTGTTGAGGCTGAATCCTTATTATACGCTGGAAAATGATGATATACGTCTGCGTGTAGGAGCGCATGTCGACTGGCAGTCGGCCAATGGAAGTGGTATCAAGGCTGCTCCGGATGTAAAGGTCGACTATACATTTGCCGATGCTTATACCGTATACCTGCATGCGACAGGAGGTACTCAGCTTAATGACTTCCGTCAGTTGAATGAAATTTCTCCTTACTGGGGGCAAATTAGCCAGATGCGTACATCGTATACGCCAGCCGATATACAGGCCGGATTCAAAGCTTCTCCGGTACCGGGACTGGGCTTTCACTTGTTTGGCGGCTATCGCATTACAAAGGATGAAATCTTTCAGCCGGGTGTCATAGTAGACAGTTTCCCCTACTGCTATTCTCTGTTGTCGCAGGAAAAAGCGAAAGTGGGCTATGGAGGAGCGAAAGTGGCTTATGGATATAAAGATCTTTTCGACTTTTCTGTCAAAGGAACTTATTATAGCTGGAATGTAAAAGATGAGGCAAAGATGCTTCTTTATCTGAAGCCTCAGTTTGTACTGGAAGCTTCTGCACGTGCGAATGTATACGACAAATTCTGGATTTCGGCAGATTATCGTTATGAAGGACGTGCCAAGGCGGGTGAACTGAAGAAAGCGGATGCGATAAACAATCTTTCGCTGTCGGCTGGTTATGAGTTCTTTAACCGTCTGAATGTTTTTGTACGTTTCGACAATGTACTGAACCGGCATTATATTACTCAGGCAGGTTATCCTTCACAGGGATTCAATGTGCTGGCTGGAGTAAGTTTCCGGTTCTGATAGCTGTATACTCAAAGAGAAGCCTGTAGCGAATTTACGTTCGTTGCAGGCTTTTTTTATGGTAGGCTGTGAAAATCGTTTCGAGGTAAATGTATTCTCTTTTTCGTATTTTGTGAGTTGTATACTCTAAAAAAGGAAGAATTTTAGAAAAACGCACCTTATTATATGGTGTACTTCAGGTTTTTTCATACATTTGTCCCAAAATCACTAAATGGATTACAGAAATTATGCAAAATAATCTGGTAATAGTTGAGTCCCCCGCAAAGGCAAAAACTATTGAAAAGTTCTTGGGAGAGGGATATAAGGTACTTTCAAGTTACGGACATATCCGCGATTTGAAACAGAAGGCGTTCAGTATCGATATCAAGAATCATTTCGCCCCGATATACGAAGTGCCGGAAGACAAGAAGAAACTGGTAACTGAATTGAAAAAGGAAGCGAAAAAGGCCGATATGGTATGGCTCGCATCCGATGAGGACCGTGAAGGAGAAGCTATATCGTGGCATTTGTTTGAGGTGCTGGAACTCGACCCGGCAAAGACAAAGCGTATTGTATTCCATGAAATTACCAAGACTGCTATTCTGAAAGCCATTGAACATCCGCGTGACATTAATGTCGACTTGGTGAATGCTCAACAGGCGCGTCGTGTACTCGACCGTATTGTGGGCTTCGAACTATCACCGGTATTGTGGAAGAAAATCAAGCCTTCTTTGTCGGCTGGACGTGTACAGTCGGTCGCCGTGCGTCTGATTGTGGAGCGTGAGCGTGAGGTACATGCGTTTGTAAGTGAGGCTTCCTATAAGGTCACCGCTATTTTTACCGATGACAAAGGAGCTGAAATCAAGGCTGATTTAGGAAAGCGCTTTAAAACCAAGGAGGAGGCAAAGGCATTTTTGGAAAGTTGCAAGAATGCTGGATTCAAAATAGAAGATATTACTACTCGTCCGATAAAGAAATCACCCGCTGCTCCGTTTACAACTTCTACCTTGCAACAGGAAGCTGCGCGTAAGTTGGGCTATACCGTGGCACAGACCATGATGCTGGCACAGCGGTTGTATGAGAACGGACAGATTACTTATATGCGTACCGACTCTGTAAACTTGTCGGATCTGGCACTGAGTACGAGCCGCGATACCATCCTTTCACTGATGGGTGAAAAATATGTGCATACGCGTCATTTTACAACGAAAACGAAGGGTGCTCAGGAAGCGCATGAAGCTATCCGTCCGACTTATATGTCGAATGAAACCATTGAGGGAACTTCTCAGGAAAAACGTTTGTATGACTTGATCTGGAAACGTACCTTGGCTTCACAGATGGCGGATGCTGAACTGGAAAAGACGACTGCTACCATTGCAATCAGCGGATATACCGATAAATTTATTGCAGTAGGTGAAGTGGTTACCTTCGACGGTTTCTTGCGTGTGTACAAGGAATCTTTCGATGAGGATATGGAGCAGGAAGATGAAAGTCGTCTGCTTCCTGCTTTGGAAGTCGGACAGTCGCTCGATTGTAAGGAAATCATTGCAATGGAACGTTTTACACAAGCTCCTCCGCGCTATACGGAAGCCAGTCTGGTTCGTAAACTGGAAGAACTGGGTATCGGACGTCCTTCTACGTATGCTCCTACAATTTCGACTATTCAACAGCGAGGCTATGTAGAGAAAGGAAATCGTGAAGGCGTAGAACGTAGTTATGAAATCCTGCAACTGAAGGGAAATAAGATTACAGAAAGTACGAAAACAGAAATAACCGGAAGTGAAAAGGCAAAACTGATTCCTACGGATGTGGGTATTGTGGTCAATGACTTCCTGAAAGAATATTTCCCGCAGATTATGGATTATAACTTCACGGCAAGTGTGGAGAAGGAGTTTGATGAAATTGCAGAAGGAGATAAAAAATGGACGGATGTGATGGAACATTTTTATGAAGGTTTCCATCCGTTGGTGGAAGATACGATGGCTGCCAAGTCAGAACATAAGGTAGGAGAACGTATGCTCGGGGTAGACCCGGTAAGCGGAAAGCCTGTTTCGGTGAAAATCGGACGCTATGGACCGGTTGTGCAGATTGGTACGGCAGACGATGAAGAGAAACCTCGTTTCGCTCAGCTGAAGAAAGAATATTCGCTGGAAACCATTACATTGGAAGAAGCACTCGACCTGTTCAAACTACCTCGTACACTGGGCGAATGGGAAGGAGCTGTTGTAACGGTGGGAACAGGACGTTTCGGACCATATATACGTTATAACAATACGTTCGTTTCTATACCTAAGAGTATGGATCCGATGGCTGTCACGCTGGAGGAAGCGATAACGTTGATTCGTGAAAAGCAGGATGCAGCAGCCAAAAAGGTTATTAAGACTTTTGATGCCGATCCGGATATGCAGATTTTGAATGGCCGTTACGGACCGTATATCGCATATCAGAAAAAGAATTATAAGATTCCTGAAAATGTGGAGGCGGCCGATTTGACATTGGATGCTTGTTTCAAAGTCATCGAATTGCAAAAGGAAAAGGCTGAGGTGCGTAAAGTTCGCGGCGGCATAAAAAAGAAATAATGAAAAGAATCTTTTTGATAGGTTATATGGGATCGGGCAAGACCACGCTGGGTAAGGCGTTTGCCCGAGCCATGCAACTCCAGTTCATTGATTTGGACTGGTATATCGAGGAGCGTTTTCACAAAACGGTGCAGGAGTTGTTTGCCGAACGGGGAGAAGAAGGCTTTCGTGAGGTGGAAAGAAACATGTTGCACGAGGCTGGAGAGTTTGAAAACGTCGTGATTGCAGCTGGAGGAGGTACACCCTGCTTTTTCGATAATATAGATTATATGAATCGTGTGGGTGATACCGTTTTTCTGGATGTCAGTCCTGAAGTCTTGTTCCGTCGGTTGAAAATAGCCAAAGCAAAGCGTCCGCTGCTGGCTGATAAGACAGATGAGGAACTGATGGATGTCATAAAAGCAGCCTTGCAGAAACGTTTAGGTTTCTACATGCAGGCTAAATATAAATTCAATGCCGAGAGGCTGGAAAGTCATAAACAGATCGGCGAATCAGTAGAGCAACTGAAATTATTATTAGATAAATAGATTATAAACGTAGACTTTATGTTGTGAAATGAGAAAATGGCGTATTGAAGATTCTGAAGAACTCTACAACATTACTGGGTGGGGTGTTTCATACTTTGGTATTAATGACAAGGGTCATGTAGTGGTAACTCCGCGTAAAGACGGTGTAGCCGTCGACTTGAAGGAACTGGTTGATGAACTTCAGCTGAGGGATGTCACAGCTCCGATGCTGGTCCGTTTCCCAGATATTCTGGATAACCGTATTGAAAAGATATCCAACTGCTTTGCTATCGCTTCTGAAGAATATGGATATCAGGCTCAAAACTTTATTATTTATCCGATTAAGGTGAACCAGATGCGGCCGGTTGTCGAGGAAATCATCAGTCATGGGAAAAAATTCAACTTAGGATTGGAAGCTGGTTCAAAACCTGAATTGCATGCCGTTATTGCCATTAATACGGATTCTGATTCGCTGATCATTTGTAACGGATATAAGGATGAAAGTTATATCGAACTGGCCTTGCTGGCACAGAAAATGGGTAAGCGCATTTTTCTGGTGGTTGAAAAGTTGAACGAACTTCGTCTGATTGCCAAGATTGCCAAACAGTTGAATGTGCGGCCTAATATCGGTATCCGCATCAAGCTGGCTTCTTCGGGAAGTGGTAAATGGGAAGAAAGTGGAGGTGATGCCAGTAAGTTCGGTCTGACTTCTAGTGAATTGCTTGAAGCACTCGATTTTATCGAAAAGAAAGAGCTGAAGGATTGCCTTAAACTGATTCATTTCCATATCGGAAGTCAGGTTACCAAGATTCGCCGTATTAAGACAGCTTTGCGCGAGGCTTCTCAGTTTTATGTACAGTTGCATCAATTAGGTTTCCCGGTTGAGTTTGTGGATATAGGTGGCGGATTGGGGGTTGACTACGATGGTACGCGTTCTTCATATAGTGAAAGCAGCGTGAACTATTCCATTCAGGAATATGTAAACGATTCTATTTCTATCATGGTGGATGCCAGCAACAAGAACAACATTCCACATCCGAATATCATAACCGAAAGCGGACGTTCGCTGACTGCCCATCATTCGGTCTTGATTTTTGAAGTACTTGAAACAGCTTCTTTGCCGGAAATGGATGAGGACTTCGAAGTAAGTCCCAATGACCATGAACTGGTACAGGAAATGTATCAGATATGGGATAATCTGAATCAGAGTCGTATGCTGGAGGCATGGCACGATGCACAGCAGATTCGTGAGGAAACATTGGATTTGTTTAGCCATGGTATTGTCGACTTGAAGACCCGTGCGCAGATTGAACGGTTATACTGGTCGGTTTGCCGCGAAATCAATCATATCGTATCGGGATTGAAACATGCTCCCGATGAATTCCGCAACTTGGACAAGCTGCTGGCAGATAAGTATTTCTGTAATTTCTCTCTGTTCCAGTCGTTGCCGGACTCATGGGCGATAGACCAGATTTTCCCGATTATGCCTATCCAGCGTCTGGATGAGCGTCCGGACCGTACGGCTACATTACAGGATATTACCTGCGACTCGGATGGAAAGATTGCCAATTTCGTGTCTACGCGAAATGTATCACACGACTTGCCGGTACATACTGTTAAGGCAAAAGAATCTTATTATATCGGTGTGTTCCTGGTAGGAGCTTATCAGGAGATTCTGGGCGATATGCATAATTTGTTTGGTGATACCAATGCTGTGCATGTTACTGTCAATGAGAAAGGATACACAATCGATCAGGTGATTGACGGTGAGACAGTAGCAGAAGTACTGGATTATGTACAATATAATCCGAAGAAACTCGTTCGTACGCTCGAAACATGGGTTACTAAGTCTGTGAAAGAGGGTAAGATTTCATTGGAAGAAGGAAAAGAATTCCTGGCAAATTATCGTTCCGGATTATACGGATATACATATTTGGAATAATACAAAATAAGCATACAATGAAAGAGAAACTGACTATTGTAAAAGTAGGTGGAAAAATTGTGGAGGAAGCTGCTACACTGAACCAGTTGCTTTCCGATTTTTCGGCGATACCGGGTTATAAGCTGCTGGTACACGGCGGCGGACGTTCGGCTACAAAAATTGCGGCACAGTTGGGTATCGAAAGTAAAATGGTAGATGGACGCCGTATTACCGATGCTGAAACATTGAAAGTAGTCACAATGGTCTACGGCGGACTGGTCAACAAGAATATTGTAGCCGGCCTTCAGGCAAAAGGTGTAAATGCTATTGGCCTGACGGGGGCTGATATGGATGTGATCCGTTCGGTAAAACGTCCCGTTAAGGAAGTCGATTATGGTTTCGTTGGAGATGTAAAGCATGTTAATGCTGAGGTACTTGTATCCCTGATTAGCCAGGGAGTCGTTCCTGTCATGGCTCCGCTCACCCACGATGGTGAAGGGAATATGCTTAACACCAATGCTGATACGATAGCGGGTGAAACAGCAAAGGCTCTTGCCGAAGCATTTGATGTTACCTTGATTTATTGTTTCGAAAAGAAGGGAGTTTTGCGTGATGCAGACGATGATGAAAGCGTCATTCCGATTATCACTCCAGAACTTTTTCAGAAATATGTAGCCGAAGGGATCATACAAGGTGGTATGATTCCGAAGCTAGAAAATTCTTTTTCAGCTGTAGAGGCCGGGGTCTCCCAAGTTGTAATAACCTTAGCATCAGCTATCGACGGTAAGTCGGGCACGATTATAAAAAAATAATTCAAAAAAAATAGGCGGGTGGGTGTAACTTTTGTGTAACTCACCCGTCATTATTATAGAAAGCAATGCGAGAAATTAGTTTCCGAAATGATATTTTGCCACTGAAAGACAAACTTTACAGGCTGGCACTCCGGATTACTTTCGATAGTGCCGAAGCGGAGGATATCGTGCAGGATACTATGATCAGGGTATGGAACAGGCGGGATGAATGGTCACAGTTCGATTCGATTGAAGCCTATTGTCTGACAGTGGCGAGAAATCTTGCAATCGACCGAAGCCAGATGCAGGAAGCACAGAACATGGAGCTGACTCCCGAAACACAGGAAATGCCTGACGCATTGACACCCGATAAAAAGTATGAGCAGGACGAACAACTTAAGCTGGTACATCGTTTAATAAACGAGCTCCCGGAAAAGCAACGGACTATCGTACAACTTCGGGATATAGAAGGGAAAAGTTATAAAGAAATTGCCGATGTCTTACAATTGACGGAGGAACAGGTAAAGGTGAATCTGTTTAGGGCAAGGCAACGGATTAAATTAAAATATAGCGAGATAGACAACTATGGACTATAAGTACATTGAACAACTTTTAGAAAAGTACTGGAACTGCGAAACTTCCATAGAAGAGGAACAGATTCTGCGTTCTTTCTTCCATCAGAAAGAAGTTCCGGCACATTTGCTTCGTTATAAGCCTTTATTCGCTTATCAGGAAGCAGAGAAAGAGGTAAAGTTGGGTGATGACTTTGATTCACGTATTCTGGCTGAGATAGAAAGACCGGTAGTGAAGGCTAGACGCCTTACTTTACATACACGCTTTATGCCTTTGTTTAAGGCAGCTGCTGTGATGGCTCTTTTGTTTACGGTAGGCGGAGTGGTGAAACATTCCATGGATGGAAACAAAGCGGGAGTTGTGTATGTTTACGATCAGTTTGAGAATAACACACACGATCCGCAGGTAGCTTATAAAGTGGATTCGGTCAAGGCACCGATGAAGGTTTCAGAGCAACCTGTTGTAGAGAAACAATAAATTGACATTTTCATTTGCTTTTATATAAATAGTTAGTGCTTATTTAAGAAAAATCATTGATGAGGCTGTGAAGTTTCAATTCTCTCACATTAAAATTTACTAACTCAATAAAAAAGGATTACCGCGTGAGCAGTAATCCTTTTCTTGTGATACTCACTAATAATAGTATGAAATGAACGACGAATCCTTATTCGATAATTTCACCGTTTTCGGTAAACAATACGTTGGCTTCTGCACCTTCCGCGTCTACGAGGGTTATAAGATAAGTTTTTACTCCGTCTTCGTCTTCCTGATAGGCTGCGCTCTTAACGATGTATTCACTGAGATCTTTTGCCAATGTATCTTGTATAGCTTTGGGTAAGTCTTTAATTTCAATAGGGGTGAAATTGGTTGCATTTGCTTCTATGCTAGTTTCCTGAACGGTTTTTGTATTTGCGAATGATACTGATGTGCCTAAACCTGCTATAAGTGCGATTGCTATAAAAATCTTTTTCATAATCTGTTGTTTTTAGAGTTATACATTTGTTTCTGTAAATGTAAGGACAAGCGGCGTGCCAAATTAAGAAGTTTTTCTTAATGTATTTATTATCAATTGTATATGCCTATTTACGTTTTTAGAGTACCGGATAATATGAGGAATTGTTCCTCGAATTTGTAGAGCTGGAAGTGTGAAAGACACGAAAATTCTACAGCAAAAAGGTTAAGGGAATGTTTATTGTTTCTGCTAAAATTGATGGGTAAAAGAAAGATTATGGCAGAGGAGATATGCAGTTTTTTATGTAAGTTTGCTGTATGATAAGCAAAAAACAGACAATTTCCGATAAAGATTTCGGGCAGATACATTTTACAGTCCGTCGTTCGGCACGCAATATTACGATGCGGGTAAAAGAAGATGGATTGCATGTTACCACTCCTCCTTACCGGAGCGTGACAGCTTTACTCAACGCCATTGCGCCTTTTCGAGAAAAATTGCTTCATGCTTGTGCGGAAATCAAGCCAAAAGCATTCGACTTAAACTTTACGATCGAAGCCGAATGCTTTCGGTTAAGGCTGGAACCTTCTCCCTTGAAAAATTTCACAGTGAGTCTGAAGGATGAAACGGTAGTGATAGCTTGCCCCGTTACTGCCGATTTTACAACGGAGAGAGTACAGACCCTGGTGAAAAATGCTGTAATGCGAGCCATGAGGAAGAAGGCAGAAGAATATCTTCCTCCATTGGTACAGTACTGGTCCCGTCAGTTTGAGCTGCCTTATCATAAGGTGAGTATTTCGAAAGCTCGTTCCCGCTGGGGAAGCTGCTCTTCGAAGAAAGATATCAGTCTGTCGTTTTACCTGATGCTTTTGCCGGCACATTTAATGGATTATGTTATTTTACATGAGCTGGCACATACCCGTGAGATGAATCACGGTCCGAGGTTTTGGGACTTATTAAACCGGATGACAGATGGAAAGGCGTTGGCATTGCGCAAGGAGTTGCGTACCTATCGGCCGGCTTTTTAAAGGAGTAATGTATAAAAAATTGCCTTTCGCGATGACAACGAAACAGAAAAGATTGTATATTCGCGGCGGATAAGGAAAGATGCCAGAGTGACCGAATGGGCCGGACTCGAAATCCGGTGAACGGCTTTGTCCGTTCCGTGGGTTTGAATCCCACTCTTTCCGCTTTTATGATTCGATAATATATTCCCTTTTTATTTTTGTTCTAAGAAAAAAGTTGTATGTGCAGCTTGTTTTTCATTCCTTCGTTTTTTCCTGATTTTCAAAAACAGGAAGGAGTTCTTTGTGCTGTGGCTTTTCGGTTGCTTTATGATTTGATAAAAAAGAGGTTATCCCGTCCTGATAGTTGGGAAAACCTCTTAGTCAAAAGCGCTTACACTTGTTATTTTATTCTGTTCTTAAATTATTGATTGGATTACTGCGTGCTGCCTTCCATATCATAGAAGTGCTGAGAATCAACATGATTATGAGTACTACTAGGATACATCCTCCGAAGATATACCCTGTGAGGTTGATTTTGAACGCAAACAATTCCAATAGGCGGTTGCTGGCAAATAGTGCAAATGCGGTTCCAATCAGAACAGCAGGAATGGCTATTTTCAGAATATCCTTCAAGAAGAGGAATTGTACATCCTTTACTTGTGCTCCGTGAATGATACGGATAGCTATTTCCGAACGTCGACGGTTTACTTCATCACGGATATAGGCTATCAGTCCGATAAGTGCAATTACCAGAATACATAGTCCGACAAAGAGTATACTGTTTCTTACGTGTAACAGCATGTTATACTGATTAGCCATTTCCAGGTCGAGGCTATATACGTGTTTCTCCTGGCTGGGCATGGTGCGGCTGACTATGTCTTGTATCTCCTTTATTTGTTCTGGACCCATTTCTTTCAAACGAATGTAAAGAAGATGGTTAGGATGCGTGTTGTAGAACATCACCGTTGGGCGATCATCGAAATCTTCCGCAACTTGAGAACCCAGATGAATTTCTTCGTACACACCACAGATAGTATAAGGGCGACCTTGATGCTCTGTGATAAAGACTTGCTTACCAATAGGAGAATCTGTCCATCCGGCGAGTTTTTCCATCTTGTCGATGAAGCTACGGCTCACCATTACTTCCTGACTGACACTATCTCCTAGTTCGGTGGTGAAGCCCGTTCCCTCCAAAATGGGGATGCTGAATACTTTATGATAGTCGGGGCCTACATCATACATATCGGCAATATTCATGTATTCCTTATCGTTTTGTGGGTCGTATACATTGTTTCCGCTGCATTTCATAAACATTTCCTGATATCCCCAGGTCACTCCGCTTACATTAGGAAGTCTTTTTAATTCCTGTATGCAACGTTCACGTTCTACGTTCTGCGTTCCGGATAGAGAAGTATAAAGTATATTCTTATATTCGAATCCGGTGCGATAATTGGTCAATGCCTGATACTGAAGTCCGATAACGGTAAGCAGACAGACAAAGAAAGTAGTTAGCATGAACTGTACAAATAAGAGTCCCAACTTCCATTGTCGTTTGTTCTCCGTATATCGACGATAGGCGTAAGTGACAGGTATGCGTGTATATATATAGCCGGGCATTACTCCGCAAATTACAGCAACAGCAATAACGACCATTAGGCACAGCACTAAAGCTGTGGGAGAAAATAAGGCTCGCAAACTATGTCCCATTTGTTCTTGCAGAAAATCTTGCAGACCGAAAACAATGAGTACGGCAAGTATCAGAGCAATGAAGCAGTGCAATGCCGATTCTGCCAGTATCATACGATAAATATCCTTGCTTTCTGCTCCGAAACAGCGGTAAGTAGCAATACTTTTGGCTCGTTTCACTACCGATGAAACAACCAGTAGGATATAGTTCAGGACAGCTACAGCCAGCATGATAAAGGCAAAGATGAGGAATACGATGTTCATGATACGGTTGTATTCCGAGGATAGAAAGATCTTGCTTACAGGTTTCAGGTTCAGGTAAAACTGGCTGCCCGAACGTTCCAGCTCTTCCATCGGAGCATTGGTGTACAGCATGTGCTTGATGTTAGGTTCCAGCGTTTGCGGATCTGTACCGGGCCGCAGGCGGATATATCCGGAATAACGGTCGTTCCCCAGCCAATTGTTTCTTCCGTCTCCCATTATTTGGCCAATGGTAGGCAAAGCTACAGCAATGTCTATTTTCGGCAGATGAGTATTTTCCGGGAAATCCTCAAAGACTCCTACTACCGTCAGATGAAAATCCGGGAAGATTTTCCAAGTCAGTTGTTTGCCTATAATATCATTTCCCAGTACTTTCAGCAGTTTGGCTGATATATAAGCATTGTTGGCTTTTTCCAGTCCGGTATGAGGCGCCTCTCCCATTAAGATTTTTCGTGGAAAGACCTCGAAAAAAGAGCTGTCGCACAAATAAGCATTACCTTTTATGGTACGTTGGTCATCGGTTGTTAACAGCAGATCTTCATTCAATATGGTAAAACGAGTGGCGGCTTCTACTTCCGGACAATATCGTTTGATGCCCGGGGCAATAGCTCCCGATACGGTGTTGTGATTTATCCAGTCACTACCTTGCTGTTTGTAATTTTCCTGTATGATATAAGTGTCTTCCAGATGGGGAATAAAGTTATCATACGACCGTTCGAAAATTACTTCGGCAAGCATTACCAGTCCGATAGCCATTCCCACACCCAGACAGAGAATTTTTGTTAGGTTACCTTCTCCTTTTCGGAAAAGATTCTGTAGGGCTCTTTTCATCATTCGCTTGGATTGAAGTTAAAGTAAGAAGGCATATCCAGCTATATTGCCGGTATACCTCCTTACATATAGAGAAAACTTAAGAGAGATTACATTTCACTGATAGAGGATACAATCTGCCCGTCGAACAGATTGATCACACGTCCGGCAAATCCGGCATCACGCTGGCTGTGGGTTACCATTACGATGGTAGTTCCTTCTTTGTTCAGTTCGGTAAGCAGTTCCATCACTTCCAGACCGTTTTTAGAATCCAGGTTACCGGTCGGCTCATCGGCGAGGATGATTTTCGGATTGGAAACTACGGCACGGGCGATGGCCACACGCTGCTGCTGACCTCCGGAGAGCTGCTGGGGATAATGTTTGGCACGATGACTGATATTCATACGCGACAGCATTTCGGTTACGCGTTTCTTACGCTCTTCGGCAGGGATATTCAAATACGTAAGCGGAAGCTCGACATTCTCGAAAACATTCAGTTCGTCTATCAGGTTAAAACTTTGAAAAACGAAACCGATATTACCTTTACGTACATTGGTACGGTCTTTCTCCTTCAGATGTCCGACCTCTTTGTTGTCCAGATAATAGTTGCCCGAGGTGGGATTATCCAATAAGCCGAGGATATTCAGTAAGGTTGATTTTCCACAACCGGAAGGTCCCATGATGGCCACGAATTCTTTTTCATTGACTTCCAAGTTTACATTGTTCAAGGCAATTGTTTCTACTTCCGTTGTACGGAATGTCTTGCAAAGGTTTTCAATCTTAATCATAGTGATAAGTATTAAATTGTTATTATATTATTCTTTTGTTTATTATTCTGCTTTTAAGTTGTCTGTCGGATTGCTGATGGCCGTTCGGTAATTCTGTACTGTAATCGTTATCAGTGTGATGAGGCTGATGACGATACAGGTCAGAATGAATACCCACGGCGTGATGGCTATCCGTTCAGTAAACTGTTCCAGCCATTTGGATACGATATACCAGGCTATCGGTGTCGCAATGACGGAACTGACTACCGACAGCGTAAGATATGATCGTCCGAACATCCAGAGAATCTGACGGGTATAGGCTCCATATACCTTTCGAATACCGATTTCTTTGCGGCGCTGTTCTGCTTCGAAGATAACCAGTCCAAAGACTCCTACCAGTGAAATCAGAATGGCAAGCAGACTGGACAGCGTAATCATCTGTTGCTGATCGGCCTCTTTCTGGTAGAGCTGACTATATACTTGGTCATAGAATTTTATATCGACGGGATAACCGACAAAACATTTGGCAATGGTTTGACGGATATGCTTCAAGGCTGTTTCCATATTGCTTCCGGCTTTTACACGAATGTAGGCAAAAGGCAGGATATCGCTGCCGTATTTCCCGTTTGGACAGAATATATAGGGAAGTGCTTCAGAACGGAGCGAGGTTAATTGTACGTTGTTGACGTAGCCTTTTAGTCGGGCATTCACACCCCAGACGAAGAAGTCCAGTATTTCGCCGGCCGGAATGTCGGTTTGTTGCTGTAAGTCTTGTGTGGCAATAAAGTTCTGGTCATTGTGATAGATGGAGTCGCTGGGGAGGAAATCTTCTCCCGATACAATTTTTAAACCCATTACCTTACAGAAGTTTGTCGTGACGTCGATGTAGTAATGTCCGTGCATTTCTCCTTTATATAAGAAAGCATATTGAGTATATCCGCTTCCTCCGCCCAGATTTGATTTAGCATAGGCGATATCATCTATTTCTGCAAAACTTTTTAGGGTATTTGTAAAATTGCGGTATTCGGAACTTTGATAAGGCATTTGTGGAAGAGAAGCAACCAGTATCTGGTCTTTGTCAATGCCTGATGTATAATTTTGCATATAGCGGTTTTGCAGAAAAATGAATCCGGCAGTTACAATCAGCACAAATGAAATGATGTATTGGAAACCGATAAGTGACATGCGGAGCCGTTTGCCTCTTCCGCTTAGCGCATAGTTCCCTTTCAGCACGAGGGCAGGAGAGAACGAAGTCATGTACCATGACGGATAGAGTCCGGCAATGATACCTGTTACCAGTGCAATGATTCCGGTATACCCGATGATGTGCCAGTAGGTAATCAGTGAAGGGGTGAATCCCATAAAAGACAATGCCTTCAGGCGTATGAGTATTTCGACAATGCCCAGTGATACGAGCCAGCTTATCAGGACGGTACCGACAGATTCTGTTAATAAGGCACGGCGTAGTTCCCAGTTGCTGCTGCCCAATACTTTTTGTGTATTGATACTGCGTATGCGAACCGGAGCTAAGGCTGTACTGAAGTTGATCAGGTTGATGCAGGCGATAATGATAATCAGTAATCCGATACTTACAATCAATACCATTGTACTACGGTCCCCTGTCTTGAGGTAATAGGATGCCGACATATCGTAATAAAGCTTCTTGATGGGGAATACGTAGAGTCGTTGATTTCCTTTGTCTACAATATTCAGTCGCTTGTTGGCGCCGCTGGCTTCTATTTGCTGGTTGATATCGGCTGCACTAACTCCCGGTTTCAACCGGAAAAAGGCAAAATAGTTCTGGCTTGCCCAGTCATCTTTTTGGTAATCACTCATCCGGATGAACATATCATTTTTAAACTGGCAGTTCTCAGGGAGGTCTTTAAAGATACCACATATTCTGAACTTATCTATTCCCTTTACCAGCCCATTGTCGCCTTCCGTATAGAGATAGGAGCCCAGGGCGTTGCCTTTAGGGAAAAGTTTGCGGGCATAGCTTTCCGAAATAATGATACTTTCAGGTTTATTCATGTCCTTGTCACTGCCTTCTACGAACTGCAATCCGATAACTTTTGCGAAATCGGGGTATACGGCCCACGGGGTTTCATAGAAATATTGCGGACTTTCAGGATTGGTGCAGAATGCCTGTTTCTGCCAGCAGGGAGCATAGATAGTCCCGTATTCAATGCCGGGTATCTGCTCGATGAGGAAATCAATCGGTCCTCGTGGAAGAGCCATGATGGAGTTATCTTTCTCTTCTCCCAAATTTAGTCCGACCAGGCGGTCGGGGTTGGGATAACAAGTATCGAAGCTATATTCGTAACTTGCTTTCATCATAATCAGTATGAAAGCCGCAAAGGCAGTCGACAGTCCTAATAAGTTGAGTACGGAAGCTGTCCGAAAGCGCTTGAGTGTATAGAACAGGTTACGTAGTATTGTTTTCATAATGTTGTAATGTTTATTCTGTCTTTAAGTTTTTTATAGGGTTTTCGCGAGTAGCATTCCGGCTGATCAGATAAACAGAACCGAGCGATATGGCAGTTACGGTAATAAAGGCGATGATTCCGCTCAACCAGGGCATGGTACTTTGATAATGGGTTATCCGGTTGATTTGCATGATGCCGATGTAGGCTAGCGGAAGTGCAATTATAATACTGATAACCAAAGAACTGAATGCGAATTGTATCAGTCGCTTCATTTCTTGTCTGCTGCTCGATCCAAATACTTTACGGATAGCCATATCGCGTTTGCGTTGTGCTATGAAATATAGACTCATGGCAGTTAGCCCGAGCAAAGAAATCAGCAGGGCGGCACCGGTAAAGATTCCTATCGTATGCTGTAAATTGGTCAGGTCTTTGTATATCGCTTTTACCTGATTGTGATACCATTCCGACTCGAATGGGATCCCTTCTATTGTTTCTGAATATAGCTTGTCGAGCTCTTTTTTATAGTAGGTTAGCTCGTTGCCAGTTACTTCTATCAGAATATTCCACGGATAGATACTGTCCGGATGCATGATGGATAGCATGGTCGGGTATTGGGTATCCAGTATGGAACCGGACTTGATATCCTTGAATGTTCCTGCTACAGGATAATGCATGCTTCCCATCTGGGGACTGCTTCTTAGATAATCTGCGTCATGGCTGAGACCCAAGGCATTGAATACGCTGTCGGAAAAGAAATAGGTCGTTTCTTCCGTAACCGGTAGATGGTTGTTTATGATGTTCAGATGAAACAGATGGATGAATGTTGAATCGGCTGTCAGATGTCTCCATCGTATGTTTTGTATTTCTTCTTTTCCGTTATATATCTGTACGGCATTGTTTTCTCCCTGAAGGTCGGCGGGAGTTCCTTGTGTGAAACATACCTTGCTTACAAATGGCAGTGTGCGGGCTTTATCGCGGAATGTCTGCAACTTCTGTTTATTGACCAGTGCCGGATAGTTGAGGATATTGCCGTAACTGTATCCCAGCGGCTCATGTAAGATATTATATAGTTGGATACTTAAATAGATTGCACACGTCAGCATGGCAAGAGTAAGACTGCTTTGAATGATGTATAATCCGCGTAAATAAACGACTTTTGTCTTGCGTCGGAAATTACCTTTTACTATATCCAGCGGATTATATCGTGAGAGCAGGGTTGCCGGAACAAAGCCTGCAAGGAGAGAGAGCAGGAGGATACCGGCCAGATAAATGCTCAGAGTAAGAATATTTAAATCGCCAGTCAGGTCAAGGTTCACTTGTAACAAGTCCGAAGCAAATGGCTCAACAGCTCTTGCCAGTAGAAAGGCGAGGAGAAAAGCGCCTAATGTGAGCAAGAAAGATTCTGCAATCATACGCCAGAAGATATCGGGGCGTGAAGAACCCAGCAGTCTTCGGGTAGCCATTTCTTTGGCACGATAGCTGGTTTGGGCTACGCTCATACTGATATAATTGAAGACTGCCATCAGCAGAATGAGTATTCCTACGCAGATGAAGATTACTACTTTTGTAAAACTGTATTGCAGGAAGGTACCATTCGATGGAATTTCACTGAAATGAAAATCGTGCATGGATACCCATTTTACTTCCTTCATATAGCCAAGCGCATATATCCAGTAATACTTCTTCAAATAATCGAGCATTTGTGCAGCTTTATCATTGGAATTAGTCCCTTCGTGGAAGCGGGCAAAAACAGTTGCACCTCCGGCATTGTTCATGTTGCGTTCATGCATACTGCTACTTTTGTCGATATAGTCGATGAAATCGTATGGGACAATCGCTTCTATATCACTGGGAAATAGTGAGTTGTCGATGTTTTTCATAATACCTGTTACGGTATATGTTTCTTGGCTATTGGCGGATAGTCGGAGAGCCTTTCCGATAGCTGGTTCATTGCCAAAAAGTTTTCTCGCCCCGTTTTCGGTTAGAACAATGCTGTTTTTGTCTGTTAAAACCTGGTCGGGACGTCCTGATAGTAATTTGAAATAAAAGAACTGAAAGAAATTGTTGCGGGATGCCAAAATCTTTAATTTTACTTTTCTGGTTTCTTGTAAGACGTAGATACCGGTATATGCCAAATTGCTAACGGCACACCAGTCTTCTATTTCCGGATATTGGGTACTTAGTATTTCTCCTACCAGATAATGTGAGCCGATGTATTGTTCATTGCCAAATGCATAAATACGAGAAGCATCGGGCTGCTCTTTGTCGATACTCAGTTGTCGGCTCACCATGTTGGCTATTAACAACACGAACATTAGTGAAATGCTTAGTCCTCCAATATTCACAAGTGTGAACATCTTGTTCTTATTGAGAAAAGTAAAATATGTTTTGAGTCCTTTCATCTGTTTATTAATGGTTTGTTCGGTTATAATATAGCAAAGTGCGTGCCATTGTTGCAATGTGTTGATAATCAGGTTGTATATAAAATGATACTTAGCTGAAGGTGTCTAATAATTTGACACATGGTGTATGATTTTTAGACACTTTAATAAATAAATTAGCCGTTTTTGCCCTTCACGCCCTTCACATGAATGGCGTTCGGTGTATATCATGACAAATGAATATCTGGAATTTATCATGTCGATAGGGAAATATTAATAGTCGTTAGAGGGGTTGTTATCTCAGATAAGAGCAGTGACGATATTATCGGTGAAGGGTGTGAAGGGCAAAAACAGGTGTTTTTCTCTTTAAAAGGTGCCTGAACTGGTAGAAACAGCCCTTCACAGTCCTGTTGAGGTATGTTTGTTTTTGCTCCTTTCTCGGATTTCGTAATAGTTCCCGGCAGAAGAGGGGGCTTTTTACCCTTTTTCGCATAATATTTCATCATTTTTCTGTTTCGAACCGTACTATTACGCGGTGTCTCGGAAAAATTTCTTTCGTATTTCCTTCGGCTTCTTCTGCTGTTGTTTCATGTTTTTGTACAAAACTTTCTGGAATTTGTACAAAACAAAATATTTTTTGTACAAAAACCGGAGAAAATTCCGGCATGTTTTTTCAGCATTTTCGGGATCTTTTTATGCGGATTGCGGATTTTTTTGCTTTTTTCTCTTGACTTTTCCGGTGGAAAAATCCGTTTTTTTTAACCCGACCGTCCGTCAATGATAGAATTTATTCCTATCGGCCGTATATTTTTCATGCTTTTTTCGGATGATTCGATAAATTTTTCAGCTTCTTTTCCCGTGCATTTCTGTATTTTTCCTTCCGCCTACGAAAAATCTGCTGCTTTTTCCATCCGGATCATCCGTTTTCTGAGATTTTTTCGCTTCGTCGGAATAATTTTTCTT